>FWWL01000159.1_pt1 | contig 193896 bp, 172 predicted proteins | sample 2228331 | NCBI WGS metagenome assembly FWWL01 (sample SAMEA103939775, study PRJEB20133) | metagenome | reverse complement strand
GCCCCATCCCCCACCGCCTCCCAGTAACTCGGAACACCAGACTCAAATCCCCCATCCGACAATAGATTCATGGGCGAATCGGCCGTCAGCAGGTCCAGCAATGTCTGTTGCGCCTGTGCGGCCATGCTCCAGCCGCCAACTGTCAGGATCAGGGCGAGCCAGAGCGCACGCCCGATCCGATCCGCGTGTCGTAGCATTGTCTTCATCGCCGTGCTCCGTTGGTGAAAGTGATTTTTTACATGACATTTTCATGTACGAAGCGGTTTCTAAAATCAAGCTATAGTAAATCGGTTTATTTTTCAGAATAAAAAAATCTGCTCGCGGTCTTAGGCACCTTTTACCGACGAAGCGCGCACGACCAGTTCAGTAGGGGCTACGATCGTATGCTGGCCGCGGGCATAGGGGCGGCGGGTCTGCTCCGCCCCGATCCGTTCGGCCAGGTGGTGCATGGCCAGTTCCCCCATCTGCTCTTTGAAGACACGCACGCTGGTAAGCGGCACGGGGGCTTGCGCCGCGCCCTGCACGTCGTCGAAGCCCACGAGCGCCACATCGTCGGGCACCCGGAGTCCTGCCTGCAGCAGCGTTTCCATGACGCCCAGCGCCAGTGCGTCGTTGGCGCAGAAGGCGGCCGTGGGACGCTCGCTCAGTGCCAGCAGCCGCGCCCCCAGTCGCTGGCCCGTTGCCCGCGTGGGTTCGGCTTCCGCCTCGACAAGCACCAGCACTGAATCCATCGACAGCCCGGCCCGCGCCAGCGCAATCCGGTAGCCTTCCAGCCGGTTGGCGATGCTCGGATGCCGAATATCGGCGCCAACAAAGGCAATGCGCCGGTGTCCCTGCTGGATCAGATGCTCAACGGCCACGCGGGCCCCGCCCTGGTTGTCGATCACCACTGCCGGAAACCCTTCCGCCTCGTAATCAATCAGCACGGTAGGCAGCTTGATCGTACGCACCTCCTCCAGGAATACATCGCTGACCTTGCCCGCAATCAGCAAGCCGTCGACACTTCGCTCCCGTAAAAAGCGCGGCGTATGCTCCCCTTTGCGATAATCCCGCGGAATGGTGGTCAGCAGCACATAGAGGTTATGCAGCCGCGCCTCGAATTCAGTTCCGAGGAAAATGTAGGTATAAAACGGTTCGCTTCGGGTGAAGTGATCTTCACGAAGCACAAACCCTACATTACCGGTGCGCTGCAGCGACAGGTCGCGCGCTGCGCGTGAGGGGACATAGCCCAGTTCCTTGGCCACTTTCAGCACGCGCCGGCGAGTTTCCTCGCTGACATTCCCCTTGTTATTGAGTACCAGCGAAACGGTTGAGATCGAAACACCGGCTGCCCGGGCCACATCCCGAATTGTGCTCCGTGACAAGGCCACACGCACACTCTTTTTATCTATTGTTCATCGAACCGCTTTATTTAAGGTAAAGCGTACCCTTTTATCTGTCAAGGGGAAAAATTGATCTCCATCCCTGCTTGCATGTAACCTAGATGTCCTCGGACCCGTTGAATGAGCCCTGCGTGTTAACCTATAAATACCTCCATGCGTATCCGTTTGGCCCGAAATGCAAGCGACATTGCCCGCTGTTACCCGATCTTAGCACAACTCCGTCCGCACCTCAGCCAGCAGGACTTTCTCGAACGCCTCCCTCGCTTGCGGCGACAAGGCTACCGTCTGGCCATGGTAGAAGATCGGGGACAGGTGTGTGCCGTGGCAGGCTTTCGGATCTTGGAGATGTGGTCGCGTGGGCGTTTCCTGTACGTTGATGATCTGGTGACAGACACAGCGCTACGGGGCCAGGGCTATGGAGCGGCTCTCCTGCGCTGGTTGCTCCAGTACGCCCGTCGGCATGGCTGCCAGCGGCTGGATCTTGACTCTGGCGTCGAACGCACGGGAGCCCACCGTTTCTACGAACGCTGCGGGCTTCAACTGGTGGCCTTTCACTTCGCACGCCCTACCCTTCCCGCATGATCGTTGGGAGCGAGGACGTTCTGCCCCGCTACACGCGTCGGGTCGCACTGCGCCACGTTCCCGGCCTGGATCATAGCAATGCAATAGTGTGCCAGCTATGCCCGGAGATCGATATGACGACCAGTATCGCCGACAGCAGGTGCTCCGGACGCTTCCGGCCTCTCCTCATGCGCCTTCTTCCGACGCCGACGACGCGCCGGTTCTTCCTTTTCCCGGTACTGCTCCCGATCGGCTGCCACTTCAGCCACCCGGGGCATCCAGCCAATGTCACCAGGACGCATGGTAATTCCCATAAATTGAAAGCCCTCTCCCTTAAATATCGCACATTTCATGCCTTAGTTAAACCCTTCATGAAAGGGAAACAGGCGCCTGGCGGGTGAAGGGACGAAGTTGCGAGAGCAGCATTCCGCTCAGCATTAGACCACAGCCCAGGAGCTGGCGCGCCGTAAGCGTTTCATCCAGCAGCCACCAGCCCCCCAGCGCTGCAAAGACGGACTCTAGGCTGAATAGAATGGCCGCGTGCGTAGGATGTGCCTCCCGCTGCGCCACTACCTGGAGCGTGTAGCCAATCCCCACCGAAAGGAAACCCGCATAGAGCAACGCGCCCCAGGCCTCGCGGGCCGTCGGCACGATGGGGTGCTCGACCAGCACGGCTGTGAGACCACTCAGCATGGCGCATGTGACAAACTGCGTGAAGGCCAGCCGGAAAGGCGACATGCGGTGTGCGTAACGGTCGATCAGATGAATATGAAAGGCCCAGCAGACAGCGCTTGCCAGTACAAGCGCATCACCGGGATTGATCGTAAGCGTCTCGGCCACGCTCAGCAGGTACATGCCGGCAGCGGCCAGCATCGCCCCCACCCAAGCATCCATGTAGGTATGCTGCCGCCAGAAAACACCCAGCAGCGGCACAAAGATAACGTAGAGTCCTGTGATGAAGCCGGCCTTGCCGGCTGTGGTGTAGATCAGGCCGATCTGCTGCGCCGAAGCGCCCAGAAACAGAATCAGCCCAGCCAGCAGTCCCACGCGGAGTTGCACGGCAGGCGGCACGTCGGCCGGATCACGTCGCCTGAGCAACGGCACCAGTACGAAGCTGCCCATCGTGAAACGTAGCGCATTGAACCAAAATGGTCCCATGTGCTCCATACCTACGCGCTGGGCCACAAAGGCAAAGCCCCAGATGGCCGTCGCCAGCACAATCAGCAGATCTGAACGCAGCGTGCGCGTCTTCATAGCTCCCTCGTGCGATGCCAGCGGTGGCGCATGATACGCCAGCTGTCAGGTTTCTGCAAGCTGACTCTATGCTCAAGGCAGGCAAGTCATTCAGGATCTCATTTTTTGCAAAAGCATAAGGACCGTGCGTCTCGCTGAAAGGACAGCCTATGGTTAAGACGCTGGAAGATATTCGACGTGTTCTGCAAGCGCATCGGCAAACGCTCCGAGAGCGCTACGGCATTGAACTCATTGGGCTATTTGGATCATGGGTTCGTGGTGAGGAGCGTCCGGAGAGCGATATCGATGTGCTGGTGGCGTTTACGCGTCCCGTCAGCCTGCTGGAACTGATTGCGGCCGAGCTTTTCCTCAGCGATCTGCTTGCCAAGAAAGTCGACCTTGTTCCTCGGCGTAACCTTCGTCCTGAACTCAGCGCCCAGATCCTGAACGAAACTGTCCCATTATGAAGCGCAAAATTTCGCTTTCTTCAGTGCATGGAGGACGCCGAATCCTTTACTGAAGGATTTACTTTTCAAGATTTTACTCGTGACAAAAGAACTCAGTATGCGGTGATTCGTGCCCTGGAAGTGATGGCCGAAGCGGCCAAGCATATCCCGCAGGATATACGACAGCGCTATCCCGAAATTCCCTGGCGCGAGATTGCCGGCATGCGTGACAAACTGATTCATGATTACATCGGCATTGATATAGAAACCGTCTGGCTTGTGGTAAAACGGCATATTCCTGCCCTTCGCCCCTCTATCCAGCAAGTTCTCAGAGAGATAGAAGCGCAGGAAAGCGCAACATAAAGGAACAACAGCACGCGGGTAAGCCCGCCTGTCTCAGTCATTCGGAGCAAAATCCACCGGCATTTACCGGAACCGGAGATCGGTGCTGCCGTCTCAGGGGCGCCATGCAGGAATCCGTCGTAGCTGCTTCACGTCCGGACGCTTCCGCGCCCCCGCATCCGCCGGCCGCCACGCTACGGCGGCTGGTCCGTGGCGTGGTCCTCTGGACGACAGCGCACGCGGGCGTGCTGGCGCTCTTTCTGGCCGGCTACGGGTGGCCGGGGGTCGTGGGAGCGGCGGTGCTCTGGCTACTGGGTATCGGGCCGGCCTTCGTGCTGCTCAGGGCGTTTCAGGGCACGTTCTACCCGTCGGCGACCGTCCGGCGCTGGGTGTTCCGACCATTCTGGTACGTGCAGGTGGCTCTGCCGCTGCTGAGCGCTTCGGCCGTGATGGGCTGGGTGGTAGGGTTGCCCTTTGGCGCGGGTCTGGTAGCTGCACGCTACACGCTGGCCGGCACGGCCGTGCTCTACCTGCTGGTGGCACTGGTGGGCTACGCAGGCACTTCCCGACTGGTTGTGCGCCACCGGACGTTCTGCTTTCCCACGCTGCCAGCAGCACTCGACGGATTGCGGATCGTTCAACTCAGCGACCTGCACATTGGGCCCCACACCTCACAACGGTTGCTGCGCCGCATCGTGGAAGCGGTCGAAGCAGCCGCACCCGACCTGATCGTCTGTACAGGGGATCAGGTGGACGATTATGCAGCCGACGCCCGGCTGTTCGTGGAAGCGTTTGGTTCGCTGCGGGCGCCGCTGGGCGTCTGGGCCATCGCCGGCAACCACGACCTTTTCGCAGGCTGGCATGAAGTGCGGCGCATCCTGGAAACGGCCGGTTTTATCATTCCCGTCAACGAAGCGCATGCGGTCTCGCACCGGGGCGCCCGCTTCTGGGTAGTGGGCCTGGGCGATCCGTCCGGTGCGTTCTGGCCTTACGGTGGTGGTGCCGCAGCCAGACCCGACGTAGCTCATGCGCTGCAACACGTGCCAGACGGCGCCTTTGTGGTGGCACTGGCTCACAACCCGAACCTGTGGCCCGAACTGGCCCGTCGGGGCGTGGCGCTGACGCTTAGCGGCCACACCCATCACGGGCAGGTCTCCATTCCGGCGCTACGCTGGTGTTTGGCCTCGCCGTTTGTGCGTTTCGCCATGGGTTGCTATCGATACCGCGATACCCTGCTCTACGTGCATCCCGGTTCGAACTACTGGGGGCTGCCGCTCCGGCTGGGTGCCTGGCCAGAGGTCACCGTGATCACGCTGCGGCATGGGCCGCTGGCGAACCATTGCGTAGAAGTATCGTCTCTCCAAAGCTAAAGACCCGGGCACCAAGGCCAACGCTATGGCGGCCAAAACCATCACGCTGCGTGTCTATCCCGTGTGGATCGAGGCAGTGGCAACCCTCCTAAGAGAAATCTTCTGCTCCCCCCTGCCGGCCGACACCGTGCTGCAGCAGTTTTTCCAGAAGCACCGGAAAATGGGCAAGCGCGACCGCGCTTTTGTGGCCGAGACCGTTTACGGCATGCTTCGTCACTACCGGAGGCTGGCCCATGCGGCCCAGCTTTGGGGCGATGACCTGCGCTTTCTGACCCTGCTCTACCTAAAGGTGTTCGGCTTTGGCGAAGTGGCTCTGGACCTGCCCGTGCGTCCTGCAGAGAGCGGGGTGCTCGAAGCCGCCGCCTGGCGCTTCCGGGAGCCGGAGCTGCCAGACGATCCCGTTGCTGCACTCGGCATCCTCTACAGCCTGCCCGATTGGCTGGTGGCCGCCTGGATGGAGGTACTGCCGCGCAAGGCCGTCGAAGCACGCTGTGCGGCCCTGAAAGAACCGGCCCCGCTGACCATCCGCGTCAACACACTCAAAGCCGACCGTGAGACGGTTCGGCAGCGGCTGTTGGCCGAAGGCTTTTCGAGCCGTCCGACGCCCTACAGTCCGGTGGGATTGATCCTCGAGGAAAAAGCGTTCATCTTTCGCACCCGCGCCTTTCAGGAGGGGTTGTTCGAGGTGCAGGACGAAGGCAGCCAGCTCATCAGCCTACTGACCGAAGCGCGTCCTGGACAGGTAGTGGTGGACGGCTGTGCGGGCGGTGGCGGCAAGACGCTGCACCTGGCCGCGCTCATGAAAGGCAAGGGGCGCCTGTACGCTTTCGATATTCATGAAGCCCGATTGCGGGCGTTGCGTCCCCGAACCCGTCGCGCCGACGTACACAACATCCGGTTGCACGTGCTGCCACATAACCGGGCCTCTATCGTACGCCGTCTGTACGGCAAGGTAGACGTCGTGCTTGTCGATGTGCCCTGTAGCGGCACGGGCGTGCTCCGACGCAACCCAGACGCTGCCTGGAAGATCACCCCGGAGCGGGTAGCGGTCCTTGTCGAGCAGCAACGGCAAATCCTAAAAGCCTATGCGCCGCTCGTACAGCCGGGCGGGCGGCTCGTCTATGCCACCTGTTCGTTACTTCCGGCCGAAAATGAACAGCAGGTCCACGCCTTTCTCAAGGAGCATTCAGAGTTTATGCTGATTCCGGCCGCCGACGTGCTGGCTCGCCAGGGTGTTAACGTGCCGCATCAGCAGGACGCCTTTCTACGCATCGAGCCTGCCCTGCACGGCACCGATGGCTTTTTTGCGGCTGTGCTAGTGCGAGCCTGACGGCTTGTCTTTTTAGGCGCTTCCCTGTAGTTTAATCGAAGCGGTCACCCACCTCGATAGCCAGCCATGCGACATGTTCTGCCCGACCGGTGCCCTGCTGTGGCTTTCGGCGCTGACGCTTCAGGCGCAGCCTTTTTCGCTTGAGGACGTACTGAGCGCCCCGTATGTGGAAACTGCCGTCTTTGCGCCCGAGGCGCCACGCGTCGCCTGGGTGGTCAACCAGGAAGGCGTGCGCAACATCTGGATGGCCGATGCCCCTGATTTCCGTCCAGCAAAGGTTACCCACTACACCGAAGACGACGGGCAGGTACTCGACAATCTGACGTTTACACCGGACGGCCGTTTGCTCGTCTACGTGCGGGGTGAGGGCCCCAATCGGCGCGGCGAATATCCGAACCCACGCAGCCTGCCAGACGGCGTGCGTCGCGAAGTGTGGGTGGTTGAGCTGGCCACGGGTTGGAGCTTTTCCATTTGGAGATCCTGCACGACAAAGGAGCTAGCACTACACAGAGCCTGGTCTCCGAATTCCCTGCGTTCACCTCAGCGATCACGACCACACGTGAACGCCTCGTCTACGAGTTGAAGCTTCCGCTTGCACCGGAAGCTCCGGTGGCTTTACTGCTACCCTATTCCTGGACCATCTTACCATCAGCGTGGGTCTTGAAACGCCTGAAGTCAACCCTAAGGCCCTACACGAGCGCTTTTACAAACGGCGACCAAATGGGCGACAGCGGGGAACGGCCAATGCCACTGGATTGGGTCAGATCCAAGGGTGACATTCAGACGCAGGATTTCAGTGGCCGGAATCTCTTTGCGCATCGGAATGCACGGCATAGAACGCAGATCAACGCAGTGGTGTAGGCGACAAAGAAAGCGAATCGTCTCCCCATCGATACCGCGGCGGTTAGAACCTCCGCATTTTCTCCAGAAAGCACTTTAGACGGACTCGTTACTTAGAGGTCGCGGCATTCAACTTGTGAATCCAGCAACGCATAGGTTTCGCGCTGGACTTATGTCATGGGGCCGTTCTTAACCATGAATGATTCAATCCGATAACTTTTCAGCAAACCGATCCATTCAAATACAGCAAATACAGACATGCGTTTAGCTCACGCTATCGGTATCGTTCTGTTTGTTGCCCTGAATATAGTTAGCGGCCTATCAGGCGCACCGGCGCAGGCCCAACGGCTCCGGTTTTCGCATCTGACCAGCGACGACGGGCTTTCACGCTCGTGGGTAACGGCCATCACGCAAGATTCGCTGGGTTTTCTTTGGATCGGAACGGCCGGCGGACTCAACCGCTACGACGGCTATCGCTTTGTGCTCTATGAGCACGATCCGCGCGATTCGACTAGCATCGCCAGCAATGACATTCGCTGTCTTTATGTCGATCGCCGCGGTACATTGTGGGTAGGGACCGACGCCGGCCTCAGCCGTTACCTGCCGGCGCATGACGCTTTTCACAACTACCGGGCTGGCGACGGCACAGGCTTCCAGGGGGGCGCTGTGCAGGACCTGATCGAAGATGCTCAAGGATACCTCTGGGTGGCCAGCACGAACGGGCTGTACCGTTTCGACCCTAAGCGTGAAGCTTTCACACACTACGCAGCCGATCCAGAAAGCCCGACCGGCCTGAGTCACAGTGATGTGCGCGCCTTGCTGATCGACAGCCGGGGCAATTTCTGGGTGGCCACAGCCGGTGGTCTGGATCGCTTCAATCTCGCCACTGGCGTCTTCGAGCACTTCCGTCACGCCTCCCATAATCCCCGCAGTCTGCCGCACAACGTGCTTTTCGACCTGGTCGAAGATGTTCATGGACATCTCTGGGTAGCTACCGACGGCGGTGGCTTGGGCCGACTCGATCTAGACCAGATCGAACAGGGCTTCAAGCGCTACCGGCACGATCCAAACAATCCGTACAGCCTAGCCATCGACCGGGTGCGTGTACTTTACGTAGACCGTGAAGGGCGCCTGTGGGTCGGTACCGAAAACGGTGGATTGGACCTGTTCGATTACCGCACCGAAACATTCCAGCACCACCGTCACAGCCGCACCGATCCGAACAGCCTGAACAACGAATCGATCTGGGCCATCTATCAGGATCGCACCGGCAATCTGTGGTTCGGCACGTTTGCCGGTGGCCTGAACGTGCTCAAACGCAATAGCCAAGCCATCGAACATTACCGCAGCGTCCCTGGCGATCCCTATAGCCTAAACGCCAACGCCGTAAGCCGCTTTTACGAAGACCCACAGGGGAACCTTTGGGTGGCCACCGACGGCGGCGGTTTTCATCGCTTCGACCGCCGAACCGGGCGCCTCTACGGATACAACATGGCCAACACCAATGCCCGTACCGATGCGGTCTTTGCCATAGCCGCCGACGCAGACGGTTACCTCTGGGTCGGCGGCTGGGGTGGTGGTATCGGCCGCTTCAGCCCCCAGCAGGGGCGCTTCCTAGAGTTTTTCAATGATCAGAACGGCATGCTGCTCACCCCCCACGTTTTCGATGCACTATTGGACGAACAGAACCGGCTTTGGGTAGCCAACTTCCTCGGCGGCTTGGTGCGCATCGACCTGAGCACCCGTCAACGCAAGGTCTACACCCCGGAAAACAGTGCGCTGCACAGCAATCAGATTCTTCGCATAGTGCGCGATACAGAAGGACGTCTTTTACTGGCCACACAGAATGCGGGTGTGATCGTCTTCGACCCGCGCACCGAGACGTTCACCGATTACCGTCATGATCCTGCCAGCTCCAACAGCCTGAGCAACAACAGCGTGCTCTCGATCCTGGTCGATGATCTACACACGCTCTGGGTGGGCACGCAGTACGGCCTCAACCGGATCGACCGCCAGACCGGCACCGTGACGCGCTTCTTCCGCGAAGACGGCCTGCCCAGCAATACGATTGTGGGCCTGGCACGCGACCGCCAGGGCTTTCTCTGGGTGGCCACCAACCGAGGTCTCTGCCACTACGACATGCAGAAAAAAACCTGTACCCTGTATACGAAGGCCGATGGACTTCAGGGTAACGAGTTCAATCGCTTTGCCGACTACACGGCGCAGGACGGGACCCTTTTTTTCGGCGGGTTCAACGGCTTCAACGTCATCTACCCAGATCGCTTCGAGACCAACACGACTCCGCCCCCCGTGGTATTGACCGACTTTCGACTCTTTAATCAACCGGTACGTATCGGAACCAAAGACAGTCCGCTAACGGCACACATCAGCGTCACCCGCAAGCTCACGTTGGCCCACTGGCAGAACGTGCTGACTTTCGAGTTTGCGGCGCTGGACTTTACGGCGCCTTCGAAAAATCGCTATGCCTACAAACTCGAGGGCTTCGACTTGGACTGGAATGAGGTAGGTACGCAGCGAACGGCCACCTACAGCAATCTGGATCCGGGGGAATACGTCCTGCTCGTACGTGGCGCGAACAATGACGGCATCTGGAGCACCCGTCCAGCCACGTTACATATTGTGATTGCGCCACCCTTCTGGGCGACCTGGTGGTTCCGATTGGTGGTAGGTCTAGCGCTGTTGGGTGCGGTGGCTGGCGTCGTTCACCGAGAACGCCGCCGCCGCAAACACCAGGAAGCCATCAATGCCGAACTAGAAGCTATCAACCGGCAGCTCGAAGCCGAAATGCGCCACGCAGCCGAGGCCGAGCGGGAAAAACTCAGAGCCCTCGAAGAGGCAGCCGAGCACGACCGTCGCGCTCGCGAGCAACTCCAGCAGCAGCAGGAGTACCTAGAGCAGAGCGTACTCCGAATTCTAGAGGCTATGGAGCGGTTTTCACAAGGCGACCTGACCGTGACACTCACAACCACGCAAAACGACGCCATCGGCCGTCTGTTTGCCGGGTTCAACCGTTCCGTGGTCAACATGCAGGCCATCCTGCGTGAAGTCGCCTCGGTCATTCGAGCCACGGCCGACACCAGCAAAGAAATCTACCGTAACTCCGATGAATTGGCTTCCGGAGTGCAGCAGCTTACACGGCAAACCGGCGAGGTAGCCAAGGCTATCGAAGAAATGGCCCGTACAATCTCAGAAGCTACCCGGAATCTGAGCCATGTGGCCGAACTAGCCGAGCAGTCTCTGCGGCAGGCAGAGGAAGGTGGTCAAGTAGCCCGGGACGCCGTAGGACGCATGAACGACGTGGTCGAAGCGGTAGCCCGCTCCTCGGTCATCATTCAGGCCCTGGACGAAAGCAGCCAAAAGATTGGCGAAATGGCCCGCATCATCGACGAGATCGCCGATCAGACGAACCTGCTGGCGCTGAATGCCGCCATCGAAGCAGCTCGTGCAGGTGAACAGGGTCGCGGCTTTGCTGTCGTGGCCGACGAGGTACGCAAGCTAGCCGAGCGCACAGCAGCCGCCACAAAAGAAATCGAACAGATGACTGCCCAGATACGACGCAACACTTCCCGCGCTGTGACCGCCATGGCTCAAGTCAACCAGGAAGTGGATATCGGTCGGACACACGTCAATCAGGTGGGCACGCTACTGGAAGAAATTATTGCGCGATCCCGCCAGGTGCAGGAACGCATCGCACAGGTGGCAGCAAGCAGTGAAGAGCAAGCGGTCACCATCCAGCACATTAGCAAAAACGTCGAAGCCATCGCGCAGGTGACGGAACAGGCGGCCGTCGGCAATACGTCGATCGCCACCGCCATGGAACAGTTGACCAAACGCATGGAAAGCCTCCAACAGCTCGTCACTCGCTTCACCTTCACTCAGGCCAACTCAGAAACGGAACCAGCCAAACTCTCCTGAAGACTAATACTTGCCCGTCTTTCAGCAGCAATGCACACGACAACAGAGAATAGGCCCCTCTCCAAATGACGAGGGGTTCTGTTGTATGAATCCGGGCTGCACCTCAGTCGGCCTCGCGCTCGATGCTACAGCAGTGCGTGCTTTCGGCCACCCCAGCGCTGATCGCCTCCAGCACGGCACCCCTGATCGGGCTAGGCCGGTATGTCGTGCAACCCTTCAGGCCGTATGCATAGGCCCAGTCATAGAGCTGGCGAAAGGCACTGAAAGGCGTGTTGGCCGGCACGTTCACCGTCTTCGAAATGGCCCCGTCCACGTAGGGCTGGAGGGCCGCCTGCATTTTCAAATGATCGTAGGGGTCCAGGTGTTGCGCATCGACGAACGCCTCGGGAAGCATTTCCCGATCCCCATGCAGCTGCTGCCACAGCCGCAGGGCATGGTCAGTGAGCGTGTAGGACCGACGCTCGCCGTCAAGCCCCAGAATGTAACGGGTGTAGCGATAGGCAAAAACGGGCTCAATTCCGCTCGACACGTTGTTGGCCAGCAGGCTGATCGTCCCCGTGGGGGCAATCGAAAGCAGGTGGCTGTTCCGAATGCCATAGGTAGCAATGCCTTTGCGGATGTCTTCGGGGAGCGCCTGAATGAAAGGACTTTCCAGATAGCGCTCCCGCTCAAAGAAGGGGAAGGCACTTTTTTCGCGGGCCAGCGCGATGGAAGTCCGGTAGGCCGTGTGGCAGATTGTCTGCATGACGCGAGCTGCCAGCTGACGCGCCTCCTCCGAGGCATAGTGCAGCCCCAGCATGATCAGTACGTCGGCTAACCCGGTAATGCCCAGCCCGATGCGCCGGGTACCGCGGGCCTGCTCAGCCTGAGCCGGTAGCGGAAAGCCCGACACGTCGATCACGTTGTCGAGCATGCGCACGGCCACAGCAACGGTTTCCCGAATTCCTTCCCAGTCGAGCTCAGCTTCGGGCATAAAGGGTGCCCGCACAAAACGCGTCAGGTTGATCGACCCCAGGTCGCAGGCACCGTAAGGCGGCAATGGCTGCTCACCGCAGGGATTCGTCGCCGTAATATGCTCACGGTAGGCAAGGTTATTCATTCGGTTGATCGTGTCGATGAAAAGCACGCCGGGTTCGGCATAGTCATAGGTAGCGCGCAGGATATGCTCCCAGAGTGCCCGCGCCTTCACCACCCGGAGCACACGGCAAGGCACGGGACCATCGGTGCCCGTCCAACGCCGGTAAACGATTGGCCCGTCGCCCAACCCTTCATCCTGCAGCGCAGCAGCCGGAAAAACCAGCGGCCAGTCGGCGTCGCGCCGAACCGCTTCCATGAATTCGTCGAAGACCTGCACCGACAGGTTGAAGTGGGTAAGCACCCCGGGCCGATGCTTGGCTGTGACGAAGGTTTCAATGTCGGGATGATCGCATCGGAGCGTGGCCATCATGGCCCCACGTCGCGCACCCGTTGAGAGTAACGTGGCGCACATGGCGTCCCAGATGTGCATGAACGAGACCGGACCCGAAGCGATCGTGCCCGTTGTACGCGCCCGCGTGCCGGCCGGCCGCAGCGTCGAAAAGTCATAGCCCACACCTCCGCCCTGCTGCATGGTCAGCGCCCCCTCTTTAAGGCTATCGAAGATGCCGTCGAGTGCATCTTCGATAATGCCCATCACGAAGCAGTTGAAAAGTGTGACACGGTGGCGCGTGCCGGCACCGGCCAGAATGCGCCCGCCCGGCAGAAATTTGAATCCGTAGAGCACCTGATAGAACTGGTTCGCCCAGCGGACCCGCTCCGATTCTGGTTCGGCGGCCGCCAGCGCCCGCGCTACCCGGCGCCAGGTATCCTCGATCGTCTGATCACACACAGCTTTCCCCTCACGATAACGGTACTTTGCATCCCAGACGTGCCAGGAGACCGGCTCGTGAAAATGCATGCCCAAATCCGGTAGCACTTCCATCGCCATGGCCTATGCTCCTGTCCGTACATGACTTGCTAGTAAAACGCCGCAGCACCTGCAGAGATTTGCCAGACGGCCAAGAAAAAAGCGGCTCGTCAGAAACGTGGCCGATTCGTTATGGCTTTGGCGCGTTGGAACGTCGCCGGTAGGTGACGAACCGGAAGCCCGGATGCTGCTCGACAGCCACTTCCTCGAAAACGGGTCCGATCAGATGCTCGTAGGGCGGAAAGAACGTGTCGCCCTCGTAGTCGCCTTCTACGAGCGTCAACTCCAGCCGATCAGCCCAGGGTAGAAACTGGGCATACACCTCGGCCCCCCCTGCGATAAACAGCACGGGCACGTCGCCCACGGCCTTCAGCGCTGCCTCGACGTCCGGATACACCTCGACGTTTGCCAACCCTGGATAGGTCCGACGCTGCGAAAGCACCAGGTGCCGCCGACCGGGCAACGGCCCACCAAACTCCTCCAGCAGCGACGCAAACGTCTTGCGCCCCATCAGCAGGGGATGCCCCATCGTCAGCCGCTTAAAGCGCCGCAGGTCCTCCGGCAGATGCCACGGAAGCCGCCCGTCGCGCCCGATCACCCGATTCTTTTCGGCCAGCGCCGCGATCAGCACGATCTCCGGACGCCTGGCTATTACTGAGGGTGCAGCCATAGGAAATCCCGCCTTCACACCGCAACAGGTGCCTTGATTGGCGGATGATGCCGGTAGTTTACAAACTCGAAGTCCTCGAACCGGTAGTCGAAAATCGATGGTGGACGTCGCTTGATAACCAGCTTCGGTAGCGGGTACGGCTCGCGGGAAAGCAGCTCCTCGACCTGTTCCAGATGATTCAAATAGATATGGCAGTCTCCCCCAGTCCAGACCAGTTCGCCTACGTCCAGATCCGTCTGCTGGGCCATCATGTGCACAAGCAGGCTGTAGGAGGCGATGTTGAAAGGCACGCCCAGAAACGCATCGGCCGAGCGCTGGAAGACAAGGCAGGAAAGCCGTCCACGCTCCCATTCGGGCTGCGCTGCCACGTAGAATTGAAACAGCACGTGGCAGGGCGCCAGGGCCATCCGACCCTGCCGCACGTTCTCCTGGGGTAAAAGGCGCTCGTCGGGCAGATCAGCCACGTTCCAGGCACTGACCACGTGCCGCCGCGACCAGGGGCGCTCCCGGATCTGGCGCACTACCTCGGCAATTTGATCGATCTCGCGCCCATCGGGCGAGCGCCACCGCCGCCACTGCTTGCCGTAGATCGGCCCTAGCTCGCCCTCCTCGGTGGCCCACTCGTCCCAGATCGTCACGCCATGCTCGTGCAGGTACTTTAGGTTGGTATCGCCCCGAAGGAACCAGAGCAGCTCGTGCACCACGCTTTTGATGTGGATCTTCTTTGTCGTAACCAGCGGGAAGCCCTCCTGCAGGTCAAAGCGCATCTGGTAGCCGAACACGCTGATCGTGCCAACGCCCGTGCGGTCTTCCCTTCGCGTACCGTGCTCCAGGATGTGGCGCAGAAACTCGTGATACTGGCGCATGGCGTGGTGGAACGTCGTGGGGTGGCTCTCGTTCTTCGGGCGGACCGCCACAATCTACGAACAACCAGGCCAACAGGAAATATGGATCCGACGCTTCACCAGAAACAGGGACTCAACCATCTGCAGCGCGTGCTGGCCTATGCCCCCATGGTTGCCGAAAGCGGCCGGGCAGAGGTCTTTCTGACGCAGGAGGACTGGTTCGTCGTGGCCGACACACTCTTCCGAATGCACACGCCAAGGGAGCTGCTGCCGCCGGAAATTCAGGCGTATCGGCTGACCGACGAAAACCGTGTGATTGAGCTAATCACGCCGGAGCTGACCATCGAGGTCAAGATGTTCTGAGGTTCAGTTGGCCGCCACACGCAGATCGAAACGCGGGATCGTCACCCGGAAGCGGCGTCCGTCGGGCAAACGCATCAGGTAGTACCCCTCCATTGTGCCGCTAAGCGACGAGAGGATGCAGTAGCTGCTGTAGAGGTGTGCGTGGCCGGGTTGAATGACGGGCTGCTGGCCGATCACCCCAGCGCCTTCTACTTCACGAACCGAGCCATCTGCTTCTTCGATGCGCCAGTAGCGCTGTAGGAGTTGCACCGGCTCGTCCGTGTGGTTTTCGATACTGATCAAATAAGCGAAAACAAACCGCTTTTCAAAAAAGTCGGATGGATCATCCAGATAAACCGGACGTACGGTGACCGTCACCCCCCGTGTTGTTGCTGCATAGGGAACCATGTCTGCCTTTCGCTTCTGTACTGTTCAGTGGCCGGGGCATCGCACAAAGCGATGTAGGCGTTGAACTCGCTGTATCTTTTTGCGTTGCATCTTTTTGCAAAATATCGGACGTTCCGATAAATAGCTATATCAATCCGTCCTCGTTTTCTCCAATTATGGCCGTTTTTGAAAAACCTGTGGAAGTCCTCCCCGAGGCGACTGTGCTCTTTGCCGGCGACTCGGGTGACGGCATGCAGCTGACCGGATTGCAGTTTGCCCGGGCCACCGCATTGGCTTACAACGACCTGGCCACGCTACCCGACTTTCCCGCCGAAATCCGCGCACCCGCCGGTACCACGTACGGCGTAAGTGGCTACCAGTTGCACTTTGGCTCGGTCCCGGTGCGTACGCCGGGCGATGCTGTCGACATGCTGGTAGCAATGAACCCGGCGGCCCTAAAAGTGCACCTGCCGCGTGTGCGTCGGGGTGGTACGTTGCTGATCAACGTGAACGCCTTCGACCGGCGCGGACTGGAGCTGGCTCGCTACGAAACCAATCCGCTCGAAGACGGCTCGCTCGAAGGCTATCAGGTTATCCCCATCGAGCTAACGCGCCTGACGCACGAAGCACTGGCCGATAGCGGGCTTGACAAGAAGGAGATCGACCGCTGCAAGAACATGTTCGCGCTGGGGCTCGTGCTCTGGCTCTACTCGCGCCCACTGAAGCCTGTCGAAGAGTGGCTGGCGCAGAAATTTGCAAGCCGCCCTGAGATCCGGGATGCCAACCTGAAGGTTTTGCACAAAGGCTATCACTACGGCGAGACCCACGAGCTGTTTGCCGTCCGCTATGAAGTGCGGCCCGCGCGTCTGGCGCCTGGTCTATATCGGGCCATCCAGGGCATCGAGGCGCTGGCGCTGGGGTTGATCGCAGCCAGCCACCAGAGCGGGCTGCCCCTGTTTTATGGCTCTTACCCGATCACCCCGGCCTCGGATCTGCTGCACGAGCTGAGCCGGCACAAGAACTTCGGCGTAATGACTTTCCAGGCCGAGGATGAGATTGCTGCCGTAGGGGCGGCGCTGGGTGCCAGCTTTGGGGGGGCGCTGGGCGTGACGGCCACCAGTGGACCAGGCCTGGCGCTTAAAAGCGAAACGATCGGTCTGGCAGTGATGACCGAGCTGCCGCTTGTGGTGATCGACCTGCAGCGTGGCGGTCCCTCGACGGGTCTGCCCACCAAGACGGAGCAGAGCGACCTGCTCTTTGCACTGTATGGCCGTCACGGAGAAGCTCCGCTGCCCGTGCTGGCTGCCAGCTCACCCGGCGACTGCTTCTATGCGGCCTACGAAGCCTGCCGCATCGCCGTGCGCTACATGACGCCGGTGATCCTACTGGCCGACGGCTACCTGGCCAATGGCGCTGAACCCTGGCGCGTGCCGGACGTCGCCTCCCTACCGCCGTTCGCGGTGCAATTTGCCACAGAGCCCAACTTCCGCCAGAATGGCGATGTGCGCTTCCTACCCTACCGCCGTGATCCCGAGACGCTGGCGCGCCCGTGGGCACGTCCGGGCACACCCGGCCTGGAGCACCGCATCGGCGGCCTCGAGAAAGAACACGAGACGGGCAACGTCTCGTACGATCCGGCCAACCATCAGCGCATGGTAAAGCTCCGTGCCGAAAAAGTAGCGCGCGTAGCCCGTGAGATCCCGCCCACGAAAGTATTTGGCGATCCTGAGGGCGACGTATTGCTCATCGGTTGGGGCTCGACACGCGGTGCTATTGAGGCGGCCGTCGAGCACCTGCAAGCCCGCGGCCTGCGCGTCGGGAGCGTCCACCTGCGCTACCTGAATCCGTTACCGCCTGACCTGCCTTCCCTTTTCGATCGCTATCACCATCTGGTAGTGCCCGAGCTAAACAATGGCCAGCTCGTGCGCGTCCTGCGCGACGCCTACCTGCGGCCGTTCGTGCCACTGAACAAGATCCAGGGTCTGCCTTTCCAGGCCCGTGAGATCGAGGAATTTGTAGCCGAACTGGTGCAGTCCTGAAATTCCAACCCTACGGTCGTCGCCATGTCTGACCTCAAGCGTCCAGAAGAAAATTTCTCACGTCCCGCCATGCCGCCCGGGGCTCGCCCGGCCATGCCGCCAAGTTCTAAGCCAGCTATGCCCCCCGGCACCCAACCGGCCGGCGACGGCAAGCCGCGCCTGACCCGTAAAGACTTTGCCTCGGACCAGGACGTGCGCTGGTGCCCGGGCTGTGGCGACTATGCCATCCTGGCTACCGTCCAGCGCCTGCTGCCTGAACTGGATGTGCCTCGTGAGCACATCGTATTCATCAGCGGAATCGGTTGCTCCAGCCGTTTCCCCTACTACATGAACACCTACGGGATGCACTCCATCCACGGCCGAGCACCGGCCATCGCCACAGGGCTGAAGGCCAGCCGGCCGGAGCTGGACGTGTGGATCGTCACCGGCGACGGCGACGCCCTCTCGATCGGCGGCAACCACCTGATCCACATACTGCGCCGCAACCTGAACGTGCAGATCCTGCTGTTCAACAATCAAATTTACGGTCTTACGAAGGGTCAGTATAGCCCAACTTCGGAAAGGGGCAAAATCACAAAAAGCTCGCCCTACGGCTCGATCGACCATCCTTTCAACCCGGTGGCGCTGGCACTGGGCGCTGACGCAACGTTTGTGGCCCGCTCCATGGACCGCGACACAAAGCACCTGCAGGAAATGCTCCGCCGGGCACACGACCACCGAGGCGCCGCCTTCGTCGAGATCTACCAGAACTGCAACATCTTCAACGACGGCGCCTTCTTCCAGTTTACCGAACGCGACACGAAGTCGCACCGCGCGCTCTTTCTGGAACATGGCAAGCCACTTGTCTTCGACGAAGGCCGCAAAGGGATCCGACTCGATGGTTTGCGACCCGAGGTGATTGACCTGACCGACAGCCGGTGGTCCCTCGACGACTGCCTCGTCTACGACGAAACCAACCGCGAGCTGGCCCACATCATGGCCCGGATCTTCTTCCGGCCCGACCTGCCGCAACCCTTCGGCGTCTTTTACCGGGAGGAGCGGCCTACCTATGAGGACCTTCTGCACCGCCAAATCGCCGAAGTGACAGCCCGCAAGGGCAAAGGCGATCTGCAGGCGCTGCTCCAAAGTGGCGACACCTGGGTCATCGAACCCGAACCGGCCGAGGCTACAGAATGAAACCAGAAGCCAAGCTGCTTTGCGAAGGGCCAAAACTACGCCCGCAACCCGAAAGGCCGGTCACGGTGTGCTTGTATCTTAGGGAACAGGTATCAGGGCCAGCTTATCAGCAAGCGCTTAGGCCCTTCGGACCAACTCCCCCTATAAGGGGAAGCGGTTTCGATAGGCTCTACAATTGGCGGTGGATGTAGGCGCTGGCGCTTATTACTGCACCGAAGTCTGTTGCTAATGTACCTGCGCACATTTCAGCGCTGGTGCTTTCTGCCACTATACTTCCCCCTCCCTTTCAGGGAGGGGGTCAGGGGGGTGCTTCCTGCTTTGATCAGCGTCGGCGTTTGGAAGTACCGGCGTTGGCGGGGGATTCGGCGAGACCCCCTCAGCCGCTTCGCGGCCGCTCCCCCTACAAGGGGGAGCGGTTTCGGGGAGGCAGGCTAGTGGTGGCCCTGGGCGCTGGCGCAAGAAAACCGCCAGGCTTGGTGCAAACGTGTTCGTTCACGGCCTATGCGTGGGTTTCACAGCGGCTGCTTGTCCAAGCAGGGGCGCCAAAAGCGAAACTTCCCCCCTTCCAGTAAGGGGACCAGGGGGAGGGTCAGCTAATCAATACCCCCTTAGCCGCTTCGCGGCAGCTTTACCCATAAGGGCAGTGGTGTTTGTGACGTCCTCTCCCCGCTAAAGCGGGGAGTCTCCTGGCGCGACTATTATGGCCTTTTTAGACAAACCGTCCTGTCGCATGATACAACCACCTGCTCCCCGAGGGCGCGGCGCAGCTTTCAATCCGCCCAATCGCTTCGAGGCGCGCCATCTGGAACCGGACCCAGAAGCACTCGCCCAAGAAGCGACAGCCTATCAGTTGCCAACCACCATTCTGGAAGACCACACGCGTTCGGCACTCGCCCGCAACGACAGCCCAGACATTCCTTTCAACTTCGGACTGAATCCCTATCGGGGCTGCGAGCATGGCTGTGCCTACTGCTACGCCCGCCCCTATCACGAATACTTGGGCTTTTCGGCCGGACTGGACTTCGAGACGAAGATCGTCGTTAAGCGCGACATTGCCCGCCTGCTTGAACAGACGCTGCGCCGCCCTTCCTGGGAGCCACAGCCTATTTCGCTTTCCGGGGTGACGGATCCCTACCAGCCGCTTGAGCGCCGATTGCGCCTGACACGGGCCTGCCTGGAAGTGCTGCTGCGCTATCGCAATCCGGTGGTGATCATCACAAAAAATGCGCTCGTCCGGCGCGATCTGGACCTGCTCGCCGAGATGGCCCGCCAGGAGCTGGTGTTCGTGTGGATATCGGTTACCAGCCTGAAGCCGGAAATCACGGCACGCCTGGAGCCACGAACGGCACGTCCGGCACTGCGCCTGCAAACCATCGAAATGCTGAGCCAGGCCGGCGTGCCGGTAGGCGTGCTAGCCGCCCCTTTGATTCCGGGTCTGACCGATGAAGAGCTACCAGCCATCCTGGAGGCGGCTGCCCACGCCGGTGCCCGCTGGGCCGGCTACACGCTGCTTCGCCTGCCCGGAGCTGTGCGCGAGATCTTTCTAGATGCGCTCCGGCGTCACTTTCCCGAGCGGTACGATCGCGTGGTGCGCCGCCTTGAAGCCATGCGTGGCCCCACGCTCAACGACACACGCGCCAGACGCCGCCACCATGGCACAGGCAAAGAAGCCGAACTACTAGCCCAACTTTTTACGCTGAGCTGCCGCCGCCTGGGTCTTAACCGCACCCGCCCCATACTCCGCACCGACCGCTTCCGCCGCGACGGCGCCCAGCTTTCCCTGTTCGAGTAAGCAACGCCCTGAAGTGCTCTCCGGATGTTTCGCCGCTGCCTGCAACCAAGCAGACAGCGTAGCGCTTTGGTAGCAATAAGGCGGGACAGGTGGCGCCATTCTGGTAATCAAGCAGAATTCCGAGAGCTACCCCTTTCGGATAGGCAACCGGCTTATCGCTCAGCGCCAGATAAAGTACATCGGCCTGCTCGGCAGAGCGAAATGCATTTCATCAGCTCGCGTTGACGTTCATTCGCTCCCCGGTGTTGTCTGGGTCGCTTTAGAAGGGCTCCGCTTGTCTTACAGGCACTCCGCGACTATCTTTCGACAACAGTTCACCAACCCATTGCGAAACCATGTGGCGTGATCCTGAAAAGCGTCGCGATCTGGGTCTATTGATCGTGCGGATCGGCCTGGGCCTGACGTTTCTATTTATCCACGGCGGTCCCAAACTGCTCGGTGGACCGGAGCGCTGGGCGCGCGTCGGCGGCGCGATGCAGGTTTTTGGGATCGATTTTGCACCAACTTTCTGGGGCCTGGTGGCCGCCCTTTCGGAGGCGGTCGGCGGCCTGCTCCTTATGCTGGGCTTGTTCTTCCCCTGGGCGCTAATCTTTCCGACACTTACGCTGCTGGTAGCTGCGCTTGGGCATCTGACCGGCCTAATTCCCGGTGCCCCCTGGTATCCGCTGGAGCTGGCTCTTGTCTTTATCGCGCTCATGTTCACGGGGCCTGGCCGCTATAGCCTCGACGCCCTTCGCTCCCGGCAACAGGTAACGATTTCGTAACCGGCCTGGATGGAACAGCCAACGCAGCTTTTCGTGATTTTCACAGGCGCGTACCCATCCCACCACCAGATCAAGCGGAGGAGCCATGGCTGCGAAGCGAATTCTGATGATTGTCGGGGATTTTGGCGAGGACTACGAGATCATGGTCCCCTTCCAGGCCCTGCGGGCCGTCGGTTTTCAGGTGGATGCCGTCTGCCCCGACAAGAAGAAAGGTCAGAAGGTCCGCACTGCCGTGCACGACTTTGAGGGCGACCAGACCTACTCCGAAAAGCCTGGCCACAACTTCCAACTCAACGCTACGTTCGACGAAATCCGTCCAGAGGACTACGACGCGCTGGTGATCCCGGGTGGCCGGGCGCCCGAGTACCTGCGTCTAAACAACCGCGTGCTAGAAATTGTCCGTCACTTTGCCCAGGCCAACAAGCCGATCGCGGCCATCTGCCACGGGCTGCAGATCCTGACGGCGGCGGACGTGCTGAAAGGCCGCCGCTGCACGGCCTACCCAGCGGTCGGCCCTGAAGTGAAGGCGGCCGGCGGTGAATACGTCGAGGTACCGGTCGATGAGATCGTGGTGGACGGCAACCTGGTAACCGCCCCGGCCTGGCCGGCCCATCCACGCTGGCTGGCCGCATTCTTCAAGGTGCTCGGACTCCGCATCGAGCACGAAGAGGCCGCAATGGCCTAAGCCCCAACTGCCTCACGTAGCCATTCATAAGCCCCTCCCATACGAGAGGGGCTTTTTTATGAGTGCTTGCGGACGCACATGGGATTCCTGCCGTAAATTGATCGCCGCAAGCACTGGCTTTCGGATCGAATGACTGAGGCCGAACGTATCGGCCGGGCCACAGAGGGACCGTATCCAAATGCGCTCTGTTTTTGTGCTGCTGCTACTGACGCTCGCCTGCCGGGCACAAACGCCCGCACCGACGCAGCGTCTTCCTTCGACCGACACGCTTCGGGCCGAAGACGGCGGCACCATCGCCCTACCGCCTCCCCGTTACCAGGCGCTATTGCGTCTGGACACGCTCTGGGCTCGGGTGCTGCAGCTGCACTATCATACGCTGGTCTTCGACGGGCACATCGACACACCCCTCCGCATGCTGGAGGGCTTCGACTTCGGCCGCCGCCACCGCCGAGCCAACGGTCATGTGGATCTACCCCGTATGTTCGAGGGAGGTCTGGATGCCGCGTTTTTCGCCATTTACGTACCCGCCAGCTACGGCGAGGGCGCACGGGCCGTCCAATATGCCCGCCACCTGATCGCTGAAGTGCGCCGCCAAGTGGCTGCCCACCCCGACAGTGTTGCGCTCGCCTACTCGACTGCCGACGTGCTGCGCATTGCGCGCAGCGGTCGCAAGGCCATCCTGCTCGGCCTCGAAGGCGGCCACGCGCTGGCTGGCTCCGTGGACACGCTTCGGGCGCTCTACCGAGCTGGTATCCGGTACGTCACGCTCACGCACGTCAACACAAACCGCCTGGCCGACGCCTCCCAGGATCGTCCACGCTGGAACGGACTCAGCGAACAGGGCCGCCGGATTGTCCGCGAAATGAACCGCCTCGGTATGCTCATCGACCTTTCGCACACGTCCGATTCTACTTTCTTCGACGTGTTGGCGGTCACACAGGCTCCGGTTATTCTCTCACACTCTTCCATGCGCACGCTGGTACCCACCGTTCGCAACGCCAGCGACGAAATGCTCCGGGCGCTGGCCCGTAACGGCGGCGTTGTATTGATTAACTTTTTCGACGCGCTGGTCAATCCAAATTTCACCGCCGAAGTCTATGCCGAAGCCGAACGCCGCACCGGCGGCAACCTGCGCCGGCTATGGGATGCCGTGTATGCCATCGCACGTGCGCGCGGTCTACCCGGTGCCACGCTCGAAGACGTGCTGGACCACATTGACCATGCAGTGCGCGTGGCCGGTATCGACCACGTTGGGCTGGGCTCGGATTTCGATGGTGTGTTTGATTTGCCTGCCGGACTCGAAGACGTGACGCGCCTGCCCTGGATCACCTACAGCCTTTACCGCCGCGGCTATACTGAAACAGACATCCAGAAAATCCTGGGAGGCAACCTGCTGCGTGTGCTTGCTGAGGCCGAGCGCGTCGCCGCCCGAATTCAGGCTACGGAAGCCGGAGCAGACTCCGACTGACGCGCCGATCGCCCTCCATTACTTCGAGCCGATACACCCCGGCCGCCAACCCTTCCAGATCGATCTGAAATCGAAGCCGGCCCACGCCTGCCGGCCGCTCCCAGCTTCGCACCAGACGCCCAAGCATATCCCACATCCGGATTGTAACCGGTGCGCCTCGACCCTCCCAGATTAGCCGAACCTGGCTGCGGGCTGGATTGGGGTATAGTTGCAGCGCAATCTCCGGCTTGCTGGGAACCGCTATGCCGGACGCCCCCCGAAACCGAAAGCGGGCATGTACGGGCAGGTGGTCCGAAGTGGAAAACACGTAACCCGGAATCGCGTCGAGCAGCGCTGCAAAACGGTCCGCCGAACTTTCCTCGTAGGCCTCAAACAACTCGTCGGTGATCAAGATATGGTCGATGGTCGATCCCGTCCGACACGTACTGCTGTTGCCGCACCAGGTAGAGAGATTGGCCGCATCCAATGCTTCGGTCAAAAAGCGGTAATCGTCGGTGTCGGTGCGGAAGTTCTCGTAAGGCGACGGAAAGCCCGTGATGATCGATGTGTGCAGCTCGTCGTTCCAGTCGCCCAGCACGATGACGGGGCGGGAGCCATAAAGCAGATCAATCTGGCTTTTCAGACGTTGTGCTGCCTCGCGCCGCCGATCGTAGTCGTCCAGATCGGTTCCTGCCTTCATATGCAGCGTGATGAAGGTGACCACGACCGTCGTGTCGGGCAGGTGCACGGCAGCTTCCAGCAGAAGCGGAGGTCGGTAGGCGAACGCTTCAGCAAATTCGGTCAGGATCTGTTCGACGCGTTGGCGTTGCACCACGTCGCGGCGATAGACGAACGCCAGCCGCTGCGTCACGCCTGGCGAGGCCGTCTGGCCCAGCACGCCTTCGTAGTCGCTGCCCAGGCTATCGAGCAACGCCTGAAAGGCGGCCGGGTTGCTCACCTCCTGCAAGGCCCAGAGATCGATCGCGCTCTGCGCAATGACGGCGCGGACGTTCGCCTGCTGCCGAGCTTCGTCCGTAGGGCCGTTGTCTGGATCCCCAAACCACTCCACATTCCAGGTGGCCACCTCCAGGGTAGCAGATGTTCCCACCGGCGGGATCTGTGCCCATACCGGTAGGATCCAGCCGACCAACAGAACAAGCAGGCCGCATTTCATTCGAAGTCCGTGTTAAGCCGGAAGCGGGAGATGCGATGGTTGCCCGTATCGGCCACGTACACGATGCGCCGCGCGTAGGCTACGCCCTGTGGCTGGTTGAATTGGCGGGAACCATTTCCGCGCCCGCCAAACGAGACGATCACCGGTTTCGTGCTGGCAACCCCGGGCGGCGGCGCCACGCCCTCGACACCCGCCGCAGTGAACCCAATGCGGGCGTCAATTTAAAGCACAGCCTCTTCGGTTTCATGTTAAGCCTATATTATGCGCAAAGTGTTAAAATTCTAAATAACCGACTCTTTAAAATAGCGAGCGCGCCGTTGCGTAACTTAACGCGTGAATCTGTTCAACCAAACCCGTGACTTCCTGCCATGCGACGGATAAGCTGGATGCTGCTTTGCCTGCTGGGGTTACCTCTGGTAGGCTATGCTCAGGGTGTGACGACCGCTGCCCTGACAGGCACGGTCACCGACGAACGCGGAGAGCCCTTACCGGGCGCCAACGTCGTGGCTGTGCATGAACCCACCGGTACTCAGTACGGCACCACCACCCAGATCGATGGCCGCTATGCGCTGCTGAACCTGCTGCCCGGCGGCCCCTATACCGTTACGGTTTCGTTTGTGGGGTACCAAACCCGTCGCGAAACCGATCTCATGCTTCCGTTGGGACAGACGCGCGTGCTCGACGTCGCGTTGGCTGAAGCAACCGTTGAGCTCCAGGCCGTCGAAGTGGTCGGCGTACGCAGCTCGGTGTTGAACTCCGACCGCACGGGTGCCCGCACAAACATCGACGAAAACACCATCGAGCGCGTGCCCACCATTACGCGAAGCCTGGCCGACTTCACGCGGCTGACGCCTCAGGCCACCGGCGGCTTTTCGTTAGCCGGTCGCAACAACCGCTACAACAATATCCAGATCGACGGCGCTACGCTCAACGACGTCTTCGGCCTTTCCGGAACCGGGATGCCAGGCGGCCAGGCCGGCGCGCAACCCATCTCGCTGGACGCCATCCAGGAGTTCAACATCGATATTGCTCCGTTTGACGTGCGGTACAATGGATTCACCGGTGGCTCCATTAATGCCATTACAAAAAGCGGAACGAATCGCCTGAGCGGTTCCGTGCGCTTTTTAGGCCGTAATCAGAACTTCGTGGGGGACCTAAAAACCCCTGGCGGCGAAACTATCCCCATCGGCGACTTTTCAGAGTACACGCTCGTGGGCAACCTTGGCGGTCCCATTCAGCCTAACCGGGCCTTCTTCTTTGTCAACGCTGAATACCAGCGCCGCAACACACCGCTGGACGTAGGCGTGCAGGGCAGCCAGGCCGCCACCATCTTTCCGGTTGCGCCAAATTCGCTGAACCGCATCATTGAGATTGCACGCACCAAGTATGGCTATGACCCCGGTAGCTATGATCCGCTTTCCAACACAACGGCTAACTTCAAGCTACTAGCAAAAATCGACTGGAACCTGGCACCCAATCATCGGCTGACGCTTCGCCACAACTACGTCAATGCCGACCAGGACGAAGGCATCAGCCGTGGCACGTTCAGCTTTGACCTGTCGAACCGGCGCTGGATTTTCGAAAGCGTCCAGAATTCGACGGTACTGGAGCTGAAGAGCACCTTTGGCACCAATCTGTTCAACGAGGGGCGTCTGGTCTACACGCGCATTCGGGATAAGCGCTCTGTCAAAGCCCAACCTTTCCCGCAGGTCAGCATTCTGGTGGATAATCGCTACACGGTCAACCTGGGCATCGACCGCTTCTCGCAGGCCAATGCCCTGGATCAGGACCTCTGGGAATTCACAGACAACCTGACTTACTTCCGCGGCAAGCATACGATCACCGTAGGCACCAGCAACCAGATCTATCGCTTCAGCAACCTGTTTATTCAGGATTATTACGGGGCTTACGAATTCAACAGTATTGAAGACTTTGAAGCAGGGCGTCCCTCGCGCTACTTCTTTAGCTACTCGCTGCTGGATGATCCGAAGCCACGTGCCGAGTGGATGGCTTACCAGCTCGGCTTCTACGTGCAGGATCAGTATCAGGCCACGCCTTACCTGAACGTGACGATTGGCCTGCGCGTGGACGTGCCGCTTTACCCGGATAAGCCGCTCTACAACCCGGCCGTGCCGGAGGCCTTCCCTGGCTATAGTACGTCCACAACAGCCAGTGGTAACCTGCTTTGGTCGCCACGGCTGGGCTTCAACTGGGATTTGTCGAAGGGGGCGCGCACTACCCAGCTCCGGGGTGGTACCGGGATTTTCTCGGGCCGCACGCCCTTTGTGTGGATTTCCAACCAGTATAGCAATACGGGCATGGACTTTGGGCGCGTCGATAAGCGTAACCTGCCTGAAGGGTGCTTCGTGCCGGAACCGGATCCAAGCAGACAGCCACGTCCGGGCACCCCGCTGGGCGACGCCTGTGGCCTGGCCCCCATTACAACCACCGAAGTTAACCTGATCGAAGAGGATTTCAAGTTCCCGCAGGTTTGGCGCACCGACCTGGCATTCGATCAGCAGCTGCCCTACGGATTGATCGGTACCGTGGAATTCCTATACTCGAAGACGATTAACGATGTGGTCTTCGAGAATCTGAACATTGTCCGGACCGGCACGGCACAGGGCGGCCGCGTACTCTACGGACAGCCCAGCTTCAACGGACGGACGCAATTGAAAGACCAACGCTTCACGAGTGCCATCTTGCTTAAGAATACCAACAAGGGCTACAGCGCCAGCTTCACCGTCGGGGTGCAGCGCAAAGCCCAGGCGGAAGGCCTCAGCGGGGCGCTGTTTTACACATGGAATCGAGCTGAAAACGTTAACAACGCAACCTCCAGCCGAGCCATCTCCAACTGGCAGTTTAATGAGGCGCGCGACGTAAACAACCCGGAACTGGCAACGGCCGACTTTGAGGTGCGCCATCGCATTCTAGCTCACCTTTCCTATCGCATGCGCTATCAGCAGCGCTTTGCCACCATCGTCACGTTGATCTATGAAGGACGCTCGGGGAGTCCTTTCACCTGGATTTACAACGGCAACGCGAACGCCGATACACGCCGCGACAACGACCCGATCTATGTTCCGGCCAGCCCCGACGAAATCGTCTTTACATCGGACTCGCCCGGTGGCTGGAATGAGCTAAACGCCTTTATCGAAAGTGAACCCAGCCTGCGCAAATATCGTGGCCAGATTGTGCCACGCAACGCGGCCCGGACTCCCTGGCGTAACCTGCTGGATCTACAACTAATCCAAGAGGTGCAGACGTTGGGCACGCAGCGGCTGGAAATTACCGCAACGCTGCTGAATGTGTTAAATCTCCTAAACAGTGACTGGGGGAAGGTCCGCTATGCTCTATTCGATAATGTGCGGCTAATGGACTTTCAGGGCTACGACGAGCAGGGGCGGGCTATTGTGCGCTTCACGCCAGTGCAGGACCGAAACGATCTGTTCATCACCGACGACCTGGCTTCACGCTGGCAACTTCAGCTTGGCGTCCGCTACGTATTCTAAAAACGCCAGCCCGCATTTAAAAAGCCCCGCCCAAACGTTGGGCGGGGCTTTTTTATGTTTTCAAGGCAGCTGCTACTGCGGTCGCCCGGGACCCACGGTCGCTTCGATCAATTTCAGAATGCGCTTATACTCGTCGGTCCAACTCGAAGGCTCCTGGAACCCGTGGCCTTCGACCGGATAGACGGCCAACTCCCAGTTCTCCTTACCCAGCTCGATCAGCCGCTGCACCAGCCGGAAGATATCCTGCGGCTGCACGTTCGTGTCCACCAGTCCGTGACACATGAGCAGTGGGTCTTCGAGTCCTTCGGCGTGGTAGATCGGCGAGGAGCGCACGTAGGCGATCGAGTCCGTCTCGGGCGTATTCAGAATGTTCGACGTGTAGGGATGGTTGTAGTGCGCCCAGTCGGTTACGGCCCGGAGCGCAGCGCCGCCCCCAAAGTGCTCGCCTGCGGTAAAAAGCGCCATGAGCGTAAGGAAGCCGCCGTAGGAGCCACCATAGATGAAGACGCGTTCGGGCGGAATGCCGTAGCGCTCCTGCACGTAGCGGGAAGCGTCTACGTAGTCCTGCAGGTCGCGACCGCCCATGTGACGGTAGATGGCCGTGCGCCAGTCCCGGCCGTAGCCGGCTGAGCCCCGGTAGTCGAGATCCAACACCAGGTAGCCCCGGTCGGCCAGCAGATTGTGGAACATGTATTCGCGGAAGTAGCTGCTCCACCAGCGGTGGACGTTCTGCAGATAACCCGCCCCATGCACAAAGAAGACAGCCGCTCCGTTGAGTGAGTCGGGCTCGTAGACGCGGGCCGGCACCTGTGCCCCGTCGGAGGCTGGGATGAATTGGATCTCTGGATCACGCCAGGGATAGGCCAGCCATTCGTCCGTGGGCGAGTGCGTGATGCGCTGCGGTTCGCCGGGACGTCCGCGCCGAAGTGGTTGCAGGTAGATTTCCGGCGGCCGGTTGCTGTAGGCGTACAGGATCCCCATCACCTGCTCGTCGGGGCTTAGGACCACGTCGTTACGGCCGGTCAGCGTGGTTAGTCGCTCACGCGGCCCACCGTCAATAGGCATCCGGTAGAAATGCCGTTCAAAGGGCGAGCCCTCGCTGCTGGTAAAGTACCAGTAGCGGCCGTCGCGTGAGATGAACGGCTCGAACACTTCAAATTCTCCATCGGTGAGCTGGCGAATCTGACCGGTTTCGACGTCCACCACGTATAGGTGACCGTAGCCGCTGCGTTCGCTCTGGAAGTAGAAATGACGGTTGTCGGGCAACCAGCCCATTGTACTGCGCCCGCCAAACCAGGAGATACCGGGGCCGGCAATCCAGGCTTCGTCGTGCTGGCGGTCGAGCACGGTCAGCCGTCCCGTTTCCGGGTCGAGCCGGACGATCCAGCGGTCCTTGTTGTCGCGTGCCCGGATCTCCAGCACGGCATAGCGCCCGTCCCCACTCCAGTAAGGGCCATATGCAAACAGAAACCGTTTTGTCTTCTGCGAATCGGGCGCAACGCCCTGTTCGCGCAGGTACTTGGGCACGTCGTAGGCGCCTGGCACCTGGTGCAGATTTACCTGGTAGGTCGTGTCGCGCACCAGGTCCTGCACGTACAGTTCAAAGCTGCCCGGCGGCACGCCCACCTTGGGCCGCGCTTGCAGCGTTCGCGCATAGCCCGACTCCGTCACGTAATCCATGACAGCCGTGGCCTTTTCGCGGGGAGCATCGGTCGTCAGCGCGAACGTGACGAAGCGTCCGGTTGGGTCGATTTGGAGTTGCGCTACGTCTTTATCGCCGTAGTAAAACGTAGGAGGCGGATTTTCGGCACGACGATCCTGCTCCTGTGCCTTTTCGCGCGCTTCACGCATTTCCACTTGTTTGCGAATCACCTCGAAGAGTGCCCGCTGCTGCGCTTCGAGGAAGGCGTCCTGTGCATCCGGCTTGCGCTCGCGTGGTTCCTGCCCACGGCGCAGGTTGGTCAACTGCGTGAGCGTGCCCGTCTGCAGATCTAGTTGAAACAGATTGTTCTCTTTCACGAACACAACGGCCTGGCCGTCCGGCGTAAAGCGGGGGTTGCTTTCGGGCTCGTCGGTACGGGTCAGAGGCGTGATCCGACGCGTAGTGCGGTCATAAAGGTACAGATCGCCGTCGCGGGCAAACACTTTGCGCTGGAAATCCGAGTCGTACACCCAAGCGCCGTGATGCCAGCCGTCGAAAGCCGGCGGCAGATTGCGGCGCTCCTCGGGCGAGACCTTTTCAGGCACACCCCCTTTACGGGACACCTTGTAGAGCGAATCGGAAGGAAACTGTCCCTTCGGATTCCACCAAAAGTAGAGGTACTGGCCGTCCTCGGACCAGAAGGGATTATCGGGCCAGTCACCGATCCAGGTCTTCGGATCCTGCATGATCTTCTCGATTGTAAGCTGCGGCTGTGCCCGGGAAATTCCACTTAGCAGAAGCAGCAGGATCCATCCGGCCGTCAGACGTTTCATGGTTGTAATCCGGGTTGATGGTTGCCAAGAACACGCCTGCAAGATAAGTCGCCCATGCAAAACATGGAGGCCTCCTCCACCCCGGCCGATGTGGAAATGCTTTACCGGTACGCGCAGGCGCAGGCCTGGACGCCGGCGCTGGAGCTGATTTACCGGCAGCGGGCGGCGCTTGCAGTCGATCCACTCTGGCAACATGCAGCCGCTATACTCGTGCAGGAGCTGCATGCGCGTCTGGACGAGGTCAGTGAGGCCGTGCTGGAGCAGCTGTTTCTGCTGCACACCGGTCGGCTCTATGTGCTTCCGGAGGCAATTTTCACCGACCTGGTGGCCGAACTGGTCCGCCGCTACACCGACCGACCTGATCTGGCCCGGCGTTACGCGCGCTGGTGCCCGACGCACCCCGAGTGTGCCCGGCTGCTTGCAGCGCCGGAGCCGGAAACTCCCTGGGAGAACCTGCACGGCTTCGCCGTTCGGCGGCACCTGCCCGTCCAAAAGCTCTCACCCCCGTCACTTTTCCGTTCGCAGCAGGAGTTTGTGTTTTTCCAGGCAGTGCGTGAGGTGTTTCCCACCTATCTGGTCTATCCGAACGTAGCGCTTTCGTGCTTGATCGATTGCGAGCGCCTGGCCGACGTACTCAGCGAAACGGAACGCCGCTACGCGCTGCGGGCACTGGTGGACTGCGCCGTATTCGACCCGGACGACGGTTATCGGCCCCGTTACTGCTTCGAGCTGGACAGTCCGCTGCACGGCGCGCCGGCACGCCGACAGCGCGACGCCCTCAAAGCCCGCATGCTGCAGCTGGCAGGCCTGCCGCTTTTTTGCATCCGCCCTCTGACGGGCACCGTCGCACGCGATGCATTCGTGGCCTTGCTGCGTCGACTTTTTCAACAGCACGTCTGAAACCGCATTTGCATTTTTGCCTAATTGCGCACCGGTGCTGGTCGGCCCGAATCCTTGGGCGCGCGTTGTGCGTTTAGCGGTCTTGCCTGAAGGAAGAGGTTTGCTGTAACTTAGCATGCCTCTACCAGCAGACCCCGTAGCTCAGCTGGTAGAGCACCTGACTTTTAATCAGGGGGTCGCAGGTTCGAATCCTGCCGGGGTCACGGCAATGCCCGGGTGGCGGAATTGGTAGACGCGCCGTCTTGAGGGGGCGGTGCCCGTTAAGGGCGTGCTGGTTCGAGTCCAGTCCCGGGCACCCCTGTAAGAACTTGCATTCAGACGCCAGCGCAGGCCTCGCCATCCAATGAGGAGGGCGAGGCCTGTTTGTTTTTCCCAGCCTTCGACAATTCACTCCACTCTACCTACACACCGCATCGCTATTAGGAGAGCCGGCCTCCTGGCTGAGCGGTTCGATCTGGCGCCAGAGATCACTAAGGGTGAGCGCACGGGCGGGATGAACGGGCAGACCGGCCGCGCGAAGTGCCCGTGCTACCCAATGGTTGCAGTTGTTGAAAAGGTGATAGCGCCCCTTTGCCTCATAGAACTGGCTTTCCAATCCGTACAACCCCGGCGCAACAGGCTTGAGCCTACCCTGTTGGTCCCGTTTGAAATAGTCGGCCACGTAGGCCACCAAGCGCCGAAACGCTGTGCTGTCGAGTTCGATCTGACGCACAGGTCCTTTGAAAATGTGAGCCGGCGGGCGGTCGAACGTAGCCACATGCAACACGGCATCGGTGGGCCAGAGTGCCGCGCGAAGGGCATCGCCTGCTCCGGGATCCGGATCGGGATAATAGCCGGCCTCGCCCCAGCCCACTTCGACGAAGCGTCGCCCCGGAAAAAAAGCCTCGGCTGGCCAGTTGGTCGCCTCAAGATCGGCTTGACAGAAGGTGATTCCGGCGTGCCAGCCGTGTTGGATCAGGTAGATCCGGAACCGCCGCTCCTGCGCCACAGCTAAACCAGTCAGCAGGAGCATTAAACCAAGCAAAAAGAAGCGCTTCCAATTCATTGACCTAACCTTTTCGTGGGAACCCGCACCGCACGGCCAGGGTGTGCAGCCGTTGCTGTTTGTCCGCGTAACCCAAGCTCAGGTTCCGCCATGCCGCCGCTCAACCGCTACAGCCGTCGCATCACCCAACCGAAATCCCAGGGAGCCTCGCAGGCCATGCTGCTGGCCACCGGCCTGAAAGAGGAAGACCTGGACAAGCCCCAGATTGGGATTGCCTCAGTCTGGTACGAGGGCAACCCCTGCAACATGCACCTGCTTGACCTGGCTGCCGAGGTGAAGGCGGGTGTGCAGGAAGCCGGAATGGTGGGCTTCCGATTCAACACGATTGGCGTCTCCGACGGCATCTCGATGGGCACTGAGGGCATGTCCTACAGCCTTCCCTCGCGGGATCTAATTGCCGACTCCATCGAGACGGTCATGGCTGCCCAGTGGTACGACGGCCTTATCGCGCTGCCTGGTTGCGACAAGAACATGCCCGGCTGCGTGATCGCGATGGGTCGGCTAAACCGCCCCTCCCTGATGATCTATGGCGGAACGATCCGCCCCGGCTGCCTCAACGGCCAGAAGCTCGACGTAGTGAGCGCCTTCCAGAGCTACGGCGAGTACCTGGCGGGCAAAATCACCGACGAGCAGCGTCGTGCCATCATTCGCCACGCCTGCCCAGGTCCTGGTGCCTGCGGCGGCATGTACACGGCCAACACCATGGCAGCAGCCATCGAGGCAATGGGCCTCTCGCTTCCCTTCAGCTCGAGCCTTCCGGCTGAAGACCCGCGCAAACGGGAAGAGTGCCGCCGGGCAGGACACGTCATGCGCCAACTTCTGGAGCAGGACCTTAAGCCACGCGACATCGTCTCGCGCGCCTCGCTCGAGAACGCCATCGCCGTGGTCATGGCACTGGGCGGCTCGACAAATGCCGTGCTGCACCTGCTGGCCATCGCGCACGCCTTTGATTTGCCGCTGTCGCTCGACGACTTCCAACGCATCGCTCGCCGCGTGCCGCTTCTGGCCGACATGAAGCCCAGCGGCCGCTACGTTATGGAAGACTTGTGCCACATCGGTGGCGTGCCGGCCGTCATGAAACGGCTGCTTGCGCATGGGGTGCTACACGGCGACGCGCTTACCGTCACAGGCAAAACGCTCGCCGAAAATCTGGCCGAAGTGCCCGGCCTGCCCGAGGATCAGGACATCATCCGCCCCTGGGATCATCCGATCAAGTCGAGCGCACACATCTACATCCTCTACGGCAACCTGGCGCCCGGCGGCTGCGTAGCCAAAATCACGGGCAAGGAAGGGCTCCGCTTCAGCGGTCCTGCCCGCGTCTTTGACTCCGAAGAAGACATGCTGGCCGGACTTGAAGTGGGCCGCATTCAGCGCGGCGACGTGATTATCATCCGCTACGAAGGCCCCAAAGGCGGTCCAGGTATGCCCGAAATGCTCACGCCCACCTCGGCATTAATGGGCGCTGGACTGGGCAAAGACGTGGCGCTCATCACCGACGGCCGTTTCAGCGGCGGAAGCCACGGCTTTATCATCGGTCACGTAGTGCCTGAGGCCCAAGAGGGCGGTCCCATCGCACTCGTACGCGACGGCGACCGCATCACGATCGACGCCGAAGCCGGCCTCATTCACGTGGACGTGTCCGACGAAGAGCTGGCCCGTCGGCGTGCCGCCTGGACCCCGCCCCCGCTCAAGGTCACCCGCGGCGCCCTCTTCCGCTACGTACAGACCGTACAGGACGCCTCGCATGGTTGCATCACCGACGCCCCGATCGGCGAACCACAACCCGCGGGATCTCCTACTTCCTGAGGGGGTTTCCACGGAGAAAGCCAGCGCAGCAACAATTTGATCCTCCCCCTGACCCCCTCCCTGAAAGGGAGGGGGAAGCTTAGTTTTTGGCGCACCTGCCTGGACAAACGGCCGCTTTGAAACCAACCCATATGCCATGCTTGAGCCAGGCCTGCCGGTTTTCGTGCGCCAGCGCCTCAGGCCACCACCAGCCTGCCTCCCAGATCACGCTCCCCCTTTCAGGGGGAGCTACTGCGAAGCGGCTGAGGGGGTGCCATGAGACTGGCAACGCTCATAAGGTCAATACCTGTCGGCGAGGATACAAAGGGAAAGCGACATGGCGGATCTGTTTCAACGGGCGGCCGATCGGCTCCTGGCCGAGCAGGCACCGCTGGCCGAGCGCATGCGACCGCGCACGCTTGACGAATTCGTGGGGCAGGAGCATATCTTGGGACCGGGTAAACTGCTGCGCCGCGCCATCGAGGCCGATCGGCTCTCGTCGCTTATCTTCTATGGCCCGCCCGGCACGGGTAAGACCACACTGGCCCGCGTTATCGCCCGCACCACCCGAGCACACTTCACCACACTCAATGCCGTGCTGGCTGGCGTCAAAGACATCCGCGACGCGATCGAGGCGGCTCAGCAACGGCTGCAGTTTCATCAGCAGCGCACCATCCTGTTCATCGACGAAGTGCATCGCTTCAACAAAGCCCAGCAGGACGCACTACTGCCGCACGTCGAAAACGGCACGGTCATCTTCATCGGCGCCACCACCGAGAACCCCTACTTTGAAGTCATCAAGCCGCTGGTGAGCCGCTCGCGCGTCTTCGAGTTGAAGCCGCTCACGCCCGAGCACCTGCGCCGCATCGCCGAACAGGCGCTGACCGATCCCGAGCGTGGCTACGGCCGCCGGAATGTCGTTGTCGATCCCGAAGCGCTTGACCACCTGACGGGCGTCGCCAACGGCGACGCCCGTTCGCTCCTCAACGCGCTGGAACTGGCTGTCGAGACCACCCCGCCTGACGCATCCGGACGCATTCACCTCACGCTCTCGGTAGCTGAAGCGTCCATCCAGCGCCGGGCCGTGCTCTACGATAAGGAGGGCGACGCGCACTTCGACACGATCAGCGCCTTCATCAAAAGCCTGCGCGGCTCCGACCCCGATGCGGCGCTCTACTGGCTGGCCCGCATGATCTACGCGGGTGAAGATCCGCGCTTTATTCTGCGCCGCATGCTCATCTTTGCGGCCGAGGACGTCGGGCTCGCCGATCCGCAGGCCCTTCAGGTGGCGGCGGCCGCCGCCCAGGCCTTCGACTACGTGGGAATGCCGGAAGGCCAATTCATTCTGGCCGAATGCTGTCTGTATCTGGCCACCGCACCCAAAAGCAATGCAACGATGGCCTATTTCAACGCCCTGTCCTACGTCGAGCGCGAGCAGTCCGGCGAGGTACCCAACCACCTGAAGGACGCCAGCCGCGACCACCAGGGTCTTGGCCACGGCCAAGGCTACAAATACCCGCATGCCTACCGTGAGCACTACGTCCCCCAGCAGTACTTGCCCGAGCACATGCAGGGCACCTACTTCTATGAACCCTCAGACCAGGGCTACGAACGCGTCGTTGCCGAACGGCTGGCTGCCTGGCGCCAGCGTGATCTGGCCGAAGGCCTGAAAAAACGCTTGCAGCGCTACCTGTCTAACGATGCCAAACCATAGCGCTAGTTGCGCACTTTTTGTACCTTGTTTTTCCTCGTTCACCCTTTCCCTGGTACATGGAAGCCCTCCTGACGGCCGAACACGAAGCGCTGCTCGAGGCCGAGCGCAACCTGCTGGCGCGTCTGCACGGAGTGCTGGCACGTACAGGGGCCGACGAGTCGCTGCGGGAACGGCTCTCGGAAGTCATCGAAACGCTCGACGCGCTCTTCGTGGTGGTCGTCGTGGGCGAGTTCAACGCGGGCAAATCGACCGTCCTGAACGCGCTCTTCGGCGAAAAACTGCTGGAGGAAGGACCGATCCCCACCACGGCGAAGATCACGCTGCTGCGCTACGGCGAAACGCCCGTGGAGCGGCCGCGCTCGGAATATCTGGTCGAGCGCTACCATCCGTCGGAGCGGCTGCGCCATCTGGTGCTCGTCGATACACCCGGCACCAACTCGATCATCCGCCGCCATCAGGAGCTGACCGAGCACTTCATCCCACGGGCCGATCTGGTGCTGTTCGTGACTTCGTTCGACCGCCCGCTGGCCGAAAGCGAACGCCAGTTCCTCTCGTACATCCGCGACACGTGGGGCAAGCGGCTCGTGTTTGTGCTGAACAAGGCCGATCTGGCCCGGAGCGAAGCGGATCTGGAGCAGGTGCTGGCGCACATTCGGACGGGCTGTCGGGAGCTGATGGGCTTCGAACCGGAAATCTTTCCGATCAGCGCGGCCCGCGCCTTCGAGGCCCGCACGAGCGACGATCCGGAGCAGCGCGCCCGGCTCTGGGAAAGCAGCGGCTTTGAAGACTTCGAGCGCCTGCTGCTCGATCGGCTGGCGGGTCCGGAGCGGCTTCGGATCAAACTGACGGCCCCGCTCGACGTGGCCGAGAAGCTGATCGAGCGCCTGCAGGCGCACCTGGCGGAGCGCCGCCAGCTCCTCGAACAGGACCGGGCCAACCTGGAGCGCCTCGAAGCCCGGCTGGAGGAAGTTCGGACCGAGCTGATTGCCACCGTGCGGCCCTACCTTTCGGAGATCGACAACCAGCTCCTGCAGGTCGAGCGTCGCGGGCTGCAGTTTCTGCAGGACACGATCCGCATCGGCCGTCTGGGGCTACTGCGCGACCGCGACCGGTTCAAGGAGGAGTTCGCCCGTCAGGTGGTGCGCGATCTGGACCACCGGCTCGAAACGACGCTGGCCGAGGCCGTCGATCGCCTGCTGCAGCAGGGTCTACAGCTCTGGAATCAGACGCTGAGCGAATTTACCGAGCGCGTCGAGCAGGTGGTGCGGCGCCGTCCGCCCCAGGTACGGGCCGATCTGCTCTACGATCGCCGCCAGCTCTTCGATGCCGTCGTGCACCAAGCGACCCGCCAGCTCGAAACCTACGACCTGCGCGAAGAGGCCCGCCGCATTCTGGAAAACACGCGCGACGCCGTGGCGCTCTTTCTGGGCACCGAAGCGCTGGCCGGGCTCGGGGCGCTCGTGACGATGGTGATCACGGCGGCCGGACTGGACGTGACGGGCGGCTTCGTGGCAGCCGGCGCACTGGCCGTCGTCGGACTCGTCGTGCTGCCCATCCAGAAGCGCCGCGCGCTGCGTGAATTTCGCGATCGGATCGAGCAGCTCCGCACCGAACTCCTGGCGGCGCTGGAACAGCAACTCGAACGCGAGGTGGACGGCCTGCTCGAACGTCTGGCGGCCACACTGGCCCCCTACCGGGAGTTTGTGCATCGCGAGCAGCACCTGGTCGAGGAAACCGGCGAGGCGCTGCAGGCGCTCGAGCGCGAGACGCGCCGCCTGCGGGCCGCCATCGAAAAAGCGGTGCCTGTTGGTTAACGGCCCTGCTCGCGGCTGTCGATCGTGCAGGTGGTCCGGATTCCCCCGCGTACGTTATAGACGGTGGTTACCCGGAGATATTCAGGGTCTTCGAGGTGGCGCATCAGGTCCTGGTAGATGATGGCCGTCAGGTCTTCCTGGGCCGCCCCGATGTTACGCCAGGAGACGATGTAGTACTTGAGGCTTTTCAGCTCGAGGATCCAGCTTCCGGGCACGTACTCGATCCGGAGCACGCCGTAATCCGGCAACCCCGAAAACGGACAGACGGCCGAAAACTCGCCGGGTTCGGTCTCGTAGACGACCACCTGACGCACGGCGTGCTCGTAGGGCAATCGATCGATGTGCTGCTGGCGCGCCTCCGGCGGCAAGAAGGGCTGAATGCGCCCTTCGGGCCGCACGCCAAAGCGGGCCATGTAGGCCAGGGCCTGTTCGGTGTGCGCCAGCGCCTCTTCGCGAAGCGCCGCCAGCTTTTCGGCCAGCGCCTGCCGCTCCTGCTCGGTCATCGCCTGTATGGGGTTCTGTTTGCAACGCCTCGCTGCCAAACGCTTCGGTTTCGCGATGGTTCAAATTTTCCCGGAGCCGACACCCCCGGCGCCATCGCGCGTTGTATGCCGTGCAAGTGCTTGAAAAATTGAGCATCCCATGAAAGTTGCCAAACGGTTTCGGTTCGAGGCGGCGCACCGGCTGCCCTGGCACCCGGGCGCCTGTCGCCACCTGCACGGACATTCCTACCGGCTCGTCGTCGGGCTCGAAGGCGATCCCGACGCACGGGGCATTCTGGTGGATTTTCAGGACCTGAAGCGGCTGGTCCAGCCCCTGATCGACACGTGGGACCACGCCACGCTGGTAGCCTCCGACGACACGGCGCTGCAGGAAGCGCTGGACGCGCTCGGCTCGCGCTACGTGGTGCTGCCCTTCGACTCGACGGCCGAGAACCTGTGCACCTACGTGGCCGACTACCTGATCCGGGAAGCCGGCGACTGGCTCCGGGCCCGGGGCGTCCGGCGGCTGTGGGTGCGCCTGGCCGAAACCGAAACCTCGTTTGCCGAAACCGAACGCGCGTTGATCCGCGATGTCCGCCCCGAACCTGCTGCCCACGCTGAAGCCCGCTGAGCACGGCGAGACGGCCCTGGTGCTGCTCTCCGGCGGGCAGGACTCGACTACCTGCCTCTACTGGGCGCTGCACTACTTCCCGAAGGTCGAGGCCATCGGCTTCCACTACGGCCAGAAGCACGCCGTCGAACTCGAGCAGGCCCGCAAGATTGCCGAACAGGCCGGCGTGCCCTTCACCGTGCTGGACCTGCGCGGCCTGCTGCGCAGCAGCGCCCTGACCGAACACGATCAGGACGTCTCGGCCGCCCATCCGCTGGCCCCCCATCTGCCCGCCTCGTTCGTGCCCGGCCGCAACGCGCTGTTTCTGACGCTGGCCGCCAGCTACGGCTTCACACGCGGCATCCACGATCTGGTCGGCGGCATGTGCCAGACCGACTACTCGGGCTATCCCGACTGCCGCCGCGCATTCATCGACGCCATGGAACGGGCGCTTTCGCTGGCGCTCGACACGACGATCCGCATCCACACGCCGCTGATGTACCTGACCAAGGCCGAAACCTGGCGCCTTGCCCGCGAACTGGGCATTCTGGACGTGATCATTGAGCTGACGCACACCGACTACAACGGCGACCGCTCCGAGCGCCACGCGTGGGGCTACGGCCGGCTCGACAACCCGGCCTCGATCCTGCGCGCCCGCGGCTACGAGGAGGCGAAAGCCCGCGGCTGGCTCGACTGACCATGCGGAGCTATCGGGTCAAAGCAATCTGGAAGACACTGCAGGGCGAGGGTTTCTTTGCCGGACGCCCGGCCGTGTTCGTGCGTTTTGTGGGCTGCAACCTGTGGTCGGGCTACGAACAGGACCGGGAGCGCGACGCCCGGCGCACGGGCGCCGACTGTCCGCGCTGGTGCGACACGGACTTTCGGAAGGAAGGCAGCCGCGCCTACACGGCCGACGAACTGGTGGCGGCCATGCAGGAGGTGGGCGGTCCGATCCGTTTCTGCGTGCTCACGGGCGGGGAGCCGCTGCTGCAACTCGACGCGGCGCTGATGCGCGCGCTGAAGGCGGCCGGGTACTTCGTGGCCATCGAGACGAACGGCACGGTCAGTCTGCGCCAGGCCTGCACCGATCCGGAGACCGGCCAGGTCGTGGCACCCGACTGGATCGTGTGCAGCCCGAAGCTGCCCGAGGATCGGCTGGCACTGGAGTACTTCGACGAGCTGAAGCTGGTCGTGCCCGACTACCGGCCTGAGCAGTATGCACGTTTTGCGCGGCGGGCGCGCCCGCATCGGGTGGGCGGCCGGCGCGTGCCGCTGCTGTGGCTACAGCCCGAGGACGGTCCCCGTCTGGCGGAAGCCCGGCGCTGCGCCGTCGAACTGGCGCTGGCCCATCCCGACTGGCGCGTCTCCGTCCAGACCCACAAAATCCTCGGCGTACCGTAGGCCGACCCGGCCGCACATGCCCCAACGAACCCGATCGTCTTTCGGGAAAAGCCGCTTCGGCTGCTCATTTCAGCGTCTTCGATCGTCCCCCCAACCTTCCTGCGGCCGACTTTCTCTTACCTCAAACCACATCTTAACAATTTCTTAACCATTAAACACTTTCCTCGCAGACGCTTTTTTTTACAACTTGTATGTAGAGCTTCGTACAAAACCCGTCGGCCTGTCGGAGCCAGTGCTTTTCAGGCGGCAGGTCGAACTGCAGACCGTCAACTTTCAGAAGCCATGTCCGGCCGCATGATTAGAGGCAGAGCCTGCGGATCTCGGGCCATGCCAAGTCGGTGGCTGTGCGCGATCGGTTTGCTGGGCGCCCTGGCCCTCGGCCCGCCTTCCTCCCACGCCCAGTCGCTGCTCCAGGTGGTGCCCGATACACTCCTTCTCCACGACGAGGCAGGCTGCATGTGGATTGGCGAGGAAGAAGCCTGCTACAAGGGCCGGGCCGCTCTGATCAACCGCGGGACCGAACCCGTCCGTATCGACAGCCTCGGCATGCTGTGCGATGACCCCGAGGGAATCTGGTACATCTACTATGGCTGGGGAAATTACTGGGTAACGCTTTTCAAAGCTCCCGACTACAAGATAGAGGGGTTTCTCTACGGTCCAGACGATTGCTTTGCAAAATGTACCTACGAGGATGAAAACGGAATATCCCAGCCTGTACCAGGCTGCGTTGCTTTTCATTCCATCACCCTGGAGCTGGAAGTGCAGGACACGCTCTGGTTTTTGATTCGAGGCGTGGACATGTGCCCGATGTGTAAGCGGTCTGGTGCGGGCAACGTACAGGCCGACGCGATCGATATTCCGGACGTTTTCGCATTTTATCAGCAGGTGCCTTTTCCGGACACGGTGTGGTTGGCGGTGAGCTGGGATAGCCTGAGTCCTTCGGCGGTAGAGCCTGTGGAAGCGGAGGGGCTTGAGCTGCAGGCATATCCGCAACCGTTTCGGGAGCGTGTGCACCTTGCGCTGTCGGCCCGGCGGGCGGGTCTGTACGAGGTGGTGATCTGGGACGTGCTGGGGCGGGAGCAGGCGCGCTGGCGCTACCAGATGGTGCCGGGCGCCCGGCGGGAATGGTCCTGGCGGGCCGGGGCTTCGGGCGTGTACCTGGTGGGCATCTTCCGCGACGGACGCTTGCTGGCCTTTCGAACCCTGATAAGCATGCGATAGCCGCTTTTTCCGCAACCACCAAAACGCTTCCAGCCATGCATGCAGGCAAACGACTTGTCTTCCTTGTACTTCTTGTCTGTTCGCTCGGCATTACCGAAACGCTTGCCCAGTCGGGCTTGCCGGAGTTGAGCTGCGCCTCCGGAAGTGGCGAGGCGGTTACACAGGGCGTACAGCTGACCGGCACCCAGCCTTCCTATACTGCTGCCAGGCATTTTCCAGTGACCGGACAGGTAAACGTGCTGTTCATTCTGGCCAGGTTTCGCGACGACAACTACGAGCATTGCGCCGAAATTACCGGCTACGATGCGACCGGTTACCCCATCTTTGAGGAACGCAATTACCAGGCGTTCTGCGCCAACCGTAATGGTGACAGCTTCGAAGTGGGAGGCTTTCAGTCCTGGACGGACGATCCGGCTACGGAATGGCCCGTTGCTACGGGCGATCCTTCCAGGGACCGCCAGGTGTACAATGCGCACGAACACGAGCTGCCGGAATGGGCAAAGGGCACACGCCTGATCGATCCCCCTGGCGTCACAAGCATTACCCCGGGAAGCCTGACGGATTTCTACCATCGCATGTCGGGTGGGCAGCTTGACGTGCGCGGTTACGTCTGGCCGCGGGTCTATGTAACCGAGTACGGGCAAGACCATTACAAAGCTGATTCGATCGACAGCCAGGCCCGGTTTTTCGTAAACGGAGCCGCCGCTGCCTCCTACGAGATCATCACGTACGTGCGGGATCATCCACACGGGATTCCCTCTGGCGAACTCTTCACTCTGGGATCGCTATACGAACGGCCAGGGGGACAACCTGACCCCGGACGGAAAGTTCGATATGATCGTGATCCTCTGGCGCTTTTCTAAGTTTGATTTTAGCTCCAGACCCGAGGAAAGAGACAAATCGTCAATTACAAGCCTGGGATCCACGTCTTCTTCAGGCGACGGTTTTGCTCGGGTGAACAACGGTCAGGGACTCTGGATACACGACCTGCAGGTGATCGACAATACCACGGCGGGTTCAGGCATTATTGGGGCGGCCCACACGCATAAAGGAGCCATTGCCATCACCGTCCACGAGCTCGGCCATCGCCATTTTGGTCTTTATCACACCATTGATGGACAGTCTTCTGCCTATCAATCGGCTTTCAGCGTGATGGGCGGGAGCTACTCGGTCATGGGGCCGGGCGATCGGCTCAAGCTGGGCTGGGTGGAGGCTGTGATGATCAATCTGGAAGACATTCGGAACCAGCACGGAGGCCGTCTCAGCTACGAACTGATCGACGGGACGCTCTCGAACCAGGTGCTCTACCTCTACGATGGCAGTCCTCAATGCGGCGACGTGGTGGTGGAAGCACGGACCTGGTCCAATTACTGGGACCGTCCCCCAGACGGGTTCAATGCCGACGGCGACTGGGAAGACACCTATTTGCCGGAAGGGCTCTACATAGAAAAAGCACCCTCTCCGTCCGGGAGTGGCTGTGGCTATGACTTTAATGGAAATCCTCGCTTTTCCAGTATGGAAAATACAGGCCTGGCTTTTGATCACCGACGTGTCGACAAATCGTTTCGATGGGGAAGTCGTTCTCCCATAGCCAGCGTGGCGTTTGGTCCCGGTGATGCCTATACGCCGTTTTCCCGGTACCTGCGGGATTTTCATCGCAACAGCACCCTGGACGGACGCCTTGCCCTGACCGACATCACGCGTTCAGGCAATGGTTTTCAGTTTACGATCTGGGGTGACTTTCCCGCGGCTTCTCAGACGCGACGCCTGACCACGAATTATGGCTTCGACGGTCAGACGGTAGCCCGGAATACCACCGGCGTCTGGTCGCTTCAGGGAGCACTGGTGCTACAGGGTACAGGAGCACCGCCTCCGATACCTGCCGGAACGACATTTCGTTTGGGATCCAATGCGCAACTTGTAGTCGAGCGGCCGGTCGAGGTGGTGGGCACGGCGACGCATCCGGTGCGGTTCGAACGGCTCGACCCCTCCCAGCCCTGGAAAGAACTCACGCTGCGGGCCGACAGCAACCGCTTCGAATACGTGGTCTTCGACGGTGGCACCAAGACGGTCGAGATTCTCAGCCGCGAGAACATGTTCCGCTTCTGTCGCTTTCGCAACGGCTGGCGGGGCCTCAGCTCGAATTTCTACCAGTATCCCGCTAACCAGGGGCGGAGCAGCTTCCGGCTGGAACAGAGCATCGTGGAAAACAACCAGACCGTCGGGGTGGTGGCCTACCACGCCGACGTGACGCTGCAGCAGGTGACGGTGCGCGGCAACGGCCAGGCCGGTCTGTGGCTCTACGACGGCTACGGGACCGTAGGAAGTAGTGTGATCGAACAAAACGGCACCGGTGCGTCCTATCGGAGCGGAATCGAGGTGCACTACAACAGCTACGTGCAGTTTTACTACACGAGCTCCTTTGTACCGGCCGTCAACCGGGTGGCGCGCAATGCGCACCACGAGGTGTATCTGGCCTCCAGTGCCGACGGGGCCTGGCTGGGTTATTGTTCGAGCGGTCCCATGGGCTCCTTCCACCTGGGGGATTACAATGCCATTTTTGACGACGGGCCGCAGGCCGGCGACGAGCGGCTCATCTACAACGGGACGAGCACGAACGTGGTGGCGCGCTGCAACTACTGGGCAGGCGCCGGGGCGGATAAGTTCTACGGGACGGTGGATCGGGCCTACCCGCTGAGTTACGATCCGACGGGGAGTTCGGGGGCCTACGAAGGGGGTGTGCCGGCGCGGGTGGCTTCGGACGCGCCACCCGAGGTGGCGACGGCGGGGTTGAACGCCTCGGTGGCGGCTTCGCCGGGCATGAGTGTCTCGGCAGCGGTAGCCGAAGAGGACGCGGCGCAGGCACTTCGGGCGCAGATGCGGGCGTTGCGGGCGCGGCTGTTGGCGGCGCCGGAAGCGCCGGAGGCGGACCGGTGGCTGCGCGAGTTGTACGCGCTGGAACAGGCGGACCGGTGGGACCGGCTGGGCGAACGGGCGGCCAACCGTCAGGTGCGGACGTGGCTGGCCGGTCGCCTGCTGGCGGGCGAGCGGCTGTCGGCGACGGGGCGACGGGCCGGCGAGGTGGCGCTGCTGCTGGAGCTGCGGGCGTTGCTGGCGGCGGGACAGTATGCGGAGGCGGCGGCCCGGCTGAAGTTCTACGATCGGTGGATTCGCGAGCCGGCCCATCGGCAGGAGCTGCGGTGGGCGCGGCTGGTGTTGCTGGAGCAGGCGGGTCGGCTGGCGGAAGCGCAGGCGGAGCTGGCGGCGCTGCAGGCGGAGGCTTCGGAGGCGGAGCGGGCGACGTGGTCGGTGCTGACCGAGGCGCTGGGTGCGAAGGCGGCCGCGGAGGAGGCAACGGCGAAGCGGCTGGAGGCGGCGCCGGAAGTGACGGCGGCGGAAGTGGCGGCAAAGCCGGAGGCGCTGACGCTGTCGGTCTATCCGCATCCGGTTCGGGATCGGGGCACGCTGGTGCTGGGATTGCCGGAGGCGGCGCGGGTGCGGGTGGTGGTCTACGACGTGCTGGGGCGCGAGGTGGGGGTGTTGCTGGAGGGGTGGCAGTCGGCGGGCTGGCACCGGGTGGTGCTGGATGGACGGCACTGGCGGAGTGGGTGGTACATGGTGCGGGCGGAGGTAGTGTGGCCGGACGGCCGGGTTGAGGCGCGCACACAGCCCCTGCTGCGGGTGCGGTGATTATCCCTGCAGGTCAGAACAGTTCCAGCTGGCGGCCGCCGGTGGGGACGCGCCGCACGGTGTGGGTCCTGCGGCGGACGAACCGTGCGGGCAGATCGGCCAGAAAGCGCGACGGCTCGGGCGTGCGCACACGGCCCATCCAGCGCCGTCGCTGCGTATGCGTCAGGAAAAGTCGCTCCTGCGCCCGCGTCATGCCCACGAACAACAGCCGACGCTCCTCGGCCTCCTGCTCCGGATCAAGGCGGCCGTCGTAGGTCAGCGGCAGCAGTCCCTCTTCACAGCCCACAATAAACACGACGCGGAATTCCAGCCCCTTGGCCGCGTGCAGCGTCAGCAGCGAAACGCCCTCGGCCCGCGCGTCCCACAGGTCTGCCTCGCTGCGAAGCGCCAGTTCGTTCCGGAAGGCTTCCAGATCGTCGCCGCACTGCGTGGCCAGCGTACGAAGCACACCGAGCAGCGCCTCGCGCTCCGGGGCACTCGCTGCCGCCCAGCGCTCCAGGCGCTCGGTCAGCGGGCCTTCGGGGTTTTCCTGCAGATAAGCCAGCAGCGCCTCGACCTCCGGCAGCTCGGCCAGCAGCCGGTGGCTGCGCTTCTGATAGGGGATGCCGGCCTGCGCGAGCACTTCCTGAAGCTCGGCCGCCTGCGCTTCGGTGCGGTAGAGCACGGCCACGTCGCCGAACGTGTAGCTGTGCTCCTCCCCGTCGGCCCGGCCGCTGTCGAGCGCATAGTACGACGTGCCGCCGATGAGCTTTTCGATCGTTTCCGCCACAAAAATGGCCTCAGAGCGCTCGCTCGGACAGGCCACGACTTCGACGGGCACGCCCCCCGGACGCACGGCCACCAGCTCCCGATCGGGCACCAGCGAAGCACGCGCCATCATCTGAGCGGCCGCTTCCAGAATGGCCTGCATCGAGCGATAATTGCGGAAAAGGACCACACGCCGGGTGGCCGGGTAGTCGTCGGCGAACCGGAGGAAGCAGCGCACGTCGCCGCCACGGAAGCCGTAGATCGCCTGATCCGGGTCGCCGATGACGAACAGGCGGGCCTCGGCTTCCGGCGCCAGCAACCGGAGCAACCGGTACTGGTTGGCGTCCACATCCTGAAACTCATCGACGGCGATCCAGCGGAAGCGTTCGCGACAGGCGCCCGCTACGTCGGGATGATCTTCCAGAAGCTGGACGGACAGCCGGATCAGGTCGTCGTAGTCCACGCGGCCGCTTTCGCGAAGGGCGCGGTCGTAGGCCTGCAGGGTGGTTTCCAGACGTTCGTCGCCCGGCTGGCCCGTCCGTTTTCGGTAGGAAATGCGGGGCAGCAGGCGCTGCGCCTGCGTGGGCGAAAGGCCCTGCGCTTCGAGCACGGCCCGCTGCTCGGCTTCGGTCGCCACCCGGAGCGGCTGCGGCAGCCCCAGCCGGTCGCCGTAGGTCTGCAGCAATTCGAGACCGAGGCCGTGGAAGGTGGTCACCGTAACGTTGGCGGCCGCTTCGCCCAGCAGCGCCTGCAGGCGCGTGCGCATTTCGTCGGCGGCCCGGCGCGTAAACGTGACGGCCAGGCACTGCGCCGGATCGACGCCGCGCTCTTTGATCAGATAGGCCAGCCGGTAGGTGAGCGTGCGCGTCTTACCCGTACCCGGCCCCGCCACCACGAGCACCGGCCCGTCGGTGTACGTGGCGGCCGCCTGCTGCTCCGGGTCGAGTCCGACCAGCAGCCCACCGCTTCCGTTGCGCGGCGGTGTGTGGAGCGGCGGCGGGGACGGCTCAGCCACCCGGGAAGGACGCGGCAGCGGCGGCTCGGAAGCGGCCGGACGTTTCTTTCGGGCGGGCATCGGCTCCGGCAGGTCGAACAGCAGCCCCACGGCGTTGCCCTGCTTGCGCTCGGCGTCGGTGAACAGCCGGATGACGCCGTAGGTCCCGTCGTAGCCCGCCTCGCGAATGACCTCACCCGCTCGCATGCGTCGGATTGCCTCGGCCAGCAGCGCGTCTGCGCGCTGCTGTAACTCTTCCAGCGGCACCTCCCGGAGGATTGTCAATTCCGGGCCGAACGTTCGGAGCAGCCGCTCGTAGCGCTGCTGCACAGCCTTTGTGCCGACGCCCTTGTCTTCGATCTCGGCCAGCACTTCTTCGAGCGGAATCAGGCTTTCGAAGGGCATGGGGCGCGCCGGCGGTGTGCCCTCAGGGCGATCGGCTAGTTCCTCAACGCGGTGCAGCACGCCCACGGTGAGCGGTCGGCCACAGACCGGACAGCGACCGTCCAACGCCCGCGTCTCGGCCGGCTCCAGTCGCACCCCGCAGGCCCGGTGACCATCCAGATGGTACTTGCCCTCTTCCGGAAAGAATTCAACGGTGCCGCCGTAGCCCAGACCCGTCTCCAGCGCCCGCTTGATGGCGAAATAGTCCAGCGCCGTATCAAACAGGCAAGCTTCACGGCCCAGTTTGGCCGGTGAATGCGCGTCGGAATTCGACACCAATGTGTAACGATCCAGCGCCGAAAGCCGCCAGTTCATGGGGGGATCGGACGACAGGCCGGTTTCTACGGCGAAGATGTAATCGGCCAGATCGCCGTAGCATTCCGTGATTGAATCGAAACCCGACTTCGAGCCCAGCGCCGAGAACCAGGGTGTCCAGATGTGCGCGGGCACCAGATAGCAGCCCTCGCCTGCCTCGAGCGTGATCTCCAGCAGATCACGGGAGTCCAGTCCGAGAATCGGCCGACCATCAGCGCTCAGGTTGCCGATGCGTCCGAGTGCCGCACGGATCCGTTCGGCCTTTTCCAGGTCCGGCACGTAGATGAGGTGGTGGACTTTCCGGACGCGGTCGCCCTTTTTGTAGATCGTGGAGATCTCTACTTCCAGCATGAAGCGCACGGGCGTCGTCGCGGGTACCCCGGCCAGGCGGCGCGCCTCACGGTCCAGTTCGTCGCGCAACCGAAACAGGCCTGGCTCGGCGGGCAGGAGCTTTTCGCGGATTTCGGCCATCCAGGCCGGATGCGTGAAGTCACCTGTAGCCACAACAGCGATGCCCTTACGGTAGGCCCAAAGCGCCAGGTGCTCCAGATCCAGGTCGGGGCTGGTGGCCCGGGAGTATTTTGAGTGAACGTGCAGATCGGCCAGAAAAGCCATGGTGGTGGCACCGGTTTAGCGTCTGGCACAAAGTTAAGCGAAGCTCCCGCCCGATGCCAATACAAAAACAGGCAGGCCCTGACTTAAAGCGCCAGGGCCTGCCTCTTCAAGCGGAGAGGGAGGGATTCGAACCCTCGGTACCGCTTTTGGCGGTACGGCGGTTTAGCAAACCGCTGGTTTCAGCCACTCACCCACCTCTCCGTATTGAAACAGCGTGCTGTACGATACTTGGAAAATAACGTTCCCGGCCGCGTTGTGCAACGTTAGGCGCCCCCTTTTGCCAAAGCTTCAGCACCGCTGGTAATCTCCAGAATCTCTTTGGTAATAGCATCCTGGCGCGCCCGGTTGTACTTGAGCCGGAGCTGATGGAGCAGCTCTTCGGCGTTCGTGGTGGCGTTGTCCATGGCCACCATACGCGCACCCTGCTCGGCAGCGTAGGACTCCAGCAGAATGCGCCAGATCTGGTAGTTCAGGTAGCGGGGTACAAGCGCGTCCAGGATGGCCTGCGGGTTTGGTTCGAAGATATAATCTACCCGGTAGCCGGGCCGGAGCTGCGGCCGCCGTCCCAGCTCGCGCTCCATGATGGGCGTCAGGAAACGCTCCGGCGGAATCGGCAAAAACGGCTCCACGATCCGATTCTGGGCAATCGTGTTACGAAACTCGTTGTACACGATGCGTACTTCGTCCCACCGCCCCTCCAGGTAACCGCCAACAATATCCTCGGAGATCGCACGGGCGATGTCGAAGGTGAGTCGGTCAAAGAAGCCCTGCCGGTTCGCCACGATCTGATAGTTTCGCCGGCGGAAGTAGTCGTAGCCTTTCCGTCCCACACAGTAGAGGTACAGACGGCCGGCCTGCTCCATCTGGGCGTACTCGCGGGCGATGGTCTGTTCGGTCAGCTTGATGATGTTCGCGTTGAAGGCACCGGCCAGCCCGCGATCGGCCGTGACCACCACGAGCAAGGCCGCCTGCCGCTCGGCGTGGGGTTGAAAGAGCGGATGCGTGCCGGGGTCAACGTGTCCCTGCAGGTGGCTGATCACTTCAGCCAGTTGGAAGGCATAAGGACGCGTCTGGAAGATGCGCTCCTGTGCCCGGCGCAGCTTGGCCGCTGCCACCATTTTCATGGCACGTGTGACCTGCTGCGTGCTCTTGACCGAATTGATCCGGTTGCGAATGTCCCGAAGGCTTGCCATGGCGTGCGCTCAGCTCAGGCCGATTGGGTTTCGCTGCTCAGATAGACTTCGATGAGCACTTCGGCCTCTTTGCGGAAGATTTCGGTCAATCCGTCGGTCAGGTTGCCCGTCTCGGCCAGCGCCTTCAGCTTGTCGGCGTGGCGCAGGCGGAGCCGCTCCAGGAATTCTCGCTCGAACGGCCGCACCTTTTCGACAGGCAGCCGGTCGAGCAGGCCCTGCGTAGCCACGTAGATGATCGCAATCTGCTCTTCGACGGGCATCGGCTGGTACTGGCCCTGCTTGAGCACCTCGACGAGCCGCTCGCCACGCCGGAGCTGTCGCTGCGTGGCCGGGTCCAGGTCCGAACCGAACTTAGCGAAGGCTTCCAGCTCGCGGTACTGTGCCAGCTCAATGCGGAGCGTACCGGCCACCTTCTTCATGGCTTTGATCTGGGCGCTCCCACCCACACGGCTCACCGAGATACCTACGTTGATGGCCGGCCGAATCCCTGCGTTGAACAGGTTCGATTCCAGATAAATCTGGCCGTCCGTGATTGAGATCACGTTTGTTGGGATGTAGGCCGACACGTCGCCCGCTTGCGTTTCGATGACCGGCAGCGCCGTCAGGGAGCCGCCGCCTTTGACGAGGTGCTTGATCGACGGTGGCAGGTTGTTCATCTGGCGGGCCACCGCATCGTCGCTGATGATCTTGGCTGCGCGTTCCAGCAGACGGCTGTGTAGGTAGAAGATATCGCCCGGATAGGCTTCGCGTCCTGGTGGACGGCGCAGCAGCAGCGACACTTCGCGGTAGGCCACGGCCTGCTTTGATAGGTCGTCGTAGACGACCAGCGCGTGGCGGCCTGTGTCGCGGAAGAATTCCCCGATGCAGGCGCCCGCAAATGGCGCGATGAACTGCATCGGAGCTGGCGCCGAGGCTGGGGCATTCACCACCACTGTGTATTCCATGGCGCCGTGCTCTTCAAGCGCCCGCACCACCTGGGCCACCGTCGAGGCCTTCTGCCCGACGGCCACGTAGATGCAGTAGACCGGCTTGTCGGTCTGGTGCGTGTACTTCTGGTTGATGATCGTATCGACGAGCACCGCCGTCTTCCCGGTCTGGCGGTCGCCGATGATGAGCTCGCGCTGGCCGCGGCCGATCGGAATCATCGCGTCGATGGCCTTGATACCCGTCTGCAGCGGCTCACGCACCGGCTCGCGGTAGATTACGCCCGGGGCCTTGCGCTCGAGCGGCATCTCGTACTTTTCGCCGCCGATGGGACCTTTGCCGTCGAGCGGGTTGCCCAGTGGGTCGATCACGCGGCCCAGCATCTCTTCGGAGACCAGGATGGAGGCCACCCGACGCGTCCGGCGCGCTTCGTCGCCTTCTTTGACCTGATCCACCTCGCCGAAGAGCACGACGCCCACGTTGTCCTCTTCAAGGTTGAGCGCCATGCCCGTTACGCCGCTGCGGGGAAACTCGATCAGTTCGCCGGCACCTACACCGCGCAGCCCGTAGATGCGGGCAATGCCATCGCCTACCTGCAGAACGGTGCCCACCTCATACACATCGGCTTCTGCCTCGAAGCCGCCCAGCTCTCGTCGGAGCACCTCGGTAATTTCGTCCGGTCGAATCGTTGCCATGGTTCTATCTCGATTCGTTGCTACCATTTACAAACGTTGCCCTACGCCGCAGACGCTCGCGCAGCGCCGTCAGTTGCTGGCGCACGCTGCCGTCGTAGACCGTATCGCCCACTCGGACCACCACGCCACCGATGAGCGCAGGATCCTGCTGCAGCTGCAGGCGAATCTTTTTCCCCGTCAGCCGCTCCAGTTTCTCTACGAGCGGCCGGGCGCCTGCTTCGTCCAGCGGGAAGGCCGTCTGGGCATGCGCCTCAACAATGCCCTGCGCTTCGTCCTGAAGCGCCCGGTAGGCTGCCACAATGGCTGGGAGCAGGTTCTCCCGCTCCTTTTCTACCAGCAGCTCCAGAAAACGAATGGTCAGCGGCTGCAGTCGTCCGGCAAAAAGTGATTCGATGATCTTTTTCTTCTTTTCCCTTGGAATTACAGGGCTTTCGAATATGCGGGCCAGTTCTCGCGACGCTGCGAAGGCTTCATGCAACGCGGCCACGTCGGCGTCGATCACCTCGGCCTGACCGCGCGCCCGGGCCTCCTCGAATAGTGCCCGGGCGTAGCGTCGGGCTACCGGATGGCTAGCTCCCTGCATGTCGGCTTCAGTTTTTGCTTGCCGGAAGCGACTCCAGGAACCGCTGCACCAATCGCCGCTGCCGGTCGGCGTCCAGGCTTTCGCGCAGGATCTTTTCGGCGGCCTGGATGGCCAGGTCGGCCACTGCAGCGCGCAGTTCATCGAGCGCCCCCTGTTTTTCGCGCTCGATCTCGGCCCGCGCCTGCGCCTGCATCTGCTGGATCTGCACCCGTGTTTTCTGCAGCTCCTCCTGACGCAGGCGTTCGGCCTCTTCGCGGGCCTCGCGCAGGATGCGCTGTGTTTCCTGCTCGGCTTCGCGGCGGATCCGTTCGTTTTCGGCCTGGATCTGCCGCGCCTCGGCCAGCGCCCGCTCCGCGCGGCGCAGCGAGGCATCGATGCTCTCCTCTCGCTCCTTAAGCGCCTGCAGAATCGGCTTCCAGGCGAACTTGTAGAGCAGGAAGAGCAGCAGCAGGAAGGTAAGGCTCTTCCAGAAAATCAATCCCGGTTCAACCGAGACCAGGTTGGCTGCCAGTATCAGGTTCATTGTTGCCCTGTGGTCTTGGGTCTGTATCACACACGCTTGTACCCCCGGAGAGGCAGCCTCGGCCTACCTCTCCGGGGGCAGCCTGCTTTCAGGCACCCCCTGGGCGCATCTTACTTGATCGCCAGCAGGAAGCAGATCACCAGACCGAAGAGTGCCACCCCTTCGATCAGGGCGGCAGCAATGATCATCGACGTTCGGATATCGCCGGAGGCCTCGGGCTGGCGGGCCGAGCCTTCCATGGCCGAAGCGGCCAAGCGACCGATACCCACACCCGCGCCGATGGCCACAATGCCCGCTCCAATGCCAGCGGCAAGGAATGCCAGAGCAGTTGGTTCCATAGCTCCTTACGTATGGTTGGTTTTACAGGGTTGCTGGTTGTAAAAGAAGTTGGTTGTCGTTATCCATGGACGACCACACGCGCCCCATCGGAGGTCGGCACCGCATGCACGACCGGCTCGTTGCCCGCTTCCTCTTCATGCTCGTGATGTTCATGGCCATGCTCGGCCACCGACATGCCGATGAAAAGCGCCGAAAGCAGCGTAAAGACGTACGCTTGAATAAAAGCCACCAGCAGCTTGATGGCTGAGATAAACAGGGTCAGCAACACACTCGGCAGCGTGCTCAGCCAAGCTGCCAGCGCCCCAAACAATGCGTTGATCATAAAAATCAGCCCGATCAGGCTCAAGATCACCAGCGTACCGGCCGTCATGTTCGCAAACAGACGGATAGCCAGCGCCGCATGCCGGGTAAACAGCCCCATGATTTCCACGGGAATCAGAATCGGCTTGACGAAAACAGGCACGCCGGGCGGCCAGAAAATGTGCTTCCAGTGATCCTTCGAGGCGTAGATTGTGCCGATGACAAAGGTAAAAAGCGCCAGCACACCCGTAACGGCCAGGTTCGAAGTAGCCGCCCCCAGATTGGGCACCAGGCCGAGCAGGTTGCAGAACAGGATAAAGAAGAAAGCCGTCAGCAGGTAGGGCAGAAAGCGATCGGCCTTCTCGCCGATGTTGGGCCGGGCGATCTCATCCCGCACGAACACGATGAACACCTCGGCCAGATTCTGCAGCATGCCCTGAGGCGCTGTGGTGCGACCGATTCCCTTGCGATAGCGTTGTGCGACCGGAATAAACAGCGCCAGTACCAGCAGGGCAGCGATCAATCCGAACACATAGTGGCGGGTGATCGACAGGTCCAGCACCAACTCGCCCTCGCGTGGATGCAACTCGGCGTAGAGGTGATGATGCGCCGCGACCAACTCCTCCAGTTCGGCGGGCGATTCGTAACGATGCCCTTCGTAGTCGGCCACGTAGCGTCCGGAATGCAGGGCCGAAGCCGTGCTGCCAAAGGCGTCCAGTCGCCAGGAGCCTTCGGGCGTGCGCACCAGGAAAAGCCGAGGCAGTTCGATGGTCACGAAAGGTTCCAGCGCCACGTAGTAGCCGTCGGCCGTATGATGGATGAGCACTTCGCTGATGTTTTCGCCACCCTCGCCCGTTTCGGCGGCCAGCAGCGGATGTGGCACCAATCCGAACAACGCGACAACGGCAAGCCACAGCCCAGTCCAACGCCACCCCTGCTGAATGTGCGTACGATCACCCATGCGTTCGTTGCAAAGCCGTTCGATGCCAGCTCCAGATTTCCAGAATCAATCCCAGGATAAACACCCCCCCAAATCCTCCCAGCAGCGCCGTCGTGTGCAGATTAAACACCCTGATGCACACGGCCAGCAGCAAAAGCGCGCCGATCATCCGCACCAGCATGCCGCCGAGCACCCAGCGCGTAAAGCGCGCCATGGGCCAGCGCCAGGCCCGTCGGACGCCCCAGAGGCCCACCCCCGTGTAACCCCCGGCCAGGCCGGCTCCCGCCATCAGGCTGATCCAGAGGTCTTCCATGCTAAAGCCCGGACGATGAACCCGTCGGAACGATCGACGCGCGCCTGGAACGTAAAAACTAAAACGAAAGACCCCACCGGTTGGGCCCAACGCAATGAATTCTGAATAAATAGGGGTTTTATTTTTCATGAGCCGCGTCGTGCTCCGGCCGGCGCGACCGTCGTTGCAGCAGCGCGTTCACCTGCCAGAGCTTGGCCACGATGGCCACCAGCCCCAGCACGACGCCGACCAGCGTAAGCCAGGGCAATGTGCCCAGCCAGCGGTCCAGCAGATAGCCCCCGACCGCAAAAAACGCCATCCCCAGGGCCAGTTGCAACCCCAGTCCCATGTAAGGCCCCAGCGCCCGAAGCGCTTCCTGCATGGAGGAAGTCGCCTCGCCGGATTTCTTTCGGGCCTTCATGCCCCGGCGCCTGGTTCAACATCCGCTTTTCGGGCACGCGCAGCATCCCGCGCGGGCGTCGCCGCTTCCTTGTCGGTCGAAGGCGTCGCTTTCGTCTCGATGACCCGGTCGATCTTGCCCATGCGGCATTCGCCGTCGAAGATGGCACCCGCCTCCACAACGAGCCGGCCGGTCTGGATGCGTCCTTCCACCCGGGCCGAGTCTTTGAGCAGGAGCGTCTCTTCGATGATCAGATCGCCCTGGACATGACCGGCGACGTCAGCGTTTTTGGCATGCAGCTGTCCCTCCAGCACCCCTTCGGCTGTAATGATCGCCTTACCCTGCACGTACAGGGAGCCGATTACTTTTCCACTGATGCGGATGTCGTGCGGCGTGCGCAACGTTCCCTCGAAAACAGTGCCTTCACCCACCAGATTCAACTGGCCGGGTGCCGGCGTGCCGGATGCGCGGCTCATGGTCGCCTCCTTTGTGTTTCCTTTAAATAAGGCCATAACGATCACTGGATGACAAAATAGTTCAATGGATCCTGCGCCAGTCCGTGGCGCCAGAGTTCAAAATGCAAGTGCGGGCCGGTGGTAATTTCGCCCGTATTGCCGCTCAATGCAATCGCTTCGCGGTCGCGCACCCGATCGCCTACCTGTTTAAGCAGGCGCTGATTGTGCTTGTAAACCGAAACGTAGCCATCGGCATGCTGTACGATGATAACAAATCCGCCCGCCTGGGTCCAGTCTGCAAAAATCACATAGCCGCTGCCGATCGCGCGCACCACGGTGCCTTCTTCCACGGCCAGATCAACCCCGTAGTGTCCGCTACGGGCATCGAAGCCCCGGGTCAGGAAGCCCGCAACGGGCGGTAACACGGGAAACTGAAGCTGCAGGAGCGGATCGCTTCGGAGCGCAGCCGGTTGCACATTCGGCATGGTCGGTGCAGCAAGTTCCAGCACCGGCAATGCAGGCGGCCGGTGTTCCTGCCAGTTTTCCGACGTTGGGGCGCGTTCGGGTAGCATCACACCCAATTCGCTGGATGGCTCTGGCTGCGCTGCTGACTCCTCAGCCGGCGTCACTTCGCCCAGGATAAGCTGACGTAATCGGTCAATGTACGCCTGCTGAACCGCCAGCGAATCTTCCAGTGCGGCCACCCGCAGACTGCTCAACCGCGCCCGTTGCTGCATTTCCTCGGTAGCCACTCCAGGGAATAACTCGCGCAGCGGGGTCAGCAGCACCAGCGCCACCAGCACAGTAGCCAGCAGCACGGCACTTGCTCCCATCAGCGCCAGCAACCGAAGCGGTCGTAATGTAACGGGCATAGGCGCCCCAGCATAGGTGTCTTCCATCACCAACACCACGACCTCTTCATCCCAGTGCGCTAATAGTTTTTTAAGAAAAGGCCACATGGCTTATGTTTTAAGATTTTTTGCAACCTGCCTGCAACAAACCGGTCTTCACTTCGGTTTACGAAGGCCGTGATCAGCAGGATTTTCTCTCAAACCGCCACATTACTGAACTTTACAGGAGATCCATGGCACACCATAAGTCGGCGATCAAGCGCATTCGTCAGAACGCCAAGCGTCGCGCCCGTAATCGCTACTACCGCAGCTGGATGCGCACCCTGATCAAGAAAGTACGGGCGGCCCAGTCGCGCGAAGAGGCACTTCCCCTTCTCAACCAAGCCAAGCGTTTGCTCGATCGCCTTGTAGTTAAGGGCATTATACACAAAAACAAAGCCGCAAACTACAAGCGCAAGCTGGAAAAGTACGTGAACCAGCTGGCTTGAAACCAGGCACTCTTCTTAAAGCAGGGCAGGGTGGTAGGTTTTTTGTTGTACACCCCTTTCAAAAGTTACAAATCAGTTGCTTTACGCTATGCAAAGTTTTGCGTATAATGTAGCTGCTTGAAGCAAGTTGGGAGGGCTCTTTCAGACTGTTGGGAAATTCAGTTTCGCAGCCACTGAAAATTCCTATTAATGATCTCTTGGACCGTGTTGAAGGGGTTGCTTTCGCTTTTGCTTTTGTAAATTCTACAGAGCATTTTGGTTAACCAGTAACCTTTAACCAGCCATGCCGAAGATGAAACCCCAACGCTATCTGCTGCTGACCGCGCTGACGGCCCTGACCATTCTGGGCCTGACGGGTTGCCGTTCGACTCCGGTCGAAGTACTGGGTGTCGAAGGAGCTGACAGCTTGCAGGTCAATCAGAGCGGCACTTTCACGGCAACGATCAACGAAAAAGCTAAGCCTCCCGTCGAGTTCAGTTGGAACTTTGGTGACGGCAGCACTGGGTCGGGCAACCCCGTCACGCACGCCTACACAGAACCCGGCACCTACACAGTGACCGTTACAGCCTCCAATCGGGGCGGCAAGTCTACGAGCACGGGCTCGACCTCGGTGGTCGTCTACCGTCCGCCCGTTCCGGCCGAGATCATCGCGATCACAGCTGATCCCATGCAGCCCGACACGCGTACGGCTGTCCGTTTCAGCGCGAACGTGCGGGGCGACCAGCCCATCACGTATCAGTGGAACTTTGGGGACGGCAGCACCGGATCGGGCGCCAACCCCACGCACACCTACACGCAGCCCGGTACCTACACCGTCACGTTGAACGTGTCGAACAACGCAGGCTCCGACTCGCGTACACTCTCGATCACCGTGCGCCCCTACGAGGCGGAGTACTGCGCCGATGTGGCTGAAATGAACCCGGTCTTCTTTGACCGGAACTCGAGCGTGCTGAACGAGGCCGCTCGCTCGGCGCTGCAGGAAAACCTGCAGATCCTGCAGGACTGCCCGAACCTGTCGGTGCGCATTGAAGGCTTGGCTGCGCCGGGTGAGCGCAACCCGCAGCAGCTTTCGACCGACCGCGCCCGTGCCGTAGAGCAGTTCTACACGAGCAACGGCATCCCGGCCAGCCGTCTCACTACGATGGGCCGGGGCCGCGTCACCGGCGTGACGAGCAAGAAGGAAGGACTGGCGCAGTACCGCCGCGCCGACACCATCCCGGTGCGGGGTGGCATGTAATCGCCTCTACTGACCAAAAGCAGCAGCGGGCTTCTCCTTCAGGGGAAGCCCGCTTTTTTATGGCCTGGATCTCCAGGCGGCCGCGCCCGTTGTCTTGTACACGGCTACCAGCGAGCTTCGCGATGCCCGGCTTTGACGAACACGCACAACAACGGCTGGCACAGGCCCTAAAGGCCGAAGCGCGACGGCTCGGCTTCGACGCCTGTGGCATCTCGAAGGCCGAACCACTCGACGAAGAAGCGCGCCGCCTGGAGGCCTGGCTGAAGGCAGGCTACCATGGCACCATGTCCTGGATGGAACGCCACTTCGACAAACGCATCGACCCGACCAAACTCGTAGAAGGAGCCCGCTCGGTCATCTCCGTGCTGCACAACTACTACCAGCCCCTCACGCACGACCCCGCGCCCCAAACCGGCAAAATCAGTCGCTACGCCTGGGGTGATGATTACCACGAGGTGCTCAAGGAAAAGCTGTATCAACTCTTCGCCTGGCTCGAAGCGCAGGTGGGCGAGGTGCACGGCCGCGCCTTTGTGGACTCGGCGCCGGTCATGGACAAAGCCTGGGCCCGCCGTAGCGGGCTGGGTTGGATTGGCAAAAACACAAACCTGATCAACCGCCGGATGGGCTCGTTTTTCTTCATCGGCGAGCTGATCGTGGACGTACCCTTGCCTCCGGATGGCCCCATCCCGGACTACTGTGGCTCCTGCACGCGCTGCATCGACGCCTGTCCCACCGATGCGCTCGTACAGCCCTATGTGCTCGACGCCCGCCGCTGCATCTCCTACCTGACCATCGAGCACCGGGGCGACGACATCCCGCCGGAGCTGCAGGAAAAAATGGGCAACTGGATCTTCGGATGCGACATCTGTCAGGACGTCTGCCCCTGGAACAAGTTCAAGTACGCCACGAGCGAACCGCGCTTTATGCCCCGACCCGGTCTGCCCGACACGCCGCTGGAGCGCTGGGAAGAATTAGACCTGGAGGCTTTCCGCCAGAAATTCCGCAAAAGCGCCATCAAACGGGCCAAATTCGAAGGCTTCAAGCGCAACGTGCGGATTGCACTGCAGAACGTCCGCTACGCCACGCTTCAGACGCCCGAGTAATATGGGATCACTGATTTACCGGTGCATGAAGGGACCACACCCCGTGTGGCGGATGTGATCTGGCGGATATGACAGGGCGGACACAGTGGTCCGCCCCCACGGGATTGGAAAAACGTCGAGGATCTGGTAGGGCGCACCGCCGTGTGCGCCCGTGTTTTCTCACATGCACCATGATTTTAAGCCCGTCGCTCGCGTGGCACAATCACGGCCAGCCAGGTCAGCCCGATCACTCCCTGCACGAGCGCAAACGCCAACACGGCTTCCCGCAGCGAAAGCACCTGCCACTCCAGCAGCATGCTGGCCACCAGAATCGAGCAGCTCTCCGAAAACAGCACGCCCAGCCACTCCGCAGCAAACACCCGGCCCCGAAAGGCATCTTCCGTGCGCTGCTGCAGCAGTACGCTTGCCAGAACCCAGTTGGCTCCGCTGGCTGCGTGCGCCAGTAACACGGTGGGCGCCACAGCGTAGGTCCAGTCCTGAAGTCCTACCATACCGTAGCAGAGGCCGCTGAGCACGATGCTCCAGCCCAGCACGGCTGGCCAGCGCCGCGCATCTCGGAAGATCGCCCGGACCAGCACCGGTCCGATTCCCGTGCCCAGTCCACGCGCTGCAAATAGCCAGCCGATTCCGGCTGCCTGGGCCGTCGGCTCAATCGCCTCGCCGATCAGCGCCAGCATGTAGACAAGTCCACCGCCGGCCAGCGCCCAGGCGCTTTTGGCCAGGGCGATGCGTCCGACGCCGGGATGCGCGGTAAGGTAGCGCCAGCCGTCCAGCAACGCACGCCCAGCCGTCTGCAGCAGCCTACCCGATGCCTGTGCCGTCCGCTGAGGGATGACCGTCCGATAGATGAAGAAGGCCGAGACCAGATAGGTCAGGCTGTCGATCACAAAAACCGGCGCCGTGCCCAGCCAAGCCGTTACCAGTCCGCCTGATGCTGCACCCAGTGCCAGCATCACCGACCAAGTAGCCGACATGAGCGCGTTGGCTGTCAAGAGTTCGTCGGTGCGGACAATGTTTGGGATCGAAGCGCTCTTCGCCGGCTGAAAAACGGCTGTCACGACCACCTGCAGCGTGGTCAGTACATAAACCAGGTACACCTCGCCGGGCTCGTCGATCACCAGAAAGCCCAGCACGATCACGGCCCGCACCAGATCGGCTCCGATCATAAGCCGCCGCCGCTCAAACCGATCCACCAGCAGCCCAGCCAGCGGCGAAGCCAGCGCCCAGGGAAGCAGCTTTGTCAGAAATACGCCGCCCAGCGCGAACGGTGAGCCGGTCAGTTCCGAAACCAGTGTGTAGAGGGCAATCGTGTTGAACCAGTCGCCCAGCAGCGAGATCAGATTGCCCAACCACAGCCTTCGGAAGTGCGCATTCTGGCGCACCAGCGCCACATAGCCCGTCGCCGAAGCGGCGCGACCAACCGGCCGGGACAGAGCGGCCTCCATGGGACGGTCAGGACTCGGACGCCTCCTTTTTGGCCTCGTCGGATCCAGCCGGCACGGCCGGCTGCTCGGGCCGCAACAACGGGAAGAGGATCACATCCCGGATCGAGGGCTGGTTCGTCAGGATCATGGCCAGCCGGTCGATCCCAACGCCCAGTCCAGCTGTCGGCGGCATCCCATACTCCAGCGCTCGCAGGAAGTCTTCGTCGATCTGCATGGCTTCCTCGTCGCCGGCTGCCCGCAGCCGCGCCTGTTCCTCGAAACGTGCCCGCTGATCGTCCGGATCGTTCAGCTCGCTGAAGGCATTGCATAGTTCCTTACCGCCCACGATCACCTCAAAGCGCTCAACGAGCCCGGGTTTCTCGCGATGCCGCTTGGCCAGCGGGCTTAGCTCGATCGGATAGTCGATGATAAAGGTGGGCTGGATCAGGTGGGGCTCGACGAACTCGCCAAAAATCTCGTCGATGATCTTGCCGCTGCCCATCGTGTCGTCGATCTCCAGCCCCAGCTTGCAGGCGATCTCAGCCAGTTCGTCGCGCGACTTGCCGTAGAGATCGTAGCCCGTCCGTTCTTTGATCGCCTCAAACATCGGAATGCGCGGCCAGGGCCGACGGAACGAGATCGTGTGCTCGCCCCACTGCACCTCAGGCGAACCGGTTACTTCTGTGGCCACGTGCTCGAGCAACTCCTCCACAAAGTCCATCATCCAATAGTAGTCCTTGTAAGCCACGTACAACTCGAGCATCGTGAACTCCGGGTTGTGGAAGCGGCTGAGCCCTTCGTTGCGGAAGTCCTTGCCGATTTCATAAACGCCCTCGTAGCCGCCCACGATCAGCCGCTTCAGGTACAGCTCGTCGGCAATGCGCAGGTAAAGCGGCATGTCGAGCGCGTTGTGGTACGTGATAAAGGGCCGGGCCGAAGCGCCCCCATACATGGGCTGCAGAATAGGCGTTTCGACTTCCAGATACCCCCGTTCATCCAGAAACCGCCGGATCGCCACGATCATGCGCGCCCGCTTTTTGAAAACCTCCCGCACCTCAGGATTAATAATCAAATCAACATACCGCTGGCGGTAGCGGAATTCTTTGTCCGTCACCTCGTTGTATACCTTCCCGTCTTGCTCCTTGACGACGGGCAGTGGCCGGAGCGTCTTGGTCAGCAACTCAAGGCGTCGGGCATGGACAGTAATCTCCCCCATGCGCGTGCGGAACACGTAGCCCTCCACGCCTACGATGTCGCCAATGTCCAGCAGCTTCTTGAAAACCTGATCGTAGTATCCTTCAGGCAGGTCCTGTCGCCGGACGTACACCTGAATGCGGCCGGTTTCGTCTTGCAAATCGAAAAAGGCGGCCTTTCCCATAATGCGCCGCGTCATGATCCGGCCGGCAATCGACACCTCGTAGGGTTCAGGCGCCGGCCCGTCCTCCCGCGGCTGGTGCCGTTCATCGTCAAAGTTCTGCAGGATCTCGGCCGCATGGGCCGTAACCTCCCAGCGATAGGGGTACGGATTGATCCCCATCGCTTCGAGCTGCTGGCGCGCCCGGCGCCGTTCCAGTTCCTGTTCGGTCAGTACGCGCTTCATGGCTTGCGATCCGACGGCCTGACTTTCGGAAAAACAAAACAAAAGACGCAGCCCGACGAGCTACGTCCTTTCTGCCGGAAAACCGGGCAGCAGGTGGTACCGTACGCCGGCAAAGCGGGTTTCAGGAGCCGGGTGAATAGTTTTCAAGCGGGCGAATCGTCATGGGAACGGGCTGCAGCGGCCGATCGAGCATTGTCGGCGGAGCCTGCCGACCGGTGCTACGCGGCGTGGGCACCCGCGCGATGGCGTCCATGATCTCAAAGCCTTCGACCAGCTCGCCGAAGACCGTGTAGAGCCCGTCCAGAAACGGTGCCCCGCCCACCGTCTGGTAAAGCTGCCGAACCGAGTCCGGGAAGGCGAAGTCCGGGGCCGGGATCTGCTCCCGCAGGTAGACTTCGATCTCGTCCAACGTGGCCTCGTCGAATGTGCGCCCGACGACCAGGTAGAACTGGCTGCCGCTGGAGCGCCGCTCGGGGTTCACCTCGTCGCCCTGACGGGCGGCGGCCAGTGCGCCGCGTTTGTGGAACAGGCCGGGACGAATCTCGGCCGGAAGCGTGTAGCCCGGCCCGCCGGTGCCGTCGTTCGCGGGATCGGCGTCCTTCGAGTTCGGATCGCCGCCCTGAATGACGAACCCGTCGATCACCCGGTGAAACGTCGTGCTGTCGTAGAAGCCTGTCGCCACCAGTCGCTTGAAGTTGTCCCGATGCAGCGGTGTTTCGTCGTAAAGCCGCACGACCATGCGTCCCAGCGGGGTGTGGATTTCGTAGTAGTTAGTGGCTGGAAGCGTGAGCGTGTCGGTCGCCCGCGCCAGGCTATCGGTCTTGACTGCCGGTGTGGACGGCGCCGGCTGGCAGGCCGCCACGAAGAGCGCCAGCGCCACGCCTGTAAGCCATCGTCCGTTCATGACAGCAGGGGTTTGAAGTATTCCAGAATGGCGATGCGCAGCAGCTTTTCCTGTTCGTCGCGCGAAAGTTCTGGCCAGGGGGAAAAGACCGGCTCCCAGGCGGGGGGATCCTCCGTGGCGCGCCGGTACAGGCCGATGGCGGCAAATGCATGCCAGGCGCCTTCCATGATCACCTCCTGCTTCTGCTCCCGGGACAGTCCAGGCTCGTAGCCGCGCCCGCGCTCTTGAATGCCGATCAGGAATAGCACGTGTTCAATGCCGGTCGGCGCTCGACCCGTCAGATTTTCCAGATACGCCAGGAGCCGCGCCCACCGCACTTCCAGCTCCTGATCGGCTTCGGCCAGCCAGCGTGCGATTGGTCCTGGGTTATTCGATCCACTCACGGGCTTCATGGAGGAGGTGTCGTTGATGCTGTCGCAACAGACGAACCAGTAGCGCTCCGATACGGCGGGCCAAACTGTTCTGCGGCTGCGCCCGGACAAGTGGCGGAATGCGCTGCAGTGCGTCTTCGACGGCTTCCAGTGCTTCGGAAAGGGCAAACCACCACGACCGCTCCGGCGGTCCAGCTTCGACGGGCCGCTCGTAGCCTAGCACCTGCTGCCCGCGTTCGTTCAACGCCCCCCGCAGCATCCGAATGACGGCCGCCAGTGTGTCGGTCATCTCCTGTAACGTCTCTCGCTGGGCCAGCGACAGCGAGGCGCCTGTCGCCTGCTCTTCACGCTGCAACACGCGCGCAAGCACGGGCAGCAACGCGGCCAGCACCGACTGGAACGCCAGCGTGGCCGTTTCCTCATCCCTCAGCAGGATTTCCAGTTGTTCCAGTAGTGGATGCTCGATCGTAGCAAGCGCAATGGTTGGAATTTCGGAAGATTGCGTCCAGCTCTTTCGTAAAGCCGCAGCGCGACGGCGTCGTATGGGCATATTTCAAACAACGCATTCTCTGTCACTTAGTCTGACGGCGCCCAACCTTGCAGCGCAAGGGATGTTCCGCTATGACAGAGGTTCTGGCGGTATGTCCGACTGCGTGTCGAGTGCTTCCTGCAGCCGATCCAGCAGCGCTGTGGCCCGGTCGGGTGCGAGGCGGCCACTGCGCACGCCCACCCGGATCATCTCGGTGGTCAGGGCCACGTAGACGGGCAACAGATGGGGTAGGTGTTGCTGCAGCGTTTCCAAATGTTGCGTGATCGGCCCCAGATCGCCCCGCACGGCCGGTCCGGTCAGCGCCTCCTCTGGTAGCCATTGCTCCAGATTGCGCAGCGTGCCCTGCACCAGCGGCAGCAGCAAATGGTGCGCTTCAGTTCGAGCAAGGCCGATGCTGGCTAGCACTTCACCAGCCATGGCCATGAGTGCCCCCAGTCCGTTCGAAGCAAGCACAGCGGCCAGATGATAGCGCGGTTTTGTTTCAGCCGAAAGTTCGACCGGTCGGGCCCCCAGCGCCCGTGCCACCTCGCGTCCCAGCGCAACCGCCTCTGGATCGCCTTCCAGTCCGATGGCAATACCTGCAAGCGAGGGCGTCGGGTCCTGCCGAGGGAACGACTGGACCGGGTGGAAGCTCAGCAGCAAAGCGCCCCGGCGTCCCACTGGTTCCAGCACGCGGGCCGGAAGCGCACCCGAGGTGTGCGCCACCACCGTACGCGGCCAGTCGTGCGGCACCAGCGCCAGCTTTTCAGCCAGGCCGGACAGCGCGTCGTCCGGCACACAACAGAACACCAGACGCACGGTTCCTGGCAGATCTTCCAGTGCCGCCGACGCCACCGGCGCTTCGAGATGCGCGGCCAGCTCGCGGGCCGAAGCCGGATCACGGCTGAGCACGGCGGCGATCGGGTAGCCGGCCGTCCGCAACGCCCGCCCCAACGCCCGTCCGACGGCACCAGCGCCTATAATGGCCACGACCGGTTGCTGGACCGACATGATCCGAATTGTTTGCAGATCCATGTTAAAAAGTAGGGAGGCCATCACGCCTGCGCAACCATCCCTTGGGCATCCTCAGACCGCCTGGCGCACGTAGGCGATTGTCTCCGGTGTGAAAGGGACCTGGGGTACGTCGAAGTCGCGGTAGAAAGCCGAGGGATCGCACGTGTTGCCTTCGATCAGCATGGCAAGTTGTTCCGGCGTGATGGGTAGCAGGCCAGCGCGTCCCAGCGTGTTCGCCAGCAGACGCACCGGTCCCAGGGGCAAATGCACCTTGGGTTTCGGACGTCCGCGAAGGGCCCGAGCGATTACGTTCAGTATTTCGTCGTAGGAGCGTGGCGCAGGACCGGCCACGCAGTAGGTCTGGCCGTGCGCCTCCGGTCTGGTCAGTGCCTGCACAAAGGCATCTGCTACCACCTCGACAGCCACTGGCTGCAACTGGTACTGTCCATCGCCGAAGACCGGCAGCACAGGGAACGGCCGGACGAGCCGTCGGGCCAGCTCCGTGACGAACTCCATTGGTGCACCTTTTGGATCGCCGAAAATGATCGAGGGCCGGAAGATCGTCCAGTGCGCAAAGCCGGCGTGTCGAACGATTTCCTCTGCTTCCCATTTGCTTGTCTGATAGGCCGTCACACCGTTGGGGCGCACACCGTTGGCGCTCATATGGATGAAGCGCGAAATGCCGGCTTTCTGGGCCGCTTCCACCATGTGCAGCGTACCCCGGCGGTGCACGGCGTCGAAGGTAATGCCCTGGCGGGGCTTTTCGGCGATGATGCCCACCAGGTGCACGACGGCCTCGCAACCGTCGAGCGTGCCCGTGAATGTCTCGGGTCGGAGCAGGTCACCCCCCACTTTTTCGACCCCTTTGTCCTCGAAGGGAAGCGGACGATCGGGCTGCCGCACCAGGCAACGCACTTCGTGGCCGGCTACCCGAAGTGCCTGCAGCACGTAGCGTCCGACAAATCCGGTGGCTCCGGTCAGATAGACTTTCATGGCTTATATAGGATTGTTGATCTACCAGTGCATGAGGGTGCGACACCCCGCGTGGCGGACGTGATCCGGCGGGTATGATCGGGCGTCTGCCCCTATGTGGTAGGAAGGTCGTCGTTTGTCCGGTAGGGGCGCACCGTCGTGGTGCGCCCGTGCTTTCTCACATGCACTATTCCATGGTTGGCAGCGTCGACGCCCTTCAGGCCAGCGGGATGGTCGGCTCCGCACCCACTGGCGGTGCGGTCAGCGTCCGAACGCCCAGCGACGTGCCCACGGCCATCGCAGCCCCCAGCATGGGGTGATCGAGCGGCACCGTACGCGTACGTCCGGCCACTTCGGCCAGCGGGACGGTGGTCAGTCGGTTGTCGCGGAGCGCCACCATACAGCCATACCGTTCGGCCTGCACCAACGCGGCCGCATAGGCGCCGAAAGCCGAGGCCAGGCTACGGTCATAGGCCGTCGGTGTGCCGCCCCGCTGCACATGGCCCAGCACAGTGGTACGCACCTCACTCCGCAATCGTGCGCGAAGCTGACGCTCCAACGCGTAACCGATGCCACCCAGTCGGATTGGGTCGGGGCTTTCGGGCACGTGCTCCCGTACGTGGAACGCGCCACCTTCGGGACGCGCCCCCTCGGCCACAACAATGATGGTAAAGCGACGGCCGTCGCTTTCGCGCTCGCGGCACACCTCGGCCACCACTTCCACGTCGAAGGGCAGCTCGGGAATCAGAATCACGTCGGCACCAGCCGCCACCCCCGCATACAGCGCGATCCAGCCGGCGTAGCGTCCCATCGTCTCACAGATCATCACGCGATGATGACTCTGCGCCGTGGTGTGCAGCCGATCGACGGCTTCTGTGGCGATGTGCACGGCGGTATCGAATCCGAAGGTGCGTTCAGTGCCCCAGATGTCGTTGTCGATCGTTTTGGGCACGCCAATGAAACGAAGGCCCCGCTCCGAAAGTCCGTGGGCAATCGTCATCGTGCCGTCACCGCCGATGGCCACAATGCCGTCCAACTCCAGCTCGCGGTACAACGCGATGACTTCGGCCGACACGTCGGCTTCCCCACGTCGGTAATAGCGAAACGGATTGGCCCGGTTGCTCGTGCCGAGAATCGTACCGCCCCGCGTCAGGATACCGCTAACGTCCTGAAATTCGAGCGTCCGAAATCGACCTTCGATGAGTCCTTCGTAGCCGTCCTCGAAGCCGATCACCTCGGCGTCGGCCTGCAGGATCAGGCTCTTGGTGACGGCACGAATGACGGCGTTCATACCCGGGCAGTCCCCGCCGCCAGTGAGCAGACCGATGCGTAAACGTCGGGGCATGGCTGGTAGCACCCTATGCTTTTTAAGGTTTCAAAAGGTCAACCCTGTTTGACAGGGAAAGGGTCCGCGCCTATCTTTCTCAACTGGCAACGAATCCCCACCGAACCGCTGCGCTGCCGGCGCCCTTCCATGAGGACGCGGACGCGTGTGTTAATGCTGGCCGCGGTGCTGGCCCCGTGTCTGTGGGCGAGCATGGCCCGGGCGCAATTGCAGGCGCTCTGGAGCGGCGAACGGTTGCAGGCCGGCCAGGCGGCCAACCTGTTTGCCCGCTGGGAGGGCGCAGTGCCTTTTTATGGAACCCTGCTGGACGTGCCGCCTGACTGGTCCGTGCGCCGGGCATGGGCCGTGCGTCCGACGCGCGTGGCACTTCCCCTTCGACTCGACACGCTGGCAGATGGCCGTTTGCGTCTGCAGCCGGATCAGCCGATTAATGGTCCGCTGGTGCTTTGCATCGAGACAATCCCCGGCGATCCCGGCCTTGCCTTCTGGCAGCTTACCCCGCTCGAATCACCCGATCCCAACGAAAAACGCGTAGTCGAGGTGCAACGACAGGCGCTCTTTGTACAACCGGCCAATACGGAAAACCCGAACAACTACGTGCTGTCGGTTCGGCGCGGCATCCAGCCCCTGCTGGTAACGGACTCGCTGCTGCGTCGGCTGGACTTGCGGCATCCATTCACTGTGGCCCTCTGGCTCAAAAGCACCGACCGCAACGCCGTGGTGCTGTCCACCTGGCGCGGCGATGAGCAGCAGGCCTACCCGATCGAGCTTGTGCTGGACGCAGCCGGCTTTCTGCGGGCCTACCGGGGCCAACCCGGCCAGCACCAGGCACTGATCACGCCACGCCCCGTGGCCGACGGAAGCTGGCATCACATTGCGCTAAGCTACGATCCGGCCTCGGGATGGACCTACCTCTACCTGGACGGCCGCGCGGCCGATTCAATCTTTGTGCCGCACATCGCTCCTATCAACCCACCGGAGGCGCTCACCCTTGGCGGTCGTCTGGGCCAGCTGGAAACCAACTTCGAAGGCCTGCTGGACGTGATCGTGCTGGATCGACGTGCCTGGCCGGCTGCTCAGGTGCGCCACTTCTTCCGCAACGCCAGCCCGCCCACCGATGGTCTGCGGATCGACTTCGAGGCAGCAACGCTCCGGCTGCCGTCGGGCATGCGCCGACGTCGCGCTGATCTGTTTTTCTTCGAGCCCTTGCAACACCTGCAGATGCTAAGCACCGACGACGGCCAGGTGCTGCTGAGCTGGACCTGCACGGATCGGCAGACGCGTGCTTTCGTGGTAGAACGCTCTTTGGACGGGCGTACCTTCTCGGCTATTGCCCGCACGCCAGCCGACTGCAAGGGGTTGCCCTTTACGTTCCGTGATCCATCTCCGCCAGATGCACCAGTGCTCTACTATCGGATTCTGCAGGAAGTCGAAGGCGACGTGCACTACCCTTCCGCCGTGCTCAAGCTGGGGCGGGCCCCTGTGTCATCCGGCCGTGCCTTGCTGGTGGGCAACTTTCCGAATCCATTCCAGGGCCGCACCACCATTCAGTATGAGCTGCACGAACCAATGCCCGTCCGGCTGTCGATCTGGGACCTCTCGGGTCACGAAGTGCGCGTGCTGATCGATGCCGTGCAGGCTCCCGGGCAGTATACGCTGACCTTTGATGCTGCAGATTTGCCCAGCGGTACGTATTTTCTCCGCCTGAAGACGCCCGAGGGCGTGCAGACGCACAAGATGATCCTGGTTCGCTGAATCTTATGGAACATCCTATTTTGGTTTCGTCGGGTCCCTATATCCCACCCGAGCAATCGCTCCCGGAGATTACCATCAAAGCACTCATTTTGGGTGTGTTGCTGGCAGCCGTGCTCGCTGCGGCGAATGCCTATCTGGGGCTCAAGGTGGGCATGACCGTATCGGCCTCGATCCCGGCTGCTGTTATCTCGATGGGTGTGCTTCGGCTGTTTCGGCGTGCAAACATTCTGGAAAACAACATCGTGCAGACGGCTGCCTCGGCCGGCGAGTCGCTGGCGGCCGGCGTGATCTTCACGCTGCCGGCACTGATCCTGCTGGGCTACTGGCAGGGTTTTCCCTACCTCGACACGCTGGCTGTGGCGGCAGCCGGCGGTGTGCTGGGCGTACTGTTCACGATCCCGCTGCGGCGGGCCCTCATCATTGAAGGTGGCCTGCGCTTTCCCGAGGGAATCGCCACCGCCGAAGTGCTCATCGCAGGCGACGAAGGAGGCCGCGGCGTGCGCGATATCGCTGTAGCGGCCGTCGCTGGCGGGCTGGTCAAGCTGGCCCAGACGGGCTTTCGGGTGCTGGCCGGCACGGTAGACGGCGCCGTGCAGGTAGGCCGCGCACTGTTTGGTTTTGGTAGCGAATTAGGTGTGGCGCTACTGGGCGTGGGTTACATTGTGGGCCTGCGCATTGCGACGCTGGTCTTTGCGGGCGGACTGATCTCATGGCTCTTCGGAATTCCCATCTACACGGCGCTGCACGGTCTGCCCGAAGGTGCCCAAGGCTACGAAGCAGCCCTGCAGATTTGGAGCACCAAGATCCGCTACCTGGGCGTGGGAGCCATGGCAGTCGGGGGCCTGTGGGCGCTGCTGTCGCTGGTCCGTCCGATCCGTGACGGCGTGCGGGCTTCGTGGCAAGCTGTCCAGGAAGCCCGCCAGGGGCATCAGATGACCATCCTCCGAACCGAACGCGACACGCCCATTCATTTCGTGCTGGCTGGCACGCTGGTTATGGCACTGCCATTGGTGTTCGTTTTCCTGCATGTGATCGATCAGCCGCACCTGGGCGCCTCGGATGGCACCTACATGGCTACCATTGCCTTTGGTGTTCTGTTTGCGCTCGTGGCCGGTTTTCTATTTTCGTCGGTGGCCGGTTACATGGCCGGTCTGGTGGGTTCGTCGAACAATCCAATCTCCGGCGTCACGATTGCCACGATCCTGACGGCCTCGCTGCTGTTGCTGGTGCTGCTGGGCCGTCAGATTGATCTGCAGGTGCATGCGGGGCGGGCTACGGCAGCGGCCGCCACCGCCATTCTGATCGGCGCGGTGGTCTGTTGCGCGGCGGCCATTGCCGGCGACAACATGCAGGACCTTAAGACCGGCCACCTGGTAGGCGCCACCCCCTACAAGCAGCAGATCATGCAGATGGTAGGCGTGCTGACTGGTGCGCTCGTGCTGGCACCCGTGTTGGAGCTACTCTTCAACGCTTACGGGCTTGGCGGCGTCTTTCCGCGCGAAGGTATGGATCCGTCCCAGATGCTCGCAGCGCCTCAGGCCAGCCTCATGCAGTCAGTAGCACAGGGCGTCTTCGCCCGGAGTCTGGACTGGGCGATCATCGGGATCGGCGCACTGATTGCCATCGCTATTATTGTGGCCGATCAGGTGCTGAAAGCACACGGCAGCAGCTTTCGGATGCCTGTACTGGCTGTGGCCGTGGGCATCTATCTGCCGCTGGAGCTGTCAGTACCGATTTTTGTGGGGAGTCTCGTCTCGTATGCGGCCGGACGGGCACTCGGTGGACGCCAGGAATCGTCGCGCGGGCTGCTGTTCGCCTCTGGCCTGATTACCGGCGAGGCGCTCATGGGCATCCTGCTGGCTATTCCGTTCGCGCTGGCCCAAAGCACCAACGTGCTACGTTTAGTGCCCGACAGCTTCGCCCCCGTGGCCCATGCGCTAGGGGCGCTCGTTTTTCTTGGCTTCGTATACTGGCTTTACCGTGTTGCGCGTACATAAGCGTGGCGCCCTCAAAACGACGGCAATCCTCTTGCAGCCTGAACGTGTTCGTCCTTGGAAACTGCCTGCATCATCAAGTTCCGTAGCTGGATCGTAACAGGCATCGCGGTAACTCGAACTGGCAAAAGACCGGGTCTTCTCGTTTATTAGAGGAGATAGGTCCGTTCTTAACACAAAACCAGGGGATCGCCATGAAGCTCACGTATTTCGGGCATTCGGCCTTCCAGATCGAGACGAACGGCACGACGTTGCTTTTTGACCCTTTCATTACAGGCAATCCACATACGCAAGGCGTCGTCACGCCCGATCAGTTACAGCCGGACGTAATCCTGCTTACCCACGCGCATGGCGATCACTGGGGCGATACGTTGTCCATCGCCCGTCGCACCAACGCGCTGCTGATCGCCAACTTCGAGATCACCCAGTACGCCCAAAAGCACGGGCACAGCAACGTCCATCCCATGAACACCGGCGGCTCCTGGCAATTCCCGTGGGGCCGCGTGACGCAGACCTACGCCCGACACTCGTCGTCTTTCCCAGACGGTACCTACGGGGGGAATCCGAACGGCTACATCCTCGAGATCGAAGGGAAGGTGGTCTATGATCTGGGCGACACCTGTCCCTTTGCCGAAATGGCCTGGTATGGTGAGGATTACAACATCGACATGGCGCTCATGCCGGTAGGTGATCTGTTCACGATGGGTGTCGAAGGGGCCGTTCGGGCGGCCAAAATGCTCAAGCCCGGTCTGATCATCCCGATTCACTACAACACATTCCCTCCCATTCAGATTGACATGGAGCAGTGCCGCACGCGCCTGGAGCAGGAAGGCTTCAAAGTGCAGTTCCTGAAGCCGGGCGAAAGCCTGACGCTCTAAGGGGCTGGACTTTTTGCAGATAATTTGTAAATTAACGTGTGGTTGCGGGTACGGTCCGACCCCGTACCTTTTGCCTTCACCATCCTTCTCCCACCATGCGAGGCGCTGGATTTCAGGCGCTGCGTCTGTTTGCCCACACAGGCAGTATGTTGTTGCTGCTGGGCACCGGTCTGAGCGGTCCGGCTGTGGCGCAGGCGCCTGCCCAGCTCAACGACGGGTTGTATCAGAGCGAAACAGCCCGCCGCAGTTTCTTCGACGGCTATGCCGTAGGAACCGAGCTATTCTGCTGCGCCCATACGATCAACCAGGAAAGTGGTCCGGCCAGCAGTGGCTTGTTCGGTCTGCCTCTGGGGTTGCGCTTTCATCTGAACTACGCGCTGAGCGACCAGCTCGACCTGGGCGCTGTTTTGAACGCCAGCGGTAGCACCACGGGGCGCACGCTGGCCATCGACTGGATCCTGCTCAAATTCTACCAGGCTTCGGAGAACGACAGCTATGCTTTTCGGCTGGCCGTCGATCCGTCGGTAGACGGCATGCTGGGCTTTCCGCAGATTGACGTGGCGCTCCTTACCTCATCGCTGCTGTCGCCGTTCGTGGTGGCCCACTACGCCATCGGCCTGCGCCGCGTCCGTACCGGCTATGAGCGTTGGACACCGCTGGAGGAAGCCGAGACGCAGTCGAACGCCGTGCTGATTGCCGCCGACCCGCCGCCACGCTTTGAGATCACCTATCAGCAGGCCTTCGGCTGGGAGTTGCACCTGCTCGTGCGCTATGCGTTGCTGCTCAACCCGGCCCGCAGTAATGTCTTCATGGGTCTGACGGGTACGGCCCGCTACTACAACCTGATGGAGTCTGCCCGCGAGACGCGCACCGTAGCAGAAGGAGCCGGCAAACGTGGTGCCGAGGAAGAGGCCGTCTGGGAGCGCACCTACAACGGCGGCATCGTCTGGGCACAGGGCGGCCTGGAATACAACCGGCCGTCCTATCAACTTTCGCCTTTCGTGGGGCTTGCGTTGCTGTTCTGGTCCTCGGAAACCGAAGAAGCCGCGCCGCGTGTGCAGGTGGGCCTGCGCCTGACGTTGCGCTGAAGACGCATCGGGCCAGCAGGCAAGCAACGCGGTTGTATTCGGGGCAATGATCCTCGGCATTCTTTCCGACACGCACGGCTTTTTTCATCCGGCGCTGCCCGAGTCGTTTGCGGGCGTCGATCTGATCCTGCACGCCGGTGATGTGGGTTCTCCTGAAGTGCTCGAGCGCCTCAAAGCGCTGGCGCCTGTCCACGCCGTCTATGGCAATATCGACGGCCACGAGTTACGCCGAGGCCTTCCGGCAGAGCTTTGGCTGACGCTGGAAGGTCTCCGTATCTGGATGACGCACATTGGCGGGCGCCCCGGACGTTGGGCGCCGGGTATTGCCGCCCGCCTGCGCCGGGAGCGGCCGGACGTGTTCATTTGCGGCCACAGCCACATCCTGCGCATCGAACGCGTCCCTTCGCTGGGCGGCCTGCTCTACCTGAATCCGGGTGCGGCCGGACGCGAAGGCTTCCACCGCATCAAAACCTGCGTCCGGCTGCACCTGAAAGATGGCCGCGCCTGCCAGGCCGAAGTCGTGCATCTGGACGAAATGCCCCAAGCGTCGGCACCATGAGCAACACCTTCCCTGTCAAACCAACCGACCGCTTCGACCTGCGGGCGCTCTACGAAGCCAGCCGCCTGCTGAGTACTTCGGACGACCGGGCGGCTGTTGTGCGCAACCTGCTGCTCTCGACGCTGAGCAAGCTGCTGGTCACACGCGGAGCCGTGCTGCTGTTCGACCCGCTGACGCAACGCTTCCAGGTAGCCGACGCCCGGGGACCGATCGGCCTGACGCCCGGCACCGAACTAAAGCTGCCGCTACCAGAGACAGACCGACTGCTACACGACGCGGATGTGCCCGAAACACTGCGCGCGCAGGGACTGTGCCTGCTGGTGCCCTTGATGTTTCGCTATCGGCTGCTGGGTCTGCTGGCGCTGGGACGCAAGGCCACAGGCCAACCTTTTTCGAAGCGTGAACTGGAGTTCGTGCAGGCACTGGCCACGCTGTCGGCCGCCGCGCTGCACAACGCGCTGCTCATCGAGGAACTGCAGCAGGCTAATCGGGACCTGGACCTGCGCCTGCAGCAACTCGACACGCTCTTCGAACTGGCTCAGGAATTCAATGCCACAATCGACCGAAGCAGGCTGGCGCATCTGCTTTCGCTGGCGTTAATGGGCCAACTCCTCATCAACCGCTACCTGCTGCTGGTCCGTATCGAAGCCGCTGACGGCAACGCCCCGTTCGCGGTGCTTGCCAGCCGTGGGCTGCCCTCCTCGCTATCCCCTGAGCGCATCGAACAACTGGGCCGCCTTGAACAGCCCCTGCTGCTGGAAGAAGCGCCGGCCGCCTGGGACTGGCTGCGGGCCTTTCAACTCTACCTGGTGCTGCCCATCCGGCAACAGGGTATCACGCAGGCTGTGCTGGGCCTGGGCCGGCGTATCAACGGCGCGCCCTACGGTCCTGGCGAACTGGAGTTTCTCTACGCGCTGGGCACGTTAGCCGCCTCGGCCATCCGCAACACGTTCCTGATCGAAACCCAAATCGAACGCCAACACCTGGAGCGTGAGCTGCAACGGGCCCGCCAGATTCAGCAGCGCCTGCTGCCCCAGCGGCTGCCCGAAGTGCCGGGCGTCGAGCTGGCCGCCTGTGCCCTGCCCAGCCAGGAAGTGGGCGGCGACTACTACGACGTACTCCGCGAACCCGACGGTAGCCTGCGTCTGGCCATCGCCGATGTGGCCGGCAAAGGCATGTCCGCTGCCCTGCTCATGGCCAACTTGCAGGCCTGCCTGCATGTGCTCGTGCCGCTCGAAAGCACGCTAGAGCAGAGCACCGCTCAGATCAACCGCGTCGTTTGCGAAAACACCGAGGCCGACCGTTTCATCACGTTTTTTCAGGCACGCTACACGCCTTCCACGCGCCAGCTTGCCTACGTAAACGCCGGCCACAACCCACCCCTGCTGCTGGACTCCGCCGGCCGCACAAAGCGCCTGAGCCATGGCGGCCTGCTGCTGGGCGTGCTCCCCGAGGCCCGCTACGAAGCCGAACGCCTATCGCTTATGCCAGGCGATCTGCTTGTGCTGTTTACCGATGGCGTCACCGAAGCAATGGGACCCGGCGACGAACCCTTTGGCGAAGACCGACTGCTGGCCTGTCTGCAGGCCCACCGTCACGCACCGGCCCGAACCATCATCGAAGCCGTGCGTCAGGCCGTTGAGGAGTTCACCGGCCGCCCAGCCAACAGCGACGACGACTTTACCCTGCTCATCCTGAAAGTGCTCCCCTTCTGATCGCCAGCACCTTTTTTCAAAAGTAACAGCTAATAACCAGGTACCCTAGCTTCTGTTAGTCTTTTTCAGGAACCTGGATTATACTCCTTGAAAAGCTCACTCCTTCACCAATACAAAGCCACTCAGGTGCGGCAGCGTCAGACGAAGCGTATCAGCCGCGGGCGAGACCGCATAGCCCTCAGGTACCGTCGCCAATTGCACACGGAAACGCTCTGCTTCGGGCAAGGCCAGGGCTACTGTACGTGCGCGCTCCTCGCGATTGAGCGCCACCAGCACCTCCTCGTCTCCCAGCGTTCGCTGAAATACGAACAGGCCCCCGTCGGCCAGCAGCACCGCGAACGTTCCCCGTCGTAAGGCAGCCGACCGTTTCCGCAGGGCAATAGCCTGCTGGTAAAAGCGAAAGAGCGTGCTGTCAAAACGCACCGGATCGGGACGGCGTGGGCGTCCCAGCGGATCGGAGGCCTCGTCGGCGTAGGTCAGCTCGGGCCAGACCATGGGTTTGCGGTCGTCCGGATCGTCGGCCCCCCACATGCCCGCCTCTGTGCCGTAGTAGATCATCGGTGCGCCCACGTAAGTCATTTGAAAAAGCGCCACCAGACGCTGAATGGCCCGCCCGGTAGCATCGGGCGCATGCACCTTGTAGGTGGGATGGTGGCGTGGAGAATTCTCTCGGTCGTAGCCAAACTGTTCCCGTTCGACATCTGCAGGATCCCGGTTAACGATCATGGTGGCTAAACGCTCGGTGTCATGCGAGTCGATCAGGTTTTGCATGGCCTGCTGCACGGCCACCGGATAGCGGCTGCGCCGCTCGTCGAGCAGGCGGGCAAACTCAGGTGCCTGCAGCCCAAAGTCGATCAGAAACGCCTTCACCGGAAAGGCGAAAGCGAAGTAGTTCATGGTGGCCGAAAAGCCGCCCTGCGCGATCATCTCGCTGGCATCCTGCCAGAGTTCGGTGACCGTGTAGGCGTTCGGGTTCAGCTCCCGCACATAGGCATTCCAGTCGGCCCAGAAGCCCACGGGCACCTCGTTGGTCACGTCGAGCCGCCAGCCGTCGATGCCATCGGACGGATCGCCGTCGCCATTTGGATCCATCCAGCGAGCCGTCGCATGAAAAATGTAGCGCTTAGGACCGGGATGCAGGTCGGTGCCGTCCTCGTTGTCGGCAAAAACAGGCAGCGTCTTAACCCCCCACCAGCCCTCATAGTCGAATTCGTTCGTGTCGGGCGTAGCCGGGTCGTCGAAGCGGTGAACAATGTACCAGTCCTTGTAGGGGGAGTCCTGCTGGCGCGCCCGCAGATCTGCAAAGGCGAAAAAGTCGCGGCCGGTGTGATTAAAGACGCCATCGATGATCACGCGGATGCCGCGGGCGTGGGCTTCTCGGATCAGACGCAGAAACAGGCTGTCGGCGGCCGTCCAGTGCCAGGTGTTCGGATCTTCGGTCTCCTGCGCCATGAGCGCCAGATCGCCTTCCGGATCGGGGCCGAAATAAGGGTCGATGTGGTGATACGTGTTGCCGTCGTATTTATGTAAAGAGCGGGCGTAAAAGACCGGGTTGAAGTAAATGGCGGTGATGCCCAGCTCTTGCAGATAGTCGAGCCGGTCGATCACACCTTGCAGGTCACCACCGTAGCGCCGGTGAAAGACCGCATAGCTTTCGTAGAAATCGTCACCCATCTGCCGCTCCCATTCGTCGCGGGCGTACCAGTCGCCGGTCCAGGGCGAAATCCGCCACGAAGGCGGCGCCTCAGGCAATGCCGACGGATACTCTAGCGACGCCCGGGTAGGGTCGTTCGATGGATCGCCGTTCCAGAAGCGTTCAGGAAAAATCTGATACCAGATGGCATCCGCTGCCCAGTCGGGCACGCGGGGGCCGGTAGGAGGCTCCGGCGCACATCCGCTCAACAGCAAACCCAGTAGCAGCAGACGTCTCATGGTGCCATATCGTGTTTTTTAGGGGGCAAACAGTAACGGGCGGGTTTCGGTGTGGCCACCGGCCTGGAGCCGCACCAGGTACAGACCGGCTGCTAGGTTTTCGGGCGTCCAGGTGATCGTATGGCGCCCGGCCGCCTGCAAACCGTCCAGCAGCGTAGCGATCTGGCGGCCCAGCAGGTCATAAACGGCTAACTTCACCTGCATTGGCTTGGGCAGCGCGTAGCGGAGCGTAACCCATTCACGGAATGGATTCGGAAACGGCGCCTCCAACCGCACGCGTTCTGGCCACACCGACGCGTCGCCCGAAGCAATGCCCACGGTGATCAGTCCAGGCTCAGCCTGGCCAACGTAGCGGTTCGTGTAGAGCCGGAATTCACCGGGGAGCAGCTCGATGCCTGTGTTCGGATTGCTGACCACCAGCGAATCGCCATTAAAGTAATCATACCAGATGCCCGTTTGCGGAAACGTGGGCGTGACCACCAGCGACTCCAGACCGAAGTTGCCCACCACCACCACACTCAGCTCGGGATGCGAGAGCGAGATCCACCGGCCAGGCACACCGTGCTGCAACCGCATGCGCACTTGCGTTTCCGGGTTCCGGAACACAGCATGCTCGCGCCGGAGCTTGAGCAACTCGGCCCAAGTTTTGTACAGTTTGATCCGTAGTGGATCGCTGCGGTAATCCCAGCGAATGGGTTTGGGAGCCACGCGGCCGGGCGCAAGGGACGGACAACTGTCGCCGGCGCCCTCAAGACACTGCTCGCCACGGTCACCATAGCCATAGCCCAGTTCGCTGAACTGCCAGATCATCTTCGGGCCCGGCACCGTAAAGAAAAACGCACCGGCCAGCTTCATCCGATCCAGCGCTACGGGCAGGCTTCGCACGTCGTAGGAACCTTGCCGCGCGCCATAGGCCCGCATCCGGTACATGAGCCACTGCTCGTCGTGGCTTTCCATGTAGGCAATCAGGTTGGGCGTCGGAAAGCCTCGGTTTTTGTAGTAGATCGTGGTCAGGTCGGACGAAAAGTTCGGGTCATTCAGATATCCTATCACGCTTTGGCTGAAGGCGCGGTTCAGGTTGTGCCAGAGCAGCATGCCAGCGCGTCCCCGGTCCTGCCCGTACATGGCCAGTTCTTTTTCTTCTTGATTGTCTGCAAAGTGCTCCAGGATGATGTAGGCTGTGGAATCGACGGCCCAGATGGCGTCGGCCATGCGTTTGAGCAGTCGGATGCGCGAGGCATCGTAGGCGCTCCAGGCGCCGACGTCGTCACCCGTGTACTTTTGCGTGAACCCTTTCGAAAGGTCAAAGCGAAAACCATCCACCCGAAATTCCTCCAGCCAGTAGCGATTGGCCCGGTCGAGCCAGTACTGAACGTAGGGGTGCTCGTGATTCAGGTCGTAGAAGACATTGAAAGGATGGCGAGCTGGAATGTTGATGAAAGGGTTGGCCGACGTAGGCCCATAAAGCTGCACAAGCGGAGAATTGCCTGTGGCGTGGTTGTACACCACATCAAGGATCACCGCAATACCCCGGCGATGGCATTCGTCGATGAAGCGTTTGAGCTCATCGGCCGGCCCATAGTACTTGTCGGGCGCCAGATGGAAGGCCGGGTTGTATCCCCAGCTCAGATTGCCCTCAAATTCGGTTACCGGCATCAACTCGATGGCGTTGACGCCCAGACGCTCCAGGTAGTCGAGCGTGTCGATGAGCGTGGCATAGTCGTGTTTTGCCACGAAGTCGCGCACCAGCAGCTCGTAAATAATCAGCTCATGCGCAGGCGGTCGCTCAAAGTCAGTTACCTGCCACTGGTGCTGCGGCGCGCCGGGGTGCAGCACAGCTACAATCCCTTCGGTTTTGCCCGTCGGGTAGGGCTTCAGATTCGGATACGTGCTGCTTGGGATGAACGGATCGTTCCAGGGGTCGAGCACCTTGGGCGCAAAAAGATCGGCCAGCCGCAACGCACCATCGATGAAATATTGAAAAGCGTATTCCTGCCCGGGTGTCAAGCCGTCGATCGTAATCCACCAGTGCACGCTGTCGGGCCGCGGCGCATCACGGTACATGAAGTAGGCCGGATCCACCTCCCAGTTCGTAAAGTCGCCGATCACGTAGACGAACGACTTGCCCGGTGCGTAAAGCGAAAGCGTGACCCGCGTGGGATCGTTTGGGTCGAGGTTGATCCCGTCTTCGATGCCGGGCGGACGTGGTCGGTCCTCGACGGCAGGATTGCGGACGGCATAGAAGGCGGCTGTGTCGGCCTCGCCCAGCGAATTTTCGGCGATGGCCCATACATCGAACCGGCCGGGCATATCGAGCGTCAGCGTGTAACGGAGCGTATCATCGGTGGTTTGCGCCACCTCGACGCCTTCGACCAGCAGGCGGAAGGCCGTCAGCGTAGCGCCAGCGCCCGGATCGGCCACGGCAACGACCTCCACGCTGGTGTCGCGCGGTGCGATGAGCGGACGCAAGGACGTAACATTCGGCGCGACAAACGTAACGGCCAGGCCGGGCGGGGCCACCTCAACAAAAATGTCGCGGCCACCCGTGTCTTTTCCTTCTCGCGAGCCGTCCGCATTCCGGAAGACGAAGGCTAACCGACGAATCTGTTCGTCGTAAATGTTGTCCCATGGCGATGCGCCAGCGGGTGGCGTGCCCGAATAGTCCTGGTAGTAGGCCCGGATGTCAGCAATGTGCAGACGGTAAAGGTCTTCGCCGACGCGCTCCATGCGGATGTCTGCGCGGTTTTCGCCCCAGTCTGCCTTCACGTAGCGCCAGTCGGTATCCGTGCGGCTTTCGTTCGTGATGACGCCCGTGTGCGCATAAACGTCGCCCGTGTAGCCGGCTAGACCGCCGGTGCCTTCTTTTGCATTGAAGTAGATCGTGACAGGCCGATCCACACGCACTACGGCGGGATCAGTCCAGACCACCTGGGCAAACGCAACAGTCGTCCCGTACCAGACCAGTAATGCCAGCAGCCACAACCTGCGCATGATCAGATCGATTTTTTCATACAGGGACAGCCGTCTATAGCGGCCTGGTCTACTTCATGACTCGTACCTGAAAAAACCGGGCGGGATCGGAGCCGCCGGACCTTATTCTATTGCTCCGACCCCGCCCGTTACGGCATCCGGTTTACCGGACAATCGTCATCTTTTGTGCGTAAATCCCCGAGGGAGTCTCCAGGCGATAGACATAGACGCCGTTGGAAAGACCGCTCGCCTCGAACGTGACCCGATAGGTGCCGGCTGGCTGCACTTCGTCGACCAGTGTGGCCACCACACGGCCCAGCAGGTCATAGACGCGCACCCGCACCGGCTGCGTCTCGGGTAGCGAGTACTCAAACGTCGTGCGGTCCGCAAACGGGTTCGGGTAGTTGCGGCTCAGAACAAAACGTTCAGGACGCGTGCCAGCCACCGGCTCGACCGCTGTCGGCGATGTACCGGCCGGGTAGCAGAGGTCCTGCACATCCTGCGGAAGCGAAGCCTCATCGGCCGTCGGGTTGCACTCAAACGGCAGCGCGCCACTTTCCTGGAATTGCACCAGTGGCATCGTGTAGGCTGCCGGCCAGTTTTTGGCGGCCGACGGCAGGATGTACTGGTAGCGGCGTCGGCCCGGCGCAAAGCCGCCCTCCCCTTCATCGACAAAGCCATCCAGCACGTTACCATAGCGGTAGCGGAAGCCAATGCCGTTGTAGGTCGGCCCGCTGACCGTGATCGTGCCCGTGTAGATCAGATCGCCATCTTCGTCTGAGAGCAGAAGTGGCTCTAGATCACTCAGGCCTAACGGTCGGGCCTGTGTTAGCCGCCAAAGTGGATCTTCAAAGACAACATAGACGCTGTCTTTTTGCGGATCGAAGGCCCGCTTGACCTGGAAGGTCAGGGCCGGGGTCATATCGACCTGGAAGGTCACGTCGATCTGTGTGCCTTCGGGAATGACGTTTCCTTCCCGCACGTCATTGAAGAACTGCACGCCAAGATCCAACGGATCATCGCCCGTGAAAACAAACCGCCGGTTGCTGCCCCCGTAGTCCAGCGGCTCCTCCCAACCCTCCGGCCAATCTGCAGGGGCGTAGTCCACATAGAATTTGTAATTGAATACCGTACTGGTGAAGGCCGTCAGTGGAATCGAAGTGGAGAACTGGGTAGGATCGATCCCCTCGAACAGGGCGCAGGCATCCGGATTGCCGGCGTCCAGGCAGTTACCCCACCCGTTAAAGTCTCCGCGCACGATGATCGTATCGCCCCGCTGCTTGTCAAACAGGCCAGCGCTCACCAATGGATCGATACCTACGGTGAAAATCACGTTAGCTGTCACGCGGCGCACGCCGGTAAGATCAACGGGTTTCGTGTTGCCGAAGTACACCCAATGCAGGGTGGTATCCTGCGCCGGAATAACAAAGGAACGGTTTCCACTCAGATTGCCCTCTTCCCAACCGTCAGGCTCAATGAAGAACTTGTACTGCTGGGTCGTGCCTGCCAGCGAGGCCGGGTAGTAGGCCACGCCGGAGAAGAGGTGATAGCCAGGTTTTGTTATATCGCTGGATTCCCGCTGCAGGATCACCTTTGTCATGCCCCAGTCCAGCGGTCCGGCACCGTTGAGCGGATCACCCCGTACGCCCACGACAACACTGTCGGCATTCGGGTCGTACCCACTGGCCGCGCCTTCTTCGGTGCTCACGTAGACGCGGAACCAGACAGCTACGGAGTCTGGCTTGTGCGCCCAAGGCCGCCAGTCGTAAGCCTGATCACCCCCGGTTTTGTTGAAAAAGTGGAGCACCAGCGTCGTGTCGCCCGTACCGGCAGCCAACACGTGATTCCCCCCATCTTCCCAGCCGCCAATGCCAGTGGCTTCGGCCTGGGTGGAGAAGAATTTGAACTGGAGCTCTTCGTTGTCGGGGATCTGGAAGCTGATCTCCCAGTAGTCCCCGCCGACGTTTGTGGGTTTGAGCGTGGTCTGATCGTTCCAGGAGATCACGTTGCCATCGGGCAGTGTGTAGGGCCAGTCCTGGTTTGTGATCTGGCCGCGTACTTGGATAAGGCTGTCGGCCGTGCCTGTGGTGTCGGGCAGCGAGGCCGTGTTCAGGCGGAGCGTGACAGTACGCTGCGCCAGGGCGTTGCCTGCCAGGAACACCGCTGCGACGAGCAGCAGCCCTAAGCGGCATCCCCCAAGGTTGGTAGCGCTTACCATGGCGAGTTATGGTTTGGTTGTGGGTTTTGGGGTGATATACAGGATCAGAAGGCCACCATTAGGGTAAAGCGGTTAACCCCATCGAAATAGCGCCAGCCTTCGTAAGCATAGTCCATACGCACGTTCAGGGGGCCAAAACGATAGCGTAACCCCCCACCTAACGAGAAGGTGTGCGCGCTATCGGTCAGAAACAGTTCACTGTAGCCACCGCGTAGCAGGACCAGATCGCCCAGCAGGCCCAGTTCGGCCCCGACATTCACGTACTGGCTGCTGTTGCTCGGGCTAAGCGCATCGACGGCCAGCGTAAGCCGACTGCCGTTGCCCCGAAAGACTTCACCAGCCAGTCCGATGCGCATCGTTAACGGCAAGTCAAATGGGTCGGTGCGCAATTCGGCCCGATTGCTCGTATTGTTGCCCTGGCTGTTGGGGTCGATGTCGACAATGGTCAGCAGGTCGTCGCCCTGCATGCGCATTTTGGTGCCAAAGTTTGTGATGGCCGCCCCCAGCCGAATCCCCCAGAATGGTGTCACGAACAGCGTCCCGATGTCGAGCGCCAACCCGCTGGCTGTGGAGTACGAGATCCGTTCGGTGATGTATTTGACCGAGCCCCCTACCGAGAAGCGATCGGTGAGCGCCCGCGCATAGCTGAGCGCAATGGCATAGGAGGCAGCCGTAAAGGTGCGTCCGGTGCCTTCCTGTTGCTCGACGGTGGTTTCTTCCATTTCGGGGGTACGCACGGCCGTCACGCCCACCCCTATGGCACCCGTCCCGAGCGGCGCAGCGATGGCTACATAGTTCACCGAAATGTCAGCCAGCCACTGGGCATATTCAGCCGCGAACGATCCTTGCATCAACCCGGCCAGGCCGGCTGGATTCCAGTAAATCGCTGTTGGATCATCAACCGAAGCGCTTATGGCATTGCCCATGGCGGTGGCCCGCGCACCGATCGGAATGCTCAGAAATTCGGCTGCGGCCGTGCCGGCCCGCGTGACTGTGCGCGTGTCGCTGGCAAACTGAGCCTGGGCCGCGCTGGCGGTCAACATCAGCAACCCGAGAATCGCCGCAATCGATCTATGTCCACGCATGGCGTTCACTTGATGATGGCAAAAGTCCCGGTTTTTTCGCCAATACCCGGCGCTTCCACATGGTAGAGATAGACGCCATAGGAGACTTCCAGCCCGTCTTCCGTGAGCAGATCCCACACCAGCGTGCCGTTCATCAGCGAGGCGGCATCCAATCCATCGTTTGACCCTTCGTTGAGGCGGAGCGTACGCACCAGCCTGCCCCCAACCGTGAAAATGCGCACGGTGGCCTGCGGCGGGAGGTGGATAAAGTGGATGGCCCGCGGCCCACGCCCCGTCGCGAAGGGATTCTGCTGTTCGAACCGGTTCGTGGCGATGTACGGATTGGGCACCACACGAATCTGATCAAGGAGGGCTCGGGCAACTTCGCGATCCACCGTCGGGCCACGGGCCGTAAACTCGAACACATCGGTCGAAAGGAACGGCTTGCGCGTGATCAGCGTGGCCACGTCGCCCTGCTGTGGGTTGCGTCCCCCCGTCTGGGTGATGTCGAGCGAAATGCGCCAGGTCACCCCCTCATTGCCTCCTGGCAAAGGTTCGATCAGCACCAGGTAATCACTGGCCGGTGGCGTGGCATCGGGACTGGCCGTGAAACGCGCTGGCGTGCTCGATAGAATGCCGCCGTCGGTATTGTCTCGATCTAAGAAGGCGAACTTTACGGGCTGGCCCGTTGACGTGTTGATGACCCGAACATTCGTAGGTCTGGCGGGAATGGTTTGCGCTCCAATCCGAAGCGGCTCCGACATCACCTCGCCGTCGCCTACGATCTCGACCCGATAGTCGGCCGGATTCCGAAGCCCCTTGATGAATGGCGGCTGCACAAATGGCTCCATCACCGGCGCATACACATCGGGATTGTTCCAGCCCGACTTTGTGCGATCCTGCACCACGTACGGATCCGGGAAAAAGATGAGCTGAAAGCCGTCGACAATGGGCACCTCGCGGTCGGGCTTGAAGGCCGTCGAACGGCGAATGAGCGTATCGGGATTGCTCGGATCCGTGATGTCGATCAGCGAAAAGTTCTTTGTCGTGAGGGTGTCGGGGGCTGTGCGCGTGCCGGCAATGAGCGTGTCTTCAAACACAACGCGATAGCGGGCCCCCTCGCGGACCGCCCGGGGATCGATAATTTGATAGGCAATGCGACTGGTGGTGAAGCCAGCCACGCGCGGCAAAAAGCCGTCGATGTTCTCCAACTCGGCATTCTGGTATCCAGCCACCGGTGCGGTCGGAGTCACGCGTACGACGTTAGGCCCCGTTTGGATGGTGCCATCGGGAAGACGTCGGATGCGGATAGGCGTTTCCGTCGGCGAAATGTTCGCCTCGGCCGCCCCGAAGTCATAGGCCGTTACCGCATAGTAATACGTAATGCCATTCGTGACCGTGGTGTCGACGAACACATGTCGAATGCCACTGTCATTACCCAGATAGAACTTGATGCCATTGATGTCGACGGGATGAAAGCCCGTAATACCATCCTTTAGATCAAATTGGGCGATTGGCTTGCGGAAGGTCAGGTTGCCAAAGCCGTCAGTGATCACGAGGGCATCGAGGAAAGCCGGATCCGTAGCCCGGTAGATCCGGTAGCCTTCAAAGTCGCGTCCGTTGAGGCCGATGCTTTCTAAGTAGGAATCGACGGACTCTTCGGCTTTGCTGTCCCAGTAGAGCGTTACGCGGCCATCGCCTGGCACGGCCACCACGGTGGGCGTAATCGGTGCCTGGGCAAACTGGTAGTCTTCGGAATAGGCGCTCAGCGCATAATCGCGGCCCTTAAGCGCTTCGTTCCGATTAGCAGCCAGCACCACAGCCAGCGAAATGCGCTCGATCTGTCCGGCACGCAGCGGGAACAGACCGCTGGAGACGGCCAAGTCGTTGTCGCCGGCGGGCGGCCGTTCCAGCTCCAACACACCGGGGAGCATGAAGGTGTTAAAAAGCGTCTGATCGGCCGTCTGTGTTAGGTTCAGCGAGCCGGCCGGGAAGACCTGCACGTTGGTGATGCCAATCTGGTCCGACTCAGCCACATCGGTTTTGTCGATGTTGCGTTCGCCAGGGAAGGGCGTACCCGCTCCACTGGTAGGTAGACCATCTGCTTCGCCTGCATCGCCGGAGAAAGGCACCCCGTCGAGCCCCGTATCGTCGCGGAGCGGATTCCAGTCGCCATCGTTGTCGAGCCCATCGTCCCTGCGCTCGTCGATCATCTCGTCGATGCCTTCGTCGATGCCTTCGTCCACGGCCCCGTCTCCGTCGTTGTCCACGCCGTCCGCGTAGCATTTGCCCAGGTCTTCCAGCCCCACCTCATACAGGATGATATCGGTGCCGGCCAGACGGTAGCGACGGTAGGGATCAGACGCGGCCGCATCAATCATCTCCTGCGTCACGCGTGGTGAGCCCCGCTCCGCCAGGATGTGACCGGGCACGTCGCATGTGTTGTCGTTGTCGATGCCATCTTTGAAGCCATGCCCCACGTCTTCCTGCCCTACGCCAACGAGATGCACGATCGGCCGGCCATCAGCCCGTTGCTGAAGCGGATCAGACTCCGGATTCGGTGGCCAGCGGTTCCAGCGATCGCCAGCAGCCGCCAGCACCATTTCGGGGGTTACAACCGGGCTGTCTGCCTCCCCATCGTCATCGTTATCGATAAAGTCTGCGTAGCCCACGCCTGGGCTGGAACCCTGTTCGGCAGTAAAGGGGACGTGCGAAGCGTTCTCGTCAATGAGCCCGTTGCCGTTGTCGTCAATCCCGTTCAGCGGGTTTTCGCCTTCCAGAAAGGCTTCAGGCACAACGGGACTGTTGCACTCGGCCACCGAGCAGTCCGGGTTACCGGTCGAACCATCTGCATCGTTATCGATGCGGTCGATCCCGTTCCCTGGCGTTTCCAGAAAGGTAAAGGCCGCTACCCCAACGGGGTCGGTGCCGAAGTTTTGATCGCCTACGCCATCCCGATCGGTCATGAAGGCAACGTCTTCCAGGATGTCGAAGAAGGGAATGTCGTCGCCACAGTCACCGCCTACGCAGTCAGCCAGCCAGATTGTAAAACCCACACGCTCGAGATCTTCCGTGCCATCATTTTTGACTTCATAGAGCAAAAAGACGACGTCATCGATCAGGATCTGCGTCCAGGCCATGATGCGGGCATCAACGATAAGGCCCAAGCCGCCCCGGGTTGGGTCTGTCGAATCGGGCCGGTACGCATTCAGATAGCGGTCGTACTGGTCGTCACCGGCCTTAAAGAAAAACTCCTGGTCAGCATTAAAGATGTTTTTGCCGAAGAAACCATTCCACGAGCCACGCCAGCCTGGATCGTTTTTGTCGGCCAGTTTATCAGGCCAGAAGGGCGGCCAGCTATCGGGTTCATCACTCTGGGCAATGCCGTAGGCGCTCCCGGCTGGGTTGACGTAGCCTTTGATGGGTTCAAATGTCCAAGAGTTCGTGCCGCCGAATCGGTTCTGGCGGAAATCGGCCACGTCGACGATGTAGAGCGTCTGGTCTGGGTTGCTGCCTGCATTTGCCTTCACCTGCGCGCCCACCCAGAGCTGGGTCAGCGACACATAGATGCGACGCGTGTTTTTGGGCCATTCATACCAAAAGTCACCAGGATTGCCCGACTGGGCGGTCTGGAGCCAGTTGGTGATGGTGGCGCGGACGTTGTTGCCGTCGATGTCGTCGCGTCGGCGCTCCAGCGGATCGACGCGTTCTTTGCTGGGCATATGCCCGCGCTCGATCTCCTGCGCACGCAGAGGGGCTGCGCTAACAAATCCAAGTAAAAGAACTAATCCAAAGCCTTGTGTTGTAAGTAAACGCTTACGCATAGCGGTTACATTTTCAAAACTGCAGCTCTAAGCCCACGTGGAGTCGGCGGGGTTCGCTGTAGTGTTCAGGTCGGACGAAGAAGCCCGGATCGTATGACGCTGCCTGCTGCTGGGGCAGTGTCACGTCGGGCCGACCCGAGTCGCTGAAGACTGCCACCGGATTGCGGCGATCCAGCAGGTTGTAAACCTGCACGAACAGGCGCGGCCGCACGCCGGCGAGGTAAAAGTCCCGGTACACATACAGATCTACCTGCCAGGTTGAGGGCATGCGGCGTGCGTTCCGTGGGAATGCGGGCGGTACGTCAGGCCCTGTAATTGCGGCTTCAGGGAAGGAGGGCGTGTAGGGGAAGCCCGATCCCCAGATGCCCAGCACGGATGCGCCCCATTGCCGACCACCCAGGTAAAGTGAAGCAGCAACTTTATGCCGTTGATCCCAATCGAGGGGCAGCAGGGCCAGCGTGGGTTGTTGGTTGCCCAGACGGGCAAAGAATTCTTCTTCGGGGTTTGAATTGGAGCCTTCGGCCACCTGATAGGTATAGCTCACGTCGAAGCCCCAGCCGTCCTCAAAACGCCGCGAGAGCGTGGCCGTCACGCCCCGCGTACTCGCATAGTCGCGGTTCGTGTAGATCACATAGACAACCCCGGGGATTTCCGTCTCGATGGGTGTAGAGGTCGAGACCCAGTCGCGTACGTCGCGGGCATAGGCCGTCACATCGAAGAGGAAAGGCCCCAATCCCTGCTTAAAGCCAATCTCGTACATGACAGTCCGCTGCGCATCCAGATCGGGGTTGCCATATGGACCGTATTGCCCGGAATTGTTGGGGATTTTGTAACCATAGTTTGCAAACAAGAGATTGAACGTAGGAATCTGGAGGAAGTGGCCGTACGAAAAGTGCAGCACGCCCGTCTCTGTAATGGGATAGGCAATGCCCAACCGCGGCGAAAGCTGAAACTTGGGCTTGGGATACTTCCACCAGAAAGCCTCACGTTCTTCGAGGGTATAGAGGTTATCCTCCCGCTCTTCGTCGACCGTAATCACGCCGTCGCCGTTCAAGTCTTTGTAGATGTGTATTTTTTTAAAGGGATAATAAATGTTGGGGTCTTCGGGGTCGGCTGGTACGGGTGTACGTGCATCAAAATAATCAAGACGCAAGCCAGCGTTTACGATAAAGTTTTCAAATTCGATTTTATCCTGGATATAGGCGCTGGCAGTGAGGGGTTTGACGTTGGTGTAGCGTTGGAACTGAGGGGAAGTCTCGGGCGGTATGGCTGGCTGGAAGGGCTGGATGACGTTGCCTTCGGCGTCAGTAGCTGGAATCAGGCCGAAGGCCGTAAAGTCCAGCCGGTCGACGCGCACCTCAGCGCCAAGCTTAACCAGGTGGTTGCGGGCTACCTGGCTGGTCAGGTCGGCCTTAGCAAAATAGGCCTGCGAAGTTCGTTGGAAGTGTCCCATGTCCATCCCGCCTCGCGCGAAACGGCCACCGCCCGTCAGATAAGGCACCCAGATTCCTGGCGCCACTTCAATCGAGTCGGGGGGCAAGATTGCCAAGCCATTGTAGCGGGAGTCTAAGGGATCGTCGAAACGCCGGCTCCATGCTTCTCGCCAGAAGGTAGCTAGGTGGATGGTGTAGAAGGTGCGGGCGCTGAGCAGGTGCTTGAGTTGCAGCTTTAGGTTGTAACCCAGATCGTAATTACGCGTGCGGCCGTCGGGATTCCAGCGCCAGTAGAGGTCGTATGGCCGGCTGCGCGTGACCGATCCAAGGCCAATCAGATTCAGGAACAGGTTAGGCGTTACTTGAAAGCGCAAATTGCTCTGCCAGCTCAGCTTTGAGAAGGTGTTCATGGGCACCAGGGATGAGTCGCCGTAGGTGCCGTCCATGTTGAACAGGCGGGCGCCATAGAGCCAACCGTCGTTGTGGAAGTAACGGACGAGCCCAAAAAGCGTTACCTGCGGTGTAAAGATTGGCCCTTCGAGCGCTGCTTCGAAGTTGTGGTAGTGCGTGGGGTTGAGGGGCAAATAGCTGTAGGGATCGACGTCGCGGTACTGAATGCCTTGGCGGGTGTAGCGCTCGACCGCAATGCCGCGCAGGTAGGCCTCGCCTCCTTCGCCGAAGACCAGATAGGAGCCGCTGTAGGTTTTGATTGAGCCGGCCCACCGGTCCGAGCGCCCTTCCTTGGTCACCACATTGATCACACCCGACATGGCGTTGCCATATTCGGCATTGAAGGTGCCGGAGATGACCTGCAGCTCCTGAATGCCTTCATTTTCGAGTTGCACGGCCGTTGAGCCGTCGAAGTTATCCGTGACCGGCACCCCATCGACCATGACCACAACCTCACTGGCGCGGCCTCCTCGGATATGGAGGCCACCACGCTGGGTTACCCCAGCCTGCAGGGCCAGCACCTGTCCCAGTTCTTGCACAGGCAGACGGTCAATCGTTTCAGCTGTCACGCGCGCCTCGGAGCTCGTCAGGTCCTTACGAACTGTAATGGGCGGGGCTATCACGACGATCTCTTCTCCCTCGATTACCTCTTCCCGAAGGGCAAAGTCGACCTGCGTGGTTAATCCACTACCCACCTGTACGCCCTCGCGACGCTCGGTGGCATATCCGATGAAAGAGGCCACGACGGTGTAGGTCCCAGGCCGTACGCCAATGATCACATACTCGCCATTGACGTCGGTGGCGGCCCCCAGCGTGGTGCCTTCTATGTAAACGCTCACGCCAGGCAGCGGCGCCCCTGTGGCCGCATCGATAACACGGCCGGTGATTTTCCCCGTAGTCTGCGCCAGTGTCTGGCAGAAAAACCCGCTGGCCAGCAGCAGCACACACAAAAATGTAAGCGCTTTACTTATAATCGATTGCGTTTTCATGATGGCCTGCAGCAACGCTCGGTTAGTCACGTTCAGGCGTCGGTAGAGGGTCCCAGGCGTAGCGTATCTAGTCGGTCCAGATAGCGTGTGACGCGATCCGCATAGCGTGCAGCCAGCGCGGCCAGATGCTCCTGCCAGTGCCGACGCGCAAAATCGGGACGCAGCTGGCGTTCGATGAGCGGCCGGGCCTCCTCAAAGCGCATGGGGCGCTCAGGCTGTTCGGCTCCCACTTTCAGCAGCACGTACCCATCGGCAATCCGTAGCGGCCCCAGCACCGCCCCTTCACGGGCGGCAAAAACGGCCTTCCCGACCTCACCCAGTTGCGCTTCGGCTACAAACCCCAGATAGCCGCCCGTCGCCGCTGCACCTGGCCGCCACGAATAGCGACGGGCCAGCTCCTCAAACGGGGTGGTTGCCAGCATCGCGCGAATGCGGCGCGCCTCCGCTTCGGTGGACAATAGGATTTCCCAGACAGCTCGCCGGGCAGGCATGCGGAAATCCTCCCGGTGTGTTTCGTAAAAAGCCCGCAGGGTGTCTTCCGGTATAAGGGCTTCCGACGCTACTTGCTGCCGCACATACCGGTAGAGCCAGCGATCAAGTGCCTCCTGCCGGGCCTGCTCGAAGGCTGGGCTGCGGTTTAGACCGGCTACGCGGGCTCGCTCGGCCAGCACATGGCGGACCACCAATCCGCGCGCAAACTCTTTCAGCGCCTCCGATGAGCGTGCGGCCGCCTCCCGCTGTGCGGCACTCGTCAGCCGCGCCTGTTCCAGAAAGTCTGCCACCGTCCAGGTCTCGCGTTTTGTAGCCGGACCGAACGACAACAGCGGCGCCTGCAGCCAGTCTTCGCCGGCCCTTTCTACTTCCTGAACAACGCGCCCGGCAATCCGGTCATAGAGTCGCTGCAGCGCTGTCTCGTGAAAGCGGATCTGCAGCGAATCGGTCAGGCTACGCGCACAGGCCTCGCGGGCAGCCTGTTGCTTCCGGTAGCGCAGGTAGCGGATCAGCAGCGGCCGCTTCTGCGCAAACTCGGTCTCGGTCAGGATCGGCTTCGTAAACCGATCCGTCACCTGGATGATCGAGTACCCGTAGGCCGTACGCACCGGCGGTGAAATCTCGCCCGGCTTAAGCCGGAAGGCAACATCCTCGACGGCCAGATCCATTTCGTCGAACGAGAACCAACCCAGATCGCCCCCGCTCCGAGCCAGCACGCTGTCGCGAAAGACTCCGGCGGCCAACTCCTCGAACGAAGCGCCAGCCTGGAGGCGGGCGTAGAGCGATTCGGCGGCCGCCCAGGTAGGCGCCCATAGGTGACGCGCCCGCACCTCGGTGTTGATGCGCACGAACGCCTCGGCCAACTCCGCCTCGCGCACCTGCACTGTGTCGTAGAGCACGCGCCGGGCATAGGCCTCCACCAGCAGTTTTGTCTCAACAGCTTGGGCCTCTTGCTGGTAGGCCGGCGTACGATCCAGCCCCTCGCGCCGGGCTTCGTAGACTACCAGGGCCTCCTGAATCATCTGCTCCAGAAACAGTCGGCGCAGCCGCGGGCTGTCGGTCTGGCCGGTACGCAGCAGGTAGTCCAGGTACGCTTCCCGAAAGGCGTCGGCTGTAATGTGCACGCCCGGCCCTTCGGCCAGCAGCATCTGCTGCGCCGAGCCGGCATGAGAGCCAGCCAGCAAAAGCAGCCCCACCACAGAAATGAGACCCGCCGCCTTCATGTCTAGTTTCGGGAAAACGTTGCCATTTCGGGTTGACCGTCCTGCAAGCTCGGGGCACAGGTGCGGCGACAGATCAGCCGGGGTGCGAAGACCGTGCTGGTCACTGGCAACTCCGGCTCACGGATACGTCGCAGAAGCTTTTCAGCGGCCAGTTTCCCCATCTCGTACATGGGCTGGCGTAGTGTACTCAGCCCCAGAAAGCGACTCACCCGCAGATCGTCGAAGCCAATCAGCCCCAGGTCAGCCGGCACGCGCAACCCAACCTCCTCGGTGGCCCGCAGTGCGCCCAGCGACATGATATCCGATACGACAAACACGGCCTCCGGGCGAGGTGTGCGCTCCAGAAGCTGCTTCATGGCCTCATAGCCGCCCTCCTCCGTGTAGCCGTGGTTGTGGGGATCGGTGCTGGCTACGATGAGCTCCGGATCGGGCTCCAGACCGGCTCCGCGCAGCGCCCGCTCATAGCCGTGACGGCGTTCCCGCGCCGGGACCGAGTCGGGGTGCGCCATGAGCAACCCGATGCGCCGGTAGCCGTGCTCAAGCAGATGACGCGTTGCCAGATACCCGCCCTGCTCGTTGTCGATCGAAACCGAATCGAAATCCGGATGAAACGAATCCACCAACACCACAGGCAGGCGACTGCGCTGAAGGCGTTCGACGCGCTCCTGGGTCATTGGGGTCGAGAAGATCATCACGCCAGCCGATCGGCCTCGTTGCAGCGCCCGTTCCAGGTGCGCATCTACATCCGAAAGCGTGGGGGCGGCATAAACCAGCAGGTCGAAGTTCGTTTCGGCCAGCCGATCCTGCAGACCTCGCAGTACTTCGACAAAGAAGTAGTTGGTCAGCATGGGGACGATGGCCGCCACCGTCTGCGCCTGCCGCCGGGCCAGGCTCTGGGCAGACACGTGGGGCTGATAGCCCAGCCGACGGGCCACTTCCAGCACCCGCTTACGCGTGTGCGGCGCCACCCGGGGGTTGTTGTTGAAAACGCGCGAGACGGTGGCTATCGAGACGCCTGCCTCACGGGCAATGTCGTAGATGGTCAATCCCATGCGCCGGATAGATTGATCCGAACTTGCGTAAGCGCTTACCAGTTTATAAGTAAAAAAATCGGCGCGCATTCTGTCAAGTCCGACGCGTCTCGCCACCAAGAAAAATTTTATATGGCCGCCACCCTTTCATCTTTTCATAGCAAAAACGAAGACATCTCGCAGCAGCGAGCATGTAAGCCGGCCCATCTTTACACAGGATGCTTTTCAAGCACCCCAACGATGCGGCGGATCAGCTACCGCCGAGGCGCATCCGCCTGGTTGTTTTCTTCGGGCGTCTCTTCCCACTGCTCGATCGCTTCCAACACGGCGTCGACGATCTGGTCCTCGGGCACCACGCGTACAACCTTACCCCGAATGAACAGATGCGCCCGACCGCGCCCCAACGAAATGCCAAGATCGGCTCCGGCTGCCTCGCCCGGACCGTTCACCGCACAGCCCATCAGGGCCACGTTCAAATTCTTCTTGAACTTACGCGCCTTGACAGCTTCCTCAACAGCCTCCACGATTGAGAACAGGTCGCCGGTTAGACGACCGCACGTCGGGCAGGCAATGATGTTTACCCCTGGCGGGCCCAGCCGCAGCGCCTTCAGGATCTGGTGCGCCACTTCCACCTCCTTGACGGGGTCCGTAGCCAGCGAGACCCGGATTGTGTCGCCGATGCCTTCGGCCAGCAGCGCCCCGATGCCGATGGCGCTCTTGATGCTACCGCTGACAAAAGACCCCGCCTCGGTCACGCCAAGATGCAGCGGAAAGTCCGTACGCTCGGCGATCAGCCGGTAGGCCTGGATCATGTAGTAAACGTCGGAATGCTTGACAGAGATGACGATATCCTCAAAGCCGTGCTTAAGGCAGATCTCTACGTGCCGCATGGCGCTTTCGAAAAGCGCCTCTGGCTTTGGGTAGCCGTATTTGTCCAGCAGGTCGCGTTCGAGCGAGCCCGAATTGACACCGATACGGATCGGGATGCCCTTCTCCTTGGCAGCCAGCAGCACCTCGCGCTCCCATTCCTCTTTGCCAATGTTGCCTGGATTGATGCGCACTTTGGCCACCCCGGCTTCGATGGCCTTCAGCGCATACTGGTAGTTGAAGTGGATGTCGGCCACGAGGGGGACCGGGCTGCCCTGCACAATGTCACGCAGCGCCTCAGCGTCTTCTGGGCGCGGGACAGCCACCCGCACGATGTCGGCTCCCGCCTCGGCCAGCTGCCGGATCTGCGCCAGCGTGGCCTCCACATCGTGCGTCTTCGTGGTTGTCATCGACTGTACGGAGATCGGGGCCCCACCTCCTATCTGCACGTTCCCAACCATGACAGGACGGGACCAGCGACGCGGTCGCTCCATGATACCATCAGGGATTATGTTCGCGGTTGGCTTTGCGCTTCAACGCCGACTGGCTTCGTAAAGGATCCGCTTTTCTTCCTCGGTGAGCGAATCGTAGCCGTGCGCGCTGATTTTGTCCAAAATGCGGTCGACCTCTTCTTCCAGCGAGCGTTCCTCGGCCGAGCTGCTTCGGCCCTCGGCCGCAGCCCCGCGTCGCTGTTCCCTCCAGGCGCTAACCCGGCGCAGCATGCGACCAGGCTCGGCCACAACAGGCTGCCGTCCCCGACGCGCACGCCGGGGCTGGAAGAAAATGCGCGCCCAGCCGGCCAAATCGAGCCCCTGCTGCTCCGCCTTCGCATACAGAAAACCGAACAATGCCCCGCCCAGATGCGCTCCAACAGCCGTGCCCCCACCAGCCATAAACAGCACGTCGAGTGCCAGAAAAATCAACACCAGGTAGAGCAGCCGGATCGGCCCAAAAAGAAACAGTGCCACGCTCTTGAACGGATAAAGAACGGCCACGGCCATGAGCACGCCCAGCACCGACGCCGACGCGCCATGCACCAGCCCACCGAAGGCGCCCACGCCCGGAAACAACGCATGCAGCAGCACGGTGAGCAACCCGCCCCCAACGCCGGCCATCAGATACAGCGCCAGGAGTTGGTGCGAGCCGTGCAACTCCTCGTATTCGCGGCCGATCCACACCAGCCAAAGCATATTGAACAGAATATGCAGCAACCCCCAAAAGCCTGGCTGCAGGTGCAGAAAGTTATAGGTGACAAGCTGCCAGGGGTGCGTTAGGATGGCCGGCCATTCGGGGTTCAGCGCCAGTTGCATCCATACAAAGCCGCGCACGGCGTCGATATGCATGAGCGCCAGCATCCACAGCAGGTAGACCCCCACGTTGATCGTCAGCAGGGCCCGCAGTGCGGGCGGCTGCATGCGATACCAGACCAGAAACCGGCTCACGGATCGCTCTAGACGGGTGGTTCCGCGGATTTTGTTATGATGTACTGCATGGACGGGCGAAAGGTTTTGCCTTACCAGTACAGTCGCCGCGACGGACGCCAGGGCAATCGGCCCCGCCAGTACTGAATCAGCAGCAAGCCGAAAAGCATACCGCCCAGATGGGCAAAATGCGCCACGCCCGACTGGGTGCTGGTCACACCGGCCCACAGTTCCAGCAATCCATAGCCAATCACCAGCCATTTGGCTTTGATCGGGAAGAGAAAGTAGAGGTAAATCGGCGTGTTGGGGAACATCATCCCGAAAGCCAGCAGGATCCCAAACACGCCACCCGAAGCACCTACCGTCGGATATACTGCACCGCTGAGCGTGACGACAAGCAGCTGCGTCAGGCCTGCGCCCACCACGCACACGAAGTAGTATACGCCAAAGCGCCGGGATCCCCAAGTGCGCTCGATCGGCACGCCAAACATCCAGAGTGCGAACATATTGAAAAAAAGGTGGGCAAAGCCGCCGTGCAGGAAGCTATAGGTGATGAGCTGCCAGGGCCAGAAACCTGGATAGAAGTCCGGAAGACCCAGCGGCCAGAGCGCAAACCATTCGATGAGCAGCCGATCGGTGGTGGGCACCAGTTGCGCCAGAAACACCAGGCCGTTCAGTATCAGCAGGTTCTTGACGACCGGCGGAAAAACCGCAAACTGCGTAGGCGGCTGATAGTAGTCGTAGTCGCGGTACATGATTCGACGGCTGGCTACCAGTTGACAGACGCGCTTCCAACGCCTCAGACGCCAAAAGGGTGCGCGCCCGGAACCCCACCGGCGGCTTGCGCGAACAAGGGCGGCACCGTGAAAATGTATCTGGGTTTCCAGGCAGCTGCTCGTGGTCCTGTTTTTCGCCGATCTGCATCTGGGACGTGCCGATCCCGCTACCGAACGCGCGGTCGAGCAGACGTTGCTGACCTGCCTAAACGCGATGTCCAACCGCGTCCGGCACCTGGTGTTGGTTGGCGATGTTTTCCATCACTATATCGAGTACCGTTACCTTGTCCCCCGGGGTTTTGTGCGCTTTCAGGCGCTGCTGGCTGACTGGACCGCGCGGGGCATTCCCGTCACCTACGTGGTCGGCAACCACGATCCCTGGCACCGGGATTATTTCGAGCAGGAATTGGGGGTGCAGGTGTTCCACGAAGCGGCAATCGTCTCGCTGCTGGGGCGCCGCGTCTACCTGGACCACGGCGATCTGGCCATTGCCCGGCCGCTTTCGCGGGCGCTGCGTCGATTGCTTCGCCACCCGCTTCCGGTCTGGTTCTACCGGACACTGCTACCCTGCGATTTAGGGCTTGCCTTGGCACGACGCGTCACGCAATGGCGACCGGAACGGCTCAACCCGGTCACCATCGAACGCCTGCGCCACTATGCACAGCAGATGCTTCAGGAAAAGCAGGCCGACGTGGTCGTGCTGGGCCACGGCCATCAGGCCGAGCTATTTCGCTGGCCCGAAGGGCTATACCTGAATCCGGGCTGCTGGTATCAGGAGCAGACCTTCGGACTACTGGAGACCGACACGCTGGCCCTCTGTCGCTGGACCCACGACGGCCCACAGACGTTGATCCGATACGCACTATCCTGAGGCGAAAAACGGCATCAATCCATGCCTGACCGCTGGGAGCACACCGAGGAGGAACTGCGGCGATATTTTAGCGACCCGAACTTCCGGCACGCCCGGTTGCGACGCGACGGCCATGCAGCAAAACAACGCCGGATACCCGCCGGCTTTTTCTACCGGCGCTTCCGGGATCCGCACAAAGCCCAAGCCGCGCTGGTAGTGAGCGCGCTGGTGGGCTTGACCTTGCTGGGCATGCTGGCGTTGGGGCTGTACGTATGGTCGCTCTCGGACGAACTGCCTTCCTTCCAGCAGCTCGACAATCCCACGTTCGAACTGGCCACCGTTGCCTACACGGCCGACGGCCAGGAACTGGCCCGCTACGCCCGTCAGAACCGTTCCTGGGTTTCCTATGACGAAATTTCCCCATACGTCATCCAGGCGTTGCTGGCTACCGAAGACCATCGCTTCTACGACCACTGGGGCATCGACCTATTTCGCACGGCTTCGGCCGTGGTACAGACGATCCTGAGCCTGGGCCGTGAGGTGCAGGGCGGCTCGACCATCACCCAACAACTGGCCCGCAACCTGTACAACGAGCAGATCGGCCGGGCGCAGACGATCGAGCGCAAGCTCAAAGAAATGATCACGGCCGTCGAACTCGAGCGCCGCTACACCAAGCGCGAAATTCTTGAAATGTATCTAAACACAGTCGAGTTCGTCTACAACGCGTTCGGCATCGAGTCGGCGGCCCGCACGTTTTTCAACAAGCCGGCCCGGGAGCTGAACGTGCTGGAAGCGGCCACGCTAGTGGGCATGTTGCGCAACCCGGCCCTTTACAACCCGATCCGCTTTCCGGAGCGTGCTCGTCAGCGGCGCAACGTGGTGCTCTGGCAGATGGTCCGGCACGGCTACCTGGACCGCGCTTTCTTCGAAGCGCACAAAGATGATCCAATCGTCACAGACTTTCGCACCGCGGCGATCACTGCCAGCATCGCCCCGTATTTTGCCGAATATGTGCGGCGTTGGCTTGAAAACTGGGCCAAGGAGCACGGCTACAACATCTACATAGACGGCCTGCGCGTCTATACCACGCTCGACAGTCGGCTTCAGGAGCTGGCCCGTCAGGCAGTCGATACGCAGATGCGCGGCCTGCAGGCCGTTGTCGACTACGAATGGAGCCGCCGCAGCGGATTTTTCCTGGGCCCGGACATCAACCTGTACCTGCAACAGAAAAACTACGAGCCGTTTGCCTACTACTGGTCCAGCAAAAACGACACGGTCAATCAGTTCATCCGGGAAACGGAGCGTTACCGCCGCCTGGTGGCCGATGGTATGGCGCCCGACGAAGCGCTCCGCCGGCTCCGGGCCGATCAGGCCTTTATGGATTCGCTCAAGGCTGTCAAGACGCGCCTGGAAGCCGGTTTTGTGGCCATCGACCCGCGCAATGGCTACGTCCGGGCCTGGGTGGGCGGCCGCGATCTAACCCAGGACTGGTACGACCACGTAGCCATTGCACGCCGGCAACCGGGCTCGACGTTTAAACCCTTCCTCTATACGGCGGCCATCGACAACGGCTGGTCGCCCTACGACGTACTTCCCGACAGTTCGGTGACCTACGTAGATCCGGCGGGGAACGTCTGGCAACCCAAGAATGCCGAGGGGGAATCGACTGGCCAGCTCATCACGCTGCGTGAGGCACTGGCCCGCTCGGTCAACACGGTCACGGCCCGGCTGGTGCTGCAGGTAGGCGCCCCCAACGTGGCCTTCTACGCCCGCCGCATGGGCATTAAAAGCCCCCTGGAAACGGTGCCTTCGCTGGCCCTGGGCACCAGCAATGTAACGTTGCTGGAACTGGTGTCGGCTTATGCCACGCTGGCCAGCGGCGGCCTCTACTACGAACCCACGGTGGTCACCCGCATCGAAGATGCCAGCGGCAACGTGCTCTATGAAGCCCGTCCAGTTCCGCGCGAAGCGATCTCCGAAGAGACCGCCTACACGGTGGTCGATATGCTGCGCGATGTCATCCGCTATGGAACCGGCACACGCATCCGCTGGCAGTTTGGCCTGACGCGCTACGACCTGGCCGGTAAAACAGGGACCACTCAGAACAGTGCCGACGGCTGGTTCATCCTGATGCATCCCGAGCTGGTCACCGGCGCCTGGGTAGGCTTCAACGATCCGCGCGTTACGTTCCGCACCCACTGGTGGGGTCAGGGTGCCCATAACGCCCTGTTTATCGTGGGCGATTTCTGGCGGCGCATGGAGCAGGCGCCGGACATAGAAATCAGCAACGCCACCTTCCCGCTTCCGATGGGCCTGCACCTGCCGGGCGCCGATTCGCTCCGCCAGGAACGTCGGATCACCCCCGAACTGAACCAGCGTCGCGTGGGCTGGTAAGGCGGGCTGGCATCCGATCGATTACTGCCTTATCTTTCCGGCTAACGCCAGCCCGTCTTTTCCCATGAAGATCCTGCACACGGCCGACATTCACCTGGGCATCACCACCTACGGCCGCGTCGACCCATCGACAGGGCTTAACACGCGGCTACAGGACTTTCGCCGCTCCTTCGAGTTCATGGTGGCGCGGGCGCTTGCCGAAGACGTCGATCTGTTTCTGTTCTGCGGCGATGCCTTTCGGAATCCCGATCCCTCCCCAACCGAGCAGACGATCTTTGCCGAGTGCCTGCAGCCGCTGACCGAGCGCGGTATCCCGATCGTCCTGCTGGTAGGTAACCATGACCATCCGGTTACCTTTGGCCGCGCCTCATCGATCGACATTTTCCGCTATCTAGAAGGCCAGGCCCGCGTCTTCCGACGGCCCGAAGTGACCACCATCCGGACGAAAAGCGGGCCGCTCCAGCTTATCGCCCTACCCTGGCCGGTGCGCAGCCTGCTCCTGGCTCGCGAAGAATACCGCCACAAATCGGCGGCCGAAGTGCGCGAAGTCATCGAACAGCTTTACGCCGAATACGTGCAGAAGGCGGTTGAGCGGCTCGATCCGTCCCTGCCTACCGTACTGGCCGGGCATTTTAGCGTGCAGGGCGCCGAGCTTTCCGGCTCGGAGCGCACCAGCCTGATCGCCCACGAGCCAAAGTTCACCGTAGGTCAACTGGCACTGCCACCCATCGACTACGTAGCGCTGGGACACATCCATCGGCATCAGAATCTCAATCCCGATGGCACCCCGGTTGTCTACAGCAGCAGCATCGAACGCGTCACGTTTCGCGAGGCAGATGACCCGAAAGGCTTCGTCCTGGTAGAAATCCAGTCCGACGGCACGCGCAAGCAGACGCACTACCGCTTTGTGGAGACGCCTGCCCGCCGCTTTGTGGACCTGCACATAGACGCCCGGGATAGCGATGACCCCACCGAGCGCATCCTAAACGCTATGGCGTCCGCCCCGGTGGCTGACGCTATTGTGCGCGTGCGTTACCAGGTGGACGAAGACCAGGTGGCCCGCGTCGATGTGCGCCGTATCCGTGAAGCGCTGCGTGCAGCCGCCCACATTGCGGGCATTGAGCGCACCGTCACCCCCGTGGTACGCGAGCGCCGCACGATTGTCGAGCGCGACAGTTCGCTACGCGAGGCGCTCTCGCGCTATATCGATCAGCACGAAAAGCTGCACCCGCTGCGCGAGCAACTTATCGAAGCGGCCCTGGCACTCGAAGCCCGCCTGGAAGCCGGACATCTGCCGGAGTAGCTCCGGCTACTCTTCCGCTTCCACGGTCACCCCCGGAATACGCCCCTTTTTCTCGAACCAGTCCATAATGTAGGCCTGCGTGCGCATGAAGTTGGACGGCCGCGATCCCGTCCCGTGGTACTCCTCGTTGAAGCGAAGCAACACGACCGGTATGCCCCGCATCTTCAGCGCCACGTAGTATTCCTCGGTCTGGCTCATTGGCGTGCGGAGATCCAGCTCGCCGGTCATCAACAGCGTGGGCGTGTTTACCTTGCCGGCCAGCATCAGCGGCGAGCGGGCCAGCCAGTCGGAGGGATCCTCCCAAAAAGGCCGCTCGAACCAGTTGAACGTGAACAGCGGGATGTCAGTCGTACCGGCCATGCTGATCCAGTCGGTCACCGGGCAACGCACGGCGGCCGCCGCAAACCGATCGGTCTGGCCAATGGCCCAGCTCGAAAGCACGCCGCCACCACTGCACCCGGTCACAAACAATCGATCTGGATCGATGTAGCCCCGAGCCAGCACCGCATCAACGCCAGCCATCAGGTCCTCGTGGTCTACGCCCGGATAGGCCTGGCTGATGGCCGCGCCGAACTCCGTTCCGTAGCCTGTACTTCCGCGTGGGTTCGTGTAGAGCACGACGTAGCCGCTGGCGGCAAAGTTCTGGAAGGAATAGTTGAAGCCCACGTTGTACATAGCGTGAGGGCCGCCGTGGATGTGCAGAATGAGCGGATATTTATGGGATGGGTCGAAGTCCGGCGGCTTGACGATCCAACCCTGAATGCGCGTGCCGTCGCGCGAGGCGTACCAGATTTGCTCGACCTCGCCCAGCTTCACATCCTGCAGCACATCGTCATTGACGGCGGTCAGCCGTTCGATCTGATCGGGCCGATCCACGGCAAAACGAACGACATCGTCTGGTTCATGGTAGCTCGTGCGCACGCCCACGGCAATGCCGTTGCGTGACATCGACGACAGCGTCAGCATGTGCACCCCACGCGTGACCTGCCGCACTTCGCCCCGAACGTTGGCGAAGTAGACGTTGCGCATGCCCTGGTCATCGATCGTGAAGTAGACGCCCGAACCATCCGAAGCCCAGTGCAGATTATCGACGTCCCGATCGAGCGTCCGGGTCAGGTTGCGTGGTGCAGTGCTGCCGTCGAGCGGCATCAGCCAGAGATCGGCGGCGTGGTAGGTTTGGCGCGTCTCGGCATAGCCGGTGAAGGCCACCCAGCGTCCATCAGGTGAAACGGCGGGCTGGGTCCAGCGCCCTGGCGCTCGGGTGAGCTGGCGAAGCTGCCGTGTGGCCACGTCGACGGCGTAGAGGTGGGCGTTGCGGTAATTGCGGTCCACCGAGTCGGCCGAGGCTTTGAAGCCGTCAAAGACGATTGTGCGGCCGTCCGGCGTCCAGCTTAGCGTTGCTCCGGCCGGCAGCCCATCGAAGCGCGGTCCCACGTGCCAGGTGCCCTCGGTGAGCTGGCGCGGTGTGCCGCCTTCAGCCGGAATCACAAACAGGTGCGTGTAGGCTTCTTCCATGAAGCCCCGGCGGTCGGCCCGGTAGTGCAGACGCCGCACCAGCCGGGGCGGTTTGGTCCACGTAGCGCCTTCGGGCGCTTTGGGCAACGCGACATTCCAGCGTACTTCGACGGGCACATTCATCGTGAAGGCAATCATCCGGCCGTCCGGCGACCAGGTAATGCTGCCCGGTGCCTCCGTCAGGCGCGTCAACTGCGTGGGCGGTTCAGGGAGGTCAACCCACTTGACAAAAATCTGCGGTTGCCCCTCCGCATCATCCGCAACAAAGGCGATGCGCGTGCCGTCCGGCGACCAACGCGGCGAACGACCTTCGACCAAAAACCGCTGCTGCGAGCCGTCGGCGTCCATGATCCAGAGCGCCGCCTGCCAGCGATCTGTTTGCTTGTCCACCCAGCGACGCGTGAAGACGATGCGCCGTCCGTCAGGCGAAATCTGTGGATCATCGACATCTTCCCATTCCAGGTAGCGCTCCAGCGTCAGCCGGTCCGACTGCGCACGGCTTGCTGGAGCGATCACAAACAGAAGCAGCAGAATAAGAATTGCGCGACGCATAGCGGCCTGCAGGTCTGGTTTGAAAACGCTTTCGGAAAATACGCAATTTGTTATTTTGAGACCAGGCTGCTTTTTCCATAGCGTCCAACCGGAAGTGCCATACTGCGCCGCCTTCTGATCGCCACCCTGCTGCTACTCGGAGTCCGACCATCGGCTGCCCAGCTGCCGGACATCGATACATTCACCCGCGATCTGGTGCGTCGGGACGGACTCATCCCGGTGTACCTCGACACGCTGAAGGGCAAACGCTACCTGGAAGTTGTCTCTTCGGGCGAAGACTTGCTGCTGGTGCCGGCCTCGCCGACCGGGTTGGGCTCAAACGACGTAGGGCTCGACCGGAGGCTGGTTGGCGAAGAGCGCATCGTGCAATTCCGACGAACCCGCAGTCAGAATCTGCTCTATGCTCCCCTGTTCGATCCGATGGCGCCGGCCGATGCGGCCGCCCGCCGGGTGTTCGATCTACTGCTACAACCGGAACGGCTGCATCGCCTGCGCTACCAGGCCCTGCAGGATCCTTCGCTTCCTTCCCTGAGCCAGGTACTGGAACAGGTCAGCCAGCGCGTCTGGGCCACACCTATGCCCGAAGACCCTTACAATGCCCACCTGCAGCGCGTGGTGCAGACGGCCTGTTGAACGAGCACAAGACACCTGCACCGACTGGCTCACGCAAAATCCAGGCACCAATGCAGCCACCCGGGCACACCGACGCTTTCACCGGAACTGGATCCGGCGCTTCCTGGAACGTCCCTACATGCCTGACGAACCGGGCGCTCCCGGAGTGGCCCTGCCGCCCGGAACCCCCATCGGCCTGCTCGAACAGGTGCTGGAAATGCCCCGATGACTGCTGCAAGCCACCTACGATTCCGGCTGCGCGCTCATTGATCCCTGATCAATGGCTTCCGGGACCTGGCTACAAACAAGCACGCACAGGGCCGCCAACATCGGATCGTTGATCCGGTAGTAGGCAAAGGACCCCTCCTGACGACGAGCCACCAATCCGGCCTCGCGGAGCAGCCGCAGGTGCTTGCTCACGTTCGCCTGACACTGGCCAGTGGCCGCCACCAGCTCCTGCACGGTCATCTCGCCCCGCGCATGCAGCAAATTCAAAATCTCCAACCGCACCGGATCGCCCAGCAACCGAAAGCGCCGAGCCACCCAGTCAAGCTGCGCACGTGGAATCAGTGCTTCCATTGAACTTTAGCTTTCAAATTGGAACACAGACCATGAAATAACTATTTAGTTATGTCTGTTTCTTCAAGACATCGAAATTTTACGTTTTTAAACATTCAATGCTGGAAACAATATAACCAGAAAGTTGTTTGCCACCCTTGAATACGCAAACCAACCCATAGCAAACCATGCTAGAGTGGCTTTCGCAACCATGGCCCTGGTACGTAGCTGGGCCACTGATCGGTCTGATCGTACCGGCACTCCTGCTGATCGGCGGGAAGTCGTTCGGCGTATCAGCCAACCTGCGTCACCTGTGTGCGGCAGTGCTCCCGGCGCGCGTAGACTTTCTGCGCTACGACTGGAAACGTCAGGGACTGTGGAATCTTACCTTCGCACTGGGCATCGTGCTGGGCGGATTCATTGCCGCCACACTCCTGGCCTCGCCAGATCCCTACGTGCACATATCCGAAGCCACGCGCGCCGACCTGGCTGCATTAGGCATCACAGACTTCCGGGGACTGATCCCCGCGAAATTCATTAGCTGGCAGGGGCTGACAACCCTGCCAGGCCTGATCATGGTGGTACTTGGCGGCTTTTTGATCGGCTTCGGGGCCCGCTATGCCGGGGGCTGCACCTCGGGGCACGCCATCATGGGCCTGGCCGATCTGCAGTTTCCCTCCCTCGTTGCTGTGATTGGCTTCTTCATCGGCGGCCTGATCGCCACCTATTTGCTTCTACCCCTGATTCTGTAACCTTCAACCTTGCAAAAGACCATGGCCGAACTGGTGCGCAATACCCAACCGGAAGCCTGCATCGATGTTGAGCAGGTAGCGCCGGACTATGAAGCGCAGGCGCTGGAGGCCGGCAATCAACCGAAGAGCCTGGTGGCCTACCTGCTGCTGGGTATCTTCTTCGGAATCGTGCTGATTAAAAGCGAGGTGGCCTCCTGGTTTCGCATCCAGGAGATGTTCCGCTTTCAGAGCTTTCACATGTATGGCGTCATCGGCTCGGCCGTCGTGGTGGCCGGGCTGTCGGTGCAGCTCATCAAACGGCTGCGACTGAAGACGATCCACGGCGAGCCTATCGAGATCCAACCCAAGGTATGGGGCAGAGGCGTCCGCTACTGGTTGGGCGGCATTCTGTTTGGCTTGGGCTGGGGTCTGCTGGGCGCCTGCCCTGGACCGATGTTTGCGCTGCTGGGTAGCGGGGCAACCGTCATGGTGGTGGCCATCGCCAGCGCTATGCTGGGCACCTGGACCTACGCTGTGTTACGCCCCCGCCTGCCCCACTGAGGGTTGACACCAAAAAAGGAAATCCGTACGCTCTTAACACTGACTTTTTTATGGAGCAACTTGTAATAACATGTAAACCAACCTGAATGATTGCCATGCTCTTTCGACAGATTTTCGATCCAAAGCTGGCCCAGTATGCCTACCTGATTGGCTGCCAGCAGACAAAAGAGGCCATCGTGATCGATCCGGAGCGGGATGTGGATCAGTACCTACGCCTGGCCGAGGAGGAAGGGCTGCGCATCGTAGCCGTGGCCGAAACGCACATTCATGCCGACTTCCTCTCGGGCGCACGCGAGCTGGCCGAGCGCGTTGGCGCCCACCTTTATCTTTCGGCCGAAGGCGAAGCAGACGGCTGGGCTTCCAACTGGGCCAAAAACAGCCGCTACGCAGTCACCTTCCTGCGCGACGGCGACACGTTTTGGATCGGCAAGATTGAATTCAGGGCCGTCCACACGCCCGGCCACACGCCGGAGCATCTGTGTTATCTGGTTACCGACCGGGGTGGCGGCGCCACCGAACCCATGGGTCTCGTCACGGGCGACTTCGTGTTCGTGGGCGACCTGGGGCGCCCCGATCTGCTCGAATCGGCCGCTAAAATCTCGGGCATGAAAGATCCTTCAGCCCGTCGGCTCTATCAGTCTGTGCTGCGTTTCCTGGAGCTTCCCGACTACCTGCAGGTCTGGCCTGGCCACGGCGCTGGATCGGCCTGCGGCAAGGCGCTGGGTGCCGTGCCCGAATCGACGGTGGGCTATGAGAAACGCTTCAATGCCTCGCTGGCCCCGGCGCGTGAGGGCGAAGCCGCCTTTGTGCAGGCCATCCTGAGCGGCCAGCCCGAGCCGCCGCTCTATTACGCCCGCATGAAGGCTTATAACCGCGACGGCGTGCCCCTGCTGGGTCGCCTGCCCGCACCGCGCCGCCTGTCGGTGGCCGAACTAGACCGGCTGGTGAAGCAGGGCGAAGTAACTTTCGTCGACACGCGGCTGGACCGAGCAGCCTTTATGCTGGCGCATTTGCCCGGTGCGCTCTATGCGCCCTTCAACAAGAGCTTCAACACGACGGTCGGCTCACTTGTGGCCGATGATCAGACGCCGCTCGTGCTGATTATCGACGACGAAGACGTGGAGCAGGCCGTGCGCGATCTGGTCCGCATCGGTTATGACCGCATCGAAGCCTACGCCACCCCGGAAACGCTCGTGCGCTACTTCAACGAGGGCGGCGCTCGGGCTTCCATCCCGATGATCACGTTCGAAGACGTCGTCCGCCTGCGCGAACGACCAGACGTGGCCGTGCTGGACGTGCGCTATGCTTCGGAATACGAAGTTAGCCACATCCCCGGCGCCCTCAACGCCTCCTATACCCGGCTGCCGGAACACCTCGACCGCATTCCGAAGAATCGGACGCTGCTTGTGCATTGCGTTACGGGTGGACGGAGCGCGGCGGCTGCCTCGTTCCTGGCAGCGCAGGGCTACCGCGTACAGTACGTCGCGGACGACTTCGCCACCTATCAGCGGATCGGACCGGTGGAAAGCGGTCAGCCCGTTACAGCCTGACACAACACTGCCCGGACCTTCCCCCGACTGGATGCCCCGCCTGTGCGGGACAGGGATGGGGAAGGTTGCACCTGCGTCTTGCAGCAACGACAATGTGCCCGTAACCATGTGGATTGCATTGACTGGGGCGCTGCTGGTGGGGCTTTCATTGGGCCTGTTGGGCTCAGGCGGAAGCATTCTCACAGTGCCCGTGCTGGTTTATTTGGTGGGCGAAGCCGACAAGGTGGCCATCGCAGAAAGTCTGGGTATTGTGGCGGCCATTGCGGCGGCTGGCGCACTACCCTACGCCCGCCAGCGCACGATCGACTGGCGTAGCGTGCTGTTTTTCGGCATACCGGGTATCGTAGGCACCTACGGTGGCGCCTGGCTCTCACGCTTTGTGTCGGGACCAGTGCAGCTCGTCCTGTTTGCCGCTGTGATGCTGCTGGCTGCCGTGCTCATGTATCGCCGAAGCGTACCCCGACCGGCACCAAACACACCCAGCGCAGGGGGGGTGACCATTGCCGCCCAGAAGCACGCCGCCTGGAAGATTATGCTTGAAGGCATCAGTGTAGGTGTGCTTACCGGACTGGTGGGCGTTGGTGGCGGCTTTCTGATCGTGCCGGCGCTCGTGCTGCTAGGCGGGCTCGACATGCGCCGGGCCGTCGGCACCAGCCTGGTCATCATCGCACTCAAAAGTGTGGCCGGCTACTTAAAGTACCTCGACGTACTGGCCGACCTGGGGCTGGCCGTCAACTGGGAGGTGGTGGGGCTATTTGCCGTCGTGGGTATCGCTGGATCGTTTGCCGGTAACTGGATCGGTGGACGCATCCCACAGCACCGGCTGCAGCGCGGCTTTGCCGTGTTCCTGGTTGTCATGGGTTTATGGATCTTCTATCAGAACCTTAACGTGCTGACGGGTTAATATTTTCAACACTTTGTTTTTTTCAAGCTAAACCAAAAAAACCATGTCGCTTCCAGAATTCTTCCAGAAAGAAGTCATCGAAAAAAGCCACGAAAAGCCCGTGGTGGTGGACTTCTGGGCGCCCTGGTGTGGCCCCTGCCGCATCCTCGGGCCGGTGCTTGAAAAGTTGGCCCGAGAAAGCAAAGGGGCCTGGCGCCTGGTAAAGGTCAATACGGATCAGCACCCCGAACTGGCCATGCACTATGGCGTGCGGGGCATCCCGACCGTCAAGCTGTTCCGCAGTGGCGAGGTGGTGGACGAGTTCGTGGGCGCGCTGCCGGAGCCGGCCGTTCGCCGCTGGCTTCAGCAGCACGTGCCGGAGCCAAGCGCATCTTAAACCCTGAGCGACTGGATATGCGTGCTTTCGTGTTAATAGCCGTGCTGTTGCTGGCCGCCTGCGGGCAGGAGCCTGCATCGGAAGGACCGCCCGCGGCAGCCCGGCAACAGGTGGAAGAAGCAATCCGGGCGCTCGATGCCCTGCGGGCCGGACTGGCCCAAACCATCACGGCCAGCGAGACGATCAACGAGGCCACGTTCAACCGCGTCTGCCGACCTGTTGGCCAGCAGGCGCGGCAACTGGGCGAAACAAACGGTTGGATCGTGCAGCAACTGGCCGTGAAGTACCGGAACCCGGCGCATCGGCCCGACTCCCAGGCGGCCGCGCTGTTTGCCCGCTTCGAGGCCGAGCCTGCGCTCGACAGCCTCTGGGTCCGCGCTACCTGGAGCGGCACGCCGGGATGGCGTTACCTGCGCCGCATCACGGTCCGGCCTCAGTGCCTGGCCTGCCACGGCCCGCGTGACCAACGCCCTGCCTTCGTCATCCAGAACTACCCCAACGACCGGGCCTACGACTTCCAACCCGGCGACCTGCGCGGCCTCTACAGCGTCTTCGTGCCGGATTCGCTGCTGCAGACCTCTTTCTAAGACGGTCCAACAGGAACCTGGGACGCATCCTATCTACTGTCTTTTGAAACCATCCGTACCAAAAACAACCATGTGGACACGCCTGCTGGAATTGCTGACGCGAACAGCTGAAACGCACGACGTGCTCCGGCCAGAGGTCTTTCTGCACCGTCGACGCCCCGATGATGTGGTGATCGACGTACGCACCCCAGAGGAATTTGATCAGGGACATTTGGAAGGAGCACTCAACCTCGATCTGATGGCGCCCGATTTCCACGAAAAGATTACCCGGCTTGATCCGGGCCGCACGTATTATCTTTACTGCCGCTCCGGCAATCGAAGCGGTCAGGCTACCCGATGGCTACGCGCGCGTGGCTTAGCGGCCTACAACATCGGTGGGCTGGAAGACCTGGCCCGCGCCGGTGCGTCTATCGTTCAATGAAAACAGCCACCATGCCATGAAGACCCGTACCATCTTGCTGCTGACCCTGCTACTTGGGGTCACCGCCTGCACGACCGAACGCACCGAGGTACCGCAAACCACCATGGCCGCAGTGGCCGATACGACGGCAATCGTACGCCTCACGGCCGAGGAGTTTCTGGCCCGCTACACGCCGGAGGCCGTCATGATCGACGTGCGCACGCCGGAAGAGTTCGCCCAGGGCCACCTGAAGGGGGCACTGAACATCAACGTGCAGGCGCCCGACTTTCGGGAGCAAATCCAGACGCTTGGGCTGGATCCAGATCGGCCTGTCTATCTCTACTGCCGCTCCGGTCGCCGGAGCCAACGGGCCGCCGAGATACTGCGCGAGATGGGCTTCCGCCAACTCTACAACATTGGCGGCTTCGAGGACCTGGCCCGCGCCGGCGCCGACGTAGAACGTTAACGGTTGGCTTTCGCCTCGCTCAGAGAAACAGCGCCACCGACAGCATGTGCATCGGCGGAAGGCTGGCGTGTTCGAGTTGGATGGTATAGCCGGCCTGGAAAGGCAGGTTGCCGAGCCGCGCGGACAGTGCAAAACCCAGCGCCGGTTGCCAGCCGCCGGCTTCGGGCAGGCGGCCGATGCGGTCCAGCCCACCCAGCAGTGTAAATGCCTCGCTGAGCCAATAGGTAGCGCCCAGTCGAAGCTGACCGCCCCGCACCCAACGCCGCTCGGAGACCAGCGCCTCAAGTGGAGTGTCGCCCACGAGCTGTACCCGCCGCTGCCGCACCTCAACGGACGTAAACGACGCCTCGTACTCGCCCAGCAGCCGAAGCCGCCCGGCCAGCGCCGACCAAGAAGCTCCCAGCCGCACGCGCGCCGGAAAACGATCCGACGTAGTGCTGCCCTGCTGCGGGCCATAGAGATCCGATGTGTTCCAGGTATAGCGGGCCAGCAGATCGTCGAGGGCAAGCCCGAGGTATAGCGTTTCAGAGGCGCGGTAGAGCAGCCCCAGATCGAGCGCGATGCTTTGCACCGGCCGTAGCCCTTCGAACAGATCCGCCCGGAAAAACTGCAGGCCAGCTCCCAGCGTGAGCCGATTGCTCACCTGCGTGCCAAAGGCCACCAGCAGCGCATACTCGTCCGTGCTGTAGGTCTGTGTGTGATAGCCGCTGGCATCGCGTCCGTCGATGTTGCGCACCCCTGCGTGTCGGAGCACAACCGCAATGCCCGCACGTGGCGGCATACGCGTAGCCAGCTCGGCACTCTGCAACTCGCGATCGAGCGCCATGAACGCCGTGCTGAGGGCTAGCACGGGCCGCTCGGTAAACACGGCCAGCGCCGGATTGTAGTAGGCGGCGGCCCCTTCTACGTCGGCCACCAGGGCCTGTCCGAGCGCCAGCGCCCGCGCATCGAGCCCCATTCGGGCAAAGACGCCCGCTTCTTGTGCCTGGGCCGCGAGGGCCCAGCTCAGCACGATCAGCAGCGCGATCCGCTTCATTCGATCACCAGAATTTTGCCCCAGTAGGTGGCCGATCCCGTCTCTACCGCATAGAAATACACGCCGTTGGCCACGCGCACGCCGCGGGCGTCGAGCCCGTCCCAGATCACCTCGTGCGGGCCGGCCGATTGCGTCCCCTCGAAGAGCGTACGCACGCGCCCGAGGCCAAAGTCGAACACGTGCACGCGCACCGTGGTCGAGCGGTCCAGTTCGTAGCGAATGCGCACAAACGCGTCGAGTGCGGGCGAGAACGGGTTCGGGTAGGCATAGGTATCGACGCGAGGAACGGCCGGCGAGGGATTATCGGGCCGAAGCGGCACGTCGGCCCGGAACAGCTGCCAGGTGCGGCCGCCGTCGTCGCTGCGAAGCAGACCGTCGGAGGTTCCAATCCACAGATGCGAGCGCGTCACAGCCACGGCCAGCACGCGCACATCAGGCCGCACCATGCGGTTGGAAGCGGGATCGTAAAAGTCGCGGATGGTCCGCCAGGTGCGCCCTTGATCCGTCGAAACGAACAGCCCGTTGTCGCCCGCAGCATAGACGGTATCGCCCCAGAAGGCAAAGTCGTTGATGCGTTCGCCCAGCAGCACCTGTTGGAAGGTGCGGCCGCCGTCGGCCGTACGCGTGATGCCGAACGTCTCGCCGGGGATGGCACCGGCGGGCCGCGTGGCAAACCACAGCACGCGCTGGCCGTTAGGCCGCAGCTGCTCGCCGATGGCCACGATCCAGTTGCCGGTGGGCGCGTTGGGCCGACCGTCGTTGAAGAAGCGATCCCAGCTCAACCCGCCATCCACCGAGCGGTTAATCCCGCCGGCCGTGCCGGCCCAGACGATGCCGTCGCCGTCCACGTGCACGGCAAAGGCGAAGTAGTTGTCGTAGCGGTCCAGCGCGCTAACGGGCGGCGCCACCCGAAAGGAGTAGGGTTGCTCGGGACGAAGCGCATCGAGCGTGTCGGGTGGAAGTACAGCCCGATGCCAGGTGCGGCCGAAGTCGTCCGAGTAGCGCAGGCCACCGTACCAGCTCGCCGCCCAGAGCCGGCCACGTTGTCGATCGTAGGCCAGGTCGAACGTCGTGGTGAGCTGCCGAGAGACGACCGGTTCGGCTGGAAGCCGCGAAACGCCGTAGATGATGACCGTATCGGTGGGGGCGTCGAGCGGTGGAAAGCGAAAGCTCCACGTGCGGCCGCCGTCGGTGGAAAAGATCAGCCCTACAGCCTCAAACACGTCGTCGTCCACGCCATCGCCGTTGAGATCGGCCTGGTAGCGCGTGCCCAGGCTGGCCCAAATCGTGTCGCCCACCACCAGCAGCGCATAGACGCGTCCGCGTCCCTGCGTGATCGAATCGACGTCGGCCCGGTACCAGGTCTGTCCTCCATCGAAGGTTAGGTCCAGGCGCGGTCCCACCCAGAGCGAATCGCCTCGGACCGACAGGTTGCTCACGAAGTTTTCGGCAATGCCCGGCACCGGGATCAGCTCGGCCACGCGTCGGTTCCAGTCGGCCTTCGACTGCGCCCACCCGTCGCCGAACGCCAGGCTTAGCAGCAGCCCCATCCAGAAGAGCCTTTTACTCCACAACCACATGGCGACGTACCTCCTCGCTGGTGAGTCCGGTTCGATCGATAGCCTGAAAGGCGAACGTATAGGTGCCTGGCATATTGTCGCTGGCCAGCAAAAGCGTCATGGTGAACAGCCCGTCGCCGGCCACCGCATCCCCGCTGTTGGGGATGCCACCGCAGATGCCCTTACCCCCGTCGTCGCACAGCAGGATCGGCGCCCCGTTATTGACGCGCAGCTCCACACGGAGAATGTTTTCCAGGCCGTCGGGGTCCGACACCCGCGCCCCCAGCTGGAAAATGACAGGTGGCTCGCCAGGTGCCGGGCGTCGGAGCGTGTCGGGTACCTGCACCGCTGCAATTACGGGCGGGCCACCGGTGGCCCAGAACCAGAGCGTGCCGCGCACCTGGTTGCTCAGGCGCTCTTCGTCGTCCACAGCATAGACGAGCACGGTGTAGGGGCCCACCTGCGCTCGGTGCAGCCGGAGCGTCGTTTCACCTGCATACCGATCCGCACCGGTTGCTTCCAGCGTGCCTGTAGCTACTGGCTTGGTGGTGTTCAGCGGGGCCTGCACAACGAACGCCACGCGGGCAATCCGACCGTCCGGATCGCGCGCCGTCACCGTTAGTGAAAGCGGGATGAGCGCGGTGTCGCCCCGGATTTGCTCCGCCAGCAGTCCGTTAAAATCGACCGAATCTGGCGCAAAAGACAGGTCCGAGACCACTGGCGGCCGTCCCTCCAGCGAAGGGGCACCCGGCAGCGTATCGCACCCCCAGAGCAATCCGCCCGCAAGTCCCAGCAACCAGAAGACGTGTCGCATCGACACCGCTCCGTACGTCTGTTCAGCAGCCTGCGTGGTACCGAAGCGTCATAGGCTCGGGCGGATCTTTTTTGCAAAGATAAAAAACGGCATGCTTCGGCGCATCATCAGATCAGGTACAGCGGACGAATGCTGAAGCAGAGCCCCAAAATCACGATGGCCGCCCAGCCCAGCGTCCGTTGCGTATGTGAAAGTGGCACCCGGTACCAGACAGGCGGGTGATCGACCCGGATCAGATACAGAATGATCAGGCTCCAGAGAAACCAGCCGCTGTGCCCCATCCAGCCAACGAAGCCGGCCATGCGAGGTGCCAGCGCGGCCAGCACCATCAGACCCAGCAATACAGGCGCCACGATGCGGTGGTCGCCCTCGAACAACCGATGCAGGTACAGGTAGAGCACCAGGGCCAGACCAAACCAGGCGGCCGGCTCCAGCCACCAGATGCCTTCCTGCAACAGGGGCGGGAGCGTCTCCAGGGCAAAGCCGATCGTGGCCGACACGAGCAGCAACAGGACGAAGGCGCGGGCCAACCGTCGGTGCCAGCGGCGTCCAAACAGCGCGTAGAGCACATGCCCACCGTCGAGCTGGCCTACCGGCAACAGGTTCAGTGCCGTAAAGAACAGCCCCAGCCAGGCGGCAAACAGGGTGGGATAGTGGTATAGCTCGTACATGGGCGGCACGTTCGGGAAAAAGCAGGCCAGCGTATCAAACAGCAACGTGTGTCCCAGCACGAGCGTGACGCTTGCCGGATCTTCGGAGGGCAGCGGCGCGGGTGGAAAGCGTCCATGCGCCAGGATATAAGCTTTGAGCGCCTCGTGGCCAGGAACGTCCAGCAGGTAGGTGGGCGGGGGGAGCGTCAGCAGGGCATAAAACAGCACGATAAGCGCCACAACAAACCCGGCCAGTGGTCCGGCCACTCCGATATCAAATAGCGCGCGCGTGTCGGGAATCGGTTCCCGGATGCGAATGACGGCCCCGAACGTCCCGATCCCGTTGAAGGGAAACGGTATGTAGTAGGGCAGCGTGGCATCGATCCGGTGGTGGCGAGCGGCCAGGTAGTGCCCAAACTCGTGCACGGTCAGGATCAGTAGCAGCGGCAGACTGAAGCGCAGCCCGTCGGCCAGCAGCGCACCGTATCCCACCCGTTCGTAGAGCAGCCAGCGGCCAGCCCAGTCGGGCCAGGTCAGCGCTGTCGAAAGCAGCGTCAGCACGAACAACAGCAGGTGGAGCCATACCCGTTGCGGTCGCCGAGGGGGTGCCTCGACCGCTTCACGCCACCGGATGCCAGGAGTCGGCTCCAAAGGTATCTCCGGCTTTGTTCAACATCGACCCGCTCATACGATCTGACCGCCCAAAAGCTTCCCTGCGCTCAGCGCAGCGCCGCCAACCCAGCTTCGATGCGTCGCATGGCCTCGGCCAGGTTCTCCATCGATGCGGCATACGAGATGCGTACGCCGTTCGGATCGCCAAAAGCCAGGCCAGGTACCAGCGCCACGTGGCACTGCTCCAGCAGGTACAGGCAGAGCGATTCGCTATCGGTGATCGTCTGGCCATCCGGCGTGCGCCGCCCGTAGAAGGCCGACACCTGTGGAAAGAGATAGAACGCCCCTTCCGGTTTCGGGCAGGTGATGCCTTCGATAGCCTGCAGCCGCTCCAGTACGAAGTCGCGCCGCTGTCGAAAGGCGGCCACCATCTCGCGGATCGGCCCCTTGTCCATCTGCAGCGCGGCCAGCCCGGCCCGCTGCGAGATGCTACAAGGCGCCGAGGTGAACTGACTCTGCACCTTGGCGGCCGCTTTGACAATGGGCCGCTCGGCCGCCAGGTAGCCCAATCGCCACCCCGTCATGGCGAACCCCTTTGAAAAGCCGTTCACCGTGATCGTCCGCTCTTTCATACCGGGCAGGCTCGCAAACGACACGTGCTTTGCGTCGAACAGGATGTACTCGTAGATCTCGTCCGAAAGCACATAGACGTGCTCGTGGCGACACAGCACGTCGGCCAGCGCCTCCAGTTCTTCGGGCGCGTAGACCGTCCCCGTCGGATTCGATGGCGAGCAGAGAATCAGCAGCCGCGTGCGTTCGGTGATGGCCGCCTCCAGTTGCTCTGGCGTCAGCCGGTAGCCAGTCTCGACCGAGGTGGGCAGAATAACCGGCGTGGCTCCGGCCAGCCGGACCATCTCGGGGTAGCTGACCCAGTAGGGCGCCGGGATCAGCACTTCGTCCTCGGGCCGGCAGAGCACCTCAATAGCCATTGCTACAGCCTGCTTGGCCCCGTTCGTACAGAGAATCTGGTCCGGCTCATAGGTCAGCCCGTTCTCCTCAGCCAGCTTGCGACAGATGGCCTCGCGGAGTTCGAGCATGCCCGCATTTTCGGTGTAGCGCGTAAAGCCTTCCCGGATGGCCTGAATAGCAGCCTCGGCGATAGGCGCCGGCGTGTTGAAGTCCGGCTCACCGGCACTCAGACCGATGACCGGCTTGCCTTCGCGACGCAACTGCTTGGCCCGCGCCGTCATGGCCAGCGTGGCCGACGGTTGCATAGCCATCACTCGAGGGTTGAACGCATCGAGCTGCAGCGACATGGACGCTCCCGATTGGATGCAGAAATTTTTACCGCAAAGATTTGTACGGAAAGTTAAACGCAAAACGTACTGGCTTCAACGGGCTGCGCGTTTCTTCCGCAGCGCTTCAACAACGGGAGGCGGCACAAACAGGCTCACGTCGCCCCCCCAGCGATGGATCTCACGCACGATTGAGGAGCTGATCATCGCGTATTCTTCGGAGGTCATCAGGAAAACCGTTTCCAGCTCGGGATAAAGGCGGCGGTTGGCAAAGGCCATGCGAAATTCGTATTCAAAGTCGCTCACCTGACGCAGTCCGCGCACCAGTGCCGTGGCGCCTCGTGCCCGCGCGTGATCGACCAGCAGCCCCTCGAAGGCCACCACCTCGACACGGTCCAGGTGTGCCGTGCACTGGCGGATCAATGCACAGCGTTCTTCGATGGAAAAAAGCGGTTCCTTGCCGACGTTAACGGCCACGGTTACCTCCACCCGGTCGAAGATTCGAAGCGCGCGCTCGACAATATCGAGGTGGCCGTAGGTGAACGGATCAAACGAGCCGGGGTAGAGGGCCAGGCGTTCGCGCATGAGCATCAGCGCTCGACGGGTTGCGGACGAAACACGGAGACGGTCGTGCGGCCGTAGCGCCGGCTGGTATCCAGATGCGGATGCTCCTCAAAGTTATGGCGCTTGTCGTGCTCAAGCACGAACAGGCCATGCGGTTTTAGATGAGGAAACGCCAGCTCCGGAAGCCGAGGCAGCTCGGGCAGATCGTATGGCGGATCGGCCAGGATCAGGTCGAACGGCGGCCCACTGTAGCGGCGCAGGTACTCGACAGCATCGCCCCGAATGAACGCGCAGGCTTCCTCAACACCCAGAGCCCGCGCATTTTCCCGAGCGCAGACCAGCACCGGTCCCTGCAACTCGACAAACGTAACGGCCACTGCACCCCGGCTGATCGCCTCCAGTCCAAGCGCACCGGTACCTGCAAACAGATCGAGGACGTCAGCCCCCTCAAGGTCCATTCGGCTTTCGATCAGATGGAAAAGCGACTCGCGGGTGCGATCGGTGGTGGGTCGAGTCAGATGTCCTTTTGGAGCCCGTAGCGTCTTGCGGCGGAATCGTCCGGCAATGATCCGCATGGCGACGTCTCCTCCCTCAGGTTAAGGCAATCCCAATGCAGGGCACGTACGCCACGGCTTCTGTTGGGTTCAGCGCATTCGGATCCAGGGTGGTCAGCACCAAGGGATTGAGTAGGATGGGCTCCACGGGAAACAACAACTGAAGTTGCTCCGATAGCGTGGCAGGCACCCTGGTGCCATAGAGCGCCACCTGCTCGACCATGACCGCACTCAGACCGAGCCGATGCAACAGCGTCATGCAGAAATAGGCCACGTCTTCGTTTCCGGGTGCAAAGTGGCTCAGGTGCCAGTGGCCCCGGCGGCAGAGCGTAAACTCTGTATGCGTCTCGTAGCAACCGATGGCCAGCGCGACTTCGGGCGACACCTCAGGCTCTGGAGCGGGCAGACGCCGCAGTGCTTCGGCTGCCCCGGCCGTGCTGAGCCGGATGTGGTATCGGTTGCAGGGGGCCTGTTGCAGCACACGTTCCAGATGGGCCTGCACGTGACGGGGCAGTACGAGCACCTGGTACCAGCGCGCTCGTTCGTCTTCCGGAAGCGCCTGGTGCATGCCGGGCTCAGCGTGCAGGTGTAATGACTCGGCGGGTTGGCCGGTGATCCAGGTGGCTTCGGCGAGCAGGCGGCCGCGCAATACGTCCGGCTCGAGTGTCTCGGGCTGCAGGCTGACAAAGGCCGTCACGCCATGCGAAGGGTGCAGGGCCACGTTCAACTCATCAGCGACCAGGCCAGCCAGCACGTCTCGCAAGGCTTCGCCCACGATGTCCAGGTAGCGCGGCGCCTCGGCCTGCAGCTCGTCCACCACGCCAAAGTCGAAGTCGCAGCTTCCCAGTCGCAGAAGCTGGTAACGATCGCCACGTCGTTCCAGCTCGACGTAGCGCAGCACCGCGTCATGCAGCTCAATTCCCGCCTGGGCCCGGGCTTCCATATGCCACCGCTCCTGGCCGCCTGCGAACGGCCTTATTCCCAACTGGCCGCGTTCAGCTTGGTAACGTCCGGCTCCAGCGAACCGATATGATCATCCGAAGCCGGATCCTTGAGGTAGTAGATTTCTACGCGTCCCGTATCGTTGACCACGTACTCAAATTTCCCACCACGAGGCGAGTAGATGAGCGAATCCAGGATAAAGCCAGGCCCGAAAATGCTGTCGGTTTTGGCCATGATGAACGAGTCCTGGCGGATCCAGGCCACCAGTGAATCGAGCGTCGGAGGATAGTGATCGTACAGCAATTCGTACCGAATAAGGGCTGTGCGGATATCGCTCATGCGGTCGCGCGTTAGGCGCGTCAGTTGCTGCTCGCGCCGCACTGCCTCGTAGGGCTCGGTGATCGACCGGTACAGGTAATATGCCAGAATCAGGATCACCACACCCAATACAATCTGCAGAACAATGCGCGTAATTTGACCACGGGTAGCCATGCGTCGCGTGCTCCTCTGATGGCTGAATCGTTCGACAGTAAATCAAAAAAAGCGACATGGGAGGCCATGTCGGCTCCGAAAATACAGGAAGCGCCCACGAAATGCAACCACTTTCTTTTCACGGGGACGCGTTTTCGACAGCTTTGCAACCCGTCTGCATACGCTCCGGTTTAAAGGGCCGGTCTGTAAAAACGAACGCGCGTTGCCGTGACCCGTCTGCTTGTCAACATCGACCATGTAGCCACGCTACGCAATGCCCGGCGCGAAACGTTCCCCGACCCGGTGCAGGCGGCCGTCTTGTGCGAGCTGGCCGGCGCCGACGGCATTGTCTTTCACCTCCGGGAAGATCGGCGGCACATTACCGACCGCGACGTCTTCCGTCTGAAGGAAGTTGTGCAGGGCAAGCTGGACTTTGAGCTGTCTACCCATGAAGAAATTGTGTCTATCTGCTGTCAGGTACGACCGCACCTGGCCACGCTGGTCCCCGAGCGCAGGGAAGAGGTGACCACCGAAGGAGGGCTGGACGTGCGCGCCAATCGATCCCGCCTGCAGGAGGTCATTCCTCGTCTGTTCGACGCTGGCATCGAGGAGGTGGCCCTGTTTGTCGATCCGGATCCCCGCCAGATCGAAGCAGCCTATGCGGTGGGTGCCAACGCCATCGAACTGCACACAGGCGACTTTGCCAATGCCCCCACCGAAGCGGCCCGTCGCGCCGAGGCCGAAAAATTGGCCGCTGCGGCCCGCATGGCACACGAGCTGGGCCTGCAGGTTCATGCCGGACACGGCCTCAACTACCACAACTATCCCCTTTTTCGCGAAACCGTCCCCCACGTCCATGAGGTGTCGATCGGTTTTGCCATCATCGCCCGAGCCGTGCTCGTGGGTCTGGAAACTGCCGTGCGCGAAATGCGTCGGCTCGTGAAGGGCTACTGATGATATATGCCATGAAACCGGAAAAAACACCATCGCACCCCTCGCTCCTGATCGATCCCGCGCAGCTTCCGCCTGAGCATCGAAGCGGCTACGTGGCCATTGTGGGCAAGCCCAACGTGGGCAAAAGTACGCTGATGAATGCCCTGCTCGGCCACAAGCTGTCGATCGTTACGCCCAAACCGCAGACGACCCGCCATCGCGTTCTGGGTATCCTTTCGGGCGACACCTACCAGATCATCTTCCTGGACACCCCCGGCGTGCTCAAAAAGGCCCGCTACCGGCTCCACGAACACATGCTTCGCACCGTGGATCGCGCCGTGGCCGACGCCGATCTGGTACTGTTCATGGCCGAAGCCACGCAGAAGGCGCCCGATACCATCAGCCTGGGCCATCTGGGCAATCGTCCGGCCATTCTGGTCCTTAATAAAATGGACCTGGTGCGTAACCAGGAGCAGGTGCTACCCCTTGTAGACGCCTACGTGAAGCTGCATCCATTCGAGACGGTAGTGCCGATCTCGGCCCTGGCCGGCTACAACCTCGACGTGCTGCTCAGAGAAATCATCCATCGTCTGCCGCCCAACCCGCCGTTTTATCCCAAAGATCAGCTCAGTGAGCATCCGGAGCGCTTCTTTGTGGCCGAGATCATCCGGGGGAAGATCTTCGAGCAGTTCCGCGAAGAGATTCCTTACGCCGCCCAAGTCAACATTGTGGACTACAAGGAGCGGCCGGAAGGTAAGGATTTCATCGACGCAGAGATCATCGTCGAGCGTCCCACCCAGAAAGCCATTCTGATCGGCAAGGGCGGACAGGCGCTCAAGCGGCTGGGCACGGCAGCCCGGCAGGAGATCGAGGCGTTCCTGGGGCGGCCGGTTTACCTGCAGCTGCACGTCAAGGTGCGCGAGGACTGGCGCAACCGCGACCGACTACTACGTTCCTACGGCTACTGAGCGATGGTTTCGGCCCCGACCAGGTGCACGCCCAGCCCGACCGCTACGGTTTCTTGCAGCGACTCCGGGACGAATGCGCGCTCGATCCGGTGCATCGAAAAGCTCCGGCGACGGGGATAGGTGCGGCGCAGTTCCAGGAAGCGTTCAGCTCGTCGCTCCGGCGTGCCGTTTTGCATGACGATCCGAAAGCGGGCATCGTCAGCCGCAATGTCGTACATCTGGCGTACCAGCTCGGCGAGCCATTGCGTTTCAGACAGCCGAGGGTCGGGTGGGATCAGCTCCAGCCGATCGCCGGGCTGAGGTTGCAGCAGCTCACTGTCGTCTGCCCGCAGGGGCAGGTTCAGATACCGGGCCAGGGCTTCGGCCAGCATGAGCGTGGCCCACACCTTACCATCGTAGGAGTGCCCGGCGATATGTGGCGTGGCAATGTCCACGCAGGCGATCAGTTCCGGATCGGGCGCCGGTTCATTTTCCCAGACGTCCAGCACCACCGCCTGCGGACGCCCCTGCCGTCGGGCCTCCAGCAGGGCCTGGCCGTCTACGACAGCCCCCCGGGACGTGTTCAGCAGCCAGGCTGACGGACGCATACGGCTCAGCGCCGCCGCGTCGATCAGGTGGTAGGTGGCGTGCGGACCGGTGCGCGTCAGTGGCACGTGTAGCGTTACGATGTCGGCTTCGGCCAAGATGGTATCGAGCGGCACGAAGTCGGCATGGCCGATCTGCTCAGCCAGTGGTGGATCGCAGCAGAGCACTTCCAGACCCAGGGCAGGCAACTGCCGAGCCAGCCGCCCCCCAACGTGGCCGCAACCGACGATGCCGACCACTCTGCCCCGCAGCGATACCTTCCGACGTACAGCCAGCTCCAGCAGCGCCGCCAGCACGTACTCGACGACGGCGTCTGCATTAGCCCCAGGGGCATGGGCGAACGCAATGCCTCGTTTCTGCAGATAGCCCGAATCGACGTGATCAATTCCGCTGGTGGCCGATCCTACGAATTGCACGCGGCTGCCTTCCAGTAGGGCCGCATCGACGCGGGTCACGCTACGCACCAGCAACACGTCGCAATTGCGCACCGTAGCCAACGTGATCTGACCGGCGGGCAACGACCGCACGACCCCAACCCCCCTAAAAACCTCATGCACAAAGGGGATGTTTTCGTCGGCAACGATGCGCAAGGGGCGCTGCAGCCCGGGGTGCAACAACATGGGTCCGGCCACCTCTTGCAATCGTTTAAAGGTACGAAGGAAATGCCCTGAACGCCAGAGGATTATCGGCACAGGTTTTGAGAAAAGAGCTGCAGGCATTCACTGGATTTTCACTACATGCTCACTGATCCTTGGCATTTAGCGAAACCCTTGACGCGTTGCGTCATTAGTGCCGACAATGGCTGCCGGGTCGTCAACAGGCAGAATTAATCGCAGCCGCGGGCTGTCTGGCTGTTGACGACTCGGCTTGTTTTATGAACCAACCCGGTACGACGATGAGACGCAGGCGAACAGCAGAGATCCTGCTGACACTGCTCCTGATGATGACCGGCGTTCTGGCGTTACATGCGAACCTGTTGATGAGGGATACAACGTCCCTAACCGATGCGGAGACAACGTCTGTATTTACAGAGCTAGACTCGCTGCAGACGATTCGGGCGCACCTAGTGCGACTGGGTGCTCGCCGGCTGCCGCCGGTGCCACCCGAAGCAATCGATACGGAGACGCTCTGGCTGGCACGCGTCATCTACTCCGAAACAAAGCGCCCCGAAGAGATGGAGTTGGTGGCTTGGGTAGTCCGCAACCGGGTTGAGACACAGTATCGCGGAAAGACCACCTATCAAGACGTGGTACTCGATCCGTTCCAGTTCAGTGCCTTCATCCCTTATAACCCGCGCCGACATTACTACATGCGGCTGACGCCCTATTCCAGGACGCCTGGCTGGCAGCAGGCGCTTAGCATCGCCTACTATGTGCGCTTTGCGGATACAACACACCGACCGTTTTCCATTCGCACGCGCCATTTTTATAGCGAGCAATCTATGACCGGCCGCCTGCTACCCATCTGGGCCGAAGGCGTCCAACCCGTGCAGCTAACGCGCTACCGGGTAGACCCTCGGCGCTTACGGTTTTACGAAGATATCTCCTGAGATATAGTCCCACTTTCCGTAACTTTTGAAGGCCTGCACCCTGCGGTGCGGGCCTTCTTTATTCCAACAGCAGACCTTTCGGACTCCCCATGCTGCGACGCCTGACGCTGCTTGTCCTGGTCATTCTCCTGCTGATACCGGCCTGCCGGCAGACTGAACCCGAACCGGAAATCGTCCAATATCCACGCGAAGGGCTTTTCATACCCGAACCGCCGCCCGAGTACCGGGCCGAGGGTATCCGGATCGCGACGCTCAACACGTTTTTCCTGTTCGACGGCTACGGCGACGAAGGCCAGGCCGACTTCCCACATAAGGGCAACCCCGAAGCAGCGCGCCGCCACCGCGCACGCATTGCACAGGTGCTGCGCATGATCAACGCGGACCTCGTCGTCCTGCAGGAGGTGGAACATGAAGAGGTGCTCCGACGCATGGTGACCGAAGACCTGCCCGATATGAACTACGAGGTCCACTTCGTACAGGGACACGATACATTCACCGGGCAAGATGTAGCCGTGCTGTCCCGCCTTCCCGTCGAAAAGATTGGCCGCACCGAGGAGCGTGTGCCGGTAGTGGGCACCAACGATACCTACGGCGTAAGCAAAAACATCTGGGTTCGGCTCTACCTTGGCGATCTGCCCACCACAATCATTGGCGTGCACTTTCTGGCCCAGCCAGACGATCCGCGTCGCAAACCCCGCCGTGAAGCCCAGGCCGAGGTCATCCGCCGGCTGGTTGAACGCGAACTGGCCGCCGGACGCGCCGTGGCCGTGCTCGGCGACTTCAACGACTACGACGAGTCGATCCCTGACCTGAATGGCCACCGGCCCATCACCCGCACGCTGGCGCTGATCAAAGCGGCTGGTCCAGACCCCAATGACGACCTCTACAACGTGATGGCTGAAGTACCACAACCCGACCGCTTCACCGTCTTCTACGACGCCGACGAGGACCGGCAGGTGGAATGGCCGGAGCTGGCCGCCATCGACCACGTCCTGCTTTCGCCCCAGCTCCGCGCCCGTCTGCGCGAAGTGCACTACGTGCAGGCTTACGACCCGCGCACCGTCACCGACCACTTTCCCATAGTGATCACACTGGCCCCCCGCTGAAAAAAGCCGCCCCGACGTCGGGGCGGCCTCCTCCAAAATATGCGCTGGCTTACAACGCCACCCCTATCCGCAGCATCACCACGTTTAGGTGCTGGCGGGCATCGGGACTGATCTCAACCCCGGCCACCTCGAACCCATCGGTAAACCCTGTCACCCCGAACGTGTACTGCAGCTCCGGATAGAGTCGGAGTCCCAGCAGGTTCACTTCCACCCCTACACCCAGACTACCGGCCAGGCTGAATTCCTTCAGGTTGTCTTTGATCTCTTCGTCAGCTCCAGACGGAAAGCGCAGTACTGGACCAGCCATCAGGTACGGCGTCAGCAACGGCAGCGTCATCCGGTAGCGTACGTCGACGGGAATCTCCAGCAGGGACACATCAAATCCTTCTGGTACCGGTTGACCGTCAAGATCTTCTCGAAAACCCTGATACAGGGTGCCGGCGTCCATATAACGCAATCCGGGGCGAATGGCTATCGGCCCCAGCGGCAGATCGAACCAAATGGCCACGTGCCAGCCCTGGCTGTTGTCGAATGTGGCCCGGGTGTCGCCAACTTTGATGTCGCTGAGCTGGTTGAAGTTGAGTCCCACCGAAGCGCCCAGTTGCGCCTGTGCGGTGGTCGGTAACGTGAGCAGCAGCACAAGCAACCCATACGGAAAAAGGTGCACAGCTACCGTCTGTTTGACCATAAGCTTTCCCGTTCCAGTTTAGTGAATGGTTACGTCGGTGGTGCAACCTGAACCCTTGTGTTGGGTTCATGCTAGCACGCCGCCTTAAGCAAATACCACCCGCCATCCCTATGCGCATCGGAATTTCCTGCTACCCGGTCTACGGAGGCAGCGGCGTGGTGGCCACCGAGCTAGGCAAAGCCCTGGCCGCCCGCGGCCACGCGATACATTTTATCGCATACTCCATGCCGTTTCGCCTCGGGCACATCACCGAGCACATCTACTTTCACGAAGTGAACGTCAATACCTACCCGCTTTTCGAGTATCCACCCTACGACCTGGCCCTGACCAGCAAGATGGTGGATGTGGTCAAATACGAAAAGTTAGACCTACTGCACGTCCACTACGCGATCCCACACGCCACCAGTGCTGTCCTGGCCCGTCAGATTCTGGAAAAACAGGGCATCTATGTGCCAGTTATCACCACGCTGCACGGCACCGACATCACGATCGTGGGACAGGACCCGTCGTTTAGCCCGGTGGTCACCTATTCGATCAACGAATCGGACGGCGTCACGGCCGTTTCCGAATATTTGCGTCGCGAAACACTCACGCACTTCGAAATCACCTGTCCTATCGAGGTCATTCCCAACTTCGTCAACACGCGCCGATTTCGCCGTCTAAACAAACAGCATTTCAAACAGGTACTGTGTCCTAGTGGCGAAAAAGTGATCGTGCACGTATCCAACTTTCGGCCGGTCAAGCGCGTGCCCGAAGTCGTGCGGGTCTTCCACCGGCTCCGGCAGGAAGGGCTGGCCGTCAAGCTGCTCTTGGTGGGCGACGGGCCCGATCGCGTTCCGACCGAGCACCTGGCCCGCGAGCTGGGCGTCTACGACGACGTGCGCTTTCTGGGCAAGCAGGATCCCGTCGAAGAGATCCTTTCCATCGCCGACGTCTTCCTCATGCCCAGCGGCTCCGAGACGTTCGGCCTGGCCGCGCTCGAAGCGATGGCCTGCGGCGTGCCCATTGTGGCCAGCAACATCGGCGGTCTGCCCGAGCTGGTCGTCGACGGCGAAACCGGCTTCCTATGCCCGTTGGGCGACCTGGATGCCTTTACCGACCGCACGTGGCGTATTCTCACCGACGACGATCTCTGGACGCGCATGAGCCGGGCGGCCCGCCGCCGTGCCGTGGAACATTTCGACACAGAGCGCATCGTTCCCCGCTACGAAGCTTACTATGAGCAGGTGCTGGCCCAGGCCGCACCCCGCATGCTTTGACAATCATGGCGCATTTGATCAGCCGTAAAAAGCCGGCCTACCCGATCAGCGACTACCTGCGCACCTATCTGGAACGCTACGGCCGCATCTACGACGGCGGCATCCATTACGACGACCTGCTCCGCTACAACAATGCCATCTCGTTCTACGACGAGCAGGGCCGCGATACCCTCTGGTCCACGGTCTTCTACCCAGAGCTGGAACAGAAGGAACTCCACGATCGGCTGCGGCTCACCTACGCGCTTTTGAAGGCCGACGGCGACTTCTCCATCGCCGACCACCTCTACATCGACCGCATTGACCTGTGCCTCTACGGCAACACCTCGCCGTTCCGCGTGCGCATCGTCAACGCGCTCAACGACAACTTCGACTACTTCTACGTCAAACGCGTCGATGCCAACCGCATCTACGGCCTTGAGCTGGAGCACATTCTTTCGCCCAACCGCATCAACTATTTCATCTGGGGCGATACGATCATCGAAGAGCACATCATCGGCATCCCCGGCGACGACTTTCTGAAGGATCACATGCCGACAAACCGATTCGACCAGGTGCGGCTGGCCAAAGAATTCGTCAAGTTCAACGAACGCTGCTTCGTGCGGCTGCTGGGCGATATGCACGCGGGCAACTTCGTCATCGATGGCACGCCCGATCTCGAAAAGTGGCACTACCGGATCCGTCCCATCGACTTTGACCAGCAGAGCCACCACTGGCGCAAAGAAGTCTACCTGCCTGAATGCTTTCTGCAAAATGCCCCCTTTGTAGAACTGGTGGCCGAATACCTGCCCGAGGAAACAATCATTCAGTACCAGAAGGAAGAGCGGGCGCTGATCGCCAACCGGATGCGCGTCTCGCACGGGCGCTTCCAGGCGCTCATGGAGGTAATGCAGGAAGACCTGATTGCTCCTGAAGAGAACGTTCACCGCCTGGGTGCGCAACTGGCCGAACACTACGGCGACGCCCGCTTCGAGCGCTGCCTGACCATGGGCGAACTGGTGTGGTGCTCCACGCAGATCGTGCTCGAGCGGAGCCGTCCGGCCTCGGTGGCCTTCTACCTTCGGGCTGCTATAGGCCACCCCTGAGCCAAACGCTCCCGGCACGACGGTTCGCTTCGGACTCCCAACGATTACAACGTAAGGGCAGACCGTTGTGTCCGCCCGGCCAGATCTGTCGAACGCATCCGCTTGTGCGTTCAAATCCTTCCCTCCACGGGCCTACTGTCCTCACAGGAAGCGCGGATACACACGACTGGGGCCGCCTTCACAGCGGAAAAGCACCGGTCAGAAACGGATTGTGCCGTCGTTCCTGGCCGATGGTGGTTTCGGGTCCGTGCCCGGGATAAACGCGGATGTCGTCGCCCAGGGGAACCAACTTCTGAAAGATCGACTGCATGAGCACGGGGAGGCTGCCGCCGGGCAGGTCGGTGCGCCCGATCGATCCCTGAAAGACCACGTCGCCCACGATCACCAACCTGTGCTTCACGTCATAGAAGCTGATGGAGCCCGGCGAATGCCCCGGCGTGTGCAGCACTGTCCAGGTAGTCTGGCCGAATGTGATCGTGTCGCCTTCGTCCAGAAAGCCTTCCGGCGGCGGAGGTGGCTCGACCGGCACGCCGAAGAACTGTCCCTGGGCTTCGGCCTGCTCCAGAAACGGCACATCGGCCCGGTGCATCCAGAAGCCTTTCCCCGCATACTCGCTGAAAAACCGGCATCCGAAAATATGATCGATGTGGCCGTGCGTCAGCAGCAGATGGCGCAGGCGCAGTCCGTTGCGCTCCAGGTAATTGACCACGACCTGCTGCTCGGCATGTGTGTGGCAGGACGGATCGACCAGCACAGCCTCGTCGCCGTCGTGACAGATGTAACAGTTCGTCTGAAACGGATTGAACGTGAAGCAATGGATTTTCATGGTGCCGGATTGTCGCGTTTCGGGCAAACTTATCACGCCCACGGCGTTTTTGAAAGCAGCTGATCGGTTTTTCACGCAGCGGCCGGCACGAAGCGGAACATCTCCGGGGCGCCTCCGTGTTGCTTAGACCATCGACCGAGACCCCACCCCCGATGCCAGCAGGCTCGCGACAGAGCCCAAAACGCTCCCCCTCCCAGAGAGCTGGCCCAAAGGGCCTGAGGGATGATCCTCAAGCCATTACCGACGTCTAATGCTTCCATCGTCTAAGAAAAAAGAAGAATCCGGACGTCGTACGTATGGGACGGTTTGCGCTGTTCTCGGTTGGTCTCGTGTTGCTGACACTGTCCATCGATGGATACGTGTACGTAAACTGGCGTCGCTTTGCCCGAGCCCGACCAACGCTGCACTGGACGCTTGCCGTCTACCGGGTGCTGCTGTGGATGATGCCGCTGGCACTGCCGGGCTACTTTCTGCTGTTTCGATGGTGGGAGGTGGAGCCTAAGCTGGTCCGTGCACTGTTTTTCGGAGCTTGGGCGCTCTACTACGTGCCCAAGCTACCTATTGCCCTGGTGTTGTTGCTGAAAGACAGCGTGCGGCTGGTCTCCCGCCTGATGGCACGCCTGCGTCTGGCGTCACCAACCCCTTCCGTCATTCCAACAAATGCTGCCTGCCGCATGAGCCGCGCCGAATTTCTGCAAAAGTTGGGCTGGTCGGCTGCTGCCCTACCCTTCCTGGCCGTCGGACATGGCGTGCTACGCACGCTGTACGATTTCACCATCCATCGGGTGGTGCTGCCCATTCCCGACCTGCCCCGGGCGCTCGACGGGCTGACCATCGGTCAGATTTCGGATCTGCACGCTGGTTCGTTTTTCGACGAGCGGCCGGCCCACGAAGCTGTCGAACTGCTGCTGGCGCTTAAGCCCGACCTGATCGTGGTCACCGGCGACTACGTTAACCACGACGCCGACGAATTGCCCTTCATCCTGCCAGCGCTGCGCAAGCTGCACGCTGAACTGGGCGTCTGGGGTTGCCTGGGCAACCACGACCACTATGCCCATACCCCCGACGTGGTAGGGCGGCTGCACGAACAGACGCCACTGCGGCTGCTCATCAACGCCCACCACACGTTCCGCATCGACGGTGCCCGCCTGCATCTAATCGGAACCGACAACACGGGCTTCCGTCAGCGCTTTGCCGACCTGCCTCGGGCACTGCAGGGCCTGCAGGCCGATCCGAACGGCGAGGAGTTCCGGCTGTTGCTGGCACACGACCCAACATTCTGGGACCTGGAGGTGCGGCCCGGATACCCTGACATCGACCTGATGCTCTGCGGCCACACGCACGGAGGCCAGATTGGGGTCGAGCTAGGTCCACTGTGCTGGGGACTGGCCCGGCTTGTCTACCCGCGCTGGGCTGGTCTCTATGTGGAGCCAGCCCCCTCCCGACGGGGTCGCCAGTACCTGTACGTGAACCGGGGCGTGGGCACTGTCGGTCCACCCCTCCGACTGGGCATTCGCCCCGAAATTACACTGGTCACGTTGCGCCGCGCCTGAACGGCCTGCTATGAAGCGGCTTCATCGCATGATGCTTGGCATGCTGCCTGGCCCGTTCCTGGGCTGGTTCGGTACGCTGATGTTTCTGCTTATCATGCAGTTTCTCATCAAGTACCTGCCCGATCTGGTAGGCAAAGGGCTGCCGCTGGGCGCCATCCTGGAGTTGATCAGCTACAACCTGGCCTACATGGTGGTGCTGGCCGTGCCCATGGCCACGCTGATCGCCATGATCATGGCGTTCGGACGGCTGGCCGAATCGAACGCCTATCAGGTGATCAAAAGCACGGGCATCTCGCTGCCACAGCTGACTTGGCCGCTGCTCATCGTGGGGCTGCTGCTAACCACTGGCATGATGTATTTCAACAACCTGATCCTGCCTGAGGCCAATCACCGCGCCCGTAACCTCTGGCTCGACATCCAGCGCAAAAAGCCTGGCTTTCAGCTCCAACCCGGTGTTTTCTACGACGGGATCGAAGGCTACAGCATCCTCGTACAGCACCGCGACCCCAAAACCGACACGCTTCGGGATGTCACAATCTACGACTACCGCAACAGCGGTGAACATGCTGTGCTGAAGGCGCAACGGGGCCTGCTCCAGCCCATCGCAGGCGGACGCTTCATCGACCTGATTCTGGAACGTGGCGAATTCCACCGGCTGCGCCGCTTCGAAGGCCAGGAGCGGTACGAACGGCTGGCGTTTGATCGCTACCGGCTGCGGCTGGACTTGTCGGACTTCGCGTTCACCCGAAGCCAGGAGGAAGGCTACCGCACCGACCGCACAACGCCTACCCCCCAAATGCTGGCGCTGGTCGATTCGATGGAGGCGGAGGTGCAGCGCAACCAGGCTCGCATCCGTCGGCTCCTGTTGCTCGCACTGAGCGACACGGTGAGCGCAGCTCCTGCGCCTGACCTGCCGCCTGCCCACCAGGCCATGGGAAACAAAGCGCGACCGGCTCTCCGGGGTCTTTCGGAACACCAGCGGGCCATGCTGTACGACCTGGCCTTGCAGCAGACCCGACGACTTCAGACTGAGATCGAAGATCTGCAACGTTCGATCCAGTGGACCGAACGCCGGGCCGACCGTTACCGCGTCGAGATCCACAAGAAGTTTTCCATTGCCGTTGCCTGCCTGATCTTTGTGCTTATCGGCATGCCGTTGGGGCTGAGCGTGCGCCGGGGCGGGCTGGGTCTGGCCGGCGGCCTGGCGCTGGGAATTTTTCTATTCTACTGGATCACCCTGGTGCAGGGTGAAAAGCTGGCAGATCGGGGCTACCTGGCACCCTGGATCGGCATGTGGCTGCCCAATCTGGTAATGGGACTGCTTGGATTGGCGCTGGTCGTATATGTTTCTTTTGACCTGCGCGTGACGCGCCCTTTGAACTGGCTGGGCCGTAAACTGAAGACGCTACGCCATGCTCTATCTCGTCCCTACACCTATCGGTAACCTGGAAGACCTCACGTTGCGGGCGCTGCGCATCTTGCGCGAAGTGGACCTGATCGCCTGTGAGGACACGCGCACTTCGGCCAAACTGCTCCGGCACTATGGCATTACGACACCTACTACGAGCTTCCATGCCCACAACGAAGCGCGCAAAGCGGCCGAGCTGGTAACCCGCATGGAAGCCGGAGCCCGTGTAGCGTTGATCACCGATGCCGGCACACCCGGCATCAGTGATCCCGGCTTTTACCTGGTGCGCAAATGCCTGCGGCGGCACATTCCGGTCGTGGCATTGCCGGGTCCGACGGCATTCGTGCCGGCACTGGCCGCCAGCGGACTGCCCACCGATCGGTTTGTGTTCGAGGGCTTTTTACCAAGCAAAAAGGGGCGGCAGAAACGTCTGGCCGAACTGGCCACCGAGCCACGCACGATCGTGCTGTACGAATCGCCTCATCGGTTGCTTCGCACGCTTGATGAACTGGCCCGAGCGCTGGGCGATGAGCGTCCGGCCGTCGTGGCCCGCGAGCTGACCAAAACCTTCGAGGAATTCGCCCGGGGCACGCTGCGCACGCTCCACACGTACTATGCAGCCCAACCCCGGGTCCGGGGCGAACTGGTCCTCATAGTGGCCGGGACCGACTACCGGCCCGATCCCAACTGGCCGCGCGACCAGGCCGCAGTCGTTTCGTCCTACACTTCGGAGACTGCCCTATGAGCCAACCAGCCCCGCTGCATCTCGACGGAAGCCGGCACTCCGGAAGTGGCACACTCGTACGTCAGGCCGTGACCCTGGCGGCCCTGTTGGGTCGCCCGCTGCACCTCTACAACGTACGGGCGCGCCGCCAGCCACCGGGTCTGCGGCCTCAACACCTAAAGGCGGTTGAGGCGGTGGCCGAGCTGGTCGACGCCCGTTTAGAAGGTGCCCAGGTTGGAAGCCGGCATCTACAATTCGTGCCCCGGCACCATCCACGCGGTGACACCTACTGCTGGGACATTGGCACAGCCGGCTCCGCCACGCTACTGGTGCAGACCGTGCTGCCCGTGCTGGCTTTCGCCGATGGCCCTACCCGGGCGCTCATTCGCGGCGGGTTGTTTCAGGACTTCGCCCCGACCTACTTTCACCTGCGTCATGCACTGCTGCCATTGCTGCACCGCATGGGCCTGGAAGCTCGTTTGGAGATGCTGCGACCGGGCTACGTGCCCCGGGGCGGCGGGGAGCTGCTGCTGGAAGTCACGCCGCTCCGGGCGCCACTGCGGCCGCTCTGCCTGGAGCGACAGGGACGCCCCGCACACGTCTTCGGGATAGCCCTGGCCTCCCACCTGAAACAACGCCAGGTGGCCCAACGCATGGCCGACCGCTGCCGTCAGCGCCTGATCGAAGCTGGGCTGCCACTACCTCACATCGAAACGATCGACGACACAAGCGCCTACCAGCCAGGTGCCGCGCTGGCTGTTTTTGTCGAAACCGACACCGGTGCCCTGCTGGGTGCCGACCGGGCCGGCGCACCCGGTCGTCCTTCGGAGGACATCGCCGATCACGTAGCCCGGATGCTGCTCGAAGACCTGCGAAGCGACGCCACCGTCGATCTCCATCTGGCTGATCAGCTCATCCCTTACATCGCACTGGCTGATGGAACGTCCTGCTACCACGTGCCCGATGTAACTGACCACGTAGCTTCGAGCTGTTGGCTTGTGGAAGCATTCTTCGGCGCGATTGTCCAGCGAGAGGGACGCACGCTGTCCGTCGAGGGCATCGCCCTGCAACCGACCCTCGGCAAGGCGGCAACGTCCCCCTGACCGCAACCCACTGTGGAAGGCGGCGTTAGAAAGGCGTTTTTTGGAAAGACCAACCCCTGCCCCGATGCATCGCACGCTAATTGAGCGTTTCGTAGCCGCTGCGGTTTTTCTGTATGCGCTGGCACTCTACGGCCTGACCATTGCACCGACCGTTTCATTCTGGGATTCTGGCGAGTTCATTGCCAGCGTCTTCGGGTTGGAGGTGATGCATCCGCCGGGTGCGCCTTTTTACATGCTGGTGGCCCGGCTTTTTTCGATGCTGGCCCCGTCGCGTGAGCTGGTGGCGCTGGCCGTCAACTGGGTGTCGGCCCTTTCGAGCGCAGTTACTGTCCTGCTGACTTTCCTGATCATCGTGCGCCTGATACGCCATTGGCAACCGTCGGCCGAACAGCGCAAGTGGACGGACGATTTCATTGCGCTGGTGGGCGGTGTGGTGGGCGCCTGCACGTTCGCCGTGACCGATTCGTTCTGGTTCAATGCCGTCGAGGCCGAGGTGTATGCGATGTCGATGCTCTTCACTGCATTGGTGGTGTGGCTGGGATTGCGATGGAGTGAACAGGCAGCCGCAGAAGTGGCCACCCTGCGGCGTGGCGGCACGCTCTCGGCCCTTTCGGCCAACCGCTACTTGGTGCTGATTGCCTATCTGTTCGGGCTGGCCATTGGGGTGCATCTGCTTAGCCTGCTGGCATTGTTTTTCGTAGCGCTGCTGGTATTCTTCGCGGAATTCGAGCAGCCGGAGTGGACGCCCCTGCAGCGCTGGCTCCGCATCTTCGGAGCGCTGGTGGCCGCTTCGATCATCTTTCTGATCATTTATCCTGGCATCATCCAGGAATTGCCCGACTGGGCAGGTAAAAGCGGCGATCCCTTGCTGTTCGGGCTGGTAGTGTTGGCGCTGGTTGTGGGCGGCGTCTACTATACCCATCGTCGGCGGCAGCCTGCGGCCAACCTGGCTATGCTTTGCCTGGCCATGATTTTGCTGGGCTATTCGAGCTATGCGCTCCTCATCATTCGGAGCAGCGTCGATCCGCCCATCGACCTAAACGATCCGGAGACGCCGCACGCTTTCGTCTCGTACCTGAAGCGCGAGCAGTACGGCGAGACCCCCCTGCTGCGTGGTGCCACCTACAACAACCAGACAGGCCAGATCGACCAGTTTCGTCAGGTGCTCTTTCCTCGCCGCTGGTCTCCAGATCCAAGCCACCTGCGTGTTTATGCCCAGTACGATTCGGATCTGGACTTCTTCCTGCGCTACCAGCTTGGCCACATGTACGTGCGTTACTTCCTGTGGAACTTCGTAGGCAAGGCCAGCGACGTGCAGGACGCGCCCGCCATCACAGGCTTTCTGCCCGGCGAGAAAGATTTGTATTTCTTCCAGACCCCCAGCGAGCGCGCCTCCCGCAACGTGTACTACGCGCTGCCGCTGCTGCTGGGATTGCTGGGCATGGCTTTCCATTTTAACCATGACTGGCGGCGGGCTTTCAGCGTGCTTGTCCTGTTTCTGGTGACGGGCGTGGGCATCATCATTTATCTGAACCAGACGCCGCTACAGCCACGCGAGCGCGACTACTCCTACGTTGGTAGCTTTTTCGCTTTTAGTCTGTGGGTGGGCATTGGCGCGGCCGGTCTACTGGAAATCCTACGAGACCGACTCAAAGAGACGCTGCAGCGGCCGTTGCTGTGGGGCACCGCCGCAGTAATCTTTGCGGCCGTACCGCTGCACATGCTGCTGCAGAACTACGATGACCACGACCGCTCCGGTAATTACGTGGCTCGCGACTATGCCTGGAATCTGCTGATGAGCCTTGATGACAACGCTATTGTCTTCACCAACGGCGACAACGATACCTACCCGCTCTGGTACCTTCAGGAAGTTGAAGGGGTGCGCCAGGACGTGCGCGTAGCCAACCTGTCGCTCCTGAATACTTCCTGGTACATCAAGCAGCTCAAACACCAGTGGGCCCGGAAGTCGGCTCCGCTGCCTATTTCGTTAAGCGACGCCCAAATTGATCGCCTCAGCGTGGTGGCCTGGGAGCCACGGGAGATCGAACTGCCGGTCCGGCTTAATCCGGCCACCGACTACGAGCGGTTAGGCATCGCGCCAGAAGACAGCAGCCGCGTCATGCGCCCGATGCGCTGGCGTCTGGAGGGTCGGCCCTATACGCGCGACCTGCACCTGCTCTATGCGGCCGACATTGCGGTACTCGACATGCTCCGCACCAACGCCGAACACGACTGGGAGCGATCCATTTATTTTGCGGTCACGGTCAGCCCCGATGGCCAGCTCAACCTGCAGAACTTTTTCCAGCTCGAAGGCCAGGCTTACCGCGTGGTGCCCATCCGCCACAACGTGACGCTCGGCCGCGTTGTGCCCTCGATTACGCTGGAGCGGCTCCAGCGCTTCCGGTTCACCAACTTAGACAACCCCGACGTATACTTCGACGAAAACATCCGCCGCATGGTGGACAACTACCGGAGCATTTACGCCCACATCGCCACGCAACTGGCGCAGCAGAGGTTGGCCGATGAAGGCGAGGCGTTGCTCGATACGATCATGGTGCGCGTGCCGCTGGAGACGATCCCGGCCGACTTGCGTTCCTACTATTTTCTGGCCCAGGCCTACCAGCAGGTAGGCTCGGTCGAAAAGGCCGTAGCCATCTGGAAACAGGCCGAACCGCTTGTGCTCTTCGCGCTGCGTACAGCCCACTCCCAGCGTGAGGCCGACATGGCCGCCCAGTTCGTGCAGATCATCCGCTTCACCTACATGATGGCCGGCGATTATGAAGCGGCAGCGGCCTTCAGCAATCGGCTGGCCGACGTGCTGGGGGACGACGGCTTTCGTCAAACGCCGGAAGCCTTGCGCCAGGAAATGCAGCAGCTCCTGCGTGGCGATACCACCCCAGAACAGTAGCCGCTACAGCAACCCGACAGTCTGTAGGTAGCGGTCCTCAAGGCGGTGCATGTGTTCCCGTGCCTCGGGGGTGGTATCGTCGTAACCGAGCAGATGCAACAGGCCATGCACTACGTAGCGACAGGCTTCTTGCGTGAAGGTGGCACCAAACTCGGCGTGACGCTCGGCCGCTGTGTCCAGATCGACGTAAATCTCGCCTTCCACCACGCCTGGCTCCTCACGAAGCGGAAAGGAAAGCACGTCTGTGTCGTAGTCGTGATCCAGATAGCTACGGTTGAGTTCGCGGACCGTGGTGTGATCGGCCAGCACCAAGCTCAGATAATGCAAACAGGCTTTTTCGCCCGCGAGTACGGCCCGAACCAGACGCCGGAGTAGCGCATTGGATAGGCGACGAGAAGGGTGGGCCTGAACGATTTCCAACGCTTCGGTCTTCGGCACTTTCATTGGGACGACTCGTCCAGGTCGTTGAAAAGCATCTCGCTCATCGAAAGCGCCACGCTACTCATGACCATTTCGGGCGGAAGCTGCATGAAGTCGGCCGAAAGCAGTCGCTCGTGCACGTTGGCGTAGAGCGAGCAGCCTACCTCACGTTCGACCACCAGCCCACTGACAAACCCCTGCTGTCGCCCAAAGAAAATCACCTCGCCCAGCTCCTGACTAGCCAGATAGCCTGTGCAGCCTTGCAGTTGTAGAAACGAGCTGGGCGTGTAGACCGAAACCAGATTCGGTGGCATGACCTCCTGTAGCGCCGGCGGCAACTGCAGCGCACGCTGGATCTCGAGCGTCAGACGGCGTCCACTTTCCGGATCAAACAACGAAAACCGTACGCTGGAACCCTCGAGCTGCGGCGCCACACCAAGCACCGTCGCAATACGCTGGATGTCTTCGTCAGAGAAGGTAAACGCCATGAGTCTTCTGCTATCTTGCAAACCCTGTCTGCTGCAAGATAGCCGCATGGCAAACGAAAAACAATGCCTCCGGAGCTTTTTAGGAGCGGCTCAGGGAATGGGATTGTGGCTGCCGGGGAGCGCGTTCGCCCGACGCTGCCTTTCGCTGCACTTCGTCCAGCGGCACAACATTGCGGGCATGGAGCCCTTTGGGGCCTTCGTGCAACTCAAACTCAACGATCTGGCCCGTTCGCAATGTTTTGAAACGCCGCTCGCTGATAATTTGTGAGTAGTGCACGAAAATGTCAGCGCCTCCTTCCGGATGGATGATAAAGCCAAACCCCTTTTTTGCGTCAAACCACTTGACGACGCCACGACGTGCTGCCATGGGAGGCCTCCATCTGTCTACCTGGTATCCATTTCTCCCAGAAAGCTTGGCCTCCCCGTCTCTCGCTGGCCGAGATGCCCGGGGACTAAAGGCGCAAGTCGCTATCTATCTAAAAGATAGCCGTCGATCTTCTGGCCGTCAATCTTTATCTATTCTACACAAAAACGCGTGCTTAAGCAACCGGCTCGATCACTTTGCGCGAAAAACGCAGCAGGTGTCGATCTTTTGGCGTTGGCGCTCTAAGCCATCTTGCGCAAATAGGCCACCACCTCGCGAACGTAGTCAGCACGCAGCATGATGTAGAAGTGAATACAGGGGACCCCGGCCTCCAACAGCTCTTCGGCCTGCCGCTGCGCCCAGGCGATGCCGATTTCCGGGACGTGCTCCGGCTTGGCCGCTTCCACTTCGGCCACCAGTTCCTCCGGAATCTCAATATGGAACCGACTGGGGAGTAGCTGCAAATGACGTTTACTGGTTAAAATCTTCAAGCCAGGAATAATCGGCACGGTGATTCCCACTTCCCGGCATCGCGCCACAAACTGGAAATAGTGCCGATTGTCGAAGAACATCTGCGTGGTAACATAGTGGGCGCCTGCTTCGATTTTGCGTTTCAGGTTCATGATGTCCCAGGTCAAGTTAGGCGCCTCGAAGTGCTTTTCCGGATAGCCAGCCACGCCAATACAAAAGTCCGTGGGCACCGCATCTTCGAGCGGTTCCAGGTAGACGCCACGGTTCATGTTGGCAATCTGCTGCACCAGATCGACGGCGTATTCGTTGACCGTCCGATCCGGCGGGATGGGCTTCTGGTAGTTGGACGCATCGCCCCGCAGTGCCATAACGTTCTGGATGCCCAAATAATGCAGCTCGATCAGTGCGTCTTCGGTCTCTTCACGCGTAAAGCCCCGGCAGAGCAGGTGCGGTACGGTTTCGATACCAAAGCGGCTTTTGATGGCGGCACAGAGGCCGATTGTCCCCGGCCGCTTACGTTTGATTCGGGGCTTGAGGGTGCCGTCGGGCAATTGTTCGTACTCGACCTCGGCGGCATGACTGGTCACATCGATGAAGGGTGGATCGAAGGGCATCAATTCCTCCACCACAGCCAGCACCTCATCCAGCGAGCCTCCCCGGCGTGGCGGAATAATCTCGTAAGAGATTAGCGGACCAGTCGCCTGCTCCAGGATCTCAATGACTTTCATGGCACAACGGGTGGATGCTGCAAACGCCGCTTTCTACCGTGCTGGGGCCTTCAGGTTCAGAAAAGAACAGTCAATTGCGCCGAAGCCAGAGATCGTCCAACCAGATCCCAGGGAACCCGTCAGAGTGGCCTTCTTCAAAGTGGTAGTCAGCCTGCGCAACGTGTGGCATAGTTGTCGCACGCGGGGCAGTCACGTGCACTGGCGCTCGGTGGCGGGGACGCATCGTCCAACCTCGGAGCGAAAACGTCCGATCAAAGGGAAGGGGCCGCTCCGGAAACAGAATGCGCCCCATCGTCACCACGGCCCAAACCAGCATGAAAAACAGTACGGGCACGAAAATCAGCGCCGGCAGCAGATACATGGCTTTGCCCTGATTTCCTGTAGACACGCTCGGATGGCGGTCAGGGATCCACAAAAAAGGCGTCGGTTTTACGGCCGACGCCTTTTGGGTGCTCATGCTACCCTGTCTGTTTATTGGGCCGCTGGCGCTTCTACTTGCTCCACTTGAGGGCCGCGAATTGGCTCCGGACTGAGGTTGCCGATGTCGCCACGGTAGACGACATCCACTAAGGTAAGCGCCAGAAACACGCCTACCATCAGCAGACCAATGATGAAGGCCAGCGCGTTGATCGGCTTATCATATTTGAGCCCCATGAAAAACAGCACAACCAGCGCGGCCTTAATCACGGCAATCCCGATAGCCAGCGGCACGTGCATAAAGTTAAAGGGCCCCAAATCCGCCTGACCGGTCAATGCCGTGATGATGGTCAATGCCACCAGTGCTATAAAAACCTTGAGCAGCAGCGGCCGGGGAATAATATGGTGTGTTGCGTGTGCCATGATGCTTTTCCGTCTGCCTCAGTGAATCAGGTACAGCAGCGGGAACAGGAAAATCCAGATGATATCCACTAGGTGCCAGTATAAAGCTGAAATTTCAACCGGGGTGTAGTATTCGCTGCTGAAGGCTCCTCGCTGCGCCTTTAGCGCAATCCAGGTCAGGACCCCCATCCCTACCAGCACGTGCAGCCCATGGATGCCGGTCATTACGAAGTAAATGCTGAAAAACTGCCCCACATAGGGAAGCTGTAGCCCTTCATAGGCATAGTTGCCCCCGGGGAAGATGTGGTGGTGGAATTTCTCCGAGTACTCAAAGTACTTCACTACCATGAACACGCCAGCCAGCGCAACCGTCAACCACAGATTCTGCACCAGCCTTTTTTTGTCGTCCAGCTGGGCGTAATGCACGGCTAGGGCTACTGTAAACGACGAGGTTAGCAGTACGATCGTGTTCAGAGCACCCAGCCGCCAGTCGAGCAGCTTACTGGCCGCCTGAAACACCTCGGGATGCCAGACACGGTAGATTGTGTAGGCCACGAACATCCCGCTGAACAGCAGGATCTCCGTAACCAGAAAGATCCACATGCCGAGCTTGGCTGCATCAAACTGCTGCTCGGCCGACACAAAGTGATGCTGCAAATATGGTGGATGGTGCACGTGCGCCTCCGCGTGCCCCGTTGCAGCTTCCGAAACGCCAGCCATGGGAATTCTTCTCTGTTATTGGTCGGACTTCCGTTTCAGCGTTGAGCCTGCCCCTGGGCTGGAGCAAGCAGTGGGGTGCTGCTTCCATCACCATGGCCGTTGCCAAAGATTTCTTCGGCCAGGTGATAGTCGTAGGGACCGCGTGTGACCACAGGCGTCCGCTCAAAGTTGTGCGGTGCGGGCATCCGTCCCGTGTGCGTCCACTCGAGTGTGCCGGCACCCCATGGGTTAGCCGGTGCTGGTTGACCTTTAAAGAGGGAGTGTATCAGATAGAAGGCCACCAACAGCAGCCCGAGGCCCAGAATCCAGGAGCCCACCGTCGAAAGTTGGTGCAGTGTGGTGAACTCGGGCACGTAGTCGAAATAGCGACGCGGCATCCCCTGGGTACCCAGGATGAACTGCGGGAAGAAAGCCCCATTGAACCCTACGAAGATCAGCAGCGCCGCAATCTGGGCCAATTTCTCGTTATAGAGCCGTCCGAACATCTTGGGCCACCAGTAGTGCAGGCCGCCCAAGAACGCCAATAGACCGCCGCTTACCATCACGTAATGGAAGTGCGCTACCACAAAGTAGGTGTCATGGAGCGGCACATCCAACCCCAGCGTCCCCAGCGCAATGCCCGTAAAGCCTCCGATCGGGAAGACAAACAGAAATGACAGGGCGTAGAGCAGCGGCGTGCGGAGCCAGATTGAGCCCCGATAGAGCGAAGCCACCCAGTTGAGCACCTTCACGCCCGTCGGTACCCCAATTAAGAAAGTCAACAGCGAAAAGACGGTTGCGGCCGTAGCCGACTGACCTGAAACGAACATATGGTGCCCCCACACAAGAAAGCCCAGAAAAGCGATGGCCACCGACGAAAGCGCCACAAACTTGTAGCCGAAGATGCCCTTGCGGGAGAACGTCCCGATCAGCTCCGAAATCACCCCGAAGGCCGGCAGAATCATGATGTAAACAGCCGGGTGCGAATAAAACCAGAAGAAGTGCTGGAATAGAATTGGATCGCCACCCAGGGCCGGATCAAAAATGCCGATTTTCATGATGCGCTCCAGCGCCAGCAGCAGTACCGTAATGCCCAGCACCGGTGTGGCCAGAACCTGCACGATGCTCGTTGCATAAAGCCCCCATACGAAGAGAGGCAACCGGCTCCAGGTCAGGCCAGGTGCCCGCATCTTGTGCACGGTTACGATGAAGTTCAGGCCGGTCAGAATCGAAGAAAAGCCGAGAATAAACACACCCAGGACCACCCAGGTCACGCCCGATTTCGTCATCGTCGAGTAGGGCGTGTAGAACGTCCAGCCTGTGTCCAGGCCACTTGTCAGAATGCCCACCAGCATGGTGAGGGCTCCCAGCCAGTAGATATACCAGCTGGCCAGGTTCAGCCGGGGGAAAGCCACATCCTTGGCGCCGATCATAATAGGCAACGCAAAGTTGCCCAGTACGGCCGGAACAGCCGGAATCAGAAATAGAAAGATCATGATCGCGCCGTGCAGCGTGAAGATGTGGTTGTAGGTCTCAGCAGTCATGAGCGTCTGCCCCGGCTCGAATAGCTCGGCCCGGATCAGCAGCGCCAGAATCCCCCCCACAATGAAGAAAAAGACCACCGAGATCAGGTAAAGCAGCCCGATCCGCTTGTGGTCCAGCGTCAACAACCAGGACTTCAGGCCCTTGGCGTGATTGAGGTAGTTAATCTCGGGCTGCGCCGCCTTCGGGGTGGCAACCGTCTGCGTAGCCATGGCACCCTCCTCAGCAATTACTGCTGCTTGATAAACTCGATCAGCGCCGCCACCTCGCGCTCACTCAGCGAGGCATAGCTGGCTGGCATTACGTTGGGATAGCCTTTGACAATTTTGGCCCCAGGCTGCAGGATAGATTCCCGGAGATAATTCTCGTCAGCAACGACGGTGGAGCCATCTTCGAGTTCCCTCTCACCCCCGTAGAGTCCTTTGAACGTAGGGGCTACCATCCGCGAACCGTCAATGCTATGACAGCTGAAGCAGGCCTTCTCTCGATAGAGCCGGGCGCCCAGCTCAGCCAGCGGCATATCTTCGGGAATGCCGGCGCTCTCCAGCCACTGCTCGAACTCCTCACGCGGATGCACGATTACCTTGGCCAGCATGCCCGAATGCTGCGTGCCGCAATATTCTGTGCAGAAAACGGTGTAGTCGCCCGGCTTGGTGGCCTCAAACCAAAGCGTCGAGTAGCGATCGGGCAGCACGTCCTGCTTGACCCGAAAGGCCGGCACGTAAAAGCTGTGAATCACGTCGGCGCTGGTCATGCGGAGCTTCACCGGCTGACCGGCCGGCACGTGCAGCTCGTTCGTGGTCTTGACCCCGTTCGGATATTCGAACTCCCAGTACCACTGATAGCCGTGTACCAGGATTTCGTAGGCATCCGGGGGCGCCGTGTACATCTTGATGTACACCCGGAAGCCCCAGGCAAAGACGATCAGCACCAGGATCGTCGGGACCACGATCCAGGCTAGCTCGATCACTTTTTTCTCTTTCACCGGCTCTGGCACCTCGTCGCGCCGGCGGCGCCGATAGCGCACCACAAAGAAAGTCATGGCGCCAACGACGCCTATAAAAATAATCGTGCTTACCAGGGCCCAGAAGTGAAACAGGCTATCCACTTCTGGAGCCACCGAGGAAGCAGCCTCCGGCAGCCAGGCCGTGTTCTGTAGCAGAATCATCCCGAACATCGCTTTACGAACCTTCGCTTCGGTTAGCCGGCTATTTGGAGCGTCTCCTGCTGGCGACGTCGCTCCCGTTGCCAGAACAGAAGCAGCGTGATGCCCAGCACCGCCACCGTCACCGCTCCACCCAGCCGCATGATGTTGTATGCGTTGGCTACGTAGGAATTTTCGTTCGGATCGTACTGAAAGCAGTAGAGCAATACCTGATCGACGACCGTCCCCACCTTCCCTTCCGACGCTTCCACGAGCGCCTTGCGTACATCGCCCGGATCGTGTTCCAGGCCATAGAGGTAGCGAGAAACCTTTCCTTCACCGCTCAGGAAAATCAATGCCGCCGGATGCGCAAACTGCTGTTTTTCGGGCACCCAGCGGAAGGAAAACCCCACGGCATCGGTCAGCGCCCGGATCGTTGTTGAGTCGCCCGTCAGAAAGTGCAGCCCGGCCGCCGCTTCCGGTTTGTCCAGCATCTCCACATAGTGGGCCTTCTTCCGACGGGCCAGCTCGGGCGTCTCCCGGTGATTAAAGCTGACGGCCAGTACCTCGAACTGATCACCCGGCATCCACGACATCTGGCGCAGCGTCTTTACCAGTCCATCCAGCACCAGATTGCAGAGCATCGGGCAGTCGTGGTATACCAGCGTCAGCAGCACCGGCCGCCGACCGTCAAAGAACGTGCGGAGCGCCACCGCTTGTCCCACCTCATCCCGAAACGTCAGGTCCAGTGGAATCCGCTCGCCCAGTTTTTCTTCGATGCCTACCCCCTCAAAAACAGCCAACTGCTGCCCTGTCCGCTGGGCGTGCGCTGGAGCAACCACCAGCGCCATGCTCATTATGAAGCAAAACCACCGCACTTTGTCCCACCACTGCATAAGACAACCCATGTTACATGCGCTCCGAAGCCGCCGAAGGCTTTGGTAGCGTCCAGCTTGAATCCCCACCGTAGGTCTTCACGATCTCTGCCATGGCCTGATCAATGGGGATGCGATAGACGCCCTGCTCGGCATCTACGACGCCATAACCCTCCAAGAGTTGCCGCGCGTGCGCCTCCGTCTCTTCTCGTAACGGATAGCGTACCACCGCAGCGGCTGCCTCTGCATCTTTTTGCATCTGCCAGCGGGTGAGCACAATCAGTGCCACACAAATCACCACCAGCAATGCTACAATAAACCAGACAATTCGAAAAAGGCGGGGCGCCTCAAAGTTCGCCTCGTCCGGTTGCACCGCCGGCAATTCTGCCTCAGCGGCTTCAGCTTCCAAGGAATGTCTTTTTTCCTGTTCGGCCATAGCTTTTGCGATTCAACAGAACGAACGCCCAGTAAAGTTACAGGTTGTCCTTTTTTGCAAAGGGCTTGCAAAAAAATGTTTAATGCAGAGCCAATGAGCGCGCCAAATAAGGATCATTCTGAGGCACCAAGCTATGCCGACCGAGTCGGTAAAAGAGCAAGCCTACCACCACCCCAAGCAGTCCCAGCCAGCAGGTAATGTCCAGCCAGTGAAACGTCATGTGCTCGGCGTGCAGCACGGGCATTGCCATCCAGAACAGATCGATCCAGTGAATGATGGCGAACCAGATGCCCATCGTGCCCACCAGCGCCGGGGTACGCTTGGCTGCCCACGGAAGCAGGATCAGAAAAGGCAGCACGAAGTGCCCCCAGATCAGCACCTGGCTTATCACCTCCCACCCGTGCTCCAGCCGATGCCGGAACCAGAGCGTCTCTTCGGGCAGGTTGCCGTACCAGATCAGCATGTACTGGCTAAAGGCAATGTAGGCCCAGAAAGCCGTAAAGCCAAACATCAGCTTGCCCAGATCCTGAAAGTGTGGCACGCGCACGATGCCCGTGAGGGCTCCTCGACGCACCAGGATCGCATAGCAGGTCGCAATAAACCCCAATGCAACAAAAAACGCCCCGGCAAAGAAATACACACCGAAGATGGTTGAATACCAGTGGGGATCGAGTGACATCAAAAAGTCGTAGCTGGCGAAGGCTACCGTCATGCCGTAGAGCGGCATGCCCCAGGCACTGACCTTTCGCTGCTGGAAAGGGATCTCCGGATCCGGGTCCACATCCTGTCGCACCGAGAGCGTGTACAGTTTATAGGCCAGCAGCATCCAGATGAAGAAATAGCACGCGATCCGTACCAGAAAGAAGGGAACGTTCAGGTAGGCCCGCTTACCCGCCAGAATAGGGTCGTACTCGGGGCTGGATGGATCGAACAATTCGGGGTGCGTCCAGTGATACAGATCATGCAACCCGAACAGGATCGGAACAAACAGCACGATCAGCACTGGAAACGTCCACAGAAGCGCCTCGGGCAGCCGACGCACGCCCACCACCCATTGCGCGCGCGTCAGGTGCTGGATCATCACGAAAAACAGCGCGCCCAGCGCCAGCGTCAGGCAGAAGGTCCAGCCCACCAGGTAGGAAAAGTAGAACTGACGGGCATCGATCGCCCACCCTACTAGGCTAACAATCAGCAGCCCGATCCCAATGGCCAGCGGCACAGCCCAGATTCGCACGTCTTCGGGCAACCGGTAGCGCGGTTCTGCCTTTTCGCGCGTGGGCCGCAGCGGATCCAGCAGCCAGCCCAACAAACCGTTTGCTTTCACTTCGGCCATGATGGTATCTCAGCCAAATGGTTGATCTCGCTTACTGTCCCTGAAGCCGGCCCCGGACTTCTTCGGGCACGTCGGCAGCGGTCGCATTCTGGCTGCGCTGCAGTGCCCGCACGTAGGCCACGATGGCCCAGCGGTCTGCCACCGGAATCTGATGGCCGTAGGCGGGCATGTTGCGCACGCCGTGGCTGATCACGTCGAAAATGTAGCCGTCCTCAACGTTGCGTAACCGGTCATCGTGAAACGACGGAGCCGGCGTATACCCATAGTTGCCGCGCATGATAATGCCCTGGCCGTCGCCGGCCTTTCCGTGGCAAACAGCGCAGTAGATGTTGTAGCGCTCCTGGCCCCGCGCCACCAGCTCGGGCGTCAACGTCACAGGAATGCGTTCGACGTAAGTGCCCTCGGCCGTCTTGCCGAAATAAAACGGGGTATCTTCTTTGAGCAGTCCCCGCGGCACCGTGCCAGGAACCGGCGGACGCATAGCCCGGCGGTCGGCAAAAAATAGATTCAGCTCCTGCGCCTCAAATTTCTCCTGGAAGTCCATGTTAAGGTTGGGATGCACCGGAGGTTTGCTGGAAATCATACCCCGGCAGCCTGCCAGCAGCAGGCCCAGCAGCAGTCCCGTCCAGATCGTGCGCGACATCACAATAGTCCTTTGCATGGTAGCTCAACCTGTGGTTACAGCAGCCTCGGTGGCCGGTTCGGGCGCGGCTGTGAGCTCCTCCTCACCCCGGTCCTCGATGACCTCGATGTTGTACCCACCCAACTGCTCAAGTAGTCGGCGTGTGGCAATCTGGTCAAACTTTGGATCGCTGGCGGCAATAAACAGGAAGAAGCCGTCGTCGGTCACCCGCATAAAGTTTTTCGAGTAAAACAGTGGGTTGTACGGACGCGGCAACCCGTTGAGCGCCAGCATCGCAGCCACGCCGGCCAGTGCTGAAAACAGGATGGTCAGCTCGAAGATAACAGGCACCGAGGGTGGCAGCGCAAAGAACGGCTTGCCGCTGATGTTCAGCGGATAGTCTACGGCGCCCATCCACCACTGCATCCACCAAGCCAGCGCAAAGCCGGCGATTGTACCTGTAAAGAACGTGATGAAGGCCACCTTCGAGTTGCCCAACCCCATAGCCTCGTCCATGCCGTGAATGGGGAAGGGACTGTGTGCATCGTAGTGACGGTAGCCGGCCTTGCGTACCTGACGGGCCGCGTGGAGCAGTGCCGCCGGATCGGAAAATTCGGCCAGCAGGCCGTAAACGGACCCGTCGCGGGTCTCGTAGATGCCCATCGAAGTCTTCAGCGAGCGAAGCAATTCCTTCAGCATGGCGTCTTTTCGTTGCTCAGGATGAGCGTTCCCGGTTTACCTGAACCGTGGCCGGACGACTGTGGCCATCGCCGTGCGTCTCGTAAAAGTGCGGATTGGCCTCGGGCAACACGCCCTTCACCTCAGCTATTGCCACCATTGGCACAAAGCGTAGGAACAGCAGGAACAGCGTAAAGAACAGCCCGAACGAGCCGATTAACGTGAGCACGTCCACCCAGGTGGGCACGTAATAATCCCAACTTGACGGCAAATAATCCCGGTGCAGCGAGGTGATCGTGATCACGAAACGCTCGAACCACATGCCGATGTTGACCACGATCGACGCAATGAACATGAACGGGATGTTTCGCCGCAGCTTCTTGATCCAGAAAAACTGCGGGAAGATCAGGTTGCAGGACATCATCGTCCAGTAAGCCCAGGCGTACGGCCCTGTAGCCCGGTTGATGAAGGCGTATTGCTCGTAGGGCACACCAGAATACCAGGCTATGAAGAACTCCGTGATATAGGCAAAACCTACCATCGTGCCCGTCACGAGCATGATGATGTTCATTTTCTCCAGGTGGTCGATCGTGATCACGTTTTCCAGGCCATAGGCCTTGCGGGCGATCACCATGAGCGTGACGACCATAGCAAACCCGGAGAAGATCGCCCCAGCCACGAAGTAGGGCGGGAAGATCGTGGTATGCCAGCCGGGAATGATTGAGACGGCGAAGTCAAACGACACAACGGAGTGCACCGAAAGCACCAGCGGTGTGGCCAGCCCGGCCAGCAGCATGTAGACTTTTTCGTAGTTGCGCCAGTGGCGATTGGCGCCGCACCAACCCAGCGCAAAGAAACCCAGGATCTTGGCGCGTAGGCGGCGGCCCATCAGTGCAGCCCGATCCCGAAGCGTGGCCAGGTCCGGAATAAGCCCAACGTACCAAAAAACAAGCGATACGATAAAGTAGCTGGAGACGGCAAACACGTCCCAGAGCAGTGGGCTCTTGAACTGCGGCCACATCTCCATCTGGTTTGGGATGGGCAGTGTCCAATAGATGACCCAGACACGACCCACGTGGAAGGTCGGGAAAATCAGAGCGCAGATCACAGCAAAGATGGTCATCGCCTCGGCCGCCCGGTTGATGGAAGTGCGCCAGCGCTGGCGAAAGAGAAACAGGATGGCCGAAATCAGGGTCCCGGCGTGACCGATACCGACCCAGAAGACGAAGTTGACGATGGGCCAGCCCCAGCCCACCGGTATGTTGTTGCCCCAGACGCCCACCCCGTTCCAGATTTGGTAGGCCAGCATGGCCACCAGCGTCAACATGCCCAGGAAGGCCACCGAAAAGGCAGCCCACCAGGCTTTCGGGGTCTTTTTCTCGGTGTGCTGGGCCACCAGCTCCGTGATGTCATGGAAGCTCAGGCCGCCTTGGACCAGCACCTCTTCATCGGTGCGGGCCAGCGCCGACAGGTCTTTTGTTGCGTGCGCCATCGCGTTTTCGGTCCTGCTTTCCTATCGATCAGGCCACCGGTTCCTGCTCCAGTAGCCGGGGATTCGGATTTGTGATGCGGGCCAGGTACGAGGTGCGCGGCTTGACGCTGAGCGCTGCCAGCATCTCGTACCGCCGCACGTTCTTTCGCTGCTTTACCACGGAACTATTTGGATCGTTCAGGTCGCCGAACGTGATCGCTTCGGCCGGGCAGGCCTGCTGGCAGGCCGTCTTGACTTCGCCGTCCCTGAGCGGCCGCTTTTCGATATTGGCCTGGCGCTGCGCCTCGCGAATACGCTGCACGCAGTAGGTGCACTTTTCCATTATGCCGCGGAAGCGCATGGTCACGTCCGGGTTCTGGGCCATCTGCACCTGAATGGGCAGGGTCTTGACCCAGTTGAACCAGTTGAACCGCCGCACCTTGTAGGGGCAGTTGTTTGAGCAGTAACGCGTCCCGATGCAGCGGTTGTAGACCATTTCGTTGAGGCCATCCGGTGAGTGCACCGTGGCAGCCACCGGGCAGACCGACTCGCAGGGCGCGTTCTCGCAGTGCATGCAGGGTACCGGCTGCACCACGATCTGCGGATCGTCGGCATGCGCCTCGTCGCTCACGAAGTAGCGGTCGATGCGCAGCCAGTGCATTTCGCGCCCGCGGCCCACCTCGTTTTTGCCCACCATCGGGATGTTGTTCTCGCTATTACAGGCCACAACGCAGGCATTGCAACCGGTGCAGGCGTTCAGGTCGATGACCATCGCCCACTGGTTGCGAAAGTAGTCGCTATCTTGGAAGGCAGGCTGCTTGCTCGGGTGATCCTCCTCCCAGAGCGCGGGATACTGCTCCCAAGGCTCCAGGCCTTCAAGCGGCGGCTCGGCCTCCTTCGCGAAGTCCGGATTTTTCCGGAACTGCTCCACCGTGGCCAGGCGCACCAGCGGCCGTCCCATCATGGAGCCATGGTCCTGCGTGGTCACGATCTTGTAGGTGCGTCCCGTTTTGCGCACCTGCGCGCCATAGGCCACCCAGGTGTTCTCGGGCCGCCGCAGCGGGGCCACGTTCACGCCCACGCCGGTGGCAATGGCGCCGTGGCCGTAGATGTCTGTGTAGTCGTCCAAGTCGAAAAAGGGCGTCTTTCGTTCAGGACGCGTCGAGGTAATCTCGCGACCATAGCCCAGATAGACAGTGATCGAGTCGTCCGGATGGCCGGGCAGCACCCAGACAGGCAACTCCACGGCACGGCCGTCCAGCGACAGCTCGATTACGTCCGCTATATAGACTCCCTTGTGGTATGCAGCCTTGACGCCCAGCGCCTCGGCTGTTTTCGGGCTTAGGATCGCGACATTATCCCATACGATCTTCGTGATCGGATCGGGAAGCTCCTGCGCCCAGGCGTTGTTGGAAAAGCTGCCATCCAGCACGGTCGGATCCAGCCGGAAGACCACCTCCAGACCGCCTTCCGCCGCCCGGGGCCAGTCGGCCAGTACCTGACGGCTCGGGCGCAGCGAAACGGGCGGATAGGCCGAATCCGGCAGGAAGCCATCGTGCAGCACACGCTGCCAGGCCTGCTCAAAGGCGCCTCGGCCTGTCAGCAACTGCCGCCACGTGTTGCGCACCAGATCGTAGGCGCTTTGATCCTCGCCGGTAGCCAGCAGGGCCAGCACCTCCAGCGGCGAGTGGGCGGCCTCGTAAAGCGGGGCAATCAGCGGCTGAATGACCGAGAGCGTGCCGTCGTAGGCGCGCCCGTCGCCCCAGGCCTCCAGGTAGTGCGTGGAGGGCAGGTGCCAGGTGCTCCGGCGGGCCGTCTCGTCCACATGCAGCCCCAGATGAATCACCTCGGGCACCTGCGCCAGCGCCTCGGCAAAACCCAAGGCTACCGGGGCGTCGTAGACCGGGTTAACGTTCAGCAGGAGCAGCACGTCCACCTCGCCGGCCTGCATGGCCTGCACCAGTTCGGCCAGCGCCACATGCTGCGGCATCGCTGGCTCATCCAGCGCATGTAGGATCGCCGTGCGACCGAGGCTTCCCAGCAGGTCGTTGATGACGGCGCAGAGCGCATGCACAGCGGGTGGCTGCGTCTCGCCGGCCAATACCACGCCACGCGCACCGGCCGCCTGCAGATCACGGGCAATCTCCACCACGTACGGATGCCCGGCAAAACGAGCGCCCGCTTCGCGGAGCTCGCTGATGCCCAGCTCGGCCGCCAGTGCCGCAGCAAAGACCGGAATGTCGCCGGCACGCAACCGCAGCCGGTGATCGGCCATGCCGCCCGTGACTGTGTAGGTGCTTTCGATCACGTACAGCCGGCTGATCTCATCTTCGGGCCGCTCCATACGCCGGCTGGCGGCAAATTCACGCGTATTTTCGACAAAGTTGCGGTCGGTCGGCCCCAGAAAATCGGCGTCCAGGCTGACAATTACCCGGGCTTCCGAAAAGCGATAGCGGACCCGCACCGGACGCCCAAAGGCCCGCTGCAATCCCAACGCCTCGTTGTCGTCGCCCTCTGGGCGATAGGTAATCCAGCGCACCTGATCGTAGCGTCGCTCCAGCTCCTGGCGCAGTGCGGCCAGCGTGGGCGAACTGCTTGGCTCGCAGAGCACAGCCAGCCGCTTCGAACCCGCCTCGGCGGCCAGCGAACAGGCGAACTGCACGAAATCACCCCACGCAGCCGGCTCGCCCTTGCGCAGCACCTGCTGTGAGCGGTCCGGGTCGTACAGGTTCAGCAGCGACGCCTGCTCAAAGACACCCGTGGCGCCACGACTGAGCGGATGATCCGGGTTGCCCTCGATCTTGGTTGGACGCCCTTCGTGACTTTCGACCAGCAGCGGCCGTACGCTTCCCCGGAAGGGCATGGCCGTGGCATAGTAAAGTGGAACGCCCGGAATGATCTCTTCGGGCTGGCGCACGTAGGGCAGGATCTTCTCGACGGGACGGCGGCAGGCCGTCAGTCCGGCCAGTGCCATCGATGCCCCCATGATCTGCAGAAACTGGCGCCGTGAGGTACCGCTGGGCGGCTCCGCCACCCCGGGCATAAACTCGTCGTGCGCCAGCTTCACCCATTCCGGATCCTGGCGCAGGTCGGCCTCGCTGCGCCAGAAGCGCTTGCCCGAACCGGGCGTCTCAGCAGCGTCAGGATTAACCACAGACAGTCCAATCATAGGATGTTCTCCACCAACAAACGCGAGATTCCTTCACAAAGAGCAAGAAAGCCCGGCTCAATAGTGGCAGGCCGAGCAGTTCGTGGGCGGACGGATGCCCTCTTTCCGAATGCGCTCCAGATTGCGCTCAATGTAATCGGCTGGCGGCTGGTAGCCCATCGTGGTGATCTCGCTCTGCGGCCGCAGGTACAGCTCCGGCTGGCGGTGACACTCCAGACACCAGCCCATCGACAACGGCTCAGCCACCCGTACTACATCCATCTGGTCGATCCGGCCGTGGCAGGTCTCACACCCCACGCCATTATTCACGTGCGAGGCATGGCTGAAGTGCGCGTAGTCGGGCAAGTGATGCACCTTCACCCACTCGATGGACCGATCCGTCGTCCAGCTCTCGCGCACGGCCTGTAGCCGGGGCGAGTCAGTCAAAATCTGACTATGGCAGCCGATGCAGGTCTGCGTGGGCGGAACGTTCGCCTTGTCAGCAACCTCCACCCAGTTGTGGCAGTAGCGGCAGTCTAACCCCAACTTGCCTACGTGAATACGATGGCTGTAGGGTACCGGCTGCTCCGGCGCATACCCTACTTCGTAAAATTCTGGCGAGAAGTAATACCAGACCAGAAAAACAGCAAGCACGCCTCCAAAGACGGAGCCTGCCAGCGAAAGCGCTGGCAGTCGGTTGGTCTTTCTGGAAAAAATCTGCGGCATGACGTTCCAAGCCTCAAGCTACGCGTTCCGATAAGACAAGAATCTACAGTTTCCCACAGAATGCAGGAGCCCTTTCATGCGAAATTAGGATAAAAAGTATTTCTTTGCAGAAAACGGCTTTAACAATACAGGACTTAGCCCAAAAAAATCAACCACCCCAACGATTTCTTGCAGGATTTTCGGGAATCGTTGACAGAGCTTCCGCATTTCGTCCTGCCAAGCGATAGACGGCAACGTCGGTCAGAATGCGGCTGGTCCTGAAGCAGGAGACTTTCGTGTTATCTTTGAACCTGGCCGTGTCATAGCAACCTGCCCTATTGCGCCTATGGCGTGCGCGTCGTCTGCATCTGGTTCGGCCATGACGGAGCCCTGCGACCTATCGGTCATCATTGTCAACTACAACGTACGGGACCTGCTCGAGCAGGCGCTGCGCGCGGTCTTCCGAGCTGCGGACGACCTCAAGCTGGAAGTCTTTGTTGTGGACAACAACTCGGTGGACGGCTCCGTCGAGATGGTGCGTACCCATTTTCCCCGGGTACACCTCATCGCCAACACCGAAAACGTCGGGTTTAGCCGTGCCAACAATCAGGCGATCCGCCAGGCACGCGGCCGCTACCTGCTGCTGCTCAACCCGGACACCATCGTGCAGGAAGACACGCTGCGCGTGATGGTGGATTTTCTGGATGCACATCCTGAGGTAGGGGCGGCCGGCTGCAAGATCCTTAACCCAGACGGTTCCTTTGCACCGGAAAGTCGCCGGGCTTTTCCCACGCCAGCGGTCGCTTTCTATCGCATGGTAGGGCTGAGCCGTCTTTTTCCGCACAGCCGCCGCTTCGGCCGCTACAACCTGACCTATCTGTCGCCCAATGTCGAAACCGAGGTCGATGCCCTCAGCGGCTCCTGCATGTTCGTCCGGCACGCTGCCCTGTACTTTTCACAAACGGCCTACGAGCGCCTCTGCCAGGCAGGGCTCGGTATCAATGCGCATCTGCTGGCCGACGGTCTGAAGCCAGACGGCGGCGCGGGCCTGCTCGACGAAGACTTCTTTATGTACGGCGAAGACCTGGACTGGTGCTACCGCATCCAGCAGGCCGGCTGGAAGATTGTCTACACGCCCCGCACACAGATCATCCACTACAAGGGCGAAAGCACCAAAAAAGGAGAACTGCGCTACGTGCGCCTGTTCTACGGGGCGATGCTGCGCTTCGTCGAAAAGCATTTCCGCGATCGGTATGCGCCGACCTTTCTGGCCCTGCTGCGGTTCGGCATTGCCCTGCGGGCCGGGCTTTCGGCGCTGCACCGGGGCGCGCGCCGACTGGCTCTTCTGGTGATCGACGGCCTGCTGACCGCTTTGATCGTCACGCTGGGCGGATGGCTGCGCTCGCTGGTGGCCGGACGCTCCCTGGCCGCGCTCTTTCTGCTCACCGTGGTGCCGGCTTATGCGCTGAGCACGGTGGCCGGCATTGCCCTGATGGGCGGCTACCGACACAGCCGCGCCCGGCAGCTGCGTCCGGTCTTCTACGGCACGCTGATCGCCCTGCTGTTCATGGGCACGCTGTCGTTTCTGGTGCCCGACATCGCATTTTCCCGGATGGTGGTGCTGTTGAGCGCCCCGTTCGCACTGGCCGCGCTGATGGGCTGGCGGCTGGTGTGGCGCCGGCGCCATGCCGCCCGGCTGCAGCGGGCGCTACTGGTGGGCCCCGCCGAAGAAGCCCGGCGACTGCACCGGCTCCTTGAGGCCGCCCCCTGGTCTTCTTTTCAGCTCATCGGATATGTGTCGCTGGAACCGGACGGTACGGATCGGGACACGCCTCCACGCCTGGGCGCCCTGCACCACCTGCGCGACCTGGTGCGGCTGCGCCAGGTGGATGCCGTGATCTTCGCCACAGCAGGCCTGTCGCACACCACCGTGCTGCAGCTTATCCAGCAACTGCGCGATTTGCCTGTGCAGTTCAAGATCCTGCCAGAAGGACGCCCCCACGTGATTAGTAAAGCACACATCGAAACGCTCGAGCCGCCCTCGCTTGTTGATGCCGAGGCCGCCTTGCCTGCGCTGCGGAGCCTCCCCCTGCACCGTGCGTTGGAGTGCGGGCTGGCACTGGTGGGATTGGGCCTGCGGCCGCTTCTAAAAGGGATAGCCTGCCTGAGCGCCCGACCCGGCCTGAGCGCACTGGCCCAACGCCTCGACGGCCTGCCCGATGTGCTGCGGGGGCGCCGCGCGCTCATCGGCTGCCGCCTGGACGAATGCGCGCTGCTGCCCGAGGCCTGGAGCATCCGGCCTGGCCTGTTTGCCGTCAGCGAAGCCCGTCCCACCCCACCACGCACGCCTGAAGATATTCGCCAGCTTTATGCTTATTATATGCAGCAGCGAACCGTCTGGCTGGAGCTGCGCCTGCTCCGGCAGGTCATCCATCGGCTTTTGAAGACAAACTAAACAGGCCTATGGCTCGAAAGTCTTCGCAATACTTGCTTGATTTTGAAAAGCCTATCGTCGAGCTTGAGGAGAAGCTCGACGAGATGCGCGCCCTGATGGCCGAAAATCCCGAAGTGGATCTTTCTGCCGAAATATCTGCGCTCGAAGCCCGGGTGGCGGCTCTGCGCGCGTCGGTCTACCGCAACCTGACGCGCTGGCAACGGGTGCAGATCGCCCGCCATCCCGATCGCCCCTATACGCTTGATTACATCGAAGCGCTCTCGGAAGGCTTCGTCGAGTTGCACGGCGACCGCTGCGTCGGCGACGATCCGGCCATCGTGGGCGGCTTTGCCACGTTCCAGGGTAGCCGCTTTGGATACCGCGATCGCACCGTGCTATTCGTGGGCCATCAGAAGGGACGCGACACGAAAAGCCGGAAATACCGCCGCTTCGGGATGCCCAATCCCGAAGGCTATCGCAAAGCACTCCGGCTGATGAAGCTGGCAGCCAAGTTCGGCAAGCCCGTCGTAACGATGCTCGACACGCCAGGCGCCTATCCGGGTATTGAAGCCGAAGAACATGGCCAGGCCGAAGCGATTGCCCGGAATCTGTTCGAAATGGCACGCCTGCCCGTGCCCATCGTGGTGGTAGTGATCGGCGAAGGCGCCTCGGGTGGCGCATTAGGTATCGGCGTGGGCGACCGCATCCTCATGCTGGAAAACGCCTGGTACTCGGTCATCGCCCCGGAAAGTTGCTCGCAGATCCTCTGGCGCTCCTGGGACTATAAGGAAGAAGCCGCGCGTGCGCTGAAACTCACCGCGGCCGATCTGCTCCAACTCGGCGTCATCGACGAAGTCATTCCCGAACCTATCGGGGGAGCCCATCACGATCCGGAAGCCACCTTCCAGGCCGTCGGCGCCGCCATCGCCCAGGCGCTGCAGGAACTCGAAGGCATCGAACCCCACGCATTGATCGACGCCCGCATCGAAAAATTTGCCCGCATGGGTGTCTACCGCGAGGAACCCCAGGCTACGCCCTTACCCCAAACTGGTGAAGCCTCATGATTCGACACGTCTATCAGCACCGGGTGCGCTATCGGGAATGCGATCCGATGGGTATGGTCTATCACGCCCACTACGTGGACTATCTGGAAGCAGCCCGTACCGAAGCGCTGCGCGATCTGGGCCTGCCTTACCGCGAACTTGAGGCTTCCGGCATCATCATGCCCGTGGTAGACCTGAGCCTGCGTTTTCACCGACCCGCCTACTACGACGAGTTGCTGGATGTGATTACCATGATTCCTGAGCTACCCTGCGCCCGGCTGCACCTTGACTACGAAGTGCGTCGCCACGAAACGCAGGAACTACTGGCCACCGGACATGTGACGCTCTGCTTTGTCGATCGCGCCCGCAACCGACCCATTCGTGCCCCGAAGGTGCTGCTGGACGTACTGCAGCAAGCGCTGTATCCCTCCCTGTCGACCAACGGCCAGCGCTGATGCCTTATGTCTGCCGTCCCAACCATTTCGACCACTTGGCCCCCCTACGTGGACGAAGCCGTGCTGGATCGGCTGATCCAGCAGTGGCTGGCCGAAGACGTCGGCTCGGGCGACGTCACCACTGAGGCCACCGTGCCACCTGAGCAGCGAGCGCGCGGGCTCTTCCTGGCCAAGGGCAGTGGTGTCGTGGCTGGCCTTCAGGTTGCCACGCGTGTCTTTCAGCTTGTCGATCCCGAACTTCACGTCCGCTGGCATCAGCCAGACGGCTCCTCCGTAACGGCTGGTACCTGCTTTGGCACAGTGGAAGGCCGCGCGCGCAGCCTGCTTATGGCCGAGCGCCTGGTGCTGAATCTGCTGCAGCGCATGAGCGGCATCGCCACGGCTACCCGCCGCCTGGTGGAACGCGTAAAGCCTTACGGCACGAAAGTACTCGACACCCGCAAGACCGCACCTGGGCTTAGGCTGCTGGATAAATGGGCCGTGCGTCTGGGCGGTGGCACCAACCACCGCCTGGGTCTCTACGATATGATCCTGATCAAAGACAACCACATTGTGGCGGCCGGCGGCATCCGCAAAGCCATCGACGCTGCCCGGCGCTACCGCGAGCAACGCCGGCTCAATATTCCCATCGAAATCGAAGCGCAATCGCTGGAAGATGTCGAGGCCATTCTCGCCACAGGCGGCGTCGACTGGATCCTTCTGGACAACTTCGCCCGGCGCCTGCCCAACGGCGCGCTCGAGGTGGAACCACTGCGCGAGGCCGTCCATCGCATCGGCGGTCGCTTCCATACAGAAGCCTCCGGCAACATCACGCTCGAAACTGCCGAAGCGATCGCTGCCACTGGCGTCGAAGCCATCTCCTGCGGCGCCCTGACCCACTCTGTGCAGGCGCTCGACCTGTCGCTGGAACTCAGCCTGTAGGCGGCTTTATAAGGCGCAAACCCGTCCACAACCCGGGTCCATAGCGCCATGACCGAATTTGTCCGGCTGCTGTACCGTCAGTTGCAGGTGGCGTTTCCGCCCAACCGCGCCTATTCGATTCAGGAATTTCGTCGGCTGGACTTGCCCGATGCACTGGTCCATTACCTTCAGCGTCAGGCGATCGCCCGGGCCGAGACCATGCTACCGGCACTCGACGACACCTGGTTCGAAACCGAGGCACCGGACGTTCAGGAAGCCTATCAGCAGCTCCGCAATCGGCTTCGCTCGCACGTGCGTATTCCCGCTTCGGTCTGGCCTGAATTGCTCAGCGAAAGCCTTCAGGCACTGACCAGCTATCTGATACAGCCCATCCGTACGCTCACGGTCCACATCTTTGCCGAAGCCGATTCGGCTCCGGCCGACGAAGTGTTGCGCCGCATGCACTGGTTTCAGCCCTATGCCTACTTCCGGGAGGCCGTTGCCCTCTACATCGAGGAAAAGCAGATAGCTCATCTGGAACGCGAGCGCTTCGAGAGCCTGCTTGCGCGCATCGATCGCGAACTGACGGCCGACTTCGACGCGGCGGCGTGGGTGCGCCTGCTGCATCCGATCTACGAACTGGCAGCCCTGCTGCCCGAACGTCCCGTCGTCTTACCTGCCTCGTTACTGATCGCGTTCTTTACAGAAAAACAGCAGCCCAAGCCGGTGCAGCGCCTTCAGGCCGAAGGGACCGCCTTGCTGACAACCAAGGCGCTCGAAGAATTGCTTACGGATAAACCATCTGCTCCAAGTACGCCACCTGTTGGCGAAGAGGCAGCCCTACCGCTGTGGCGCCGCTTCCAGCTCGAACAGATTAACGCAGGCGACACCCGATCCACCGCCAATGCCGCTTTGCCCCGCTGGATGCAGTTCTACCAGCAGCCTCCGGCCGAGCAGATGCCGGAGCCGCCTACGGCAGACCTGGAACGTGAGGTGCTGGGAGAGACGGGTCTGCGCAACCGAGAGCTGTTCATCTCCCACCTGTTCAACGGCGACTGGACCGCTTACGTTCGCGTGCTGCGCCTGCTGCGCGACACGCCCACCTGGGCCGAGGCCTCTCAACTCATCGCCCGGGAGGTTTTTCGTCGCTATCAGGTGAATATCTACAGCGAACCGGCCGTTGCCTTTACCGACGCCCTCGAACGTCGATACCGAAAAAAACAGACCTCCCTCTTGCAATAAACACAGCCTGTGTGTATTGTTGGGCAAACTGTTGAGGTGATACGTGAACTGACATAAGGGTGGCTGTGTTACGAGGGCTATTTTTGCTGCTGATCGCAGGGTGTCTGGTCGGAGCAGTACATGCACAGGATGCGCGGCGGGTCGCTCCGACGCTGCCGCTGGAACGTCTTCAGGTCTATCCTTCCGAAGAAATTCCCTTTGACCGGCGGGTGCGCCTGCTAAGAAGCGGGCTTTCCGGACTGCTTCCGTCATCCGACAGCTTGAGCGAAGCGGAACTCCTCGAATACCTGGCCCGCCTTTACGATCACCAGGCGCGTATCCTCAAGGCAGAAGCGGCTGGTGATTTGGATCAGGCCGCTCAGCTTCTGGACGAAGCGCTGGAAGCCTTGGCCGTGCTGAGCCGTCAGCCCGGCATTGAGGCAGACGTCCGGTTTCGCGAACTGTACCGCTCGCTCATTGTCGAATACGAGCAACTCTACGGCACGCCGCCAGACACACTGACGCTGAGCTACGGAGACATCTTCGCCTTCCGTGAGGCTATGTTCGCGGCCATGGAGGCCATACGTGAGCCGTTGTTGGAAGACGTCTTCGCCCCGAACCTCACGGTCCCTGCCAGCACGGTACCGCTCACCATGAACCGGCTTGTCAAAGCCAGCATGGATTATCTGCTGCGTGGGCCTGAAAAGCACCTGTTACGCTGGCTCAGCCGGGCCGAAACCTACTTCCCAATGATCGAGCAGATCTTTGCAGAAGAAGGCGTGCCGGACGAGCTTAAGTACCTGGCCATGATTGAGAGCGGCCTCAACCCCTTTGCCCGGAGCCGGGCCGGTGCCGTAGGCATGTGGCAGTTCATGGCCGGAACGGCCCGCCTGTATGGCCTGCAAATCACGCCTTGGGTGGACGAGCGTCGGGATCCGGAAAAATCCACGCGGGCAGCTGCCCGTCACCTGAAGGACCTGTACGCCATGTTTGGCGACTGGCATTTAGCGCTGGCCGCTTACAACGCAGGCGCCGGTCGGGTCCAGCGGGCACTCAATCAGGCGGCGGCGCGTCACGGCACAGGCCAGTTCACCTTCTGGGATATCTACCCGTACCTGCCGCGCGAGACCCGCAACTATGTGCCGATGTTCATTGCAACAGCGCTGGTGGCCTCCAATCCTGCCGCCCTGAACCTGACGGTCGAGCCAGGGCCGCGCTACGAATACGACTACGTGCCTGTGCAGGGCATGCTCTCCCTAGAAGAGCTTGCGCACATGGCCGGTACCGACATGGCTACGTTGCGTGCGTTGAACCCCGAACTGCGCCAAAATACGCTACCGCCCAGCCGAGGCCCCTACTTCATCCGTCTGCCGCTGGGCAGCTATGCACGCTTTGCAGAGGCCTATGCCCGGTTGCCGGAAGATCGTAAGCGGCCGGTCACAACCTACACGGTACGCCGGGGCGACGCGCTCAGCATCATTGCCCGACGTTTCGGCGTAAGCGTCTCGGCGCTGATGCGGGCCAACGGCCTGCGCAACGCGGAGATCCGTCCAGGCCAAAGCCTGATCGTGCCAGTATCCTCCCATTACGAAAGCACAAACGCTTTGCAACTGGCCGAGGCAAAGCCCGTCAGTGTGCAATACGGCAGCCGTTCCGTTCGACCCCTCTCCATAACGCCCCCCATTCAAGCGGCAGCCTCTGCTGTTGTCGCCCAGCCAACCGCGCTGGAGACCTCCTCGGAGCGACATGAACCCTCCCGTGAAGCGTCATGGACCACAACCGAAGCCCGGACGCCCGAAGCACCCACCCGCGTGGTGTATACCGTTCGTCGAGGAGACGCCCTTAGCGAAATTGCCCAGAAGTATGGGGTTTCGGTGGCCGACATCAAACGCTGGAACAACCTTACCAACAACACCATCCGTGTCGGACAAGAACTGGTGCTCTACCTTTCTGAGCCGGTAGCGCCTGAGCGCGTGGTGTACACCGTACGCCGGGGCGACACGCTCAGTGAAATCGCCCAGCGCTTTGGCGTTTCCGTGACCGATATCAAACGCTGGAATAACCTTGCCGGCAACACCATCCAGATTGGCCAACGCCTAACCATCTATCCGGAAGCCGGTAATACGCAGGGTTATACCATCTACCATGTGCGTCCCGGCGACACGCTCAGCGAGATCGCCCGACGCTTCGGCGTCTCTGTACGAGATATCCAGCGCTGGAATGGGTTGCGTTCCGGCCGGATCTATCCAGGTCAGCGCCTGAAGATTTTCGCCTGAAAGGTTTTCTTTGCCTGAAGATCGGAAAGCTTTTCCCCCGTAGCCCGAAACTCCCTGTTTCGGGCTATCGTTTGTCTATGCAGGCACAGCCCTTGTAGGTAAGACTACGGACCGAATCTCCTATCCATTCGGAGAGCACACCATGTACGACGAGCAGATTCGCAAGCTGATTGAACAGTTCCGGGCGAAATTTCTGGAGTTTTCGAGCGAAGAGATTCAGCGCCTGATCGAGGAGGCGAAGGCCGAAGCCCTGGCCGAAGCACGCGCCATTATCAAAGAGCAGATGCTGAAGGCGATCTTGGAGCAGTCGGCCCTCATGCAGACCCGGTCCACCACAGCGCAACCAGCTTCCTCCGCCGCACCGACCTCGCCTCCTGGTCAAACCGAACCGACCCAGCGCTTCTCTTTTGAAACACCTCGGGTAACGCTGGTCAGTCGCCCGGAAACGCCCCCGCCGCCTTCAAGGGAAGCACTTGCTGGCAAGCCAGAACCAACCGCCGTTGAAGCGGCCGAGCAGAACGGCGCCGAACTCGACGGGGCCCGCAAGATCCTGCGCGAGATTGAAAATCTCCGCCAGCAACTCAGCGCCAACGAAGCATGGCTGAAGCGTGCCGGCGGATCAGGCCCAGGAACATCGGACTATGCAGACGAATCCTGAAAAACCGGCGCTGCGCTGGCACTTCCCAGAAGAAGAAATTCTCCAGCTGACCGAGGCCTCCCGACAGGAGGCGCTGGCCCAGGCTCGAGCGCTGCTCAAGCAGTGGTGGCTCGAAGCCATTCTGGAGCAAATTGCCCGGCATCTGGACCCCAAGATGCCGGAAGCGCTGGTCTACTATGTCTACGGCGTCACCTGGGCGGGCCTTTCAGTTCAGGGGCCGGAGCCGCTGGAAGCCATTCCGTTCCGCAACCTGCAGGCGCTGGTTCGCCGCGTCTCGGCCCGCGAATATGGGCTGGACGCCATTCGCCAGCGGCTCCAGGATGCCGAATGGGTGCGCGAGCAGCTCCACGCGCACCATCGGTTGCTGGCCGCCCTTCAGCTGGAGGGACCGCTGCTGCCGCTACGCTTTGGCACAATCTGTCCGGAAAAAGCACACGTGCAGGCCCTGCTTGCAAGCAACTACGAGGATTTCTGTGCCACGTTAGCGATGTTGCACGGCCGCCAAGAATGGACGCTTCGGCTTGGCGCTGACCGGACCCGGCTAAAAGAAGCGATTGCGCTGGTTCACGAGACGCAGCCCGACGATCCTTCGCTTGAAGCCGAAGCCGACCGACTGCTCCAGATGGCCGCCGAGCACTGTCACCAAACGCTCTCGGCACTGGCCGACCGCAGCCACCTCCACCAGCTCGACGTCCGCCAGCGCCCTGTACTTCGCGCGGCTTACCTGGTCGCTACCGGCCAGGCCGAAGCCTTCCAGAATCGCGTGGGGTCCCTACAGCGAGCTTATCAGACGCTGGGCATTCGGCTGCAGCTCGAAGGGCCTTCGCCGCCCTTCAACTTTGCCCGACTGCATTTGGAAGAAGCGCCTGCCGTGGCAACATGAGCCGCACGTGGCATCCGCCAGTCTGCACGCCAATCACGCTGCTTTTCGTCTACGGTACGCTGCGCGGGCAGATTCAGCGGTTTCTGCCGGCCACGCTGCACCACGCGGTGCGTCCACTGGGACCGGCCCGTTACCGAGGGCGGTTGTATGACCTCGGGGCTTATCCCGGTGCCGTCCCAGATCCCGACCATTTCGTCCACGGCGAACTGTACGCCCTCCGACGTGAGGACGCCCCCCGCCTCTTCACTTACCTGGATACCTACGAAGGTTGCGACCCGCAACATGCGGAAGCCGGCGAATACCGGCGGGTAATGGACACCGTCCTGCTCCCTGATGGCCAGACGCTGTCGGCCTGGATCTACCTCTACAACGGCGATCTGTCGCAGGCGCGGCTAATCCCGTCTGGCATCTACCTCCCTGGTCGATCGCGGTAACCTACCGGGCTGCCACCTCCATCACGACCCGCCGCTTCAATGCTGAGAGCCAGCGAGAAATATCGATCTCTTTGGGACAGGCTTCGTTGCAGTTGAAGATCGTGTAGCACTTCCAAAGTCCCTCACGCGAGTCGACCACCGGCAACCGCTCCTCCGCCCCTTCGTCGCGCGAGTCGAATGTGTAGCGATAGGCTTTAAGCAGGGCAGCCGGCCCCAGATAGTCTGGATCGGCCCACGTGCTGGGGCAAGCATGCGTGCAGGCCCCGCACATGATGCATTTGGTGGCGTCATCGATCAATTCAAATTCTTCCGGACGTTGAAGCCGTTCCCGCTCAGGTGGCGGCGTATGCGTGATCAGCCAGGGTTTAACGGCCCGATATTTTTCAAAGAAGCGGCTCTGATCAATGACCAGGTCCTTGATGACCGGTGCCGTGGGCAGCGGCTCGAACGTGATCGTGTCGCCCTCGCCCTTTATCAGATCCTTGACCAGCACCGAGCAGGCCAGGCGGTTTTCGCCGTTGATTTTCATGGCGTCCGAGCCGCAGATACCATGACCACAGCTCTTGCGGAAGGTCAGCGAGCCATCGATGTGCCACTTGATATGCAACAGCAGCGACAGCGCGCTTTCCATCGGGTCTGCATCGACCTCGTAGGTTTCCCAGTGCGGCTCGGGGTCGGTCTCCGGATTAAACCGCTTGATCTTGACCTTGACTTTCATGGTTACGGTCTTGTCGGGTTGGGCAACCCTGAACAAAGCAGGGTGCTCAATACTTTCGTTCTTGCGGCTGGAATCGGGTGATCGTTACCGGTTTGTAATCGAACCGGTATGCGCCTTCTCCTTCGCGGTAAATGAGGGTGTGTTTGAGCCAGTTCTTGTCGTCGCGCTTTGGATAGTCCTCGCGCGAATGGGCCCCGCGGCTTTCGGTCCGGTTCAGGGCCGAATGCGTGATCACTTCGGCCAGATCGACCAGAAAGCCCAGCTCGACGGCGTCCATCAGTTCGGTATTGAAGCGCTTGCTTTTGTCGCGGATTACCACGCGCCTGGCCCGCTCCCGAATCTGTTTGAGATCTTCCAGCGCCTGGTTCAGCGTCTCCTCGGTACGGAAAACGGAGACGTTGTCCATCATGGTCTGCTGCAGGTCTGAGCGCACGACCGCCACCGGCTCGCCCTGCGTCCGGCTCAGAATGTTCTCCAGCATTTCACGGACCCGTCGGTCTGGCTGGTCTGGCAACGGTTCTTTTTTGCGGCCTTCTTTGCGCAGCGTCTCGGCCATGTGCATGCCGGCCCGGCGTCCGAAGACGACCAGATCGACGAGCGAGTTGGAGCCCAGCCGGTTAGCACCATGCACCGACACACAGGCGCATTCGCCTACAGCGTAAAGGCCGGGCACGATGCTCCCACGACCGGCCCACTCCACCTGTCCGTCATAATTCGTAGGGATGCCGCCCATTGCATAGTGGCAGGTGGGTGCCACCGGAATTGGTTCTTTCACCGGATCGATGCCCAGATAGGTGCGGCTGAATGTGGCAATCTCGGGCAGTTTTGTCTCGATCACTTCGCGCCCGACATGCCGAAGATCCAGATAGACGTAGTCCTTGCCGTTGATCCCACGGCCTTCGCGGATCTCCTGGTAAATGGCCCGCGACACCATATCGCGAGGCGCCAGATCCTTCACCGTGGGTGCATAGCGCTCCATGAAGCGCTCGCCTCGGTTGTTTAGCAGAATGCCGCCCTCCCCACGGGCTCCTTCGGTCACCAGAATGCCCAGCCGGTACAGCCCCGTAGGATGGAACTGCACGAACTCCATGTCTTCGAGGGGCAGGCCGCTGCGTAGCACAATGGCCATACCATCTCCCGTGCTGGCGTGGGCGTTCGAGGTCGTCTTGTAAACGCGCCCATAGCCGCCCGTGGCCAGACAAACCATTTTCGCATGAAAGATGTGCAGCTCGCCGGTCAGCAATTCGTAGGCCACGACCCCGCAGCAGGCCCCATCCGGAGTCATGATCAGGTCCAGCGCCTGAAACTCGTCATAAAAGCGGACCTGATTTTTGACGCACTGGTCGTAGAGCGTGTGCAGGATAGCATGCCCGGTTCGGTCGGCGGCGTGACAGGTACGCCGCACCGGTGCCTCGCCGAAGTTGCGCGTGTGGCCACCAAAACGCCGCTGCGCGATTTTTCCTTCTTTGTTGCGGCTAAAAGGCACGCCGTAGTGCTCCAGTTCGATGATGGTCCGGGGCGCATCCTGGCACATGATCTCGATAGCGTCCTGGTCGCCCAGGTAGTCGCTTCCTTTGACTGTATCGAAGGCGTGCCAGAGCCAGTGGTCTTCCTCTTCGTTCCCCAGCGCTGCGCCAATACCTCCCTGTGCGGCACCAGTATGCGAGCGCAGCGGATGCAATTTCGAGATCACCGCCACATCCGCCCCTCCCTCTTTGGCATAAAGCGCCGCCATCAGACCCGAACCACCGGCTCCTACAATGACGACGTCGTGTGAAAAAATCATGGCTGTCTTCGGTTTACAACCAATCCAGAAATCCCCTCAGGAAGCAGGCATGTAGCCCCAACCGGCTACAATGATGGAGTACATCCCCACAATGAGCAGCACCAGCGCCAGCGTCCAGGAAAGCGTCTGGGCCAGCACGCGCCCAACCGGATTGCGGATATAGTCGGTCAGGATATTGTTGAGCCCATAGAATCCGTGGTGCAGCGCAAAAATCAGAAACAGGATGTTGAATCCTTTCCACAGCACGGCATAGACCGGATCGGCCAGCCGCAACATCACCACGTCGTAGGGTGTGACCTCAGCGTCTGGGCCGTAGCGGGCCCGCACCGCTTCTTTAGCCGCCTCCGGATAATCGGGCAGCGCACCGGCCTCAATCTGCTTGCTCGAAAGCACCTGGGCCGCCACGCTGGCCGTCTGCGCATCGTAGTGCTGCACCCAGAAATGGGTAATCAGCAGAAACACCAGAAACGTCCCGGTAATCCGGTGCAAAAACCAGTTCATCGCATAGGATCGGGACGTCTTGCCATACTGGATAGCCATGATCCCCACCGCGTTTTGGTGTCAGGAGCCCGTCAGGTATGTGATCACGGCATAGAGCGACGGATATCCGCCCACCCCAATGATCAACAGACAGACGACGGCCAGCGTCCAGAACAACTTCTTGGAATGCGGATGCCAGCCCAGAAAATCAATCAGCACGATTCGGAGGCCATTTAGTGCGTGGTAGGCTACAGCCGCCAGCAGCAGAAACTCGCCGACCTTAAAAATCGGCGCGTGATAGGTGGCAATCAGTTCATTGAATGCTTCCCGATCGGTAAGCGTCCGTAACCCCCACACATGGATGATGAGATAGACGACCAGTCCAATACCCGTCAGGCGATGCAGCAACCAGGCCAGCATGCCCGTGCGGATGCGATAGCGCTGCAAACGCCGAACGCGCTGGACCTCCGGCTCAACGGTTTCAACCGCCATGATCGTTTCGAAAGTTTGCGTTTCAGCTCCGGGCTCGCTTCGCGAACTCCTCTTCTTAATTTTAAGAAAGCAAAGGAAAAATAATCAGGTCATTGCTTCGCTTCTTGCGAATTTACGTTAAAGCCCTACCAGAAGCGAGGGGATCATTTTATCCAGAAGGGCGATTTATTCCCTTGGATGCTACCGGCAAAGGCCCCGCTTTTGCCAATTACACAACGGGCCCGAAAGCGCGGCCACTTGCCGTATTGTTTTTCCTGGAATTGCCAGCCACTGCATGTTTCTGCACCTGTTGCGCATCGTGTTTGCTCCACTGCTGCACCTTCTGGCGGTGCAGCCCTCCCGTTTTTTTCCTGTATCCATCAACCGTAATCGCAATAACTGCCTCGAACTGGCGGGTGCTCTGGAAACCGCGAATTTCCCTGCCGAGCTTCCTGCTGCCGCTATTCTCGCCGTCGCTGCCTACCGACGGTTTTGCCTCTCTGCGCGCTCGTTTCTGGCTGCGCCCGCTTCGGGGCCCATGGAAAGAGGAGTTGTATGGCCAAGGAGATCATCATCAACGCCGAGAAGGATCAGACGCGCATTGCCATCGTCGAGGACGGGACCCTGGCCGAGTTCTACATCGAGGATCCCGAGCACGAACGCACGATCGGCAACATTTACCTGGCCCGGGTCTGCCGCGTTATGCCCAGCATTCAGGCCGCCTTTGTGGATATTGGCCAGCAGCAGGACGCCTTCCTGCACTTTTCGGACATTGCGCCGACTCTGCCCTTGCAATTGAAGTTTCTGGCCGATCCGCAGCCGAGCGTTCGCAAACTGGCGGCCGAAATCGAGCAGCATCACCAAAACCTGGCCCAACGCCGGCACCTACGGCTGCCTCGCGCCGATAAGACCGAGACATCCGGCGAAGACGAAACAACGGAAGCAGCCGAATCCTCGTGGAGGCGGCGCCTGGACGCACGCCTGCGCGGGCGTCGACGCTCGGCGCAGCGTCGGCTACAGCGTAAACCCTCAGCCGAAACGACAGCCCCCGAGACGGAAGCCACGCCTTGCCCTGAAATTTCACCCGAAACGCTGCTGAAGCGCGACCAGCCGTTGCTGGTCAAGATCATCAAGGAGCCCATTTCGTCCAAAGGAAGTCGGGTCTCAACCGACATTTCGCTGGCTGGGCGCTTTCTGGTGCTGGTGCCATTTGCCAACTATGTGGCCGTCTCCAAGAAAATCACTTCTTACCAGGAACGGCTACGGCTGCGGGCGCTGGCCCGGAGCCTGCTCCCCGAAGGCTTCGGCGTAATCGTGCGCACGGTGGCCGAAGGCCAGACCGCTAAGGCCCTCGACACCGACCTGCGCCTGCTCCTGGAAAAGTGGGAGCGTATCGAGAAGAAACTGGCCGAACACCCCAGGCCACCTGTTCTACTCCACGAAGACGTGAACATGGTCTCGTCGGTTATCCGGGACCTGTTCTCGGAAGATTGCACGCGCATTCTGGTGGACAACCCCCGCCTGCATCGCAACATCCGGAGCTACGTGCAGGCAGTGGCCCCGCACAAAGCGGATGCGGTGCAGCTCTACCGGGGCAAAGAACATATTTTCAAGGCCACGGGCATTGCTGAGCAGGTGGCCCAGGCCTTCGAAAGCCGCGTCGATCTGCCCTCGGGTGGGTACCTTTACATTGAGCACACCGAGGCCATGCACGTCATCGACGTGAACTCGGGAAGGGCTGGACGCGGCCTGAGCCAGGAGGAAAACTCGCTGCGCGTCAACCTGGAGGCGGCCCGCGTCATTGCCCAGCAGGTGCGCGTGCGCGACCTGGGCGGCATCATCGTAATCGACTTCATCGATCTGAAAGATGAGAAAAACAAAAAGAAGGTCTACGACGAGCTCAAGAAGGAATTCAGGAAGGACCGGGCCGTCACCAAGATTCTGCCCATGAGCGACTTCGGCCTGGTCCAGATCACGCGCCAGCGGCTGCGGCCCAGCCTGACCACCACGTTCGACAAGATGGCCGAGCAGCTCATCCGCGAAAAAGCGCTGCTGCCAGCTCCGGTCCAGCCTACCCCAGAGACGCTGCTGGAAGCCATCGAACGCTGGATTCAGGCCTACCGACGCGAGGGCGACCGCCGGAACATCACGCTGCGGGTGCATCCGTTCACGGCCGCCTACCTGACGCGACGCGTACCAACCTACCCGACGCGCTGGCTGCTCAAGCATCTGGTGCGCGTCCGGCTGGAACCCGACCCGAACCAGCCACCGCTGAGCTTCCGCTTCGAGGATCCTGCGACCGGCGAAGACTTAACCGAGCGGTTTGCCATCTTCCAGAATGGACAGCACCCGGAAAAAATACCTGCCTGAACCGCCATGGCCCGAAGTCGGGACAGCAAGCACGCTGCCATGCGTCGACTGGTGGACGAGCTGATCGCCCTCGCCTGCCAGCTTGGTCTGGAGGTGCGTGTGGAGTCTGGGCCGTTCCGGGGCGGCTACTGCATCAAACAGGGGAATGAGCTGGTCATGCTTAACCGGCGGCACCCCCCTGAGGTCCATCTGGCGCTACTGGCTGAGGCGTTGCGCACGCAACCGCTCGAGACCTGCTACCTGAAGCCGGCCGTTCGGCGCGCGCTCGAAGAAGCCTGGAATCGCTCCTTGCCTTCCACGGACGCTGTAGTGGATGCCGCGCTTGACTGATACCCTGCGCGTGACGCTGCTGGGCACCGGAACGTCCACCGGTGTGCCCGTCATCGGATGCACCTGTCGCGTCTGCCGCTCTGCAGATCCGCGCGACAAACGTACCCGTTGCGCCTGCTACATCGAGGCCAACGGCCTGGGCATTCTGATCGATACCGGACCGGATTTCCGCCAGCAAGCGCTGCGCGAGGGCATCCGACGCCTGGACGCCGTGCTCTACACGCATCATCACTTCGACCACGTGGCCGGCATCGACGACCTGCGGCCGTTCTTTTTCGAGAACGATCGCCCCATCCCCTGCTATGCGCCCCCCAACACGGCCCGCGTACTGTACCGGATGTACGCCTACATTTTTGCCGACGGCACCTATCCTGGTGTGCCCCGGCTGCGCCTGCACGCCATCGAAGGCCCCTTTGAAGTGACCAGCCGCTACGGCAACAGCGGCCGTGTGCGCGTAGCACCCATCGAGATCCTGCACGGCCAGCTCCCCATGTACGGCTACCGCATCGGCCGCTTTGCCTACCTGACCGATGCTAGCCAGATTCCAGAGAATAGCTACAGGCACCTTCAGAATTTGGACGTGCTTGTCCTCGACGCACTACGCGAGCGCCCCCATCCCACGCACTTTTCCATTGAGGAAGCCATCCGGGTAGCCCGGCGCATCGGCGCGCGCCAGACGTACTTCATTCACATGACCCACGACGTGCTGCATGCTGAGGTGGACGCGCGGCTGCCCGAAGGCATCAATCTGGCCTACGACGGCTTGCAGTTCACCTGCCGCCTCACCACTTCTTAACAGCGCATTGCGCGCTGTTTTGTAACTTCAGGGCAAACCTACTGACCATTAACCGAATCGTCTGCCATGAAAATTCTCGTATTGAACGGTCCCAATCTGAACCTGCTGGGCAAGCGCGAACCTGCGATTTACGGACGGATCACGCTCCAGCAATTAGAAAAAACGCTCCGGGAAGCGTTTCCGGACGTCACGCTCGAATTCGTGCAGAGCAACCACGAGGGCGAACTGATCGATCAGCTCCACCGGGCCGAAGCCGAACACTTCGACGGCGTGGTCTTCAATCCAGGAGGCTATACGCATACGTCGGTGGCCATCCGTGATGCGGTGGCAGCCATCTCGGTGCCCGTGGTGGAGGTGCATCTTTCAAATCTGCACGCCCGGGAGCCCTTTCGGCAACACTCACTGACAGCCGCCGTATGTGAGGGACAGATTGTCGGCCTGGGTGCTACTGGCTACCGGCTGGCGATTCAGTATCTTATAGAACGCGCGCGCCAGAAGCCCAAACGCTAAACCGTGGCAACCTATCGCGGACATCTGGCCGGGGCTACGGCTTTCTTTGCCGTATACCTGGCCGGATTGTTCTACGTGTTTTCAATCGATGCGGCCTACACCCGCTTCACCCTGCTGGAGCTGGTGGCCTACCCGTTGGCGCTCTTCGGCCTCTGTCTGATGTTTGCGCTCTGGCCCGACGTGGACACAAACTCGTTGGGCCAGACGCTTTTTTACTGGATTTTCTTTCTGGTTGACGTGGTGCTTATTGCCACGCGCCACTTCCAGGAGGCCGCCTACCTGGGGCTGTTCGCCATTCTGCCCGTGCTGGGCAAACACCGGGGCTGGACGCACACCTGGTGGGCCATGCTGCTTATCCCCTCCCCCCTCCTTCTGCTACCCTACCTGTTCTTCCCTGAGCGGCCACTCTATGGCCTGCCCTTTTACGGGGCGGCCGTCGTGGGCTACCTGAGCCACCTGGTACTCGACGGCGTGCTGCTCCGCTTCCGCCGACGCCGCCGCGCCTATCGCTAAGCCGCCATGCCTGCAGGACGCCTGCGCCAGCTCGCTTCCGAAACGGCCATCTACGGGCTATCATCCATCCTGGCCCGCCTGCTCAACTTTCTCCTTTTTCCGTTCTACTCACACGTCTTTGCACCCGACGCTTATGGAGTCATCTCCATCGTCTACACGGCCTTTCTGTTTTTCAATATCGTTTACCAATATGGCATGGAATCGGCCTACCTGCGCTTTGCCGTGGAAGCCAACGAAAACGAACGACGCCGCGTCTTCAGCACGGCCGTCGGCTCGCTGCTGGGCACCTCGTTGGGGCTTTCTGCACTGATCGTGCTGTTTCCTACGCCCGTAGCTGTGCTGATCGACCTGGAAGCCCGCTACCGGTGGTTGCTCTACTACATGGCTGCCATTCTGGTGCTCGATACGCTGGCCATCGTGCCGTTTGCCGAACTGCGGCTGCGCAGCCGCGCCTGGCGCTTTGCACTAATCCGGATGGCAGGTGTGGTGGTCAACATCGGCCTGAACGTGCTGCTACTGGTGGGTCTGCACTGGGGCGTTGCGGGCGTCTTCATGGCAAATGCTGTGGCGTCGGCTACCACGCTGGTGCTCCTGACGCCGGAGTTCCTGCGGCTGTGGCGTCCAATGTTCGATACCGGCCTATGGCGCCGACTCCTGCGCTTCGGATTGCCGTTTCTGCCCGGTGGGCTGGGTTACGCCATCACAGATCGCATCAATCTGCTGTTTCTGAAGCGGATGACGCCGGAGCAGGTGCGCCAGCTCTACAGCGATCGGTTCGATCTGGAGGCGCTGGCGCATGAGGCTGAGCGTGCGGCCCAGGCCGTACTGGAACGGGCCGGTGGCGTACTGACTCCCGAGGTGCAACAGCGCATGGCCGAGGCTGCCCAGGCTGTCTATGGCAACCACGTCGTAGGCGTCTACAACGGCGTGCTCAAACTGGCCATCTTCCTGATGCTGGTGGTGCAGATGTTCCGGTTTGCCTGGCAACCGTTCTTCCTACAACACGCCCGCGATCCGGATGCCCCTCAGCTCTTCGCCCGCGTCTTCTCGCTGCTGACGGCCGTCAGCCTGGGGGTGCTACTGAGCGTCTCGTTTTTTGCTGCGGAAATCGTCCGCCTGCCACTGCCCGGCGGCTATGCGCTGATCAACCCACGCTACTGGACAGGACTATTCATCGTGCCAGTGGCCCTGTTGGGCTACGTATTTCAGGGTTGGTACTATGTGTTCGCAGCAGGCGCCTATCTCCGGCACCGCACGGAGCTGTTCATTCCGGCCACCCTGGCCGGAGCAGCCCTGTCGTTGTTGCTCAACGCGCTACTGGTACCCCGATTCGGCATGCTGGGCGCCGCCTGGGCTACCACGCTGGCCTATGCCACCATGGCGCTCGTGCTCTGGGGACTGACCCGCCCGCACTATGCGGTGCCCTATCGCTGGAAACAGGTGCTGGGGCTGGGCGCCTGGAGCGCCCTGCTCTTCGGCGCCTGGCATACGTGGCCAGCGCTGCAGCAGCCCCTTTTCGAGCTACTCCTGCTCGCCAGCTGGGCGGCCGCGCTATCTGCCCTCCACGTAGTCACCCCTGCGGAGTTGCACGCGCTACTCCGACGCCGCCCACCCTCAACGTAGCTGCTCCCACCGATGCACCCGAAGATGCGTATAGGGCATACCCTGCCAGCGATCCAGATACGGGGTGCCCTCGACTCGAAGCCGGAGCGGCGCTTCGGCGGCCACCGCTTGCCGATCGGATTCGTTTTCAAAAACCAGCAGGTAGTAGTTGTGCGCGGCGGTCTCCAACACCAGCGCAGCAAACGGCGCCTGCCCTCGCGAGACCACCTCGCCTTCCACAACAATCGGCGGCTGCGCAGGCGGCGGCTGCGTGGCACACCCAATCCCGAACAACAGGCTCAACAGCAGTCCATAATGGCGCATGGCAAAATGCTCCAGGAATAGATTGTTGGGAACGCTTTGCAGTATCTTAAAAATAAAACTTCCATACCACCGAATCTGAAGGTTTTCCCATGGATCGGATACGTATAGGGCTCGTGCTGCTGCTTTTGTGCACGCCCGCTGCTGCCCAGCATCTGCAGCCCCTTTCGCCCACCTCAACGCAACCCGCGCCGAACAGCTACATCCTGCACGTAACAGACTGGCTCAACCGTCGGCCAGAAGCCCGCCAGGCACTGGAAGACTTCCACCGGCGTAAGGCGCTGGGCCTGTTGCCAGCGACCCCGACCATCCAGGCTGCCCCGCAGGTGGGAGATCGCCGCACATTCAAGGTGTATAACTTTGAAACAGAAACCACCGAACCCCGCGAGTTCGAACTGCGCGTGATTGAAACGCACTTTTACCTGTGGGTAGAGGTAGCTTCGCTCGACAGTGGCTGGGTGACCGACGAGAAACTGGAAGCGCTGCGGATTGCACTGGCCGAAGCTACCCCTCCCGGATCCATTAATCCTAACCAGGGCATCATTGCCAACGACGAAGACGTCTTTGGCGACCCACCGAACGTAGATGGCGATGGCAAAACCGATGTGCTGCTCGTAGACGTGCGCGATGGCTGGAATGGGAGTGGCGGTTTTGTGGCCGGATTCGTATATGGTGGCGATTTAAGTCCGCTGGGAGACGGTAACAACAGAGATATTCTGTATCTGGACACCCGCCCTTCCCTATCCTCCGGCCGCCCGATCGCGTCACTTCTGGCCACAGCAGCCCACGAGTATCAGCACCTGATTCATTTCAACTACGATCGCAATGAACTGTCTTTTGTCAATGAAGGCCTTTCCGAATGGGCCGAGGTGCTCAATGGATACGAAAGGCGCGCAATGAGCTACCTCAGCAACGTGTCGCGTTACAACGTGCCCCTCTTCCAATGGTCGGAGGACAACGTAAACGTGCTGGACGACTACGAGCGGGCCGGCCTGTTCACCACCTATCTGGAGCACCGCATTGGCTGGCAAGCTGTAGGAGCCATCACACGCGATCCCCAGCGCGGATTTTTCGCCTACCAAAATGCCCTGTCATCCCAGGGACTTAATTTCTACAATGTCCTCCTGGATTTTCATACCGCCAACTTCCTGAATGATTACACGGTCAATCCCGCCTATGGCTACCAACGGACAGACTTTCAGAACCTGAAGGCCACGCCTTCCATCGTCTATAACGGCCGGATTGCCACCCAAACGCCAGAAACAACCATAACCGTCGCAGCGGGCGGAATACAATATCTGGTATGGCAGCATGTGCGCGATCTGCAGCTTTCTATTTCCTCCGGACCGTCGCTAAACATCCGTGCGCTGCGCTATCCGGAAGGCGGCAGTATTGTGGTCGAAGATCTCAGTGCCAGTGCCGCTCCGTTTACTTTTACCGGCGCCCATGATCAGGTGGTGCTGCTCGTCATGTACCAATCGACCTCAGGAAGTGCACAGGTCACCTACAGTGCCACCTGGAGCTCAGAGCAGACCTTCACCAGTCAGATTTTCCAGTTCGACAACGGCCAGGCCCGTGAGTTCATCCTTTCTGGCGGCCTGGAGCTGCTCACCCGCTTCGAGAATCCGCAACCGGGTTACACGCTCCTGGGTCGCGTCTATCTGCCCCTGTACTTCTACAGCCAGTTCAGAGGTGGCCCACCGGCTACCGAACCACGCGACTTTACGCTGACCGTGCGCGCAGCCCAACCGGATGGCACGCCGGGTAATGTACTCTTTGAAAAAACCATGGATGATCCACGTGGCTACCAGGGTGTTACCTCCACCACCCTGCAATTTGCCGAAATCGATCTTTTTCCTTACGCCGCTCAGATTGGCGACCTGCCCGACGTGTTATTTATTGGCTATCGGGATGCCGGTGCCGATACCAACACCATTGTACTGGCCACGTCCAGCTACACGGTTGAGAACCGTTCGTTCATCGGACCAATCCAGCAGGGCTGGCGGGCGCTCTGGGAAGTCACGCTCCGCGATGGGACATCGCTTCACGGCCGCATCATTCCTATTCGGATCGAATTCCTGGTTGGCAGCGAGCCGGTGCCTGCCGAATCGGTAGCCGAGTTGCCACGCGAGCTGGCCTTAGAGCCGCCTTACCCCAACCCATTTCGCACAACTGCCCTGCTACGCTATCACCTGCCGGAGGCTGGGCCAGTGCGGCTGCGCATTTACGATCTGCTGGGCCGTGAGGTGGCCACCCTGGTCAATGAACCGCAACCTGCCGGTACGCACACGGCACACCTGAACGCAGGCGGCTGGGCCAGTGGTCTGTACCTGTGCGTACTGGAAGCAGGCGGCCAGCGGCGCGTGCAGCGCCTGCAGGTGGTGCGCTGAAGCTCACGGCACACGTTCGCCGCGGGCCGCTGTCAACAGGGCGTACCATTCTTCGCGCGTCAGCGTGATGGTGTCAGCCTGTGCGCTGGCACGGATGCGTTCGGGCCGAAGCGTGCCGATGATCGGCTGAATGGGCGCTGGATGGCGAAGCAACCAAGCCAGTGCGATGGCTTCGCGGGTGGTCTGATGTGCTTCGGCCAGTTGCGCTACAGCTTCGGCTGCGCGAAGCGTGCGGCCGTCCGCCTCGGCTGGCGGATCGATCAGATGCCCTTTGGCCACCGGCGACCAGGCCTGCACCAGCACTTCATGCAGCCGGCAATAGTCGAGCAAACCCGTCACACCGGCATAGGCCGGGGCGTTGTCGTGGTTGGCAACGATGCCGTCTTCGATCAGGTGCGCATGCAGCAGGCTCAGTTCGAGCTGATTGACCACCAGCGGCTGATCCACGTAACGGGCCAGTAGGGCCATCTGCGCGGCTGTATGGTTGCTCACCCCGAAGTAACGCACCTTGCCGCTTCGGTGAAGCGCGTCGAAGGCCCGTGCCACCTCTTCCGGCTCCATCAGCGGATCCGGACGGTGCAGCAGCAACAAATCCACGTAATCCGTCTGCAACCGGCGCAGGCTGTCCTCGACCGAGCGCACAATATGTTCGTAACTGAAATCATAGCGTTGCGGTGTGCCCGGCGGGTCATCCTTGAACCGGATGCCACATTTGGTCTGGAGCACCACCTCCTCCCGCCGAACGATACCGGCTCGTAGCAGCTCGCCAAAGACTGCTTCGGACTTGCCCCGGCTGTAGATGTCGGCGTGATCGAACAGGTTAATGCCGACCTCCAGGGCCGTCTGCACGGCCTCGGTGGCCCGGCGGCGCATCTCATCCGAAAGGGTGTCGACCTCCCAGGGTCCGCCCAGGTGCATGCAGCCGTAAGCAATGCGCGAGACCTCCAGATCCGTATGCGGAATGCGGTACGTCTGCATCGGATTGATCCATTGGTTGGACAAAATTTTGCCTCAAAGTAGCGAAACCGGACGCGCACCGCAACAGCAGCGCCGATGCCTTGGACCTGCATGATAGATTTCCGATCTTTTCCTAAAAAACACACACGCTACACATGGGACGGGTAATCCGGACGGGCGACACGCCGGCCAAGCGGCGCCACCAGTACCTGCGCTCCTGTGCCGAAGTGCTGCATCTGCTGGCAAAGCGCACACGCTTCGACGCAGAAGCCCGCGACATGGTGGCCTTCTTCGTGTTTAATCTGCGTGGCATTGCCGAGACGATCGAAGAAAGCGCCCAAAGCTGGGAAGACCGGGGCTACTGGCGCAAGGCCGAATCCTTGCGCGCAAACTGGCGTTGGACCCGCACGGCCGCCGACGAACTGGAGCGGCTAATTCGTCAGGATCGCTGGGAAGCCATCCCTTCCGTCCTGCTTCGCCTAATGCCCCACTTTCAACCCATTACGGTGGCTTCGATCACCCGCAACGCGGACTGGTGGTGCGGTGCACTTAAAGCGCTGCTTCGTTCCCAAACCACGTCGTAACCGGAGCCATGGAGTCGCCGACGCTGCATCCTGGAATCCTGCTCATTGCTCCCCCGATGTTACAAGACCCAAACTTCTGGCGTACGGTGGTACTGCTGTGCGCTCATGGCGAAGAAGGCAGCTTCGGCCTGATTCTGAACCGGCCGACTACGCTAACACTCCGCCAGGTACTCGACGTACCCGTCTCTTATCCGCTGTTTATGGGGGGCCCTGTTCAGCCCGACACGCTCCACATCCTGCACCGACTGGGCGACGAAATCCCCGAAGCGCACCCCGTGATAGACGGTGTTTACTGGGGCGGCGAGGTGGAAGCCCTGTTGGACCGGCTGCGCACAAGCCCACCAGAACCCGATACAATGCGCTTCTTCCTGGGCTACGCAGGGTGGGCGCCGGGACAGCTCGAGGAGGAATACGAGGCAGGAGGTTGGATCCTGGCGCCGGCTCATGCAACCAACGTATTTGAGGACGTGCCTGAAAAACTCTGGCAGACGGTGCTGCGTCGCATGGGTGGCGACTATGCGCTGCTGGCCAACTTCCCGGACGATCCCCGTCTGAACTGAGACCCGCTGTTCAATACACAGGCACCCTATCCCCAACCGGCCGCAGCACAATCAGCACTCTGGTAGCTGGCGTTGGTAGCAGTCGAAGCTGTACCTGGTAGGGTTGGAGGCTGTGCTGCCCGCTTTCCAGTTGCCGGACACCCTGCCAAGTGCCCCCCTGCAATTCCAGCCAGGAAATCATCCGATCAAATTGTCCACCGGGCATAAGCGCCGTGAGCATTCCATTAAGCGGCTGATCTGTTAAAACGCCCAGCAGCGATGCGGCGGCATGATTAGCATACACTACGTACCCATCCCCGTCGGCCACCAGCACGGCTTCGTCAAGCGCCTCCAGAATGACCTCCAGCAGTGTTCCAGAAGGGTTCGGTGTTGACATCCCATGCCGTTCGGCCTCGGTCAGGGGGCGCAGCAGCACCAACTGGCAGGAATCATCTTCCTCGCAGGGAATGATCCGCAGCCTTAGTTGGATTGAACCGGACGCTCTGAGTACCCGAGCAAAACCCGGCGTTTCCTCCTGAACAAAGGCTATGAGAGGCTGTCCGACCAACTGTGCCTCGGAATAGCCCAGTAGCTGCTGTGCTTCGTTGTTAGCCATCAGAATGCGTCCTGCTGCGTCCAGCATCACCAAACCATCTGGGTAATGCTGCAGAATTGCCCGGAAGCGTGCTTCGCTGGTGTATAGCTCCTGCAGGTATTCCGAAAGGTTGTTCTGCACACGCTGCCGTTCCCAGGCCCGTTGCAGCACATACTCCAGGAGCGGGGCGCTCAGGGTCTCCCGGAACAGGTAATCGGCCGCTCCCATCTGCAGCAGGTGTGGTCCGAGCGCGGCCTCGCTCTGGTCGATCAATACCACGACCGGGATGTTGAGGGCGCGCACCTTGATTTCGGCAAACGCATCGAGTCCCTGATAATCGGGCAGCTTCAGATCGGCCAGAATAAGATCGGGCGGTGGTGCTTCCAGCGCATGCCAGCGGGTAATCAATGCCTGCAGCGAAGAAAACCGCTCGCATACCTGCACCCCGGCGCGTTTAAGCCAGCTGCTCAATTGCGCTTCCAACCCCTCATCGCTGCTGATCAGGATCGCTCGAGTAATTCTATGCATGGCGCGCGTTTTCTGGCTTTGGATTCGTTAGCACGAGAAACAAGAAAAGTGCCGCTTTCTACAGCATGTCGCTTTTACACAAACCATCAATTTTCAAGTTTTATGCGAAACCAGAAGCCCCGAAGCGGCAACCATTAAAGTCCGCGTCTGTTGCCTTATTTTTTATCCTGCGCTTGAAACAGCAATTTTTTCCGCCTATGCACTGGGTAACCGACGACAACGCTGCGCTGTTTACCGATCTATATGAGCTGACGATGCTCCAGGCCTACTACCGGGAAGGCCTAGAGTCGGCTGTGGCGACGTTCGACCTGTTCGTGCGCCAGACGCCCGGCCGCAACTACCTACTGGCCTGCGGTCTCGATACAGTGCTCCACTACCTGGAGACGTTGCACTTCACCCAGGAGGCGCTCGACTACCTGGCCTCGATGGGACGCTTCGAACCGGACTTCCTGGACTATCTGGCACGCTTTCGCTTCACAGGCGACGTGTACGCCGTGCCCGAGGGGACGCCGGTCTTTGCAGGTGAGCCGCTGCTCCAGGTGGTGGCACCTATTGGTCAGGCCCAGCTCATTGAAACATTCGTGCTCAATCAGATCACCTTCCAGACGGGGATTGCCTCGAAAGCCAGCCGGGTGGTGCAGGCGGCGCAGGGGCGGCTTGTGGCCGACTTTGGTGCCCGCCGTATGCACGGAGCCGACGCTGCGCTGAAGGCGGTCCGTGCCTATTACATTGCCGGGATTCAGGCGACTTCGCTGGTATTGGGCGGTCAGATGTTCGGGGTGCCTGTCACCGGCACCATGGCGCACAGCTATGTGGAGGCCCACCCTACGGAAGAGGATGCCTTTCGGGCGTTTGCCAGCCTTTACCCCGGTACAACGCTACTGGTGGACACCTACGACACGCTGGAAGGCGTCCGTAAGGTTATTGCGCTCTGCAAAGAGGCAGCGGAGCGGTTTCAGGTGGGGGCCATCCGGATCGATTCGGGCGATCTGGCCGCGCTGGCGAAGGAAGCACGCCGCATGCTGGACGAGGCCGGCCTGACTCACATCAAGATTTTTGCCAGCGGCAGCCTCGACGAATACCGCATCGCTGAACTGCTGGCGCAGGACGCCCCCATCGATGGCTTTGGCGTGGGCACGCGCATGGGCACCATCAGCGACCGTCCTTACCTCGACAGCGCCTACAAGCTCAGCGAGTTCGAGGGTGAAGGGCGGATGAAACTCTCCCTGGAAAAGGCTAACCTGCCTGGACGCAAACAGGTCTTCCGCTTCTACAACGAGGACGGACGTGCCACCCACGACGTAGTTGCCTGCCACGATGAGCAACTGGAAGGCGGCGAGCCGCTGCTGCGCTGCGTGATGCGCAATGGCCGGCGCACCGAAGCCGGCCACGATACGCTGGAAGCCGCCCGTGAACGCGCCCGCCAGGGCCTGGCCCGTCTTCCCGAACAATTGCGCTCGCTGGAGGAGGTCGATCCGCCCTATCCGGTGCACATCAGCGAACGGCTACAGGCACTGGGCGAGGCCGTCCGCCATCGCCTGATGCAACAGGAAACCTGATCAGATGTCGCCCTCCTGAGGCCTCAGGATGATTTCTTCGGCCACGGTGCGGGGCGAGAGGTGATATAGCGCCCGCACGACCCGGGCAATATCTTCAGCCGGCATGAAGCGTTCCTCGGGCAGGTCCACACCCTCCCAGCTCGGCGTGTAGGTAGCGCCGGGCAGCAGTACGGTCACACGCAACCCGAACGTGCGGGTCTCCTCCCGCACCACGCGCGCCAGTCCCAACAGGCCGTGCTTGGCTGCACAGTAAGCCACACTGCCTGGATAGGCTTGAATCGAAGCCACTGACCCCATGAAGAAGATGTGTCCTCGCTGCCGGGCGATCATCGGCTCCAGAAACGCTCGGGTAACCAGAAAGGCGCTGGTCAGGTTGGTTTCGAGTTGCGCCCGAAACGTCTCGACCGAAGTTGCTCGCAGCGGTGCTGGCCGAAACTGCCCGGCATTGTTAACAAGCACGTCGGGCGCCCCCCAGCACTCGAGCACCTGTCGGGCCATAGCCGCCACGTCCGTTTCGTCGGTCACCTCGCAGGGCAGCACCAGCACATCGGCCCCTCGCGCCCGGCAATCGGCGGCCACTGCTTCCAACTGCTCCCGACGGCGAGCTATCAGCGCCAGACGTGCCTGCGGCTCCTCGGCAAAAGCCCAGGCGATGGCTGCCCCGATTCCCTGACTGGCACCGGTAACGACAACGACTGGCACGGCCTCACCTTCCGTTGATCAGCCGCATAAACTCGGCCCGCGTGGCTTCTTTCAGAAACTCGCCGCTCATCGCGCTGGTCGTGGTGATCGCATGCTGCTTTTCCACACCCCGCATCATCATGCACAGGTGCTGCGCCTCGATCACTACGGCCACACCCAACGGCTGCAGCACCGCTTCCAGGGCATCCCGGATCTGGATTGTCAGCCGCTCCTGCACCTGAAGCCGCCGGGCGAAAACGTCCACTACACGGGGAATCTTGCTCAACCCAACAATTTTTTTGTTCGGAATGTAGGCCACGTGTGCTTTCCCGAAAAACGGTAGCAGATGATGCTCACAGAGCGAGTAGATTGGAATATCCCGCACCAGAATCATCTCGCTGTAGTCTTCCTCGAAAAGAGCCGACTCCAAGATGATCCGCGGATCCTGATGATACCCCTGCGTCAGGTACTGGAGCGCCAAGGCGACCCGCTCCGGGGTGCGCCGGAGCCCTTCGCGATCCGGATCCTCGCCGATCCAGCGCAGAATCTCACGCACGTGCTGCTGAATGGCCTCGATTGCCTTGGCCGGGTACCGATCCACTCGCTCGTAGTGACCAGCCGGATGGCTGTCCAGCTCCACGCGGGCATTCGAGCCCACAAGAATCTGGGTCGGTTTATTCTTCGCCATAGTATTCTACGTAGTTGTGTTCGGTCTCGTAAAGCCGGATCCGGTGCAGGCGTCCGGTTGGCAGCGCGTTCTCCAGCTCCCGCCAAATCGCAACAGCCACATTCTCGGTGGTCGGTATCATGCCTTGAAGGAAATCGACGTCCAGGTTCAAATTCTTATGATCCAGTTTTTGCAGAATGCGCGTTTCCAGAATCTCTTTTAGATGGGAAAGATTCAGCACAAAGCCGGTTTCTGGATCCGGCTCGCCGGCCACGGTAACCTCAAGCACATAGTTGTGGCCGTGCCAGTTTGGGTGATTGCAAAGGCCGAAGGTTTCCCGATTCCACGCCGCTGAACGGGCCGGATTGTGCAGCCGATGCGCCGCGTTGAAGTGGACGCGACGGGTGACATAGACGGTTGGCATCCTCCAGCGATTCAATTATGTTGTGGATATCGATTGCCACAAACGTATGCCTCTGAGGTGCGTTCCAGTTTGTGGAATTAGGTCGCCAATCCGTTACAGGTGAAAATGTCCGCCACACCCTATATTTGAGGCAATCTGCAGCTGGTCAACCATCCCCAGAGCCATGGCGGAAAAGACGTTGTTTCAGCGCATCATGGATGGCGAACTGCCGGGCGACATCGTCTATGAAGACGAGCACTGTGTGGTGCTCCGCGACATCAACCCGCAGGCGCCTGTCCATCTGCTGATCATTCCCCGCAAGCCAATCCCTTCGCTGAACGAGGTGACCGAAGAAGATGCGCCGCTGATCGGGCACCTGTTTGTGGTGGCCCGACAGATGGCCGAGCGCGAAGGCATTGCCCGCACCGGCTATCGGACGGTCTTCAACACGGGACCGGACGCCCAGCAATCTGTCTATCATCTGCATTTGCATCTGCTGGGCGGCCGCAAATTTACTTGGCCGCCCGGCTAATCGCGCATGCGCTACGGGCTGCTTGGCATTGGATGGCTATTGCTGCTGAGCCCGACGGCAAGTGCCCAGTCGGGCTGGACCGTCCGGTCTGGCTTTGTGCGAGACGTCAGTCGCTACCGCTGGACGGCCACGCTGGACCTCATGCCCTCGGTGGGCGCCTGGACGCTCCACTGGCAGCAACACTTTGTGAGCGATGCCTTCCAGTACGGAGCCGGGCGACTGGACTTTCGGGATGAATCCTGGACAATCTGGACGCTTGCACCAGCAGGAAGCGCTACGTGGCAGCCGCGGCTGTTCGGCCAGTGGGTCTGGTTCCACCAAAGCCGCGTATTCACACAGCAGGCGCTGGCCGGCCTGCGCTATCGACCCCAAAACGACTTCTGGCTGGAGCCGGCACTGGGCCTCTCGCTGGACCAACGACCGGGTGCCGGAGGGGGGCTTGCGCAACCACCGCTCCAGACGGACTACGGCCCGGCCTTTAGCCTGCAACTGGGCTTTCATCCAAAGACGCTGGCCGGCTACACGCTGCGCCTGGAAGGCGGTGGCCTGCTGCAGTATCTAACGCCGCGCCGAGGCCTTACCGCCTACCTCGATCTGCTGCTTCAGCGACGGATGGAGACGGGCGAGGTGCTTCTGCAGCTTCGCAGCGCGCGCTTTCGGCGCGATACCTACCAGGCCGTCTCATTCCTGAACCGTACGGCTCCCATCCTTCCACAGAGCATAGAAGCCACCTGGAGCGATACACTCCAGGGTATGCTGGTGGTGCAATTGCCTCTGCACCCCCATCTGCACCTGCGCGGACAGCTCGGCGGCCAGTGGTTTCGCAGGCAGGTGCGTTTCCTCCGGGCACCCGACGACGCGTTGTTTTTCAACACGCGCTTCGATCACCGCCAGCTCGACGGTGCGCTGGCCCTACGCTACGGTCGAGGTAGCCTGCACCTGGAACTCGCGTTAGAAACCGGCGCCGAGGAAGAAATCCGTGCGCTGACCAACCGGACTGATCTGCCGGCCGCGCAGGCCTTCCAAAAAGCCCTGCTGCTCCGGCAGGCCGACTACGCCCGCAGCTACCTGACGCTGAGCGGGCGGGGCCGTTTCGAAACCAGACGCCTGACGCTCGGCCTGCACGCTTACGCCTCTATCCTGCGCCACGATACGCCAGAGGTTAATCCGGACGACCGCGATGAGCTTCAGCAGCAGGCCCGGCTCGATCTACGCTACCGGCTGACTCGAGCGTTACAACTTGAGCTCGGCCTGGAAGGCGGCTTTTACCACCTGGTTTATCTGAACGCCACGCGCTCGGCCGAAAATCACGTGCAGCGCACGCTCCGCCTGCAACCTGGCCTGATGTGGACGCCCGCGCCAACCACGCGTCTGTTGCTACAGGGTGAGGTGCGCGCTGCCTACACGGTGGACGATTTTGTGCTGCCCGGGCGCCAGCGTCAGGACCAGTCCGCCCGCGAACTGAGCTATCGCCTGCAGGTCGAACAGGCCCTCTCCCCCCGCCTTCGCGCACGCTTCGACGGCGCCTACAGCGAACTGCGACTGGGCCGGTTACTCTGGGATCGGTTTGCCGAGATTCCATTCGACACGCTTCGTACCTATACCGGCTGGCTTCGACTGGAAACGCAAACAACCACCTTACGCAGCAGCGTGGGCTTCCGTGTCTTTCTCCGACGAGACTACATGGCCGGACTCCTGATCGCCTATGCGACCACCGAAGGCACCCCAGCTACGGTGAACCGACCGGGCCAGCTCTGGATTGTGCAGGCAGGCCCCACCTGCGGTCTGCACTGGCAACTCCGCTCGCTGAGTTTTTCCCTGGAGGGTTGGCTGATGCTCCAGCGCCTGCATCGCCGTCTCTACGGCCCTCTGCCCGAAGCATCGGCCGACCGCATCCAAGAAGCCGCCTGGAACGGCCCCCGTATCCGCATTCCCAACCTGACGTTCTCCCTTACATGGCAACGATGAACGCACCGCACATCCGAACGCTGGGCGTCACCGGCGGTATCGGCAGCGGCAAAAGCACAGTGTGCCGCCTGCTCGAAGTGCTCGGCGCGCGGGTCTTCTATGCAGATGAGGAAGCAAAACGCCTGATGACCGAGGAGCCAACGCTGCGCCAGGCCATCGCCGAAACTTTCGGCCCCGAAAGCTATCTGCCTGACGGCCGGCTCAACCGCACCTATCTGGCCGAACGGGTGTTCCAGGATCCCGAGGCGCTGCGCCAGCTCAACACACTGGTGCACCCGCGCGTGCTGGCGGCCTTCGAGCAAGTCCGTGAGCAGGCCGCCCGTGAATGCGTGCCGCTGCTGGTACTTGAGGCAGCCTTGCTGTTTGAATCAGGCGCTGACCGCCTTGTCGATCATGTGCTGGTGGTAGACGCGCCCGAGGCCGAGCGCATTCGACGTGTGGTAGCACGCGACGGCGTCACACCCGAGCAGGTGCGCGCCCGTATGCAATACCAGCTTCCCCCAGACGAACTCCACCGCCGCGCCGATTTCGTGCTCGAAAATACCAGCTCGCTGGAGACGCTTCAAAAGCAGGTAGAAGCCCTTTATCGGCAGCTTACGTCTCAAGCAGAAGCGCCAAAACAGAAAAGCGTCCGGCCAGCTGACCGGTAATATGTGATCCCGATCTTCTGGACATCATGGCGCACGTGCACGACATCTCCTGAGCACGCTTCCCGGACTGAAAACAAGGGCGCACACTGCAGTGCGCCCTTACCGAAAAAACGACCACATTCCCACCATGTAGAGGCGGACCACTGTGTCCGCCCCATCATACCAGCCGGATTATGTCCGGCACACAGGGGGTTGCGCCATCATGTACCGATAAATCAGCGATTAATAGGGCCCTGCCACTTCACTCGGACGTTCTCTTTCACGGTTCGGCACCACGAGCTACGGGCCGTCGGGGGTCGGTGATCCACTCGCTCCAGGACCCTGCATATAGTCGGGCGCCCGGCAGTCCCGCATAGACCATGGCCAACAGGTTGTGCGCGGCCGTCACGCCGGAGCCACAGTAGCAGACCACGTGATCGGGCGGTACGTCGCCCAGCAGCGCTTCAAATCGTTGCCGTAACTGTTCGGGCGGGCGAAAAGTGCCTTCGGGCGTCAGGTTTTCGGCGAACGGCGCATTCACAGCGCCGGGGATGTGGCCGGCCACCGGATCGATCGGCTCTTGATCGCCCCGGTAGCGTTCAGGCGCTCGTGCATCCAGCAACCGCCAGGCAGGATCGTGCAGGTGCTGCATCACCTCATCGGCCGAGACCACCCGTTCCGGTCGGAGCCGGGGCACGAACCTCCGGCTTGGCCGCGTCTCGATGCCGCTGCGCACTGGACGCCCCTCACGCACCCAGCGGAGCCAGCCGCCGTCGAGCACGGCCACAGCATCGTGCCCAAGCCACCCCAGCAGCCACCAGAGTCGAGCAGCAAACGCCCCACCGGCATCGTCGTAGGCTACTACCTGCATGCGGTCATCGATGCCCCAAGCGCTCAGCTTCTGAGCCAGCCGGTCCGGGTCGGGCAGCGGATGACGACCGGTCTGCCCGGGCACGATCGGTCCGGACAGGTCCTCGTCCAAATGCGCATAGACGGCGCCCGGAATGTGCGCCCCCCGATAGGCACAGCGTCCGTACGCCGGATCACTCAGCGAAAACCGGCAATCCACTACCACCCAGTCGGACGCTTCCAGGTGCGCCTGAAGCGTTTCGGGATCAATCAGCGTCGTGAAAGCCATCGTTCGTATCTTTTACCGGTACCACTCAGAACGATCATTTTGCCATGTCAGCGCTGCGTCTTACGTTGCCGTTGCTGCTTCTACCTACCGGCCTACTTTATGCCCAACCACTTGCCGACACGCTGTTCACCTGGCAGGGCTATCGACAGGAAGGCCGCTGCCGCGTCCTGCTTTTCCGCACACCGCCCGGCACCGATCGCGCCTATGTGGTGGTGCTGCAGGAGCTGGCCGACAACCCTGGTCCTTCCACCGTGGCCGATGCCCGCTACCTGGTGGAGCGCGTGAGCCGCCACTTCGGCTTCGAGCCGGCCGGCGCTTACTGGATCTTCCATTGGGGTGCTTTCAGCTTTCCCGGTGCCTGGGCTTCGTCCAAAGAGCTTTTCCTTCGCGCCACCTTTAGCCGAACAAAAACGGGCCAGTTGAGCGCGCCACGCTGGCACGTGATCACACGGGTCGAGGTGGAGCAGCTGACCGACCGGCAGTTTCGCTGAAACCCAGACCCCTTACGGCGCCAGTCGCTCCCGCACCCAACCCTGATCCGTGCGTCGGTAGCGCAGCCGATCGTGCAGTCGGCCGGGCCGTCCCTGCCAGAATTCGATCACTTCGGGCACCACCCGATAGCCGCCCCAGTGCGGCGGTCGAGGTACCTCACGGCCGTCGTAGTGTTGCGCCAGCTCCGCCACCCGTCGTTCGAGCGTGGCCCGATCTGGAATCACCTGGGTCTGAGGCGAGGCCCAGGCGCCAAGCTGGCTTTCACGAGGCCGCGTCTGAAAGTAGGCATCTGACGCTTCAGCAGGGACCTTTTCGACGCGGCCTTCAATTCGCACCTGCCGCATCAGCTCCGCCCACCAGAATACCAGCGCAGCCCGGGGATTTTCGTTCAGCTCCTGCCCCTTGCGGCTTTCATAGTTTGTATAGAAGACAAAGCCGGTCGCGTCGAAGTCCTTGAGCAACATCACGCGCGCCGAGGGCCGCCCTGCCGCATCGGCTGTGGCCAGCACCATGGCGTTCGGATCGGTCAGCTCGGCGCGAAGCGCCTCTTCGAACCAACGCTGGAAGAGCACCAGCGGATCGTCGGGCGCCTGCATCTCATCCAGCGGCTGTCCAGCATACTCCCGGCGCAGACGAGCAATTTCCGGATTCATAGCACCTGGCCAACTTAAAACGAGAAACTTTGGTCCCAAAATAACGCGCAGGATCCGTCTCAGGCGTTCGACTTTGTTGAATTTACCGTGGCAGAAGAGGTCTCGGTATCCGTTCCGTTCGTCAGCCGCAGCGGCAACCATACGGTAAACGTAGTGCCCTGGCCTTTTTCGCTTTCCACTTCGATGCGGCCGCCCATCATTTCGACGAGCCGGTGCGTGATGGCCAGCCCCAGTCCACTGCCCTGATGCGTGCGCGTCAGGCCATTGCTTTCCTGACGGAATTCCTTAAAGATATGTGGCAGAAACTCCGGATCGATTCCTACGCCCGTATCCTGCACCTGCAGCCGGAACCAGTCCTCTTCAACCGTCAGCCTAAGGCGGATCATGCCTTCGTCGGTGAACTTGACAGCATTCGAGACCAGGTTAACTACGATCCGGTGGAGGCCGTTGCGGTCTAGATAGACCGTTAGCGGGCTGTCGGGCAGCTCCAATTCCAGCCTGAGCCCCTTGTCTTCGATCATGCGCTGGAAGATGCGAACGCTCTGGCGCACTTCATCGGCAGCATCGAAAGGTTCCGGCACAAGTGCAAAGGCTCTGGCCTCAATCCGGGCCAGATCCAGCAGCGTGTTGAGCGTTTCCAGAAGCCGGCGTCCACTGTCACGGATCAGTGCGGCCAGCTCGCGATGCGGCTCGTCCAGTTCCTCTTCAAGCACCTCGGCAAACCCGATGATGCCGGCCAGCGGCGTGCGAATCTCGTGGCTGATGTTGCTCAGCAGCGTCGACTTGAGCTGGGCAATCTCTTCGGCCCGTTCCTTGGCCTCCTTTAGATGACGTTCGTACTGTCTGCGTTCGGTGATGTCGCGCAAAACCACCTGAAAGGCCTGGCGCCCCTGGTACTGGACAGGCGCGCTGATGAGTTCAACATCGCGTACGGCGCCGTCAACACGCACCATCTCTTGCTCTATGGGTGGCAACTGGCGCCCCTGCTGCACCGCCATCTCCAGATAGCGCCGAAGGGCCTCAATTTTTGTTGTTTGCAGAAACTGGTAAATCGACCTGCCGATCAATTCCTTGGGATTGTTTAGCCCAGCAAAGGTGGCGGCCGTTGCATTGGCGTAGAGAATGGTTTTGCCGTCGTGCACGACCACAGGCTCGGGTAGCTGTTCCAGCAGCTGCTGGTAACGGCTCTCCGTTTCCTGGAGGGCCTGCTCGGCTTCATGGCGCTGGGTGATGTCAATCAGCACCCCATCGAAGTACATCTGCCCATCTTTTTCGACAATGCAGCGGGCATAGTCCTGCACCCAAATGATGGTGCCGTCTGCCCGCCGCAACGCTAGCTCGGCCATCGCCTCGCCACGCGCTCGCAAACGCTGCAGAAATGCTTCGCGCTGGGCCGGATCGACGTAGAGTGCGCACGCATTGGCCTGAAGCAACGCCTCGACCGACCCATAGCCCAGCATGCGTGCAGCAGCCGGGTTGGCAGCCTGGATCGAGCCCTCCGGCGTGCTCCGGTAGACGCCCACGGGCAGCTGCTCCAGCAGCGTTCGATAACGTGCCTCGCTGGCCCGAAATGCAGCCTCGACTTCCTGCCAGCCCGAAATGTCTTCAATGGTCCCTTCGAGCAGATCCTGCCGAGCCCATATATTCATGCGTGCCCAGAAGACCTCGTCGTTACGACGCCGAAGTTGAAGGCAGCGGTTGCATACAGCACCGTACGCTTCGAGCCGAGTCAGCAGACGCTGAAAATCAGCCACATCGACAAAAACGTTGGTAGGGAGATACAGGCCCTGCAGTTGCTCAGGTCGCTCGTAGCCCAGCATTCGGGCCAGCGCAGGATTACTGACCAGCAGCTTGCCCTTTCGATCTGCCTGAAAGAAACCTTCCAGCGCATGCTCAAAAAAGGCCTGATAGGTCTCCAGCACCTTGGCACGTTGCCGCCCCATAAGCCACAGACCTGTTCCCCAGGCCACCGTTGCCGCTAGCAGCGCTCCCAGCAATCCGAGGTGTTCCCCCCCCTGCAACCACGAAAGTACTGCCAAACCCACACTCAACACCACGCCGCCCAGAAGCACTCCATAGATCTGCCTGCTCAATGCTGGGCGATGCGCCTTGTGTTTGGAGAAAAGCCGTCGCATATTTTTTAACAGGATTACAGTGAGAATGGCACATCTACCGTTCTATATTTCAGCGAACAGATCCATCGAAGTAACCCGGCCACAAAACATGTACCACGATCGCCTTCATCTCGAAACCCTGCTGGCCAAGGCCGGGTGCATACCCGACCCTTCAAGCGGCGCCATCGTCGCGCCTCCCTGTCTGAGCACCACATTCGAGCGCGCGCCTGATGGAAGCTACCCACATGGCTACATCTACAGCCGCTACGACAACCCGACCCGCCACCAACTGGAAGACACGCTGGCCCTTCTTGAAGGCGGACAGGCCTGTGCAGCCTTTGCATCGGGCATGGCAGCCGCTACGGCCCTCCTGCAGGCAGTAGAACCGGAAAGTCACGTTTTGATTCCGGATGACGTTTACTACGGCGTTCGAAATTTACTTGAAAATGTTTTTGCCTGTCGGGGAATTCGTTACAGTACGGCTGATTTCGCCGATCTCGAAGCCGTCCGGGCCGCGCTGCGCCCAAACACACGCTTGCTCTGGGCAGAAACACCTTCCAACCCCCTGCTGAAAATTACCGATCTGGCCGGACTGGCCCGCCTGGCTCGAGAAGTCGGTGCCCGGCTGGTGGTGGACAGTACCTGGGCCCCGCCGCCCATTCAGCGTCCATTGGAACTGGGTGCCGACTTGGTACTGCATTCGCTGACAAAGTACCTTTCGGGCCACTCCGACGTAATGGGCGGTGCGCTAATTGCTCGTGAAGCAGACGATTTTTTCGCCCGCATTCGCATCATTCAGCAAACGGCTGGGGCGGTGCTCGACCCGTTCAGCGCCTGGCTGACGCTGCGCGGCCTGCGCACACTGGCCGTGCGGCTACAGCGCCAGTGCGAAAACGCCCGCCACCTGGCCGTCTTCCTGCGCGACCATCCCCGGGTAGTGCGCGTCCACTATCCAGGGCTGCCGGACCATCCCGGTCATGAGATCGCTCGGCATCAGATGCAGGATTTTGGCGCCATGCTTTCGTTCGAGGTGGACGGTGGCGTCGAGCAAGCGCTGGCCGTAGCCGCCCGCACACGCGTCTTCATGCGGGCCACCAGCTTGGGCGGCACCGAAAGCCTGATCGAGCACCGGGCCTCCATCGAGACGCCTCCCACACGCACCCCATCTAACCTGCTACGGCTGTCGATCGGCCTGGAACATGTTGACGATTTATTGGCGGATCTTTCGCAGGCGCTAGAAGATTGACAGCGCCGCATTGTTTATCTTCGGAAGCGCTTGCAATCCATTTATCAGCCATGCCTGTAAAACTTCCGTTCGTACTGGCCCGCCGCTTTGTAGCGGCCGAATCACTGGAAGGCACGCTGCCGGTCCTCCGGCAACTCTGCGCTGAAGGACTCTACGTCACAGTTGACCGCCTGGGCGAGTACGTGCACGATCGCCAGCAGGCCCTTGCTACCCGCGACGCCTATCTGGGCCTGATCGACGTGCTGGCCAACGAACGCGATGCTGGACGCCTGCGCGATGCCAACGTTTCGCTCAAGCTCTCCTCGCTGGGCCAGAAGATCGACGAGGCATTCTGCCTGGACAACCTGCGCCAGCTCCTCGAAGCGGCCCGGCCTCGCGATGTGTTTATCCGCCTCGACATGGAAGGCAGCGACCTGACCGAGTCCACTCTGCGGGTTTTCGAGCGGGTCTATCCGGACTACCCCGACCACGTGGGCCCCGTACTCCAGGCCTACCTAAAACGTACCGCTCGAGACATTGCCCGCATGTGTGAACTGAAGGCGCGCGTGCGCCTCTGCAAGGGCGCCTACAAAGAACCGCCCGAGATCGCCTATCAGGACATGCCGACCATCCGCGCCCGCTTCATCGAATACATGCAGCGCTTATTGCTTGAAGGGCGCTATCCGGGCATTGCCACGCACGACGACGTGTTGATCGAAACCACCAAGCGCTTTGCCGCCGAACACCAGATCGGAAGCGAACGGTTTGAATTTCAGATGCTCTATGGTATCCGGCCCGAAACGCAACGCGCGCTGGTCCGCCAGGGCTACCGGATGCGCGTCTATGTACCCTACGGGACCGAGTGGCTACCGTACTTCTACCGACGACTGCGCGAGCGCAAGGAGAACGTCTGGTTCGTGGTGAAGAACCTGTTCCGTCGCTGAGCTACCGTATCCGTAGCCGCTGCCCAGGTCGAATGGCATCGCGATGTAGGCCGTTCATGCGTCGGAGTTCCGACACCGAGCGGCCGTAGCGCCGCGCAATGTCCCACAGCGTCTCACCCGACCGCACCGTGTGATAGCGGGCCGATACGTTACTGCCAGCTTCCACTTCCAGTTCGTTCAGGACCGCTTCTACGCCGGGCACGCGTGCGGCTACCTGCATCATTCGCTGCCGGAGCGCCTCGGACGACACCTCGCCACGCAACGTAACAATGCCCTCCTGTACAGTCACTGTTGATAGCTGCGCGCGCAGCTCCGGCGTATCGCCCAGCGCCGGCAACACCTGGGTAGCCAGCGCCCGATCCCGCACCTGCCGGGCGACCGAAGTCGTGCCCGAGGGCACAGAAGCCGGCACCTCCAACGGCAACTAAGCAGGCAACGAGTCTATGGCTTCGACCGGGCGGGACGGCTGCATTGCCGACGCATTCGGATATTCAGGCCGACGGCGCACACCTCAGCCTGATGATCCAGCCGCGGCGCCCTGTCATCCGGCCACGGATGCCGATGCCGCCGCGTGCTCCTGCTCGGCCAGCCAGCGCTCGGCATCGATAGCCGCCATACAGCCCGAACCGGCTGCTGTCACTGCCTGACGGTAGACGCGATCCTGCACATCTCCGCAGGCAAAAACGCCGGGGATGCTAGTATGCGTTGAGCAGTTCTTCGTTTTGATATAGCCCTGTGCGTCCATTTCCAGCCATCCCCGAAAGACCTCCGTATTGGGCTTGTGGCCGATCGCGACGAAAAGTCCTTTCACGGGCAGCACCGAGACCTCTCCGGTTTTCACATGGCGCAGGCGCACGCCTTCCACTTCGTTTTCACCCAGCACATCCTCGACCACCGTATTCCAGATGAAGGTGATTTTTTCGTTCTTGAAGGCGCGCTCCTGCATGATCTTCGAGGCCCGAAGCTGATCGCGCCGGTGGATGACGTACACGCGCGTAGCAAAACGGGTCAAGAAGAGTGCCTCTTCCATGGCCGTATCGCCACCCCCTACGACGGCGACCTCCATGCCCCGGAAGAAGGCGCCATCACACGTGGCACAGGCCGAAACACCCCGGCCGATCAGGCGGCGCTCGTTCTCCAAACCCAGATATTTGGCCGAAGCGCCGGTAGCAATGATCACGGCATCGGCCAGCACCGGCGTCCGGTCGTCGACCAGCAGACGGAACGGCCGACGCGAAAAGTCCACGGCCGTTACCGTGCCGTAGCGCAGATCGGCCCCGAAACGGGCAGCCTGCTGCTCAAAGCGTTGCATCAGCTCAGGCCCCAGAATGCCTTCCGGAAAGCCCGGATAGTTTTCCACCTCGGTGGTGGTGATAAGTTGGCCACCCGGCTCCGGCCCACGAAACACCACTGGTGCCAGGTTGGCCCGCGCGGCATAGAGCGCGGCCGTCAGTCCGGCTGGTCCGGTCCCGATGATGACCAGCGTATGGTGCTCGGCCCCTTCGAAGTCGATTCCTTCAAAGGTCGACAGATCGGGGTGCGTCATGGCTTTTTCATCCAATTTGTGAACGGTCTTCAGGCAGCTTCGGCAGAAACCAATGCCTCCAGCTTCTCGACGAGCACCTTTTTCGGCACGGCGCCGATGAGCTGATCAACCACCTGACCGTTCTTGAAGAACAGCAGCGTAGGAATCGACCGAATGCCGAACTGCATGGCTGTGCGCGGATTGTGATCCACGTCCAGCTTGCCCACTTTGGCCCGGCCTTCGTACTCGGCCGCCAGTTCTTCGATAATTGGTGCGATCATCCGGCACGGCCCGCACCAGACCGCCCAGAAGTCGACAAGCACCGGCACGTCGGACTGCAGCACTTCCTGCTCGAAGTTGTCGTCAGTCAGCGTCACGTACTTAACGTTCTCACCCATGATGATGGCCATCTTGCTGTTTAGATAATTTTCGAGTTCAACAGGTATGGTCTGGGGTGGTTTCGAGCTACACGGTAGGCATACGAGACGGAATCGCCGTCTCGTAAGGCGCCACCAGTTGGGCACGTTCCAGGTTCAGGATCAGCCGGTCGCTTATCTGCAGCTCCAGGCGTTCGGCGTCGGTTACCGTCCCGATGCGTCGCGCCTGTACCGGCCGTCCTTTCAGCAGCCGCACCACCTCCGCTTCGTGTTCGGGCGCCACGGTGAAGACGATGCGCGACTGCGCTTCGCCGAACAGCAGCGCGTCGAGCCGTATGTCCGGCGCATCCGGTAGCTCGACACGCGCGCCCCGCCCTGGCGAGAAGATCACGCACTCGGCCAAGCACACGGCCAGCCCGCCGTCGGCCACATCGTGCGCGCTGCGGACCAGTCCGGCCTCAACCAACGCCAGAAGTGCCTGCTGTACGGCTTTCTCCTCCTCCAGGTCTAGATGCGGTGCATCGCCTGCCGTGATCCCGTGCACATAAGCTAAGTATTCGGAGCCGCCCAGATCGTTACAATGCAGCCAGGCTGCCGGCGTCAGCAGGTAAATGGAATCGCCAGCCTGTTTGAAGTCGGCTGTGGTGGCGCGCGTCACGTCCTCGAGCACCCCCAGCATGCCAATTGTGGGCGTGGGGAAGATAGTGCCTTCGGGGTTTTCGTTGTAGAACGAGACGTTGCCACCGGTCACGGGCGTTTCCAGCACACGACAGGCGTCGCCGATCCCGGCCACGGCTTCCTTGAAAGTCCAGTAGACCTCCGGCTTGTATGGGTTGCCAAAGTTTAGGCAATTCGTGATGGCCACGGGACGCCCGCCGGCGCAGACAACGTTGCGGGCTGCCTCACACACGGCGATCTGTCCGCCTCGCCGTGGATTTAAGTACACGTAGCGGCCGTTGCCGTCCACCTTAACGGCCAGCGCCTTGCGGGTGCCCTTGATGCGGATGACGGCCGCATCGCTGGGCCCGGGGCCGACCACCGTATTGGTGCGCACCATTGTGTCGTACTGCTCAAAGACCCAGCGCTTGGAAGCGATGTTGGGGCTTCCGAGCAGTTTGCGCAGCACGTCGCCTGCCGTTTTCGGCATGACGTCCGGCAGCGTGGTCGGATCGAAGGCGCGCGTCTTGTCCAGGTAAGCGGGCCGCTGGGCTTCTCGGTAGTAGACCGGGGCACCGCCACCGAGCACCAGATGCTCGGCCTCGACGTCGGCCACGAGTTGGCCGTGCCAGTAAACGCGTACGTGGCCGTCGTCGGTCACCTCGCCGATGCAGGCGGCATGCAGGTCCCATTTGCGGAACACCTCTTCCAGCTTGGCCGCCTTCTCTGGCTCGCACACCACAAGCATGCGTTCCTGGCTTTCGGAGAGCATGATTTCGTAGGGTGTCATGTCAGGCTCACGCACCGGCACCCGCTCCAGGTGGAGCACCATGCCACTTTTGCCGCGGGCGCTCATCTCACAGGAGGAGCAGGTGAGCCCGGCCGCGCCCATGTCCTGCATGCCAACAACGAGTCCCTTCTGGATGGCTTCCAGCGTGGCTTCCAGAAGCAGCTTTTCAGTGAAAGGATCGCCTACCTGGACGCTTGGCCGCTTGGCCTCGCTTTCTTCTGTAATCTCTTCGGAAGCAAACGTAGCACCGTGGATGCCATCACGTCCGGTGGCCGAGCCGACAATATAGACCAGATTGCCCTTGCCCCGTGCGGCAGCCGAGACCGTCTGTCCGATACGGACAATCCCCACACTCATTGCGTTGACGAGGGGATTGCCCTCGTAGGACGGATCGAAATACACTTCACCGGCCACAGTAGGGACGCCAAAGGCGTTGCCATAATCGGCAATGCCGCGCACAACGCCATCGAGTAGGTAACGCACGCGGGGATTGTCGAGCCGACCGAAGCGGAGCGAGTTCAGCGCGCAGATCGGGCGGGCACCCATCGTGAAGATGTCGCGATGGATGCCGCCCACGCCAGTAGCAGCGCCCTGGTAGGGCTCAACGGCCGACGGGTGATTGTGGCTTTCGATCTTGAAGGCTACAGCCAGTCCGTCACCGATATCCACCAGGCCTGCATTTTCCTCGCCGGCACCCACCAGCAGGGCCGGCCCTTCGCGGGGGAGGGTTTTCAGGACAGCGATAGAGTTTTTGTAGGAGCAATGTTCGCTCCACATGACGGAATAGATGCCCAGTTCGGTAAACGTGGGCGTACGGCCCAGTTTTTCGACGATCCAACCGTATTCTTCGTCGGTCAGGCCATGCTGGCGGGCCAGTTCGAGCGTGACTTCAGGTTCGTGAAGTAGCGTTTCGGCCATAGGTTTGGAGCTTGCGTCGGTGGACGGGGGGAGAACGCGCAAGGCCGTAGATCTATCCGAAGTTTGCGGATTTTTTTGAAAGGGGCAAAATAAAAACGCGCGGATCGGCCTGCAGTCGCAGGCAGATCCGCGCGTGACATTCAAGGTCCCTGGCACCGACCTACTCTCCCACCCTATTCGGGTAGTACCATCGGCGCTGCGGGGCTTAACTTCTCTGTTCGGAATGGGAAGAGGTGTTTCCCCCGCGCTATAGGCACCAGAGACCCGGACGCGCCGAAGCGCGTCCCGCAAACTTATGACATGCGACACGCCGCAAGGTAGCGGCAAACCGGACGCAGCAAAAAGCAAGCGGTTGCTTGCCTGTAAAAGGGGTAGGGATTAAGTCGCGCGGGCGATTAGTACGGCTCGGCTCAACGGGTTACCCCGCTTACACCTGCCGCCTATCGACGTCCTGGTCTCGGACGACCCGCAGGGGAGGCCTCATCTTGCGGTGGGCTTCGCGCTTAGATGCTTTCAGCGCTTATCCCGTCCGGACATAGCTACCCAGCGGTGCACCTGGCGGCACAACTGGTACACTAGAGGTCCGTCCACCCCGGTCCTCTCGTACTAGGGGCAGCTCCGCTCAAGCCTCCTGCGCCCGCCGCAGATAGGGACCGAACTGTCTCACGACGTTCTGAACCCAGCTCACGTACCGCTTTAATGGGCGAA
>FWWL01000156.1_pt1 | contig 195016 bp, 185 predicted proteins | sample 2228331 | NCBI WGS metagenome assembly FWWL01 (sample SAMEA103939775, study PRJEB20133) | metagenome | reverse complement strand
TGCAGTCGCAGGTGTTCCTGAAGGTCTTCCTACCACTATGGCAATCGCGCTTGCACTGGGAATGCATGCAATGTCTAAGAAGAACGCACTCGTAAAAAAGATGCATGTTATCGAAGACCTGGGGCTCATAACGACAGTCTGCACTGACAAGACAGGTACTCTTACTACCAATAAAATGCAACCAAAGAACCTATATATTTACGATAAGGTTTTTGAAATAGACACACATAGAAAGCAAGTTGATAAAGGAGCATATTCCTCAGAATACCAATACCAAGTAGAACTTTTATTGAAGACAGGCATCTTGGCAAACAACTCAACACTTGCTGAAGAAGGCATTGGTGACCAAACAGAGGTCGCAATACTAGAAACCGGAAGAATTTACGGGTTAGAAATAGAAAAAATAAGAAATGCCTACAAGCGGCTGCATGAGAACATTTTTGACTCTGATAGAAAGCTCATGAGCGTAGTAGCCAAAGATGTGGAAGAAAAGCTATTCGTAAAAGGAGCTCTAGAACAAATCTTAGACAGATCAGAGAAGATTCTAATTTCAAACGAAGTAAGAGAATTGACAAACGAAATCAGAGAACGTGTTCTCAAAGCAGGTAAAACATTCGGTAAAAAAGGCATGCGAATAATAGCATTTGCTTATAGATCGGTACAAAAAAAGCAGGACTATTCTGAAGAAAAACATCTCGTCTTTTTAGGCTTCATTTCTATTTACGACCCACCGAGAGCAGAAATAAAAGAAACGCTAGAACTCTGCAGAACAGCCGGGATAAAGGTTTACATGATAACCGGTGACGCAAAAGAAACTGCAATCAACATAGCTAACGAAACAGGGTTTGAATCAACAAATGCAATGTCAGGCGAAGAATTAGTATCTTTGAATAAGAATGAAAGGATGAAGGTTCTTGATCGGTTTTTCATATTCTACAGAGTGTCTCCAATTCAAAAGTACGAAATAGTTTCAGCCCTGAAAGAGAAAGGAGAAATAATTGCAGTGACTGGTGATGGAGTAAATGATGCACCCGCGATAAAGAAAGCAGACATAGGAATTGTAATGGGAAAAACAGGCGCAGACATAACCAAAGACCTTGGAGGTATGGTGCTTTTAGATGATAATTTCAAGACACTTGTAGAGGCAATAAAACATGGAAGAAAGATATATGAAAATATCTTGAACTTCATAAGGTTTCAGCTGACAACTACCACTTCACTCATTTCTCTCATGTTCTTTTCAGCGCTTCTTGGCTTTGGAGAGCCACTTAAAGCCATTCACATGCTCTTCATAAACCTCATTATGGACGGTCCACCAGCCATTGCATTAGGACTTGAGCCTCCTGACAATTCCATCATGAGAAAAAGACCTAGAGACCCTAAAAGACCGTACATAGAACTGCCTTTCATCGCAACTATTGCCTTTGGCGCTACTTTCATGGTAATCGCGACACTCCTACTTATATGGCAGTTGAAGTCTTACAACGTTCCGGAAGCGAAAGCCACCACAATGATTTTCTTTACCATGGTTATGTTCCAACTATTGAACGCATTAAACTGCAGGAGCAATGATCAGCACTTTTTCCTAAACCTATCTAACAACAAACTTCTGATAGGTAGCATATCTGCATCATTTATCATATTACTGGCATCGCTTTACGTTGAAGAGCTTTCAGCATTTATGTACACCACACAGCTGACATATCAAGAGATGTTTTTCTGCATCATCTACGCAATGAGCATTATCGTTGCAGAAGAAGTAAGAAAATTTAGTATAAGGAAATTAAGCAAAAAAAATACTACGCTTTTATCATAACGCTCTTTCCAGGCTCAAGTATGATAGGGGTTACCCACGCCGATTCAAGATAATCGACTATCTCCTTTGGGTTTTGTTTTATTTTATCGTAGCTGTTGTAGTGTACAGGTATGAAATACTTGGCCTTTACATCCCTGGCAAAAATAGACGCATCGTAAGGATCCATTGTGTAGGTTCCACCTATCGGAGCAATGAGTATATCACAAGTGTGTTTGTATGCATCGCTGAACTTATATGTATCTCCAGTAAAGTAATATCTCTTTTGGTTGTGTGTTAGTATATATCCTACAGGATAGGCAGACTGCGGATGTACGGCTTTAACCACCTTGACTCTCAGGTCTCCAAGATCAAATTCATCGCCCGTAGATACCTCAATAGTCTGTTTGAAATTCGAAATTAGCGAGATTACCTTTGACGGAGCCACTATCTTTGTCCCATATTTTTCAGCCAGCGTATCAAGAAACTGTCTATCGCAATGGGGTTGATGTTCGTGTGTAACAAAAACGTAGTCAATATCCCTGAGTTTGGAATAGTCAAAGCTATTCTTTACTTCTTTGTTCTTTATGCTCTTGCCTGTAAAAGGATCAAAAAGCAAACGTAGAGACCCAAGCTCCAAATAAATTCCAGCGTGGAAGAGGTACGTCAACTTCGCCAAAATATCCACCCTACCATTTTTAAACAAATTATTTAAACTTTACTAATATGAAATTTCAATTCTATAATTTGCGATTACATATTTTAATAGTAATTATTATTTCTCTACTCTGCACTAATCATTCACTCTCTGAATTCTCCTTCCAACAATTAGAGGTAAAGATATTAGTTCAGGAAAACGGGACTACGAAGATAATAGAAAACTACAACATATACATAATCGGAAACAATAGCTTAACAGCTTATGACTATACCCTGAAAAAGAGCAACAATCTGGAAAGCTGGAACACTCTACTCGGAAGCTTTTTTCATCTCAGGATAAAACCAGAATTCATAGACCCAGAGAGTATTTCGATATCAGGTACGCAGTTGTATAATTGCAATACCTTTGATGAAACATGTCATGCAAACCTTAGCATAACTTACAACGGCAGAAAAGGGGAAGGTGGTATTTTCAACTATACCAGAGTAAAGCCCAGAACCCTTAGATATTCCCTAAACAAAGCTGCGTTGAACTTCGGAAGAACAGAAGACAACACCATCTTCCTTGAAGACAAAGAAAACCTTATAGTTTACATCCCAAAAAGCGCAAAGATAACCCAAGCTTATCCTGAGACCCAGACACTAATAGATAGCCAAATAGTGTGGCACAGTGCTTCAGGTGCTTTGAGCAATTTTGTGCTTGAGTTCGAGACTGAGATGAGCATCGCGCAGGAGATAAATGAATTCAGCGGTTCTCTCGAAAAAAAACTTAATGACTTCATGCAGAGAAAGGACTTTCCGCTCTGGATACTTCTCATAGCGATGCTGTTTATCAGTATCATGCTGCTAATCAAGAAGAAGATTCTGTGAGTTGGTAGTAATGCATCCTTTGGAAAAACAAACTCTGGAATTCTTAATCCGCAAAAAACTGAACCATGTATCACTGGAACAGCTCTTGGAAGAAGGTATGGAAAAAGACGTTGTCTACAGGGTCATGGGATGGCTCGAGCAGAGAGGTATTGTGAAAGCACACAAGCAAGAGCGTGAATTACTAGAGAAACTGCCAATCGATCTTGAGACACTTCCAGAAATAATTCTTGTAAAAAGATTATCTGAGAACCCGGAAAAAAGCCTCAGTATAGATTCTCTGCCTGAAGAACTGAAAACTTACGGTATCCTATGGGCTAAGAAAAAAGGTTGGATAAATATTTCAAACCAAAAGGTAATTCTTAATAAAGATGTAATAGAGCCCTGGAAAAATTCTGATATCTATTCAGCAGTAATCGGCGAAAAGAAATTTTTTGAGCTAAATAAAATAAGCAAAGATCTCAAGGAGTTTTTGCTCAAGAGGTCTTTAGGAAAGATTAAGAAAAAAACAGATGTAATCTACGACATAGACCTTGAAAAAGCAAGAAAGATCCTAGAATCTGAAAAAAGTTCCTTGAAAGGAATAACCAAACTCACTAAAGAAATCTTGGCAAGAGAAGAATGGAAACATAGTTCCTTCAGAAAATACTCAATAACCAAAAATGTCTCAACTGTATATCCATCAAAGAGACATATAATATCTTCGCTCATCGAAAAGTTAAGATTAGTTTTTCTATCCTTGGGCTTCAAGGAAATGAAGGGAGACATAGTAGAGAACTCCTTTTGGAACTTCGATGCTCTCTTTCAACCACAGGACCATCCTGCCAGAGACCTTGCAGATACTTTCTACCTCGATGAAAAAGCAGATCTGGAAAGAGAGGTTGATTCTCAAACCATCGCAAGAATAAAAAATGTCCATGAAGACGGTTGGCACGAGAGATGGGATTACGAAAAAGCAAGGGAGTACATCCTGCGCACACACGACACGTGCGTAAGTGCTAAAACCCTCTATCAGCTGCGCAAGCTTCCTAAGGAACAACGCTTTGGAAAGTTTTTCCAGATTGAAAAAGTATTCAGGAATGAAGCAACTGACTTCAAACATCTCGCAGAGTTCTATCAAGTTGGTGGAATAATCGTTTGGGAAAAGGCAAATTTCTCACACTTGCTTGGAGCACTGGCTAAGTTCTATCAACTACTTGGGTTTTCTCAGATAAGGTTCAGACCGAGCTATTTTCCCTACACAGAACCGAGCCTGGAGATTGAAGTTTACTTCGAACAGAAAAAACAGTGGATAGAGCTCGGTGGCGCAGGCATCTTCAGACCAGAAGTATCAATTCCTTTATGCGATGTATATCCCGTCCTTGCCTGGGGACTCAGTGTCGAAAGGCCGATAATGCTGTTAAACGAAATAAACGACATAAGAATGTTCTATAATAATGACCTTACGTGGTTGAGAAACCAATGCTTATGGTAAGCAAAAAAAAAATCATTTTCTTTGCTTTGCTAATTGTGACAGCTATCAATAACTTTTTTAGTTATTCGCCTTTTTCTCTCTTCCAAGAAGAACAAAGTGAGACACACACGCAAACAAATGAAATATCAGTAGATGTTGCATTCGTAGCAAAGGACTATCTCTACGTCACAGTAAACAACATGAACGAGAGTGCACAAAAAACAGCTTATCTCTGGTTAGACAACTCATCAAACACAAAAAAAGTAGTTTTTACCGGCAACTCTTTCGGCATTCAAGTAGTAAGCGGCAACTGGCAAAAAATAAACATTATGATAGAAAACAAAACTTTTTCACTGCCAAAAGAACAGATAAAAAACGATTACCAGCATTTGTTAGACATAGCAAACTCAATAATAATAATTCTTTTACTTACATCGATAGCCATTGTAGGCTATATATACTTTACAACGCAAAAGCCCAAGCTCATCACTTTTACATTACCTGCAAAACCAAGAGACAATCCGAAGATAAAGGTGACTCTAACAACAATTAACGAATCAATAGACCAAATGAAACAGTCCTTTGGCTACGAACCACTTTTCAACACAACAGAACTAAGACAGAAATTAGAAAACATTCTTTCATTAAAAGGCATTCGCGAACCTATAAGCGATTACAGCGTCCATAAATTAATACAAAAATTGATAAAAAACGGCTTTTTAAGCGAATACCGGGGATACTATTATCGGAAACAAAAATTAGAAAAACCAGAAGTAATAATGACTATAAACAGATTGCGTAACTACCTTCTTGAACGCGGGATACACTACACAGTTGAGAATATAAACGATCTACCAGCAATAAAAATCTCTCAGCACTACCTGATAACTGATAGATCACAGATAAATATTTTGCTAAAAAAACGGGCAAATTTTTTATATATGTGCCACGAGGCGCACAACCTTCTGAACCTAGAACTGACTTACAGACATTACACTAAGCTTGGTCTTTGTAGCTTTGCTCTTGAAGATAACTTCAAAAACAGCGTGATGTATTAATGATGAAAAACTACTTGTTAATTTGCTTTATGGTCATTACTTTACACTCAACACAAATGCTTACTCCAAACAATCAAACATTAGATATATACCGACGAATTGAGGAACTCAACAGAAATGAGTCCTATGGTCTTGAATTACCAATCACCAAAGAAATAGTAAAGTGTAAGCTCTACAATATGTGGGCCCCATATTCTATAGATGATTTCATCGTAAGAAAGAAGAACAACCTTTCATTCTCTTTGAGATTTGACTACCAGATAAAACACAGAGAAATTATTTACGGAACATGCGAGTCATACATAGAATACAACCTCTTAACAAATCAGACAAAACTCATTGTTTCTGATGGTACAAATACCTACGTCTACGAGAATTTAAGCGATTTTTATCAATCCTCTGAATTCTCTTTTGACGAAACGCAGATAACAGAAATTTCTGCAGTGCTTGAAGCAGTAGGCCTATACGAAATAACTTATGTTAGCGGTTCGTTGAACTGCAGAAACGAATTTTGTGTATGTGTTTATTCAACATCATATGATATAAAAACCTTCATTTGCAGGTCTGGGATAAAAAAAGCCTTTCTTCCTGTCAAAAACGAAGTTAACTATCTAGTGATGAAGCCCATTGACAGGCGCATTATCTCTAAAAAAGAAAACATAAGCACATTGGTAGTAAGCAGTACGCCTCTATACAAAATAAACTCATTCTACGGTGAATTAAATCTAACTACAAAAAATCTACCAGACGCAATTAACAAAAGATTTCATTTTATTCAATACATTCCTCCCCCAAACACATACTACTCTCAATTTGGGCTGATAAACGCTTCTCTAGTATTTCTAAACACCACTACTAACTATACCTTTGCACACAACCACAGGGATATCTATTTCCCTGGAAACAATTCACTATTTATAGAAGATGTATTTGGAGATAGATACAATGCAACATTCGAGATTTCTTTCAGGAGTGTTTAGGTTTTTGATGCATGGGGTTTCTCTCACCCTTATGCAAAATATCTGAAAAATCATTGATATGCGACATTATCAAAATCGGATAAAGAATTAGAAAGAACACCAATGGCGGCAAGATTAGAAATACTGTAACCGTAATGAAAAAACCAATGGCAGTTATAATTACTAGATATACCAGTCTCGCAACCAAAAAACTTATGGCTCTTTTACTAAGCCTCTTAAACGCCTGCAAAATGCCTTCTTTTCGTAGAGCCATTACCATGAGAAGAGGCACTAAGAATAGTTCATTTAAGACGATTAAAAAAAATAACATAATAACTGCAACGATGTAGAAGACCGTAATAAAATCTTCCCCAGGAGGAAGCAATTTTTTAACAAGAAAAACAGACAACATACCAATCGAAAGAAAACTGACCACTTGTATTGTTGCAAGAACGAATGAATAGCCGATGTTAGATATCATACCGTCCATCAACACATAGAAGTGAGTCTCACGCTTTTGTCTCAAAGTGTCAACCGCAATCACATAACCGCAACGCTTCGCATTGAATAGAGTTAAAAAAACTATAATCATGAAAGCAAAGATCATGCTCAAAGAAATAGGGTTACCAGATAAAAAGACCGAGTTTATTATGTAGCCTGCACTTAACAGAAATAAGCCGGTGCCAAATATTACTATCGTCAAAAAAAGATTTTCAATTTCGAGTTTAATAGCGTGCAGATAGCAGGATTTTATTGTATTAAAACTCCTCAAAAGATAATCAATCATACTATCTAAAACTCAAAAACTCAATTTATAAACGTTCCTACAGAGTAAACTCCTTTGGAAGATAGTGCTGAAAGTAAACCTGTGTATATGGGTTTTTTATCGTATTGCTTGTGATAATAAAATCTGCATACTCCTGCAACTTTTTGTCTGAATTATCCAGGAATTGTGCATGAACACATGCCACGATGATTCTTTTGAAACCCAGGCCTCTGCAAAGCTTCACTGCTTCCAGCATAGTGCCTCCTGATGCAATTATATCATCAATTAATATGGCGTTATCGAAGCTATTATCTCTCAAAAGCTTCTCAACGTTTACTGTGTTCAAGTGGTTAACCGCCCTGTAAGTCGTATTTGCCTCTCTAACGTATTCGCCCCGCGTCTTTTCAAAATAAGTCTGTGCACCCATGTAATATGCTCCTTTATCAGGAGCAATTACCAGTGATTCACCCGGAAATTTCTTTCTTGCTTTATCAATCAAACGCTCCGCGAGTAATACATTTCTTATTTTTACGCCTTCGACTGTAGCAGTCTCCCTGCCTTTGAGGAAATGGCAGTCAAAAGTTACTATTTCCTTTACTTTAAGTGAATTGAGTATCTTCAAAATCGTCCGTGCGCTTATGGCTTCGTTTTCTTTTACCCTTCTCTCCTGCCTAGAATACGCAAGATACGGGATTATGCAAGTGAGTTCGCTGTATTTTTCCCCTGCTACATCGAGCATCTGAAAGAGTTGCACAAGAGAAGCATTGGTGTCTGGATATGTCCTGTGCAAAACTGTTCTGTCAAGCACCTCTGGCCTGACATAGCACTCTCCGTCTGGAAAAAAATACATCTCAACATTAGGCTTTGCCACATCGTCGCAGTTGCGTGAAATAAGCATAAATATGCATTTCAGCATTCATTTTTTATGGATATTTTCATTACAGGCGCTTCAGGAAAACTTGGGAGATACTTATTACCCCTCTTGAATCCCGAACACCACTACTGCATATTGGCTCGACAACCAGTTACCTTTGATTACGAATTGAACAGTACAAAATACTTGATATGTGATCTAAAAGAAATAAAGGACAAAAAAGATGAAATTACAGATTACGATGTTTTTCTCTGGCTGGCTTCTAAAGTCTCTTATGAAAGCACTTACAAAGAGTTATATGAAGTAAATGTGAAACCTCTAGAAGACCTGCTAGAGATAAAACGAGATATAAGAATCATCTACGTTAGCTCTATCTCAGTTTATGGGTTCCATTCAGAGAACATTACTGAAGAGACTGAGTTAAAACCAGAAACTGAATATGGCAAGAGTAAAAAAGCAGCTGAAGATGTAGTCAAACAGTTTCGAAGCTATACCATACTAAGACCTGCGATAATGATAGGGAGGAACTATAGCGAAGGCTTTAAAGAAGTATACAACCTGCTGAAAAAGAACTTCTATTTTTATATGGGCTCAAAACACTCTAGAATCCCGTTCGTTCATCCAAAAGACGTTGCGAGAGCCATTGTTTATTCACTCGAAAACCCTTCTTTGACCGTCAACCAGCACTATAATGTTTCTCAGGCCGCGCCAACCCAAGAGGAGATAATATCTTTAGTTTGCCGAGAAAAAAATCTTCATTTACCTAGATATACTCTTCCTGCGTGGCTCGTAAAACTACTATTCGGAAAAAAGAAACGGCACCTCATCGACCAGCTTTCCAAAACGCGAATTGTCTCGTCTGAAAAACTCATTAAAACAGGTTTCATATTTGAAAAAACATGGGAAGAAGGAGCAAAAGAAATCCTGAGTCAATTTGATTGATTAATAAACAGGATGTAAAAATAACTAATTTATGTACGTATTAGACACAAGCGCAGTCATCGATGGCAGAATAGTTGACATGGTCGCAAATGGAACAATCAACCAAGACATAGTAATACCAAACGCAGTTGTTGCAGAACTTGAACACCAAGCCAATACCCAACGAGAGATAGGATTTGCAGGGATAAAGGTAATTAACCAGTTAAAGAAGTTCTGCGCACAACAAGGAATTATGCTGTCTTTTCAGGGGGAGTTCCCAAAACGAAGCGACATCGATCACGCGCGCTCAGGACAGATAGATGCACTCATACGTGAAATTGCCAAAGAACTAGACGCAACATTAGTCACCTGCGACAGAGTCCAATACGAAATTGCAAATATTGAGGACATAAAGGTAATGTTTCTTGAGCCGAAGCCAGAGGAATTTTCTCTACCATTTTTGGATTTCTTCGATGAATACACACAATCGGTACATCTAAAGGAGTTCTGCAAACCACTAGCAAAAAAAGGAGTTCCCGGAAACATAAAACTGATTGAAATAAGCAACCGTGAGCTCACGCCTAAAGAAATAAGAAACCTCAGCAGTCAGATAATAGAGCTTGTTAAAAGGGACTTCGATTCCTTTATAGAACTAGATTCTGAAGGAGCAACTGTAGTACAGCTCAGAGAATACAGAATTGTCATTACAAAACCTCCATTCTCTGATGGTTTTGAGATAACAATAGTCAAACCTCTTGTAAAGAAAACTCTGAAGGAATATAACCTAACAGAGGCCCTCCTAAAAAGGATAGATGAAAGAGCAGAAGGGATTTTGGTTTGTGGATCTCCTGGGATGGGAAAATCAACATTCGCGGCTGCTCTTGCAGAGTATTATCACTCAAAAGGCAAGATCGTGAAAACACTCGAGTCACCCAGAGACCTACAAGTCAGCAAAGAAATAACACAATACTCCATGAACAAAGAAGGTTATGAGCAGATAACCGACGTAATCCTTCTCGTACGGCCAGACTACTGTATATTCGATGAAGTAAGAAAGACGCGTGACTTTGAAATATTTACAGATCTACGATTGGCAGGGATAGGCCTAATAGGAGTAGTCCATGCAACGTACCCAATAGATGCAATACAGCGATTCATAGGCAGAGTAGACCTTGGAATAATACCTCAGATAGTAGATACCATAATATACATACACTCTGGCGAAGTAAAAACAGTTTATTCGCTTAGGTTCACTGTTAAGATACCAAGCGGGATGTTCGAAAGTGATTTGGCAAGACCGGTAATAGAAGTAATAGACGAAGCTACCGGAACATGCCATTACGAAATATACACTTTCGGCGAAGAAACAGTGGTCATCCCGTTGGCTAAAAAACCAGAAGCGAAAAAAGAAAAAGACATCGATGCATTACGTAAGAAAATAAACAAATATGTAAGATACAACTTTCATCTTGAAGAAGATGCGAATGGGGAGATTGTGTTGTACCTCCACCAAAAAGACATCCCAAATATAATAGGAAAAAAAGGCAAAAACATAACTAAACTGGAAAAGCTCCTCGGCAAGAGAATTCGAGTGGAGGAACTATGAAAACAGTTCTTCTAAAAAAAAGCTTTGATATCGCAGTCAGTGAAAGCATAGAGGTGTTGTCAAAAGGTGGAGTAATCCTCTATCCCACAGACACTTTATACGGCCTGGGAGCATTAGGTACAACCCAACCCGCTCTAAAAAGGATCTACAAAATAAAAGACAGAGAGGAAAAAAAACCTTTATCTGTCATGGTGGCCAAACCCTCGCTTGAAAAATATATTCAACTCGACCCAGACACAAAATACTACATTGAAACCTTGCTTCCTGGGCCATACACATTACTCTGTAAACCCAAATCAATACTAAAACACATCTCAGAAGAAAAGATAGGTATAAGAATACCTGATAACAACTTCTGCCTCACATTGTTAAACAATTTTGACCTTATAACCTCAACTAGCGCAAACCTTTCAGGAGAATCACCTCCATGGGCACCTAAACAGATAAAACCAGAGATCCTGAATCAAGTAGATTTATTCATAAACGGGGGCCCGTGTAGGTATAAACAACCCTCTACCATAATCGATCTCGTCGATAAAAAAGTTATACGTCTTGGAGCAGTAGCTAAACAACATCAAGATATTATAACACATTTCACTGATTGAAATAATTTAAATAATATCTTACAAAGTAGATACAGTTAAAGAGTAGTAAGAAACTAACGTGAGGGGTATGTCTAAATTAAAATATGTAGAGGTAGACGTATTGAAACCAAATTCCTTATCTATTATCGACGTTGCACGAACCATTTCAGAGCTTTCTGGGGTAATTGAAGTGGACATCGTGGTTAAAGAAGTAGAACACGATGTAGAAAAAATCCATATAACCATTCATGGCAGCAACTTAAACAACGATTTGTTGATCAGACACATCGAGGCCCAGGGGTGCGCAGTGCACAGCCTAGACCGAGTAATAATATCAAAAAAATGAGATTTTTAAATGTGGGATAGACTGGCATATTATATAACCACTCCGTTCAGAACTATTCAGAAACAATTAGCGCTAACTGATTCTCTAAAGATAATCAGAAGATACCTTGTAAGCAATGTTTTCGACGGCTGTCTGACTACACTTGCAATCGTAGTTGCTAATTACATTATGAACAACACAAATATGTTTTCTGTCTTCATTTTGGGTATCAGCGCAGGGATTTCTATTTTCTTATCTGGAATATGGGGCACACTTTTCATTGAAAGCGCAGAACACAAGAAACAACTAAGGTTTTGGGAAAGAAAATTGTTAAAAAAAATGGACAATACATATATTGGAAATGCTTTCGGCTTCGTCCCTTTTTTGAATTCATTTGTGGATGGGATGGCGCCTCTGATGGTGTGTTTTTTTATATCAATGCCGTTTCTCTATCTTCTACCGCCCACTGCATATTATGTCTCTATCACATTTGGGTTTATAGTCAATATTCTTCTTGGGATTACGACTGCCCATATAGCAAAAGAAAATATACTTATCCATGTCTCAAAATTCGTAGTTATTACCATAATAACGTTAACTATTCTCTTAGCCGTTAACATATTCCTAACCGAACAGGGGGTATACTTCCACTATTAAGCTTATTATTCCATCAATTTAAGTTCTGTTATTTTTGCAACCGCAAAAAATATCTCGTCGTAAGTAAATTTTTCAAATATCTTCTTTATTTTGCGTAAACCCTCATCATCTAAGAAAAGTGTAGATTTACTAACAAACATAGGTTTCTCGTTTTTGAAGTATTTATGAAAATAATAATAAAATCGTCGTTTGGTTGAGTTAAACTTCTTTAGGTTAGGGCTTTTTATATCATAAACTACTAACCAAGTAAGTGTTGTGCTCATGTAACTATAGTTACACAAAACAATATATAAAACCCTATTAAATACCGGAACTGCAACCCCTCGGTGTGCCTCGAAAAAGTTTATGCTTTCTTCAATAAGTTATAATAATGTTCGACTTTTTTTTGCCACGTGGTCTCTGTAGGAAATAAAATTCCTCTACTCACATTTATTCTGTGGTATGGAGACAGTATATCAATTATCTGTGTTGGGTCATACTGTTGTTTTCCTACACCAGGTAAGAGTAATGGTAATTCAGAATATTTATTAACACTTTCAAATGTAGGAGGTACAACAAATCCACAATGCTTTAACCCTCGTGTTGTTTGTTCGAGAACCACTTCCCATAGCTCTTTCCCATTGCAATTAGTTTCCATCAATTCTTTCACGCCAGGGTTTGTCGGTTTAACCACAACATAATAATACTTAAGTTTGTTTGCGCTGCAGTAACTCTCTACCTCTAACAGTGCTTCTTTCCCAAAAAAAGGCAAAAAAGTCGCAGCGTCTGCATTAAAAACCTCAAAAGCTTCTTTTACATACTTCGTCATAGTATTTGGTATATCTGCTCGTTTGCAGTCCAGTATCATGAGGTTGTCTTTTTTTTTCTCTGTTATGATTTCTTTGAGAGCGATCAAACCTTCCATTCCTAGCGCGGCGAAAAATGCATAATTAAACTTGAAAGTATAGCAAAAACGGTTGTCATTGCAAAAGTCAATTACTTCAAAACAAAATTCTTTTATATCGTCTTTACTCCCCCCACGTAACAAGCTCCTTTCAATATCCAATCCTACGCAGAGATAGCTTCCGCATTTATTAAACGTTTTAGTTAATAGCTCAAATCCCATTTACTTCACTTGTTTCCATATCTCTTTAGATATACTTCAATTTTTCGTTTTTGCGCTGTATCTAAATAAGGTAAGAGTTCGCTTATTCTAGCAAGAGGGAATACTTTGATACCTGTTTCCTTCTCGAATGTTTGTGTTGCAGTTAATTCGCTACCGTCAATGAGTTCTTCTCTGTCTAAAAGAACTATGACTCCAAGCACATTACAGTTAAAATTTTGCGTAAGAAGAGTTACTGCTTCGCGTTTGGTTTCGCCCGTAGTGATGACATCATCCACAACTATTACGTTTGTGGTTGAATCTATTGCATGTCCTATAAAGAAGCCTCCTTCTCCATGTTGTTTTAATTCTTTTCTGTTGAACACATATCCTACGTCCATTCGGTAATTCCTATGAAACGCTTCTGCAGTGGCAACTGCCAAAGGGATCCCTTTATACGCAGGCCCAAAAATTACATCTACTCGCTTACCAAATACTTCATGTATCTTTTCACTATAGAACTCCCCGAGCTTTCTTATTTTTTGTCCTGTGTCAAAAACACCGGTGTTTAAGAAGTAGGGGGACCTCCTTCCACTTTTAAGTACAAACTCCCCAAAAACTAACGCTTTTGTATCTATCAAAAATTTACACAATGCCTCAAGGTCCATAATATCATAACTGTTTTATTATACTTAATTCTTATTCTGTGCCAGACCAAAAAAAAAGAGTTTGTTATTACGTCTTTGAAAAAGACCGTATGCCAAAATATTATGCTGTTCAATCTTAAATTCCCCATTAAAAGTTCCGGTATGCTGAGCTTCTAGTATTTCACCAACATGCTTTCTTTCTACATTGTTAATCTCTAAATTAGTTAAAAAATTCTCAAAATTAACATCTTTATAACTAAATGTTTTCATCTCCCCCCCTACAGTGTTTACGAGGTCAAGTTTTATCGTATGTTCTTCTATATCAATCTCCATATTGAAGAAGGTTGGTTTGTCAAAAACACTGTTTATCACAAATAAATATCCTTTCATATAACGCGGTAAAAAAACTTGTGCAACCTTAACTTGCATTAGCTTTCCATCATATTCTATTATTTTTTCAAACGTTTTGTTGGTTGTGAGTTGGATCTTAATCTCATCAATTCTTTCAAAAACAGATTTAAAAAAAAGGGTATTTACAATATATTCTCCTTCGCACAAAGGCCCTAAGTGTGAAAACATTTTCTTTACCTTTGAATTTAAAAATAAAACTCGGAATTCTTCATTTGTAATAACAATCCCCTCTTCAAAGAAATCAAGCACTTGTGATATGGGGACTCTCTCTCGCACAAAGAAAAGTTTAGACTTACCTACATATCTTTTTTCCAAAACACCTGATGCACACAGCACATCAAGATATTTTGCAACAACATTTCTGTTGATTTTCAGATACTCTGCACAATCCTTAACACTTGCCCCTTTAGGAAAATTGGCAACACAAGATACAATTTCCTCCAAATTAATTTTATACTCAATCATCTACTCGCCACATATATGCAAAGCATCTATGCACAGCATTATGTAAAAAAGGATTTAAAATAAGAAGCTCTATATTAAACAGTAGTGGTCTGTGCAGAGGCAAATATAATGGAAACTTTTCTTAGGGTTGCAATGATAGGTTGGGAATTCCCGCCTATGAAAGTTGGGGGTCTGGCAGTACACTGTTTCCATCTAACAAAAGAACTTGCGAAATTAGGTATCCAGATAGATCTTTTCCTTCCAAAGACTCCAGTTAAGATTGTACCTCCACATCCAAATGTTAATATCATTCAAGTAAGTGATTCGTTTTTTTCTGTTTATTTAGGCAGAGCAAAGTTTTCAATGTCAGACAATACAATTCTTCAGAACCTATATTGCGGAGACATTCCAATGGCCATAGCTAGATACTCTTTTCTCTGTACAAATATCATAAAAGTATTACATTCTATTACTCCTTACGCGCTGGTCCATGGTCACGATTGGATCACAATCGATGCATGTGCATCTATAAAGAGCATTACAAGATTGCCATGGCTTCACACATATCACTCAACAGAATACGATCGAAATGTATTCCCCTGGGACTACATAACAAACATAGAAGCAAAAGGCACAAAACATGCTGATATGATAATCTCTGTGAGCGAAAGAACGAAAAACACGTTAGTAGAGAAGTACTCTGCAGACCCGAATAAGATAAGGATTGTATACAATGGTGTCTCCCATGAAGAATACGATAGGGAGCAAAGAGAGGAAGAGATAGCTAAGCACTTGCGCGGTAAAAAGATAGTTCTTTTCTTGGGCCGGCTGACCCAGCAAAAAGGCCCTGAATTTTTCCTTCGCGTTGCTAAGCGGGTGCTTGAGAAGCGGGACGACGTAATATTCATCGTTGCGGGTAAAGGGGAGATGCTACCGCGGTTGATAAATGATGCAATTTCTTTAGGCATCATCAGAAACATCGTGTTTTTAGGATATATTCCAGATGATCTACAACCAAAGATCTATGCGATGGCAGATGTCTTTGTGATGCCGTCTACTTCAGAGCCTTTTGGTATTACTGCTCTTGAGGCAATGGCTGCAGGCGTACCAGTAATTGTCAGCAAAACCTCTGGGGTAAGTGAGATCATAAAAACTGCGTTCAAAGTAGATTTTTGGGACATAGAAAGAATGGCGGACACAATACTTGGTATACTTAAGTACCCTGTGCTCAAAAAAATACTCGCATATTATGAAAAGAAAGAAGTTAGGAATTTCACTTGGAGAAAAACGGCAGAAGATACTCTCAAGGTTTATAAAGAGTTACTTAATGTCTAAAATGCCTTACGTTAGTAAAGTACATCTCAATTCCTAGCTCTTCTGCTCTTTTGATGATCTCATTGTCTTTTATCGAGCCGCCCGGTTGGACTACACACTTGACACCGTGCTTTGCGAGTTCTTCTATGCTGTCTGTGAAAGGCAGGAATGCATCTGACGCACAGACAGTTTGTGCCGGTGAAAGTTTGTTTTCAAGGGCTTTCGTAAGCGCAAGCTTAACTGCGCCTATCCTGCTTACTTGGCCTTCCCCTATTCCTATTGTTTGAAGTTCCTTTACTAAAACTATTGCATTAGACTTAGCCCGCTTTACGAGTGCCCATGCAAAAAAAAGGTCTTCGTATCTCTTTTTTACATATTCTCCATTCCCAGCTACGCATTTGAACTCCTCTGGCATTTCAATCTTTCTATCTGTGTCTTGATAGAGAAATCCGTTTCTGACGTATCTATACTCGTACTCTTCTTCTTGCAATTCCTGAAAATTTGTAAGTTCGACTATCCTTCTATTCTTTTTACTCCGCAGAAATTTAAGTGCGTCATCATCAAAGCTTGGTGCGGCAATTATATCAAAGAATCTATCTCCTATCTCCTCAGCTGTATCCATGCAAATTTTTTTTGTGAATCCCATTACGCCTCCGAAAGCAGAAACCGGGTCTGTGCTTAACGCTTTCTTGTATGCTTCTAAACTGCTTTTGCCTACTGCAACCCCGCACGGGTTGTTGTGCTTAATTATTGCGCACGCACTCTTATCTCGGAACTGCTTTAGGTCTAAGAGTATTCTGAGCAAAGCATCCAGATCCAAGTAATTGTTATATGACATTTCTTTGTTTGTGTATACAGGAAAATCGAATAGAGAATCTCTTTCTTTAAGCTTGTATGCCACTGCTTTCTGGTGTGGGTTTTCACCGTATCTTAAAACCTTTTCTACCTTTTCTAGATAAATCACTTTTTTTTCATATTCGCTGAGTCTCTGTGCTATCAGTTGATCGTAGTTAGCAACGAAGTCAAAAATTCTTGCTGCCAGTTTCTTCCTCAATTCTAAGGACTCAAGCGCCTTTATCCCTTCGTCAATGTCTTCTGGATGCATCACTACGCTCACGTGCCTAAAGTTCTTGGCCGCAGCTCTCAAGAGTGAAATACCTCCGATGTCTATAAATTCGACGACTTCGTTATCAGTTAGGTCTGTATATCTATCAAACGGGTAAACCTCGACCACTACTAAGTTGAAGAAAGGTAAGTTCTTATCCTTGAGGAATGCAAAGTCGTCTTTGGTATTAGCCAGCACACCGGAGAAAACAGCAGGATGCAGAGTTTTTATTCTTCCTCCCAGATACTGCTCAAATCCAGTTAGCTCTGAAAGGCATATGACCTTTTTTTTAATTTCTGTGCCGCACGTTGATAATATTGTATCATAGGTCCCTTTGCTTGCATATATAGTAAGCCCTTTCTCAAGGAGCTTTTCCACTATCTTCTTGACGTTATTTTTGTTGAAGATAGAAACGAGTGCGTTATACACAACTTTATCTTACTTTTGAAAAGTAATAAAAACCAGAGCATTTTGATACAGTTTAGGTTTTTCCACTAGTATTTTAACGTATTTTGATTATTTGAGAAATATGGTTAGAGTTGATCCCTACATTCGTCAAAAACTCAATGATCAAGGAGGGCTTCTTTTCATTTTGATAGACCCCCTGGACTATCCTGACTACAATACTGCACTAAAAACAGCTGTCGTTAGTAGCGAAGAAGGAGCGGATGCTCTTCTGATAGGCGGTAGTATAGGTGTTCAAGGCGAGCTATTGGACAACTTGATCAGAGACATAAAGAGCTCAGTTTCCTTGCCTATAATTCTTTTTCCAGGCAATATATCTACAATTTCCAATAAAGCAGATGCGATTTACTTCATGTCTCTTCTCAACTCGCATTCATCTTATTGGATCACAGGAGCACAAATGCAGGCAGCATTTTACATAAAAAAAATAGGCATAGAGCCACTGAGCGTTGGCTATTGCGTCGTTGAACCGGGAGGCACAGTAGGTTTTGTAGGCCAAGCAAACCTCGTCCCGAGGCAAAAACCACAGATAGCAGCATCTTATGCTCTCATGTCAGAGATGTTCGGTTTCAAGTACTTCTTGACTGACAGCGGCTCTAACGCACCGTCTCCAGTTTCGCCTGAGTTTGTTTCTGTTGTTTCAAGTGCATTGAGCAAGACCATTTATATTGTTGGCGGAGGCATTAAATCTCCTGATCAGGCAAGGGAATTAATCTCCAACGGTGCAGATGTTCTTCAGATAGGCAGCGCAGTTGAAAACAGCGATCCTGAAACTGTAGCATCAAAAGTTAGATCTTTGAAGAAAGCAGTTCTTGAGGGTGTAAAATCGAAAAAACGAAAAAGAAATGAAATCTAGTTTTTCAGCTTTCGACAGTTGTTTTATTCTCAAGATCGACTATTATAACGTCTCCAACAGATTTTACAGTAGAGTAGAGTAGGCTTTTTTCTCGAAGGACTTTCTTTATTTCTTCACCACTCAATCCTGCAAGGGATTCCAGTGATATCCTTATGACTTCGCCTTTTTCAAGGTCTATTATGAACTCTTTTGCTTCACCAATGTATTTGCCTCTATCAGTGTAGATATCTGTACCGTACATTGATGATAGTTTAGTCGTCATAGTATCACCCATTTTCAAAGACAATCTACTATATTCTCACAACATTTATATAGCTAACCAATGTGCTTTTTCATAACTTTCATAATATCTTATAAATTAAAAATTCGTTATATTTTTAGAGATAATATAGGGAGGGGTGTATTTGGCATACATTGAAAGACTTCTTCTTTCATGGAAAGGCGTTCTTGAGTCGATAGCACCGATCATAGCAGTTATCCTAATCATTTCCGGAGGTATAATCTACGGTATTTCGTCCACTCAACCGGCAGAGCGCAGAGGAAAGCTTCAGATAGTCGGTATTAATATGATAATTGGTGGTATAATAATTGCCGCCATCTCTGGTTCGGCCGTGCTTATACGGGACATTAGTACAGACATCTTAAAACCATAGGGAGATTTTTGTTAGAGACAGCATCTCTTGCAATATTGGTAGTAATACTCATTTCTGCTATTTCGATAGGTATTGGTTATGCTACCTCTTTAAAGACCCTGTATCATTTTGGTCGTGAAGAGTTCTTCAACGCGATAGTCAGCGCGGCTATTTTAGGGTCATTTGCCACAATACTCTCAACACTTTCTCTGTTTGGTATCACATGCAGTGAGACATGTAATGTGAAAATAGTATCTTCTCAAATGTATTCTACCATATCACATGCGGTATCGATTTCTTACGCCATTGGCTACATAGAAAGACTTTCAGTAAACATTGGTGAAGTTATAACATATTCTCCTTTTTCGGGCCTATCTGTTGTAATTTCTACAATAGCGTTTCATCTTCAATTTATTTCTTTTTGCTCTTCAATTATATCTTTCCTTAGCGTCTTTATCATTACATGGTCGCAAGGCATAATCGATATTCTCCTTACATGTGGGGTTCTGTTTAGGGTTTTTTATCCTCTCCGTGCTCTGGGAAATTTTCTGATAGGCCTTGCGTTTGGCATCGCTTTGGGATTTCTACCGTCAATAGATTACGTTGCTTCGCTGGTTCAGACGGCTGCCCAGGCAAAAATAGAAGAGATTTCGGCTATCAGAGACAATCTCTCTTGGTTGCCTCTTGTTTATTTTGGTGAAGAAGGATCTATTGAAAAGCTGGCAACAGAATCAAAAGAAATTTTGGATAACGCCGAGAAATCAGTACTTTACCTTTCTGCGTTATCGGGTGACTTTTTCATGGTTTCAATAGTCGGTTTTGCGATCTCTTCTGTTATAGCTGTTTTTGTCGCTTACGGTTTTTACAAACTCCTTTCCATTATAAGAATAACTCAATGAGGTTTTGCCTATGCTCGAAAATAAATCAATATTTTTCTATCTCATTCTCCTTGGAATACTACTATTCTGCCTATTTAACCGCCTCTATTTTGAGATGATATTAGCATTGTTGCTTTTGTTTGTGGCCGATTATCTCGTAGCCAACTTCAAGAAACTCCTTTTTCAGTATGTAACGAGGGGCTTTACGCGTGTCTACACGCTTGGTATTTCTGGAGATCTCTTATTATATGCTGAAAAAAACAGCTACCATTCAGTAGCTGTCATAGAATGTTTTATTCAAGAACAGGGAATTGATGGAAAGACACTTGAGAAGCTCGTGAACTCACTGGACTTTCCGCTTGAGCTCAGATTGCAAATTGAAGAGTTAGACATGAAAAAGTATATCGACTTTTTAAAGGAGCTCCGCTCGCGTTATGAGAACCAGAAGGCTCAGCTTGAAGACACAAACAAAGTTCTTAATTATCCAGAAGTTTCTGCCATAGAGAGAAAAATAGCGCAAGTCAATGCAATGATAGAGCGGTTGTCTCATGGTGAAAGACCCTACAGATTCAGATATTATGTGATAGTAAAAGCAGATGGGAGAGACCCGCACGAGTCAGCAACACTTCTTTCACATCGTGTTTCGTCGGCAGAACGGCTTTTCAGCACTGTGTTTGCTGGCAATGTTAGGAGGCTTAGTGGCTATGAGCTTTACGAAGTTTTCGCTTGAAGATACTCAGAGGATCGTTTATTCCTCACAGATATCTTCGAGATTGTTACCTAAATCACTGTGTGCAAATCCAGAGTATCTGTTCTTCCGAACGTGTATAAACGGCGTCTATATAGGTCGTTCAGAATATCTAAATGTCCCCGTTTTCTGGAATAGGGATTATTATATCAATGGTCACTGCTGCATAGTCGGCATGACCGGCTCTGGGAAAACCTATATGGTAAAATCTTTTCTCTCACGAGCAATGGCTTTTACGAGGTCAAATGCATTCATCATAGATTGGACTGGAGAGTACTCACACTGGGCCAAGGATTTTAACGGTTTTGTAATAGATCCACTGCAGAACTCCCTCAACTTTTTTATTGTCGATTCTCATGAATATGCAGAAGAACACTTTTCAGAGATTACAGACATAATAGCTACTATCTGTAAGCTCTCAGAAGAAGAAAAGAAAAAACTCGAAAGAATAATTGTTTCGCTCTATCATCCTGAACTGACCTTCTCTTACGAAGAGCTGATTGAAACAATTAAGACGCAAGAAAATGCTTTGTACGAGCGACTCAACCATTATCATAAATTTCTTAAAAAACTGTTTTCTGGAGCAACAACGCTTAACGATTACATTAAGAGCAACAGCATTGTTTGCATAGATCTCTCAAAAATAGAAAATGAATCAGAAAGGATAGCTATAGCCAGGCTGATGTTGCGGTATTTAGTAGTCAGGATGCGCATGTCGAGGCAGGAAGAGAATACTTTTATAGTGGTAGATGAAGCGTGGCGAGTGCTTAAGTCTAGTTCTACAGATATCTTGATAAGAGAAGGTAGAAAATACAACCACAACATACTCCTAGCCACACAAAGTATTTTGGATTTCGAAGAATCTGTATTCTCTAATATTGGGTCTTTTTTTATATTTAAACTTCAGTCAAGTGAAGAGAGAAAAAAGTTGGCAAAGGCACTTCTATTGGAAAAAGAATTATGCGACATATTAGTCTCGCTTCCTAGAGGACAATGCTTGTGCTACATTAGTTTCAATTCAGGAACGATAGAAAGAATCCTGGTCAAGCAGGTCGAGGGGGAGGTTGGGATAGTATGGTATCGTATTAATCTGGGTGAAAATATGGAGATAACAATTGAACGCGAATTTTTGATAAGGCGTTTAAGAGAAATAAATCTGGACTCCCAGGACATAGCAGAGATAATGAACTATCTTGACACAAAGAAAGGCTTTGTTTCTCTGCTTGAGCTCATAAAGCGCCTCAAAGCCAAAAGAGTTTCTGTAGGAGAACTAATATTTTTCATGCGTGGACTAAACATTCAGGAAGATGTCATAGTATCTATAATGAGCACATTGAGTGACTACTCCAAGTCTTATGCTGATGTTGAGTTGGTGGCTGATGACGCGCGTAATTAAGTGGATAGCAGATGTGAATTTAGACAAAGCAGAAGAAATCTATTCTGCACTAGATACTTTCTTCAAAGACCAGAAAACCATAAAATTTGTTGTTGATTCATGCAGAGTATCTTTGACCAAGACAGAAATAGAAATCGAGTTTCCTGAAGACAAATATGCTGTAGCAGCAAGCATATTGGTTAATGTTGTTTCGGACACAAACGCCCCGGCTCTGAAGAGCATTTTGGAAACAGTAGCGCTTACAGAACTCAATGCAACAGGAGAGCTCTTATACATTCTATCCAAGATGAAGGAAGAAAACGCTTTGCTGGCAGAAGAAAACCAGATGCTCCAAAAGAAATGCCATAACTTAGGGCTTTTGTTAAATGAGAAAGAGGAAGAGCTATCGAATCTGAACGCAAAGCTGAGAAGCTACGAAAAGACAGACACAAAGGTCATCGAAGAGATGCTAATATCTTATTTCAAGGATAATCCAAAGGCAACAGTATCTGATTTTGCAAACAAGCATGGCTTGAGCATACAACAAATTTCAAAAATAGTAGACGACCTGAAAAGTAGAAGAATCATTGTCAATATAGATAATACTTACTACACCAAGTCCTCAAAAACACTATCATACAAATTGACAAGCACATTTGATTCTCTGAAGAATAGAATTGTTTCTCTAGTGAAAAAATTGATCCACAATAAAGAAGAATAGCGCCTTACCTTAGCATGGCATTAATTACTTTCCAGCGTTTTGTATGCTTTGGTCACATATGTTGCGATTTTCAATTTCTTTTGTTTCTTCAAGATTGCCTATTTGTTCAGATTTTTTCGGTTATTAATGGCAATGTCTCACCGCTTTCTTAATCATATCTCTCTCACAAATGATTTGGTTATTATTACGTCGTTGGTTTCGAGATATTCCAGTGCTTCAGTGAGCTTTGTTTCGCTGTTTGAATATATCTCAAGTATTGCTTGATTTTTCTTTATCTTGGTGCCACTTTTTACGTATAGAAAAACTCCTGCATCTTTGTCCCAAGGTGCGCCAGCTATCCTCGCAGCCTTTGAAACTATTCTGTTGTCAATTGCGATTATGCTGCCAGACTGCCTTGCGTGAAAAGCAGCGCTGTATTTTGCTGGGGACAAATCACTGGATTTTATGTTTTTTGAACCTCCTTGTAGCTCTACTATTTCAGTAAATTTCTTGTATGCAACACCACTGCTAAGGATGTTCTTAGCTATTAAATATCCCTGCCCTTCGTTTGCTTTACCACATAGTTCTAGAATTTTTCCTGCCATCATACATGCTTTCTCTTTTAATTCAACATTCGCATCTGGCGCATTTTCAAGTATTTTTAATACGTCGATGCATTCTAAAACAGGGCCGACCCCGTAACCAATAGGTGCGCTTCCATCGCTTATAACTATCGCTGTATCAATCCCTAATGCGTTTCCCAGTTTTTTGAACTTGTTTGCCAGTTTCTGAACAATGTTTAGTTCTGCAATCTTAGCTCCAGTGCCCACAGGTATATCGACTAACAGATGTTGCGCGTTTACGCTCTTCTTCTTTGCGAGTATGCTCGCCAGTAGCAGACCTTCAGGGTCTAGTCTAAGCGGATGCCTTATCTTAATGAGCTTGTCGTCTGCAGCCGCAAGGTTCAAAGCACCGCCCCAAACAATGCAGCCGTGAGCTTTTTTTACTATCTCTTCCATTTCTTCTATGTTAAAAGATACATTTGCAATTGCTTCCATGGTGTCTGCTGTTCCACTTGCAGATGTTATGGCACGCGAAGAAGTCTTCGGTATGTATATTCCTGCGCTCGCCACTATGGGTACTATTAGCATCGTAGTCCTGTTGCCTGCGACCCCGCCGATGCAGTGTTTATCTGCGATAGGTTTCACATTTAGATTCAGACTTTTTCCTGTTGCAAGCATTGCTTTGATAATGCTAAGTGTTTCTGCTTCTGTCATCGGATAGGCATAAAGGGCAGTTATAAAAGCAGCTATCTCAACTTCGCCCAATTTGTTGTCTATCACATCTGAAATTATTGTCAGAATCTCTGATTCTGTCAGCTCGATGTTTGATATTTTTTTCTTTATGTAATCCAGTGATTTTGGAGGCGTAAGCTGTTTTATTACTACCAAATCATTATCTTTTAGTTCGTGTGTATCCGCAAAGTTTTTGAATAATCCTATCTCATTTTCTTTCACCAAGCTATGGGTCGTATCTACTACAGAAACTACTTCTCTTTTTCCAGAATCTATCGATATCTTGCTTGTCGTCCGTATTCCTTTCTTCATTGCCGTGTTTATGTGGAGTATGGCAACATCTACGTCTGCAACTATATCCAGTACTTTTACCTTTAATCTGGTTTCTTCATGGTTCAAAGTTTCTCTGCTAATTGTTTCATCATCCATTTGACCACCAGAGCATAAAATTAATTAAAAAGGCGTTTTTATTATATCTGTTTTAGCAGCTAGCATCAACATAGCCGGAGGTAGAACGCCTTTTTCTGTTATGTACGCAGATATTAAACTTGCAGGAGTAACATCAAATGCTGGGTTTTCGACATTGAATTTTACTTTCCGTTCCCCTATGATTTCTTTTGGACTTCTGAATTCAATTATTTCGTTGTTGCCCCATTGCGTAAGTGGATCGTATTTATAGAGCTCTGCAGCACACAAGAAGCTTATTCCATTTCTGTTGCATATCTCTGCTACAGTACGAGTTCCTATCTTGTTTATCAGGTCCCCCGTAGCAGTTATTGCATCTGCGCCAACAAATGTAAGATCAACTTTCTTAATATATGAAGAAACTGCAGAGTCAACTATCATAGTTACTTCTATGCCGTAATTGCTTAGTTCTTCTGCAGTTAGGAAACCTTGCCCGATAGGTCTTGTTTCAGTGCATATGACTCTGAACTTTTTTCCTATATCATAAGCTTTCTTGAATATTTTCATTATTGTGTTGCTGTGGCAGTGGGTAAGCACCAAGGCTCCTTCTGGGAGCTGTTGGGCCCCGAAGTGCGCAATCTTTTCTGCATCACCATCGATCTTTTTGAAATAACCGTTAATTGCTTTGAGCAATGACTTTTTTTGCTCTTTGACAGATAGTTCAGGATCGAATTGCGTGATTATGTATCTCAGTGTATTTCTGAGCATTGGTTCTGTAGGCCGCTGCGAGGCCAAGTAGTCAGCAACGCTCACCAGCTCTGAATATAAAGCATCGCTGTCATTGGCTTTCGATCTCCTGAGTTGTATTTCTATCGCATAGAGTGCAGCCTTTGCTATTTTTCTAGCACCTTGAATCCGCAATTCTCTTATGTCATTAGCTATTTTCTCTATTAGGTCCATAAAACAATATCTTTGGTTGGGTTTATATATTCTGTTAGCATCTTTATAGTTTTTTAAAAACCTAAGTTAAACATACTTTTATGGTGCGTCTTAAGGTTTTCATACTAGTTTTTGCTTTTTTATTGGTTTCAATGTCATTTTCACAGTGTGCTTTTACTGGGAACGTAAAAAACAAGCTAATTGCGCCTGCAGTTCTCTATGATTCTCATGACGCTGGAAAGGCCATTGGTGGCGAGCCGATAGAAATAACCCTCTATTTCACAGACGGTAAAGGAGATATTATCTTTGTCGGTAATGCAGATGTGGAAAAGGACACTAGGATTTCTGCACAGAGGGCTTTATCTATTGCAGCGGATCAAAGCAAGATCAAAAGTGATCAACTCTCAATGTGCGACGCAGTAATAACTCTTGCGTCTGTTATTGACCCGGAAAAGAGGCTAAATGTCTCTGGACCAAGCGCAGGTGCTTCTTTTTACGTTCTGTTCAGAGCGCTGTTTGAAAACAGAACCATCAGAAAAGACGCTACACTGACAGGTTATTTAAACACAGACGGTACTTTGGGCAGGGTTTCTGGCTATTATGAAAAGACTTTTTATCTCCCAAACAGCATAAAGCACTTTCTAATGCCTAAGCTATCTCTGATGGAACAGCTCATTCTCTACAGTTTCATAAACAAGAACAACACAGTTAAGATATATGAGATATATAAAGCAGAAGATGCATATCAGTTTTTCATTTACAACGTTACTCTTCTGCCAAAAACAAAATTTACTGCTGATCCGTATGTCATTCAAGAACAAAACCTGAAAAACATAACAGAGCTTTTTGCTGACTTAACTGACTTTTCCGAGATGTTTGAAGAAGAAGCAGACAATCTTAAGGAACAGGTAAAAAAATCATACATTTCAAAGGAACTAAAAGAATACTTTGAAAAATCAATTGCCGAGCAAGAAAAGATTAAATCCTATGGATACTACTATACAGCAGGGAACAACCTTTTTCTGTTGGTTTCAGAGTTTTTCATAGCAGAAGTAAGTGCTTCAGACAGGAAGATAAATGAAGTCCTCGTTCAAAAAAAGTATGATGTAGAAAGTTGCATCTTTGCAACTGAAAACAGAGGCTTATTGGTCCAAAACGTCTCAACAGTAGATAAATACACCGGTATCACAGCTAGGCTTTTTTGGGCAAAGAAAAACATTGAAAAAACAGAATTTTCCTTTAGCAGAGAGATTCAGCTCGAGACCGCAAGAGACCTTGCATACGCATATGGGTGGTGCGAATACTCAAAAAACCTTTTAGCCAAACTCGAAAAGAATTCTGTTTTGCCTGACACACCAAAGAAATTGAACGTTAGTTCTTTGCAGAATGTAACTGCAAAGCTTTTGAGCAATTACAACTTCCTCAATTCTTCTCTGAACGAAGACATAGGTAAGTACTACTCATATGCTTACGAATCTTATTTAACTGGAGACTATCTAGCATCACTCTTTAATTTATATTTTGCTAAATCAATATACGATTTCATTTCCCATTCTTCAAGAGATGAGCTCTCAGAGAAGCTCGCTACATTCAGCAATATCTCTTTCAAGAGTTATTGGGGAAAAATTTATGCGACTCAGATGTATTTCTTCATGCACAATCAAGATAATCTGACTGCAGTCAGGCTTGGTTGGCTGGCCTTTAACATGGACCAGATGTTAGAAACAATAGAGTCAAACGCCCAGTTTTACGAAATAATCATTCCGAGACCAGAAAAAGATAAAGACATTCCTGTAAAAAAAACAGTAGAGTATAATGATATACTTTCCTATAGAGATATTCAGGACAGTATAAAAAGACTACTTAACATTTTGCTACTTTTTACAGCATTTGTATTGGTTTTATTGATAATATACAGCCTTTCTCAGAAGTGCCTAAAGTCAACAAATTCTAAAAAAGGCCTCTTGGCAGTTTCTGATAAGCTAAAAAACAAGCCGCATAGGATTAAGGACTAAGGCAGGTCAATGTACAATTCCCTTGTAATCTTCAAGTTTTTCGTTTGCTTAGATACTCCACTTGTCTGCTTCATGGTAGCTTTCGTGTCATTGAGTTGAGATGAGTTGAGGAGGATTACCAATACCGATTGGTTATGAGTCCCGCTAAAAGGCACCCATGCAGTGTCTACGTAATAGCCAAGACAGTTATCTACCGTGAAATAGTATCCTGATAGATTTGTCTCATCTGTCCAGTTTAATGAAAGCAATAGCGCTTCTCCTCCATTTGTAGTGTTCCAGTAGGCAGTCCAATTCAGGTACTGGGGAGGATTGCCTATTAGCCTAATCAGCACAATATGGATAGTTCTGCTTTCGTTTATCACTTCACTCGTAGAATTAGTAGTGTAACCTGCTTTTTTTGCCGTTATGTTGTAGGGGCCGTAGTTTATGTTTCCTCCGCTACCTCTAAAAGTCGTTTCATTGATTATTCTCCATGCAGTAATTCCTAGGGAATCTGTCGCTCCAAAAATATCATGTGTTCCAAGTATGCTTGTGTAGTTTGCATATGCATTACTTATAGGTAACAAATTTTGGTTGGTAACATTAACTCTGACATACCACTGGAGCGTGATGTTCCACAAGCTACTTGCTCCGATGTGGTATCTTACTCCAGACCTGTTGAAGTTTGTTGGATTTACTATGAAGTTTTCTCCGTTACCTCTCAAATATGTCTGGTTTATGCTCTGTCCGAGAAAAGTTATGTTTACAAAAGTGTTATTGAAAACTTGGTCTGTCTCGTTGAAAAAATATATGTGTGGAGAGTTCTGGTTAGTAAGGTTAAGCGAACAGTTTATGACCGAATTATTTGAAGCAGACCTTACATATATTCCTATCGTAGAGGTACCACCTGAAAATACATTACAAAGTTTAAAAGAGTTGAAGCTTGCGTTATCCACGAAAATTCCGTAAGCAGGGCTCCCTAACGTGGAAATGTTCAACTCTGAAAAACTATTGTTAGTTGAGTTGTACCTTATGTACAGACCGTATGCAGAAGAATTTATTGTTCCGATATCGAAATACCGTAATGTGTTGTTTTTTGCATTGTATACTTCTATTCCGTGTGCAGAGGAGCCGTTAGTCATTATGGAGAAGTTCTCAAAATAATTCTGGTTAGCATTGCTGAAGTATAAACCACGGGCATTAGAATTCAAGGTGATTATCGTAGCGTTATGGACGGTGTTATTGAGAGAGTTTTCTAAAAAAATTCCATGAGAATTAGAACCAAGAGTGTGTGCATAGAAATATCGTACACTGTTATTTATTGAGTTTGATCTTATGTAGAGTCCATAGTTATTACTTCCTCGAGTGAAAACAGATATGTTGTACAGATTGTTGTTTCTTGCATTTGCTATGTCTACACCATAAACAGAAGAAGTTGTAAGCGTGTAAACAGTAATGTTTGCTGCTGAGTTGTTGTGCCCTGCACTATAGGAAAAATACAATCCTGTTCTGTTGCTTGTTATGTTTGCATCTACTATTGTGTTGTTTGTTGTGCCTACAGTTATTCCCTGTCTTGCTGAAAATATCGTTACATTTCTCACTACATTGTGATGCCCAGCAGATATGTAAATACCTGCTTCAGACGGCGCATGACTCATGTTTATCCAAAGATTTTCCAATCTATTATAAGGAGTTGTAGAGCTGAAATAAATTCCATTTCCGCCCAGTGCGGTGATATTTATGCTACTTAAGTTATTGAACTGTGAGTTGTAATCAAAGTTAATACCTCCACCGTGAGTTGATATTACGTGTGTATTGTTTAGCCTGTTATAACTTGCCTGCCTAAAAGTAATGGAAGTACCGTTTGTCAGAACGCTAAGATTGTTGAAGATATTTCCATTTGAAAAAGCAACAATAATTCCATCATTAAAACTTGAGTTTTCTATTACTGCGTTACTGCAACCTGCAAACAACATGAAAGACCCATCTATGTTTGCCACAGGCGCACTTGGACATGGAAGTGAATATCCGCTTACATAAGCATATACTTGCTTTCCTTTGGAGTATACGTTCTGGAATACGTGTTTGTAATAGTTAATAGTGCTAAGTCCTCTGATATCTATTGAGTTCTCAAATGTAGCATTCATATAAACATTTCTAAAGATGTTATATGTGCTATCAGCTACGTATAACGCATTTGATGATCTGTTGTATGCATCAACAGTCACATTTTGAAGTGAGTTAGTGGTTCCGCTTTGGATATATATAGAATGTGCAGAGTTTCCGTAGCTCTTTACGCTTCCGTTTGAAACGTTGTTATACTGCGCAGTTAAGAAAGCAAGTCCATAGGAAAAATTATTGTAAGTAGTGATGTTTATGGCATCGATAAATGTATTGTTGCTTCTGTCTATAGTTATCCCACGTGCGTATCCACCAAACGTTGTTATCGTTAAGTTCTGCAACCTTATCTGAGTCGAATTATAAATCCACGTAGAATTTATCGTTCTGCTGTCATAAAGTGTGCTGTTCCACTGATTGATAATGCAGTTCCTGAGCGTTATTTCGTTTCTGTGTGCAATGCTTATGCCGTTTCCTACTTGAACCCAGCTGTAATTTATTTCATTGTTCCCGCAATCAAGCGTAAAAGCAGTGGTATTGATTATTATCGCACTTCCAGTGCAGTTAAGCCCTTTGGTTAGCTGTACTATTATACCAGGTGTGTTGAAAACCATGCCACAGCTTGGCTCTATGTATTGGGTTGTATTAGAAATTAGTTTTATGTTTACAGTAAATGTTCTATTTACGTTTTCTGTCACCGTAGCAGATATGTATCCTTCTGCGTTCGCCGTGAAGTTTGTGCTGGTGTAAATAACGTTGCCTCCGCTTGCCCTGTAAGTGGTATCGTTTAATACAAGCCAGTTGGTTAGTCCTGAACTATCTGTAGCTGAGAAATTCCCAGTTGTGAGCTGATTTGAAACAAAGTAGCTCTGTGCGTTTTGAATCGGGTTATTGTTGTAATCAGTGACATTAACCCTGACATACCACTGGAGCGTGATGTTCCACGTAGTGCTTCCTCCGCTTGCATATCCTATGGTCTTGCTGAAGTTTGTTGGATTGAGCAAATAATTGCTTGAGTTGGTTCCGATATATATCTGCTGTGTTGTTTGTCCAAAAAAGCTTACGTTTTCAATAGTGTTGTTGTAAGCCCCATGAATTCCAAAGCTTGTGATGCTAATATGCCTAGTATTCGTGTTGTTAGTTTTTATACTACCGTTAAATACATAGTTGGTGGAGGAATTTACGATTACCATGGGTGATGCCCCATTTAGTTCTGTTTCTAAATAGAAACCAGAAATGTTAGATTCACTCACATTTATGAGTAGTAACGCAGCACCTTTTGATGCTATAGAAAAGTTTTCCAAGCTTGCCTGGCTCAGAGAGGCCATCAACAAGCCATCATTCAGACTTATGTTTTGTAAGGTAATGCCGTCGCAATTAACAATTCCGATGAAAGATCCTGTGTATCCTTCTATATTTGAAGGACAACTAGGAATTGTACTGGGTGAAAAATACTTTATTTCATATCCCTTTGAAACTACATTTGTGAAATTATGCATGTAGTGTTCTATTCTGCTACCGCTAAAGACCAATCCTGATCCTTTTGGAGCATCAATGATAATGTTTTGGAACAAGGAGTTTGAAGCATCTGCAATTCTAATTCCATCGCTGTTGTTCTGATAGCTGGTTATATTAAGGTTTGTAAAACTGCTGTTAAAAGCAGACCCAGAAAGATATATGGCAGGAGCATAGTAGCCTTTCATATCTAATTTGAAGTTTTTAAACGTATTATTAGAAGCGTTGTTGCTAATCCTAATACCTATGGTGTTGTTGCCATATGCAGTAATATTGAAATTAACAAAGGTGTTGTTGTGATTTGTTACAATAGATATCCCATAGCCAGAGTTATTGTATAGTATTATACTGAAGTTTTCATAGTAGTTCATCTTTCCGCTTGCCAAATGATTTATTCCGATTGCGTTTGGACTGTAAGCAATTATTCTAAAATTAGTCATATTGGTAGTATTGCTGTTGTCCAAGTAAACAGCTTCGGTATTGCCAAATGTCGTTATTGTGAAATTGTTTAATACGTTGTAGCTGTTGTAGCCAGTCCTTACCCCCTGACCTTGAGAACCATATGTATATATCTCCATATTCTCTATGGTGTTGTACGCGGTATACCCTCCAAAATCAATCGCAAAACCCCGTGTTCCTGTCGTATTGATCCAAAAATTCCTTAGTATATTGTAACGTGTGTTTCCACCTGAGTATATCCAAGTTGCTCTTCCTTCATAGCTCCCCGTGTTTGTTATGTTGAAATACTCGAAAGTATTGTATTGAGAGTTTCCTGTTGGATAGAGTGCTGTGGTATACTGTCCTTGCATGTATATCGTGAAGTTCTTGAAAGTATTATTGTGAGAACCTGTGACATAGAGCCCGCTTGTAGAAGTTGAAGCAAAGGAAGAAAGTTTCATTTCTGTGGCATTGTTTAGTGTACTCGACCCTTGTACGTTGAAAAGCGTAGCCCCTTGGCTGTAAGTAGTAACATTTGTTCTGTTAAATACATTTCTACTGGAGTTGTCTAAGTAGATCCCTATTGAATTTAATCCGTATGTAGTTATATCAACGTGCCTTATGCTGTTATTTAGAGACCTGTATATGCGTAGTCCATGGGCATAAACTCCTTTCGTGCTTATCGTTACATTCTCTACAAGAGAACCACTTACTCCGTCGAAGTATATTGCAGCAAACCCTGAGGAATTGCTCAGAGAACTATTTTGTTGGACTATCAAACAGTTTCTTATACTTATGTTTTGTCTATTTATTGCCACAATTCCTCTAACAGGAAATTCGTTTGCATACTGGACTGTGTATCCTTTGCAATCTAGATATATATTGTTTGCATTAAAGGTAACTGCAGTTCCACTACAGTTCAGGTCAGAGCTTAATTCCAGCGAACTGCTCAAGTTAAGGTTGCACGCAAATGCAATTTTAATTGTCAGGACTATTGTTGCCAAAAGCACAATAAATTTATATCTCATAACTACTTTACCTCAAACCAATAAGTTTGGCTAGCGTTCCAATCGTTATCGCTGTCGTTTGCATAAACTCTGAATCTGAATACACATCTATTTCCTGAGAAGCCTTCAAAAGTCCAAATGCTGTTGTTTATCAGTATCTGTTCATTTCTTCTTATGAGTTTGTAATCATTTGCGCTTTCAAATCTACAATCTCCATCTAAATCTGCAAATAACAGATCTCCTGCAGAAGAATTAACTACTAATATCTGGTAGCCTGAAAAGTTTCCGAAGACATAACTGTATCTCTCTACAAAGCTGGGGATGTTCGGCATAAACTGCTGACATCTATCGTATTCTCCTAGAGTTATGTTTTTTTCTTCTTGGACAATCCTTAATCTGTCTTTCATGTAAGTAGATAGAGTTATATTCACAGTGCTCTTTCCGCTGTAAGTAATTTCCAACGTCTGATTTACTATGCTAATGTTAAAATCACGTTCTATCCCTAGCTTATCCTTCCATTTGGCATTAAAGTAATAACTCTGATTGAAAAAAATTCCGCAATAATCTTGGCATGATTCGTTTTGTGTAGTGTTGTACCCTATCATCTTTACAGATATTGCTGCATCATAAAATACGGTCTCGAGCTCTTTAGTCCAGCTATTCCTGTTGGTAATATTTTCTGGAAAATAAATCGCTAATCCTGAGTAATCCATCCAGAATATTCTGATACTTGTAATCTCATTATTTTGGTATATTCTCATTTTGTTGCTTCCATTACTGCTTTCAAGCATTAGCACGCTTTCATTAACTACGAAGAAAATTTCGGTGTTTTCATAGGCTTCAAGGGTTTTGATTCTTCTGTAGAATTCTGAGATGTTGACATCAAAAGAAAGAGTTAAGCTGCTTCCGTTTCTCTCACTCTTGAAAATGCTGCTCTCAAAAATTTCTTTGAACTCGGTATCATAAACATCAATGAGCTTGGCTTGGTGAAACTGTACCAGGTTTGGCTTAACATGGTTAATGCTTGTCATCATGAAAATGATTGTAAGGAAAAACAACGAGAAAGTTATTGTTTTCATTTTAGCCAGCACCTCAAAACTGCTTTTCCGATGTATTCCTTCCCGCTTCTATTAGAATAGACAGGAACTTCATAAGAAAAAACGCTGTTTTTCTGCTCAGAATTCTTAACCATAAAAATTTCGCTACCATTTATAATGTTAAGTTCCCATCCGAGGTACTCCGGCGAACTATCAAGCAAAGAGTATATCTTTGTTGTTCTGTTAGTGTAATCGCTTTCTATCACAAGCTCGTCCAATGCTCCTGAAGCGCTGAGCGAAAAAAGCGTTGTGCTACAAAGCCTGGAGACAGAGCTCTCGCTGATAATCTTATCATTCTTTTCTCTTTCAAAAAATGGCAAAAAAACCGTTATTATCAATATGATCAAAGCTATTGCAAAGAAGGCATCTGTTAAGAATGCTTGCCCTTTCATTCTCATGACCGTTATGCTACGGCAGAAATGTCTATTATGAATCCATATTTTGGCATTACTTTAAATGTTGTCTTTGCGATGTACTGATTAACTGCACCGTTATACTTTTTAATCGTCATGATGTGTTTTATCTCGTCTCCCATCGTCTTGTTACTGAAAACTATGTGAATATCTGCCGCAGATCTGATTGTATTGAGCTGTTCTTCGTCTATCTCCTTTGGCAAAACGCTTATGATTACTACTTTATCTATGCCTGTTATCCGCTTGAAAAAATTGACTAGGTCTGCAACAGTTTCTTCACCTTCGTTGTTTTTTATCAGGGTCGATAGTCCGTCAATTATCACAATTTCTCTCTGATAGAGTATTTCAGAATTCATGAACTTTTGTATGAATTTGTCTCTTTGCTGTGTTCCTTTAAGAAGCGGCATTAAGGAAAAGAATACGAATGTTTTCTGTGTTATGAACTTAAGTATCTCGAAATTTAGTGAATACATCTGTCTTATAAAATCTTTAGTAGTCAGTTGCGTCGATAAATAAGTTACTGAGTGGCCATTCCACAAAAACCCAAAAGTAAGCCTTTGAAGAAAAACGCTCTTTCCTGTGCTGTGTTCTCCTTCGACAAGTATTAGCGAACCAGAAGGTATACCCATCCCTAACCTTCTATGAAGCTCATCTCTTTCAAGCTGGATTCTTTTTAACAAATTGATCACCACTTCCAATTATCTTCACACTGTTGTTTTCAATATTAAAGTTCCACTCCCATTTTGCAGGATTCATTCCACGTGCCTTCAAGATTTTTATCTTCCTAGCTGTTCTGTTTTCTCTAGTCTCTACCTCAATAATAAAGTTGACGTCTGTAAGATATTCTAGAATATTCTTCCCATAGTCTTCTGGGATGATGTCGTAAGTACCGATGAGTACAACCCCATTTTTTGTAAAGTCTTTTATTATCTTCAAGGTATATGTCATTTCCTCATACTTTGTTGAAAACGACTCCAATATAAAATTCATCGAATCTACAAAAACCTTTTTTGCTTTGTAGGCATTGATGATCTCAAAAACTCTGATGCTCTCGTTTTTTACCATCTGTTTTACATCTACTGGCCTTATCTCTTCGAGATAAAGTGCACCTATGTCGAGCCAATTCTGTACAGGCATTCCAAATAAATGCATGTATTCTTTTATCCTTTGAACGTTTTCTTTAGTCGAGAAAAAAACTACGTTCTCTTTCAACAGAGTAATAGAATTGGCGACCATCTGCAAGGCAAGTACAGTTTTTCCACTACCTGGTCCTCCAGCCAAAAGCACACTAGTGCTTTTTTGCAGAGCACCAATATCCCTGTCTATTTCACTCAGTCCAGTATACGTTGCCACATTTGACATTTCAACCATTCCAGTTTTCTTCTATAAGGTTCTCTGGATTGAGTGAGTTTATCTGCCTCAGTATTCTTTCTTTGTTCTTGTAGTAACCGAATATGATGCTTGCTATTTTGTTCATGTTTATTATGTTGTGATGTGCCAACCACTGCAGAACTGCCTTTCTGTTTTCCAATTCTTTCTTTACTTCATTTGTAGTCATGCCGGTATGCTTTGCAAGCTCGACAATAATCCTCACGCTTTCGTCTACTTGTTCGAATCTGTTTGTTAGGTAACTGTATCTGTGTATGATGTGTGGCTCTATACCGATGGCGGAGATAGAAGGCGCCATCTCAGCTACCTCGAGCACTTTTCTGATTCCTCTTTCTCTGTCTCTGTGTATAGCTACTATTCCGTGCAGGCCTTCCATTTCAACAGGGTTTATTGATATTGGTGGCGATATCAGTCTCCTGAATGCACTAAATACATCATCTGCGTGGAACGTGGAATAGCATGAGTGGCCTGTATGGATTGCCTCAAACATAACCTCTACATGTTCCTTTCTCCTGAGCTCTCCAATGAGTAGTCTATCTGGTCTCATCCTCATTGCATTTATTATGAGGTCAAGCATCGTTATTTCGCCTTTGCCTTCTGTATTGGGCGGTCTGGAACGCATAGTTATCCAGTGGGTAAATTCTGGAAGGTTTAGCTCGCGAGTGTCTTCTATGGATATAATCCTCTGGTTAGGGGGTATAAATACAGCAATTGCATTTAGAAAACTCGTTTTACCGCTTGCGGTTCCTCCAACTATCAACAGATTGAGTTCATACTGGATTCCCATCCACAAGAGAGCCATTATATCAAGAGAAACCTGATTGGAGTTTATGTAATCCACGATTGTCCAGGGTCTTCTTGCAAATCTTCTTATCGTTAGTGTATTTCCTGATAGGCTTACTACAGACAACGTAGCGTTTATTCTGTCTCCTGCAGGCGTTTGAGCATCCAATAGAGGGGTTAGTTCGCTTATCTGCTGGCTCGTCCGTCTAGCTGCCATCTCAGCCATTTCCCTAATTATTCTCTCTTGTCCAATCTTCATGTTGGTCTTCAGCCAACCGTATTTTCTGTGGTAAACCCAAATTGGTCTTCCTTGTCCATTGATACATATATCCTCTATCCAAGAGTCTGCCATCAGTATTTCGATATCTCCATAACCCATCATTCTGGATATTAGCAGGTCTGCCAAGAAGTTTCTGTCTCCTTCGCTTATGCCTGGAAATGCGTTTTCTATGAACTTTTGTGCATACTCAGTATATGTCAACTCCAAGATTTCTTGGGATTCATAAACATTTTTTGAATGTGGGACAGGGATTTTTATCAGCTCGCCGCGTATGGTCTGGAGTATAGTTTCTGTGATCTGGGTTATCTGTGGTCGTCTAAGAAAGTACTGAAGCGTTAACTCGTTTTCGTTCTCTATTATTTCGACTATCGCAGGAATGCTTTTATACTTCAGGTTGTATGCTTCAACCAGTCTTTCTATAGGACTGTATCTTGCTTTTGTCTGTATGATAATGCTCTGTGATTCCTGTCTTTCCATCATTTTAACTAGGCTGTCCATCGAGTAGTCCAAGCCAATTATGCCCATCGACTGTAGCTCTCCTGCCCACTTTCTTACTTTATCTGGAGATTGATTTGGGAAGTATTTTTCTTGTATATCGTAAAGGCTGAGCATTTCTCCACTGCCTTTTACGCTTTCAGCAATCTGATCCAAAATAGTCTTAATGTTCCAACTGTCTGAGGGCATCCCTTAAACTATCTCAGCTCAACTTAAAAATCCTATTTCCAGAATCAGGATCAGAAGATACGCAAATACAGTAAAAAAGACGTAGCTGTACAACTTTTTTTTGTCTTCATTTGTTAACTTGCTTATTCCTTCATAAAAAAATACTACAAAGCTAAGCATCATGACTGAAATTCCTCCGCCTACGGAGCTTCCGAGCAGGTGTAATCCAGTGAGCTTTGTATTGTCAAAGTTCCTTAAGTATGCGAGTTCTAGGTTATGGCCGATGTAAAGTGTGTTAGATATCGTTGCACTCTGAGATAAGAAACCACCTATGAACGCGGTAATGGGCACAGAGACAGGAAAGAAGATATACCCATAAGTCGAGAACCTGAATCCTATATCCTGAAAGATTCCTTTTTTGTTGAGCGGATTGCTGTCAGTTATTATCATGATCAGCACAGAGGAATAGATCAGAAAAGCTGTAGCAAAGAAAGCTACTGAAACAGAAGCAATTTTCATAATGCTATCAGAGCTCATCCCATAAAGAAATGCGATTGTAATAGAGATCATAATTAGAGCTAACCCTGGAAATGCGAGTATCTCATGTGTTTCCACATAGTTGGCAGTTATTTCCCTGTTGCCAATATTTTTATCGACCGAAAAAGTTGCACTTACCACATACTGGCTCAAAAAATTTCTTGTTTCTCTTGCGCTCATAATCAATAAAACTACAAAAATTATAATATATATCCCTAGCCCTACAATTGCTTTTCTATTTAGGCTGCTACCTAGACATATTTTGTTTTTAATTCCAACGTATAGTAAAAGTGTCGATGTTGTTAATAGTCCTGCAACGAAACCAGGCAAAACGTTTCCACTAAATTGATTGGTCATCCATAGTGCTCCATTGAAGACTGCCCAGCTCATGATAGTAAAATGAATGTACTTCTTGATATTTTTCAGATTCTTCTGTGATGTTAATGCAATAGCTGTTATTCCAAAGCCCAGAGCAAGAGAAGGAATTAAGTGATAATTTATTGCATACTTAACAGAGTTTTCTACTATGTAGCTTGGAGAGTCATTCAGGAAGGGAATGAAACTCAATATCTCTAGTCCTGCTATTATAGGTGTGCCAAAAACAGCAAACAAATTACCCATTAGACTTCCTAATATAACTATTGCTAGTGCTTCACTTACTCCAATACCTACCATTAGGAGCAGAGGTATCGCAATTCCAAAATTGATCCCGAATCCAGAGAGTGCCAAAAACAGGTTGTTAATTCCAACACCTATTATGTGTGCACAATATACTCGATCGCCAAAAAAAGGCTTTAGCATCTCACGTAAATTTTCCAAGTAATTCTTCTCTTTTAAGATATAATATATAGATAGGAAACTAGAAAGCACAAGGGTAAATTGCAAAGCATTGAGAAAAGCATGGAAAAAAACTCTCCCAAAATCTGATTTGAAAAAACCTTTTTTTATGAGGTTGAAGCCTTCGGAATCCATTCCGTCAAAGCTCCAATAAAACAGCGCGATCACTAAAACTACTAGAAATGATACTAAGCTAAGTTTAAAGTAATCTGCTCTGAAAAAGTATATCAAAGCAAAAGGAATGGTTATAATAAGAGATAGAAATATGAGTAGCTCCACAGCTTAAACAACACAGCCATAAAATATAAATTCTATCTAACATAACACACATTGCCTTTTTCGCAGGGGTGGCGGAGCCTGGTCAAACGCGCGAGACTCAAGCGCTGGAGGAGGGGCCGAGAGATCTCGTCTCCAAGGGAGTTCGAGGGTTCAAATCCCTCCCCCTGCACAACAAATTATTTGAGAATTATGAGATAGAAAAAGGTTATAGGAGATTTCACATCATCAAAAGTACCTATCTCTTATACCAGCTTCGAGCTCCAACAGTTTTTTTCTTGTTTGATCTCTTCTTACTTGATTTGGTATTTTCATCAACTCTCGTTGTATCACTTCTTCACCGATTTTTTTGGTTTCAGGGTCGGCATAATCTAATAGATATTCTTTGAAAGTAAGTATGGCATTGGGATGACAGAAGTTTTGTATGTTTCCGCTCTTTGCGAATTGCATGAAATAATCCCCAGTCCTTCCTGATCTGTAGCATGCTGTGCAGAAGCTGGGTAGATATCCTGCATTTGAGATATCTCTTACAACTTCCGCCAGGCTTCGCGTGTCTTCTATTTTGAACTGTTCTTTGTCTATGTGTACATCGTTTTTGTGTGTGTATCCTCCTGGGTCTGTTTTTGAACCTGCGCTAATCTGAGATATCCCCAATGAAAAAAGTTCATTCCTAAGCAGTTGGGGTTCCCTGGTAGATAGTATCATGCCTGTGTATGGTACTGCCAAGCGTATGATAGCCACGAGCTGTTTGAACTCCTGGTCATTTACTTCAAATGGAGGTTTTTGTGACACAGGTGCATTTAGAGCAGGCTTGAGCCTTGGCACAGATATCGTGTGTGGTCCAGTACCATATTCTCTGTCAAGATGCTCAGCATGCATCATGAGTGCCAACACTTCAAACTTGTAATCGTACAATCCAAACAAAACACCTATTCCTACGTCATCAATTCCTGCCTGTTGGGCCAAATCCATTGCGTACAATCTCTTCATATAATCTGCTTTTGGTCCTTGTGGATGCATTTTCCTATAAGTCTCAAAGTGGTAAGTTTCTTGAAAGAGTTGATATGTTCCTATTTTTGCTGCTTTGAGCCGTTTGAAGTTTTCCAGGGTTAGCGGAGCAACATTCACGTTAACCCTTCTTATCTCTCCTTTTCCTTTTTTTGTCGAGTATACTGTCTCTATTGCCTTTTCCAGATAAGCGATGTTAGTATGTCTCAAGTCCTCTCCGGCTACTAATAGCAGTCTCTTATGGCCTTGGTCTATGAGTACCTCTACCTCCTTTCTTATATCTTCCATAGTAAGCGTTATTCTTTTCAGTTCTTTGTTTGCAATTCTAAAGCCGCAGTAGAGGCAGTTGTTAACGCAGTAGTTACTCAGGTAGACAGGTGCAAAAAAAACAAGTCTTGTTCCATAGATTTTTTCTTTTACTTCTTTTGCAGCTGTGAAGATCATATCTATGACTTCTTTCTCCTTGCAGTTAAGAAGCTTAGCAGCATCATCAAAGCTCAGGCCTTTTGCGTCCCTTGCTTCATCTATTATTCTTTTGCACTCGCTTTTTGATGGATTTGCATTGTTCCGTAGCGTTTTTTCAATTAGCTCTTCATTTATGAAACCTACCATTCTATTCCCCATGGTTTTAGCACTCTTCTTAGCGTTTCTTCGCTTTCGCTGTAAGAAAGTACCAATCCATAATTAGTTATTGGAATACCTAGCTGAAGTGCGTCTGTTATTCTACTCTTAACTTTTTGTGAATCTACCATGCATCCTCCACAATGGATAATCAACTTAGCATCTTTTAATGATTCCTCATTTAGTAGTTCTCTCCCAAACACAAATTCGTAACTTAGCTCAAAGCCGAGCTTTTTATTCAGCCTCCTGGGTATCTGTCGCGTTCCTATGTCATCACACTTTCTGTCGTGATTACATGCCTCTGCAATGATCACCTTATCTCCTTTCTTTAGTGTCTTAAGCGTACGTAGTCCGTCTACGAAGGTTTTTAGACCACCTTTGCTCTGGGCATTTATCATAATTATTGAAAAAGTCGTTATCGGTATCTCTTTAGGCGTCCATTTGTCCACGACATCTACTGCCTGCGAATCTGTTATCACCATCTGCAAGCCGACATCGTAGCCATTGAGTTCCCTTATGAACTTCAAGTAGTTATTTCTTTCTTCCTCTAAAACGCTTTCTATATTGCACCTTGCCCTGCGCAGGTCCATTCTGTATCCTGCAAAAGGTACCATCCTTCTGAGTAGGTAGTCCAGAACCAAGTTCTGTGGCCTTAGCAGTCTGCCTTCAGGTGTTTCTTCATCAATCGGTATGTTCAGAGCAACGAAGGAATATGGCTTAATGAAGGGTAGCAACTCCACTTTTTTCTCATTCATCTTGTAGTTTGCCTTGATGAACTCAATTATATCTACTCCTACCTCTGGCCTATTCGCGTTTATCTTCAAGATTGAGATTTTCTGATTTACAAAAAGTTTGCCCATGCATTCTTTAATCATTTCATTGAGTTCTTTTTCTTCTTCGCCTTCAAAGAGATTAAATATAATCATTAGTTGTTTTTCGAACCTCCCACAAAGGGATATGACCTCGTTTTCTATGCTGAGCGATTTGTCGTATTTAATCGTTCTTGGGTCTATCACCAACAGTACTAAATCGCACTCTTTGAGTGTACCTAGTGTTTTTATCCTCTTCTTTTTGCCCAGCTCACTATCTTCATCCAATCCTGCTGTATCAAACAATCTTACGGGTCCGAAATCGTGTATCTCGAAAAGAGTCCTTACAACATCAGTTGTGGTTCCGCGTGTTTCATCTACTATAGAGGTATTCTGCCTAGTTATCCTATTCATTATAGTAGATTTTCCTGCATTTGTCCTTCCAAAAATCCCTATGTTAACCCTGTCAACTAAGATGGTGTTTTTCATGTTTTTTCATCAGGGCATGGGGGGAATCCCCGTACTCTTTCCATCCGATGCTTCTGCCTATTGCCATTATCCTTTTTGCCAAACAGCTTTTGCATTTAGTTGCGTCTTCATCGATACAAGGCTTTCCTTGGTACAAGAGATAGTTTTCTCTGTATTTCCTTGGGGTTATCGCTGGCATTATAATGTTTGCACCGTACTCAAGAGCTAATTCTCTACCTGTAGGATGCAGTGCCTGAAAAGCTGTAGTAGAAGCTATGTTAACATCTTTTAGATATATCCTAGTTGCCGCTATCATATTGAGGGCTTTTTGTAGTATCTCTCTTCTCTTATTAGACCATTCATCTGCGTAATAACTGAGAGGGGTATCCATATGCATTACGTATGGGCCCATCCCAATCATGTCTGCGTCGATTTCCTTAAAAAAAACAACATCTCTTGCTAAGTCTTCATCGCTCTGTCCTGGGAGACCTATCATCACACCTGTTCCTACTTGGTAGCCGATTTCTTTTAGGTCTCGCAGGCACCGCAACCTATTATCAAATGAGTGGTTTTCGGGATGCAACTTTTTGTAGAGTTCTCTGTTTGAAGTTTCTATCCTCAGCAAGTATCTGTGCGCTCCAGCTTGAAAAAGTTCCTCGTAGGTCTTTTTGTGTTGCTCTCCTATAGAGAGTGTAATTCCCAGAGGTTTTCCTTTCTTGCCAGTAGTTTTCTTTATTTCGCTCACTACCTTGACTAAGCTGTCTATAAAGCCTTTGCTCGTGCTTTCTCCGGATTGTAGCACTATGGAACCGTAGCCGTGTATATGAGCCCAATGAGCACATTCTAGTATCTCTTGTTCATTCATTACATACCTCTGTACTTTGTGGTTATCTCTTCTTATCCCGCAGTAGTAGCAGTTCTTTTCACAAACGTTGGAAAACTCTATGATACCCCTAAAATATACTTTGCTTCCAACCTCTTTATTCATTATGCTTAGCGCTCTTTTTCGCAGTGTTTCTGTCTTACTAGGATGTTTTTCTCCAATGATACTTTCTATTTCTTTTAGCTCCATCTATATTATTCATCTCTTTTTTGCTTAAAAATAAGATAAGAATAGAAGATGAGAATTATTGTGGCTATGACTATCGCAGTAGATGATATAACTATTGCTTGATCAGGCAGCAATAATGCAGTTGTCAGGGTTAGTATCCCACAAGTGAAAAATAGTTTAGCCCCCATTAAATGTGTCATGTTCCAAACGTATTTGCTGGAGAGTGTCCATGGAGTCCTTATTCCTACAAACCAATTCTGTTTAGCTTTTGCCAAAAGCCTGGAAGTAGCAATTAGGACTAGACCTAGAAAGAAAGCAATCCCTTGATTAATCGGAATAGCGTATCCCAAATTTATTCCAAGCACGAGCAAGTGTATAAAGAGCATGAAGGCAGAGAAAAAAGCCAGGAAAAGTGAGTAATCTGTTTTAAACTCTTCAAAGTTTTTTCTTAGAGGGTCTATTTTCGGTAGCAGAACCATAATAATTAGCACTATTATATTTACAAGCGGTAGCGTGAAAGCACCGAATTCCTTTTTCGAGTAACCATCAGGCCTTCCGTTTATGTTCCAGTGAACTGTCATTTTACTTGGAAGTTTGTCGTAGAAGAGCAACGTGATAAAAAATCCTAAGAAAGCAAGAAAAAAAGCAGTAGCCAAAAATTTGTCTATATCCATAAAGTGGTATGATTGCTTTTATTAATTAATTTTTTTAAAAAATATATGAAGGTCCATACTGAGTATCTTGTTTTTTGCACTAAGAATAGGACAGAGTTCGTCAATATAACTTCAGAGGTCGAAGAAATCGTTAGGCGCTCAGGTGTTAGAGAGGGATTGGTGCTGATAAATCCTATGCATATAACAGCAGCAGTTTACGTGAACGATGCTGAACCAGGGTTGATAAAAGATTTTCAGGAATGGCTCGAGAAGCTAGCGCCTAAAAAAATGAACTATCATCATCACGCAACAGGAGAAGACAACGCAGATGCACATCTTAAGAGAACGTTGATGGGTCATCAAGTGGTAATGGCAATAACAAACTCACGTTTAGATCTTGGACCATGGGAGCAAATATACTATGCAGAGTTTGATGGAATGAGGCGTAAAAGAGTTTTAGTTAAAGTTCTCGGAGAATGACATTATATAGAAAAGTTGTAATTAAGCAAAGATTAAGTTTTTATAGTGTTAGAAAATATACATACAAAGCATGGGATCTGCAAATAATGAGGCGTTTGAGTTTGGCGAAGCATTAAGTTTGATAATTCGTAAGAATATACCAAATCCAGAAAAAGTATTGTCACAAACAGGTCTTTACAAGAGCAACATAGAAATTTTTCTTTCTGATGACTACCTTAGTTGTTTGAATAATAAGAAACGTAGATTTTCGCAACACCGAAACAGAAAAGTTAGATATATAATAGATGAAGAAAGCTATCTAACCTCTTTTCATGATGTTAACGAGAAATACAGTAGCATAATTTCTTTGTATGGTGAAGAAACGCTAAAAGAAGCAGTTAGACTCTCTACATCGCTTGATCCAGAAGACATAGCGACTATGGCAGTATCTATAGGGTCTTTCGATTACGTTTACACGTCTGTTGCAAAGCAATTATTCCTTGCAGACAGATTCGTTTACGAAACTGCACGTTTGCTTGCGTTCCATAAAGATTTAGAAAAGACTCTTTATTACTTTGGTATGATTCCACATGGTCTTTTCAGAGGAGAGATAACGTTTTTAACAGCCAACGTCGAATACATAGAACTGTTATCGATATCAAGAGCTCTTTATCAACTTTCTTTATCTCTCCATAGTTTGATTACAAAGCAGAAAGTTATAAACCATTTAATGGGCAAAAAGATTTATCATAAAGCAATAGATTCCTTGCTCGAGCAAGAAGAATATGATGCCAACTCTCTTAGATTAATATCGATAAAACTTGCAAGAGAGGCGCAATTCAGAAAATTACTTCTTAGTGTTGGTATTTCAAAGCCGTTTACATGTAGCTTTGCCATTTTGCCTAGGCGTTTGCTTTGTTTTGGTTCTTGGGACTCTTACACACTTGCAATCTTTCCACCTGAAGAAGAAAGAAAAAAACTTTCTCATTCAGGGATTTCGCTCACTGCAGACCACGTTCCAGAAGCACTTGCATATACTAGATTTCTACTCAAAGAGGATCAAGACCCTGAGAGTGGGGAATTAAAAAAGCGAATATTTTTGTTAAACGTTCAATCAGAGATGGCAAAATACAACTTACCTGAAGCATACAAAGCACGTTATAGACAAGCAATCGAATACCTTCTTGTATTGCTCGAGATATATGCTTATACAGTAGGTGCGGAAGAAATAATATATCCAACATCACATGCTATTAAGAAGAAATGGAGCACAATAGATCATCAAACTGCGAGAAAAATCTACACTGAGCTGCCTCACAAAATGGGATACAACCTAGGGTGTGGTAAGCTATACAACAATGACGAGAAAATAGATTTTTCGCTTAGATGGCAAAAGAAGGTAGATACTTATCATATAGGCATGCTTCAAAGAGAAATAGAAGAAGATCCCAAAATAAAAATCCTGAGAATCAAACACAGCTTGAAAAAAAACAGAGAGAAGAAAAAGTTATTGCGGAACAGAAGCTGATTATTTCTTTTCCATGCTATACAAATATACATCTCTTTTGGGGAAAGGTATCTCTATCTTTGAACTCATTTACCTGAAGCACAGCGATAAAGTTGATACCAGAATCACCAAAAGAATCAAACCTTACTACAGGTTCAAAATCATTTACTCCTTCCGGAATAGTCGTTAATACATTCTTGCTACTTCAATTGCAAATCTCCGAGAAAGTTTCCGAGCGTATCTTGAAATGCTAAGGCGGCTGCGAGACCAGCAATTCCGAAAGAAGCCAGTGGCGGTGTGACCTCTATTCCTGCAGTGTCAAGCATCATTATTACAGTTATAGGAATCAGAAATATCGCGACTACTCTCTTTATCTTAACAGAATGAAAAAAGGAGTCTCATGCATAAAACTCAAGATTGTCAATCCTAAAGTGAGGGGAAAGTATATAGCTTGCAGCAGTAGATCGTACAACGTGTTCTTGGTGCTTTCAGCCGTCTTCTTATAGCTTTTTTTATTATTTATCATATGGTCTTGGCGATTGTATAGGCTACGCCCAGTGCAATTACAAAAGGTACTAGTTTAAATATATCAAAAGTCGCCATTTCCATTTTTTCCTCTTTGGAATTATGCTGTTGAAAAAATCCAAGGTTGGCACAATACAGTTAGTGCTGGATATTAGTGCTTTGGCTTCTTAGACATCATTATTCCACAATTAAAAACCTTTATTCATTCTCTTACGAATATTTTCTTCCATGCATTGCTTTCTATGTATTTCTTAAATGCTTTTTTTCTTTCTTCTGGCAGAGCTTCCAAGATTTGCTCTAGCTGATTCCTTACGCTTTGCTCGTCTCCAGGGGTAATCTTACCGTGAAGCCAGTTACTAAGCCTTCTGTAATGAGGTTTTTCCATTGAAAAAAGTTTGGAAAATAAATCAAGCATACTTAACTATTGGTTATGTTCTATTTTTAATCCTCCATCTTAAGGAAACAGAAGCACAAGTCATGGTTCACTTCTCCCCCTATCTGTGTGCCTGTAAGCAATTGAAAAATCATGGAATGTGTAGCACACAGAACTCTGCTTGGCTCACTGGGCAGATAGATGTCTTTCACCTCTTTTTTTACTCTTGCCCTTCTCAAATGCTGGTCAAAAAAGTCAATAGGTATTACTGTGTGGCGGTACTTGTTGATTGCTGCGAAGTCAGGACTTTTTAGTTTTAACGATATCTTTGCAATTTCGCTCTTTTGGAAAACAGCAGGTGAGAACACGTATAGTGAAGTATCCAACTTTATAACAACATATGGTATGTTCAAGCTTTTTAGCAGTTCCTTCTTATCTTCTGAGTACCTAAGAATCCTCAAAATCAGACAATGGTTCTTTTTACAGTTGGACTTTACACAGTAATAAAAGCAGACATCTCTAGATCCGAGCAGAGAGCGGGAGACTCTGCCCAGAACTGTTTTCAGGCACTTCTTAAGAAGCGTCATTGCCCTATTAACAGGGCTCTTCTCCCGCCTTCTATCAATACTATATGGTATTCTCCTTAAAATCTCTTTTGCAGGCAGACCTAATGCGCTCTTTTTGATAGGTAGGCACATGTACCCAGTTTTAGAATTGTATGTGTAGGGTAGCCTTACAATCCTTCTGCTGTCTACAGTTATCTTTTCATCTATGGTAATTCCTTTCCTGACCATTTCTTCTATGATCTCTTTTCTGTCTTCTATCGCTTTTTCTTCTCTCTCTTTTGGATTCCCTAGATTTGAGTAGTTACTTATGTCTTCAAAAGAGATGTGAAATCCCTTGTATCCGGAAAATGCGATGTATCTGATTTTCCAGTCCTTATCTCTTGAGAAGTCAATTATCTTTTTTACTTCAAGCACCCCTTTTTCAATATTCTTCTCAATACTTTCTTCTTTGAAATCGACGTCAAAAAAAAGATCCATTCCTAGGAAAACAGTTTCATATGGTCTTTCGCTCAGCTTTGAGGCTATGTTTTCCGGATTGAGGAACCTTGCCACAGAGTAGTATGCATCAGAGTATTTTCTTTTTTCTAACTCTCTCAAGAGTTTCTCATAGCATCTAAACTTTTTTCTCATTTTCTTAAAATTTCCTTCTCTGTCAACATACCTTATGTGTCTAAACTTTAGGTCTGAAAAAACAGATTTTATATCTTCTTCAACAAGATCCACGATTAGACATTCTCTCTTTCTTTTTTTAATCTGATGAGAACATCTATTAATTGCTTGAATTTTACTCTGCTCTTCTGCTTTCTATTCAACTCATCTATTCTTTCGCTTACCTTAGTATGACATTCTTGGCATAGCAAAATAGCATTTTTTTCATCTTTTGCTTTTCCATTCATGCTCACTGGTCTTATGTGGTGCACTGTAAGGTTTCCTTTGGTTTCGCATATTGCGCATGCGTTTCCGCATGCCTCTCTTACCAGATCCTTAAACTGTTTCCAGCTTATCTGCATATCCTGCTTTCCGTTATTCTCTTCTGGTTTTTTCTGCTTGAACCTTATAAGTCGCATACACATTCCTCAAAATAATTGCCAATTTAAACTCAAAATTTTTTAAAAAGGACAGGTTTTTGATAGCCCCAGGCGGATTCGAACCGCCGTCCCATGGTCCAGAGCCATGTATCCTTGACCGCTAGACGATGGGGCTACGCTTCATATTCTTTATCACACTAGCAATATGTTTTAAAATTTCTCATTCTTTCGCAAACATTTTTAATAGTTAGATAGATTAATCACATTTCAATGACTCAGACTAAGTTGGTAATTTGTGAAAAGCCAAATGTTGCAAGAAAGATAGCAGATGCATTGAGCAAGCTCGGCAAAGTAGAAGAGAAAAGGTACAAGAAGATAAGCTACTACGTAGTTAGCTCTAAGAACACAGAAATTGTGATCGCGCCTTCTGTCGGTCACTTGTTTGGGTTAAAATCAGACCAAAAGAATTTGACTTATCCTGTTTTTGGGGTCTACTGGGCTCCTGCCAACGAGATAGACAACATATCATACATAAGGGATTACATAGATATGTTTGAATATCTTGGCAAAAAGGCAGATGAATGCATATCAGCGTGTGACTACGATGTAGAAGGAAGCCTCATTGGTTACAACATCATAAGGTTTTGCTGTAAGAAAAATACCGGTAAGCGCATGAAGTTTTCAACCCTTACGGCTGAAGATCTTTTAGAATCCTATCAAAACATGCTGGATCTTGATATATCAAACGCAGTTGCAGGCGAAACACGCCACGTTCTTGATTGGTACTATGGCATAAACCTATCCCGTGCCCTTATGTCCGCACTTAAAAAGGCCAAAAGCTGGCACAAGATATTTAGCATAGGAAGAGTTCAAGGCCCTGCATTGGACCTTATAGTGTCTTTAGAGGAAAAAATAAGGTCGTTCGTCCCACAGCCTTACTGGACAATTTCCATAGTCCTGAAATCTACTGAATTTAATTATGAAAAGGAGCGCATTAAGGAAGAAAAAAAAGCACAGGATATTCTAAATTTGCTTAAGGGTGCTCACGCAAAGATCGTAGAAGCAAAACAACAGGAACACAGTTATAACCCCTATCCCTCGTTTGACTTGACCGACCTACAAACAGAGGCATACCGACTGTTCGGTTTTTCGCCCTCGCAGACGCTCAACTTTGCCCAATCACTTTACGAGAAAGGAGTGATTTCGTATCCAAGAACGTCTTCGCAAAAGCTTCCTGCTTCATTAAACTTGCACGCCATAATAAGGCGCTTGGAGAAATTGAAAGAATACTCGGTTCTCATAAAAGAGCACGTAAAGTCTGCCAAACCAATAGAAGGAAAGAAGGAAGACCCTGCTCATCCAGCGATCCATCCAACTGGTTATACCGCAGAGATGACCCAGCAGGAAGCAAAACTCTACGATTTGATTGTCAGGAGGTTCTTAGCTTGCTTTGCAGCACCTGCTGTTAGAGTAAAGAAATCGATAAAGGCAGAGGTAAACTCATTGTTTTTCACTGCAACAGGCTGGAAGACAACATCTTTGGGTTGGCTCAACATCTACCACTATGCAAAGTTTGAAGAAGTAGATATAGATGACTTCACAGAAGGCGAGACTCTGAAAGTAAAAGAAGCCAGGAGCCAGAAGAAGACTACTTCACCTCCCCAGCGTTATACTCAGGCATCTCTGATATCTGAATTGGAGAAGCGCAAGCTAGGCACAAAAGCGACCCGTGCAACAATAATAGATACTTTATACGAGCGCGAGTACATAACTGGCAAGAGCATCGCGCCGACTCCATTGGGTATCAAAGTACACCACGCCCTGAAAACATACGCACCGAAGATATTGAACGAACAGCTCACGCGTGATATCGAAGAAAAGTTGGAAAAGATAATGTTTGGAGAGGCCAAGAGCGAAGAAATAATTGAAGAAAGCAAGAATATACTCTTGGAGATACTTGATGATTTTCAGAGGCATGAGGTAGAGATAGGGAATTTCTTAGCTGAAGGAATAAAAGAGCTTGACCAAGTAAAAAACACACTCGGAGAATGCACCAGATGCGGAAAGGGCGTATTGAGAAAGTTAATTTCGTCCAGTGGTAAGTGGTTTGTTGGCTGTTCTAACTATCCTGAATGCAAAGTTACCTATAATCTTCCACAAAACAGTGTCATTGTCGCAACCAAGAGGTTATGTGAGAAATGCAACACTCCAATAGTCAAAGTATACAGAAAGGGCAGGAAAACGTTTGAGATGTGTTTAGATCCAAACTGCGAAACAAAAAAGTTGTGGAATTCCCCCCAAAAAAAGGATTGATTATCCATCATCTCTTTATTATTAGATGTGACCCTTTGCCGAGGACTATTCTCAGAGAGCCTTCAAAACTTTCTACAGTTGCTTTTTCCACTTCGACCATGTCATTAACTTTTATTCCATGTGCCCTAGTCTGCTCAACCACGACCAAACAACTACCAGTTTCGTCTTTTACGTGTATCCCAGCAAAATATATAAGCTTCTTGCCTTTTCTTATAGGCAGTTCTTCTATTCTCACAACTTCAAGGTTTTCAATGTCTACCTTTTTGAGCCCTGGCTTGAGTTGTGCTATTTTATACACTCTTTCCATCTGCATCTGTTTGTACCATGCCAAGTCAAATGCTAATCTTACTTTTCTTTTGTAGGCATCTACAAGCCTCTTAATCTCATCATTTATCTGTTTTTTTGTAGCCTTTGCGCCGCTGACAAAAGATAGAGCATATCTATATAGCTCGGTTTTCTCTATGCTGGTAGTGAAGTTTTCTATCTTCACGATCTCGTCTTCTGTCAGGTCATCGAGTGTCTTTATTCCCTCTAGCAAGTCGGTTATCTTTTCTTCAGATTCTTTTCTTACCTCTCTTAAATTACTGCTTGATGGCTCTTTCATTAACTCTGTGGCAGAGATGTCCTTTAGAACTTCCAATGCTTTAGAGAGATCCTCCTGCTGTATCAGTGCGTCTTCTACCATCTCCAGTTTTTGTTTTATCTCTTTTTCTTTCGCGTGGCTCTTTTTAAGTGCTTCGAAGAGATTTTCATCGAGCTTTTTGACAGTATCTGACAGATAGCTGTCTTTCTGCATATCTATTATCTCTCTCGCCAACTGCCTTACTCTTAGGTCTTTGTCGTGTGTCAGCTCAATCAGCGTGTAGAGGGCAATCGGTTGGGTAGCAAAGTTACTGAGATTTTTTGTTGCCTCCAAGCGTTTTTCAGCTGAGGGATCGAATGCTTGTTTGACCCATTTTTCAACTTCACTTTCTTGAGAATTCATCTAATCACTCAATTGAATACATCCTTCATTAACATTTTAAGCTGGTTCACGAGTCTTTTCCGATTTGGATTGGCGCTAAGCGAGTTTATGAATCTTTCTGCAATCTTGCGTGTTCTAATTTTGTCTATCAGCACTGCTCTCTTAAGTGATTTATTGAAAGCTTCTATATCGGACTGATACAATTTACTAAGTGCTAGCATGAAGTATGCCTCAGCTGACAAGGGTTTTTTTTCTATAGCTTTTCTGAAGAAGTATTCGGAGCTCTCAAAGTCTAGCATGTTGAAGTAGCAAAGTCCGGTATAGTATATGCAGAGATAGTCTTCTTCTATGGCATTTGCCTTCTTGAAATGGTCTGAGGCTCTCTTGAAATCACCTGCTTCAAACAACACCACACCTAGACAGTAGTTAACTTCGTGAGATTCCTCTTGGTATCTGAGCAGCGTGTCAAAGCACTTTATTGCTTCATTTATCTTAGCACTTTTGTAGAGAGCTACGCAATCATCGATTCCCATATTTGAAATCACCACATCTAGTTTAATAAAGAGACATGAGCATCTTTAAAGCGTTCTCAGGAACCTGTTCTTTAAGCTTCCTATCGAGCTTGCTCTGATCTCAACAGTGTCTCCGTGCCTAAGCGATCTGTTTCCCATACCACTTCCAGAAAGTATCACATCGTGTGGTTTCAGCGTTACGTGCCACGATAGGAAAGAAACTACCTTGAAGACATCGAATATAAACTCCTTTGTGTTGAAGTTTTGGACTTCTTCTCCATTAAGGTAAGATTTGATCTGTATATTATGAGGATCCAAACTGGTTTCTATCCATGGACCGAGAGGGCAAAAGCCGTCTATGCTCTTTGCCCGGCTCCATTGTCCGTCCTTGAACTGAAAATCTCTTGCTGTTACGTCGTTAGCTATCGAATAGCCGAGTATGTACTTGCTTGCGTTCTCAGGCTTAACAAATCTGCAGGTCCGGCCGATTATTATACCAAGTTCACCTTCAAACTCTACTAGGTTGCTGTTCTTAGGAAGTATTATCTCTTTGGTGTGTGCAGTTATCGCATTTGTAGATTTAAGAAAAAAAATTGGTTCAGGAGAAGGCGAATGATAAAAACCACGTTTTTCTAGTTCTTCAATGTGTTGTATGTGATTGAATGCTATGCAGAAAACATTTCTTGGCTCTACTGGAGGTAAGAACTCAACTTCTTCCATTGGTAATTCGATCCCACAGTTTTCGTTCATGAATGTACTCTCATATATCTTTAGGGTTTCGGTTTCAGGATAAAAAACTGTATGATATTCGTTTCCTCTGTATCTGACTCGCCCAAGCTTCATGCTTTCACCGGCGCGATAGCTCAAAATAATCTATGCTCTCAACATTATAAACAGGTGTGTTTTTGAACACTGAAAAAATAAAAAAAGAGGTAAAGAATTTCTACGAAAGGTTTCCCTATCCACATACCGACTACACGATACGGGAACACTTCTTCAACACTATTCACGATAAGTTGATGAAAAACATACTTTCTCTCAGCGATTTGAAAGATAACTCCCTGAATGGTTTAAGAGTCCTTGATGCAGGTTGCGGGAGCGGCGAAAAGGCCATCTACTGTGCTCTCAATGGATCGATAGTTGACGCAGTTGACATATCTTGCAATAGTCTCAACGTAGCACGGAAAAAAGCTTCTATGCTCGGGGTTTCATCCATAAACTTTTCTGTTGCAGACCTGACTGAAAAGAGTTTTTTTGAGCACAGAAGAAATGTTTATGATTTAGTACTCTGTATAGGGGTCTTACACCATATACCTGATTACCAAAAAGCGCTCTCTAACCTTACAGAGGTGCTCAAACCACAAGGAACTGTAGTAATTGGTGTCTACAACTCTTTTGGAAGGTTTTTCACTAATCTCGAAAAACTCTATCTCAGGTTGCGCTTCTTCAATTCTGAAGAGAGAATACTTGCATATCTCAAACGCAAGCACAAAAGGCGCTACAGGTTTTTGATAGAGGTAGACCGACTGCTTCATCCATACGAGCTCGCGTTTACTTTCTCTTCGCTCAAACACTTGCTGGAGCTGCACGGTTTGAAGGTACACAAGTGGTGGCCTGGTGATGTCAACATGCTACCCGGCCAGCTGAAAATGCTGCTAAAGGGTACCTCTTTCATGCTCGTTTCTGCTAAGAGGCAGAATGCAGTTTTGCAACATCCTTAAGCTCATCGATATCTATTCTCTTTCCGTATCTCTTCATAACTTCGTTTACGGATCCGCATTCTTTCAGGAGCGAGAGGAGATTTTCTCTTCCAGATATCTTTAAGTATTTTTCTACATCGCGTTCTCTGCCTTCTGCAAGAGCAGTTCCTACTTCAGGAATTGCACTCTTTGTTATTTTTCCGCCTACAAAAAGTTCAATTACCCTTTTTGCTACAGCATGAGCGACTTCATCTCGTTTTTCTTCGCTTGCCCTGCTTAGGCAGTTGGGCAAGGAGTTTACTATGAATTGCGCCACCACTTTTTCAAAACCAGGATAGAGTTCTTTTACATCAAGAAACACTTCATAGTATCTGTTCTTTATCAAGCGCACGGCCAGTTCTCTATCGCTTAAGAACTCTTCTAACTGTCGTACAATCTGTTCGAGGTTCAATGAGCTCTTCTTTAGCTGTTCCAGCCAGGTTCTGTCTATCTTGATGCTTGGCAGATCTGTTTCAGGATACATTCTGTGGCTTCCAGGTAATGGTCTCAGGTATTCAGTATAATGGGTATCGATGACCCTTCTGGTCTCTTTAGGTAAGCTCTTCATATTTACTCTTTCGATAACTTTACTCAGTGCTCTTCTTGCTTGATCTTCGTCAGCTATCACCAAGACAAACGCATCTTCATTATGCATTCCGATATTACTTGTGATGAGCTCTTTTTCTATTCCGTACTTTTCCATGTCTTCATCTGAGTGTATTATTCCTTTTACACCTGTGCTCTTTGCATAGTCGCTCAATTCAGTCCCGAATCTCCGATTAGGCAGTATCTCGTAGCCGAGTGCCCCGCTCCCTCTTTTTATAGTTATGCAAAGGCACTTTTTCCCGCTCTCTATGCTCTGCACTATCCACGGCTTGAGGTTTTTCATGCTTCTGAATGCATCAGTTACGTCCCAAATCTTTTTATCTGCAGTTATGGTATATCTCGAATGAAGCTCAATCAACTTCTTCTGCCTCAGCACCTCGTACTCTACTACTTTTGGGATGCTTTCTAGCTCTTGTATCCCCTTTATCTCTACTCTAGCCCCTCCAGCCACAGAAACGTTGAGGTCTTGCCTTATCGTTCCTATCCCTCTTTCTGCAATGTTTAGTGCCCTGAGTAGTAGTCCAAGGTGTTCGGCCACCTCACGCGCGTGCCCGTAGTCCTTTATATCAGGAGCAGTCGCTATTTCCACCAGTGGTATGCCCAACCTATCCAAGCTGTATATTTTTTCATTATCTTTGGCTTCATTTATGATTCCGCAACTTTCTTCTTCGAGACAGACGCTCTGTATCCCAACTTTACCTTTTGATGTTTCTATCCAGCCATCTAGCCCTACGATTAGCGTCCTTTGAAATCCGGAAGTATTGCTTCCATCCAACACAGTTTTTCTCATGATGAATAGTTCATCAGGTATCTTGCAGTTGAGTGCAAGAGCAACTCTTAGAGAGTTTTCGAGAGCTTTCTGGTTTATTTTGTTAGGTGGTTCCTCGTCCAGCTCAACGAGACACGAATTGTCAGTTGCAACGTATCTATATCTAAGTTTTTTCTGTGTTTCCATCAGCGCAGCTTCGTCGATCTGGTCCAGCTCGCTCCTAACAAGATGGAGCTCTCTGATGAACGTTTTTTCCTTTTTCTCGTTTGATTTATTACTGCATCTACAGAACAGCTTTCCTCCTTTGAGTCGCTGGTGTATCTCGATTCCGCAAAGGAACGCTTCCATTCCATCTCCTCAATATCTAAAAATGTTCCTACTTCGTTATAACCCTTCCGCGTAGTTCACAAAGCCCTTTGCATATCAGAAAAAAAGCGACTTTTAGAGGTATTTCGTACTCCTTCGTTTTTTCAAATTTGTAGGTAGAGTTGTTTGCTTCCAGTAAAAAGTCTTCTTTTGCTGCTACGCGCAGGTCTCCTTTTACTGGTACGAGCGCATCGTCGTAGGGCCTGAATGCATGCAGTTTCTCTATGCTAAGCTTCTTTGCTATCAACCCTGTGCTTCCGTGTATACTTTCAGGAACCCGTATCAGTTTAGAAAGGTCGTAAGTAACTCGTTCGTCTATCTTTACACTACATTCTTTCCTTGCCACTTCAAAGAGCTTTTCTACTTTTTCTTTCACTCCGCCGAAGGTCATCTCCATATAGCTTCCTGTTTCCACAGCATTTATCAACCTAGTTCTCAGCTTTTCGTTGTTCTTTGTGTATCTGCCCCCAATTACTTCATAAAAATGCTTCTTGTCATAGCATATCCTGTAAAAAGCTCTCGCGATCCTTCCGGGGTAGCTGAGCATTTTGGTGCTCACCCCCTTGGTTATGGTGTTTCCTTCAATTTTAAAAAAGCTGTTAATTCTTAGATTCTTTCCGCTTATGTAATCGCTCATTGCTTTGAGCTCTTCTTGCCTCAGTTCTTTTACTTCATCGCTGCGTACGTGAACATGGTATCCTCTGTTTCCTGAAAAGTTTAATTCAATTTCTCTATTTGAGAATCCAAAGTCAGCAAAGAGAAAATCTTCTATCAGCTTTAGGGTTTCATCCTTGGCAATCTCTTGGGTTTTTTTTGACACAAGTGCTGAGGAATCGTCAAAGTCTATGTCAAAAGTCAGTTCTATTTCTTCAAGCTGTTTTTTTTCCATCGGTCTTCTGTCTGGATAAGCATAGCACGCAACAGAGTATGAAACATACCTTGGCTTTCTCTCAATGAGAAATTGCTTCAGCTCAGATTCACTTGTGAATGCTAAGTGTCTCTGTTCTATCTTATCATTGAAGCCAATACCGAATTCTCTTTTTTCAATCTTGTTTATGTTGAGCTCGCACGCTTTGTAGTAGGCTTTTATTATTCCATCCTTAAGCGTTTCTTCCATCTTTTTCACTGAGTATTTTTCGTTTCTTTATTCCTATACTGGAGCGGGTTTTTTATTCCGCATTCAGCAACGCAGAGCCCCATGCTCTTTATGTTTGAGCAGTTTGGTACAGAATAGTTCTTTTTTTCGAGATAACTCACGTGATAATGGGTTATTTTTTCGTCAAAATCTGGTGATGTCGAAAAAAAGTTTACGATTTTTTCTTTTGCTACATTGCGCTTGAGCAGAAAGAGTGCTAAGTACCATCTGGCATTATGTGAAAGATTTTCAGAGTGCTCCAACCTTTCTAATAAAGTCGATATGCAAGGCGGGTAACCAAAATACTCCTCTGATTTTTTGGTTTGTGCTCTCTCTTTCAGCTCTTTCTCCAGCTTTACTGCTACTTTCCTTGCCTGGTTTACCATCTGACTGTCTTCATTTGCAACTACTTTTGCAAGTTCTTCGATCTGTTCTATGATTACTGTTCTTATACGTGATTCAATTAGCCTTCTCAATTCATCACTTTTGATCTTCACATTGCCTTTGGTCAGTTCTTTACTTTCCATCAGATATTCTTTCTCTCTCGGCGCGTTTTTAATATAGTCAAATACATTGAGTAGGTAAATATCACCTTCTCTTACTGTCCGTAGCCCAAGTGCAGAGCTTATCTCAAGAATTGTCTCTTCGTTTTCCCTGTCTAAGTAGTTTCTTGCTTTCTTTGATTCTACTACCGCAAACCAGTTCCAGAATTGTTTGCCCATCAATGAAACTATAAGCTTTGCAAGTGCGAAACTTGCAACTATTCGTTTTTGTTCTCTTCTGCCTATCTCTTCGGGTATCCACGATGCTTTGTTATTTCTTTCAAGAAAGAGTTTTCTTAAGTAGTTTTCAGTTTTTTCAAATACATTCTCTAGCTCTTCTTTGGCATCACCTAACCGTGTAAGAAAAGGGTACCTATAGTATTGCATGAATATCAAAAAGTTAGACCTTGAGGTAGTAGTACTCTTTCTCTGTATAGAACATTCCTTGAAGCTGCGAGAATCTCTGCTCTATTATACAGAGCAAGTTGTTTATGAAAAGGAAAGAGATGGTTGTACCTATGGCGAAGATAGTCCTTTCGACAATTACTATAGGTATCAGCATGAGCCAGAACTCGGGGGTGGTAGGAAATAGCCAAATCCATGCAGAGCTTCCTACAGCATGTGCTGTAAATGTAGAGCCGAGCGACCTCAGGAAAACGTTTTTAGGCAGAACCAGAGCTATTAAAGGTATCATCCAGAAAAGTGAGTAGTACCATACCTGGTTTCCTACAGGATGGATTACAAATAGTGCTATCGCAGCTAGAGGCACAACAACACATAGCCATCTCCACTTGCTCTGCTGTGCGTAGGTGCCGAAGTAATAAACTGCGAAGAGTATTGGAAACATCAGAAATATTCCCATGAAATCAAGCTGTTTACTATTCACTATTACATCTAAAATTTCTGCACCAAGGGCGCTTACCACTCCGTATACTGGTCCTAGGAAAGCTCCGCTGGTGGGCGCAAGCATGTGGAAATAGGTAAATGATTTGTTATTCGACCCGAGGATATAAGAAAACTTAACGTTTAGCGCAACAACAGAGAGCAAGAGAAATAGTGCTAGAAAAACAATTCTTTTGTCCATTTCCTCACCCGCAAAAAATAACTAATACAATATATGTTTTAAAATCTATACATTTATTCTCATCTTTCTTACAAATCTTCGTGAGAAAATTAAATATGCTTCAGTTAATCAATAAATCTATGCATAAGATTGGTTTGGTAGCCGTTTCTTCTGACCCTGCTTCGCAGAAAATCAGGTCTGAGCTGCTCAGAATGGGTTACTGTGGAGATTTTTTTGAGGTAAACAACTTCCTTTATGTCAGGCAAGAAGACGAAATAGTCAAAGACTTGCATTCTTGTGATGCAGTAATTGTCCTCAGTAAGCACAAGAGCGCTTCTCAAATTCCTTGCCTAACTGCTCACTATCCAGGCAACGTTTCAACTGCGGACTATGGAGGAATGAATGAAACCCTTTCTGTTGGTTGTGGAAGTCTTTTCAAGAGATACCTTCAGTTTCTCGCACAAGCAGCAGAGGGAAACGATATATCTTTGGTGGCCGAGCAGGATCATCACGGCCCCACTCTAGACATTCCAACGCTTTACGTTGAGATCGGTTCTTCTGAGCAGCAGTGGAATAACTCAGAGTACGCAGAGATGGTTGCTCGTGCAGTCAAGCTTACCATAGACCATTTTGCATCAAATCCCTTTGGCAAAGAGACTTTCATAGCCATCGGGAACACTCATTACCCGAAGAAATTCACAGATATGATGGTTAAAGAAGAATATTCTTTTTCTCACATCTTTTCAAAGCACGCAGCAGAGAAACTAACTTCTTCGATTCTCGAGCAGGCACTCAACAAATCTCTAGAAAGAGTAATTGGTGTAGTATTGGATTGGAAGACTTTAAAACAACCGATAAGGAATAACATAATCAAATTTGCGGATGAAAAATCGCTTGAAATAATAAGAGTATGATATAAGATGTCTATACTTCATGCAAAAATACATTTTGAACCATCTTCTATACGTGAGTTTATAGGCAATCAAACTGCTGTAGAACAGGTAATTAGGCATTTCCATAGCAGGATGAAGCAGTCACATATGCCAATCAGGCCATCGTCTTTGAAAGCCATAATGGTCTATGGCCCACCAGGTATTGGAAAGACACTGCTTGCGCGGCTGCTGGCGAAAGAGAACAATTTAGAGCTTTTGGAGATAAGCGCTGCAACATTTGAATCTGGCGAAAGCCTTTCAAAGATACTTTTGAGCATCGATTCTACCAATACTTTGTATGGAAAGCAGAGAATGATATTGATAGACGACCTAGAGTCGATCATCTCTCTTGAGAAAGGGATCTCAAGAATTCTCCTCGACTTCATAAAGAAAACAAGCTCACTCGTTTACATAACTTGTAGTGATGCATACACCAAGAACCTCGTTTCTTTCAGGAGCTATTGCGATATAATAGAGTTCAAACGTGTTTCTCCTTCTGATATACTCACATTACTGAAGAAGATAAACCAAGTTGAAAAGCTTCAAATACCTGAAGGAGAACTGGTAAAGATCTCTGAGCAGAGCGAAGGAGATGTAAGAGCTGCGATAAATGATCTCATCGCCAGGAATTCAAATGCTTCTAGAGACATTAAAAAAACAGTATTCCAGGCTCTTGCTCTGATCTTCAAATCGAAAGACGTTAATGCGATCAAGTCGGCTCTTTCTTCGCTAGACGTAGACCCAGAGATGCTTAGGTTCTGGGTGTTTGACAACGTTACAAATGAGTACTCTTCACTCGAAGAAATAGATTCTGCGTATTCTAAGATCTCGCGATCAGACATCTTTTCTGCGCGTATAATCAAAAGGCAGAACTGGAAGCTTCTGCGCTACGCTGTTGACCTAGCGACGCTCGGTGTGGCGTTCTCAAAGAAAAAGAGGTCAAGCAAGTTTACCAGATACAACTTTCCTTCTTCAATCAATTTACTATCGAAGCTTGCCTCAAAGCGGAAAATGAGAGATACGCTAGCAAAAAAAATAGGTAGAGTTGTCCACTGTTCTGCCAAAGAGGCAAGAGTTTTGCTGCCATTGATGTGTGTTATCGCAAGTAGCAATCAGGATAGGTTTGCAGAGCGGTTCGGGCTGACACAAGAAGAAATAACAGGCCTTAAAGAATATTGCAAAAATAAAAAAGCATCTTGGTAGGTGGAGTTTGATGCCAAGGGTTGCGATAATCGACAGAAATAAATGCATAAAAGAGAGGTGTGGCTACGTTTGCATAAAGGTATGTCCTGAGGTAAGAATGGGTAACCAAGCAGTTTATGTAGACAAAGAAGGGTATCCTGTAATAGACGAGCTTCTTTGCAGTGGCTGTGGTATCTGCCCGAAAAAATGTCCTGTAGATGCGATCACCATAATAAACATTCCTCAGGAAGTTGGTTTACCCCTCCACAGCTACGGGGTTAACAGCTTCAGGATATACGGGAATCTTAGGTTTAATCTTGGAAAACCCGGCATAATTTCTTTAATTGGAAAGAATGGAATAGGTAAATCGACTACACTTCGGATACTCTCTGGTGTGCAAAAGCCGAACTTTGGGCTCTTTGATAAAGAACTCGTGGATGAAGAAATATTATCAAGATTGGGCATAGAAGCAAGAAACTACTTCAAATTGCTATATTCAAGAGAGATAAAAGTTTCCTACAAGCCCCAAAATATTGAGCAGTTACGAAAGCAATATGGTGAAAAAACAGTAAGAGAACTGACAAAGTCAGTATTCAAGGAGCTCTCGAATAATTTTCTTGAATTTATCGATTCTATAGCAGACAGAAAGATATCTGATCTCAGCGGAGGTGAGCTCCAAAAGCTGGCTACATATACCGCGCTCGTTAGAGAAGCCAATTTTTACTTCATAGATGAACCATGTACTTATCTAGACATAGGTGAGAGATTAGGCCTTGCAATAAAGTTGGCGGAGCGCGCTGAAACAAAGCCCATTGTCTTGGTAGAACATGACCTGACAATACTGGACTATGCGAGTGATTACTCATTGATATTCTTTGGTGAAGAGCAGGCATATGGTATAATTTCTTCTCTAAAGACTTCCAGCAATGCAATAAACGAATACTTATGCGGATATCTTAAGAACGAAAATATGCGCTTCAGGAGCTATTCCATAGACTTCAGAAGCTACTCTGAAAAAGAGAAGAAGGAAGAGCTCTTGGTTGAGATACCTTCAATGGAAAAAAACCTGGGGGTGTTCACTTTTTCTTCTGTTCCCATTGAGATAATGAAGAATGAAACTATAGGCATCTTGGGCAGAAACGCTCTTGGAAAAACGCTATTTCTCAAATTAATATTAGGCATTGAAAAACCAGACAATCAATGTAAGCTTCCTGCGATAAAAATTTCATACAAACCTCAATACATAGACCACATACATGGTCTAGTAAGAGAAGTGTTGGCTTTTCAGAATAGCGAGGTACTCAACCATTTGAGAAACACATTCGGCCTAAACAAGATCTGGGAAAGTGATGTCTCTTCTCTGAGTGGGGGCGAACTCCAGAAAGTAGCCATAACACATGCACTCTGTCAGGAGGCAGACCTCTACGTTTTAGATGAGCCTTCAGCTTTTTTGGACATAGAAGCAAGGCTCAGTTTTTCTGTATTGCTCAACAGATTCAGGCAGATGAAAGAAGCCACATTCCTAATAGTAGATCACGATGTAGCTATGTTGGAGCTAGTGTCAAACAGAGTCATTCCGTTCACAGGCATTCCTTCAAAAAAAGGCCTCTGCCATGGAATAATGCCAAAGAAAGAAGGGTTCAATTTATTTCTGCAGGATATTGGAATAACTCTTCGCAGGGACAAAACGACTGCCAGACCAAAGATTAACAAGCCGCGGAGCGTTCTCGACAGGGAACAGAAAAAAGAAAATAATTACTATTCAGAATGAAATACGTTGGTAGGATAACATCTTTTAAACATTAGTTCTTAATATGCTAAAACGTTTTTGAAGGGGAGATGCCATGCAAGGTTTGACTTCATCTGAAACTGCGTCTTTATTTCAGTTTATTATCCCTCTGGTGGGAATGATATGCTTGGGCATATCACTCTACTTGTACAGCAGACTCAAGAAGCTCAGCACTGGAAACGAAAAGATGCAGGAGATTGCAAACGCAATAAGAACTGGTTCGTTTGCCTACCTGAAGAGGCAGAATAAAACAGTGATTGTCTTTGGCCTAGTAATATTCCTTGTGTTTATATCTTTTGGGTTCTTTTTCAACGACTATATCTGGTATGGTATAGCACTTTCTTTTGTAGTTGGTGCGTTCAGCTCTGGGCTGGCGGGTTACATAGGTATGGTAGTAACTTCTATGGCAAACGTCAGGACAGCTGAAGCTGCAAGAAAAGGGCTTCAGAGCGCGCTGGAAGTGTCATTCAAAGCCGGGACGATAATGGGTTTTGCATTAATCGGCTTGGGTCTCATAGGTATCTCACTTCTCATGTCAATACTTCCTTTCATCGTCCCTTCATCTGATTCCTTATCTCCTGTTTTGCAGATGCTTGCAGGTATGGGTTTTGGTGCAAGCCTGATAGCAATGTTCGCCAGAGTAGGAGGAGGAATCTATACTAAAGGCGCAGATGTTGGCGCAGACCTGGTAGGTAAGGTAGAGGCAGGCATCCCAGAAGACGACCCAAGGAATCCGGCAGTGATAGCAGACAACGTAGGAGACAACGTTGGTGACTGCGCAGGAATGGGAGCAGACTTGTTCGAGAGCTATATAGTTACTCTGATAGGAGCAATGATCCTTGGTTATATTGTATACGGTCTTGAAGGAGTATATTTTCCGCTTTCTGTGGCAGCTGCAGCGGCTCTTGCCTCAATCTTTGGAATGCAGTTCGTAAAGGTAAAGAATGACGATGATAATCCGTTATCCGCTCTCAATAGAAGCATTCTAGTCAGTGCTTTAGTCTCTGCATTGTTATTCATCGTTATCGCTCAGTTTTTCTTTAATGATGCCGTGCGTACAGGAATAGTCCTCTCTTCGTTAGTCGGGCTTGTAGTCGCCCTGGCAATAATGTATCTTACAGACTACTATACATCAAACCATTACAAACCAGTCAGAGAGATAGCAGACTCTGCGAAGACGGGAGCAGGCACTAACATCATAACAGGTATGGCAGTCGGTCTGGAAAACTCTGCCATGTTCATAGTGATAATTGTCGTTGGAATCATGTTGGCATATTACTTTGGAGGCATTTATGGTGTTGCCATCGCGGCCATGAGCATGCTTGCTTTAACAGGTATAGTCATTTCTGTAGACACTTTTGGTCCTGTGAGCGACAATGCAGGCGGGATAGTTGAGATGAGTGGGTTGGAAGAATCGATCAGGAAGATAACAGATAAGCTTGATGCAGTAGGAAACACCACAAAGGCAACCACAAAAGGATTTGCCATTGCATCAGCGGGTCTTGCCGCACTTGCATTGATGTTGGCCTTTACTAACGAGGTAAACACGGCAGCCGAGAAGCTAGGCATACCTGGATTTGATGTAGATCCCCAGACCAAGCTTCCAGTCATAAACATAATGGAACCGAGCGTTCTGCTCGGCATATTCATAGGCGCAGGAGTAACGTTCCTCTTTTCTGCAATCTCTCTGAAGTCAGTAGGCTTTGCTGCAATGAGCATTGTAGAAGAAGTCAGGAGGCAGTTCAGGGAGAAGCCAGGCATAATGAAAGGAGAAGAAAAACCAGATTATGCCAGATGCGTAGACATATGCACCAAATCGGCAATAGATCAGCTAATTCCTCTCGGTATTGTAGCAGTTTTTTCACCGCTTATAGTCGGCTTTTTATTTGGGGTCAAGGGAGTGCTTGGCCTGTTGGTAGGTTCTTTGGTAGCAGGTCAGGCGCTTGCAGTGCTCATGACTACTGGCGGAGCAGCTTGGGACAATGCAAAGAAGTACATAGAGCAGAGAGGCGAGAAAGGAACTCAACAGCACAAGGCAGCAGTAGTGGGAGACACAGTAGGCGATGCTTTCAAGGATACAACGGGTCCTTCATTGAATCCTCTTATAAAAATACTCAATACCTTATCGCTCCTTTTCGTGGTGCTTTTCCTTAAATTTGCTCTCAAAATAATCTGAGTTTTTTTAGTTTCTTCTGCTATTCGTCTCAATATAGTTAGATAGGAAGTAGTAAAGCCTAATAAAGAACTCCTGCATTGGAACAGAGTTAACAATAACTGCTAGTTGAATAGGCTTTTTATCGTAATAATTCTCTTCTGTATAAAGTTTGAAAAGTATATCTGTTTTATTAGATTTGATTATTTCATCGATAAACACATAACCGACTTCTGGATCTGTTTTTGTAGCTATGATGTGCAAGAGGTTATCCCCGAATTCGTTTTTTTCTAGCAACAAAGATGGATTCCTTTCAATGTAGTGGTTTGTTAGAAATCTTATTGCATCTTCCAAATCATTGTAGATTGCCACGTAGAGAGGAGTGTAATTATTTCTGGTTTTTAACAAGTATATGTTCTCGTCAAGAAGAGAAAATAGTTCCAGGAGTTTATAATCATTTCTCATCGCAATGAAAAAACCCACGGTAAAGTCTTCATATGCTCTAGCGCCGCATCTTTCGTTTATGTCTACTCCATTGGCAATCAGTAACAAGATTTCTTTTAGGTCAAGATCTGGCTGTGTGAGTGATAAAAACCACTTTTTCCTGAGTATTTCTTTTTCTTCTTTGTTCAAGTTCTTTCTCTTTTCACTGTTTATTTTCATCAGATTTTTTACGAGTTTCTCAAGCTCTTGTTTTTTTTCATTGCTATTTTCGAAGAGCTGGACTATCCTTTCTACCAGAAGTATTTCTTCAGTTTTCAGCCTGTCTTGCAGCGGAGCATTTTTCCTGAAATCACTATTGGCAATTTGATATCTATTGTTCGGGGTTCTAAAAAACATCGCAACCGCCCTTTGTTATAGTTAATTAAAAAAAGTATATGAAAACATTTTTATTCTGATAGGTTGTTCCACAGAGATCTCTTCTTGTTTAAGAGCTCTTTTGCAACAGCAAGCAACTGAGTACTCAGTCTTAGGGCTTCGTCAGGATTTAGCTTAATCGCCAGCTGTCCTTTAGAGTTTATGTGGCGAATGGTTATTATCCCATCTCTAGGGTATCCGTTTATCATTTGTGGCCCATCGCTTTCTATCCTCAGGACATTTTTATGGCTCTCGCCTTTTTCGTCTTTCCACCAGTGAACTATCTCATCTTCTATGGTCGCCATACAATGTGCTTATACATGTAGCTTTAAATATCAAGTTAGAGTGGTTTTCCACTCATCAATCATCTGGTAGAATCGAAAATTCTGTTGTGTTGATATCTTCGACTTCTTCTTGTTTCAGCCATTCTATCTCTATCTCATCTACTCTTGCACCAGGAGGTCCTTTCTTTGCCCATTCCAAAAGCTTTTCTAATAGGTTTTTGCTTCCTATCGCAACTATCTCAACACTTCCGTCCCTTTTGTTCCTCACGAAGCCTCTAATCATAAGCTCATTGGCTCTTGCCCTGCAGGTAGCGCGATAGAATACTCCTTGAACCTTACCTCTAACTATGGCTTTGAATCCATACATCTTTGAGTGCCCACAAAAAACTAAAGTATTTATCTTATTATAGCTGTGCTTAAGCTTTTACATTCTTTAGCTTTGTCTCGTATACGTATCCATCGTCGCCAACGTAGTACATGTAGCCGTACTTCTTTTCGATCTTCTCTTTTCCGACCTTTACACTTTTTCCTGACTTGTTGTGTTTCATGGGTGTTTTCCAGACGTATCCGTCCTTACCGACGTAGTATAGATAGCCATCTTCTTTTTCTATCTTTTCAGAAGATACTTTCTTTCCTTTTGGCATGGTTCTTCACCCCATATACTTATCCACTGTCAATAAATCTTATCTGATATTTATAATACTATCGTCAGTGGTTCTTCTTGGCACGTCAACCTTTATAAATCTTCTATAAATTAAATTCTAATGACGAGGTAGATATCATTATCATCTACGTATCTCCTGAAGTGTATCTCCTGCGGAAAGGAATACTCTGAATCCGAGACATATACTAATTGCTTAGCATGTAGAAGCCCTCTCGATGTTATATATGACTACGAAGAAATTAGCAGAAATTTCAGCATCGATTTGTTAAGGAAAACAGAGATCTCGGCAAAGAAATACTATTTTCTTTATCCTATCAGAGACGTGAGAAATCTCGTTACTCTTGGTGAAGGACGTACTCCTCTCTACAACGCTTTTGACGCCAATTCAGTAAGAGAAGATAGCTATTGGTATCCGCTCAAGGATGTAAACTTCTTGGTAAAAAACGAAGGGCTCAATCCTACTGGTGCGTTCAAGGACAGAGGCTCAATGATAGAGATAACAAAATCAATTGAGCTGGGTTTCTCTGCAGTATGCCTTGCATCTACAGGCAACATGGCAGCTAGCGTTGCAGCCTATTCTGCAAAGGCAAATAGACGTTGCTACGTGTTTACTCCTGAAGGCACTCCTATAGGCAAGCTTGCGCAGACGCTCTCTTATGGTGCAAAAGTTCTGCAGATAAAAGGAACCTATTCTGAAGCAGCAAGCCTTGTCGAGGCCATAAGTTCTAAGTTGACTTTCATGCTCGCCGGCGATTATGCATTCAGGCAAGAAGGCCAAAAGAGTCAGGCTTATGAGATAATAGAACAGCTAAATTATTTAGTGCCTGACTGGGTAATTGTCCCGATGGGTTGCGGTACTAACATATCTGCAATCTGGAAGGGTTTTAGAGAGTTTTATTCTCTCGGTCTCATAGACTCTCTACCAAAGCTCTTGGGAGTTCAGGCTAAAGGATGTGCTCCAATAGTCAATGCTTACGAAAACAACCTAGATGAAGTGTTGCCAATAAAAAATCCGGATACCATAGCAGGAGCAATTGCAACAGGTAATCCGCTCGATGGAAGAAAAGCGCTCAGAGCCATTCGCGAGAGCAAGGGCTTTGCAGGAACAGTGTCTGATGACGAAATACTCGAAGCACAAAAGATTTTGGCTTCCACTTCTGCCACTTTCGCTGAGCCCTCAGGAGCAGTAGGTGTTGCAGCCGCACTAAAATTTTCTGACAAGCTATACGGAAGAGTTGTTTGCCTGCTTACTGGTAACGGTCTAAAAGATCCTGTCTCTGCTTTGAAGCTCCAGTCGCATCCGCCTAGCATAGAGCCCAGAGTTGAAGAAGCTGCGAGGATAATCCAGCAGGGCATATTTGACATCATGTCATTTATTCGCGGAGAAGAAAGAAACAAGGTAGTTTTGGAAAAACTCACAGACTCAGAAAATCTCTTAGATCTTGTAAAAAAGGAGCTTGGCATCTCATTAGAACATCATCATCTTTCGCAAGCACAATCAAAGGTAAATTCTTTTATAAGAAAAGGCAAGACGATCACAAAGATAGACCTCAAGACCATTGTAGAAGACGTCATAAGTGCAGTTCCAAACATACCAGAATATCTCAAGATAATCGATTTTGAGGTAGCTGATTCATTGAACGAGCTGGCTTCTGCTACAGTCAGATTCGTTTATGACGGCAAAGAGCAGGTGGCTTCTGCAAGGGGCGACGGTCCAGTCGATGCGAGCATCAGGGCTATTCGGCAAGGCCTTAAAGCAAAGGCTAATTTTGAGCTGACTGACTATTCTGTATCGATAAACTCAGGAGGCACTGAAGCAGTAGTCGAAGTAACCATCTCTTTAAAGTCAGATTCATGTACAGCACTTGCAAAAGCTACGTCGCCTGACATAGTTGTGGCGTCTTTGGACGCTTTTGTAAGGGCATACAACATACTCAATTGGAAGTTGAGAAACCAGCTCTAAAGTATCTAAATGTTTCTTTCTTTTTCTGCGTTGCATTTTCTGTATTTCTCAGTAAAGACCCAACCGCACGTCTCATAATGGCACGTGCAATCAGCATATACATAGCAACCTGCAGGGTCGCTTTCTACAAGTTCATATCCGCTTGTGTTGCTGAGATTAGCAGGTAGGCAGAATTCTCCGTTGTATATCCTACAATCTACATCTCTTGTGCACTGCGTGACATGTTCTTTTGACTTTTCAAGACAGATCTGTCTAAGAGAATCGTTTGTTATCCCACTACATGCACGCTTGTCTGTTTTTAGTCCTGCTGTAAGGAAGCATTCATCTCGCAGAGTTTCATTATTGATGATGTTGCACACGCTTGGGTCTGAATTGTATACAAAAGACGCTTGCAGACAGATAGATAGAGAATCTAGGTCTTCAGCGTATTCACAGAGCTGTGCTATTCCATAGTTAGAAGGTAGCTCGAGCAGGCAGAACTTTCTATCGTTTGGATTGCTTATTGCTTTGCATCTTCTAATATCTTTTTCTATCTGCAGGTATGTGTAAGCTAGGCTCTCTGCCTCTTCTGTCTCTATAACAGTTTCCAATCTGATGTCTTCTTTCTCTATTTTTTCTATTCTTACTTGTGCTTCTTCTACAACTGTGTTCTCCACGTACTTATTCCATGTGCTCAGGATTGGATAATTCATCTCATTTTTACACTGCTTTATTTTCCAGATTGTACCAATAAGCGATACATCTATGCCTAAGCTTATTCTGTCAGTATCACTCAGGTCAGAGTAGTCTTGCAAGTATTCTATACATTTATTTCCGTTTTCTTCATAAGTTGTGATGTTTCTGATCACTCCCTTTTGGCCAAGCTTTTCAAGTGCATCGAGCATAACGGCGTTTTTGCTGATATTTATTTCGTAGCTCTTTCTAATGAGAGTGTACTGCGAAAACAGCTCGTACAAACTGGAGGTCTCTGATTCTATTTCTCCACATCTAAGAGAGCTTTTGTAAAGCTGCAGACAAACAACTGTTTTGTTTTCTTGTTTTTTCTCAAGTATGACTATCCTTTTTTGTCTATCTACGTAATCTACATAGTTTATTTCATCTGATATAGCGAGAGTTATGTTCCTATCATAGTTCTTGCCTAAAAGCCTCCTTTCTTCAATATATCTGAGTCCTTCGTTTGCGCTTTCATTTATGCTCAGAAAATACTCTTTCATCAGCGAGAAGTCGATCTTCATATGTTCTTCAGGATTTATTGGTTTGCTTTCTCCTGTTAGTCTGAGGTAAACAAGAGCCATTATTGCTATGCCAAGTACCAGAATAATGAAATAGGCAAGTTTCATGAACCCTTCTGCGCCATTCTTTTCTTGGCCTTCTTTGCTTTGCTTTTCTTCAGTTTTTTCCTGAATATGAATACCTTGAGCACCGCTTTCTTCCGCATCCACAGCATCACCTTGTATCAAGGTTCGGATTTATACACTCTAGAGTTGGCCTACCCTGCGCTTTAGCATTCTCTTTAATCTCTTTCTTCTCTTCTTTAGCCATTTCCAGCGCATCCTGCCTTTCTTTTTCCACTTCCTAGGTCTGGCTCCCAAAATAGCACCTCTATAAAAGATAAGATACTACCATAAATAAAAACGCTTAAAAACATAACAAAAGACATGGATAGAGGCGACAAAGCACTCTTGATAACAATTATCGCATCAATTATCTTCATGTACCTTATCTTCAAGAGGCTTGTCTTACTTTTTAATGCATCGGTATTGGCTTGAGCTCCCAATTGTTAGATCACAGTATTCTCCTATTGGGCAATCTGAGTCTGAGCCACAGTAGCCGAATCTTTTTATGCATTGCTTTTTTTCTGCGTCGCAGTATTGGTATGGCTTACAATCCTCGTCTTTAATGCAGTAGCCCATTCTAACTACGCATATGTTATTGGCTAGATCACAGTTCTCATAGAACTTGCAGTCAGAATTTGATCTGCAGAAGCCTTCTCTTGCTACGCAGTAATTATTTGCGTTGCAGTATTCATATGGTTTACACTCACTCGAGTATGTGCATCTTCCAGGTAAAGATATGCATCTCTTGATGTTTACATCGCATATCTGCCAGCTCTTGCACTTTGAGTTGGAATCGCAGTAACCTTCACGTAAAACGCACCATTTAGTCTTGTTGTTGCAAACTTCCCAATCGTTGCAATCCATGTCTGTATTGCATCTTCCGCTCAATACTACACATCTCTGGCTCTCCAGGTCGCATGTTTCGTGTGGTTCGCAGTCAAAGGCGTTGTAGCAGTAGCCCTTTCTTGGCTTGCACACGTGTCTTGAACTGTCGCATATCTCATTCTGTCCGCACTGGCTGTCTGAATCACAGAATCCGATCTTTGCTCTGCAGTAATTGCTCGTCTGGTCGCAAATTTGCCAGGTCTCACAATCTAGATCAGTATAGCAGCTTCCAGCTTTCAGAATGCATGAGTGGGATTTAGCATCGCAAATTTCGATATCCTTGCAGTTTGCGTTGGATTCGCACCTTCCAGGTTTTAAGACGCATTTTCCAGTTGAAGCATCGCACATTTGATAGTCTTTACAATCTTTATCGAAACTGCATTTCTTAGAAGAACTACTACTTGTACAGCCTGCAAAAAAAACAAACAGAAAAAAGAATAATAAAAGCAAAACATTGACATAACGCACTGACAACATGTTATTTCTAGTATAAATTATTGTTTTTAAAATTGCTTTTTTATACATTTAAACTTCCCAGTACTTTCTTGTTCTTATGAAATTTAGTTGGGCCTGCAATAAGTCCCAAAGGAAGTGCTTTTCTTCACTCCTAATATTCTTGAGCACTCTTTTTGCAGTAGCCAAATTTATACCATACACAGCCAGGGCCATGACTGCTCTTCTCCCGTATGCATGAACTAACGTTTCAGAACCTTTTATGTCCCAGACCATCAGAAGAGGCGATCCGCATCTATGGCATCTAGGTCTTTCTTCTACGCTCTCAACTCTTTTGGTTATCTTTGCATGACAATAGCAGCAAGAGAGTTCCACGCTCTTTGAGAGTATGTTATCTCTAAGGTTTTCCAGCGCATCTCCACCTTCAACATCTATTATTCCATATGTCCTGAAGAATTCCTTTGACCTTTCGCTTAGCTCCCTTTCCTGAAAAAGAGTTTCTTTTGTTATGTCTTCTATGCAGTTTTTGTCAAAATACTTTTCCGCGCAATAGCAGAGAGCTTCTTCTGCGTAGATAGTGTCTTTCCAGAGCTTGGCATAGTCTCTAGTTATGTACCCTGTACTTGGTTCTACTGCTCCAAAGTGCTTCAGCACTTCTAATAGAGTGTTCATGTAATGTCTAGATCCCTGAACCGCATCTTCATATCTATCTATTTTTAGGTTCTTTATTTTCTCTAATATCTTCTCTTTGCGTAGGAATCCGCTTTGGTCTCTTATTACTATTCTATACCCGTCTGATATTGTGGTTGTGGAATACTTCTCTTGGGAAAAATCATGCCGGAGGAGTAATTCCAAAGCTTTGTTCTTTTTTAGGCCGAGGTGCGTATAGATCACAAATACATCAGAGTGCTTAATCTCTTCTATGATGAACTGCTTTTCGTTGAGCATCTCTGCCACTCTTTTGGCAGTAGCTTCATCTAAGGGTATCTCCTCTCCAAGCCATTCAGGTATTGCAATTGCGCTCTGTTCAGGTATAGCTCTAACAATCTTTTTTTCGTCTTCAATGCTCACAGCTTTCCATGCATGCCCTTTCACTATGAAAACATCCTCTTGCTCAAGCTTTGCGACAAAGTTGCTGTCCAGGTAGGCAATCTTTTTGTTTGTTATTGCGTCCATCATGGTAAACTTTTCTGTAGACGGTATGAATGAAAGCGTGCTCAGATAGTGTATGACTCCTCTTCTCCGCGCGAAGAGTTTTCCACTCCTTGGCTCGTATATCAGTAAGTTGTTGCGCGACATCTCAAAGAGTATCTGTGCCAATTTCTTTATTTCGATCTCATAGCAGGTGCTTCCGCTCAAGACAGAATGCACAAACCATACATCACATTCACCCATCTCGATTACTATCCCGAGTGCCTGCTGAGCTATCACGTCATAGCTGTTCTTCAAGAGGGACTGCATGTAATGCTTCTTCATCCCTTCAACCAGCGCAAGTGCTTCGTAGTAGTCCTCTCTGGATAGTGAATATATCGTTCCAACTGCTCTAGACCCGCAATGATGGTTGCTCCTGCCTATACGCTGTAGTAGTTTTTCAACTCTTTTTGGAGAACCTATCTGTATAACTCGCTTAATGTCTCCTATGTCAATGCCCAGCTCAAGCGATGAGGTAGCAATTAGTATTTTGGTTTTACCTTCTCTAAAGCGTTTCTCTGCATGTTCTCTAACATTTTTGCTGAGTGAGCCGTGATGTACCTCGCATTTGTTTTTCATAAGGTTTGCAAAAACCTCGGCACTCTCTCTGGTATTGGTGAATACAAGTACTTTCTCTGTTTCTGATTCTTTGACTACTTCGTTTGCAATATCCTTTATTGGCATCGGTTTTTTTACTTGTATTTCGTATTCTCTTTCCTTTTCGAGCGAGGCAATAAAACCTTCTCTGTTTCTTCCGCACAAAAACCGCAGTGCTGTTTCTGGCTCAGAGATCGTTGCGCTGAGCCCTACCCTGCAGAAATTTGCTCCATGGCACTTCTCGAGCCTCTCAAGACTAAGCGAAAGCTGTACACCCCTTTTGGATTCAAGGAGTTCGTGTAGCTCGTCTATGATGACGAAATCGATGCTCTTTAGCATGAAATCTTTTCGTATGAGCATACTCTGAAAGGTTTCAGGTGTTGTTATGATTACATCAGGCAGTTCTCTAACTTGCTTTTTTCTTTCCTCTCTGCTACTGTCTCCATGCCGAATTCCATATCTTACTCCCAATTCTTGGAATAATTCCATTCTGAGGCCGATGTCTCTGTTTAGTGCCTTTAAAGGGGTTATATAAATTACTTTAATCCCACTGTTCGCTGACCTAGAGCTTAGAATTGCAGGTACCAGTGCTCCAAGAGTCTTTCCGCTTCCAGTCGGGGCCATTATCAGGCAGTTCTTTCTCTGGAGAATGATTGGTATGCTTATTCTCTGTATTTCAGTAAGCTTTCCAAACTTTCTCACTATGTACTCTTCTGCTTCCCTCTCAAACATAAGGGTTCACATTATTCAAAAAAGTCGTTTAACCTGCTTTGTCCTATGGCACCGCTTTTTAATCTTCCTAATGCAGATCTGACTCGTTCCTCTGAAAAGTCATGACTTTCGCACAGAAACTTTACGATGTTCTCTACATCAGGTTCCCTTATTCTTATCTTTTCTCTTAGGGATTCGTCGTATAGTGCAGGAGGGTTTCTGAAGAAGTCCATGATCTCTATTATAGTGTCATAGCCTTCTTCGAATGCCAGCTTTTCCTGTTTAATCATCTGATGAAAATCTTCATACTTTTTTACTAATTTAAGTGCTTTTTTCGGCCCAATTCCATTTATGCCTGTGTTGAAATCAGTGCCTATCAGCACAGCAATCCATATAAGCTTTTCGTGATCTATCCCCAAATTCGTCAATAAATCTTTGAGATCAATTGTCTCAGGTTTTATTTCTATATATCCTGTTTTGGTCTTTCTTCTTCCTGTGATGGAAAGATTTCGCAAGAGCTTTGGTGAGCCAAACACAAGAGAGTCGTAATCTTGTGAAACAGTTGCGTAAACCAGGTTTTTTTTGCACAATACACTTGCCTGTGCTTCTCCTTCGCTTGGCGCTTCAATGAACGGTATCCCCATTAGGTTAAGAAGCCTCTTGCTCTCTTCTACCATCTGGCTGGTTAGCTTCCCGGTCCGCGAAGCATACTTTGCCTGTGCTTCAACATCGTTTTGTTCGAGTGCTTTTAGGTAGTCCATCTCTGCCGCCTTCTTTATTCTCATCCTCTTCTCTTGGGTTTTAGCCTTCCAGTGCGGATACTCTCCATCAAAAACATAAACAGGTTTTATGTTGTTCTCCAGAAAAGTAACGTTCCTGTAAAATAACCCTGAAAGGTGGCCAGTCATATTTCCATGTGAATCCATCAAAGGAGTTCCATCATACTGTCTTATCGAAGCCAGAAACTGATGGAGTATGTTCATGGCGTCTATTGCCACATATTTGTAGGCGAGTTCGCGCATCTCTATAGTTTTTTTGCATCCTTCTGTCAATTCTTTAAAATCCAAGCCCATAATAGAAGATAGGTGTCAAACTCTCTTTAAACAGTTCATTCCTCTAGAAAATCTCCAAGCGTTTTATCAAGAGAAGCCTTCTTTGGCTCTATCTTCTGCTCTTCCTTCGGTTCTTCATAGAGTGCTATTCCCAAAAACTTTTCCAGCTTTTTTATTACCTTTTCCTCAGGTATCGTCCTTTCTTTTTCGACTCTATCAAGATATGATTCAGTTTCGTTTATCTGTCTTGCAAGCTCACTCAGGGTCAGGTTTTTTCTCTGCCTTGCATTCCTTATGAGCGAACCGTAGTTTTCTACTAGCTGTTTCTCAACATTGAATTTGCTTTCATGTTTTATGTTTTTCGTAAGTTCTCTTCTGTTTCTATATGTTGGCTCTTGATAACCCTTTCCGTGCTTAGCGCAGCTCCTGCATACTTCCAGTGTAGTCTGTTCTATTTCTATCTTTACCAGAGAATCTGTCTTTCTCCCGCACAGCTCGCATTCCATACCAATCTAGTCCTACTTATTTAAAATCTGTACCAATATTGTTATTTAAGCCATATAAGGGTTATAATCATGAAGGAGCCTACACTGTTTGACCTTATCATAATCATGCTTCTAGCAGTATCTTCTGTCTATGCAATAGCCCAGCTTTTCGCATCAAATCTTGGTGCTATTGTAAAGATTGGAATAACTGTTCTGGTCATATACGTTTCTGCCAGAGCTGTTTCATCAATTCTTCATACTTCGTCCAGCTATGGGATAGTTCTCATACGCTCCAAGAGATATATCTCCTTCATAGAATCTCTTGCAGATAGGTTTTCTTCCATATGGACATTTCTCGCAGATCTTGGCTTGGTTTTGGCCTTCGGTGTGTTATCCTATTTTATAATCAAGAAAAACAGCAAGTATAAACTCATCCTGCTTTCCATAGGCATTACCTTGATATTCATCATAACTTTTCTTGTTACTCCCATAATATTTCCGCTTGCTAGAATGTTAATAACTGCGAAGGAGATAAGAGAGTATCAGGACTTAGCAGACAAAGGCTTTACTCAGAGTCAGAGGAGCTTCTTCTCTCTTGCTTTTGCCATAAGCCCTTTTCTAGGCTATGTCATAGCTACCACCTTTTCTCTGTTTTTACAGTCACTAATAACTGTTTTAGACCTAATTCGCGCTTTCTCAGGTGGCATCACAGCACAAAACGTAACTCCTGGTGTTGTTCCAGTGATACCAGGAATAACTATTCCACTCTTAGAAGGCATAATCGCATTAATCGTTATTCTTGTAGTTCACGAGGGTGCACACGGGCTTCTGTGTAGGATTAACAGAGTCAAAATACAGAGCACAGGCATCGCCTTGTTCGGAGCTGTTCCGGTAGGGGCATTTGTTGACCCAGACGAAAAGGATATGTTCTCTCGTGATTCGTTGACCATTTCTAGGATAGTAGTTGCAGGACCTGCAGCCAACCTCTTCCTTACAGTAATTCTGTTCTTTCTGATGATACCTTTGCTCGTTTTCAAATCCTTCTTTGGTATCAACGATCCTTTGTTCGGATTTGTGGTAAGAACACTACAGCTCAGCATAGTGCTTAACTTCGGAATAGGTACGATAAACTTAATTCCTCTTTTCATGTTCGATGGCTATTATCTGGTCAACGCAAATGTTAATAATAAAGAACTAAAAAAAGTGATTTTCTATACTACGCTCATCATGTTTTTGATAATAGTTCTTCCTATTTTCTTCAGGCTCTAACTGTTCAACTCAGCATAAAAACGCAGATACCTGTTCATATCTTCTTTTGATATTGACGGCTTCCTAGTTTTGAGTACTTCCAACACATCAGAAGTAGTTATCTCAACTGTATTGCCCTTTACCTTTTCTTTTATTACTTTCATTTTAACCTCTTGGCACACTGCAGAAATGTCTGCCCCACTGTATCCTTCAGTCAGTTCTGCAAGTTTTCTTGTGTTCAGGTCCTTTTTAGGCACCTTTCTCAAGAAATGTTCAAACATCTTCATCCTGTCTTCAAGGTTTGGGGGAAGTATGAGAATGGGTCTGTCAAACCTTCCAGGTCTAAGAAGTGCCTTGTCAATTACCTCAGGTACGTTTGTAGCGCCGATTACTATCACGTTCTTCAACTCTCTTATTCCGTCCAGCTCGCTCAAGAGCTGGGAAACTGCTGGCGAAGCACCAAAACCCCTATGAGAGGCAATGGCTTCTACTTCATCCAAAAACACTATGCTCGGTGCCTGTTCTCTTGCCCTGTTGAACAGCTCTTTTATCTGGTTTGCCATGTACTGCGTACCATGCTTACTTATCTCGGCACAGCTCGCGTATAAGAATGTAGCATTCAATTCATTTGCGGCAGCCTTCACTAGCATAGTTTTCCCACATCCTGGTGGACCAAAGAGGAGGATTCCTTTTCTGGGCACTGTATCATACTCTTTCATCAAGTCCTCATGAAGAAGCGGGTACTCAATAGCTTCCATTATCATCTCTTTTACTGCATCATGACCTATTACATCATTCCAGCTAATCGTTTTTTCTTTTTCCTGGTCTTCTTTTAAGGAGACCCTTCTTTCGTAATCGAGCCTGAACTGCTCGTAGTCTTCGAGCTGACTGAGTGAAACGCTGGGTTTGATGCTCTTTGCAATCTTCTCCAGAACTTCTTGGTTGACAGGGACTACCTCTCCACTGTCTCGTGCCTTTTCGGCAACAATTCTTACTGCTTCAGTTACAACGTTCTTTATGTCTGCACCCGAAAATCTCTCGCTCAACCTCGCCAGTTTCCTGTAGTCTATATCTTCGCTGTGAGGCACTTTGTTTATGTATATCCTGAATATCTTTTCCCTTCCTTCCAGGTCAGGAAGAGGCATGTATATGAGCTTATCAAGTCTTCCTGGCCTAAGCAGTGCGGGATCGAGTTGGTGGGGCACATTTGTTGCACCTACGATTATCACATCCCCCTTGGTTTTGAAGCCGTCTAATTCTTCTAGCAGTACGCTAAGTATCCTGGGGGCAACATCATCAGTAGCATAGAGATCTCTTTTCTTTCCCAGTGCATCGATTTCATCGAAGAACAATATACAGGGCGCGTTCTTCCGCGCAATGGTGAAGAGCTCGCTGACGTTTTTTTCGCTTTCGCCGTACCATTCACTCAACAGGTCAGAAGCTTTTACATAGAAGAAGGAGTAGCTTATCTGTTTTGCGAGTGCCTTCATAAGAGCGGTTTTTCCAGTTCCTGGAGGACCAAACAGAAGTATTCCTGTTGGCGGTTTCAGATTATAGGCATAGCGTATTTCTCTGCTTTCAAGCGGTAGAAGTATCGCACTCTTCAACTCTTTCTTGATATCATCATAGTTTCCTATGTCGTCAAGGCCTTTTACATCTTCTTCTGAATCGGCAAGGTCCTTAAGTCCGAACTTTCCGAATACCTTAGCTTTATCTCTTCTTTTTACGATATTCTCTCTGGTAAGCGATATTCCGTAGTTTTCCAGGACAGCAAATACAGAAATAGAGATCAGAATGTATCCCAGTATTGTTATTGAACTGCTCACATCGTATTCGTAGAGGCTCAAGAAAAAGAGGTTTACGACTGGTATGATTAGCATGAAGAGCGAGCTGACCGTTTGTGGGTGCTTCACATGTAATATCCCTGATATGTATGCAAGGGAAAAGAAAACGAGAGCATATAGAATCAGTTGTATGCCTCCAGTGTCCTCTATGAACATTTTGAATGTGTTGCTCAAAATCTTTTCAACAGCTGCATTTACTCCAGAAACGGTTTCTTGGGAGAATAGCAACGAAGGAAACTGAGCTAGATTGTATGGTACTTCAAAAATACTAACAGCTTCCTTGTTGTCTTTGAGAAGAATCTCGTTGATGCCGTATTTTTCTTCAATGTCTGCAAGAGGGAAATATATTAGTTGCTTATTCCAAATGGTAGAAAATAGCAGTATCAGATAGATCCCTATAACGGCTATTAATCTGCTGTTCTTAGAGCCAACAAAAAAAGACCCTGCGGCAAGCATCAGAAATACAAACCCTCCTAAGAGATTGAATGGAAAAGTTTCAAAAAAAGGTAGGAGGACAACTATCTCAAGATAGGATATTATGCTCCAGTATGTAAACGCTTCAAAAGCAGAGAGCCCAAAGAGCAACAGAAACAGCCAACCGTAAACAGGGGATTGGTATGCTCCTGCAGGAGCAGCGATTAAGAGAGTTAACAAGGTACCCAAGGGAGCGCTTTTGTAGGCTACAAATCCGCAAGCACCGGCAAGAAGGAAGCACAGTACCAAAGGATAGAAAGGAAAGTGGAGAAGCACAGACAAGCATCCTAAGAATACTAGTATTGCATTCTTCATGTTGTCGTCGCTTTGCATCGTCTTCAAGAGTGATTTCAGCTGAAGCTCGCTAAGCCTGACTTGCTTCTGGCTTGTCATACTGTTTTTAAAAGAACGCATCTTCTTTATAATAATTCTTTTTAAAGTTTGACTTTCATTACAACATACGAGATTTATATAATTCTGCTAGGGTGAAAATATGCCCAAAATAGTCATGGCAAAGCAGCTTGCTGCTAAGAAGGTAATCACCAATGACGGTGAAGATATCGGCAAATTGATCGATATAGAGATAAACGAGGTCAGCGGAAAAATAGAATACCTGCTTGTCGACCCCAACCCTGAGAACAGGAAAGCAATGGAAATGTCAAAAGAAGACGGCTTGCTCAAGATTCCATATTCTTCAGTCCTTGCAGCAAGCGACTACATAATAATCGACAAGCGCTTCTACTGACCTACGGCATAACTATCATTAGATCTCCCTTTCCTTTTTTCTTTGCCATTCTTATTGCTTTTTCTATGAATTGTTCCGCAAGTTCCAATGCATTTTCTATGTTTCTTTCTTTCAGGTAGTAGCACGCAATGGCAGTCGCAAAACAGCATCCAGAACCATGATACCTAAAAGGCATTCTTTCTTTGCTGAAAAACATTCTTTTTCCGTCTAAGTTTCCGATATCTATTATCTTTTCCATTTTTATTATCCCTTTCACAATGACTCTTTTGATGCCCATCTGATCGAGTTTTTTTAGGCAGATCTCAGCGCTCTCAACACTGTTTACCTCAATTCCGCTCAGCTTTCTTGCTTCTATGAGATTTGGCGTGCATATGAGGCACTCTTTTTTCTTTGCCATTTCTATAATGCTTTCTAGCTGCACCTGAAAGTTGTAGTCGTCTGCTTCAGCAGTCATTACAGGGTCAAGCACAAAGGGAATGTTTTTACACACCTTCTCGAAGCTTTCAAAATAGCTCTTTTCTGGCACCAGTCCAATCTTTATGCATGAGATTTCGATGTCATCAAGTATCGCTTCTAACTGTTCTTCAAATATTGATGTATTTTCTATTTTATTTACTCCTCTTGTGTTCTGTGCAGTCAGACAGGTTATTGCAGTTGTTGCATAGATACCCAGAGAGTGTGCTGTTTTGAGGTCTATCTGTACTCCTGCTCCTCCGTCAGAGCTGCTACCAGCTATTATCAACAGATTTTTTTCATCATCTCCTTTCATCATGCCACCCTTCTTTACCTATTAAAGGTACAAAGATAACTGGTAGATGGGAAGTATATAGATTGCTTTTCTTGTCGTAAACCAAAAGCTCTTGATAGTGTGAATCGCCTACAGGTATCACCATAACTCCTGTTTCAGACAGCTGTTCGACTAAGCTCTTCGGTATGCTTGGTGCAGATGCAGTCACAATGATCCTGTCGTAAGGCGCAAGTTCTCTTATTCCAATGCTTCCGTCCCCTTCAAATATCGTTACGTTGCAGCTCTCCGAAAACTTCTTTCTGAAGTTTACTATGTTCTTTCTGGCAAAGGTTGCAAGTTCCTTGATTCTTTCTATGCTAATCACTTCTCTTGCCAGCATGGAGAGAACTGCGCTCTGGTATCCGCAACCACTGCCTATCTCCAGTACCTTGCAATTGCTGTCAATCCTCAGTAGATCTGTCATTATTGCCACTATGCTTATCGAAGAGCACGTCTGACCGAAACCGATGGAGATCGGCACATCTTCATAAGCATACTCCTTAGCATTCTCAGGAAGAAAGAGAGCTCTGTCTACCTTTAGCAGAACTTCGTAAGTTTTCTTTGATATCTGGTTCTCCAAAAGTAATTCATTCAGGATTTTTCTGAGTTTTTCATTTACTTCCATACTAATTCTGCTCAGCCTTTCCTTGGGATTTAACTTTTTCTATGGCCTTTCTTATTTCTTCTGGGTCTCCAAGATAGTAGCTTGATACAGGTCTATATTCAAAATCTAATTCATATACCAAGGGAATGCCTGTAGGAATATTTAGATTAAGAACTTCTTGCTCGCTCATATTTTCAATGTGTTTTATTAGTGCTCTTATGCTGTTGCCATGTGCAACTATCAAAACGCGTTTTCCTTCTTTTATCTTTGGTAAAATAACATCATTCCAATAAGGTACTGCTCTTGCTACAGTATCCTTGAGCGATTCACTTCTTGGTATTTCTTCACTGCTCAGTTCACGATACCGAGGATCATTGTAAGAGCTACGAGGGTCATTTATTTCGAGTTCTGGCGGTCTAACATCATAGCTTCTTCTCCACATATGTACTTGTTCTTCTCCATACTTTGCAGCCATTTCGCTCTTGTTTAACCCTTGGAGTGCACCATAGTGTCGCTCATTAAGCCGCCATGAAGTATATACCTGCACATACATCTGATCAAGCTCTTCGAGCATAATCCAAAGTGTTTTTATTGCCCGCTTAAGGTACGAAGTAAAAGCAACATCGAAATAAAATCCATTTTCTTTGAGTATTCTGCCTGCTTTACGTGCTTCATCCATTCCTTTTTCGCTTAAATCTACATCTGTCCAGCCTGTGAAGCGATTTTCTTTGTTCCAAACGCTTTCGCCATGCCTGACAAAAACTACCTTAGTCATAAGACCACCTATGACTATTTTATTCGATTACCTATTTTTGATTATATTCTTAAATAACAGCCCTATTTTAATTTACTTTCAGAAGAGATTTAACAATAAGAATAGTTAATTTCACAGTTTTTCGCTTTTGAGCAACAACGAATTACTAACTACTGAAACACTTGAAAATGCCATTGCTGCGCCTGCAAACATAGGTGATAGCAATATTCCAGTGAAAGGATACAAAATTCCTGCAGCTACAGGTATTCCAACTACATTATATATAAGGGCCCAGAACATGTTTTGTTTAATTTTTCTCATTGTTGCTTTTCCGAGTTTTATTGTTATAGGAACAGCAATTGGATCATCTTTTACAAGTGCTACAGAACACGTTTCAAGAGCAACATCTGTTCCTGAGCCCATAGCAATTCCTACATCGGCCTGTGCAAGAGCAGGTGCATCGTTTATGCCGTCTCCTACCATAGCTACAAAGTAACCTTTTTTCTGGATTTCTTTTATCTTGCTTGCTTTCTCAGTAGGCATGACTTCTGCAAAAACGTTCTCAGTCTTTATTCCTAATTTCCTTGCTATCGCAAGCGCTGTCTTTTTGTTATCTCCTGTTATCATCCAACAAGCTATGCCGAGTTGGTTTAGCATCTCGATAGCTTTTTTGGCGTTCGTTCGAGCATTGTCTGAGATTCCTATAACAGCAAGTACTTTTTCTTCTTCCTCTACTACAACTACAGTTTTTCCTTGACTCTGTAGTTTGTTTATTATTTCATCTGTTTTCTTTTCTTGATTTTTTCTTGGTTTTCTAACGCTTACTCTTTTGTTATTTATTATTCCTTCTACACCTATTCCTTCTACAGCTACAAACTTCTTCAATGGTAGCTGTATTGCAGATTTTTCCTTTCCATAAGCAACAATTGCTTTTGCTAATGGATGTTCTGAATTAATTTCAAGCGAATAAGCTATGTTAAGTGCAAGTTTATTATTACCGAAAGAAATGAAATCTGTTACCTCTGGTTTTCCCATTGTCAGCGTCCCTGTTTTATCAAAAACTACTGCATTTACAGAATGAATCTTTTCTAGAGCTTCAGCGTTTTTTATCAAGATTCCTCTGCTTGCGCCTATTCCTGTACCTACCATTATAGCAGTTGGTGTTGCTAGCCCGAGTGCACAGGGACAAGCGATAACTAAAACAGAAACACTTGTCATGAGTGCAAAAGATAGATCTTTTCCTGCAATAGTATACCAGAAAAGAAATGTTAGTACAGATATTGCAACTACAATGGGTACAAAAACTGAACTTACTTTGTCAGCGAATCTTTGTATATCTGATTTGCTTGCTTGAGCTTCTTCGACCACTTTTATGATTTGGGCGAGTAGCGTTCCTTCGCCTACGTTTGTCGCTCTTATTTTCAGTGATCCGTTTTTGTTTAGCGTTCCAGAGAATACTTTTTCTCCTTTGATTTTTTTAACCGGCATACTTTCTCCGGTCATCATGCTTTCATCTACGTATGATTCTCCTTCTTCTACAATTCCATCAACTGGAATTTTTTCGCCTGGTTTGACAAACAATAAATCATTTACCTTGACAGCATCGATCTCAACCTCAATCATTTCGTTTCCTCTAACAATAGTTGCAGTTTTCGGTTTGAGGCCCATCAACTTAGTTATTGCCTCACTTGCCTTACCTTTGCTTCGTGCCTCAAGGTATTTTCCCAAAACGACAAATGAAATGAGCACAGCCGAAGTTTCAAAATACTGTTCTTCAAAGTAACCGAGCATAGATGCGACGCTGTAGAGATAAGCTGCAGTAGTTCCGATTGCTATCAGAGTATCCATAGTAGCGCTTCCATTTTTCAATGCAGCGAGAGCACCCATGTAGAATCTTTTTCCGACAAAAAACTGCACAGGGGTCGCAAGCATAAACAGGATTTCCATTCTAAATGGGAAGTCCATTAAGAACATCCCTATTATCAATGCAGGTATAGAAAGAGCAAGACTCAAGAAAGTTAATCTTTTGAGGTCTTCTATTTCCTTTTCAAGGAATTTAGAACTACTATTTTGTTGATTTTTTATTTCTGCGCTATAGCCGACTTCTTTGATGGCATTTATTATTGCTTGTTGGTTAAGTTTTTTTTCATCGTATTCAATGAGTGCTCTTCCACTTGCATAGTTGACGTTTGAACTTATCACTCCTTCGAGTTTGGTTAGTTTTTTTCTGATTAGCGCTGAGCAAGACATGCAATGCATACCACCTATCACAAGTTGAACTTTTTTCATGAGACCACCAGCTAATTGATCAAGCACTTACAGTGCTGTAAGTCAGTCCAGTTGCAGGTAAGAATGCAATAGCAACAACAACCAAATAGAAAATCGCAAACGCTTTTGCTATGAAGATACTGAAATCACTTTCGAGCTTGAACGATCGTTCGGTTTCATCTCTGTAAAGAACATATAAGAGCGCAGCCAGGACACTGATACAAATGCCGAACATTATGATGAGGAATGGTAATAGATTGTCGTTTATCATCATAACAGAAAGCATTGCGCCCATTGTTCCGCCCATGAACGCAGCCATAATGCCTTCCATTATTCCCATTGTTCCATGGCAGTTTCCTGCCTTTATACCGTAGTAAGACCCCATTGCTATTCCCACAATAGAGCCAATAAACATACCGTTTGTAGCGCCTAAGATGCCTCCAAACATCAAGCCAATTGCCATTCCTGTTGTCATTCCTGCCATCATGCTATTTTGGCAACTCATTTTTTTGTTGTATAGCATAATTATCTCATTGGCTGCAACAGAAACCACAGAAGCCACAGCAGTTAGCACTAACATCGGAAACATGTTTTTATTTAAGATTCCAAGAGTGCTTGGACCTATCATAGTAAAACTTGCAACGAGCAGAGCAAAAGCCAATAATGAGTATTTTATTATTTTATGTTCTTCTTGAATGGTTCCATTTAAAATATTTGCTAAATAATCCTGAAAACCATTACATCTACAGCTTATTTGTTGTTTTTTTTCTTCGGTTTTTCCATAAATTATTTCAGCTATTGTATATCCTTTTTCTTCTAGTTCTTTGGTTATCATTGCTGTTTTTTCATAATCATCGAGCTCAAAAACAGCAGTTCCGCTTACATGATCTACATAGATTGGTCTAGCAGAATATTTTTCGAGAACTTTTCTTATCAGGTTCTCGCATGAATTACAACTCATTCCTTTTATCTTTGCACTGTAAACAGTCATATCTTCACCTCTTTCAATCTACAGAATAACCGAGAATAGAAATTGTTTGTTTTGCCTTTTCGACACATTTATTTTCATCAGCGTCAAAAATGACGTTTCCAGTTTTGCTGTCTGCATGTACGTTTGAAATTCCCTTGATAGAACTAAGTTCTTCAATGATTAAAGTTTCGCATGCCTTGCAGTGCATTCCTTTAACTTTTAGGTTAATCCTCATAGATATACCTCACATTTATTTGACTATTAGTTTGCCTTTCCACATCCACATTCCGCAGTGATATGCATATTCTCCTGGTTTTTCAGGTGTGAATTCAGCTACGCTTTCTTCATCGCCGTTGGCAATGAGTGTTATATTGAATTCTTCAAGTACAAACATTCTTCCACATCCTGCATTTCTGTCTGCAGTGAAATGTAGCCTAACAGGTTTACCTCTTTCAACTACTACCTGGGGTTTATCGTACTTTCCGTTTGCAAGTGCCCTTATATAAACATCTTGTAGTTGCTGTTGACTTGTAGCATTTTGCCTATCTGTAGTTATGCTTTTGCCACATCCACATCCGGAACAGGTTCCTCCAAGACAACCATATGATATGTTTTCTGTTAGTGCTTTGTTTGAAGATGCATTGTCAGACGGTCGTTCCCAGTTGATTGCTGAGAACACAACAACTAAAAAAGCCATTATTCCGAGCAAAACAACACTTGCGATTTCTTTTGAACCCATTTTATCAACCTCTGCGCTTTAAAGCAGTTTATTTATTATTTCATTTGTTTGAAACAATATATTATATATAGTGAAACAATCAAATTTAACGAGGTAGAACTATGGATCAAAGGCTTTTGATAGTTATTGGAATCTTAGCTGTTTCTTCTTTCATATTTCTAATTACAGTGCTTGTTCTTGCGTATTCCATGTACTATGACAACAAGGACATTCCAGAATACTTAATCCCTTTTATTAGAAATCATTCAGAGTTCATGGTTTTGATGGGATTGTTTGGTGTTATATCTGGCGTAACTGTTTTTATGCTAATAAGTAATTCTATAAAAAAAGAGCAGCAGATTTTGCGTACCAACATTATGATAATTAGAAAATTTCTATCTGATGATGAAGCAACAGTTCTTGATGAGTTATTGAAAAAAGGCGGTTCTCTTTCGCAGACAGACATCTCACACCTTCCTGGAATGACAAGGCTGAAAGCACATAGGATTGTTAAAAAGCTGAAGGGTCGCGGCATCGTCCACGTAGACAAGTTTGGTAAGATAAATAGGATCAGGCTTGTTGAAGAGCTTCTGCTACAGCTTAAGAAATAGCATCATTCCAATTTAGGTTTGTGATGTGCAAAGGGTTTTATATAGCTGAGCAGTCTTTTTATCATGAGAGATTCAGTGTTTCTCTGTCTTGGTCATGCTTTGCTTGATATGCGTTGCTACCTAAATGAATTTCCTAGAACTGACGGTATGACACTTCTTTTAAAACCAATTCAGAACTCATGTGGAGGCAGTGCAGCGAACGTAGCTTACAATCTTTCGAGAATGAGTCTCAAAGCACGGTTGTGTGCAGCAGTAGGAGACGGTAACGTTGGTAAACTTATAATAAACACGTTGGATGAAGAAGGCATCGATATATCTTCTATAAGAAGGTTGAAAGGAGACACTGGAAAAGCAATAGTTTTAATAGACAAGGAAGGTCATGTCAAAGTTCTCGAGAGCGTAGGAGTTTGCGACAAGTATTTCAAACCCAGGATAGAAGATTTCAAAGAAGTTTCACATCTACACATGACAGGCACTAATCTAAAGCTTCTCTACTCTTATTCTAAGATGGCAGACCTGCTGGGCATAACAATAAGCTTTGATCCCGGGAGAGGTAAATCAAAATTAGGGACGAAAACACTGGGACCCATCCTTAAGAGAACAACAATCTTATTTTTAAACCGATCAGAGCTGTCTCTTTTGACCCGTACACACTGCGAAACGCTTGAGCAGGTTAAAGAACTTGCACAATCGATAGCCACAGAATTTGGTTGCTCAATAGTAGTCAAAGGAGGATCTAAAGAGATATTGGCATATCATAAAGATCGTTTTTACTTAAAGAAACCCAGAAAAGTAAAAGTCATAGATTCGATAGGCGCAGGGGACGCCTTTGATTCCGGGTTTATTGCTTCTTACAAGGCAAACGGCTCTATTAGCAGATCGCTGGAATTTGCAGCAAGAATAGCTTCCTTAAAGGTTCAGAGGCTCGGAGCACAGGCGCTTCCGCCAAGGAAAATTGTCAGTAGGCTTTATAGGAAGCTCTGCAGACCAACTAAGATATGAGTGCAGAACTTCCACGTTCCTTAGTTTCTCTTGAGTACAAGCACATAGTCCAACAGCTTTCTTCAGAGCTGTGGGGAAAGCATTTCTCAAAGTTTCAGCTACTCGAATCTAGTACAGAGTCTTTTCGGATGAAGATAGGTCCCCTGAATATCTGCATCATTCCAGGGAGATCCTTCTTCAAGTTCTCAAAGGAGAGTCTTTCACTTTCTACTTCTCATAATGATTTCACTAGAGGAGTAGAGAAAGTCCTTGACAATCACAGAGTCGTAAGCTTCGCACAGCTTAACTCAGATAGGATAATCTACCTGGAATTTCCAAACCATCAACTCATTTTTGAGATGTTTGGCAAGGGAAACATCCTTTTGATAGAAAAAAGTACTCAAAAAATCATCTTGTGCTACAGGGAAGAAACCTGGCGTGATAGGGCTCTTAAGCACGGACTACTATACAAACCGCCAAGACCGCAGATGGTGTATTCAACTTTTTCGGAATTCCGTGAGAGGTTGAGAAGCAACAAAGATGATTACGTTATAGTAGCACTTTCCAGATTTCCAATCGGAAGCGTATACGGAAAGCTCGCGCTCGCTCTATTAGGCATAGACGAAAGGGCAAACGTTTTTTCTCTATCGGAAAATCAGTTGCTTGAACTCTATCAAGCCATTGAAAAACTTCAAAAGCAGGCTGATTACGTTTTGACAAAAGACAATTTCTATTTTAGCTTTCCAAAAGAGCTTGATTCTGAGGTACTGCAACGCTTCAGAGATCCATGGGAGTTGCTTACTACCATTTACTCAAATACTCTATTTGAAGACAGATCTGTGAAAAAGCGCGAGCACCTGTTGCGCGAACAGAAAAGACTTACTGAAGAAGAACAGAGAGCAAGAAAGATAGCAGAAACTATTTACTCAGACTACGCAGAGCTTGAATACATTCTGAAAGAAATTAAGAATAAAAAACAAGAGGGTAGAACAGATAATTATATATTTCTGTTCGACCGTTTGACTGGAAAAGTAAGAGTAAAAAAGCAAAGTACCTAGTGCCTCTGTAGCTCAGTCTGGTAGAGCGTCCGCCTTGTAAGCGGAAGGTCGTGGGTTCAAATCCCACCTGAGGCTCAATTTAATTTCCGTATAGTTTTTTTAGTCCTGCAATGTCAGGAGCTTCTAAAGTTCTCTTCTTTGTCTCGCCATAATCTGAATATCCATACATAGTAACTTCGGAGCATATGCTGTTATAGGTGTCTCCGAGGCCTATTGCATGACCGAGTTCGTGGGTTGCAATGTTCTGTAAATCCATTACCATTGGATTTTCATCAGCGTTTCCCCAAACAAATTTTGTATTGAACAGCATGTCGAATTCCACAATTGATTTATCTGATCTCCTAAACCAAACAGAAGTCACTGCAATGACGTTGTTATCTTTATGTTCTCCAAATGCAAGTGTGTTTTTTCCATCTAATCTACCGTATTGTGCTGAATAATCAGTTTCGTAGCTGTCATTGAAAAGCTCAGTGCTTGTTCCAGCATCCCATGTTTCAGCAGATGTAAAGATGGTTTGTTTGACGAATTCTTCTGTTAAGCCATAGTTGTTCTGTGGATTTATTATGTATTGCACAGGCAGATTTCCCAACTTGACCCCCATCAGTTTGTAGCACGAATCAGGCTTGGATTTTGCTCTACCTTCTTGCTTGAAGTAGTGTATGAATTCTATTCGTTCCAGATTCCAGTCTTCGTCTATAACTGGTGAATGCTCAGGAGCGTTGCTATTTTCCTTTGCTTTTTCACTGTTAGGTATCTCCATGGCTGAGTAAATTACAGCCAGAAAAATTGCTAACAGAACCATTCCTATAATATATAATTTCAGCTTCATAATAATCACTCACAACTATATTATTTATAGCATCAGCTTAAAATTCCTTTGTAGGCGTTTTTTTTTCATTTGCGGATGCATATCCTTCGCGCAGTTTTTTTCACGTATACTTTTAACAGTTCTCTTTTTTCACAGCCTGCTCGTTCATTAGGTTTGGTGTTTCTGACAGTTCTTTCCATTTAATTCAACATGCGACACGTGATTTTTTATTATTTTCTAAAGAGAGAACAAAACATGAAAGAAATAATGATACTGGCAAAGGATAGAATAGGTTTGTTGGCAGACATAACTTATATTCTTGGCAGTGCAAGGATAAACATAGAAGGTCTATCTGCCTATACAGTTAATGATAACGCAGTTCTCTATTTGAGACTTAAAGAGGACAAAAAGGCAAAGGAGCTTCTTGAAAAGAATGGCTTCAAGGTATTGGATGCCAATACAATTCTGGTTAAGCTTGTGAATAGACCTGGAGAGATGTCAAAGATTGCGAGAATGCTTGCAGATAACAAGATAAACATTCACAGCGTCCTCTTCATAGGCGAAAAAGAAGGTAATCACATATACGCATTAGTTGTCGATCAAAACAGAAAACTCAGAACACTCTTAAAGGATTACATAGTTAATGAAGAAGAAATTGAATAACCGAACAAAAAACGAACTATTTTTATTCATCCAATAATTTACATATATTCATGATGAAAAATATTATTCCATTAATTCTAACCATATTTTTTATGAGCTTGTCTTTCTCCTCACTTCTCTATGTAGACGAGCGCTTCTTTCTCAGTGCACAATCATCCGAGGCATTAGTTGCAAACCACACCTTTGTCTTCATCAACCCTGATAAAAGAGAAGTTGAATGCTACCTTCTATACAGAGTTTCTCATGAATTAATTCCTTATTTCTACACTCCTCACAACATAAGCCAAATCCATAACTATTCAGATGTAATAATATTTGAAATCCCGATCAATTTTTCAGATAGGTATTTCAAACTTTCTATGAGCTACCAAGTGCTAAACTCAACAGCTGCAAAGTTCTATCTTAAGCCTGATATCAAATCATGTATGAACATCACCAGAGCCTATTATCAGTATATTCTTTACAATTCATCTTTTTACGATGTTTATCAAGAAGAATTTTTTTTCTCAGAAGATTCTTCAGCAGTCAGAAAGTTTGAGGTTTCAGCTTCTCCTTCAGGAGAGTATCTATTGATAAAGCGGATTTCCAAACCAGATTCTCCTTCTTATGAGGATGAGGTTCTTTTATCTCAGCAAACCTCCTCAGTTCGAGAGGAAAAGAAGATAAATGAATTCTTCTACATTCTGCTGGTAGTGGTCTTTCTTGGGATAGTCATCATTGCGCAAAGAGTGTACACTCAGTTCAAGAGCTATAGAACGCCTCAATCACACACGCGCATAGAGATTCTTATGCTTCTTAATAAAGCTCCTAGGACTGTTACAGACCTAAGTAATCTTACTGGAAAAGCAAAGTCAACGATATCAGAGCACTTGGAGCTGATGCTTAGCGAAGGTTTGATAGAAAAAGATGAGAAAGATGGCAGGAAGCACGTTTACTACAAATTGTCTCAGCAAGGGAAGCTATTCCTTATTAGGAATTCTTTTGTGCTCAAGGGAGAAGGAAAAACGAGCTAAATTAAAAAATGTTGTGTAAGCATAACTAATTACTGTTTGTCCCACCATAGCTCAACGGTAGAGCGGCCGGCTGTAGCTTGTTTGGTAGAAACCGGCAGGTTGTGTGTTCAAATCACACTGGTGGGACTCTTTTATTTAAGAAGTGAATCGTGTACCGCAAGCAGGACAGCTGAGCATGTAGTACTTTGCCTCGTATCCGCAGATAGGGCACTTGTAGATGGTTTCCCTTCTGGCTTCCTGAAAGAAGTCGTAACCGCACTTTTCACATGAGTTTTTTTTAACAGAGACCTTCTCTCTGCATCGAGGACATTCGATGTAAAAAAGCTCTTCTATTTTTGTGTAGCATTTAGGGCATCTTTCCATCCCTAAATTTACTTCCTCATTGCACTTCGGACACTTGGCCTTTACTTTAGACCTGTTGTCAACTTTCTCTGTTAGCTTACTCCTAAAAAACCCAAATATCCTTTGGCCCAATAACTCGAGTATTTTCATTCTATCAATGGTTTTAAGATATAATGCATAATTTAAGACAATATGCTATTTTATTCATTCATCATCACATCAATCCTCTTTTTTGCCATTTTTCTTTACTACAAAGAAGAACTCTCTCACATCTCTGACTACGTCATAATCCTTCTAAGTTCTTTCTCTTTAGCCATATTTTTGAACCTTTTTTTTTCTTTTCCTGTAGATTACATCGGAGTTGTATTTGGTTCTTTTCTGTGTATATCTATCTCACGAAAGTACTTCAACTTCGTTTTGGCGCTAACTTGTTTTGGCATCATCTGGATTTTACTCTTCAGCTTAACGGATTTCATACCTTTCATACGTGGCAGTATGCTTCCATTCATATCGTATTCGATACTCCTCATACTTCTGAAAGATAAGGAGTTGTAATCATGAGAGAAACTGGCAGAAAGCTCATCCATATATCAGCAGGAATTTTTATGCTAATTTGCTTGAACATTTTTGGGCCGAACTCTTTTCTCGTGATATTCTTTCCCTTATTGCTCTTGGGGCTACTGATGGTCCAGTTTGAAAATCAGAGGTTCAAGGTACCTGTTATCTCTTCTGTGTTTGAGCTCTTCGAGCGCAGAGAAGTCATGCCAGGAAAAGGCGCACTCTGGTATGGGATTACTGTGATTTCCTCAGTAGCTTTTCTTCCTCTGGAAGTAGCTAAGTTGGTTATAATATGTCTCTCAATAGGCGACGGCTTTGCCACCTTAATAGGGAGAAATGGCAGGTTTAGGAATCCTCTCAACAGATTAAAAACTTTGGAAGGCACAGTTTCTTTTATCTTTTCAGCTCTAATAGCTTCTTCATTATTTCAGATGTATTCTCCTACTGCGGTTTTCTTCATAGTAGTTGCAGCTGTTGCAGAATCGCTTGAGATATACTTAGATGATAACATCAGGATTTTTTTTGTAGGGTTGTTCTTCAGCCTCTTCCTTTTTTGAGTGTATAGATTAAATAAACTTTATCATTAAACCATAGTTGAAGGTGGTTAATTGTCAAAGGTGGCAATGGTAATTGCTTTTCAGAACTTTAGGGATGAAGAATATCTTGTCCCAAAGTCGATTCTCGAACAGGCAAACATAAGAGTAGATACTATCAGCACTCAACTAGGTGTTGCAAGAGGAAAGCTTGGCCACTTCTGCGGAGTCGATTTAACTCTAGACGACCTGCAGGTTAAAGATTATTCAGCTATTGTGTTCGTAGGCGGTCCCGGTGTGCCGTCTATCAGGTCCCATCCAAAGAGCGTTGAGCATGCTGTTACTTTCTTTCAGCAGAGAAAGCTAGTAGGAGCGATCTGCTGGGCACCTACCATTCTGGCAAAGGCAGGCATACTCTCTGGGAAAAGAGCAACTTGCTGGGTGGGTTTCGATGAAGAATACCGCATGACGACAGATAAAGTTCTTGCTTCGCACGGAGCAATCTTTGTAAACCAGCCCGTAGTACAAGACGGAAACATAATAACAGCAAACGGTCCTTCAGCAGCAAGGGAGTTTGGCAACATGCTCGTAGATTTCATCAACGCTAATATGCATCAAACAAAATGAGGTGAATTTTTTGCCTAACAACCAGATAATTCTAAAAGTGGCAGAGGCCCTTCAGAACGATGTGGGAAGAGGTTTAGTAAGGATAGATTCAAAAGCAAGAAAAGAGCTGGACGTTCAGATAGGTGACATAGTAGAGATAAAAGGTAAAAAGACCACCGTAGCAATTGTTTGGCAGGCACACGCGCAAGACGAAGGGTTAGGCATAATAAGGATGGATGGATACCTGAGGCAGAACGCAGGTTTATCTATAGGTGATAAAGCGACTGTAAGAAAAGCTGTAGATGTCAAAGAGGCAAAAAAAGTAGTTTTTGCGCCAATGCACCAGCCATTAAAGTATGGTCCAGATTTCTACCAGTACATAAAACGCAAGCTCATAGGTAAGCCAATCGTAAGAGGTGATACTGTCTACGTAGGCGTTCTGGGCGCAGCGCATCCACTCACTGCAGTTTCGGTAATGCCAACAGGTACTCTCATAATAACAGAAAACACAGAGATAGTTCTGAAGGAAGAGGTAGTCAAAGACCTTCAGCTCACTCCTACAGTATCTTACGAAGACATAGGCGGTCTTAAAGAAGCAGTCCAGAAGATAAGGGAAATGGTAGAGCTTCCTATTAGGCACCCTGAGCTCTTTGAGAAGCTTGGCATAGAACCACCAAAAGGCGTTTTAATCTATGGTCCTCCTGGTACTGGTAAGACCCTTCTCGCAAAAGCCGTAGCAAGTGAATCAGATGCACATTTCATACACATAGGCGGTCCTGAGTTGGTTAGCAAATTCGTTGGTGAGAGCGAAGAAAAGCTCAGACAGATCTTTAAAGAAGCTGAAGAAAATGCCCCTTCGATAATATTCATGGACGAGATAGATGCCATAGCCCCTAAGCGCGAAGAAGTAACAGGTGAGGTAGAGAAGAGGGTGGTTTCTCAGCTGTTGACACTTATGGACGGTATGAAAGCAAGGGGTCAGGTAATCGTAATAGGAGCTACAAACAGGCCAAACAGCATAGATCCTGCGCTTCGCAGGCCAGGAAGGTTTGATAGAGAGATAGAGATAGGTGTTCCAGATAGGCAGGCAAGAAAAGAGATACTCATGATACATACTCGCAACATGCCGCTTGCAGAAGACGTAGACTTGGATGAGCTGGCCAACATCACTCATGGCTATACAGGAGCAGATATAAGCTCGCTGGTCAAAGAGGCAGCAATGATGACGCTCAGGAGGCTATTGCCTCAGCTCGACCTAGAGAACAAAGGAGAAATACCTGCAGAAGTTCTCAACTCGCTCAGGGTGACAAAAGAAGACTTTTTAGAAGCACTCAAAGGTATCCATGCATCTGCATTGAGAGAGGTATTTGTAGAGAGGCCGAACGTAAGATGGTCTGACATAGGTGGTCTAGAAGACGTAAAAAAAGAGATATATGAAGCAGTAGAGTTGCCTATAAAACGACCAGATTTGTTTCAGAAACTTGGCATCAGGCCATTGAGAGGAGTACTGTTGGTAGGTCTTCCTGGAACAGGAAAGACATTGATAGCTAAGGCAGTTGCAGGGGAAAGCGAAGCAAATTTCATATCAATCAACGGTCCGGAGGTAATAAGCAAGTGGGTTGGTGAGAGCGAGAAGAGCGTCAGAGAACTCTTCAGGAAAGCAAAGAACGCCTCTCCGTGCATCATCTTCATAGATGAAATAGACGCAATAGCGCCAGCAAGAGGAGGAGATGAGCACAGTAGAGTCACTGAGAGGGTCGTAGATACCTTGCTGACTGAGATGGATGGTCTTAAGAACATGAAAGGTGTGTTTGTTTTGGCAGCTACTAATAGACCAGACATAATAGATCCTGCACTTCTGCGACCCGGAAGGTTTGATAAAGTAATCGAGATTCCGATTCCAGACGAGAAAACCAGGAAGGAAATACTCAAGATACATACTCGTAACATGCCCCTTGCAAGTGATGTCTCACTAGAGGAACTTGCGAAGAGGACTAACGGCTTCACCGGAGCAGATCTGGAGAACCTTGTCAGAGAAGCAGGAATGCATGCGATCAGAGAACTGCTTACAGAGACCAAGCTGGAAGAGATTAACCCCCAAATCATAGAAGCCAGACACTTTGAGAAAGCGCTTCAGACCATCAGACCGAGCGTTAGCACAGAAGAAGTGGAGAGGATAAAACGCTTTGCAAAAGGAGCAGAGTTTGGGATGTACAGGTAAAGTTCATGAATTTAGATTCGCAAGAGCTTCAGGATTTACTAACTGCACTCATAGCCCTTTCAGTAAGCCTTACCATCTTTGATTCTAATGGAATATTTGGCCTTTTTTCGATGCAACTTGATGAACTGTTGCTGACTTTAGTCCTCTATGGTTTCATCGTTGGCTCAGCCTTTCTGCTTCACGAACTGGCGCATAAATACGTCGCAAATTACTATGGCTATCCGGCGCAGTTTCAGATATTCCCTTTAGGCATATTTATAATGCTGGTACTTGCAATTCTTCCCATAGGTATAATATTTTTGGCTCCTGGGGCTGTAGTAATCTATTCTTATTCGGTAACCAAGAAAGAAGAAGGCATAATCTCTCTAGCAGGTCCATTGACGAACATATTTCTCTCAATAATCTTTTACTTGGTCGCAGCTTCCTACATTAAGTATCTCTTTGTATCTTTTCTTTCTATTTCTCCCATTTTTATAGAAAGGATCTTGCTGATAGCTTCGAGAATAAATGCGTTCCTTGCACTATTTAACCTCTTACCATTTTTCATCCTTGATGGTGTGAAGGTGATACGATGGAACTTTTTCGCATGGGCAGTGAGTTTCCTCTCAGCTCTTTTCCTTTTGTTTATCTGAAAAAACTTCTCTACATAGGTGCTGAATCATTTGTTTATCTAGCAAAGTTTGAGTCTGTCGAAGCAATAGTGAAGCTACGCAGGCGCAAGACCTACATAAACGAAACTCTCTGGCAACATCTAAGTAGGAGCAGGTTGAAGCGCGAGGCAAAAATGTTGATTAACCTAAAATCAATTGGAATACCTTCTCCTAAATTGTACTACTTAGACTTAGAAAAAAGCTACTTAGTAATGGAATACATTGATGCGCCCACACTATACGAAAAATGCGAAGAGCAATTGTATTCACTTGCTGGCAAGCTTCTTGCAAGGCTTCACAACCACAGGATCTGGCACGGCGACTACAATCCAAAGAACCTTATCTATAAGAATACTTCTCTTTACTTGATAGACCCTGCTCTTTCCAAACCAAGCGCAAAAAACGAAGAGATGGCATACGATATTTTCACGATGGTAAAATCTACTCTTGATGAAGGCTTAGCAAGAGCTTTTATCGATTCCTATAAAGAAGAGAAGCCAGAGATATATTCTGCATATCTCAGGATTTCTTCTCTTGGGAGGTACAAGTAGTTTTGACTCCGCCTTCTGTGAACTTTGAGACTATGCTTAAGTATCCTTTCTGCTCTAGTGCTCTAACCAGTTCTTTGCTTCTGTCCTTTCTGCACAGAGATATTACAATGCTTCCTTCTCCACCAGCTCCTGACAGCTTTGATCCGAGCGCACCGTTTTTGATAGCAGTTCTTCTAATGTCTTCAATCGTTTCTGTGCTTACCGGAGCAAGCAGTTCTTGAGCAGCGTTCATGCACCTGCCCAGTAGCTCTGCGTCCTCATGCCTTAATGCCTCTAACGTTGAGTTGAAAATTTCAGAGTAATTATCTATTGCTTCAAGCAATTTGCTTCCGGAATAATAATCGCAAAATCTTGCTATCATCTCTGAAGTTGTGCTCCTGGGTTCGCCTGAAGAGGTGATTATTAGTTCAGTGTCTTCAGGAAGCCACGTGTCAAACTCTTTAGAAATTCTTTCTTTGCCTTTTTTCAAGAAAATTATCGGCTTTTTTGCAAGTACACTCATTAGATCTACCCCCGAAGCTCTGTTTCCATGGGCTATGTTTTCACACTCCATTGCCAGTTCCAAGAAGATCTTTTCGTCACTGACCTGTAATAGATCGAGGATTGCCCTACTCACTAAACAGGAAACCGAAGCGCTATTTCCCATTCCTTTGAAACCATTTATCTTTATTGACATCTCTACATTGAGACTTTTGAAATCCTTTCCGTGTTCTCTCAGGAACTTGCTCAAGGGAGCGAAATCCCTTTCAAAATCTATCTCCACGTTCTGCTTAAAAACTTCGTTGAAGACAGTCATACAGCTTTTTCCTTTTCTCACGCTTAGCGTGTTTTCGGGCAGTACTGCTGATGCAATAGCCTTTGCACCGTGAACAACAAAGTGTTCTCCAATGAATATTATTTTTGTTGGACATGAGTAATCCATATCGCTCATCAGAACGCAGTTATTAGTGTATCTACAGCGAAAGTAGTAATAATTGAAAGCACCGCTCCAATCCAGACCATTATGACAAAGTCGCGTAGTCCGCTTATGATATGTCCTCCGTCAGATATTTTGAGTGCGATGCTAAACACAAAAGCGTTTATCAGCATCATCAAAAGCATTGCAGAATTTGTGAACTGAAGCGAGCTTACGCTCGGTATGCAGATTATCGAGGCAACGCTCGAAGCTGAGCCCATATCAAAGCTGAATGCATTGAACATCTCTCCGAGCTTTATTACCACGCCTGCAGACGCATAAGCAGTAAAGACGATGCCCCCATGGAGTGCATAGAGTATGCCTCTAAAAGTTAATGAGGTGTTGTACCTCTGTTTTCTTACATCAATCATCTTCAAAAAGTTATGGTTTATCATTTCACATGTTTCTTTTGCCTTTCCTCCAAGCATTAGCGTTTCTACAAAAACTTCCATAAAGTTTGCAATCAATCTGGAGCCTGTTTCTACATAGAACATCTTCCAAGGCTTTTCGTTATCTGCACGCATCTTCATTCTTTCATATAGGTTTTTTACCGCTTCCGTCATCGGTCCGAAATCATGAAAAGTCATCATCTTTAGTGATGTCTTTATTGCACCTCCTCTTGAGTGAATGGTGTGTCCAAAGCTAGTTATGAATTCCCCAAAGAACAAGTCAGATCTCTTGACACTGTTCTCTACCTTTGATATGTAGTTTGCCGCAGGGATTAGCGGAGTTACGGCTAGCGCTGCTATTATCTCTATCGGCAAGAACTTATACACGAGGTATAGTATCGCTGGTATTAGGATTGCGCCCATGACTCCTGCTGCCACGTAAGGTGCTACGTTTAGGTCTTCTATGTCCTGTCTTTTTTCGTATATCAGCTCGTCTTTAGGTATTATAGTCATTAAGTAGTAAACAAGTACGGCTTCTACTAGGATGAAAAAACCTATAGAACCTATTATCAGCTGTTCTGGATCCATGCAAGTTAGGTATGGTATCAGAATAGAAAAAACCATCAGAAAGACCAATCCGATGACTATCGATATGAACATCTCTTTTACGACATCTACGTTGTATAGAGCTGCTCTGTATTTGCTTACATAATCACTCATGACATTGATCTGCTCTACTCGCAGAAATTCTTCAGTAGAAGTTCCTGCCTCGAGTGCGGAAGCAAAACGCTCCAGAAAATCCCCATATATCTGACTTGGCGTAGACCTTGCTTCTATCTTGAATGATTGTCCAAGTGGGATGTGCCAAACTGCAAACCTCATGTAAATGGAGTTGCATGAGTTTGCCAGGGTCTTGTACTCCTTTTTTTTAGACATTATCTTAAAGAGCTCAGCAGGAGGAATTGCTGCAGTCGAGAGCGTTCCAATTCTTGTAACAAAGAAATGAATGTAATTTTCTATATCGCTCTTCATGTTTGCAGTGTTGATGACAGGAATCAGGATGCTTATGATGAGCCCGATCAGAGGAAGTATAAAGATTATTAGTACGAAGAGCAGTAGGTCTTCTATTCCAAGAATTAAGTAGACAATTGCAGATATGGCAATGCCCACTACCAGCATTCCAAGAGTTAGAGGTAAAACATATCCAGTAATGAACTTCATCTGGGATATTCCCATTCTTTCTATGTCCTGCTCAAGGCCCACGAACTAACACCTATCTTCAGACCTTGAACGGTAGGCCGTTGACGCCATTCGCATAGTAACCCCAGATGATCTCTCGTACCTCGTTGTAGTCAAAGATTTTCAGCTCTACCATCTTCTGCAATATGCTTGCCCTTAAATCAAGTTCCTTGTAAATCTCTCTTCTGTCAGCAAGTCCTTGCCTTTCTGCTATCTTGTCTTCTAGTATGTAGCTGTTGTTTCTGCCGAGGAACTGGTGCGTGTCATCAACCGGGTTCCACTCAAACACTCTTCGCGTTATCACTCCATCAATCTCTTTTGAGTAGCCCTGTATCTCTTCAATTGAAGTGCATCTCCTGAGGAACTTTCCCTTTACATAGACAGCCTGAAGTATGACTGCAATGTTAAGGTTGTCCACAAATCTTATTGGTACGTTGATGGGATCTCCAGTAAGCCTCTGTATCAGCTTACCTACGCTTGCTGCATGGAAGGTGCTCATCACGCTGTGACCTGTTTGCATGGCCTGAAAAGCGGTAGCGGCTTCTTTTCCTCTAATCTCTCCTACCAATATATAGTTCGGCCTAGAACGTAGGGCAGCCCTTAGTATGTCGAACATTGTTACCCGTGATTCCTCGGGTCCAACTTCTCTGGAGACGAGTCTCTGCCACACCTCATGCGGTGGTTGAACTTCCGGAGTGTCCTCTGCACTCAATATTTTTTGTGTAGGCAATATGAACGCCAACATGGCGTTTAGTGCGGTGGTTTTTCCGCTTGCCGTTTCTCCAGAGACAAATACGTTCATTCCGTTTTCCAATGCTAGCCACATGTATGCCATCTCGAGAGCTGAGTAAGTTCCCCACTGTATCAGCTGGGTGCAAGATGGCGGTTTATCAGCAAACCGCCTGATGGTAAAGCTAGGTCCTCTTATCGATACGTCATCAGAGAATATGATGTTTATACGAGATCCATCGAGCAACACGCCGTCTACTACAGGTCTCGAAACGCTCACTGGTTTACCTATACGTTCGCTCATGTTTTTTATGAATATCACAAGCTCTGCTTCATCCCTGTAAGTGACGTTTGTTTTTAGCATTCCGAATACTTTGTGAACTAGGTAGATATTCCCTATTGTAATGCTGTGAATATCTTCTACCCATTGATCACCAAGAATTGGTTCGAGGAGACCATTCTTGACAAGGTTTCTTATTGCGAAGTACTTAAACTTTTCTACAGTCTCAGGTGTAGCGTACACTCTTTTCTGCTGAAGTTTTTCGATAAACGTCTGTGGCCTGTCTATAGTAAACTGATCTATGAGCTTTATTATCTCCTGCGAAAAAGTCTCGTCATCTTCAGGTATCTTGAGCTTTGGTGCAATCTCCAATAGAAGAGATATTAAATCATCGTATGCTTTTCTTTCTTGGTCATTTAAAGTGTATTCTATTACGTTGTACTCCCGTGTTTTTCCTTTGATGTATATGTGAACAAATATCGGTAGCCTCGAAGGATAGATGATATTTACTTCTTTCCAGTGACCCATGTCCCTGGTGATGTTTTCGTAGTACTGTGGTGCTTTTCCGTACTTCTGTACTGCAGCATCGACGTACTCTCTAAAGTGTGGATATTTCATTATTGCTTCATCGAAGTTCATATCATCGACCTTGAGAGTAAATCATCTCCTTACGCATAGAATATCACGTCTTCAGGATCATAAGAAACTATGGTCAGTCTGTCCTTGAAGTTGGTTTCGAGCCACTTGGCCAAAAACTTCATCGCTGGACTTTCCATCTTCTTTTTCTCTACATCGATTGCCTTTATCCCAAGCTCGTTTAGGTAAACTGCGGTTCTTGAGTTTAGTCCAGTGGATATTATGACCTCTGCACCTTGAAGCGCGAGTTGTTCTATTACATCGTAATTTCTCAAACCATAGCCAATAAACAGGCCTATACGTGAGACCTTTTCGTTCGCAGATGTTCCGCCAGCTACGTATCTGATTACGTCGACAGCAAGAACGTTTTTGACGAACTGTATCATCTGCATAAAAGTCATTGGCTCTATATTACCAATTCTTCCAGATTTTATCTTACTGTCTACAGTTATACCCAATGCTCTTGCAAGTATGTCTGCGGTTCCACCATCTGCTTCGTCGAAATTGGAGCTCATTACATAGACGCACGTATCGTTTTGGAGCAGTCCCTTTAACCTGTTGGTGTTTGGAAACTTTGAAAAGAAGGGCAGTCCTGGAAAGTACTCATTGGTTTCATCGAAGAAAGGATACTCATGTAGTATAAGCATCTCTGGTAAGACAGTCTTAGGAACTAATGTCTGCGTGGTGCTTGTTATGTAGCCGAAGTATGCTAGCGCATCTCGCGAAGCGTTCCAGCTCACTCCAACAGTAGTTACGTCTCTGTTGGCGTCTCCGCATATCAATCCGGTTATGTCAAAGTCAAACGCGAGCTCGCGTGGAGCAATGCTTTCGAGCCTCGCTATTATGTCTGCAGCCAGCACACGACCACCTTCACTTCACATTCAATCACACGTTGGTTAGGGTTATAACCTTTTTGCCGTCTGGCGTATACCTAAGCTGTCCAGTAAACATATCGTTTAAAGCACCGTACGTTTGGTGAAGCACTATGTAGTAAACAAACACAGAAATGATAAGGAAGAGTGGTATGTATCTTATACCTGCCTTGTAGTCCCCGCTTGTTAGTACTCCCAGCAGTCCGCTGACTGTAAAGCTCGATATGATACAGAGTGCATAGGAAAAGTTTATGATGTCGCTTATGATTATGTTTTGGCCAGTGTTGGGATCTGTTATTGCAGTCAGCATCTGATTTTGGCCTATGTTTGCTCCTGCGCCTGCTATTCTAACTCCTTTGAAGTTTTCCTTAAATATGTCGTTAAAAGATTTTGTCACGATCAGGTAGTTTGTTGCGAGGGCCAGCATAGCCGGTGCCAAGAACAACACTATCATTATAACCATTGTCTTTATGGTGTTTGTCTGAGCTTCAATCTCTTTTCTTAGTAGCTGAATGGCCTTTGCTTCAAAGGCAATGCTGTTGAGCAGGTCTGCCATGTTTCCTCCAGCCCGCATTCCATAGATCCAGAGTGTCACAACTGTTTTTATCAGCCTAGAAGGGGTTCTGTTTGCTATGTGCATCAGGGCTTCTTCTATCTTTGTTCCGAGCATCAGTTCTTGTGAAGTCTTTTCAAGTTCATCTCTTATGGGCCCAAACCTATGTTTCGTAGTAGAAACTATCGCCCACTCGAGTGTAGTTCCTGCACGGAGAGAAGAAGCAATCAGTAGTAGCGCTTCAGACATACTATCTTCCAAAATCTTTTTTCTGTAATCTACCATGAATAGCAGGTATCCAAAAGGAGTTAATGCACCAAGTATCATGCTTACCAGAGCAACTACTTCTTTTTCCAGTTGAAGAAATAGATGAGAAAAGACAAAGTAGCCCAACAAAGCACCTGTCAGTGAAGTAAAAAAGCTGAGCATCAAGAAATACCTTGGCGTAATCGTAAGGTTAGAATAAGTTATCATTCTTTGAAGCCATTCTTCAAAACCGAGTTTCTTTAGGTCTATCATATCTCTCACTCGTATATTGGAGGTCTCTTTTCCCTTGCATATGTCAGAAACATCACCTGAAACATTGCTACTATTCCGAGCAGTATGTACAAATACCCTGAGCTCAGGTTGAGTATGGGCATCAGCGCAGTCATCGAAAGCATTATCGAAAACATCACTGGCATTATGACTGTCATCAAGAGAAAAACTCTGGCATAAAACTCGAGATCTCTACCATATTGTTGGATTCTTATCTGTTGTTCTTGAAAGTAGTTTCTAGACATCTGCATCAGTACTTCGCCCATGTTTGACCCGCTGCTAACAGCACTTTGGATCTGCAGGAGCATTCTTCTAAAGTTCTCTGACTTAGTTTTTACTACTACGTACTCTACAGCTTCTTCAAATGAAAGCCCTGAGTTGACTGAGTTTACTATGTCTGCCATGTCCTTTGATACGACACCATAGTCAGCTCTCGCAATGTCTTGCATCGCTTCAAATATAGTAGCACCGGATCTTACCTCAATAGTTAGGTGGCGTAGCACGTTTCCTAGTTCTCTGTCTGTCTGCCACGCTCTTCTCTTGGCCAGAAGAACTGGGTAGTTCATGACCTGAAAGGCAAGTACAGAAGAAACCAAAAGAGAAACAGGTAGTTGTAGATCCATGAGCAGCTCCTTCTCGCTATCTAGGATCATTGGGTTCATTTGAAGAAAGACAAAAAGGCCGTTCAGTAACAATAGATATACTATGAAAGTCAGCAGAGAGACGCTTGCATAGACTTCTGGTTCTACATAGATGTCAGAAGAGTACAAATACTCTGGAAGATAACTAAAGAATATCAGGAGCTTTTTTCCCAAGAAAGTTAATGGTTTTGCAAGCCTCAGGGTTGTATTGTATTCTATTGGCAGATATGGCACTAGCACAGTTCTGTACTTTGGTCGCCTTGCAAAATCTAAATCCATCCAGAAAATAAACTCATCTTTGGAATTAAAACCTTTTTAATCATCTTTTTTTGCAAGAAAACCAAAGACTTTATATATAGGAAAAACCAATAAAAAGTGGGGTTAGTATGGTAAAAACGGCGAAACTGAAGAAGTTGGACATAGTTTCATTCGGCAAGCTTAATGCTGCTTTAGGCTTTTTGTTTAGTGCGCTCTTCGGATTAGGCACACTGTTGCTTAGTTTGTTAGGCGGCCTAACAGGTCTGATAATTGGACTGTTAACTGCGATCGGTTTTGTGATAGGCGGAATTATCGGTGGCTTTATAAGCGGAGTAATAAGCGCATTGATCTTCAATCTGCTGAGCGATTTCGTTGATCTTCCTAACGTGCTTGGTGGCATATTCGTTGAAGTAGAGGAATGACAATAACTTAAACATTTAAAAGTACCTGGTAGCTAAGATATCTAATACTGTGCAAGGATGGCTCTCAGAGAACATCTATGATGCCAGAGTCAACATTGCACAGTTAAACATATGTGATGACATGATAGGAGGATGTCAATGCTTTATGGTCATTATTTCACCAATCTTGAACTCTACTCCAAAGAGTTCAGCTTGATATTTCCTAGGAGTATGCATTAGAGTGCGCTTAACATTCTAGGTATACTGGTTGTTGACTCTTTCTATCATGTCTCACTACGGAGTGAGGTGTAGCGCATGGCAAAAACATACATAGACATCGTAAAGTACATGATTTACGCGAAGATAGATATAAACGGTTTGGTAGAAAAGCCAGATGTTGTAGGGGCTATCTTCGGCCAGACTGAGGGATTAGTTGGGGAAGACCTTGACATAAGAGGACTTCAAAAAAGTGGCAGGATAGGTAGAATAGATGTAGACCTAGAGACTAAGAGCGGTAGAACAGTAGGAAAGATAATCATTCCAAGTAGCTTGGATATGGTGGAGACTTCAATACTTGCAGCTGCGCTTGAGACAGTTGAACGTGTAGGACCTTGCGAAGCAAAGATATCTGTAGAAAAAATCGAAGACACTAGAAATGCAAAGCGCAAGTTCATAATTGACCGCGCAAAGCAGTTGCTGAAGCAGGTACTCAGCGATGAGATTCCAGAGAGCAAAGTCCTCTCAGAGATGGTAAGAGAAGAAGTAAAGACAGCAGAAATATCTGAGTATGGTCCTGAAAAGTTGCCTTCAGGCCCGGCAATAGACAAGTACGAAACGCTCATAGTTGTAGAGGGTCGCGCTGATGTTCTCAATCTTCTAAAAAACGACATAAGCAATGTAATAGGCATAGGGGGTGCGAGAGTTCCAGAAGCGATAATCAACCTTTCGCGTGAAAAGGAGATAACGGTCTTCATAGACGGTGACAGAGGTGGAGACATAATATTGCGTTCCCTTTCAGAGAGTTGCGAGATTGACTACGTTGCACGCGCTCCAACAGGTAAAGAAGTTGAGGACCTTTCAAGAAAAGAGATAATCAAGTGCCTTCGCAACAAGATTCCCTTTGAGCAGTACGTGGGAAAAAAAGGTTACAAATGGAATAATCATTCAGCTGAAGATGCTTCTGATTTAGCTCAGCAAGAGGCAGAGCAACCTGAAAAAGAGGAGAAGAAGAAAGAAAATCAAAAAGAAGAATTTAGTGAAGACCCAAAAAAGCAGTTGCAGGAGTTTCTTTCGCAACTGGATGAGCTAGAAAACACCTATAGGGCAAGGATCTACAGGAGCAGGGAAGAAGCATTTACAGAAGTTCCTGTCAGAGACATAATCAAGAAGCTTGAGGAGATAGACAAAGGGTATGCCATAGTTTTTGACGGAGTAATAACTCAGCGTCTGCTCGAGCTCGCTGAGCAGAAAGGCTTTAAATACATCGTAGGGATCAGGAAGGGCCACATATACAAAGAGTACAATTCTCTAACGATTCATTCAAAATACAAATAGCATTCTAAAAAAAATAATTAAGCGCCTTGTCCGGGATTCGAACCCGGGTCTTCGGCTCGACAGGCCGAGATGCTAGACCACTACACCAACAAGGCGCTTAAAGGAATGAGTATCTTTTAATTCTAAACTTCAACTTCTTTATAAACCTTTCTAAGGGTTTTTCCTACTCAGGTATGTCAAAAAATAAGATTAGGTTTAAAAATCTCAAAATAGCATAGAGGTTTAGTTTTGGTGGTCTGTAATGCTTAGGTCTTTTAGGGGTCAAGGAGCTTTCGAGTACATGGTCAGCTACGGCTGGGCCATTTTGATTGTAATTGTACTCGGCATTCTTCTCTTTTCTCTTGGAGTGTTGAACCCTACACAAACCCCTGCAGCAACCGGGTTTGTGGTATTGAGGCCCATCTCATGGTCTTTTACAGGAGGTGACTATTACACTTCGAATGTTTCGATAGCAATGGCGAATGTAGCAGGAACTAATGTCATTATCTGGCTCAATGCAACTGGTCAATACTCACAATATAACATGGTCTTCAAGAAAGGAGAATCAGATTTTTGTTATTGGAACAACATAGACTCTATATCCGATTCTGCAGGAAACACAATACCAATAGTTAATGGCTCTATAGCCATTCCAGTAGGGGTAGTAGTAACACTTTCAGGTACGATTTCTGGCAACAACTGCGGAGGGCTTTCCTCGGCAAGCTATAGGTACGGCCTTCAATCAGTTACTCGTGATGAATACCTAGTGCTGAGAAGAGACAACGGTCTTATAACAGGAAGATACATCTGAGAAGCTCAGATGACTATCTCTTTGTCTGTTCTTATTATTACTCGGCCGGTACCCTTTACTGTTTTGCCTATTATGTGTGGCTTTAATCCGTTTTTAGCAACCAACCTCATGCACTTTTCTTTGTTTTCTTCATTGACTATGATTATGAAACCTATTCCCATATTGAATATTCTATAGAGTTCTTTCTCATTTGATATGTACTCTGCAAGTAGTTGGAATATCTTTCCAGGTTTTGGCATGTTCTCAAGCAGGTAGTCAAAATTAGTACCAAGCCGTCGTAGCTTTGTAAATCCACCTCCTGTTATATGTGCCATTCCTTTTACTTCAATCTCTTTGCATAGTTCCAAGGCAGTGTTTGAGTATATTAGAGTTGGCTTGAGCATTTCTTTTCCAAATTCCTCAAGGTCAAGCACCTTTCTTGCTAGGCTGAAACCGTTAGAGTGAAGGCCATTGGATTCTATTCCTATGATTAAATCCCCTTCTTTTATCCTGCTTCCGTCCACTACTTCGCTTATTTTTCCCATACCCATGCAGGAAAAGCTTAGGTCATAGCCATTTACTAGCTCCGGAAGAATGGCGGTTTCTCCTCCGACAAGTGCAACGTTTGCCAGCTTGCAGCCCCTGAGGACCCCTTCAAAAATCTTCTGGATTGTTTCTGCGTCGTTTTTTTTTGCAGCTATGTAATCGACACCTATCATTGGCTTACAGTTTATGCAAGCCATATCATTTACGTTCATAGCGACGGCATCTATGCCTACAGTATCGAATTTCTGTAAGTATTCTGCAACGAGCATCTTGGTTCCAACACCGTCTGTGTGAAGAGAAACGTAATTTTCTCGATCTATAGGGACCACAGGAGAGTAGTGGCCCTTGAGTAGTACTTCGTAATTGTTGAGCATAAAACCCTTTAATTTCACAAGCAAATCCAAGTCCACTCCAGCGCTTTTGTAAGTTTTCATATATCAATCTATTTTTCAAGGCGTTTTAAAATGAGAGGTGAAGCAAAGAAAGGTATTCTAATCAGTGCTTCAATCAGATGTTCCTTCAAAAAGAGAAGCCCTACAAGGGATAAGGAAAAACCTGCGAAAGTACTCAAAAGCATCGTTTGCTCATCTATGTAGGACCTGCTTTCTCTTGCAAGCAAAAAGTTGTATTTCTCGCTAAACAGACCTTGAAGGTAGTACAGCGTTCCAAACAAACTGTAGTTCCAAGTAGAAATCAATAGAGAGAAAGCACTTCGCAATGAACTTGTTCCTATAGCGTAGCTGAAAAAAAGCAAGAGTGAAATGCCGAGTGCCAAAATAGGTTCGAAGATAAAAGCCAGTAGCAGAGCGAAAAGGAAGGCAACGTAAGATGTGCACTGCATCCACAAATGCCATACTTTTCTCATTCCAACTATCTTTGTCTTAAGCATCATCTTTGTCAGGTGGCCGAATCCGATTAGATACCTAAGCTGTTGAGTCACGTGTTGAAAGTAACTCATATAAGCTTTTCCCAAGAAATAGGTGCCGTTTATGTATCTGCTTCGTTTCCCTTTACTCGTTAGAATTAGGTTCAGGCCTGCATCTTCCAATGCAATATGAGGAAAGTAATCAATGTCTTTAATCTTGAGAATTCCTGCTGATCCGCAAAAATTGCACACACCGTCTAATTCCCGCGCAGGTAATATATGGTTATAGAAAAAGGAATCAAGATATTCTACGGCTTTGCTTATATTGCTGTCTTTGTGGGCTTTTCGGGTTTGAACGCATACAGTTTCTTCTTCGTTCATTAGCAACATGCAATCTTCCAAGAAGTTTTCTTCCATTAATTCTTCATCGCCATCGACTATTGCTATGTAGTCAAACTCGTTTCTGAAAATAGCCAAGAAGTTGTTTAGTGCTCCTGCCTTAAAATCATTTCTAGTTTTGCGTGTGACGATTTCTATATTGTTCTCTGTACAAAAGTCTTTCAGAAGCTCTGCATTTTCTTCGCTGTCTTCCAGCAGAAATATCCTATTTTTCCTGTACATGTCCCTTATCTTTGTCAGTGTAGTCATTAGCATCTCAGGTTTTTCATTGTATGAGCATACCACAAAAGCTATTCTTTCTAAGTTGATTTTTTCCTTCGGGTATTCATTTCTTATCTTCTGCCCTTTCCATTTCATCGATCTGCTCCAGCAGTAGAAAAGATAAGATATCGAATAGCAAAGAAAGGAAGAGATGAAGAAGGCAATTGGTTCCATAGAGAATCCCTTTAGGATGTGCAGTTTAAAGGAGTTCATGCTTTTTATTTCTCAGCTTTCGTTAATCAACACATGTAGATAGCTATCTTTATTAATGCTTGCAGGAATACCTATCTTGCACAAAGGTGATCGCATGGGAAGTCACAGAACAGAGCATGATAGAGAAAACTGTATAGGTTGTGGGGCATGTGCTGCAGTGTGTCCTAAATATTGGACGATGGCAGCAGATGGTAAGTCTACTCTCATTGGTGCATCTAAGCGAGATTCTGATGGCTGGGAAGTCCTTGACTTTCCAGACGAGGACTACGCGTCCATGAAGCAGTCAGCAGACGTCTGCCCAGTCAACGTTATACACATCGTTAAAAAGGACACGGGAGAAAAGATAATCTGATTTGGTAATCAGATGATAGATGTCAAGTTAGTGAGCTATTCCCCTGATCCATTATCACTAGCAGTTGCGAGCGCTAGGACCTGTTACAGCCAAAAAATAATCCTTCCCAAAGACCTTAAGCCTTCTCAGATAGACCGCATTGGCAAGAGTATCTATTCGTCAGGTCATCACACACCTTTTCAGCATGCGCACTTTACATTTGCAATATCTAACGTGAGCAGACACTTTGTATGGGAGTTTTTGCATAACCATCCATACTACAATACCGAACAAACTTCTCAGAGATACAATGTGGTGGCAAAGGATTCTTTCTATATTCCGCCAAATCTAAGTGAAAAAGCGCATTCGATATACACCAAAGCGCTGGAATTTGCTTTTGATTGCTATCAAAAGATCACCCATATATTAGAGAAAGAAAAAGAACAGTTAGCATTCTCTTTGGGTAGAGTTAAGAGATGGAACGAAGAAACTACCAGAAAAGATCTTCAGAAAAAGGCAATCGAGAACTCCAGATATGTGCTTCCAATTGCTGCATACACTAATCTCTATCACACAGTTTCTCTTCTAGTACTTCAGCGTTATGTTAGGATGATGAACCTTCCAAGCACGAGCGAGGAAGCGCGTCGAGTAATTTACCTTATGCTTGAGGAGATAAAAAAAATTTGTCCAGAGTATTCAGAACTTATCGCAGAAAAGCCATATCAAGAGCAAGAATTGCCAGAATATATCTTGCTGAAAAAGTATCAAAATCTGAAAAAAACCTACGAAAGGTTTTCCAAGAACTTTGATCAGGATTTCAAATATGTTCACTCACAGTTAGTTTCCTATACTGCTAACCCGGAGCTGATCATAGCTTCTGCGCTAGAGCAGTCACTTGGCCTTTCATTTAGCCCAGAGGAGGCACTCGAGATAATTCTCAATCCAAAAAACAATTCTTATTTAAATTCGACTCTAAATGTTTCATATCATTCTCCCTTGATGCAGGCGCTCTGGCACGTTAGCTATACCTTTAAGAAGAAGATGAGTCACTGTGCAGATTCACAAAACCAGAGACATAGAGGTACTCCTGGAAGTAGGCCCATGCTCCATATTCTAAATCACGAAACCCCAGATTATGTGATACCTTTTTTGATACAAAAGAGTGAGAGCCTTGCCTTATATAAGGAAGCGATGGAATACCTTTGGGAAGCCAAAAACCAATTAGTTGAAGAGGGAGTGCCTCTAAAAAATGCAATATACATGCTTCCAAATGCTACAACCATCAGATTTATAGAGACATCACCACTCATTCATTTGGTTCACAAGATAAAGATGCGCACTTGCTTTAATGCCCAATACGAAATAAACCATGCCACTATGGAAGAGCTTCAGCAAATAAACTCTGTGCACAGAAACATAGGAAAATATCTAGGTCCTCCATGTTTCATGAATAGAGATTTGGAAGTTCAAGACCCTTTAATAGGTCCGTGCACAGAGGGACCTAGATGGTGCGGAGTAAAGGTCTGGTTGAACTGGCCAATGGTAAAGAGACCATTCTAATTTATTTGATATCAATTTTTTCCCCATTTCTTCTTTCGTTTATCACCCTGATTATAGACATCGTTATTGCAGCATAGATGACCAGAGAGTGATATACATTGGCCAGCGAGTGAATGTCAGTAGTGCTTGGATCATCACTCATAACGCTACTTATATTACCACATAAGATAGAATCTAAGATATGGCCTATCTCTTTTATTGTTTTTCTTGCCACAGTAGTTGTTTTAAATGTACCATCTTGAGCAGGTGCTGTAGTTTGAATCCATGATAACTCCTTGTCCTCTATTTTTGCACTTCTGAACGGAAAGAAATAAATTCCATCTACGCTTGGAGATCCATAGGTGCACGTTTTTGTGGGTTCTTTCCAATTTCCTTTAGTTGTTGCTACTTGAGGCGTAGCCCAGTCGTATAAATTCGTTCTTGGGTACTCTCCTAAACCCGTTGCAATCATTTGATATGTTGAATTTTCTAACAGTCTTTTTGTAGTTTTTATTAATGCAGTGATACCAACTCTAATCTCTGTATTTTCTCGTGTGGTTACGACTCCATAAAAAATTATCATCATGAAAGGGTTTGCAATTATTTCTTCGATGCTTTCGGGTATAGAATGGTCCAGCTTATAGTTCTGGTGGCATGTGTGAACAGTGCGGAAGTATACTTCGAAAAAATCACTGAGCCTTTTTGCAAGAATGGCAGCTGTGTTTAAAAAACTTGAAGCGGTTTGATTCACTTTGGTTATGTGCTGTTTCAATCGGTCTTCTTTGAATTCCGTTTCGAGCTTGCGGAACAAATCGTCGCGCTCGGATTTATATTTTTCATGGATCTGAAGTAACTTAACCACTGTCGTTATTACTTTCCAATATAACTTATTTTTAAGATCCTTTTTCGGCTCTTTGTCAAACAATCTCTCTCTTATAGTCTCTTTTAATCTGTTTATTTTTTCATTGAGTTCTTGGTTTTTCGAATTATAGTTTATCCTTTCCAACAAGTAAAGTGCGTTGATCAAAACTTGCGGATGATAATCTAAACTTATCACCAAAAGATAGTCGTATAACAAAGCTGTTCCATGGATTATTCCTTTTACTTCTTGGTCATCTACGCTACCAACACTAGCTCTTAAGGTAGAGATTTTTTTTCCGAGGGTAGAAAGGATATCATATCTAAATTTATGTATTTCATTTAACTGTTCTTGTAGATCCTCTATCCTTCTTTGATTTTGCCTGTTTAAATAAGTCTTCATCAAATTAGACATCTTAAAATGTAGAGAAGAGAATAGCTTTTGGTAGTTAACAAGCAAGTAAACGTATCTAATAATCTCATCCAACTCTTGTTCCTTAGCAGGCCTGAGTTTTTCCTTCAACATTTCAAACATTTTAACCATTGCATTAAGAATAGTAGCTTGTGAATCGAAATGCATATGATAAGAATATTTTAGGATTTCCAGAAGTGCCTCTAATTCAACATCATCGCAAAACGAGCGCTTCTGAATTATAGATATAATTTGTTGTTCGCTTACGCTCCTGTTTGAGATGTAATTTCCTATTACATCATTTTTGGACTTAGTTGTACTTTGTCTTATTTCAGTTAAAGCTTTTGAATATTTATTTAGGATACTGTCTAGCGAAGATATTATGCTTCTAACTGCTTTATTAATTTCTATTTGAGATGTGGGGTTCAAGTAGTACCTAAAAAATTTTTGTGAAGAAGTCTCTCCACGAGGATTAAGCTTCTTTGTGATGAAAATGGAGAATTCCTTTTCAAGATTATCTTTAACCATTTTTCGCATCTTTTCGTAAGGAACATAAACGCCTAATACCTTCAGAATTGTGTCTACAGAAGAATCCATTTCTTTTATGCTACCTTCTAGATAGTCATCTGGCCCAATTTTTCTTGCTCTAATAGGGTCGTCTACTAATGCCCAGTTCAAGTTGAGATGTGGATGTGAGCAAACAGAAGTTAGATTATTTCCGATAAATTCTTTAACACTAATTGCAGCTCTGTCACTATCTTCAATATCGCATATTCTGTTCTTAGGCTCTTTGCCATCATTCAATAACTCTATTGGTATTATTACCTGGGGTAGCTTTACCTTTGTTGTATCATTCCTTCCTTTCAAATATTCAACACAGCACTGTTTAGCATCTTCCCTTGGGTCTATGGTAGGGTTTGGTATTTCTTGAGAAAGGCCGCTGTTGTGATTAATGGCGTCAAGTAAAGGAAGACCGAAACGTCTCTTACTTTGTTGGGTTTTCGAACTTCCTGGAATTGAGCGCTGCGCTTCAACCATAATTTCTTCTTGTTAAGCAATAAATAAAAATGATATGTTATTTTTTTAGCAATATAATGTTAAAAAATTAAGCATCTCTTTTTACCATATATTCTGCTATTTCCAACAGCTTTTTTCTGTGCTCGTTATCAGGAAAACATGTGTGTGCTATCTCAATTGCAGCATCTATGTGATGCTGAGCTTTTTTCTTTGCATATTCAATGCTTCCGCTCTTTTTAAGCAGTTCTATTGCTTCGTTTATCTTTTTCTCGTCTTTGGTGTTCTCCTCAAGTATAGATATCAGTTTCTCTTTCTCAGTATTTTTTAGGTTTTCTATTGCATGTATAGTCATCAAAGTTCGTTTGCCTTCGCTTATATCTCCACCTATCTCTTTCTTATATCTGTCAAAATCTCCGATTATATTAAGTATATCGTCTTGGATTTGAAATCCTATGCCAATGTGCCTTCCAAATTCTTTGAGACACTTTATCTCAGAGCTGTTCCTTGTGCATATGACTCCACCAATACCAACAGCTGTTTCTATGAGAGCTGCAGTCTTACCATAGACCATCTTTTCGTAATCTTCTTCCGTTATGTCCCATCTCTTTTCTCTTATCCATGAGAGTTCTATGCCTTGGCCTTCGAGAACTTTCCTGAATGTCTCAACCATCTCTCTTTGTACCATGCTGTTAGTAGTATGTTCGTATGGCATATCGCATAGTATGTCCCACACTAGTATGAATAGTCCATCGCCTGCGTTTATAGCCAAGGGAATGTTGTATCTCTTATGGAGGCAGGGAATTCCTCTTCGCATCTCGGAATTGTCTTCAATATCATCGTGTATTAGAGTAAAGTTGTGGAACAGCTCTATCGCAACTGCTGGTCTAATCCCAAATGAATAATCTTTTCCGTACATCTCTGTGGTTATGAGCGTTAGAGCAGGCCTAAACCTCTTACCACCGAGCCCAAGGAATTCCTTTATTAATCTGTAGACTACCCATGGTTCTTCTTTATTCTTTAGATATTCTTCAATCCATTCGTTTACGATTTTAGCATAGTCAAATAGAAAATGTGTCATAAATTAATACCATGCTCTTACGTTTTTAAAATCCTTTTAATTGCTGGGTCACAGACACTGCACTGGCTCCAGAGTTGTGCTACTGCACCTTCTGGATTATACCAGCCAGGGTCGTATACTTCAGGTAGGAAATCATGGCAAGCATAGTTTCTGCCCATTCTGAGCTCTTGGAGCAAGTTCACCTCTCTTTTTCCTTCCCACTTCAGGGCTGCTCTAATGTAATATCCGATCAGCCAAGGCCAAACAGTGCCATTATGGTATGCCAGGTCCCTTTCGCGTATGTTTCCCCTGTAATGGCTTATATAGTTTTCGTCTTCTCTGTCAAGTGTTCTCAGGCCTACAGGTGTAAGCAACCTGTTTATCCAAGTCATTGCCTTTACTGCTTCAATTTCTTCACATGGAGAGAAGTTGATACCGAGTGCGATAACCTGATTACACCTTAGGGAATCATCTCTGGTGTTTTGGCTTATTACATCGCTGTAGTATCTTCCATTGAAGAACTTCCTGAAGCTCTCTCTTACTTTGTTTACTTCCCAGGATAAAGAATTATCGAAATCATTTTTGAGTTTTCTGAGAATGTAGAGGGCATTATGCCACAGTGCATTTATCTCCACGCACTTGCCTTCTCTAGGAGTTACAGGTTGACCGTCTACTACTGCATCCATCCAGCTACTTTGTTTCTTGCTGACTATCAGATGATCTTCATCGATGTGTGCAACCTCGTTTCCTCTTTGATAAGACTTGACTATGCTTTCTATAAAAGGAAGCATTTCCTCCACAAAATCTTGATCTGGAAAATCTCTATGGTATTCCCACAGAGCATTTATGAACCAGAGAGGAGCATCAGAGCTGTTGTAGCTAGGATTCTCGCTTATGGTGTTAGGCAGAAGTCCTTCTTTGGCTCTAAGTGCAAAGCCACGGAAAATTCCTCTGATTACTTCTTTACTGATGATACCGTTTCCGAGCATAATCCGTGCAAAACTTGGAAGAGAGATAAAGGTGTCTCTTCCCCATGGTTTGACAAACCAGTGAAAACCTGCAGACAAGAAGTACTCATCACCTTGCTTAAAGAGGAAGTTGATGCACCGGGCGCTCGATCTATCTCTCTTGTACAATTCTTTCAATGAGTTTAAGTTGATGCTTTTATCTAACTCCTTTTCTATGCTAAAAAAGATCTTTTTTTTCCCTTCAACCTCCAGTTTCATAAAAACATGGCTTTCTTCTCTTGCCGGATAACCACGTTCTTCTTCTTTCGGGTAGTAGCTTTCTAATCTTTGCGGCACATCCAAGACAATGATATTACCAGAACACTTAACTAGGAATTCTCGAAAATCTAGTTCAATGCAGTTTCCAGTCTTTGAGATCTCGAATTTACCGTAATTACCGAGTTCGTTGACTTCTCTGTAAGTAAAGGCAATCGCAAACTCCTTTTTTTCTTTACTGTCAATCTCCAATTCAAGCTTTCTTTGTTGATAAGGCAACGTGATGCTTATCCTTACAGAATCTTCAGCATAGGTACAGCTGTCAAAACTGAGCTCACTGAGAGATAAGGAGTGCTTCCATAGAGGTATGATCCTGTGTATTAAGATGTAGTTGCAGAATCTCTTTTTAGCACATAGTATTCCGTGATATTTCCTTCTCACCGAAAAATCATCTTCTAGAGACAAGTAGTCTCCAAAAACATTGGTTAACAGTATCTCCATCAACAACATTATTGATATGATAAATTTAATCCTTGGGTTCTTGCTTGCTTAACTATCCCATCGAGAAATGCATCAACTGCTTTTCTTGTATCAACTGCTGAATAGCCAGCCAGGACAATTCTCCTGTTGTTGATGGTGAATATTCCATACTCGTTTTCAGTTAGCTCTTTCATTCCGCCTGCAAATGCATTTGCCTTGTATCCGCCTACGATTATTAGGTACTTTGTAGTTGTCAGTATTCTCGGATCATTGTCCATCGCGATATTCTCACTGTGTTTTCTTTCATTTAACACAAAAACCGAAAGCTGACCTCTTGAGGCAATATCTTCGCCAGAGATGGTGCTTGAGTAAGATTTTTTATCCAGCTCACACCTCAGGTTCTTACCTCTTATGCTGCATGGCTGGCTTTCTATCTCAATCTCCTTTACTCTGATTATTTTTTCTCCGATTGCTATGCTCTCATTTTCTTTAGCAGTGTAGCTCTTTCTTTCTTCTATCTTCTGGATGCTTTCCAAGGCAATGGTATTCTTTTTTTCTTCTACAACTAGTTGCACATCCAAATGATCATTCCTTTTGATGACACTGCTTCCTTTTGAAGTAGAATTCAAGATTACCTCTAAGTCATCTTTCTCGAGTTCAACGGCCAAAACAGTTCCGCTTAGATCATCGATCAAAAGTGAATTGTTATCTCTCAGAAAAAACCCGACTATTTTTTGATTGTGTGTAATAACTACACCTACTTTTTCTGGGAGCGTGCACGTTATATTTTGGTATGTAAAAAGCCAATTTTTTTCGCTTGAAAATAGAATAGTTCTGTTCTTAGTCTGGTTTGCAAAATCGATTTTTCTGCATTCTGAATAATTAACGGTCTCATTATTGCTATTTTTTCTAATCGAAAAATCCAGAGTTGTGGTTTTCCCTTCTCTGTTGCTAAGGCTTAACTGCTCTTCCATCGTGAGGTTGATCTTTTGGTTTTCTTTCAGCTCAATCTTTTCTTCTCTTATCATTCTTATGGTCTTCAAAGCATCTGGTCTTTTGCTGTTCTCGATCTTAGATACTATAGGCAGGTTGTTTGTCCACTCCAGGTAAACTCTGAAACCTCCAATGCTCTGATTGTTGCCAAGCATCAATACATCTTCAAACAGCGATATATAGATCTTTCTGTTTTTGATGGCCCACAGCTTAACGTATCCAAGGTCTGGTATATTTCTCAGTTCACCAACGCTTATCTCACTGCTAGTGTTTTCCTTCCTAGCAATTATTTTGTTTTCATCTATTACGTAGAAGGTAACATTACTTCCATTTATTGTTTCGCCAGAGTCCAAAACCAGTCTCTTTTCAAGATAGCCAAGAGCTATTTTTCCTCCGTAAATCGTTTCTCCAGGTCTTGTTAGGTTTGTTCCAAAAGGCACTGCCATATCCAAGAGCAGATATGTTTGGCCAAGTAGCGTTAAATAAACTTCTTTATTCCCAATGAAGTCCTGTTTTTCACTGGTCATGCTGCAGTAGGCCAAATAGTTGTCCTCTCTTTTTTTTGGAAAGCACTTCTGCAAACCGTAGTCATTTCTGTTCTGTTGCTCAAAGGTCGTTATATAAGTAAAATTGGTGAGGAGAAAAGTTCCTTGATCGTCCAAGTATCCTGTAAGGTAAAGCGCGTGTCTTTGGAGGACCTCTTTGTCATCCACCATAAGCGAAGAGCTTTTCAGTATTCCAAGATATTTTTCATCTATCCTGAACCCAAGGTAGTTATCTCCATCGAGTATCCTGTTTCCTATTATCGAATCTAGATAGTCTCCTGACTTAAGTTCCCAGTAAACTTTGTTTGGAAGCGTTTTTCTAATCTCTATCTCTACTTTCGCATCAGGAAAAGCACAAGTTCCAGCATAGTTTTCTTCTTGTGTATGGCACTCAACTTTGAAGTTTCCAATGTTCATTGGATAGATCTTCAGATTCTTTACTTCCAGTTGGCTCAGCAAACCAGCTATCCGCGAAGCGCTTATAGCGTCTTGTATGCTTCCCTTAGAGCCAACCACTATGATGTAGTTAGGCTTTCCATCTTTGTCTATGAGCTCGATATTCTTATGGTAGATAGCACATGAGAGCATTGCACAGAGTATAAAAAACACTAAGATATTCTTGCATCTCACAAATATCTACATGGCAGATTAAGTATTAATCTACTACTCCTTTGTATTTATCAATCTTGCTCTCCAGACCCTGAAGCCACGAGCTGTAAGAGCTAGTGCAGTTTTGACAAGGTCTTTTTCAACCATGCAGAGATAAGTGCTGTTGAAGTTGAAATCGAGTGTGATGGCAATTCCTCGGTTCTTTTTTACTACATGCGCCAAGTCTTTTTTTGCATGCAGGTTTTCCTTGACATTCATCTGCTTTGCAAAGACTTCCTTTATGCGCTCTATCTTTTCGACCATCTCGAAGAACCCTGACATATCTCCTGACGCAAGGAGCTTGAGTGCTTCCTGTTCCATCAAAACTGCTTGTATGAGGTTTTCTTCATAGCTTTTTTTAGGCGCAGCTGAGTAATTCTCAAGAAAATCTTTTTGTAGACTTGTTTCATTTGTTTCTGCAATGATTAGCTCAAAATCTCTTGGCAGACTCAAATTCTGATATTCATAGTCCAGTGCTTCAAAGAGATTGTTGTAGCTTATCTGCTTTTTAGCATCTGAAAAAATAATGTTGCCCACTACTTCTGATGCCACAAGGTGGGTAAATCCTTCTTCTCCACCCAGCTTTTGCGCTATTACAGCAATTCTTAGGATTTCATCCACTTCTAAAGCTTCCTGTTGGTCAATATTTCCTAGTCCTAAAGCAGTGCCACCGCACATCACAGGAACAATGTATCTCTCGAGAAAAGCACTTTGCCTGAGCTGTTTTGCATAGTTTTTTACTTCAATGTTTACTCCAGTTACCTTAAGGTTTGCTCTTTCTCTCATGGCTAAAAGTACTTCTATTGGCCCAAGAATGCCTCCAAAGAGATATTCGTTCTCTTTATCAGGCGGTTCTAAAAATCTTATACATTGGTCCCAATATGCTCTACAACCTTTTTCAAGTTCAGAATAACCAATCGTTATCTTCTTGTCTTTTCGTTGCTGTATGCTCAGCTCTACTTCGCTCTCTACCAGCACAGAAGCAACGGGCTTCTTTACAAAAGCAGAGAAACATCCACAAAGTGTTAAGGGAATCCCGAGCTTAAAGTTCTTCATTGAAAATAACCCGTAGTTTTTCTTTTAAAATCGTTCCATTAATTGATTAATATCTTTGTTTCTTTGGGCCTGTAGCTCAGCCTGGACAGAGCGGCTCTCTCCTAAAGAGAAGGTCGTGGGTTCAAATCCCATCAGGCCCGCTTTTGGTGATGGCAGATGATCAACCAAAAAGGCTTTTGTGCAACTCCTGCAGGAGCTTTTTGTCTTTCTCGGTTATATTATCAGGAAACAATGGTTGAACTTCTACTATGTGGTCTCCTGCAGTAAACATACCTTTTCTTACCCCTTTGCCCTTTATCACGAACCTCTTACCGGGGGGAGTGTTCATCGGTATATCTATCTTTGTTTTATCCCAAACTGTTTCTACTGTATAGCTACCTCCCATCAGCAGAAGGGTGAAAGGTATCTTCTCTACGTTGAATATATCTAATCCGTGTCTCTTGAACTTTGCGCTCGGCCTGATGTTTACGTTTACGTAGAAAGTTCCGTAGCCCTCGTTAGAATAGTGGCCCATGCCTTCATAAGCCAGCGTCTGTTGTTCGTTTATTCCCATGGGTATCTTTACGGTGAGCTGTTCTGTCTTGAGCGTCTTGCCTCTTCCTTCGCATGCTTTACATGGTTTTTCAGGTACTTTGCCCTTTCCTCTGCAGTTAGTGCAAATATTTTTTGTGGCTAACGTGAAAAAACCGCCAAGTCTTCTCCGTTGTGAAATAAATCCTTTTCCAAGACACATCTGACACGTTACTATCTTGCTGTTCTTATCTGCGCCAGTTCCATTGCAGGCATTGCACTTCACGAATCTTTCGTAGCTGACCTCTTTATTTGTGCCCTTTATTGACTCTTCAAAACTTATCTCTATGGTTCCGACTATGTCTGGGTTTTCCCTAGAAGGCCTGAATCCCATTCCAGGGAAGAAGTCTTCTAGGTCAATCCCCATGTTTTCAAAAATGGAAGAGAAGTCAAAGCCCTCAAAGATATCTTCTTGCGTGTAGGCTCTGTGGAAGTTCTCGAAGCCCATGCTGTCGTATCTTTTCCTTTTCTCAGGGTCGCTGAGCACAGCATAGGCTTCGCTTATCTCTTTGAATTTTTCTTCTGCATCAGGACTCTTGTTCCTATCTGGGTGGTACTGCATCGCAAGCCTTCTGTAGGCTTGCTTTATCTCATCTTGAGTAGCATTTCTGCTGACCCCCAGTATCTCGTAGTAGTCCTTTTTTTCTTTCATCTACATCACTGATTGCTGTTGTTCCCTCCGTGCGTACTTCCACCTTGGCTTTGGTAGTACTTTGTGGTTATATCACTTATAGTTTTCTTATATTCTTCCAGTAGTCTCTTTATCTCCTCTACGTTCTCGCCTTCGAGAGCTTTCTTCAGTGCTTCGCCTTTTTCCTTTACTAAGTTCTTCTCATTCTCTGTCAGTTGAAGGTTTTCGAGTGCTTTCTGCGACGAGTATATAAATGCTTCTGCATCGTTTTTCAGGGATATTAGCTCGAATTTCTTCTTGTCCATCTCTGCGTACTGCTCTGCCTCTCTTTTATGTTTCTCTATCTCTTCTTTGCTCAACTTGTGCGGAGCAGTTATCTTAATTTTCTGCTCTTTGTTAGTGGCTAAGTCTTTGGCTGTTACCTGCAGTATACCGTTTGCATCTATGTCAAAAGTTACTTCTATCTTAGGCACGCCTCTCGGTGCAGGGGGTATCCCATCCAAAACAAATGTGCCCAGGAGTATGTTGTCCTTTGCCAACGGCCTTTCACCTTGATATACTTTTATCTCTACGCTGGTCTGATAGTCTGCAGCAGTAGAGAAAATTTCTGTGCGTTTGGTCGGTATAGTGGTGTTTCTTTCTATCAACTTTGTGAAAACACCCCCAAGTGTTTCTATTCCGAGAGAGAGTGGAGTCACATCGAGGAGAAGCACGTCCTTTACCTCCCCTGCAAGTATTCCTCCCTGAATCGCCGCACCGAATGCAACAGCTTCCATAGGATCTACTCCGCGCTCTACTTTCGTACCAAATATCTGTTCAACAAACTTTTGCACTATTGGCATTCTTGTAGGGCCTCCTACCAGTATTACTTTAGTTATATCATTTGGAGTGAGTTTGGCATCACTGAGTGCTTGCTCTATGGGTTTTCTACATTTCTCTACAATCGGCATTACGATTTCTTCGAGTTTAGCTCTAGTTATCCTGTGCACGAAGTGAACAGGTTGGTTCTTATTGTCCTGAGCTATAAAAGGAAGATTGATGTCTGTTTCCAAAACAGTCGATAGCTCTATCTTTGCTCGCTCTGCGGCTTCCCTCATCCTTTCCATTGCCATCCTGTCGTTTCTTATGTCTACTTCTCTCTGCTTTTTCAGCTCACCTACCAAGTAGTCGACCAGTGCTCTATCCATGTCTGTTCCTCCTAGTTGGGTGTCTCCACTTGTAGACTTTACTTCGAAAACTCCTTGTCCGAATTCCATTACAGTGACATCCAAAGTGCCTCCTCCGAGGTCAAAAACCACTATCTTTTCTTCCTTGTTGCTCTTATCTATGCCATAGGCAAGCGCTGCAGCAGTTGGCTCGTTTATGATTCTGACTACTTCCAGTCCTGCTATCTCGCCTGCATCCTTTGTCGCTTGTCTTTGGTTGTCGTTGAAGTAGGCAGGGACTGTTATGACTACCTTCTTTACCTCTTCCCCCAAATAAGCTTCTGCGTCTCGCTTTATCTTCTGGAGTATGAAGGCAGACAACTGCTGTGGAGTAAATTCTTTGGCTCTTAAGTTGTATTTGTAGTCAGTGCCCATTTTTCTCTTGAATGCACTGACGGTTCCCTCTGGATTGCTTATCGCTTGTCTCTTTGCGGGTTCGCCTACTAGGATCTCTCCTTTTTCAGTTACAGCCACGTAGCTCGGAAAAGCCTTTCCGTAAAGGCTCATGCCTTCTGCACTCGGTATGAGGGTAGGTCTTCCTCCCTCAATGACCGCGGCAGCAGAGTTGCTTGTTCCCAAATCTATACCAATTATCTTCATTTTCTCACCTCATTTTCATTCAGGTTAGCATCATTATTTTTGAATTTCCAGACGATTACTCCAGGATACCTAACAACATTTTCCTTGTAAAAGTATCCTTTTCGGACGACTTCCTTTACTTTCATATCTTTCTCTTTCTCGAGAGTTTCTGCAAAGCCTAGCACCTCAAAGAGATTCGAGTCCAAAGGACAGTTATCTGCATTTATCTCTCTGAAACCTTCTTTCGCAAGTATGTCTGTTAGTTGCTTTCTCAGCACTTCTATTCCTTGGTCGGCGTTGTATTTAACTGCTTCATTAAGAGTCTCTAAGAAAGGAATGAGAGACATAAAGAGCTCTATCTTTCCCAGTTCTTTTGCTTCTTGTACCTGCTTCATGCTTCGCTTCCTGTAGTTGTCAAACTCTGCCATCGTTCGCTTTAGCAGTTCCAGATAGTTATCTTGTTTTTCTTCATCTTTATTTTCCTCACTATTTTCTTCTGATTTTTTTTCTTCGTTCATTGCATCACCTTTCTTTTTCTTCAATTGCACTTATCAGGTTCTCAAGTCTCTTTACTCTTTCAATGGAAAGCTTTCTGTACTCCCTTGCAAACTCTCTGAGGTCTCTCAGCACATAGCTTTTTTCATGCCTCTTTAAGAGGCCTATCTTCTCAAGCTTCTTTATGTGGTGGATGCACGTGACTCTGTTGATTCCTGTTATCACAGCTATCTTAGTGCCTCCCATCGGTTCTCTGAACCTGAGAAAAGCGTTGAAAACTCTTATGAGCGTCTTTTCAGTGTCTCTTCCTGCGAGCAATCTTATCTCTTCGCATAGTTCTTCGAGTAGCTCTTCGAGTTCTCTCTGATTCACGCTAATAATATATGTACTTTTCCATATATAAATGTTAATATCATTTCTACAGTTAGCTTTTAATCTTTGAGATAAATACTTAAATACATGGGTATACTCGATAACATACGTAGTGTATTTCAACAGAAAAAACAGTTTCAAACTCCAAAGAGTTCAGTAATAACTATAACCCACTCATTTCTTCCGCTCAGGCTTAAGGCGAACACCCAAGACAAAACGACCTTGACAGTAAACCTAGATCTGGTTTCAGACTTTTCTGCGATGTGTTCTCTTGTAATTACATTGCAAAACGGGCTGAGCTTTGATATGACAAACCTCAATAGAAAAAAGGAGCTCAGACTCGGTATGCTCGAACCAAACACAAGGAAAACTGTAGAGGTAGATATATATTCTACTGTAAACACACCTGCCAATAGCTACCAGATAAAACTAGTTGCCAACGTCCATGACAACAGCTATAGCAAGATAATTAGATCATTTGAAAAAGTAATAGAAATAAGAGTGGTTTGACATTCCTGGATAAAGTTTTAAACTCAGCAAAACTTATATTAAGTACGTTATGCCCGAAAACACAGAGGATTCTTCAGAAGTTTTTTACGATGCTCCAAACGATGCAAAGGCCTACTTCTACAAGGGAAATGTCTACTATGAGAAAGGAGACTATAAACGCGCCATAGAGAATTACACAAAAGCAATAATAATGAACAGGGTTTATTCAGAGGCCTACTTCAATCGCGCTATGTGCTACTACAATCTCAAAGACTACAACGAGGCTATAGCAGATTACACCAAAGCAATAGAGTTAGATCCTAATAATCCTATATTATACAACAATAGAGGAGATTGTTTCTACCTTAAAGAGGATTTCCAGAAAGCTCTAGAAGACTACTCAAAGGCTATCTCGCTGAACGATAAATATATGAAGGCATACTACAATAGAGGCCTTTCAAATGCCTGTATTGAGCAGTACGAAAAGGCAATCGAAGACTTTACACAGGCCATTAACTTCTCTCCTGACTTTGCGCAGGCATATCTTTTGAGAGGCATGTGCTATGAATATCTGAAAGACTACGAAAAAGCAAAAGCAGACCTTCAAAAGGCATTAGAGCTCAACCCTAACCTAGAAGAGGCAAAAGACAGGCTTGCTGCAGTAGAAGAAAAGCTTGCAAATCCGGAAGCAATTACCACTACTGGAGAATCACAGCAGGGAGAAAATCAAGGCGTAAATCCCATAAAGTTTCTCAAAAAGCCAAACATGACGTTTCAAGATGTTGCAGGCATGGATAAGCTAAAGGAAGAGATCCGCGAGGCAATAGTCTATCCTCTTTTAAAACCAGAACTTGCGCGCGCATATGGTAAAAAAGCAGGAGGGGGAATATTGCTTTACGGTCCTCCGGGTTGTGGAAAGACATTCATTGTAAAAGGCGCAGCTGGAGAATGCAATGCCAACTTCATAAACGCAAAGATTTCAGACCTGTTGGATATGTATGTAGGCAACACAGAAAAGAACATCCATAGGCTGTTCGAGACTGCCAGAAAGAATACTCCATGCATTGTATTCATAGACGAGATTGAAGGTATTGGTGGTCGGAGAGAAGAATTGGGCGGACAGCAGCAATACCTGAAAATGGCGATAAACCAGCTTCTTTACGAGATGGATGGTCTCGAGGCTCAAAACGAAAACGTACTCGTCATAGGCGCTTCGAACGCTCCTTGGGATGTCGACCCTGCACTGAGGCGTTCAGGAAGGTTCACAAAGATGATATACGTTCCAGAACCTGACTTCCAATCAAGGATTTCCATCTTGAAAATGCATTGTAAGAACAGGCCTATAGAGCAGAAGAACATATTCACAAGAATTGACTTCAATAGGATTGCAGCAGCTACTCTGGGTTATTCCTCTTCTGATTTGAAGACTATAGTAGAGGACGCTGCCTCAATACCTTGGAAGGAAGCTTTCAAGACAGGAAAGATGCGGACCATTCAGATGAAAGACTTCATAGCAGCAATAAAAAAACGCAAGTCGTCTCTTCCTCCATGGTACCAGCAGGCAAAGAAGCAGATAGGCAAGCAGGAGGAAATCTCTTATGTAGATGGAAAAGAGCACAAAACAGTAAAAGAATCAAAGATGGGCCCTGCAGAAAGAGAAGCGTTCACTGATTTGATAAAAGTAATAGAGAGAAACAACAAATGGTACTACAAATACTTCAAAGAGTTTGTGAGGCAGATATTTCTTTATCTGCCGATAAGTCCGCCTTGGCTAATGTGGTAGCTCTAAATGAAATCGCCTTATTTCTATCTCATCTTACTAACGCTCTTTATCGCAATCATGATCCACCTAAATCCTTTGAGTGTTGTTAGCGCCCTTGAAAAGACAGATGAACTGACTACAGAAGAATCACTTAAATCACTTTTATACTACGCAGTCATAATACTTCCTATTGGTGTTGCACTTTCTACCGCAGTCATTGTCCACACACTGGACGCAGTAGCAGCATCTAACAGACAATCAGTCATGAAGCTCTTCAGCCTAAAAAAACCACACACTCTTGGTGAATGGTTTTCAAACGCATTTTCCAGCTTCTTTTTTTGGATCATACTCTTAGTTGGTCTGTTGATGATGGTCTTAAGGGTTTTTACTCTTCAGGTATCAAATACTTCTGAGCTTCAGGCACTCTTGCTCCTGCTCTTTGCATTGCCATTGGCTTTCCTATTTCCCCTTGCAGTTGCATTCATATTCATTCGGATACTCCCTACGCAACTATCTTTTTCTTCTCTGGGTTCCGCATTTTTGTGGGGTTCTTTTGCCGCAGTAATTACGATGACCATTGCCGGGATGTACTATACATTTTTCGATTCTCAGAATCTTTCTCTAAACACTCTAATAATTGCACCGGTAATAGAAGAAGGGCTGAAGATGGTCGCAGTTCTCATTCTGTTTCTCGGCCCTCGTTTCAGAAACCCTGTAGACGGTCTTCTGATAGCTCTTCTTGCAGGGTTTGGCTTTTCCGCGTTTGAGAACTTCGTATACTTCATGACCAAAAATCTTCCGTTTCAATACGGCGCATTCCACTGGATATCTTTGATATTCTACAGGTCATTTTTCAATACGCTTGCCCATGGCTTCTTTACAGGACTAATAGGCATTTCGCTAGGATATTCAAAACAGGTCAAGAGAGACTTTGGATACGCATTGGTCAATGGTTATCTCTTTGCTATGATCGCTCACAGCCTTTTCAACTTCTCTGCAATAATAGATGTCATCTTAGTAAACAACATAGAGTCTCCGATAGTCATATTTAATCCTCTGCTAGTAATATTGTTAGGAATAACGCTCATCATATTGCTTATCCATCTTATGGGTGATACAATAAATGAATATAGATCTCTCCGTGAGATTAGGCGGTTCATTAAGTTTTAGGACTCCATTTGTGCTCGCTTCAGGGGTTAATGATCTCTCAGAGCACCTACTGTTAGAGGCAGAAAGAAACCTGGCAGGTGCGGTAACCACAAAGTCATGCAATCTGCTTGGGAGGGAAGGCTATGACAACCCAACCGTTGCAATAGATGGAAAATACGTTCTAAACGCAATAGGTCTTGCAAATCCAGGAGCGCACAATGAAGCTGAGCTGATATCTAAAGCAAGGTCTAGGTTGACAATACCTATCATAGCAAGCATCTTTGGCCAAGACGAAAAAGAGTTTCTTGAAGTAGCAGAGATTGTCTGCTCTTCCAAACCAAACGCCCTAGAGCTCGATCTATCGTGTCCTCATGCCGGTAATACCTCGCTCTTTGATGAGCTTGAAGAAATGAAAAAAATTCTGGAGAGTGTTTCAAATTCTTTTTCTATTCCTGTCTTTGCGAAGCTTTCTCCAGCAATTCCCATGTCCAGAATAAAAAAAATAGTGAAAATAATTGAAGAATCAAACACCTATGGTATCACAGCTATTAATACTATGCCGGCTATGCTAATAGATATCGATGCTAAAGCGCCCGTATTGGCAAACAGAGTGGGTGGCATGAGTGGGTATTGCCTAAAGCCGATAGCTCTCAGAGTAGTTTATGAGGTCAGGAAGCACACAGAGCTGCCCATAATTGGTACTGGAGGCATATCTACCTGGCGCGATTGCGTGGAGATGCTTCTGGCAGGAGCAGATGCACTGGGTATAGGTACCGCTACCTGGAAGTCTTTTGCTGTCTTCAAGAAGTTTGCCAAAGGAATCTGTTCTTACATGAAGGAGCACAATCTAAAAAGCATTTCAGAGATTAGAATGGATCGTAAGTACTTCTCATAGATCACGGTAGCAACAACTTGAGATAGAATAAAGGCGACTTTACAGTCTTTTTTGTCTCGTCGTTTGCGAGCATGTCTATGAGTAGCTGTCTGAACTCAGGCTTCTTTTTTGCTTTGCTCAGAAACATATTCAGCAAGAACTTGTGTCTAGATAACCTCTGAATCATATATGATGTCTCTAGCTCGTGGCGCATGTACTTTCTCAGCATCATTTCGTATTCAGCTAGCTCAGATTCGGGAATCTTTTCATACTCCTTTCTGAGACATCTATCTAATACTTCGCTCGCGAACTTTGCAGAGGTCACTGCGTTACCTATCCCCTCACCGCTGAATGGGTCTACGAGGCAGGCGGCGTCGCCAATTAGTATCCATGACTTTCCGTAACTCTTTCTGGTGTAAGAGCCGTTTGGTATGCTCCATCCCTTTATCTCGCCTATCTTTCTTGCATCGCTCATCTTTTCCTTCAAAACTTTGTGATTGCTTAGGACTTCTTCGAGAAGTTTTATTGGGTTGACCTTTCTTTTCTGCACATCGCTGTTCAGAATCCCGAGGCCTATGTTTGCCTTGTCTCTGCCTAAGGGAAAAACCCAGAGATATCCAGGTAGTACCATCTCTGTAAAGTAAAGCTCTATGCTGTCATCAAGGTCTTTTATACCTTCCCAGTAGCCTCTCACAGCTATGTAGGTATGTTCTTTTGGCACAGGAGGCAGTCCAAGGGAATTTGCTACTACAGAACTGCTACCGTCTGCGCCAACTATTACACGACCAAAGAATTTCTCGGGGTTATTGGTTTTCAAGTCCTTTCCCTTCACCCCTATCGCGTTGCCGTTCTCATCGTTTATGACTCCTTCTACCTGAAAGTTCTGCTTTACTTCTATATTGTCTTCCTTAAGTGCCTGATTAAACAACACGTTATCTGCATCAAAGCGCCTTATTACATATCCAGCGCAGTCCATATCTTTTGCATTTGGGAAAGGCACTTTTACTATCGAGTCGTTTGGTGCGATCATCTTTAGGTTTTTTACCTTTGAGTACTCGTAATTCTTCAATTCTTCAAGGATGCCTATTTCTCTGTAAACCGCAATGGTCTTTCCACTATGGGCATCTCCACACACCTTGTCTCTTGGATAGCTTGCTTTTTCCAACAGAAGTACTCTCCAGCCCTTTCTAGCCAATAATATTGCAAAAGAGCTACCTGCGGGTCCTGCTCCTACTACTATTGCATCATAGGCCTTTTCCATAGACATATCTCAATAGCTCCTGTTTAAAAAACCCTTCAAAATACATAACATTCTATGTCCTTAGACAGCACTCTAACGTTTTCTTCTCCTCTCACTAGCGCAGAAGCAGAGAAGAAGTGGGACACGCTTTGGTATGTGCCAGAGTTGAAGGACTCTGCTTGGCTTTGGTGGTTTATACTACTCTTTATTCACGATGAAAACACTATATCTACCGGCATATGCAGGCAATTGATGATACTCTGGTCGACAAAAGCAGACAAAGAGATATCATGCAACAACTTTAGCCTGAAGATACCAAAGCCCATAGTTTACAGGAGCGAGGAAAAAACAGTTCTAAACGGAGCGGCAGCATGCTGGTTCTACGACTCAAACACAATGAACGAAAACTTTATCTTTGAGCAGGGAACTATAACTATTGATTCAGTAGAGAGAAAGCTTTACCAGGCAGGTCAGCATTTATCGCAGCTTACGCAAAAAGGAAAAAATCTTTTGCTCGAGATATCAATGCCTAATAAGGGCTTTGAGCTCAAAGCAGAGCTCTCTCAGAAAGATGATCATTTTGCCATTGGCCCAAATCACGGAAGATCTAACTTTGGACCTTTTTACGTAGAAGGCACACGTTTAGAGCTCTTGGAGCTCAAAGGTCTTCTGTCTCATCGAGAAAAGCAAGAGATTCGAGGAACTGCTTATTTCCAGAAAATACTCCTCTACGCTCCTCCGCCACAGTGGTACTGGGGCATATACCATTTTCCTGACGGAAGCTATCTAACCTACATGCAAACATTCTTTGGGAAGCCGTTCTTCGAGGGTTACAAAGACAAAGAGGTTTCTATGGACAGAAGTTATATTACCTTTACAAGGGATTTCCTATATTATGATAAACCGACTGAAAGTGTCTACGAAACGTCTAACTTGGAAGTAAAAGCACACAATCATGGAGAGGATCTCTGGAAACACACACTCTCTGCAAAGGAGAATGGCTTTTCAGCATCTGCAGTAGCAGAATCTTATTCTATCAGTACTTGGAAGTTTGAAAAAAAGATAGCTTTTCTTCCAATCAAGTCACGCTTTTGCTATGGTGAGTATCCTGCGGTTATAAAGAACCTATCTATAGAGACCAAAAAAGGTAAGATATTTCAAAGCTGTGGCTGGGGCAACATGGAAAACACCTGGGGCTTCTTACTCTAGTTGCTATTTCTTCTTTTTGTTTTTTCTTTTGCCTATCACTATCTGTTTCTCGTTCATCTTTTTGTAGAGGTAGTCCGAATAAACCACAAGGTAGATGGATCCAACTACGATTGCAACTAGGAGTAACTTTAAAACAAAATCAGGTGCAAAGATGCCGATTCCAGCTATAATTGCCATGCTCTTGAGCATCCATCCTGCTCTTTCATGTGTCTCTTTCCAAATGGTTTCACTGCTGAGCGTAGCATTTGTCTTTATGCCGAACACGTGTACTGGAGATGACTTATGTATCACTTCGCTCAGCGCAAAGAGGAGGAAAGCAATACCGAACATCAACATGCTTGCTATGTTCATTCCCCAAGAGCTTATGAACTGATTGTTTCCTAGAGCAAGTCCTTTTAGGTTGTAGAATATCATCATACCATAGTAGTAGAAGAGGAATCCCACTACAGCTACAGTGAACCACACATATTCTGTCTGCATTTCTCTGAAGCGCTGGTTAGGGTCGAGATTTGGGAGCCATCTTAGAAATCCGTAGAGCAGTATAGAAAATAGAGGAAGACCAAATATGGCCAATGTCTTGTCTATGTATCCGAGCACCTTTGAGTTTCCATCCCAGATAAAAACTATCTGTTCTGGAAGCGACCAATAAACACCAAAAGCAGTAAGAACCATCAAAAATAATATAGCTAAAGCCACCCACTCTCCAGTTTTCATGCTAACCATTAAGCGTTCTCGCTTTAAAATATTTATTAATAAGCTTAGAGTGGTTGCTTTAGATACATATCTACTTCTTCTTTGCTTAGTCTATGGAAGCCGTTTGAGTCTATATAAACTGCATCTATGCCCTCTCCACTGGCCGCGTCTCTCTCTGTGGCGACCCTTATCGCCTTTACAGCAAGCTTCAGTGTTTCTTTCACGGGTTTGTCTTTTGAATAGTGGGCCTCAAGAAGGCCGAGAGCGACTGGAGAGCCACTACCTGTAGAAAACATCTCTTCTTCAGTCATGCCGCCCAAAGGATCCAGAGTATACATCTTTGGTTCTGCATCATAGCCTGCTACCAAGAGCTGAACGTAGAAAGGAAACCACTTATACTGATACAGTATGTTTGCCAAAAGAGTAGAAACTGCTTTTACGTTCGGCTGTTTCTGGTTCCTTACTTTGTACAGTTTTATCTCTGCCCTCATTAGCCGGACTAATGCCTGTGCATCGCCTACGGAGCCGGCAATCGTCATTCCTATTTTGTCATCCAGCATGTGTATCTTATCAGCAGTCTTGCTGGCGATGAAAAAACCCATAGTTGCTCTCTTGTCTGCTGCTAAAACAACGCCTTCCTTGCATACCAGACCAACTGTCGTAGTGCCAGTTTTCTTTATGTTTTTTTCATTCTCCATGTCCATAGTTATACCCCATCTTCTAACTACTTATTTTATCAACTGTTTTTTAAACACTCTTCAAAATACGTAATCCCAAACATCAACATCGCTTCCTGAAGCCTTCTTTATCTTTCCGTTTACGACATCTGAAATTATTCTTGCAACTGCTTCTGGTTTAACTCCTCTGAAATTTGTCATCCTTGTAGCAGTCATGCCAGGATTGATAGAGATGAACTTTATTTTCTTGTTTTCGAGCGCCATGCTCTTGGTAAAACCTCTGACAGCGAACTTTGTTCCGCAATAGGTAGAAAGCCCTGGAAAAGCTTCCTTACCTGCCCCGCTTGCGATGTTTATCACCATTGATCTTATATAGGGAAGCAACATCTTTGTGAGCTTTACAAGACCCTCAAAATTGACCCTTACCTGTGATTCTATTTCTTCAAAGCTCTGGTCTTCCAGCTTCTTCCATGCTATTACTCCTGCGTTGTTTATCAGCACGTCTATCTCCTTGAACTCTCTAATTATGTTATCTGAGAATCTCATTATGGAATGGTTATCGAGCAGGTTTAGTTCAATAGCTCTGCAAATTATCTCTTTAGCTAACTTCATTGCTTCTTCCTTTCCTGTGGCATAGGTGATTATTACTTCGTGATCTTTTGCCAGCTCTCTTGCAGTCGCAGCGCCTATGCCCCTGCTTCCGCCAGTGATTACTATTCTCATGACTATCCCTTTATTCCTGGATTACCATAACATTAAAAAACATTTATGTTTGAAATTGATACAAGGATTTTTTTTTGAGCGACCGAGGGGTATTGTGCAAACAACAATCCTAAAACTGAACCTGTTCTCTATCCATACTATGCTGTTTACAATTAAGATTATTTGTTAAAAACAACCCAAATTTTTCTCTTTTTGTATTTTTGTTTTGGGTTTCGAGGTGTATATATTGGATCTAAAGACCATAGAAGAAAAAATAAAAGAGGCAGTACCAAAGGAATGCGAAGTCGTTTCAATCGCTCCAGAAGGGCTAGAGATCGTTGTCTACGTTAAGAACATCAGGGCCTTTTACGGCGAGGAACAGCTGATAAAAAAGCTTGCTTCGCTCATAAAGCGCAAGATAAGCGTTCGTTCAGATCCATCTGTGCTGACCCCACCTGAAGAAGCAAAGAGGATAATAACTGAGCTCGTTTCCCAAGAAGCCCAGCTCGGTAATATCTACTTTGTACCTGAATTCTCCAAGGTTCTGATAGAAGCGTTCAAGCCAGGAGTGGTAATTGGAAAAGGAGGCCAAACACTCCGCGAGATAATACTTCGCACCGGCTGGAGCCCAAAGATTTTGAGAATTCCAACTATTGAGTCCTCAACTTTGAGTGGAATGCGCAAGTCATATGTAGCAAATGCAAAGGCCATTAAGAAGTTTCTGGGAACTCTCGGAAAAAAGCTTACACTCAATGGCTCTGACGGCTCGCCTTCATGGATAAGAGTGTCTTTTCTAGGGGCTTCACAAGAGGTTGGAAGGTCGTGCTACTACATTCAAACAAATAAAGAGAGGTTTCTACTCGATTTTGGAATAAACCCAGAGACGAGTGATTTGAAGAATGCGTTTCCGCATATCGGTGACGCTGACCTCATGGTAGAAAAGCTTGACGGTGTAATACTCTCGCATGCCCACCTAGACCACTGCGGATTTCTTCCATTCCTATACAAAATTGGCTACGATGGCCCTGTATACTGCACTCCACCGACTAAGGATCTAATGGTTCTCTTGATAAACGACCTATTGGACATATGGCAGAAATATTCTAATCACCCACTACCATATACTATTAGAGATGTTCAGAACTTGCTACAGCACACTGTTACAGTAGAGTATGGTGAAGTGATTGACATATCTCAAAACACAAAACTTACATTCTACAACGCAGGTCATATACTCGGAAGTGCGATGGTCCATCTCCACATAGGCGAAGGCATGCACAACATAGTCTACACAGGAGACATAAAATATGGATTTACCCGGCTTTTCAACCCTGCAGATCCTTCATTTCCAAAGGTTGATACTCTGATAATCGAGAGTACTTATGGAGGTAAAAGCGACGAAATGCCTGAAAGGCCTGTCATAGAATCAAATCTTTATAGTGAGATAAAAGAAACAGTTTCAAAAAAAGGCAAGGTTTTAATACCTGTTTTTTCAGTTGGACGTGCACAAGAGATAATGCTTACGCTTGAGGAATTTGCCAGGAACGACAAGGACTGGAACATTCCAGTATACTTGGATGGCATGTCGCTTGAAGCCTCTGCGATTCATACTGCCTATCCTGAGTACTTGAGAAAAAACGTCCAGGCAAGAGTACTATCCAACGATTCGCCATTTGAATCAGAGATATTCAAAGTTGTCAAAGGCACTTCTCGAGAAGAAATAGTAAACGGCGAGCCATCAATTGTCCTTGCACCTTCTGGCATGATGACCGGGGGTCCTGTTGTAGATTTTTTCAGGCTCATGGCAGATGACCCGAAGAACAAGCTCATTTTTGTAGGTTATCAGAGTGCCACTTCACTAGGAAGAAAGATACAGCAGGGCACAAAGGAGATTGCCCTACCAGGTTCGAACGGAAAAACAGAGCTCGTCAAAGTCAACATGGAAGTAAAAACAGTAGATGGTTTTTCTGGTCACTCTGATAGGAAACAGCTCTTGAACTTTGCCCGAAAGCTGAGGGGTCATGTATCAAAGGTATACACCATTCATGGGGAGCCAACTAAAGCTATAGATCTCGCAAAAGCCTTGGCAAACGTGCTTCACTGCGAAGCAAGGGCACCGATGAACCTAGAGTCCTTCAGGCTCAGGTAGTTTTACTCTTTTTTACTTCCCTTAGCTTCAGAATGGCATTTACCAAAGGTGTAATGGCATAGCCCACTGCAAAACCAGCAATACTACCCGTCAGAATCCTCATCGAGTTATTGCTCTCGTAAAAACCTATTAGGGGAATGCTGAATCCTATCTCAGATAGCGTCTGGAGGCCACCGTCTACTGCAATCGGTATCATGCTAAGAATGATCCATTTTATATTAACTGGCTCGGCGCTGTTTATGTCTTTCCTGAACACCTTGTAGCACAACAACCCTATTGTAATCCAAGTGTAGATAGCTACATCGCGTGCGCACACAAAGAACTTGTACTTTATCTTGCCATCGTCATAAAGTATCATGTTGTTGCTCTCTTGAAACAGCAATGGATTTTCTATGCAGTTAACTAATTCCATGTTGCTCGAAATACATATCGATCTGCTGTCTCTCTGATGGCACAGAAAGCTGAAAAGATTGTATAGAAACGTTGCGTTTTCAGGGTCATACATGGCGATGAAAGGAGAGAGTATTATGAGAATTGTTATGACAGAGCTCATCAAAAGGATGACGAAGTAGTGGTGCATCACTATCCCTATGCACGTTCCTCTACCAAGGAAGCTATGATGTCTCCAGTTTCTTCAGTCCCTGTTTCTCCACCCATGTCGTAAGTCCTTACTCTTCCTTTCTTCAGCGCCAGCCTAACTGCGTTTTTCACTGCATCAGCGCTTTTTTCTTCGCCCAGGTGTCTAAGAAGGAGTTCACCAGCGAGTATAGCTGCTATGGGATTTGCCTTGTTTGTTCCTCTGTATTTAGGCGCACTTCCGTGAATGGGCTCAAACATCGATAGCCCTTCAGGGTTAATGTTTGCCCCACAAGCAAAGCCCATTCCGCCCTGTATTGCTGCGCCCAAATCTGTTATTATGTCTCCAAACATGTTCGGTGTAACTATTACATCATAGCTTTCTGGTTTTCTGATCATCCACTGTGTACATGCATCTACGAAGTTGCACTCTCTTTCCACATCAGGATACTTCCTTCCTTCTCTCTCAAATACCTCTCGCCAAAGGCCGTATATCTGGTCTAAGACATTTGCTTTATCGACAAGTGTTAGCTTCTTTCTCCTATTCAGTGCCAATCTGAAGGCATAATCTATTATTCTTCTGCACTTTGACTCTGTTGCCATGCCTATCTGAAGTGCAATTTCATCACCAGATGTCTTAATCCTGCTTCCTAACCCAATGTAAAAGTCTTCTGTGTTCTCTCTTACCACAACGAAGTTTATGTCTTTGGGTTCTTTATCTTTCAAAGGGCACGGCACGTTTTCCATTAGCTCAACAGGCCTTAGGTTTATGTACATATCAAACCTGAAGCGGAGTGCCAGGAGGATTCCTTTTTCAGCTACACCTGGTTTTACATCAGGATGTCCTATAGCTCCAAGATATATGGCATGCATCTTACTCATTTCTTCGAGTGCTTCTTCTTTTAGCAGTACTCCTGTTCTTAGGTAGTGCTCAGCTGAAAAAGGATAGTCTATCCATTCTATAGTGAACCCCTTAGCGGCATTATCTAAAACTTTTTTTCCTTGTCTTATTACCTCAGGTCCGATGCCATCCCCGGCAATGACAGCTATCTTATATGTCTTCAAGCGACTCACCTTTCTTATTTGCTAAAATCTTACCAAATTCGTGCAGTTCCCACGGATAGACAATCCATGTGTCTTTCTCGCATCTCGCGGCAAAAAAATCTGGTTTCTCACTAGAGCTTTCTTTCCAGTGAAGCACAGCAGTTTTCACCCTAGCGCCCTTAATAGTGAGTGCTTCTTTAAGCTTCCTGATCGTGTTTCCTGAATCTACGATGTCATCACATATTATTACTTCTCTGTCTTTCAGCTCTATGTCTAACCCTTGTAGTAATTTACCCTCCTCCTGCTTGCCTATTCCAGTGTAAGACCTATAGGCGATACAGTAAACTTCTTCTTTTTCCAGGAGGTCTGCTATTATCCTCGCAGGCACCAAACCGCCTCTGGAAACTGCGACAAGGACAACATCTCTCAGTTTTTCGTCGCCATATCTCTCTCTTATTTTGCAGGCAACGATTTCAGCAAGACCATAAACATTGTCAAAATCAAGCTTGACAAACTTCATGCACATATGGTTAATTCAGATGTTAGTCAAAGTTTAAATTCTCCATCTATTACCTGATTCTTTCGACGAAAACCCGCTGGCTTCCGCACTTGATACAAAGGAAGCCGAAGTTCCAGCACTTAGGGCACGCCCTGTATCCACATGAGAGACAACGTCTGAATTCGTGGCTCAAGTTTTTGCATCTTTTGCATATTTCGGGCATTTCATGCACACACAGAGTCATTTTCTGGCAGTTTAATTACCAAACCTCCAATAGTTATTATATTTTTTTCTGTAAACCACACACTCCATGGAACCTTTGCGCGTAGCTGTTGTAGGAGCAACAGGAGTGGCAGGCCAGCAGTTTGTAACTTCTCTGGAAAACCATCCTTTTTTTAGAATTGCTGTTCTTGCGGCATCAGAGCGAAGTGTAGGAAAGACCTACAGAGAGTCACTTAAGGATGAAAACGGCAAGCTCAGGTGGTACTCAGAAAAACCGCCTTCTTCTTCTCTGCTTGAGATGAGATTGGTATCTTCAGAAGAGCTGTTGAAGCATGACATAGATCTAATATTTACTGCCCTAGACACAGAAGTGGCAAAACAACTAGAACCCATGTACGCAGAACAGAAGCCCGTATTCAGCACGGCATCTGCTTTTCGCTATGAAGCAGATGTTCCTCTGGTAATACCTTCTGTGAATCCCCATCATCTTAGGCTTGTGAATGTTCAGAGATCTAATAGGAACTGGAAGGGCTTCATATTGCCTATACCAAACTGTACAACCACAGGTCTGGTCTGCTCGCTTAGCCCGCTTATGATGTTTAATCCGAGAAAGGTCTTCATGGTATCATTGCAGGCACTCAGTGGAGCCGGAAGGAGCCCAGGCGTAGTTGCTCTTGATATACTAGATAACGTCATCCCTTACATCCCTAAGGAGGAGGAAAAGGTAGAGGTTGAAACAAAGAAAATACTTGGGAATTTTACAGGTTCTTCTATAGAGAATTCATCTATAGAAGTTTCCTGTACCTGCACAAGAGTCTCAGTAATAGATGGCCACACCGAGGCAGTGTTTCTTTCGCTTGACACTAGCTTTACGCTTGAAGATATCAGACGTGCATATGAAAGCTATCTGCCACAGCAGGTTAAATACCTGCCTTCTACACCTGAAAAGCTCTTCATATTACACGATGATCCTTTCAGGCCACAGCCTCGTCTTGACAGAGAATCCCAACAAGGCATGGCTGTCCACGTAGGCAGACTACGGCTTGATAAAGTTGCAAACGGAATAAAATACGTACTTCTATCCCACAACACAAAGCTCGGGGCTGCAAAAGGTTCACTGTGGCTGGCAGAGCTCTGCAGAAAAACAGGGCTCATTTAATTAACAATCTGTAAATAATATACACTGAGGAGGTAAGAAATGAGCCTCAATGATCTACATCAATCTATACTGTCTCGCGCCGATCAATTAGCAGAATCAGCGATCCATTATCTTTCTGAGTACAGAAAATCCTCTGGCATAGACAGAGCAGTTGTTGGCCTGAGCGGAGGAGCTGATTCAACTCTCGTTGCGTATATCGCAAAATCAGCTGGTTACAAGCTCACAGGGCTTCTGATGCCTTCGCAAGTAACTCCTGAAGATGATATCAGGGACGCAGAAAAAGTGGCAGAGAGCTACTGTGCTTCGCATCACTCAATTCCAATAGATGAAATCGCAACTAGCTTCATCATAAAACTCACTCCTCATCTAAAAGACATCAACCGGCTTACAAAAGGCAATCTTTTTGCCAGGATACGGATGGCACTACTCTACTCTTTTGCCAATCAGCTCGATGCCATTGTGCTCGGCACAGGTGATAAGAGCGAATACTTCTTGGGCTATTTTACGAAATACGGCGATGCCGCCTGCGATTTGTTTCCTGTCCTTCACATGTATAAAACACAAGTAAGGCATTTAGTCAAAAAGCTGGGCTACAGTCAAATCGCAGAGAAGAAGCCTTCCCCAAGGCTCTGGAAAGATCACACAGCTGAAGGCGAGCTGGGTTTGGACTATCATAAAATAGACTTAATCCTAGAGACTTTCATTTCGGGAAATAGAGAATACCTCCAGCTTTTTTCTCCTGTAGAGATAAAAACAGTCATTTCACGCTACCTTGCGTCTAGGCACAAGAGGCAGTACCTCTCGCTTTTTGATGTCGGCGAGCTCATCTCCTTTGAATCCTCCCTAAGAAGATATTCCGAGGTAAATGGTGATGCATTTGTATCCCTATGAGAGCATTCTCAAGGATAAAAAGATTGGAATAGTAGTTACTGGAACAATTGGAGCGATCAGGGCTTTTGACCTCGCAAGATGTTTATCAAGATATTCATCAGAGATCCATTTCGTCGTTTCAAAGGCAGGTAGAAGCATACTTACTCAAGAAGTTCTCGAGTGGAGCTCTTCAGGAGTTCATATGGATGTCGATGGCAGAGTTGAGTACCTCTCTTTAGGAGAAAACTTGGACCTGCTATTCGTGTTTGCTAGTGCAGACTTCATATCTAAGCTAGCTCATGGTATAAGTGATGACATAGCCCTTCTCACCTGTTCAGTTTTCATCTCACTCAAAAAGCCCGTTCTCCTTCTTCCTTTGATGCACAAACAGCTCTACAGGGAAACCGTAAGGCAAAACCTTGAAAAGATAACCAAAGAAGGCGTCATAGTTGTGCCACCACACGAAGACGCGGAAAAGCTCAAAGTGCCAGAAATGCTCCCCATTCTTCACGAGATATCGAAAGCGCTTTCTTCAAAGCCTCTTGGCAACCGAAAGATAGTTGTTTCATTGGGTAGAACTGAAGAAAAAATAGACGATGTAAGGATAATAACCAATAAGGCATCTGGTCTCTTTGGCTACATGATAGCACTTGCGTGCGATGCGAACGGAGCCAGAGTGACTGTTTTGGAAGGTAACGTAACATTTGAATATCCTCCATCCATCGCAGTTAAGAAATTCTCTACATTTGAAGAGCTTGAGTCTCTAATAAAAGACATAGAAGCAGATTCAATCTATGTTTCAACAGTTGCAGTTTCAGACTTCAAGCCATTGACAGAAAAAACATATAAGAAGCTCCCGAGCACAGAGAACCATGTAGTAAAGCTTACACCAAGGCCAAAGCTCATAGAAAAGATTGAATGCAAGAAAGTAGTTTTTTCGTATTCAGAAAAGCCAAAGAACTACAACTGTGATCTGCTGTGCTTCGTAGACATGAACAGAAATATCCCTGGTGATGGGGTAGTGGCCCTAGAAATATTCGACAAAAAAATGGAAAAGATGGCTTCTATTGCAGGACACAAGTCATATGTTGCTGAAGCTCTAGTCTCCTACATCTCCTTGCTATGATCCCTCCTCTTTACCTTATTTATTGCTCGCATCATGGCGTTAACAGAAGTTATTACTATGTCTTCTCCAACAGAGTTTCCTGTGTAGCTATTTCCTTCTTCGTCTTCTATTACTATGTTTACATCAGCCAAAGCATCAGTGCCGCCTGTTATGGCGTTTAGGTTGTATGAAACCAGCTTTATGTTTATTTCTTTGAGCGCTTCTCTTATGGCGTTTGCAGCAGCATCCACTGCCCCGACTCCGAAAGCGTTTCCTCTGAAAACTCCTTCTTTTCTGGTTATCACAACCGAAGCGCTTGGTGTTATTCTGTTTCCTGTAATTACGCTAATCTCTTCTAGTTTATAGGTTTCTTCATCAATTTCTCTGCCCAGCTCGTCTTTTGCTATGAACACAATATCTTCATCATATATCCTTTTCTTCACTGCTGCAGTTTCTTTTATCTTCTCTACAATTCTCAATAGCTTTTGTTCAGGTATATCATTAAAGCCTAGATTTTTTAGTGCCCACATAATGCTTGCTTTCCCTGAGCTCTTTCCTATCACTATCTTGCTCTTCTGTCCGACCATTTCAGGAGCAATCGGCTCAAAGGTCGATCCATGCTTCAAAACAGCGTGTGCATGGATACCACTCTCATGTGCAAATGCAGTCTTTCCTACGATTGGCGTGTGTGGTGCCAAATATACTTCTGAATACCTTTCTACTAGCCTGCTGAGCTGTGTCAGCTTCTCTTTCTTTATGTTTGTCTTTACATTGTAGAGGCACTCAAGAGCCATTACCACCTGCTCCAAGCTAGCGTTTCCTGCTCTTTCTCCGTTTCCATTTACAGATACTTGCACTCCACTCGCTCCTCCTTCTATGCCTGCAAGACTATTTGCTGTCGCAAGGCCGAAATCGTTGTGGCAGTGCACATCTATAGGAACTTTTACTTCTTGAGCTATCTTCCCGATTAGCATTCTCATTGAGCTTGGCGTCATGACACCAACTGTGTCAGGCACATTTATCAGGTCTGCACCCTCCTGCTCTGCAATCCTGAAACACTCTATGAGAAAATCAAGCTCTGTTCGAGTGGCATCCATTGCAGAAAAAAGGCAGTTAATTCCGTAATCCTTTACAGTCCTAACACCTTTTTTTATCATCTCCTTTACTTCTTCTCTTGTCTTATTTAGTTGATACTTCAAGTGGATATCGCTCGTTGAGACAAATACGTGTATTATGTCTACACCGCTGTCTACACATCTCTTTATGTCTGGTTCTAATACCCTAGCCAATCCACATATCTTGCTCCGCAGTCCCATGCTTGCGATTGTCTTAACAGTTTCAAATTCTTCTTGACTGTTTATGGGAAAACCAGCCTCTATTATATCTACACCGATATCGCTCAGCTTTTCAGCGATCTCTATCTTCTCTTTTTTTGTGTAGGCAACTCCAGGCAGTTGTTCCCCATCTCGCAACGAAGTGTCAAATATTCTGACCTTATCTGGTAGCTTCAACTCTCTGAAAACTTTTTTGTTGTAATCTCCCACAAAAATTCGTTCGCTCACAGTCTCACCTAAAAGTAGAAATTAAATCTAAACCTAATTTAATAATTATATCTCGGTTCTTACATGCTATGCTTTTTTGCCAAGCACGAAGTGCACTCTCAGCGTAGTCTTTGTGTTGTCATCAGTTATCAGCGTTATGTCAGTATCCTTCGGAAACTTGGTGAATGTGAGCGTTAGATTTACAAAACCGTTTTCGACAACGCCATCAGTAGTGGCTCCAGAAGCAACAATTATCTTAACCTTTGTCCCGTCCTGGACTGGTTGGTTGTTCTTCTTCAATTCTATGCTGAATGTGCTTACGTAGCTTCCATCTTCCTGCTGTATCACTTCAGCCAAAACTAGCTGTAAGTTCTTCTTACTCTTAAGCATTTTCATGCCAAATAATGTGAAAACAGCTATTACTACAAGTCCTAGCCCAAAGGGTATGATCGTTTCCAGCAGCGTAGTGTCAACATCTGGCATAAAGCTCTCGCTCCCTTCTTTTGGCTGGCTGTTTCTGACTTCTTCCAGGAGGCTCTTTATCATGTTTATGTCTCTGTCTGTGATTCTATCCTTTGAAAGTATCTTGTCTACCTGTGCCAGCTTCTGGGCAATGCTCTCTTCGTCGTATCTTTCTTTTTTTGCATTCAGCTGAATATTAGATGCGGAATTCCTAAGTATGCTAATTTCTTGCAGGAGGTTCTTGCCACTTTCAATTACTTTGTCTATATCGGCGCTCTTTGCATCATATGCACTTCCGTATTCTTCTAACTCTTCTACTATCGAACTGTTCTTTATCTTTGTATACAGTTCTTCTAGTTCTTCGAGCAATGCATAGTATTTTTCGTACTTGAACTTCTCTATTGCGCTCCTTATCTTTCTCAAGTTATCAGAGTGTTTTGCATCATAGATTTGCGTAAGGTTTTGCACCTTGAGGTATTCCCGTAACTGTATCTCCCCAGCTTCGGTATTGATCTTTTTTCCGTTCTCGCTGACATTTTTTGCCTGACTTTCTATATTCAATCTCATGTTGCTTATGTTACCAAGAGTTTTCTCAGCAAGGGTTAGGTATTCTAGTGCATACGGAATTGGCCTGCAGTAGTTAAGGCCTCCCTTGTTGACGTCAGGCTCGAAGAGAGCAGATTTCTTAATATTTTCTACCAAGCTTCGCATTTTTTCAATGCTACTCGCTGAAGGAAAAACGTAGTCATATGAATAAACAAAATCGTCAATTTGGACTAGTGTTTTGTTTATTTCTTTGTCGAGCTCACGCAGGTTCTGGCTGAACTCAAGGCTGGCTGTCACTATAGAGGAGTTTTCTCCCTTTCCGCCTTGCAGACCGTAGTTACAACCGGGGTGGAAGTAGCATGCCTTGTAACATGAAGTCCTATCTACGCATTCGTGTATGGTGTATCCCAAGAGGTTTTTGCATTGATCCTCAAAGAGTTTTCTAGAGTCGTTGAAACCGAGCAGCTGGTTCCTAAAGATCTCCAAAACAGGCGAATATATATTCATGTAATATACTTTGAATACGTACTTTGCCTCATACTCATCGTCTACTATCCTGTCATATCCATCATCTTTTTTTTCAATGAGCAGTTCCAGCTCACCATCTTTAGCCCATACATATTTTTTTTCTTTTACTTCTATCACTACTTCACTGAATGAATGGTCTTTCAACAGCTTCTTTGTATGTGGCTGCAGGTTCAGGCAGTAAGCGTTAGCCCACAGCAATAGAAGAAACACTATCGTAGACAGTTTGAGAAATCCTTTCCCTTGCATCGTATCACTTTCTTTTGGGTATCATACCTCTATTTGTTTTTCCTCCTGGCTGTCTAGCATACATCCACATCCTGTTTGGTGCTTGTTTCACATTGCTTTTTTGGGCTTTTGCTTTGGAGCTTCTCGAGACTTCCTGGACTTTGCTTATTGTCTTGAATATAATCCCTATGTATCCTCCGCGAATTATTAGGTTGATTATTAAAAGAGCCAGAGCAACTGAAAAAAGAATTCCTACAATGCTCAGAATCTCTTCAACAGGCAGTACCTGTTTTGTTTTGACCGGTATTATCAAGGAATAACTTAGCCAAGGTTCGCTGATCTTTATCTCTAATGCTTCGCCACTCTTTGGCTTGTAGTATATCTTCGCCTTTCCACGCGTGTCTGTTATGTAAATGGCCTTGCTAACTACTTCTTTCTCTGTTTTTACTATGACATCTATCTTAACATTTGGTACTGGCTTTCCTGAACTATCAGTTACTGTTATTATAGATTCCCACGGCTCGCAACACTCTATACTCTCTGAGCTCAGAGTAACGTAGCTGAAGTTTTGATGAAAAAAAAAGAAAATGACCAATAGATGAACTAGGCGCACTGCTTCCACCCTACACATTAACAATATCCTCTATCTTTATTTTTAAATCAGCTCAAATAATCTCATGTTCATTCTAATTTTAGGCTTCCTTGTAGGATTTCTGATTTCATTTATCCCCGGCTTTCATCCCAACAACGTCGCAAATATTACAAGCATTTCTTCTGACGAGAGCTTCTTCTACATACTTGCACTCTACGCAGCAAACTCCTTGCTTGCGCTCTCCACTGCAGCCATCTTCCTTGTTACAGACGATAGAACTGGGTTTCTTCAGCTTCCGTTCCAAAAGCTCACAAGGAAAAAGTCATTTGGCTATGCTATCGCGCTACTCATGACCTCAAGTGTAATTTCTCTTTTCTTCACACTGCTTGTTTCTCCTTTGATGATGTTTCTCTATCCTAATTTGAATGGGTTAGTTTTCTATATGCCCATATTTGTAGCATGCTTTTCCGCATATGCAATAGTTACAGAGAGGAATTCATTGATAGCTTTGTTATACTTTCTACTCACTGGCGTTGTCGGCTATTTTGCACTCTCTTCGCTCAAGCAGCCGCATTTGGTAATGTTTTCTTCTCTCTTCGGGCTTCCTACGTGTGTGCTCTTTTTGCTCAGCAACCCCAGTGCCAGAGTTAGCCTAAATCTCTCTCACTTCAAATGGTCGATCAGATTTATAATGAAAAAGCCGTATTTGATAGCAGTCGCGTTATTTCTTTCGTTCATTGCAGAGCTCATACCTGCAGTTTCTTCTGATTCTCAACTAGCTTTTCTTGCGTCTCCTTTCGTAAGTGGTGACGCCTCGATGCTGGTGCTTGTTTCTTCTATATCTAGCTCACATCAGCTAACTACTTTAGTAGCTCTGAGCAGCATCCAAACCACACGCACGGGCCTTGCAAAGAACATTTCACTACACGGTATTCCATCTGCGATAGATTTTTTTCTCTACGTTATATTGGCTTGCACAGCTCTTGGGCTGGGTATCTTTTTTCTAAGAGGTATTGACATTAAACATCTAAAGCCGTTGGCTCTGCTTGGTATAACGACTGTTTTCGTGATAATATTCTTGACAGAAGGTTCACAAGGAGTAATATTTTTCACAGCTTTTTCCCTGCTTGGTTTTTTTCCGATGTATTTCCATACGAGGCGCTTTACAGGGATGGGCTGTATAATCTTTCCCTATCTGATTAATCATTTGTTATAATCCTTTTTGAACAAAATCAATAACATGAAAATACTCCTGATAGGCGAAGGTGCTAGAGAGCACATAATCGCTGAAAAGCTCGTAAGCGAAGGAAGAGAACTGATATCTATCACAAAGCGTAACCATCCTGGGCTATCAAAGCTGTGCAAAAAAGGCAACTATTATCCAGGTAGTTTGAGCTTTGAGGGTGTGAAAGAAGTAATAAAAAACCACTCAATCGACTTTGCATATGTCTCACCAGATCAGCTTCTTTTCGAGGGTTACCCAGATCTACTCATGGAGAACGATATACTGACTGCGTCTCCTATTAGAGAGGCAGCCAGGCTCGAGTGGGACAAGTCTTTTGCCAGAACGCTCATGGAAAAGTACTCAATTCCAGGTCTTCCAAGCTTTATCGTTGCAAGAACGCCTGAAGAGGTAACAGACTTTCTCGAAATTACTCCGGAAGTAGCTGTAAAACCAGCAGGTCTCACGGGCGGCAAAGGAGTAAAGGTTAGTGGAATTCAGCTAAAGAATAAGGACGATGCAAAGAGATATGCATTTGAACTTCTGAAAAATCCACCGGGCAAAGTCCCAGGAGTTGTCCTTGAAGAAAAGCTTGTCGGAGAAGAGTTTACTCTTCAAGTCTTCACAGACGGAAAAGCATTGGTACCAATGCCTCTTGTTCAGGACCACAAGCTGGCATATGAAGGAGACACAGGGCCAAACACTGGCGGAATGGGGTCTTATTCTCTACAAAACCATCTTCTACCATTTGTCTCTTACGCAGATTACGAGGTAGCCTTAGACATCTTGAAAAAGACTGTCGATGCTTTCTACAGAGAGACAGGCATTCGTTACAGAGGAGTTCTCTATGGGCAGTTCATGCTAACAAAGAGAGGAGTTTTTCTCATAGAGTTCAACTCTAGATTCGGCGACCCTGAAGCCCTAAATGTTCTGACAGTTCTCGAAACTCCGCTCTCTGATATATTACACAGCATAGCACTAGGATCCCTCAATCAGAGAGCCGTTTTCACTAAGCGCAGCACAGTTTGTAAATATCTAGTTCCGCAAGGCTATCCTGAAAATCCTCTGGCAGATCAGGAATTTACCATTACAGAAGAAGAAAGTTCTGCAAAGTACTACTTCGCATCTGTCTACGAAAAAAACGGTAAGCTGTACACCACAACTTCAAGGACCGTTGCAGTAGTTGGCTCTGCATTCGAGCTTGAAGAGGCAGAGCGAATAGCTGAGAAGGCAGTTAGCAGTGTTAAGGGCAGGCTATACCACAGAAAAGACATTGCGACCAAAGAGCTCTTGTCAAAGAAATATCAGAAGCTAAGGGAGTTGGGTGTAATATAATCTCAATCATCTCTGCTTAGAATCTCTTCTGCCTTTTTTATGCAGGAATCCCTCTTCTTTCTGTGGTTTTCGAAAAAATCCACTATCACTTTTCCATATTTCGCCTTGCATTCTCCGCATAGATTTCTTCCGCTCACGCACTCTTCGCGCATCTCCTTCAGCTGTTTATCATCGCTGATGAAGTGAACTTTACAGAGCTCGTAGAATACACACTTTTCTATCTCTCCGCCTAACCTCCTTTGTTCTTCTGCAGTGTTTCTTCCTCCAGTGAAAGCATTTCTGATCTTTTTCTTTACTTCGTCTATGGGTTCGGATAAGCTAAGCGTGTGCTCCTTGCTGCGTTTGCTCATCTTGGTTTCTCCGTTGAGGGCTCTTATGAATACGTGATAGGTAGCACTTGGCAGAATCAGCTTCTCTTTCTGCGCTATGTCTCTGCACAGCCTTATGTGAGGATCCTGATCCGCACCAACAGGTACTAAAACGTGCTTTGCTCCTCCGAACTCTTCATGTTGCGGAAGCAGAATGTCTGCCATCTGCACCAGTGCACTGAGGTAGAGGCACACCTCTTTTTTTCCGTATACTGCTTCCAGCATCGAATTGGTAACTCTAGTAGAATAGACAAACGCTTTTGTCAAGACAGTTTTTTCTTGTGACTGCCTGTAAACGTAGCATTTTTCAACGTCTAATCCAAGTGCCATCAGGTCTGCCAGATTGGATATCGAGAACCTTTTTATGCTTTCTTCGTCTAATCTGTTGTCTGCCATTGCTTCCAAGTCAGCTATGGCATAAAACACTTTTGACTTGAAGAGCTTCTGGAAAGCTATCAGTTCTTCTGCTGTCATCTTGCTTCCCAAGTGGAAGTCATTGCTTGGTTTTATTCCTGACATTATCGCTGTCGGTTCACCATCCTCAACGGCTTTGAGAAAGATAGCAAGGTCTCTGTGGCCAAATATAATGCCTCTCTCGAAATATCTTATGTCTCCTTTGTTCTTCACTGCAAGGTCCTTTAGCTTCTCTTTTATTTCTTCGGTTATTCGCTCCATTCCAAAATCTTTAAACAGTTTAGAGTAGTTTATCGATTCACTACTCCACGGATCTATCATATGCTACCTCTTTCTCTCTGATAGGACAATTCCCTTTCTGCTTTCTATAGTGAACTCAACTGTTTCATCCCTTGGTTCACCATGGTTGATCTTTAATATTTCTATAAGCCTCTTAGTTTCTTTTTTGCTTCTATCTATTCTGAGGTTTATCACACCATCTGCCATACTGAGTATCCACTCATGCTTTTCTAGCTCACTTCCGTGCATACGGGTTATTACTAACGTAGTGCATCCCCATACCTTCAGCCGTTCAAAAAACCTTTTTACTTCTTTTCTTATCCCTAAATGTCCTTCGCCAAGCAGCATAATGGGCTCAATGGAGTCTACTACTAGCCTCTTAGCATTAAGGTTTTGTATGAAATCCGCTATTACTGAGTCTTTCTGCGCAAACTTGTCGAGCTCTGTGTAGGGATAATCAATGAACATGAACCTCCCTTTTCCTTCATATTGATAGAAGTCCCATTTCATGCTCGTGCCCAGTTGTAGCACTGTTTCTTTGCTCCTATCGAAAGATATGTATATGCCGTTTTCCTCATGCTGTAGCCCGTGCCACAAAAACTGGAGCGCAAAAAGCGTCTTACCGCTTCCAATGTCTCCACTGATTATCAGTGTAGAGCCTTTGTTTATATCGTTGCAGAGATTTTTCCAGTTCTTTATGCCGATGTCTATCTTCTTTTCTACTCTTATCTTCTGGTTGAGCGTCTTGAGCAACAGTTCTCGCAGTTCCAGTATGTTCTGAGATTGGTATTTGCTCAGCAAATCTTGTGTTTTATCCTCGTTGACTTTCATTTTTCTCACTCTGTTCTTCCAAGAGCTTCTTTCCCAAAAGTTTCCTGTTTTCAAGCTCCTTTAAATACTTGTTCAATTTGTCCTTGTCAATGGCATTCTGTATTATAAACTGGGAATACTGATATGCCATGTTTCCAGTATCGAGTAGCATGAACGCCAGATCGGTAGCGCTTATCGTTATCTCTTTTGGCTGCTCTATTTCCAGCGCAATAGGCGTATACCTGCTGCATATCCTGTTTAGGAAAAATGCGTTTTTTACCATCAGTTTGATCTCTGCAGTAGTCGAATATATATCGTTGTTGAACAAAGGCTCCTTTATCTCGCCAACGTAGAAAAGGACACCTTCGTCTTTACCTAAGCGTGTAAGTGCTTCAACGAGCAGTAGCTCCAAGTCTTCTTTCGAACTTCCGTGCATATCAAGATAAATGGTGCAAAATATGCCTCCTTTGTTGATCAGCTCCTGAACTTTTTCTTCCATTTCCTTCGTAAGCTCCACGAAATCACCAGTTTATGAAAAACTTACATCTACGCTTTTTAAATTATAAAGCATTTCCCTCAAAAAGCAAACATTTATAAAACAGTATGCTAATAAAAAACAATAACTATTAAAATATTGCTCTTTATGCGAGCGTGATCTAATGTCTGAATCTTGTCCAGAATGTGGCAGCAAGAAGTTTAGAAAGGACTACGAACGAGGAGAGCTGATCTGTGAGAGTTGCGGAGTAGTTATCTCTGATAACTTAGCAGACATGGGTCCTGAGTGGAGGGCTTTTGATACAGAGCAGAGGGAGAGGAGAGCGCGTGGTGGTGCACCGACTAGATACACAAGGCCTAACAAGGGCCTTTCAACAGAGATAGACCTCAAAAACGTTGACATAAAAGGCGGAAGAATTTCTGCAGCAAAACAGGCACAGATGTACAGGATAAGAAAGTGGCACAAGCGTGCCAGCATCGCATCTTCTGTAGAGAGAAATCTTGCCATAGCGCTGACCGAGTTGGATAGGATAGCTTCTTACCTAGGTCTTTCCCCTGAGATTCGAGAAGCGGCTGCAGTTCTTTACAGAAGATGCATAAAAGCAGAGCTCATAAGGGGGAGGCTGATAGAATCTGTTGTAGCCGCAGTGATCTATGCTGTTTGCAGGATGAACGGTATTCCAAGAACCTTAGATGAGATCGCAAAGGTTTCCAGTATAGAAAAAAAGGAGATAGGAAGAGCTTACAGGTTCATAAGAAGAGAGCTCAATCTAGATGTTCCTCTCACAGACCCTACGCAGTACGTCCCAAAGTTTGTTGCTGCGCTGAAGCTGTCGGGTGAAGTGCAAGAGACTGCAATAAAACTGTTGAGGAACTCGCTCAAGAGCGGGCTGATTTCAGGCAGGGGTCCTACAGGAGTTGCCGCAGCTGCTGTATACATTGCAAGCGCGCTCAAGGGCGAAAAACGCACTCAGAAAGAAGTGGCAGATGTGGCAGGAGTAACAGAGGTTACCATAAGGAACAGGTACAGAGAGCTTAAGAAAGAACTCAAGATAGACATAGACCTATAGCTTATCCATTTTAAGATTTTGCTTTATAATCTCTTCAACTTCTTTTTTGCTCAGCTTTTCCCTAGCCATGTTTTGCTCTAGCGCTTTGAGCGCTACTGCTCTGCCAACCCAGTAGGCAACGCGCTTATCTAATCCATCTGGCACTATTTTTTGTTCAGATGGTTCTTCTACACACTTTGCAATGCCTTCTGCAGCAGCTACTTTCATTTCATCAGTTATCTTCTTTGCTCTCACGTCAAGTGCGCCTCTGAACACCCCGGGAAATGCCAAAATGTTGTTTATCTGGTTTGGATAATCGCTTCTTCCAGTGGCAACAACTCTGACCTTGTTTGTGAGTGCTTTTGAAGGCAGTATCTCAGGAATTGGATTGGCCAATGCAAAGACTATTCCATCTGAATTCATCTGCCTTAACATATCGACATCAAAAGCGTTTGCAGTAGAAACTCCTATAAGAACATCACTTCCTCTGACAGCGTCTCGGAGAGTGCCTGTTATTCCTTCTCTGTTGGTTATCTCACAAATTCCTTTTTTATGGTCGTTCAAGTCATTTCGAGTCGTATCCAAAATGCCTTTCGAGTCTACAGCGATGATGTTTTTTATCCCGTACTTAACCAGCAGTTTTATTATGGCGGTGCCTGCAGAACCCACTCCATTTACTACTACACGTACGTCCTCTTTTTTCTTTTCGACTAGCTTGAAGCTGTTTATCAAGCCAGCCAATACTACTATTGCAGTACCGTGCTGATCATCATGAAATACTGGTATGTCTAACTCTTCTATGAGGCGCTTTTCCAGCTCAAAGCACTTTGGATTTTCTATATCCTCTAAATTTATGCCTCCAAAAACAGGTTCAATGGCCTTTGCGATATCTACGATTTTATCCACTTCTCTTTCCTTGACGCATATTGGAAAAGCATCTACGTTTCCCAATTCCTTGAAAAGCATTGCTTTTCCTTCCATGACTGGTATTGCGGCCATCGCCCCTATGTTTCCAAGGCCTAGAACTCTGGTACCATCAGAAAGCACTGCTACATTGTTCCATTTGTTTGTGAGCAGATAGGCCTTTTCAGGGTCTCTCGCTATCTCTATGCTTGCTTCTGCAACCCCTGGTGTATATGCCTTTGTCAGCGTTTCTTTTGTCAGGCTGTCCTTAAGGCAAATGCTTATCTTTCCTCTCAGTTTCATGTGATATTTCAATGTCATAAATTCACCTGTCGGTCAGCATCTTATGTAAAGCATTCGCATCATAATTAATGGTAAGCTTTAGAGGGGCAACAGTGATCTTTTTTGCAATGTTTATGTTGTGGCATTCTTTATCTTTGCAGTATTCTCCACATTTGTGCGTTATTCCACCAAGCCAGTAGAATGTTTTTCCCTCTGGATCCTTTCCTTTCATTATATCCACATCATAGTACTTCTTGCTGAGCTCGCTGATTCTGAAGTCCAAGTTTTTGACCTCCTTGGGAAAATTTACGTTTATCACATCTATGCTTTTTGGAATCCCATAAGTTGCAACCCTATGCAAGAACATTTTGCAGAACTCACTTACGTTTTGTAGAGTTTGTTGTGTGTAATCTTCAGCATACTCTATGGAAAAAGCAATACCTTTTCTTCCATGTACTAATCCTTCAATGCATGCTCCAACAGTACCTGAAGTGAAAAACGATTGTACAGAAACATTCAGCCCCTTGTTTATACCAGAGACAATGTATTTTACATGTGATCTCTTCTCCTTTGGTAAGACGTCTTCCAAGTGTAGTCCGAGCGCAACACAGTCTGCAGGAGTGCCGTTGAGCGAGTATGCTTTGCTTCCCATCTCCTTTAGCTTAAGCGGTTTATGAAAGGTCAGTGCTTTTGATGTGGCGCTTCTCTGCCTATCAGGTACAATAGAAACTGCGTCACCATCTATCGTTCTACAACACTCTAATAGGATTCTATAAAGAGGATTATCTCCATCATCATTGGTGACAAAAAACATTGTTATTTCATTTTCTGCAGAGTAATTTTAAACATGACACAGTTCAATAATCTTTTCTTCTATTTCTTGTGCAAGCAGATTTGCTTCTTCTTTGTTGCTTCTCTCAACAGTAATCCTTATTACATTTTCCGTGCCAGAAGCTCTGAGAAGTACAAATCCTTTTCCTTGCTTAAAGTTTATCCTTATTCCGTCTTGCCTATCTATGCTTTCGATCTCGTTTTCTTCAATAACGCTCATCAGTTTTTTTCCTTCGATTACCTCTTTCTGAAATCTCTCGCGTGAAAGAAGATTGGCGTCGACCTTTTTTCTTACCAGAATGTAGTTGCAGTAGTCATCTAAAATTCTTTCGTAGTCTATCTCACCCAGCGCGCGCAGGAGCATCAAACCAGTTATCATCCCGTCTGCACAGTAGTGAAACTCTGGAAATATGTATTCTCCGCACGGTTCCCCTCCAAACAAACCATCATTTTCTTTTAGCGCTTTGGCTATGTTTGCACTTCCTACCTTTACTCTTACTACGTCTTTTCCTGTAAAGTGTTTTACCAGCTCTGAAACCGAAGTAGATGCCTCTACAGTAGTAACTATCTTTCCGCTCCTCTTTTTCAGCACATAGCCAGTCATAATTAGGAGTTGCTCGTCTTCTTCCAGCATTCTTTTATCTACAATTGCTCTGCATCTATCTACATCCCCATCGAATGCTATCAAAGTAGTTACATCTCTGACCAAAGAGAGTTTTTGAAGATATGCTAAATTCTCTTTTCTCGGTTCAAGTTCTCTCTCAGGCAGGCAGCACACGCTGTTGGTCGATATCAAATCTATTCCTATTCTCTCTGCTATAGCGGGAAAGTATCTGGCTCCGCACAAACCGCCAGAATCATATCCCAGTACGCTGTTCTTTAAATCCAAAAACTCTCTCTCGAGCATTTCAATATATCTTTCGAAGAGCCCTACGTGTTCCACATCTTTGAATTCCTCCCAATTGAGTTCCAGGTTTTCTCCTCTGTTTGTTTCTTTAGATATCAATTCAGATTGTTCAATTCCATTCATGAAGAACTTATAACCTACATATTCGAGCGGATTGTGCGAAGCAGTGGTGCTTATTCCAACAGCATCATTTACCATGGAAGCATATGCGACCACTGGTGTTGGAGCAATACCCAAATCAATTACCTGCTTTCTGGCTTCGCACAGACCAGCTATTCCGGTGTAATAATAAGGTATGCAACTTGTTCTTCCATCGTAAGCTATGACTGCTTTGCTTTGATCTGATTTCTCCCCAAAAGTCCTGCACAGATTTTTTCCACTCAAGATGTCAAAGTCAGAGAACTTCTTCCTGATTCCACCTGTGCCGAACAACTCCATACAAGCAGATCTATAATCGCTTAATGTTTAAAAATAGGAAGTTATTCCAAACTGTTTTTCTACATCCCTGCTGAGCTTGAAGTGAACAATGTGCCTAATTTCTTTTTCTAGCTCAAAGACTGTCCTCGGGTGGTGTTTTTTATAAAAATCAGAAACACCAATGTTTTTGCCCCAAAAAAAAGGATTCTCTTCTGAGTAGCCAATTATACTCGTAAGCACCTTTAAAACTGCTTCTGATTTAGGATAGTTTGTTAGTTCTCTCCATATCTTGTTCAGGTTTTCCTTTATCGATATTGAAACATACCTATGCATCTGGTTCATTGGCAAAAGCGAAGTATCTACTATTCTGGAATCGGTTAGCATGCCCGCAAGTGCAACTTCTGGCAAAGGTCCGTCTACGAGAGCACTTAAATAGCCAGTGTACAAATCAAAAGCAGTTCCAGGGACTTCTAAACTATCGCCTAAATAAGGAGAGTGATAAATAGATGGGAATATAGTAGTCAATCTTGAGTTCTCTTTCTCGCCAAATACATATATTGGAGCTTTAATTCCGTGGTTCAACAGCATCCTACTCATGACAATGCCTGTAATTGCAAGCTCCGATATATCGTGTCTATTGATCAGCGCTTTTTTTTCCAGCCAATTGATTTCGTGCTTACATCTCAAGAAATATGCTTCAAATCTTTCTTTGAACAGCTTTTTATCATCGTCTTCTGCCCTCAGCGAAGTCAGTTTAAGTTCTGTATAAGCGTTCTTCAGGAAGAAGATTGTGTCGTAGAGCGCAAGAGTCCTGCTCTTATTCGAACCATTTGCTTCTTTTTCATTTCCTACTAGATAAACATCAAAATCTGAGTTTAAGTAATTCATCTTTACATATTCAAGTATGCTTCCTTCTACGTGAAAGCTAAGGTAGAGCCTACCTCTCTTAGATTTGGAGTCCAGGATAGGTCTTATGAGCAACCCGGTTTCAAGAGATAAAATCAGACAGGCCTTTTCCAGCTTTCTGATCTCTTCCATCAAGTTTCTATAAGTTTTTCGCAAGCGAAGCTTCAACACATCTGCTTCTTCAAACCTTTTCTCTTGTGTTGCTACTTCTATTCTGTCACCTGTTGCTACTAGGAGATGCAGTCTTTCTTCTATTCTTTTCCTCTGCGCATCTATAGTTAAATTTAAAAATTTTTCTACGTTCTCTCTTATAACTTCCTCTGCCCTAGCTCTATCTTTTGGCAGGTCTATCAAAGGTTTTACAGAATAAGTTGTAGGATTAATCAACTTTACCTTCAGCGGTATTCTTCTTTCATGTGGTTGTTCATGGTGTTTAACTGTTTGCATCAGTAGCTTTCTAACTACAAAGTTTTTAAAAAACATATTTACAAATATTTTGACACCCTAGACAGTTAATTCACATCATCGTCTATAATTTTAAATTGATTGCCGTAAGCAAAAAGCTAAAATTGTGGAAAATCACAAAACTCCATCAAAAACATTTAAAAGTTTGTATTTCCATAATACTATGCCACATTTTTTATAGGTGATTGTTATGCCAAGAGGAAAGAGAATTGTGATCGAAACAGAAGTAAAAGACCCTGTAGTAGACCATCTTCTCTCTATAGATGTTAAGAAACTGATAGAGCAAAGAGAAGAACTAGACAAAAAACTAAATGCGTCTATAAAAGAACTGGTAGACACAGCAACCAAGTTGCTTGCTCAGAACCAGCTCGATCCTGTAACCAGAAAAAAGCTGGGCCTTCTAACCATCGAGGAGGCGTATGAAGAGCTCAAGAAAGGTGGTTTCGGCTTCAGCTTTAGGGCATTTGCTGGCAGGGTTGAGAGAAAAAGCATAGACTCTGTTAAGATCGGCAGATGTAGATACATTCCAATTCAGATAGTAAAGGACCTGATAAACATAAGGAGCGATTTCTACACTGTTAACGAGGCTTTCAGCAAGCTATCAGCATATGAAGAAGATTTAAACCTTAGAGCATTCATTGGGAGAATAGAAAAAGGTTCTATTCCTTCTCTGAAAATAAGGACTATGCGTCTCATACCAAAAGATGCAGTCAATTCTTTGCTCCACATAGCACAAAACTACTACACAGTTACACAGGCAGTAAAGAAGCTCTGGGAAAGTGGAATAAACATAAGAAGAAATGCATTCGAAAGGCGGCTTGACAGAAACAGAATACCATCTGTAAAGGTAGGTGGCAGGAGAGTAATCGCAAAAGAAGTACTTGATGAGTTAATAAAAAAAGAACTTGCTATCAGGCAAAAAAAGCAACAGAGCGATGTCCCTCCCCAGCAGCCACCAAATCAAAACATGCCACCTTCACAATGATTTTCTTTTTTTTCAAAGAAATTAATCATCAATTTTTCTGGATGGGTTAGCTGTAGAAAGTCCAGCTTTTCTGGCAGAAACTTTCTGTAGTTATTCCATGCTATTCTGTCTTCCATGAACACAATTGCTCCATAGTCCTCTTCGCTTCTTATGAGCCGTCCACATGCTTGTACTACTTTAGTCATTGCAGGAGCCACATAGGCATAATCAATTCCATTACCAAAAGACTTTTCATAATAAATTATTCTTTCCTTCACAGCCAAGTCCATGTTTTCCAAAGGTAATCCAACAATTATAACAATCTTTATTCCAATCTCTCTAAACTCAATTCCTTCTGAGAAATTCCCTCCCAGCACGCACAGCATCACGTCTCCGTGTTCCCTGAATAGCTTTAGCGTGTTTCTGACATCTGCAAGCTTCATTCGCTTTTTCTGCGCAATTGCGACCACATTCTTGTTTTTCAGCTTTTCATAAACACTCTCCAGTACTTCAAATGAAGGAAAGAAAACAATCCCTTTTTTTTTCACACTCTTAACTATTTCAGCTATTTTATCAGCTATTTTTTCATATTCGTTTTCGCTTCTTTTAGAGTACCTTGTTGTGAATCCTTTGCAGTGGACCACTAGCCTATTTTCAGCAGGGAAAATATCTGCATATTCTTTGAATACAGCATTTTCAATTCCCAGTATCTTTGCGTGCATTTCGACTGGTTTTAGAGTCCCACTCATTAACACAGCGCTATGAAAGTTTCCAATTATCTTGCTAAGCTCTCTTACATCTAAACAGTATTTTATGAGCTTTCCGCCTTTTTTCATGCCTATTCTCGCATATTCCCCTTTTTCGTACCAGCTTTTTAAGAAAGAAGCCAATTTGAGTAAATAGCTCTTTTTTTTGGTCTTAATTATGGCTTTTTCTCCTCCTTCTGCCAAAACATTTATTGTTTTTTCGATGTCGTTATCGTAGTAATCAAAAAAGCTTTCATCCAAAAGTACCTCACTTTTCTTTTGCAGAGTATTCAACAGCATCTCTTTGTAGTACAAATACAGATTCTTCACTTCTCTGCATGCGCTCTTTTTGAATCTTTTGGCCTCTTCAAAAGCCATTTTGAAGGTCTTTGCGCTTATCGAGGAGCTCAGCCTGCTCGTCAGCCTCTGTGCTAGATTGTGTGCTTCATCTACAATTAGAATTGAATCTTCAATCCTTTTCATTGCCCTGGCAAACAAAAAGGTCTGTATCTCAGGATAAAAAACGTGGTTGTAGTCTGCAATTATGACGTTTGCATTCTTTGCGTTCTTTACAGTGACATCGTATGGGCACAGCCCTAAATCTCCTACAAGTTTTGAAAATTCTACGCTATCCATGTTTTTACTCATTAATTTCCCAAGTGCTTTGCTCTTCTCCCTAAACACTTTGTTATCGTTTGAATTGTTGAAGTACTCGCATAGGTTTTTAGTGCACAGCTGTTCGCATATCCTGTAAAACGCCCCTGCTTCTGCGTCTTTTGCGTTTGGGTTTGCGCACAGGTTTCTCTTTCCGCAGAGGTCTACTGCAGTTATATCTATCCTAAATTTTCTGCATATATCATTCACTACCTCAATAGCTATCTTATGTTGCGAATTCTTGGGTGTGACAAAGAAAACAGTCATGTTGTTTTCATATCCGTAGCCAAGCGCAGCCCCAAGGGAAGCATCTGTCTTTCCTATTCCAGTTGGTGCGTGGCAGAGTATCCTCTTTCTGTTCTCTATAGCTTCGTATATGTCTATCGCCATTTTCTCCTGTTCTTCTCTGAACCTCTCGAAGCGCTTCAGGATAGGCATGTAATTACCTATACGATATCATAGAGTTTTCTTCCGATCAGCCTTGCTGTTTCCTTATTTACCGAGTAGTTTCCCTTTGGAGTCGTCTGCAGTTCTTTAGGGCTGATGAAGTACCATTCGCCTTTTCTAAGCTTCCAGGCAATGTAGCATGTTATCCCTACACTTTCCCATTCCAATAACCCTTCTATTTGGTCTCTTTCTAATGATAGCCTTTCATCATCCCTGCTCTTGCACTCAAAAGCTAGGTAGCTGTCGTTTCTAAATGCTAGAACATCGGGATTTTTTTTCTTTCCAGAGCCTGCTATTCGCACGCACAAGAATCTGTTAGATTCAAGAAATGCAATGAGCTCCCGCTCTGCCCTGCTTCCTTTAGCATATGTCTTCATTTTTCTCCCATTTTCTGCAAACGTTTTTTATGCTATTCAATTATAAAAACAAACTATATGAGAATAAGATCACAAATACTTTTTTTTACACTTATCATACTACTACTTTTGTCAGCGTGTCTTGAATCTGATGAACGAACGAGGAGATATTTAACAGAAGTAACAAGCATAGAACCAGATAGCACAGCACAGCCAGGAGAGCTAGAAGACATAGATAAGCTCTTTGTGAATTTCTTAATGACCAGAAATCAAGACGTTAATTGCACAGCATTCAGATGCACGTTGGCAGAGCCGTCGTTTTACGAGCGGTTCAAAACAATTATAATCAACATCTGGAGGCGCTTCATCACTAAACAAGACCTTGCTAGATTACCTGAGTATTCTCTTTACAAGGGTTCCTGTTCCTTCGAAACTGCTCCTATGAAGGAAACAGCGAAAAACTACGATAAATGGTTTGAAGAGATGGCCAAAATAACAGAACAAGCCATAAGAGGAGATGTTAAACCTCTTTCAACGCAAATACCTCGGGATGCATTTTTCTATTTCAGCATGGGCGCAGGCACCAACGGTAAAGAGTTTGAATATGCTAACCAGTATTGCGGAAACGGTATGCAGATAGTGCCTTATTGGTCTAGGGGCATTCCTTACAAGTACCCCCCCACAGGTCCTGCAAAGTGCTATCTAATGGCAAACACAATACCTCTCTATGCATTCTATTCAGGTGTACCGAGTCAGGAGCTCACTGCTTCGAATTGGTCTCTCATAATAGAGCGAACAGTAAACATATCAAAAAAGTTGGATGCTCTGGACAGCCCAGTTCTGATAACAACTGAAGTAAACGTCTCAAGCAAGTCGAATAACGGATTACCTGTCTCAAGGTATTTAGCAGATCAGGCTGCTGCAGTACTAAAAAACTGCGACAAATGCATAGTTGTGATAACCCCTGCATTCAACGACATGAACGTTATACTTGGCCCGCAAGGCGTCCTCACTTTGCTCGAAAAAATCTATCCATCAGAGTGGAACGATTACAAAAAACGAATAATAATCGGCCAGCCGCTCATAATAAACGATTTGCCTCTATCAGATGAAGTAGGAGCAAGCGTTATCGCAAACATAACTCACATAGACAGCTTGCCGAGGCAGGTAATGGTCCACTACAACATACCCACTCTCTACATATATGTAGGTGGATATCCTCAAATAAAGGAAGTAGTAAGTAAAATAGACCCGAATTTCCTTGAGAGAATAGGCAGGCCTTCTTCAACAAATAGTTATTCCAAACCAATTGTAAAGGTAGATCAGAGGGCAATCGCTTCTACTGTTTACAAGATGTATTTTACAATTCCAGACTTAATGAGAGCAGGCATAATAGGTTTTGTCTATCCAAACTTTATTAACAACACAAGAAACGAATTCTGTGAAGATTGCATCCCCATCATGTCTTCAACCAAGGGTATTGAGACAGACATCGGCATGGCTTTTATGAAGCAGTGCTACAACTACTCTATGACTTCCGTCAGTCCAGTCATATTCGCTGAAAGAGGCGGAAAGTTCGATATGAGTTGCGTCTTCACCAGAACGATGCCAGAAGCAAACGTTATGAGAGAGTATTCCGGATTTACACGAGAAGACGCAGATCTCCTGGCTTATGTCAGGTCAGTTACTCCATTTTACGGCTGTGATAACTGCTTGGGCTATCCGCCAGAATTTTTTACTCTGGGTTTAGAATCTACACTCTATGCATCATACTCTAACATGCCGAAGGCGTGCTCTAAATTCAGAGATGAGATAATAAAATGGGCTTCATACTGGCCCGAAGGAACTACATATTTCACTGATTTCATTCAATCTCTAGATCCTTTGTTAGTGGTTTCAGTCATCTACCAAGAAAGTAATTTCAGAGAAAACGCAAAGAGCTCAAGCCCAACATGCAGAGCCTTAGGGCTTATGCAGATATGTCCGAACTATCATCCTCCATCGCAAGCTCCTGCTGAATGCAAAGCACTCAATGCATATAAAAACTATCTTGAAGAAATGCAGCGGATAGCTTCTCACTACGGAAGCACCAGAGACTCTGATAGAGAGAGGGAAGAAAGGGAAGCTCTGGAAAGACTCTACTTTAATCCAGAGTTCAACATATGCTACGGAACAAACATCCTTGCAGAGTATATCTGGGAAGCAAACGACAAGCTCCAGGATCAGAGCTCCATTGAATACAAAACGCTACTGGGAAGAGACGATCCAATTACGTCTCTCTGGATGGCCCACTACATTGGCTTGAGTTACTACAATGGTGGCATAAGGGGCACGCAGAACGCAATACTGAACTGGACACGCGCAAGAGAGACAGGCAGTATCTCTTACTGCCCAAGAAATACTTCTGTGACCTCCGAAGAACTCAAGAACATGGAGTTTCCTGAGTATATGTACAGATGCTATAATAACAAAGAACTCGGTGAATATGCTTTAAAAATCCTTGCAAGATACGCTGCTCTGGTGGACAATGATGACTGCATAGAGATGTGTGGCGCTTTCCACGAATCCTCGAAAGGATTCTCTAATGTGGGCTTTTCAGACGGTACGTTCTCTCACTACCCAATAAACCCTGCATTGAATGGAGTTTGCATAACTTCCTGGCCAGGAGAAAGTCGGGACCATGGTAGAAGAAGGCATACAGGTATAGACATTGCCGCCCCGATCGGTACTCCTGTATATGCAGTTGCTGATGGGAAAGTCAAGTCCATAAACCTAAATCCAAACACTCTTGCAGGTTATTCAATTACGTTAGACCATGGTAATGGATTTACTTCTTTTTATGCGCACCTCAATGGTACTTTCCTCGTTTCTTTGAATGAGTTTGTCAAGGCAGGCACTGTAATAGCATATAGCGGTAATTCAGGGACTTCTACTACAGGTCCACATCTCCACTTCTCATTCAGGATAAACGATGAACCACTTGACCTTGCGACAGCAAAAGAATTCGTAAACACATTCAGATACAGGATGTGCAAATTGCCTCCTTGAGTGGAAAAAGTCATTCTTCCATTGGGAGTGCTCTGATCAGTGTCAGGACTGAGTTGACAGAAGCAAAGAAAGCAGACTTGTCTTTTGCTTCTATTTCTATTATAGTTTTTCGGTTTGCTTTTTTTACTCTGATGACTGACCTAGGATATTCTTTTTCTTCTATCCTAAGTGCTTCATAGACTTCTCTATCGTCTTCAGCTATCTCTATCAATGCGCTAAACTTAATAGAATCCTTTTCTTTCTGCATACTCTATATCCATGACTAGTAGCTTTTTATTACCATGCATAAAAACAATTTTCTTTTCGTTTGCTCTGCATATAATAGAATTATCGAGCTGCTCTTCTGAGTCAAGCAGCTTTTTCACTGTTTCCTTTTTCTTACCTTCAAATATCAGACCAGAAAAAAGCTCTTTATCGATATAATCAAAAAATTTCCATTTCTTGACTATTACTAGAGGGTTCAAATATCGTAGATCCTCAGTTTTTACTAGAATCAACTTACTTCCTTTTGGGTCCTTGTGGCATAACATTATTCTTTTGTAGCCCATACGCAAGCAGAGTAAATGGAGCTTCCAAAAATCTTTTCTGCCCCTCGGAACATATTTAGAGTTAGGAATTACATTATTCAGTCTTTTTCCAAGTAATTTTTGGTATCTATCTGCTTTCTTGGAAGTGCTTATCAGTATCAATCCGTTTTGACCTCCTTGGCTATCGGAAGTCTCTTTTTGAAGAGTATCCTACAGCCGCAAAAAGGACATCTAACAAAGTTTGGATCTATATTTTCTATGTTTTTACCGCAATCAAAGCACACATACATAAGAACACCATTCATTTAATTTTGGAGTATTGTGCAAGTGTTTTTTTCACTAGCTCTCCAAGATTTGAGCTCATAGAATAGGCTGCACCAGCAAACTCTGCCCCACAAGATTTGCATAAATATCTGGCAAATCCGATACGCTTGACCTTTTTCTTTCCACAGTTTGCGCAGACATAATTGGCTTTTTTAAGTGCTTCTATGCTCTTAACGAGCCTTCTAAGCTTCATGCCGTATCTCACGAGGGGACTAGCCATACATATCACTCATCTAAAACAAGTCGATAACACACTTTATTCCAGAAACTTTTTTAATTCTTTTGACTTTTCGAATGCAATGTCTACCATCTGGAGTATCTGTTTTTTCTCAAGTCCTGCAAAGCCCAGTTTCTGTATGGCGCATATGTTCTCTTCATGAGTCGCAACTACCATCCCTGCATCCATCGCGCTTTCCTCAAGCTTGTTTGGGTCCAAGAGGATGTGATTGCTTATCACTGAAAAAGTAGAGCTAACTACATCTCCCCTGCATTCTAGCATTCCAGAGTATTCTCCATATATCTGCTTTCCCTCTTCGATCTTTGGAAACCTGGTGGATTTCAATGCTGCCATGCTTGCGAGATATCCTGCATCAAACAGGTTTCCGTCATAGTCAAGTGCATAGAGATCGACATACATTATCAGTACCTTTTCAGCGTCTATGACCAGTTTCTTAAAATCGATTATCTCAGATCCTCTTATTCCTCTATCTACTACCCTGGCGAATTCTATGGCCTGTTCGCTTGGTGGCCCTATCTCAAAAGTAGGAGACGCAAGTGCAGGAAGCTCTGCATTAAAACTCATAGTGCCTTCATCAGGCTTGTCTGGATAAGGTGCTCCTATGTCAAACTTGACAGCAGCAAGTACTTGGCTCTTTCCTATCCTTGCGAGTGCAGAGCCGTTTGCGTTTGGTATGACATTTTTCTGCACGCTTATGCTCCTGTATTCATCATGCTTTCTGTTGTCTATTCTCACACCCTTTTGCAACAGGTTGTGAACGCTTCTCTTTCCTATCTCTTCGAATATATCCATCAATATCACCTTCTGGCCTACAGAATCAACTCGGTTTCTCCTTCATAGTCCAGCTGCTCAGGATCTTGTGAGTACACCTTCTCAAGTGCCTCTCTCTGCATCTTGTAGATCCTCTCTACATTTTCCAATCCCAAGTCAAGCGCTTTTTCCAGCTCTTCTCTACTAACCTTTCCGTCCAACTGGAGTAGCATGAACTTTTTTCCATGTACTGTAATTGCCATTGGTATGTCTGATTGTCCAAAATTGTCTTCTTCTTTAGATAGATCTAACACAATCTGGTTGCCGACCTTCCCTGCAGCAACTCCGACGACCATGTCTTTCATGGGAATCCCTGCATGTGCAAGTGCTACTGAAGCAGCAGTTATGGATGCGCATCTAGTCCCTCCATCTGACTGCAGGACTTCAATGAAAACATCTATCTCTGTTTTTGGGAACTGTTCTGTAAAAACGACCCCTTCAAAGACCTGTGAGATGACCTTTGAGAGCTCTATGCTTCTCCGTGAAGGTCCAGGTCTGTCTCTGCCTTCTAGTGCGCAGAACGGTGCCATCCTATAGAAGCACTTTATCATTGATTTGAAGATATCAGCTGTGTGCTTTGGTATGCATTCTTTTGGGCCATAAACACCTGCCAATATCTTGTTCTTTCCCCACTTTACAAGGCATGAACCGTTGGCCATGTTCAGTGTGTTTGCCGTTATCTCTATACTTCTCAGTTCGTACAATCCTCTTCCGTCTATTCTTTTGCCGTCTTTTATCAATTCTACTTCTTGCATTACCTACACCCCTAGTTTCCATTCTTCCTTACAAACTCGTTGAGAAGTTCTTCTACTCTGTTTGTCAGACCATAAGTATGAGACTGCATCTCAATCATCTTTATGATTCTAATTGCATCTGTAGCATATTTGCCATTTAGCCAGATGTAACCATTTTTCCCCACCACTATGTCGCACTCCAGCTTATCTCTGAGTAGGTTTATCATGGTATCTTCTTTTCCAAGCACACGTGGAATTTTGGTGGAATCTATCTTTATGAGAAGGCCTTCTTTGAGCAGTCTAGGATAGTTTAGTATTATCTCCCCTGCGTCGTCTATCTCTGCGACTTTGGCAGAGATAACATTTCCGACTCTGTAATCTACGCGGGTAAACTTATTAGGCAGCATGCCTTCAAAGGCTACGTTAAGATCGACTACATAATAAGCATATCTGACTTCAGATATTGCTCCGACCACTAAATCCCCTATCCTTGGCAGATAAGGCCCCTTTAGTGGTATCACTGATTTGTCCCTTTTTAGAGAGAGCCTCTTGATCCTTTGAACATTATTTTCATCTCGATAAACTACCACATTTGCAATTTTTTCAGCTGCGTCAGTGGTTATCACATCGCCAGGCAGAAAAATATCGCTCATTTCATCACCTAAATTTAAAGTTCTTTTACTTCAACGTTTCCAGCAGTCCGGTTTGCCAAAGCCTCTAAAAATTCTGCTTTAACTCCTGCAAAAAGAGTCAGCTTGGCAAATAGATTGCCATGAGTATCATACTCTATCTTTTCCGGATTGTATTCCTTTATAAATCCATAAACTTTATAAGCATACGCAGCAGGCACTTTTATCGCAAACGCCTTTTTCTCAATTTTTATTGGAAGATGCAATCTGAGCTGTGATATTATACCTTCTAGCTGTGACTCTGCATCTTTGAAAGGGTCTATATTGAGTCTGATCTTTTCCATTGCGAGTTCTATTCTCATGGGTGGAATAGGAAGGTTTGTCTGCGCGTCTGTGGCCATTCTTGCAATCAGAGCAATTATCTTCTTTCTTTTTTCTTCTACCATCTTCCTTCTCTGTTCTGTCGTTATCTGTACTTCGCCTTCATTGAGTATCTTTTCGGCTATAGCAAAGGTGTCTATGGTGCCAAACACTTTTTTGAGCGTATCGTCATTTACTCTTTCTCCTTTACGTGCGTCTTTGTAGATATCATAACTAACTAATAACGACTGTACACTATCTTTCTTCTTGTTTTCTAAGTAATCGTAGACCTTTTTGGAATCCACAATTATCTCAAAATGCATTCCGTTTTTGTCAAGAGAAGCTATGACGGATGTATCAAGCGAAGACATCCATACCATCTGCCTACTTCAGATACTTGCTGATTTCATCGTTGCTTAGGTGCTTAAACTTCTTATCACTCATGCTTGCATATGCCACTTCCAGCAGATCAGGAGTAAGCTTCTTTACTTTGTTTTCTTCTTCATTCCCAACTACGCTTTTAATGACCTTTATTCCAGTAGATATCCCTTGATCTATCGTGAAGGCTTCAGAGTATTCCTTTTCAAGGAGTTCTTCAGCTTCTTTTTTTCCAAACCCTATCGCAGCTGCCCTGAAACCTGTTAGTGCACCGCTCGGTTCTGCCTCAAAAAGCATAGGTTTGTCATCTATGCCTGCTATGAGTAGCGAAACGCCGAAAGGTCTTCCTCCTCCGTACTGCGTAAAGAACTGCATTATATCTGAGATCTCTTTTGCTACGTGTTCTACGCTTGCTGGCTCATCGTAAGTAAGTGTGTGCCTCTGGGCTTCGAGCCTCGCGTAGTCAATGAGTCTTCTTGCATCACCAACCAACCCAGATGCAACCGTTGCAATATGCGTATCAAGGTCAAATATCTTTCTCAGAGACTCTGGAACAATGAGCTTTGAAACAGCATTCTTGTGCGCTATGAGAACCACACCATCTTTTGTTACGATGCCTATTGCAGTAGCCCCTCTTTTAACTGCCTCTTTTGCGTATTCTACCTGATACAATCTTCCTTCTGGGCTGAATACAGTTATTGCCCTGTCGTATGCTTGCGGAGACGATACATTGTACATTAAAACGCACCCTCACTAAATCAACTTACACTATAATATATAACTCTTTTTAAACCAGCAGATATCTATTCAGTGTTCTAGAGATCTGCTGTATACGCGCTTTGCGATGAAAATCGGTTGTAACCTTGCAAATATAATGTTCATGTTATCTACAAAGTCATTGCTTACTCTCTTTCTTATCCAGATGTTTTCATTAGTCAATATCTCCAGGTAATGGTACCTTTGTTGGTTCTTCTCTTCCATCACAACGTTAAATTCTATTACTTCGTCCCAGCTCAGAAACCTGCTTCTGAGGTCCCAGGAATTTCCTGTTTCATCAGCCTTATTCACAGCAATCCCATTCTCATAGATCACAAGCACCGAGTTTCCTGATCTTATGCATTCAATTATCTTTCCGAGCGAATAAACGCTTGAGAGCAATCCAATTACAAGCGCAACCTCTCTAGGAATACTGGTTTTTCTGAACAGTTCATCAGAAGGCAGAATCGCACTCAAAAATAAGTAAAGCGAGAAAATAAGAATTGCCAGGTAGAGTGTCGCCTTCACGCTCCATAAATGATCTCTGGACTCCCTGTAAATCACGATGCTTTCGTCCATATATAACTCTACTTCATCTTCTCTTTAATTTGTTTGGCTTAAGTTTTTATGATTACTAGTCTTTATCATAACATGGAAGAAAAGAGCATACTCTGCGACTCTTCAACTCTCATCTGCCTTTCCAACTCCGCGCTCATAAGCTGCTTGGATCACCTTAACCGCAAGCTGGGCATTAAGTTTTTCATTCCGAGAGAGGTTCTAAGGGAAGCCATCGATAGACCTGATCAGATGAAGTCCCATGCATGGTCCTCTATAAAAATCAAGCAGATGGTTAGAAAAGGAACTATTGAGGTTATAGAAAGCAATGATGATGTAGAAACACTCTCATCAGAGATAGATAATTTGGCAAACAATTCTTTTTTTCTAGGTAGCGAGAAGATAACAATCTTACACCCAGGAGAGATAGATGTTCTTGCGCTTGCAACATACTGGCAAATCAAAAGAGTTTCTATTGATGAGCGCACATCGAGGGTGTTGTTTGAGAACCACAACCTGTTGAGGGAACACCTCCAGAAAGAATTCGGCACGAGGATAAACGTCAACATCTCAAACCTGAACAAGCTAAAGTCCATGTTATCAGGAGTGACTTTTATGAGGAGCCCAGAACTTCTATACCTTGCCTACAGAACTAGTTACTTCAGCGTTTTCAAAGAAGACGAGAAAAAAGCATTTGAGTATGCCCTCTATGCCCTCAAGTTTCACGGTTCAAGCATAAGTTATCACGAGATCGAAGAAATACTTTCGCATGCCTTTAAAACCACACAGGCCTGAGTAGATATGTATAGAATAAAAGTCGACATCCGCGAGCGCGAGCTGATTGAGAAGCTTAGTGAGAATCCAAATCTGATCGTAGAACCATTGCAGCTTGAAATAGGCGACGTAATACTTTCAGAAGAGAGCATAGTCGAACGCAAGACCAGAACTGATTTTGAAGCTTCGATAATAGATAATCGTCTCTTTCTTCAGCTTCAGAAAATGGAACACTACAAGAACAGGATACTCATAGTAGAAGGAACCGAAGACTACCTGAGACTTCAGAGAAATGCTGTGCTGGGAGCATATGCGGCAGTATGTACGAAATACTCTACCGCAATCTTCTTTACCAGAGATCTAACATCTACTGCAGAGATGATATACTACCTTGCAAAAAATGCACAGGAGCAGAAAGAGGTCAGATTAGTTGCAAAAAAAAATACATACTCTAAATCTACATTGATGAGGCGCATAGTTGAAAGCTTTCCAAGCGTGGGCCCAAAAAATGCCAAAGAGCTCCTGAGAGCATTCGGTTCCATAAAGAGGATAGTAAATGCGACCCACGAGGAGCTTTCTTCTGTTCCTGGGATCGGCAAGAAGCGTGCGCACAAGCTTGGAGAGCTCTTCGATGCAATCTATTTAATTGAAGAAGATCTACCTTGAATTCTTTTAAAGGCCAAAATGCCATTTTCTAATCATGAATAAATATCTTTTCATAGTACTCTTTCTGATTTCATTGGCTCTTATCTCGCTATTCACAAACAACATCTTAGATGCGTTCTCTTTTCTCTTTCCAACTGCAGAGAAACAGGACAGGAGCCTTTTGCGAGAACAAGAAAAAAGATTGAGAGATACCCTTGAGATTGAAAAAGCTGAGGAAAACCAGATTGTTTTGCTTCCTGAAGGTTATTCCTATACCCTGGATTATTGCGCGTATAAGCAAAGTGCTTCAGAAGAAGCCGTTGACCAGCTTCCTAGTCAAGCCTTTTCAGATGCAAAGAAGAATAACTTGGTATACGCTGGTAATGGTTTCATTTACTTCTCACTTCCATTAGAGCATCTCTGCTGTCAGTACATTGTTACCAATGTATCCAGAAATGATAACGAAATAGTATTCGACATATTTACCATAGGTGATGCTTTACAAAACTCATGCGATTGCACGTGTAGAACGGTATTTCACGGAAGGTATGAAAATATCGAAAAGGGCGAATATAACATAAGCATACGCTTGAACAAAAACCAAGTCCACTCACAAAAGCTCAGGATAGCCTAAAATTTCAGTCATCTAATCCATGTTTGACTCCATCTTTTTTAGAAGCTCTTTCTTTTTTTTGCACTCCTTGAGAACAAGCCTAAGTACTTCAACTATGTTTTGTGTTGTGTGAATATTTATCTTCTTGCTGTTTTCTTCTGTTAGAAGCAGGTCTTTAGAATTTGCTTTTGGTATTATCACATTAGTTATACCTGCTTCTATTGCTGCTTCCGTTTTTGTGGTAACTCCTCCCACAGGTAAGACCTCGCCCCTTACTGAAAGAGATCCTGTCAGTGCAAACTCTTGATTAACCGGTATCTCTTCAAGCGCAGAAATGACTGATACAGCAATGCTGATAGAAGCACTGTCCCCTTCAACGCCTTCGTATGTCTGAAGGAATTGTATGTGTATATCATAGTCTGCAGTGTTCTTCCCAAGGTATTTTTTTATTAGCGCAGAAACGTTCTGGACAGATTCCTTAGCTATCTCACCAAGCTTTCCTGTAGCAATCACCTTTCCTTCTGCGCGTGAGCCTGCAGGAGTTACTTCTGCAACTATCGGGGTTATTATACCCGCACTGGTTCCGAGTACTGCCAGGCCATTGACCTTTCCAACAGCGTATCCTCTGTTAGTAAATACAGAATACTCTTTTTTGTATTCAGTGTATTTTTTTGCCAGTTGCATTTCAAAAGGCAAAGCAATAGCTAATGCTTTTTCTACGTGTACAGCATTTACGAGTTGTGCGCCTTCGCTCTTTGCGATGTCTCCAGCTGCTCTGACTATTCCACCCAGCTCTCTCAGCTTTAGAGTGAGCTTTCCTTTTCTTCCTGCCATCCTCCTCGCTTCTGTTATTATCCTTTCAATTGCGCTTACATCGAAATGAGGTATCTTTTGGTCCTTTACTACTTCCTGTGCTATGAATCTGACTATCTTTGAAACATTTTCTGGCGTATCTTCCATCATGTCATTTACGTATACTTCATAGCCCGCCCCGCGTATACGCGATCTGAGCGCAGGATGCATGTTCTGGACATCGATTACGTTTCCTGCAGCAACCAGCACAAAGTCACAGGGAACAGGTTCTGTCTTCACCAGCGCACCACTCGATAGCTCGCTCTGGCCGGTAATTGAATACCTCTTTTCCTGCATTGCAGTGAGGAGTTCCTGTTGCGAGGTCATTTTCAGCGAGCTTATCTCGTCAATGAACAAAACCCCCTTGTGCGCTCTGTGTATTGCCCCCGCCTCAACCCTGAGGTGAGCTGGCGTTCCCAACCCGCCTGATTGTAATGGGTCGTGCTTTACATCGCCTAAGAGCGCGCCTGCCTTTGCGCCTGTAGCATCTATAAAAGGCGCAGTCACTCTTCCGCTATTGTCTATGAGCAGTTTTGGCAACAGGTTCTCTTGAGAACCCATCAGAGGCCTTCTTGCCACGCTGCTTATGAAGTTGTAGAAGAAGTAAATCATCAGAAAGAATATGAAAAAGCTCATCAAGCCCATAACTATTAATATTATGTCTGTGGACTTCATGTCCTCGAAAAGCTTTTTTTCTCCTTGATTGAATGAAGTGATAACTATCAGCACAATCAGAAAGAATATGAAGAACATTAGCCATGGGTTCGATCTCTTTTGTTGCTGTTCACCGCTTTCGCCTCTCTGGGACTTTTTCTGTTTATGGTACTCTATCAACAGCCTGCCACATCCGACAGTACCTTTCACGCGCGCATCGTCTACGTAAAAGCCTTTTCTGCGCATTTCTTCGAGCATTTGCCTCCTCTGGTTCTCCAGAAGGTTCTTGTTTCTGAAGATCTCCTTAAGTTCTTCATCTGCTTCTATGTCTTCTTTTTTTGGATAGGTCTTTACCACTCTCACTTTTGGAGTATTTTCATCCAACTCATTTGGATAAACCAGTATGTCTTCCAGCTCTTCCTGAGGAAGCAGCTCTGCCATTGCTTGAGCCAGCATGCTTTTTCCAGTACCAGGCTCGCCTATGAGCAAGACATTTCTTCGCTGAGCAGCTGCTTTTTTTACTATCTCAACTGCCTTCTCTTGACCTATTACCTGATCTATTAGCCGCGCGGGCACCTTTATTTCCTTAGTACTCTTTATCTTTGATAAATCGATCAATTCCATAGCAAAACAATTTTTATGCAGTGACAGTTAATAAACATTTAACTTCTGGTAATACCATCTGGTTTCTTTTTATTCTATCCTTTGAGAACTCTGCATCAGAAAAAACTTCAAATATGTTTCCAGTTATGTTGAATCCTTTTACTGGGAGTCTTGAGGAATCTTCAATTAAATAGCCTTCTTCTACAGATAATGAGAAGCTGCCTGTCAATGGATTGCAAGTATGGGCTCCCTGAACACTCATAACGATCAAATCGCCTCGCTCTGTATCGAACCCATTACCTGGTTTAACCTCCAGGAGATAAGTACCTTCATCTACACTGCCTTTGTAAGAAATCCTTACTGCGTTTCCAGGCTTAATATCAAGCCCTTTTTTCTTCATCTTGAATGCGTATTTGCTGTTGGCAAGAGGCCTAGCAAACAAGCCCTTATCTACTACGTACTCTTCGTTTATTTTAAGTCCTTCCCCGTCTATGCCAGGAGAAGGTAGCATGGAATCATTGACCAAGGGCTTAATACTTAGTCCTTCTGAGAACTCCTTTTTTCCAGGGCTCAGCCTTGACGCTCTGGTATAAATATTCTTGCACAAGACAGATGCCATAAGCATACCAGTTATGTCGCATAATGCTTCTTCAGTTAGTATGACCTTTGTTTTCCGGCTTCCGCTCACCAGGGTCTTTGCCTTCTTGAACTCTTTTGCCCGTTTCCAAGCAGTTTCAAATCCTCTGCTTTGCTTTTCAAACTGCTCAAGGTCTTTGCAGGTCAAGGAATAGTAACCAGAGGAATCACTGTAGCTACACACGAGAGAACCGCTTACAGAACCGTAAGAGGCACGCGAATATAATCCATGGGAATTCATTACGGCTATCTCGTTTTTTGTCCAGCTGAAATTCCCTGCAGGTATCTTTACATATGAATCACAGCTCGCTACTACGTTACGCAAAACTTCTTTCAATGCATCTGCATCGATTTCCTGATCATCCTGCAGAGTTATTCTAGCTTTTTGATCAGGAAAGCAGTATCCTGTCAGCTCTTCGCTGTACCTAGCGCTTTGCCTCGCGTTCTCGAATGCACGCCTTACGTCAGAAGCTATTCCAGTACCTATCTTGTTCTTGTCTACAATCCGAACGCAGTAGCCGCCTTCGTAGTTCCTCAGTTCTCTTGATATCTTCTTTTTTTCGATATCCCATGCTACTGCGGAGCTCGAATTCCAAAAGAGCTCGTATTCATCTATGTTGTTCTCTCTTGCAATACTCTCCAGTTTTTCAAATGCCTCTTCAGGTCTCATAATAACATAAAAACAAAAGGAAAGTAATTAAAAAAAGCCAGAATGAATTTTTTACTCGCAGCAATCACAAGTTAGTCTTCGCGAGATACTTAAGAGCAGTGGAAGGTCGCTGAGCGAAAGATCTTCAAAGCCTTTTTCAAGATTCTGTGCAATCTCTTCTTCGCCAATCGATTTCAACCAACTTATGAAATGCTTTTCCTGCAGGTGATAAAAAAGAGAGCTGAGAGGTATTTCCCACAGCATCTGTTCGAATTCAGCTATGTTTCTTGCCCTTCCAACTTCTTTTCCTTCAGGAGTCCTGAAGATGAACTCTCCCCCGTTAATGGTCTTCTTTAATCCACATCTGGACATAGAACCACCCACTTAATCCGTGAATAATTAGCGCTAAAATTTAATATAATTCTTCTGTTTTTCTGTAGACCAAGGAAAGTACTAGCCCACGGTGGGATTTGAACCCACGACCTCCCGCTTACGAGGCGGGCGCTCTACCGCTGAGCTACGCGGGCAAGCAGACAAACATAACTTTATCAGAAACTGTTTAAATCTAGCATTTGTAATTGGTCAGTTGTATCTTCTGAAAAGATTAAAAAGCATAAAACTTTAGGCATATATGTGCCTAAAAATAAAAAAGCTCTTTTCGAAGAATCGCTTCACAAATTCTTATATGTCCTCACCCTTACAGTTGCGACCTTGTTTACTTTTTTCTACCTATTGGATTATGTTGAATTCCTTTCCCCCTACAAATGTATGCTCGCAGAAAAATTCTGCAAAAAGCCTATAACAGTTGGGGAGTTGATAATAGAGCCTACAAAAGAACTCAAGGTAACTTCTGCAAAACTTTCAATACTACAGACAGAAGATAACCTAATAGTTTACGTTAATTATACTGGCGATGATAACAGCAACTCGGAATGCGAGCTTTATTATAGAAAAAAGGGGACTGTTGAATGGAACAAAGCTTCTGATATGGTTCTTGTTTCTGGAGAAAAAACATTTACAGGTATGCTCTTTTCACTGCCCGAAAACGAATATGATATAAAGGTAATCTTGAAGGACCCTGATGATGAATCTGTAAAAGAGCTTTTTGGAACAGCATCTGTTCAAAGACCATCTTATTCCATTGGTAATCTCAGAAGCTATTATGTGGATTCTGTTCGTGGAAGCGATTCTCTTGACTGTATGTCACCAAGCACAGGAACTAAAAGCAAACCTTTCAAGACCATATCAAAGGCAGTCAGTTGCGTAAAGCCAGGCGAGACAATATACGTCTATCCAGGTATCTACAAGGAATCGATAAAGATAATAAACAAAGGGACTAGTGATAATCCGAACTGGATAAGCATAATAGCGCTCAGTGACCTGGGAGATGTAGTGCTCGATGGAAGCGAGGAGTTGCCGAAGGATAAGTGGATAGCCGTTCAGCAAACCCAGAGTACTTCACCTTATGGCTCGATGATCGTCAATCCCCCTTCAGATTCCTCGCAAACATATTATGCTATAAACGTCAGTTTCATACCATCTAACTACCTTGTGGTTGATCAAGAAAAAGCATATCAGCACGCATGCTATCAGAAAACATGTAAAGACTCATTCCTAGATACAAACAATCCAATCATGAAAATATTCAATGAATCATCTATTGGCGTCAGCTCATGGACTTACACACAATATCCTTATTTCACAACAATCTATCTGAGGCTGAGCGATAGATCGCATCCTTCTTCACATTCCATAAGAGTCGCAAGATACAATACTGCATTCAGTATAATTAATTCCCACTACATCATGATAAGCGGTTTCACTTTCAAGAATCTTGGGATTTCCGGTGTCTCGATAGATTCTGAATCTACAGGCGCATCTACAAACATCATAATCTCTTCAAATAATTTCTCAGATGTAAATGCAGGTGTTTTGAAGAACTCAATGGGCGGAAGAAACATAATAGTCTATGAAAATTCATTTGTTGAAAACGGTCAATCAAACTGGCCTGGAGAAGCAGTCCAGAGAGGTTCTTTCACAGATACCAAAGCAATATCTATAGCTGCCGATTCACATGTTAACGTCTTCAGGAATAAAATATCTGGATATGCTGTTTGCATATCGCTTCCTGGGAGGTTAATCTCAAAAGGATCTAGAAGTGTCTCTGAAATTTCGATACACTCGAACCAGCTGAAGAACTGCATCCTGGAATCGATTAAGCTCGATTATTCAGGCAAAAACATACTGGTGTGGAACAACACAATATCCGACTCAGAGATTGCCTTTTCGCTTTCTCCGCTTTACTACGGTCCGGTTTACATATTCAGAAACTATCTAATAAACGTAACCACGGGCTTCAGAGTCGGTTCTCCGGGCTATTCTCTAACCAGCAACAACTACTATGCATCTGACGGAAAGCTTTTTGCTTACCACAATACAGTCTATGCGTTCAGGAAAAATTATCTCTATTCTTCACTCAAAGGTGTCTATTCATGCATAGGGGGAATGGTGGCCAACCACATCTTTAAAAACAATGTCTTTTTGGCTTCAGAAGCAATAATAAAAAACGAAAACTGTAGCATCAGTGATTCAGAGTTCGACTACAATCTTCACTATTCTAGTGGATATTCCTCCTCTTTTCCGATATATATCTGGTATACCGGAACAGATAAATTTTTATTGAAAGACTTTATATCGTTCCAAAGAGCTACTAGCTATGAAATAAACGGTCTCTTCGTGGAGAATGCACTCGATGTTGTTTTCAAGAAAAAATTATCTCAGCTTAAAGAAATAATCCCGCAGGACCTTGAACCTGCTTTGAACAGCCCAGTAAGTGATAAAGGCGTTTGGATAAAATGCTTTAACGATATCTGTTCGCGGTGGCCGGCCTATAACCTTCCAGATATCGGTGCCCATGAAACAACTTCCTTTCCTGAAGAGCTTCGACCACCAGAAGAAAAACCCGGGTTGGACAAGCCTCTCTATTACTATGCGGACAACAATATTCGTCCACGCATGTATATGACTGACCAAGAAATACTCTTTAAATATAATGAGCTCATGAGGTTTTCTGCAACAGACACACCCAGAAGGATGATAAATAAGATACTCAGTGCTTCAAGGTATCAGTGCACAAATGCCGACTTTATCAATTCTTTTAGGAATAGAGATGGTGTTGCGCTTGCCATTTATCTTGGACCAATGACAGTTGCTCAGAAGCTCAAATCTCTAAAAGTGGAAACAATCACTGACTGCGACATAAACGCAAAAGTCGAAGAAATGTTAGATACCATAATGAGCAATCAGAAACTTCCCACTTGGAGCTATCTTGTCACAAATGCAAACAAAAACCTGACTTTCAATGATTTAAGTGCAGCTGAAAACGTTCTCGCACTATCTATTTATTTTGATTGGAATTATAACACACTATCTAACCAACAAAAGAGCAAAATAAAGAAGCTACTCTATCTTGAATCAAAGTGCCTCTACAACAACCTGATGGGCAGAGAACCTTTCAGCTTCGACTTCGACCTCGTTTATGGCGAACAAACCTTTTCAAGATCAACCAAGTTCTGTGGTGGTAAATACTATTCAAAGGGCTATCTCAACGGTCACAGGATACATGGTTATGCCGCAGTTTTTTCTTCAGCCGTAGCCCTATATGGTGAAGAAATACCAGAACTCAACTTGGACAGAAAAAAGCTTCAGGAAGAGCTCGACGAATGGATCTCACAAGCATATCCAAACTTTACAAGCTACTTCCTCAATCTTACGCCAAAAGACGGCGGTTTCTACCATTACTTTGGTTATGGAACGCAACCTTTCGTTTCAACTAGTCAAGTTCTAATATTAATGAAACAGCTCTTGAATGAAGATTATCTGAACAGCTCTTGGATTCAGAATCAGGGAGATTTCTACCTATATGGCTTATATCCTGGAGAAGCTTTTTTGGTCGAGTGGGGTGACGAGAATCACAGAACTGACAATAGAATGAAAACAACCTTGTTCTTGAATTCTCAACTAGCACATCAACCTATCTATAAACAGCTATCAGCATGGCAGATATATAGGTATGATAAAATCTGGCCAGATGACTTAGGTTACAAAGTGGAGGACTTCATATTAATGCCTCTGCATGGGCCAATCTCTCCGCAGGAAGCTGACCTTCCAACGTTCAAAGTGTTTAAAGACCTAGGCATAGTGGTAATGCGTTCTGACTGGACAGAAAACGCATTCTTTGCAACTTTCAAAGCAGGATATCCTATCGGAGAAACGTTTGCCGAGCTTCTAAAAGATTACTCTTACGCCCAGCTGTCAGATACAAGGATATTGGGAAATCTTGGCCTAGCATATATCAGTGCTCAGTATCATCACGACAGCGATGAAGGCCACTTTTACCTGTTTTACAAAAACAGGACTTTGATGATAGGCGATGGCTACGGATCAGGATTTGGAGGCTGGAAAAGGAGCAACTTCCATAGCGTCCCTCTATTTAAAACTCTTTCAGATGAATCGGATTTGCATCAAGACGGCTTCATAGGTCAGGTGAGTGAATCTGCAAGAATCCCAAAGTACATAGGATTTGATGGAATAAACCTGACCAAACTTCATAACATCTTGAATACTGTGCAAGAAGATGGAAAACGTGGTGCAAGGCCCAAGCTCGTCAAAACTGAGTCGACCTCTTCTTACGATTATGCTGTAGCTGATCTGACGTTTGCATATCCGAAAGAGGTAGGACTAAACCAAGGGCCAACAGAAACTTCTTCTCGCATGAACGATTTGTCAAAACCACGTTACATAAGGCATTTCATCCGTATAAAAGACGAAGCTCCTTTAGTATTGGTAGTAGACGACATCAAGCTCAGCGACAACTTTCCTGAAAGAACCATTCACTCGCGCTTCATGGTCAGGGACGAAAACAACATCACAGTAGTAGCAGAAAATTCTTCGATTACTTTTGTCTATCCTGTGAACAGCAACATGGTACTAATCAGAGTTAACGATAGTAAAGTGGTTGAAAACTTCTTTATCACAGCACCGAGCTTGAACCTTACGCTTCAGGATCTAAGCGTTACACCAACCATTCTGTTCAATGCCAAAGAAAACGTAAGTATCTATGATAACGGTGCGCCGAGAAACAGAGACATTCCGATATTTCTCAGAAATGTCGTTACGATAAAGAACAAAGAACCAGCAAGGAATTTACTCTTCTCTCTTGCCATCTACATAACAGAACCAAATAAAAAATCTATAAGCTCAATGGCAAGGAGTTATGATCCAGATAAGAGAGAGTTAAAGTTCAGAGTTTTCTACTCAGATGGAGTTACGCGGGAACTCATTCTGAATCTGAACAGCTTTACGCTTTCGTCAGCTGCTCTTGGTAGAAGGGGTTAGACAAAGTATATTAATAATATTCGTACCTTAGTTTATCTGCAGTGATGAGATCGCCCCAGGCTGAACGGGTACAATGAAGATAAACCAGATCTGCTGAGCAATGTCAATGTTCTGAGCGGTGAAAGGTTTGATTGTGATTGAGGGCATAGACGGGTCAGGAAAGTCAACCCTTGCAAAAGTGCTTTCGCAAACATTGAATAAGCAAGTAGTCCACTTTCCAACTTCTGAATTTTCCGCGATAAAAGACCACATCGACAAAAAACTTAAGCTTGAGAAAGAGCAGCTCTTTTTGCTTTTTCTGGCAGACATAGCACTACATAAAAAAAGTCTTGAGAACACCATAGTGGATAGGTATGTCTACTCGACTCTTGCCTATCAACAAGGGATACTTTCTCTCTCAGAGGCAGAAGCGCTTCTAGAACGCTTGGCGTTTCCAAGACCTTCGATAGTTCTCTATCTAGACATTTCTCCAGTGGTCGCTCTCAAGAGAATAAGGAATTCAAAGAGAGAATTAACAGCATTTGAGCAGGCAGAGTATCTGAAAGAGGTAAGACAGAAGTATCTTGAAATGGCACAGCATAACTTTTTTGGCAACTGGCTCGTCTTGGATGCCACGCAATCGATAGATAAGCTAAGATCGCAATTATTTGATAACCTAAATTTATAATCATTAAAGTTCAGTAATGATAAGATTTTTATGAAAGCCGATATGGGAATAGGTGCATTGCTCCTCTTTGGTACCCTTCTCATCGCTGGTTTGATCTCGAGTGCAGTTTTGGTATCGAATTTAGATTTGTTAAAGCAAAAAACAACAACCACTTCAAAGGAATCAAAAAAAATCATGGACTATGACATAAAATTCCTAGGTGCAAAAGGCGAGATAGCAATGAGCGATCCTATACAAATCGGAAGGTATTATCTTACCATAAAGCTCGCAGAGGGCTCAGAAGCTAAAGAAGTAGACTTGAGAAACATGATTATAAAATACACTAACTACAACAGACGTACTCCTAATATCGCAGTTAAAAGGTATGTGAGTAGGCCAGTATTTAATGGTTATACAACGGGTTGCTCACTTACGAACGAGAGGGTAAGTTCAGAAACGACTAATTTCGGTATGGTAGAGGTTTCAGACCCAAACAATGTCTTTGACTCGTCAACATGCACGCTCATAATAGATAATTCAGCTGTGGTTGATATTATTATCTCCGTAGCTGTTACAGGTGACCGTCCAGGGCACACTGCTAAATTTGAGGTTATCCTTCCAAACGGAATAATTAAGTACTTAGATGTTTACATACCTAAAGACATTAAAGGACCAGTTAATTCATTGCAACCTCTTGAGCTGATACAGTAATATAAATCCTGTAGATTATCAAAGTTTTTATGGAGCCGAAGTTTCTTTTCAAGACCTTCAACATCGGTGCATGGCTGGCGGTAATAGGAATAGTTGTTGCCGTTGGTATAATCTACCTATGGATGAACTATAGTCCGTCTTACACCAAGATGCGCTGCGGTATAGAGAATTGCCATGGTTTAGACATAACCTGTGGCCCGAACATACCTAAGCAGTGTACCGAGGAGTATCAATTCGGTGACAGATGCAGGAAATATGCCTCGTGCACCATCGTAGAGGGCCAATGTCTTCCTTCTCTCAGCGACAAATTCTTTAGGTGTAGGGAATGTGTCTACGAATGCAAGAAGAAATATGCAGACAATTATGTACTACTGAGTGACTGCGAAATAAACTGCGGTTTAGAAAAACCATGATTCTATTCCTGTTCAGGCACTGTTCTCGATTTAAGTAAAATTTTATCACTACAGCTTATGTTATTTTTTTCCCAAGTTGTCTTTGGTACTTCAAGGTAGTACCTACTTTTCTTGAGCAAGTAGTTCCTGCATTCGATATTACATGTTTTCATCTCAGTTGCTTCCAAGCACTTGAATACAAAGGTAGTTTCATTTTCATTCAGGTAATCTACTTTTTGGAGCTCAAGAACAAGTATCATCAGGTCCATTTTTACGTTCTTCATCCAAAAACTGTGGTTTTTCTCTTCTTCGAAGAGAAAGAGTATGGAGCAGTTTTCACAAACCCTATGCATAAATCCTTTCATTCTACCTTCAGTTGTTGCTGCAACCTCAGAGCTTAAAACCAAGGTTCTTGCATCATTCGCAAAAACTATTACAGGAGAATCAACGCTTGTGATGTCTCCAAATGTTTCGGCTTCTCTTTCCATTTCCATGAGGTTCAGGTTCTTAACAATGCTAAAAAAAGCGTTTTCTATCCCTTCTGGAAACAAATCAAAGTTTTTGGGGTGTAGCAGGGAGTATATCATAATGATTATTACGCCCGAAACTATGCCAAATACCAGAAGGTATGTACCGAGAAAAGGAAAAAAGTTCTTTAATTCCATGCAATACCCTCTGCTTAAATTTTTATAAGTTTCTAACCTAAGCAATTCTTTATAAGCCATGCTCTTTCTCAGAGGTGGATAAATGCAGTTAATAATAAATGATTCAGACGGAAAATCATATAAGATGGAAGTCCCAAAGGAGAAGGAAGCCCTTTTCATAGGAAAAAAAGTGGGCTCTAAGATAGAGGGAATATTCCTCGGTCTCGAAGGCTACGTCCTTGAGATAACTGGCGGTAGCGATAAGACAGGCACTCCGATAAGACCTTCGCTAGAAGGCTCTGAGAAGCGGTACGTGCTAATATCAGAAGGTCCGGGAATTAGAAAAAGGAAGAAGACTAAGGGCCTGCGTCTCAGAAAATCAGTCAGAGGAAAGCAGATATCACAGGACATAGTACAAGTGAACTCCAAAGTCATCCAGAAGGGTACAAAGCCACTTTCCGAGCTCTTTCCAAAAACAGAGAAAAAGGAGTGAAGATGCAACCTGAATTGAATGTAGGTCTGTTTGGGCACGTTGACCACGGAAAAACGAGCCTCACATATTCTCTGACTGGTAAGTGGACAGACACCCACAGCGAAGAACTGAAGAGAGGCATATCGATAAAGCTCGGTTATGCTGATTATTGTTCTTACCGTTGCCTAAATTGTGGAAGGTACCAAAATACCCCTAAGTGTCAGAACTGCAACGAAGACACTCATTTTCTCAGGAAGGTATCTATATTAGATGCTCCTGGTCATGAAACTCTGATGGCTACGGCCATAGCAACAGGGAGTCTTATAGACGGAGCTCTTCTAGTAATAGCGGCAAACGAGCCCTGTCCAAGACCGCAGACACTCGAGCACATGATGGTGCTAAAAATACTGAACATAATGCGCTTGGTTGTAGTACAGAACAAGATAGACTTGGTCAGCAAATCTGAAGCAATTAACAACTACAGACAGATCAAATCATTTCTTGCAGCTAACGGTTATGAAAAAGCGCCGATAATACCAACTGCTGCGCACCAAAAAATAAACATAGACAGATTGATAGAGGCAATCGAAAGAGAAATTCCTACTCCAAAAAGAGATCTCACAAAGCCAGCCAGAATGTATGTCGCGCGCTCATTTGATATCAACAAGCCAGGAAGCTCTATAGAGAACCTAAAAGGAGGAGTATTAGGTGGTTCTATCGTTCATGGCAGGTTGAAGGTAGGAGAACAAGTAGAGGTCCTTCCGATGCCAAAGGACTACAAAAAACTCTCTGAAATCTTAGAGATCGAAAACCTCTACACTGGAAACGAGCAGCTTCAAGAGGCAAAAGCAGGAGGACTGATAGCAGTTTCTTCATACCTGGACCCTTATTGGACAAAGTCAGACGCGATGATTGGCTCCATGATAGGACACCCGGGAACTCTTCCTGTACCCCAAAACAGGCTCACCATAGAATTCAGGCTACTTGAGAGAGAAGAAAATACCAATATCACACTTACTGAAAACGAACCTTTGGTCATAAACGCCGGCACAACAACCGCTGTAGGCTTCGTTAAATCAGTAAAGAAAAACGTTTTGGACTTAGAGTGCAAGAATCCTATATGCGTAGACACTTCAATGACAGTGGCAATCTCAAAGAGGATAAAACAGCGCTGGCGGCTCGTCGGCTTCGGTAGGTTGATTGAATAGCTGCTAACGGCTCTTGTTTTGCATGAGTGTTCTCTTCTCGCTTACTATCATGTCCATTCGCACATCATGCTCTTCGTGTGGCACGTTGTTAAATATCTGCACATCGTAGCATATCCCAACCTTGATCCCTCTGACTTTTTTGAGATACTTATCAAAGTAGCCGAGGCCTCTTCCTATTCTGTAAAAGTTTACATCAAATGCAATACCTGGTATTAGCATGATATCAAACTCGCTGATGTTTTCAGTGCTTACAGGTTCGTAGATCCCAAACTTTCCTCTTACGAGTCTTCCAGTACCGCAGGATAACTCATCTCCAGATATCTTTGGAAAGTAAAAAGTTTTTTGTTCGTCTTTGAAGAGCTCTGTTATGACGGGCTCTATCTCAAACGGATGGTAGCTGAATACCTTTTTTGCTTGCCTGTAAACGTCAAGGTTCCTTATCTGTTTTACTATCTCGTAATCGCTTTCTATCCGCTTATTTTCTTTTATCATCTGCTCAATTCTTTTGAGAGCGAGTTGCCTTACATGGGCCTTAAGTTCTTTTGGAGAAGCCATAGAAACAAATCCCCCAGCATGTAGATCGAGCCGGTCAGCACAAGGTAATTATTACTATTACTCAAAATACTCTTATAAGCTTCAACAATGTCTTTGCAGAAACTAACCTTTTTTATTCCTACCTCTCTTGCTATTTTAGATAGCTCTTCTTGTCCGTATCCTACACTGAAGCTTGGAACTGTTATTTCATCCGCAAAGCATTTAATCGTTTCCAGCATTTTTCTCAGATCTTTATTGTGCTTACAGTTGAACACTACTTGTATGTTTTCTTTTCCTAGGAGTTTCTTGAGAGTAGCATTAAGTGCTTCTATGCCCTGGGGATTGTGCGCAGCATCGAATATGAGCGTCTTATTCCCTATCTTCTCTACTTGGAACCTGAGAGGAATAAATGCCTTTTCAAAACCATTTCTTATGTCGCGTTCTTTTGCATAGTTCTTCAGCGCCAGATAGCTCGTAGCCATGTTTTCTATCTGATAGCTTCCGACCATGGATGACTTTAGCATAACTTTTTCTCCGTCATAAAAGGTCAGCTCAGCCTCCAAGCGATTCAGATCGTGTTCAGCAACTGAAAAATCAAAATCAACAAAAAAAAGTCTTGAGTTCTTTTCTCGGCACACTCTTTCAGCTTCTTGCCTGCATTCACTCACTCGGCTATTCATTATCAAAGGAATGCCTTCCTTTACTATGCCAAGCTTTTCAAGAGCAATTTCTCTAAGGGTATTTCCAAGGTATTCTGTGTGGTCGTAATCTATTCCGGTTATGATAGACAACAAAGGCGAACATACATTGGTAGCATCTAATCTTCCGCCCATTCCGCATTCTACTACTGCAAAGTCTGTCTTTTCACGTTCAAAATAGTAAAACATGAAAGCGGTCATCAGCTCAAACTTAGTTAGATTATTGGGTTTGTATTCCAGAAATCTCCTGAACTCATCGATGAAAATATCTCCTTCACGTAGCTTCATGTCTATGAGAAAGCGTTCTCTGTAATCACATACATGCGGTGAGATGAAAGTTCCAACTCTTTTACCACTTTCTAACAAGCACTGAGTTATATAGCTTACCACTGATCCTTTGCCGTTTGTTCCTGCTACATGAATGCACTGAAGTTTCTCGTGCGGGCTGCCTATTTCTTTCAGAAAAGCTTCTGTTTCTTTTGTAGATATGTTTGTTTTCCTCCTAACAGAGTTTTTTTCTAAAAGCTCTTCAAATTCATTCTGTGTCCAAGGAGAGTAGTTGGCATAATACTTTACCATGTGATTCACTGGTTCTGCATCAAGTAAGAAGCAATGACGTTCTTCATAAGCGTTGCAACAGTCATTTTTCCAGTTCCGTTTGGCATGGGGGTAACTGCCCTTACATAGTCTCTTACGTTTTCAAAATCAACATCACCGTAAATCTTCTCATCTTTTCTCGTCATACCTACGTCTATTACTATGCTATCTGGATTGAAATAGTCCTTTGTAAAGTATTTTGCTTTACCTATTGCAGTCACTACTATGTCTGCACATTTCGTCATTTCTTTAAGGTTCTGGGTCTTTGAGTGACAAACCATGACGCTTGCATCTTTTTTCAGCATCATGAGTGCAAGAGGCTTTCCAACTATCAGGCTCCTGTTTACTATGCAAACGTTTTTTCCCTCAATGCTGAACCCGTAGTATTCAAGCAGGTCGATAACTCCTTTTGGGGTGCAGGGATAGTGATACGGTTCTCTGTGCATTAAGAGACCTAGATTTATAGGGGTTATACCGTCAACGTCTTTCACAGGATCTATTGCAGACAAAATCTTCAGTGTATCGTAATCTTCTGGCAGAGGCAGTTGGACTATAATCCCATTTCCCTTTTCTTGATTCAGCTCTACGATAAAGTTTATCAGATCTGATTCTTTCTCTATACCAAACCTGTGAACATGTACTTCACAACCTATCTTATGTCCTGCCTTTGCCTTGTTCCTAACATAAACATCAGATTCCTTGTTTTCTCCTACAACTACTATGTCTAGTCTGGGAGAAAGCTTTTCTTCTTCTATCTTGAGCCTGAGGGATTCAAGTATCTCTTCGTAAAGAGCTTTTGCTGCCATCACAACTGCCATATGAATAACCCTATAATGACATCAGTTCAGTTCATAACCTTTATATATCTCAAACTTCATCGCAAGATCTTCAACATCTCTTCTTATTCTCTCCATCTCAGTTTCGCTTTGGGATTTAAGTGTTCTGTCTACGAGATTTGCAACAACTTTCATCTCCTCTTCTTTCATTCCTCGTGTCGTGAGTGCAGGTGTACCTAATCTGAGTCCAGATGGATCGACAGGGCTTCTTGTATCATAAGGTACAAGGTTCTTGTTGCACACTATTCCTACGGAATCAAGCTTTTCTTGTGCATCCCTTCCCCATATGTTTAGACCAGTTTTGGTCAAATCCAATATTATCATGTGGTTGTCAGTACCTCCAGTTACCAAAGAGTAACCCAGGCTCAGGAATTCGTCAGCCAGTACCTTGGCGTTTTTTACTATCTGGTGCGCATAGTCTGCGAATTCCTTACTCAGTGCTTCCTTGAAGCAGACAGCTTTTGCAGCTATAACGTGCTCAAGAGGACCCCCCTGCAAGCCTGGAAAAACTGCTTTATCTATGGCCTTTGCCCATTTCTCTTGTGAAAGTATCATTGCTCCTCTGGGTCCTCTGAGCGTCTTGTGAGTAGTAGTTGAAACCACATCTGCATATGGGAATGGATTGGGATGCGCGCCTCCGCAAATGAGTCCTGCAATGTGCGCTACATCTGCAATTAAGAATGCCCCAACTTCTTTAGCTATCTCAGCAAACTTATCAAACTCAACAGTTCTTGGATATGCTGTGTACCCACAAAGAATTGCTTTCGGCCTTTCATGGAGCGCAAGCTTTCTTATCTCGTCAAAGTCCAGGTAATGGGTTTCTTTGTCGAGATGGTAGTGTACAAACCTATACCACTTACCGGAAAAATTTACATTCGCTCCGTGCGTAAGGTGGCCTCCATGCGCCAGCTCTAATGCCATTATCTTATCTCCAGGGTTCAACATTGCTAGGTAGACAGCCATGTTTGCAGATGCTCCACTGTGTGGCTGAACGTTTGCATGCTCTGCCTTGAACAGCTTTTTAGCTCTCTCAATCGCTATGATTTCTACGTCATCTATTATCGTGTTTCCTGCATAGTACCTCCTTTTGGGATAACCTTCAGCATATTTATTATTCATCGGGTTTGCAAGAGCTTCCAGCACAGCCAGACTGGCGAAATTTTCGCTTGCTATCAATCCAAGTGTTTTCTTCTGCCTCTGAAGTTCTTGAGCTATGCATCCATATATTTCAGGGTCTGTTTTTTTTAGATTGTCGTACATAGAAACACTTCCAAAATCATATCATGGAGAAACAATTTATAAGCAATTCAAGCCTCAAAATTCATCTTCATAAATCCTGTTTTTCCATCCATCGCTTGAGAGAGGTAACTCTTTCTTCAAGCTAAAGTTCCACCAATGGTCAGATATCTTTATTATTATACCTATTAGCATCAGCAGTAAAATAGTGCTAACCCCCATGACAACATAGTTGTGCCAGTCTCTCGCAGATAGGACGAATTTTTCCCCTTGGTTTTTATCTACCAAGTCCTCTATCCTAAATATCATGTTGCTGCTCGTTTTCTTTAAATACTTTGCGTTGGTTTCATCAATGCTTCCAAGCATTTCAACCTCGTATATCCCTTGCCTTATGAATTGAGTTATAACAGCATTGTGGAATGGATAACGGGAACTCTTGCGTAAATCATAACTAAGGCCAACACTGTCCAGCAAACTGGTAACTCCATAACTAGCATCATAGCTCATCTCAACGTAAGGAAATTTGTCATTGACTTCAAGCTCTCGGTGTGGTACCAGATGTCTTTTTCCTAGCACTGAAAATTTTCCCGAATTATAACTGCATTCCCTGATTATCAATCCGCTGTTCTTCTTGAGGTATTCGCAACTGAGTTCTGCATCAAAAGAAGGTCTCAAATCTGGCGGAATTATTACTAAAATAGTGAATTCAGAGAAATAAGAAGGCAAGATTTTTTCTCTCACATATAAATTTGAAGCAGTATCACTCTGATTAAGACAGCCGGAAAAAAAAACAAACAACATCACAAAAACAAAAAACCGCTTATCCATGATTCAAAAAACGTTTTTATCATTTATTATTTTATCTTCCCTTTTAAGCTAATCTCCTCTTAACTTTGCAAGCACTATGGTTAGCATCACTGCAGAAATGAGACCTGCTGCGTAAGCTATAATAGGTTCGTCATCAGGCCTGAACTCGAGCCAGTACCATGCTATGGTAGCACCAACTGCAATAGATAGTATGATCCTTAAAACAGCTATAAGTTCTTTGGACATAATTCATATTTTCTTAAACTATTTTTATAAATAACGCTTTAGTATAGAGCTGCTGGAGTATTGCTCAAGGCGGTTCATTCTTACAATGTCTGGTTTTTTCCTGAGCTTTGCGCGAGATATGTCTAGCAGTGCCTGATCGTAACCATATACTATTATGTCTGGCTGAACTGCTTCTACAGTTAAAATCCTGTCTTCTACTCCCGGGATGGCAAGATCTACTGATTTCAGAGAGTTTAGCATTCTTATCCGTTCAGCCTGGTTAAATATTGGGTCTCTATTCTTAACTTTTCTGATTACCGAGTCCTCCGCAACTACTACTATCATCAAGTCACCCAGCTTCTTTGCTTTTTCAAAGAGATAGATATGACCAGGATGGAGTATCTCAAACTTACCTCCTGTTGCTACGACAGATATCTTCTCTCGGTATTCCTCTTTTAGTGTTAATGTTTCTCTTTCTACGTATTTCTTGTATGTCTCAGGTATGTTTTCGTACTTCGGTCTATTAGGATAATTTTTCAGGAGCCAGAGATAGGCTCTTTCTATTTCGTTCTTTGCCATCTCACGCGCCTATGCCATTTCCTGGATTTTCTTTAAGAGTATCCTTTTTACGATATCCGGGTCTGCAAGCTTCTGCGTTTTTTTCATGACGCTGCCGAAAAGGAAGTTAAATGCTTTTGGATTTCCAGCCAAATAGTCATCTACAGCTTTGCTGTTTTCTTTAAGGACTCCTTCTACAATTTCTAATATCGTTTCCTCATCACTTACCTTTTTTTTCTCATCAAAGCTTCCTCTGTCCAACAGGTTTATCAACATCTCTTCTGCAATGCCTTCGTGTATCTCATTTCTCTGTAGTTTTTTCAGCAACTCGCCTAACTGCTCTACAGTTATTCCTGAAGCTTGGAAGGTGATCGATCTGTAATTCAGTTGTTTTCTCAAGTCTCTGTTGAGCCATCTTGCACACAGCTTGCTGTCTATTCCATAGGCAACAAGTTTTTCGTATGCCTCTGCTATAGCCTTGTCCTGACATAGAACAAAGGCTTCTTTTTCCTCCAAGCAGTATTGCTTCACAAACCTCTCTTTTTTTGTGCTTGGCAATTCAGGAAGAGAGCTCATTATAGCTTCTACATCCTTCTTTCTAATGACTATGGGCATCAAATCAGGATCTGGGATGTATCTGTAATCGTCTACGCTCTCTTTCTTTCTGCTCCCAATGGTAATGCCCTGAGCTTCGTCGAAGTGCCTAGTCTCCTGTGCTACTTGGAGTCCTTTCTCATTTAGAAGTTTCTGTCTTGTGATTTCGTACTGAAGCGCAGTGTATACCCCTTTGAAAGAATTGATGTTCTTTATCTCTACTCTGTTTCCGCCTTCCAGTGAAACGTTTGCGTCTATTCTCATGCTACCTTCTTCTCGCTTAGTGACCTCTAGATAGTCTAGCAGGTTCGCAAACTCTTCTAAGAACATACGCGCCTCTTCGGGCGACTTTATGTCCGGTTCTGTGACTACTTCAACAAGCGGCACTCCGCACCTGTTGTACTCTACGTTCCCTGTTCTTATATCGTATCTACCAGGATCTTCTTCTATGTGCAGCTCGCGTATTCTTACTTTACCCAGTTTACCATTTAAGGCAATCGGCTTGCTCGTTCTCTGGTAGTTTGAAGGAAGATCCGGATAGAAATAGTGTTTTCTCAGTATGTCTATATCCTTTTCAGTTATGACCTCTGCGTTCAGCGCAAGTGCAACTTTCAGTAGCTGTTCAAGTGCCCTCTTGTTAGGGCTCATCGGTTTACTTCCTGGTTGCGAAGTACAGATTTCGCATATGTTAGTGTTCGGTTCTACCTGATAGTCAGCAGGGCAGTTGCAGAAGAGCTTTGATCTTGTTAGGAGTTGTAGGTGTATCTCAAGCCCTATGACAGCCATAACATTATTTTAAGCTGGTACATTTTATAATCAACTATGGGATATTCTGAGTTGGAATTTGAACTGGATCCAAATCTTTCGCTTCAGAAGAACGCTGAGATATACTATGAACGAGCTAAGGAGCTCAGAGAAAAGCGGAAGCGTCTCGAAGAGATGCTTGCAAAACCCGAAATGAAAAAAAAACAGAAGCCAAGGAAAGAAAAAACTCAAAGCAGAAACACAGGCTACTACACGTTTTTTACATCAGCAAAAAAAGAAGTCCTGGCAGGAAAAAACGCGAGCCAGAACGAGCTACTTTTTTCAAGGTATTCTCGCAAGGGCGATCTGCTGTTTCACGCAGACATAATAGGTGCATCTCTTGTCCTGCTAAAGAAAGGCGAGATTGCATCTGTTCAAGAGAAGCAAGAGTGCGCGCAAATAGCAGCGTGCTACTCAAATGCCTGGAAACTCGGCTACTCTTCCATAGACGTTTATTCTTTCCTGCCTGAGCAGGTAGAAAAATCGCTTTCAGGCCAGTACGTATCTAAGGGCTCGTTTGTGATTATCGGAAAAAAAGATTGGTACAAGAACATACCCTTGCTTCTACGGATAGGAATAAACGATAACGCATTTAGAGTAGTACCTGACTGCTCCCAAGTTAGATTGGAAAAAGAACTCTACGTATTTCCAGGAAGCACAGAAAAAGAGGAAGCAGTCAAGGCATTAGAAAAAGAATATCAAGTATCTCATGAAATAATTGCTTCAAGATTGCCGAGCGGTAAGTTGTCATATTCGCCAGAGAAGCCGTAAGGAATCAGTTATTTAGTTCACTTCTTAATCTTTTCTATTATCCTTGCCAATCCTGACGAGTACTGTAGAGCTTTCTTAGGCCGTGAGCAAATAGTTTTGTTCAGGCCTAAGCTGATGCCTGCCATTCTCAGGACCTCTTTTCTCAGTTTGCTCGCGTTAAGGCATGGTTCGATTCTCAGGGCTTCTTTAACAAAGGACTCGTTGAGAAACGGTAAATAATACTCGCAGTTGTTGTTGCTCAGGATGTCCCAGTTTCTAGATAGGTCTTTGGACCACAGATTTAGGAGTTCTTTTACTTGTATCTTGCTAAGCTCGTTTGGGTCACGATAGTACTTCTCATGGTATTTGTAGCCTAAGAAGAGTTCTTCTGCACCAGTACCGAGGATGAGGCATGTCCTGTAGTTCTTTAGCTCATCACTCACCATCATGAGCGGAACGCCCAAGCAAGTGTCCACAAACGACTTATAAACTGGAAATCTCTCTAAAAAGCTCTCCACACCGTTTTCTATTTCTTCTTTCTTTAGCTGTATTATCTCTACGTCTCTCTTCTCAAAGTTCTTCTTTACAAAAGAGATATCAGAAGAACCTTCGATTCCAAAGGTCAAAACCTTTGTTTCGTCCAAATAGTCCTTTTTCTTTAGGATGTTGAATATTACAGAAGAATCTATCCCACCAGAGAGCAACAGGACAGGTATCATGTTTCTCATTCGGCATCTCTTTATTCCAAACGCAACTGCATCTCCTAGCTTTGTCGCAACAAGCTTTGCACTTTCTTCAATGTTGTTTATGTCTCTCTTGGGATTGCTGAACTCATACCTGTTTCGTGCTATTCTCTTCAGGTTGGAGTTTACTGAGTATTGATATCCTGGATCGCACTTGATTATCTTTCCTTCAGGAAACTTTTTCTTTAGCCAACTGTAGGAATCAGAAACGTACCACTTTTCACCGTTTCTGCATAGGTTGAGGGCGTGCTTTCCCAGTAAATCATTGGACAGTAAGAGGTCTTCACTCTTCTTTATCTCGAGATTCTGCGAGTCATCTTTATCGCTGTAGCCATATATTATATCTCCGTAAAAAGAGCCCAAATCAATGAATATCATTTTCTTCGCATCACCTTAGTTTCAGTATGTTGGTGTAACCAGTCCTTTGAAATGGCTCAGTATGTTCATGTAGTTAATGAAGCCTTCGAAGGGAGAATCGTAATGAGAAAAGTAGTTGTGAACGTCTTGGTCAGACAGACTTTTTGTAGAGAGATAATACAGGTGATCACTTGTCTGTAAGAGCCTCCAGATATGCAGATAGTACTTGTCTTTCAGGTCTTTTACTTCTTGCTCTAGCTCCTGCACTACCTTGAAGCACTCTCTCTGCATATCGTTTCCAAGCCAGGCTGATACGTCTCGTTCCATGTCAGCCCAGGATATTGGATAGCTCGCATCTACTATGTCTTTAGCTTCGTGCTTCTGTGCTATCTTATGAGGATGTTCAAAATGCAGATGCTCATACTTGAAAACGTATTCAGGTAGATTCTTGAGAAACTCAAAGATGCCTGTATCTGCCCAATGGTGCTCACCAAAGGTTTCGTAATCGATAAATATATTGGTGGTGTTTCCACTGCATGATGCCAGCCAAGAAGCGTATTTCTCCGCAGTGAGAGGATATCCCTGCCACCACCTTGCAGAGAACCTGTATCCTATGTCGTCGCTGAGCTTATAGTTTCTGAGCAGTGCTTTTATCTCGGGAGCAGTTTTTACGTAGTAGAGATAGTTTGGAGAACGCCACTGTAGGAGTGTCTCAATTCCTTCCCCCAAGATTACCTTGTAGTCCATGCTGTCTGCGACAGCAGCGATCTCGTTAGAGAATATGAGTTCTGTGTTTCTAAATGCAGGGCTAGTCGTAAAACCGTTTCTTGCTAAGTACAGGGTATGCTCTTTTATCTGCTGTATGAATTCCATCTTCGTTGGAAATAGAGAAGATAACGAATGATAATATGTTTCGCTCAGGATGCAAACATTTTTTCTTCGTGCAAGTTCCTTAAAGCTCTCTAGAAGCTCAGGCATATAGTTATTGCACTGCTCCAAAAACACGCCAGTGATAGAAAGCGAGATCTTGAAGTCATAGTCGTCTACAAGGTCCATTAATATCTGATTAGTAGGGAAGTAGCACTTTTCAGCCACTTTAGCAAGTATCTTCTTGTTGAGCTCGTGATTGAAGTAATCGCTATATGGGTCGCGTACGTTGTGAAGAGAATAGAACCTTCTCAAACGCATTGGCTGGTGGACTTGGAAGTAAATACAGATGTCCATAGCATTCACTATAAGAGCAACTCGCTCAATGAATTCAAAACAATAGTAGAATCTTTTTGTTTTAGCATTTTTAATCCTTCTTTTGTTGTGGTCACCCCACTCAACACTAATACTGAGTTACACTTGAAACGTTTTGCCATCTTAAGATCGCTTTCTATGCTGTCTCCTATTAAAACAATCTTATTTCTCTTTATTCCGGTTTGCTCGACAATCATCTCAAGTCCATATGTGTTGGGTTTGCCTACGAGGACTGGTTTTTTCTGGGTAGCATACTCAACCGCTTTTACAATGCAGCCCCCTCCTGGGATCAATCTGTTCTCTGTAGGAAAGCTCGAGTCTAGATTAGTAGCTATGAATTCAGCCCCTTGCGATATTAGCTGCATTGCCTTCTCTAGCTTCTGGTAGCTGAAATGTCTGTCTATTCCAGTTATTACTGCTTTTGCAGAATCTTCATAATCGTCTATCGTCTTTATACCTTTTGCTTTCAATTCTTCATATATTCCACTTTCTCCTATTACATAGCAGGGGCTAAAATTCTTTGAGCTGCAGTAATCTGCAGCAAGAAAAGAGCTCGTAATGGTAGTTTCTGCTTCGCACTTGAATCCTTTGGTTCGTAACTTATGGGCTAGTTTTTCTCTGCTCATAGAAGAATTGTTGCTCATCACAAAACACAACTTACCTTCTTTCCAAAGTGTGTTGAAGGTTTCAACTGCCCCTGGAATTACACTATCTCCTCTTATTAGAACGCCATCAGAATCGAACACAAAGCAGTCGCAGTCATCTATCAGCTTTTTCTTCAAGTATTCTTTTTTCATCTTCTCACTCTTTTTTTCCTATTTCTATCATACGACCTGTTTTATAAATTAGATTATAGAATTATATCATTATGCTGTCTGTCGGGTTGAGGTTGGGCGTAATTTTCTTTTTGATATTTTTATTCATTCCAGTTTCCTTTTCAACTTTTGAATTCGTAGCAAACATAACACTGAAAAACTCGATAGGCACCTACAAAAAATTTGATGATCTACGCTTTATCACAAAGGTAAATCAATACATATACGCAGTCGATAAAGGGTATGCAAGAGTCTTTAAGATAATAAATGATTCAGTAGACAAAGTTTATCTGAGTGCCAAGACTAGCGGTTCATCACTCGGAGACGTTGCTTACTACCAAGACTATCTCTACGTGGCAGACAGCAACATACTCTGGAAAGTAGCATCTGATGGTTCATCTGCAACAGAATTCCATATCATAGGAAACGTTGGTTCGATAAAGGATGTAGTTTTTTACGATAATAAAATCTATCTCTTGGACGATGCTTACTCCAGAGTTCATGTCGCAATGCTAAGCGGAGAGATAATCCTAACATTCTCTGCACCCGGGATTTTTGATTCACAGATAAAGAATCCGAGCGCCATAGCAGTACACAATGACTTAGTGTATGTTGCAGACACCGGAAATAAGAGAATAACAGTTTTTGATAAAAACGGTAATTTTATCCGCACTTTTGGTAGAAAACAGCCAGGTTTGTTAGAGAACCCTGTAAGCATAGAGGTTACTGATGATTACATTTTTGTAGCAGACGTTGTATTGCAGAAAATACTTGTATACAATGCAACCTCATACAACTTGTTAGCAGAGTTGACTCATCCTGGTGATAACAGAACAATATTCTTCTGGCCAGTAGACATCCACGTCGATGAAAAGGACAAGCTCATCTATGTTGTCGATAACGGTAGAAACGTAATAAGCATTTTTTCCTATGATATCCCACCAGAAAAAATAGAAGAAACTATTGCAGAAGGCGATAGCGAGAAATCGCGCGAGGCCCTTGAGAAAGCAAGAGATGTTTATTTACAGCTCAACGAACTGCTTCAAGTGGCCAAGGAGCTTTCCATAAGCTTTGATTCAAAGGCAAAGGTTCTGCTACAAAATGCAGAAGAGCTTCATAACTCTAAGAAATACTCAATGTCTATTGAATATTCACTAGAATCTGTAGTCAAAGCTGCAGATGAAAAGATGCAGCTGAAGGCTCTTATAAGAGAAGAGCTCGATGCAAGAAGAAAGTTACTCTATCAGAGGAAGAACGCGCTCGTTGAAAACTCCACGCGCACAGGCCTCAAGATTTCACTCAGCTCCTACCAGAGCTGTGAAGCTGCTTTCCTGTCCGCACTTAACGAAGAGAAATACACTTTTGCTTTCCAGGTATACAAGAACTGCACTTATCTGATTGAAAGAGACGAAAAATCTTATACCGGCCTCTATCAAGAAAAAAAGAATCTGCTTACACAACAGATCTCTGAGCTCAACCTGTTAATGAGCGAACTGAAAAACACAGCAGAAACCTACAACTATGAAGTATCTTTAGCTTTTCTGGAATCTCTCTTAAAAGAATACAACCGTGCAATAGAAGAGGAGCGTTTTGCACTTGCAGAGGGCCTACTAGTCTCTATACGTACAGAAGTTTCTCAGATTAGAGAAGATTTCGCGTTTGAGGATTCTAGAAGAACATCTGTGATAAACCAGATAAAGGAGATAAGCGAAAAAATCAGAGATGTCTCTAAGGATTATCCAGATGTATATGAAAAAAGATTACCTGAATTCACGTCTCTTATGACATACGCAAGAAAGGATCCGCAGGGCGCTCTAGCTAAGACTCAGGCACTTGTGGAGGAAATAACAAAAGAGCTAGAATTGAGAAGGGATACGTCCAGAAAGACAGAAATGGTAGTAATAGTAACAGTCTCTCTGGTTGCCTTAGGTGTCCTTGCTCTTTATCTGTTTACCAAAAAGTGACTACTTTGACATTCAAAGCAGATTTTCATATCCATTCTCTTAGTTCTTGGGATGGTCTTTCAAGCGTAACTGATATAATATCTTATGCGAAGCAAAAGAAGTTCTCTCTCATAGCTATAACAGATCACAATGCCCAAGCAAATGATGTGCCTTTTTTTTCAAGAACAAAAGATATCATCGTAATACGTGGGACAGAATTTTATACAAACAAATGTGATCTTATCGTTTTTGGCGACTACGATCTTTCTGTTCTCTTGAGAAAATCAAAGGATATCTTTAGGTTGCTTGATTACTGCAGAGAAGAGAATTTGATCACTTATTTTCCGCATCCCTATAGGCTAAAGAATCTGTTGAATCTAACCTCGCGAGAAATAGATGAAATAATCTCACTTGTAAGCTTTGTAGAGTACTACAACGGGAGGTCTACACTAAGCAATATCATATCTGTTATAAAAAAACCGAAAAATTCTTTGAGCGGAAGCGATGCGCACCACGTGGCTGAGATAGGAAATGCTTATACTGTATTCAGCTCCTCACCAGAGGAAATAACTACTTTTGACGTGCTTTCCGAAGTACTTTTCAATTCAGAAAGACAACACTTCTTCATGCCCTCGCTCTATTCCTGGTGCCATTCTAGGTACCTTAAGCTCAAAGAAAGAAAGAAGAAAACTAGCCAAACATCGGGTCTTCAGGAACCTTGAGCGAATCTACTTCCATCTGTTTGTAGTTCAAATGGGCTTCTTTGGCTTTTTGAACTATTTTCTTTATCGTTTCTTCTACCCTTATTGCATCGTTCTCAAGCTCTTGTAGGTCTAAGCTGATCCCTGTGAATGCCTTTAGAGAAACAAGTACCTTTACAGCAGCTTCTAGATCGAGCTCCTCTCTGCTAGTCGGCCCGAGAAAAGAAACCACTGCCAAATCATATTCCTTTCCATGAGCAAGCATGAGTGCGCTAACTCCGCTAGTAGCACCTTCCTTTATCAGCTTTACTCTAGGAAGCTTGCTTAGTATGTTCCTGTGCTTCTGAGTATTAGCCAAGGCATAAACATTTATCTCTTCAGATATGTCCTTGGGATTTTTCTCTATGCTTCCAAGAGATATTATCGCTTTGGCCTTTATTTGTTTGGCAAACTCAAGGATCTTATTACTTAACAAGTAAGTAAGCTGGCTCGGAATTACAAATTCAGAGATTATCACAACCAAATTTTGTTTTTTGTCTGCATATATCCTGATAGGCGGCACTGGCTCATAATCATGTATGGGTATAACTGGCGGAAACTTGTAGGAAGTTATATAACCTATCTGCTCCATCTGAAACTTCTTTATGATATAACCAATCGAAATTGTACCGACGAGTCCATAGCCTGGAAAACCTTCTATTACTATTGGGTGTTTGAGCTCTATTTCCTTGTAAAGCTTTAATGTTATTGAGTCGTTCATGAAGAAATAAACAACTTATGCAATATAAACCTACTTACTTACAACAGTGTTCTTGAAAGCCAAAAGTCTCAAATTGCCTATGTTGATTGTTAAGTACTCCTCTCCTGCTTTAGATCTGTTTACCCAGATGGCACCGACTCTTCGCATTACCTTATTTCCGTTCCTGTCTATGTCGCTCTGCACGATCCTGTAGTCAGGCATTTTCTGGTCTTCATTCTTCTTTTCTTTTGGTTCTTCGATCTCTAATTCCAACTCATCTACTATGATTTCTTTATCTTCATCCATACTCTCCCCTATCTTGAAATGTATGGAAGAATTAAAAAACCGCTAAGAAGCTCATAGCTTTAAAGCTTAAGTGATAAATTGTTATGAGTTACTTGAGAGGTGGCAACTTGTCTATAAAGACCCTATGGCCCGTGGTATTCCTCTTTGTCGTCCCAATGCTCTACCCAAGCTTTTCTTACATAAAGTATCTAACACCTGAAGAGCTGAAAGCCACGAACATAGAACAGTTTGTATATAACTCTACAGAATACTCAATAGTGTATGTACAAACAAAGCCATTTTTTCTACTAAAAAAAGCAAAAGATGATTATCTCTTGGTTACTGAGAAAAGAGAGATGCTTTCAGCAATCAACCAGTATGCTTACCACACCATAAACTACTCAATGGAATCTATTGAATATCTGATTACTGAGCTAAAGAGATTCAACGAATCTATTCACAAAAATGTGACTGTCGCAGGAATAGCGCTGGAAGACCCCTTTATGAATTGCACCAAGGTGTTTGGTATCTCTCTTTTGAACAGTACACAATGCAACACAAAGGAATCATGCAACAGTTATTTCTACGGCTACTGTGTCATAAGGGGCTGTGACAGCAAGATAATCGGTGAGCATGTCTTTAACTACCTTCAGGCAGGAAGGACCCTGCTTTCAAAAATAGACGAGTTTGAGAAGAGCATATATCAAGTAGATCCTGAAAAGAAAGACATTAAGCAGAGCGCAGACGAGATGCTTGCCATACTTAGTCAGATCAATACCAGCGCAACAAAAATAAAAAACACCAAGCTTCGCTACCCCTACACAGGTATTTCAGAGTGTCCTGATTGCTTTGGCATCTGCGGCCCTGTGCTTCCAAACTATACTTCTCTTTTCAGGATTGGATCAGTTCTCGAGCAGTGGAAGAAAGGACTGCCAGATACTAATCTCTACATAACGTTTTTCGAGCAGGGCTTGCAGCGGGTGAAGAAAAAAGACCTTGAAAAGGTTCAAGAAAAACTCAACGGTCTGCTCTTTCAATACGAAGTAAAGAATGAAGTAATCTACCTTCTGAGTGATGTCAATGCATCACTCTCTCTTATCTACGATTTTCAACTCTACTCTGCATATTCAGAAGCTCTAAAGGCGAAGAACGAAGTTCTAAAAGCAATCGAAGATGGAAACGAAACTACATTTGAAACCTACCTTGAGGACTACAAATCCAAGGTGTCTTCACTTAAATCAAT